>Ga0194133_10000367_pt1 | contig 95470 bp, 99 predicted proteins | sample TA2KigOf40mmetaG_FD_155448 | JGI IMG/M metagenome (GOLD analysis project Ga0194133, IMG submission 155448) | Freshwater microbial communities from Lake Tanganyika, Tanzania - TA2015055 Kigoma Offshore 40m | ecosystem: Environmental > Aquatic > Freshwater > Lake | place: Tanzania: Lake...
CACCACCACCGGGCGCACCACCACCGGGCGCACCACCACCGGGCGCACCACCACCGGGCGCACCACCACCGGGCGCACCACCACCGGGCATACCACCACCGGGCATACCACCACCGGGCATACCACCAGGAGGTGGACCACCAGGAGGTGGACCAGGAGGTGGACCACCAGGAGGTGGACCAGGAGGGCCAGCTGACACTGGCGTCGCCCACAAAACGAGCGCGAATGCGCCCAACACGCCGACGCGGATCACACGTCCACCATGGCGCAACATTTCAGATCGTTGAAACATGGGCTATACCTCCAAGCCGAATTGGTTCACAAGTTCAAACGCACGACCATCAACAGAGCAAATCGATACGCCGATGACAGCCACAGCGACCGTGTCGCCGCCCGTGACCAACGCCGAGACGGCTGAAAATGCCGCTAACTCGCCGTTGACGGTGAGTGGATCTTCAACCGCCGACAACGACGCCAAGTTCAGGCCGGAATCAGTCTTCAAGACCTCGGAACGAAGAACCATAAAGACCCCCGATTACCAACCGTCACTACCCTCAACCTCCGTCAATTGAACCACATTCATGTCGAAATGGAAAGACCTTTGACGTGGGGATCGAAACTAGGAAATCAATTTCAGAATAAAGCGGGTCGGGCGAACACGGTTCGGCCTCGTGACCTCCCCGTGTCGGGGATTCCTCCCACGTAGTTCGACGGAGTCTCGTTGAAGAAAATCTCAGTGCCGAGAAGGGGAGCATGACGGTGTGTGCGGCGGCGATCATGAAGGCGTCCAGATGTTCTGAGAGAATCAACCCAGCCTCGGTGGACAAGGCGAGGCGGCGATTGCTGACGGCCCGACGAAGTTCCGTAGTCGAGACACTCCAGTTCTCAGCGGCTCGCTCGGAGTTGGGGTACTCCTAGGGGGTGGTGAGGGTGGTATCCAACCCACGTACCACCGAGCCGAAAGGCCCCGGAATAACACTGTCGACCAACGGGTGGAAACCCGATTGGACCGCTGAGCGTGGACCATCAGGTCCGTACGGTCAGGGAACCTTGGGAGACCCTTGGCTCTCTTGTGGGGCTAACAAGAGTCGAACTTGTGACCTCATCCTTATCAGGGATGCGCTCTAACCAACTGAGCTATAGCCCCAGCAGACGGGCACCCTATCGGCGGGTCCGCGCGACCCTCAACCGCCGCCACCAGGAGGCCGGGGGTTGAGCCGCAACATCCGGTCCTGCACCTTCCTCCAAGAGGGTCACCCGAACACCGCCCACCAGATCGGAGATCAGGTTGAAGGTGGTGGCCGCCAACACGGCGAGTCCGGTGAGACCGACCACGAGGAACAAACCGAGGATCCACGCCTGGTGGAAGATCTCTCCACCCTTGAACTCGAACGACTCCCAGCCGAAGCTCTCCATGAAACGCTCGACGTTGTCGACGGTTCCGGTCGCGTTGGCCACGTTCCACAACAACACACCCGTGAGCAACAACGTGAGGTAGAGAACCACGTGGAACACGAGAGTCACGCGAAACACGCTCCACGGATCGATGTGTCGAACGATGCGGGTCGTGCGTTGCAGACGCCGACGCTCCACCGTGATGAGGGGCTCTTTCGTAGGCGCTGAATTCGACGGCTGAGCAACGTCTTCATCGGGTTGAACCGCTGGCACGATGAACAACGGATCGCCGGAGTCGGACACGAGGCCAGCGTAGAAGATCAGGGGAGGTCGATGTTGCTCGCCCGCGCTCGGCCCACCACACCGCCGACGTCCACCATCACCTCGACGATCCCCGACCGTTCGACGATCGACATCACAGCGGCGTCGTTCTGATGGGCGACACGGTTCGCGGTGGCGTCACCACTCTGCACGGCCGCGAGTGCCACCGCATCGGCCACCGCCTGTGCACGTGCCGCGTCCACCACTGCGCCGCCCAGGCGAACCATCTGCTGAGTGGCCACCAGAAGAACGGCGATCACACCGAGACACAGAATCCCAGCCTGACCGTTGTCGCGAACTCGGCTCGGCCGAGACGGGCTCGTCACTCGTCGTCGCCACCGAGGATGAGAGCGACCGACGACACCGTCTGGCCCTCGTCCACGGTCATGACCCGCACACCCGTCGCCGTTCGACCCTGCGACGAGATGTTGCGGACTTCGGTGCGGATGGTGGCGCCACCAGACGTGACGGCCACGATCTCGTCGTCGATGCCCACCATGAAGGCCGACACGACGTACCCCTTCTTTTCCTTGATGACGATGCCGCGCACGCCGATACCACCACGGCCCTGCTGATTGAACTTGTCGAGTTGCGTGCGCTTACCGTAACCGGCCTCCGTGATCATGAGGATCGCTGCGTCGTCACGCGCCACATCGACACTCACCACCTTGTCTCCCGAGCGCAACTTCATGCCGCGCACACCAGCGGTGGCTCGACCCATCGGTCGCACTTCGTCTTCGGAGAAGCGAATGGTCATTCCGGATCGACCTACCATGAAGATGTCATCGGAACCGGAGGTCTCGATGACGCGCACCAGTTCGTCACCGGGTCGCAGGTTGATCGCGATGAGGCCGTCTCGACGACCGTTGTCGTACTCGTCGAACGCCGTCTTCTTCACGACGCCATCGCGCGTCGCGAAGAACAGATAACGCTCGGCCGCGAAGTCACGGGTGTCGATGATCGCCTCGATGGTCTCGCCGGCCTGCAGCGGCAGCAAGTTGACGATCGGAACGCCCTTGGCTGCGCGCTCGCGCTCGGGAACGTCGTGCGCACGGAGGCGATACACCTTGCCGCGATTCGAGAAGAACAGAAGATAGGCGTGCGCGGTCGTGAAGATCACGTGCTTCACGATGTCGTCGGCCTTCAACTTGGCTCCGGTGACGCCCTTGCCACCGCGACCCTGCGTGCGGAAGTTGGACGCCGCCACGGCCTTGACGTACTGCGCCGCGGTCATCACGATCACCAGCTCAGTGTCGTCGACCAGGTCTTCGAGGCTCATCTCACCGGCGTCGAGAGTGATCGGGCACACGCGCGGTGTGGCGAACTCTTCCTTGATGGCGAGGAGTTCGTCCTTGATCACGGTTCGCAACTTCGTGTCGTCGGCGAGGATGGCCTGCAGATCGGCGATGCGTTGAGTCAGTTCCGCGATCTCGGCCTCGAGGTCGATGCGCGACAAACGAGTGAGTTGGCGCAGCTGCATGTCGAGAATGTCGATGGCCTGCACTTCGGTGAACTCGTACGGCTTGGCCATGAGTTGCGCCTTGGCGCTGCCGGCGTCATCGCTCTCACGAATGAGCTTGATGATCTGGTCGATGACGTTGAGCGCCTTGATGCGCCCTTCGAGGAGGTGCGCTCGCCGCTGAGCCTTGTCGAGACGGAACTCGGTGCGACGCGTGAGCACCTCGACCTGATGGCGCAAGTAGCCGTCGATGGTGTCGGACAAGGTGAGTTGGCGCGGCACACCGTCGACCAACGCCACCATGTTCACACCGAAACTTGTCTGCAACTGCGTGAGCTTGAAGAGGTTGTTGAGCACCACGTTGGCGTTGGCGTCACGCTTCAACAAGATGGTGAGGTTGGTCTTGCCGCCCGACGAACCGTCGTTCACGTCGGCGATGCCGTCGATGTCGCCCGCATCCACCAGTTCTTGAATTCGACCGGCGATGGCCGAGCAACTGGTCTGGTACGGCAACTGCGTGACCACGATCTGCATCTGGCCGCGCTTGTTCTCTTCGATGGCCGCCGTGGCGCGCATCTTGATGCTGCCGCGTCCGGTGCGATAGGCGTCGATGACTCCGGCGCGACCGAGGATGGCTCCTCCGGTCGGGAAGTCGGGGCCCTTCACGAACTGCATGAGGTCGTCGGGTGTGGCGCCTGGATTAAAGAGCATGTGCACACACGCATCGATCACTTCGCCCAAGTTGTGCGGCGGAATGTTGGTGGCCATACCCACCGCGATGCCCTGGCTGCCGTTCACCAACAAGTTGGGGAATCGCGCCGGAAGAACCGTCGGTTCTTCGCGAGTGCCGTCGTACGTGGTCGACATGTCGACGGTGTTCTCGTCGATGTCGGCCAACAACTGCATGGCCAACGGATGGAGTCGACATTCGGTGTAGCGGCTGGCCGCCGGGCCGAAGTCGGGTGATCCGTAGTTGCCGTGGAAGTCGATGAGCGGATGACGCAGCGAGAACGGCTGGGCCATGCGCACGAGTGCGTCGTAGATGGCGCTGTCGCCGTGCGGGTGGTACTTGGCCATCGTGTCGCCCGAGACGCGGGCCGATTTCACGAACGGACGGTCGGGACGGAAGCCTTGCTCGTCCATGTCCCAGATGATGCGGCGGTGCACCGGCTTGAGACCGTCGCGCACATCGGGCAGTGCGCGCGCCATGATGACCGACATGGCGTAGTCGAGGAACGAACGCTCCATCTCGTCCTGCAACGCGACGGGTTGCACGGTGATGATGGGTTCTTCGGGTGTGGGATCACTCGGCGGCGGGGGTGTCTTCTTGGAAGCCATCAGATATCGAGGAACCTCACGTCTTTGGCGTTGGTCTGAATGAAGTGCTTGCGACTTTCGACGTCGTCGCCCATGAGCACTCCCATGATTTCGTCAGCGAGAGCCGCTTCTTCCACCGTCACCTGCAACAGCGTGCGCGTCTCGGCAGACATGGTGGTGGAACGAAGTTCTTCCCAGTCCATTTCGCCCAGACCCTTCAGGCGCTGGAACTCCTTCTTGTGGTTGGGGTTGGCCTCGAGGAAACGCGACTTCGCCAGATCGTCCTTGAGGTAGATCTTCTCCTTACCGATTTCGGTGGAGTAAAGCGGCGGTTGAGCGATGTACACGTAGCCGGCTTCCACCAGCGGACGCATCTGTCGGAAGAAGAACGTGAGCAACAGCGTGCGGATGTGGCTGCCGTCGACGTCGGCGTCGGCGAGGATGATCACCTTGTGATAACGCGCCTTGGTGGCGTCGAACTCGTCGCCGACTCCGCCGCCGATGGCGGTGACGAGTGCGGTGACTTCGGCGTTCTTGAGCATCTTGTCGAGACGCGCCCGCTCGACGTTGAGGATCTTGCCGCGAATCGGAAGGATCGCCTGTGTGTGCGGGTCACGCGCGTCGAGGGCGGTTCCGCCGGCCGAGTCGCCTTCGACGATGAAGATCTCGCTCTCGTCGGGATTGCCGCTCGTACAGTCCTTCAACTTGTCGGGCATGCCCGCACCGCTGAGCGCCGTCTTGCGTCGCACGGCGTTACGCGCGTTCTTGGCGGCCACGCGGGCCAGTGCCGCGGCCTGCGCCTTCTTGACGATCTTGTTGGCTTCGGTGGGATTCTCGTCGAGCCATTCGGCCAACCGCTCGTTGGTGGCCTTCTGCACGAACGAACGCATGGAGACGTTGCCCAACTTGGCCTTGGTCTGACCCTCGAACTGGGGCTCGGACAACTTCACCGAGATGATCGCGGTGATTCCCTCGCGAATGTCTTCGCCGAGGAGGTTGTCGTCCTTCTCCTTGAGCACGCCGCGTGAACGTGCGTACTTGTTGACCACGCTGGTGAGCGCGGTCTTGAAACCTTCGACGTGCATGCCGCCTTCGATGGTGCTGATGCCGTTGGCGTAGCCGTGAATTCCCTCGTAGTACCCGGTGTTCCACTGGACAGCGATGTCGAGCGTCTGGCCCTCTTCTTCGTCTTCGTAGTGAGCGACCTTGTTGAAGAGAGCTTCTTTCGACTGGTTGAGGTGCTTCACGAAGTCGACGACGCCGCCCTTGAACTGGAAGGTGACCTCTTGTTCCTTGCCAGCTCGTTCGTCCTTGAACACGATCTCGAGACCGCGATTGAGAAACGCCATGGTCTGCAGACGCTCGAGCACGGTGCGCGCGACGAACTCGGTGCCTTCCGACGCGAAGACCGTGGCATCGGGCCAGAAGGTGACCGAGGTTCCGGTCTTGCGGCCACGAGCCGCTGTGTCGCCGGTGGCGGCCAACTTGCCCTGCGGCTTGCCGCCGTTGCGGAACTCCTGCTCGTAGCGCTTGCCGTCACGATCGATCTCGAGAGTGACGCGCTGTGACAGCGCGTTCACCACCGACACACCCACACCGTGCAGACCACCGGACACCTTGTAGCCCTCGCCGCCGAACTTGCCGCCGGCGTGCAACACGGTGAGCACCACTTCAGCGGCGCTCTTGCCCTTGTGCGGGCCCGACGGATACGGGTCGACCGGAATACCGCGACCGTTGTCGTCGACGCGACAGCCGCCGTCGGCCGTGAGCGTGACCCCGATGCGGGTGCAGAAGCCGGCCATGGCCTCGTCGACCGAGTTGTCGACCACTTCCCAGATGAGGTGGTGCAAACCAGCCAGACCGGTGGAACCGATGTACATACCGGGCCGCTTACGGACCGGGTCGAGACCCTCGAGAACCTGGATGTCCTTGGCGCCGTAATCGGCCGTGGGGGTCGCGTTCTTACTGGTCACTGGTACCTCGTGGTGTGCTTCGGCGGGCCGGTTCGAACTGTGAGCCACGAGTGGCTCACGAGGGCGATGGAAGGCCTCGCAACAACAGGTGAAATCCTACCCCAAAAAGACTTCGGATTCGTGCCACAACAGGCACTATGAGCAGGGGAAACGTACCTTTTTCCACACGCCTCACCACGGGGTTCAGCGGGGTCGTCGCACCTTGATCTCGAGCCGCTCCACGCGGGTCGCTCCGGCCTCTCCGAACCGGGCCAGCAGATCCCGTTCCAAGAACTTCAACTGGGTCGCCCAGGCCGGGTCGTCCACCTCCACCACGAGGGTGTCGCCGTCGAGCCGCACGGGGGTCACGTGGGCCGCCACGGCCTCGCCCACCAGTTCGGTCCACCGCGAGAACACCGTCACCGTGGTCGACCGGTCGCCCCCCTTCAACGACGCGAGCAAGCGGTCGAGGGCCGACCCCAAGGGGCGCGGATCGTCGCTCACGCCTGCACCTGACCGGCTTCGATCGTGATCACTCGATCGGGTCGCGCCGCCGGAGGCAACGGGTTGGCGGTCGTGATCACCACCTGCCCCGGAGGCAAATGAGCCACGAGGGCCTCGCAACGGCCCGGGTCGAGTTCGCTCAACACATCGTCGAGCACGAGCAGCGGGGTCATGTCGGTGGTGCGCGCCACCAACCGATGGACGGCCAGGCGAAGCGACAGTGCGAGCGAGCGCATCTCACCCTGACTCGCGTGCGTACGGGCCGGCATCGAACCGAGGAACAACTCGATGTCGTCGCGATGGGGACCAACGGTCGACACACCGCGCCGCACGTCGTCACGCCGCGAAGCCGACAGCGCGGCGGCCAGCCCCGAACGCCGCCACTCGGGCTCGTAACGCAACGCGACCGCCACCGGGATTCTGGCCACCTGCTGATACGCCTCTTGGACCATCGGTTGAAGCTGCGCCAACAACATGGCCCGTGCCTGTCCGATCTCGTCCCCCACCGACGCCAGTCGTTCGTCCCAGACGTCGAGTGAGAAGCCGACCTCGTCGGTGAGTCGTCCTGCGCACTGACGCAGGAGCGTGTTGCGTTGTCTGATCACCCGATCGAGTTCGAGTCGCAACGCATCGTTCTTCGCGGCCAGGCTGACGAGGGCGTCGTCGACGAAGCGACGGCGCTCGGATGGCGCACCTTTCACCAAGTCGAGATCATCGGGCGAGAACACCGTGACGCGCAGAACGCCGACGAGATCGCGGGTACGCGGAAGGCGTTGCTTGTTCACCAACACGTTCACTCGACCTTGACGGGGAACCTCCACTTCCACCAACAACTCACGACCGTCGTCGTGCCGCACCGTCGCGCGAACGAACGCGGATTCGGCGCCATCGCGAACCAGCGCGGCCGTGGGCACCTGGCGAAAACTGTCGAGCGTGGCGAGGAAAGCCATCGCTTCGGCCACGTTGGTCTTGCCTTGACCGTTGCGACCGACGATCGCCGTGGTCTCGGCCGTGAGCGAGAAAGTAGCCCGTGCGTAATTGCGAAAGTCGACGAGCTCGATCTGCTCGATGAACATCAGGAACGCAAGGGCATCAACAGATACGTGTACGACGGGTCGTCCTTCGGACGAATGACCGCCAACTTGCCCGGCTCACTCGTTTGGATGGTCACGAGTTCGGCACCACACGCTTCGATGCCCGCGGCCAGAAGTTCGTTGTTGAACGACATCTCGATTTCGTTACCCGACATGTCGCCGTCGAGTTGCTCGTGCGCTTCGCCGCTGTCCTGACTCACCATGCGCAACGTGACACCATCGGACGCGATTCGAATGCGCAACGGTGTACCGATCGGGTCGCGTGCGACGAGCTTGACGCGACGAATCGATTCGAGAACCGAATCGCGCGAGATCGTGAGACTGTTGGGCGGACTGGGCGGAATGAGTCGCTGGTAATCGGCGAACGTTCCTGCCAGCAACCGCGTCACCAAACGGGTCGCGCCCATCTCGAACGTGGCGTCGTTGTCGGTGATGTTGATACTCACAGTTTCGGCGTTGCCGAGCAGACGCTGCAACTCACCGAGTGCGCGAGCCGGCACGACGAACTTGGCTCCATCGGGCAGAACCGCAGCATCGATGTCGCGGATGGCCAAGCGATACGAATCGGTCGCGACCAAACGAAGTTTCGTGTCGACACCCGTGATGAGAACTCCGGTGAGCACACCACGTGCGTCGTCGGTGCTGGCGGCGCGAACGACCTGCTTGAGTGCTTCCGACAGCGAGGCGGCCGGAATGGTGACGCCTCCACCCACCGAGCCGCTCCACTTGGGGAAGTCACCTTCGGCGCCGGTGGGAACCGAGAAGTTCACACGGCTCGCCGAAATCTGCACCTTGTCGTCACCGACGTCGATCGTGACCGCGCCCGACGGAAGTGAGCGAACGACTTCACTGGCCAACTTGGCCGGAAGCAACACGACTCCGTCTTTCCCGTCGGCCACGGGGACGACGGCCTCGATCGTCAGATCGCCATCGGTGCCGGTCACTCGCAACGAGCCGCCGGCCAACACCAAACGCAGGCACGACAACGTGGGATTGGTGGCTCGGCCGGTGGCAGCTCGGCTGGCGGCGCCGAACGCGTCGGCGAGGATGTCGCGCTCACATCGGAACTTCACTCGAGACTCCTTGACCCCGGATCGCCGATGCCCTTGTCGACATCGCTCGATGCTTCTTGAACTTAGTACTTGTAATAAGAGCTGTGGATTGTGGACGACGTGTCATTCGTCCAGCGAGACACACAGATCGAGGTGTGTCGGGTTGTTCATAGACGTCCACACCCGAACCCACGCAAACGACACGACCGGTGGACAACACGAGCTTGTTCACAGCGTGACACCCTCGAAATCACATGCGGTCCACATCGTCATCCCCATGGTGCGTCAGCCCAACTTCAACGTCTTGATGAGCATGGTCACGTGGTCGTAGGTCTGGGTGCGTTCCTTCATGAGGCGCTGGATCTTCTCGACGGCGTGGATGACCGTGGTGTGATCGCGGCCGCCGAAGAGTCGGGCGATGGCCGGGTACGACAGATCGGTGAGTTCACGGAACACGTACATCGCTTCCTGCCGGGCCGCCACCAACGGCCGTTGACGGCTCTTGCCGCGTAGCGCATCGACCGAGAACCCGAGAATTCCGGCGATTTCCGTGAGCAATTCCTCGTCGGTGCGGTGCTTGGGAGCCTGATCGGTGAGGAGGTCTTCGAGGAGTCGCTCGGCTTGGGCCACGTTCATGTCGACTCGGTTGAGGCTCGCGTACGCACTCACGCGGATGAGAGCACCTTCGAGTTCGCGAATGTTGGAGGTGACTCGCGAGGCGATGAACTCGAGCACGTCGGACGGGAAGATCGTGCCTTCGCGCTCGGCCTTGTTGCGCAAGATCGCCAGGCGGGTCTCCAGATCGGGCGGTTGGACGTCGGTGATCAGACCCCAACGGAAACGGCCGATGAGACGCTCCTCGAGGTTGGGGATCGCGTCGGGCACGCGATCGGACGAGATGACGATCTGCTTGTTGGTGCCGTGCAGCGAGTTGAAGGTGTGGAAGAACTCTTCCTGCAGACCTTCTTTGCCCTCCATGAACTGAATGTCGTCGATGAGGAGCAGGTCGATGTCGCGGTAGCGACGCTTGAAATTGGCGATCGATGCATTACGGATGCCGTCGACGTATTCGTTGAGGAAGGTCTCGCTGGTCACGTATCGGACCTGGTAGTGGCTGTAGTTCTGCAGGACGTAGTGCCCGATGGCGTGCAGCAAGTGGGTCTTGCCGAGTCCGGCCGATCCGTAGATGAAGAGCGGGTTGTAACTACGAGCCGGGGTTTCGGCCACCCGTTGGGCGGCAGCCAAGGCGAAACTGTTCGACCCGCCGCGCACGAAGGTCTCGAACGTGTACCGGGGATTCAAGCCGGCCCGCTCGCCGGCGGTTTCGCGGGCCGACCGCGATTCGGCTTGTTCGATGGCCGGATCGTCCTTCACCACCGCGGCGGGTGTCGAGGCGGCGGCTTCGGGCGGGGCCACGACCTCCACGTCGAGATGGCGGCTGCCGGCACCGATTTCGGCCAGCGCATCCATGACCAGTGGGAGGTAGCGGGTCATGATCTTGTCGCGAACGGTCCCGCTCGGAACCGCCAGCCGGATCGTCTGGCCGTCACTCGGAATGGAGTAAACGTCGTTGAACGTCGAGTACCACACGGCATCGGAGACCTGTGCGCGCAGCAGTTGAGCCACTGCTGCCCACATGTTCTCCTGGTCTTCCACCTGGGACTCCTTGATCCTGACCGCTACTCGATCCACAGATGGGTCCACAGAATGTGGACAACCTCCTCTGGCTCATCCCGGGTCGTGTGACCTGGGCCGACGGCCGTCTCGAGCCCGGGATTCCGGGGACACGGCCGTTGGAACACGGCAACATAGCAGGCTGTGGATAGTTGCTGAAAAGCCCGGTCGCGGGTTGCCCAGGTGAGCGCCCGAGCCGTAGCCTGAGCCGTTGCGTCGGCGTCTCGTCGGCCGACATCCACTGGCCCATCGTGGCTGGTCACCGAGGAGTTCTTCGTGAAGCGCACGTACCAACCCAACAAGAAGCGCCGGTCGATGAAGCATGGCTTCCGGGCGCGTATGGCTACCCGCGGTGGCCGAGCCATTCTCAAGGCCCGTCGCCTGAAGGGCCGCAAGCGGCTGTCGGCTTGATCGGTCACCTGCGCCGCGCCCACGAGTTCCAACGCCTGCGTCAGGAGGGAACACGTGTTCGTAGCGGGTCCGTCTGGTGCATCATGCTCCCCGATCCGTCCTATCCGGCACCCTCCATTGCCTTCGCCCTCGGCCGTCCGGTGGGTACGGCGGTGGTGCGCAACCGCATCCGCCGTCAAATGCGCGAGTTGATGCGAGTCCACGAGGCCGAATTCGCCCCGGGTCTGTACCTGTTCGGCGTCTCGGCGCGCGGCGGCGACGTTCCCGGTTTCCTCGACTTGCGCCGGGCTTTTCACACCCTTGCGGCGCGGAGCCGGTGATGCAGCGGTTCATCCTCCGGGCGATCGAGTGGTACCAGGTCGGCCGCGATGGACGCCCCTCCCCGTGTCGGTTCTCCCCGTCGTGCTCGCACTACGCCCATGAGGCGGTCTCGGTGCACGGCGCCGGTCGTGGAACCTGGCTCGCCGTTCGTCGCCTGATGCGCTGCCGCCCGTTCGGTCCGTCGGGTTTCGACCCGGTGCCGGACTCGTCAACTTCGTCCGGTTCGACGTCCACTTCGACGTCCACTTCGACTGTCACATCGATCGCCGTCAACTCGGGAAGGGCCCACTGACATGTTTCAAGCCGCGGCCTGGCTGATCAGCCAGTTCTACAGCCTCACGTCCAACTACATCTTCGCCATCTCACTCGTTGCCGTGGTGATCATGATGTTGATCTTCCCGCTCACTCTGAAGAGCACCAAGGGCATGCTCGAGATGCAGCGAGTTCAGCCGGAAATGCGTCGAATTCAACAGCAATATCGCAACGACCGGCAGAAGATGAACGAAGAAATGATGAAGCTCTATCAGGAGCACAAGGTCAATCCGTTGGCGTCGTGCTTGCCGCTTCTTGCGCAGATGCCGATCTTCATCATCATGTTCCGCGTTCTGCACGGACTCACCGACAAGGGTGCTGACGGAACGTTCGACCCCGATTACATCTCGAAATCGAGCGAGTTGTTCGCCAGTCTCGACAAGAAGACCGAGATGTTGTCGTTCGGACTCGACTTGTCGTTGCGACCTGTCGAGGTGATCCAGGACGACCCGGCTAAAGGCATCATCTACGCACTGTTGGTGGTCGCCCTCATGGGTTTGTACTGGGTGCAGCAGCGCATGATCGCCTCGCGCACGGTGTCGCCCACCATGTCGGCCACGCAGGCCAAGATCCTGCAGTACTTGCCGGTCGTGTTCGGCATCTTCCAGATCTTCTTCCCGGTGGGCTTGGTGATTTATTACTTCGCCCAGACCATCGTTCGTATCGCCCAGCAGGCGTACGTCACTCGCCGGTTCTACAAAGGCGAGCATTCCCTTGGTCGTCAAGCTCAGGCTGCTAGCGCGAAAGCGCGTGATATGGCTGAGAAAGACGGCGGCGGAACTGGACTCTTCAGCCAATTGCGCAACGAGGCGAACCAGGCCAAGGACGCCAAGCAGGGCAAGAACAAGCCAGCACCGGGAGGAAGCAAGCGGGTGACGCCGCCCAAGGGTGGCTCCACGGGCAGCAAGGGTCGTCCGACCCCGTCCAACCCGCCCAAGCCGACGGGCAAGAACCGTCACCCCAAGCCCCCGCGTCGACCCTGAGTCGACGTTCCCCCACTACAACACGCAGAAACGGAAGGTTGTCCCATGGAATGGGTCGAAACCACAGGTGCCTCGGTCGACGAGGCCAAGAGCATTGCCCTCGACCGACTCGGAGTCGATGAGCAGGATGCCGAGTTCGAAATTCTCGAAGAACCCAAGCCTGGCCTCTTCGGACGGATGCGGGGTGAAGCTCGGGTTCGCGCCCGGGTGAAGCCGCGTACGCCGCGGGCCAAGAACGATCGTCGTCGCCGTCGTGACGGAGGGTCGGAAAAGAGACAAGATGGCGGTCGCGAACCGCGTCGTGAGGGTGGTTCGTCGAACGGTCGGTCATCCGGCCGCCGTCCACGCCAGGAGGGTTCAACCATGACCGACAATGCCGACAACGAGTCACGCGAGCCCCGACCGGCCGCCGACCCGGCCGAAGTGGCAGCGCAGGCCGAGAAGTTCTTGGTGGGTCTGGCCACGGCATTCGGAACGTCGGGCACGGCGTCACGTTCGATCGAGGGCGACGAGATCGAGGTGAACCTCGATGGTTCCGACCTGGGTCTCCTCGTTGGCCCGCGCGGCTCGACACTGCAGGCCGTGCAGGACCTGACCCGCGTGGTGGCTCAGCGCCGCCTAGGCGATCACGACACCCGTCTGCGTGTCGATGTTGCCGGCTACCGCGCCAAGCGCAAAGAAGCCCTCGGTCGTTTCGTCAACCAGGTGGCCGACGAAGTGGTGTCGAGTGGCTCGGCCCGTGCTCTCGAACCGATGCCGGCATCCGACCGCAAGATCATTCACGATGCGCTCACCGGGCGTACCGACATCGGCACGCACTCCGAGGGCGAAGAGCCGCACCGTCGCGTTGTGATCACTCCGGCCGGAGCCTGACCCCCTACCTCCAGGACGGATCCGTGAGTTCTCTCGATCCGGTCCAACGACACCGTGTGATCGATGCGCTGGGCGAGGCCCAGCGCATCGGCATGTTGGGGCCAGGAAACCTCGGTAGCGCCGTCGACCAAGCCGAGGCGTCGGCCCGATTGATCCCCGACACCGCCACCTCGTTCGTCGACCTGGGCGCCGGCGGGGGTCTCCCTGGTTTGGTGGTGGCCCTGGTCCGACCCGAGTTATCAGGACACCTGGTCGACCGTCGGGGTAAGCGGGTCGACCTTCTGGTTCGCCTCATCGGGCGACTCGGGTTGGCGGGTCGGATCCAGGCAGTGGAGGCCGATGTGATCGATCTTCCCCGTCGGTTCCCCGGGGTCACCTGGTCGGTCGCGACCAGCCGGGGTTTCGGCTCCCCCCGCTACACCGCCCAACACGCCGCCCCGTTGCTGGCGTCCGGCGGCCTCCTGTTGGTCACCGAACCCCCGGCGTCAACGGGCGAGCGATGGAACTCCCCCGACATTCGGTCGAGCGGGCTGTCCCTGGTCACCGTGGCCAACGGGATCGCGGTCCTGACCCGCTCCTGACTGTTCCACGTGGAACACGTGGCCGTCACGGAACCCCGTCCGACCAATTCCAGGCACTGCGGTGTTCCACGTGGAACAACAGTGTGGGAGATCACCCCATAGAACCCCGACCGAGTCGCACCCGTTCGGTACCATGCGGGTGTCCACCGTCGAGCCAGAGGTACACATCTCTTCCATGAAAGACAAGTCGGCTTCCACCGGCCACTCCCGGCCTCTGCCCCGGATCATCGCCGTCGCCAATCAGAAGGGTGGGGTCGGCAAGACCACGACCTCCGTCAATGTCTCGGCCTGCCTGGCCGAATTGGGCTACCGGACCTTGGTCGTCGACTTGGATCCGCAGGGAAACGCCTCGTCCGGGGTGGGTGTGGAGACCCGCGGGATCGAAACATCGATGTACGACGTCCTTCTGAACGATGCCGCCATGGAGGACTGCATCGAGCCGGCCAGCCTGAAGAACCTGTTCGTGGCCCCCTCCAACCTCGACCTGGCCGGAGCCGAGATCGAACTGGTGCCCTTGATGGCCCGCGAACATCGCCTGAAGAAAGCTGTTGACTCGGTACTCGACGACTTCGACTTCGTCGTCATCGACTGCCCGCCGTCCCTCGGACTCCTCACGGTCAATGCCCTGGTGGCGGCCAAAGAGGTCTTGGTCCCGATCCAGTGCGAGTACTACGCCCTGGAGGGCCTTGGTCAGCTCCTGCGCAACGTCGACCTGGTCAAGCGGAACCTGAACCCGGCCCTCGAAGTCAGCACCATCGTGTGCACCATGTTCGACTCCAAGACCAAGCTGTCGAACGAGGTGGTGGCCGAGGTTCGTGAGCACTTCGGCGACAAGGTGTGCCGGACCGTGATCCCCCGCAACGTTCGGTTGTCGGAGGCCCCCTCGCACCACCAGCCCATCAACGTTTACGACCCGTCGTCCAAGGGAGCGGTGGCGTACCGCTTGGTTGCAAAGGAGGTGGCCGGTGGCACCCCGCCGCTCCGGTCTCGGTAGAGGTCTCAATTCCTTGATTCCTGGGGGTCCGGCTGGCGATGGTCCGGCTGGATCGGCCACGTTGGTGGAGATTCCGGTTTCCGACCTGGTCCCGAACCCCAACCAACCCCGTGTCCACTTCGATGAAGAGGCCCTCGCCGAGTTGGTGGCCTCCATCAAGGAGATCGGGGTCCTGCAACCCCTCCTCGTGAGGCGCTTGCCCGATAGTTCGTATCAATTGATCGCGGGTGAGCGCCGCTGGCGCGCCGCCCAGCGTGCTGGCCTGGCTACGGTGCCAGCCGTCGTGAAGGAAACCGACGACATGTCGTCGGTCGAGCAGGCACTGGTGGAGAACCTGCACCGCCAGGACCTGTCTCCCCTGGAAGAGGCCTCGGCCTACCAGCAGCTCATCGACGACTTCGAGCTGTCGCACGACGACGTGGCCAAGAGGGTGGGCAAGAGCCGCAGTACGGTCACCAATACCCTGCGCCTTCTCAATCTTCCCCCGGCTGTGCAGAGCCTCTTGGCTGATGGCCGCCTCTCCGCGGGCCATGCCAAGGCCCTGTTGGGAACAGCCGACCGGGCATTTCAGGAGAGCTTGGCCCGTCGTGCCGCATCCGAGGACTGGTCGGTCCGGGCCGTGGAAGAAGCCGTCCGTGATCGCAGCGGTGGTTCATCGGCCAGCACGTCGTCGGGCTCGACCAGCAGCAAGAGCGGGGGCTCGACTCGACCGGGCGGACTGCCCCCGGCCGGTCTGCTCGAACTCGAAACCCTGCTCGGTGACTATCTCTCCACCCGCGTCGCGGTGAAGATGGCCAAGAAGCGTGGCTCCGTCACGATCGACTTCGCCGACCTCGAAGATCTCGAGCGGATCTATCGCTTGATGACCGAGGGCCCGTCCAACGACTGACGACGTCGCTGACCAGGGCAAAGATGACAACCGTCACCCTCAACTTCTAGGCTACAGTCCCCACAGGCTGTGGATAACTCTGTGGGTGAACACAGTTTTTAGCCCGTAAATATCTCTCTGGGCTGGTGTGATGAGCCTGGCGATGTGTGGACGGTCAGGCCGACCAGGCCGCCACGGCCAAGAACACGGCCTTGGCAATGCGCTCGGCCCGATCGACCATCACCTGCGTGGGTCCGAGGCTGAGAAGCACGGCGGGCATCTTGGTTTCGCGCAAAATCGGCAGGCGCATTCCACTCACGGTGATTCGTGGAACGACATCACGGAGATGGCGTTCGATCAGGTGGGCCAAGGCCCGGCCGCCGGCCGATTCGAACGCCGGGACTGCGTAGTAGGTGACCCGGGCCATTCGTTCGGTGGTCGCTTCGAGCCCGACGTACACCTCGGCACCGAACAAGTTGGCGTGAGCCGCTTGGACCAGGGCATCGGTGTCGTCGGTTTGAATGAGAAGTGCTCCGCGGTCACGCAGTGACTGACACAGTGGGCGACTCAACGAACTGAATCCACCGAACTGACCCACGGCAACGCGACGTCCGTCGAGTGGACGGCCCTCCCGCAGGCTTTCGGCTTCGCGAACGGCGGCGATTCCGGGGCCGTCTCCGGTTTGGCGAGAGAGTCGGCGCAGTGCTTCCACGGTGCTCGGTCGGCACACTCCGTCGGATTCGACACCGGCATTGGTTTGGAAGTCAGCCAAGGCCTGCGCGGCCAGCGGTCCGAAGATGCCGTCGATGCGGCCACTGTCGAACCCCAGGCGCGACAACAAGCGTTGCATTTCGGCCACGTCGTCTCCGCGCAAGTTGGGCGAGCGCAGCATCAACAGGCGATCGCCGAGGTTCCACGACGCTTCGGCCAGCACGTTCCAGGTGGTGTCGTCGCAGACACCGGTGACGGGCAGTCCGCGATCTTCCTGGAAGGCACGAACCGCGTCGATGGTGCCGGCGCAGTAGGTGGACGGGCTCACACCCGACGGGGGAAGGAAGCCGGCGGCGCCGAGACGGCTCTGGAGCTGCCGAACGGCCTCGCCCGAATCTCCGGGCGACAGGGCCATCAGCCGAGAAATTCCTCCAACTCCTGCAGGAGTTGTCCTTTGCCCTTGGCCCCCACCATGCGCTTTTTGAGCTCACCACCATGGAACACCAGAAGGGTGGGGATGCTCATGACGTTGTACCGCATGGCGATGTCGCCGTGATCGTCGACGTTCAACTTGGCGATGGTCACCTGACCAGCCTTTTCGGTGGCGATCTCACTCAGGATCGGAGCGATCTGCTTGCACGGCCCGCACCACTCGGCCCAGAAGTCGACCACGATGGGAGTGTTGGACGAGTTCACGGTCTCGTCGAACGTGCTGCTGGTGAGGGTGACGATTCCTTCGGCCATGACAAGTCCTTCCGCCCGGAAACACCGGGTCGATCGCGTTTCAGCGATCAGATTACAGCGGGGCTGTCAGTGGCCCGCTTCGAGCCAGCGTTCGGCGTCGATGGCCGCCATGCAACCCGACCCGGCCGCCGTGATGGCCTGGCGATACACGTGATCCTTCACGTCGCCGCAGGCGAAAACACCAGGAATGTTCGTGTAGGTCGAGTCGGGCCTCGTGATGAGGTAGCCGCTGTCCTCCATGTCGAGGACACCCTTGAACACGTCGGTGTTCGGGCGGTGTCCGATGGCGATGAACAACCCCGACACGTCCATGCGACTGGTTGCACCGGTGACGGTGTCTTGGAGCATGATGCCCTCGAGTTGTTCGGTGCCGATCAAGTCGGTGACGGTGCTGTTCCAGCGCAACTCGATCTTCGGATTGTTGAGCGCGCGATCCTGCATGATCTTGCTCGCGCGCAGCGAGTCGCGACGATGGATGAGCGTGACCTTCGAGGCGAACTTGGTGAGGAACGTGGCTTCTTCGATGGCCGAGTCGCCGCCGCCCACGACGGCGATTTCCTTGCCCCGGAAGAAGAAGCCGTCGCATGTGGCGCAGGTGGACAACCCGTGACCGATCAGCCGCTCCTCGGCCTCGAGTCCGAGCATCAGGCTTTGCGCCCCGGTGGAAATGATCACCGAGTCGGCGGTGTGAACGTCGCCGTACACATGAACACGCAACGGCTGTTCGCCGAATTCGACCTTGGTGGCCTTGGCCGTGAGGAACCTGGCGCCGAAACGGGCTGCTTGTTCCTTGAATCGTCCCATGAGTTCGGGACCCATGATTCCTTCCGGGAAGCCAGGGAAGTTCTCGACCTCGGTGGTGAGCATCAACTGTCCACCGGGTTGATCGCTCGTGCTCGACGGTTCACCTTCGATGACGAACGGCGCGAGGTTGGCGCGTGCGGAGTAAATGGCGGCGGTGAGTCCGGCCGGACCCGAACCGATGATGATGACTTTGTGGTGCTGACCCATCACACGCTGTCCTGCGACTGGCGCTTGATCATGCACACCGCGCCCAGCAGACACAGGAATCCACCGAGCGCCAGATAAGCGACCCACACCGCGGTGTCGTGGTCGAGGGGCCATTCGAGGAAGTTGATGACGCCGCGATGAGCGCCGACCAACGCGATGACCGCGATGAACAAGCCGAGGAAGGCGGCCAGCAAACCGAACACTACACCGCGCGCTGCCATCACGATCGGCTTGGTGGTGCGATCACGGACCTTGTCGACAGTCGACACGATCGTGTCGGTCATGTTCTCGGCCCACTTCGGGTCGTTCAACGGATTGGCAGCCATGGTGCGAGGCTAGCCAGACCCTTCGTCAGCGCACGACGCTGGCCATCTTGACGCAGTCGGGCACGGAGAACACGACGATTCCGGTCTCGTCGTAGTGGATTTCGGCGGGTTGGCCCGCGAAGGTGAACGAACCCGCCACCACGTTCCATCCCTCGACCAGTGAGCACGTCACCGACTGGTCGGACAGCGGCGGGGGAGTGACCCACCACTTGTTCGCGATCGCACCGAGGGCAACCATGTCGACGATCATCGTCACGTCGCCTCCACTGCCGCTGGCTCCGGCCACCGACGGTGTCTGCATCGGTGTGGCCAGCCCGGTGTCGGCCACTGCCGCCAGATCGGTCTGTGATTTGGCTTCGGCGGCGGGGGTCGGGCTCGCTTCGACGACGACGGATGTCTTCGGTGCTTCCGCGAAGTCGTCGAGAACGTCGCGGTCGTCGTTGCGTGACGTCACGACCACACCCAGTGCGACCACCGCGGTGATCGCGGCGGCGGCCACGCCGAGCACGACGGTACGCGCGCGTGACGGCGTGGTCGGCTCGATTGCGTTTGCGAACACCCGATCGAATGCCTCGTCGCCGACCTCGTCGGTGTGCAGAAGAGTTGAACGCAGTCTTCCGAACTCGTCGGCGCGCGACTGCACCGACGAGCGCAGGTCGGCGGGAATGTCGGCGAATTCGATGTCGCGGTCGAGCAGCCGACTGGCCAGATCGTCCAGACGTTCGTCGCGATTCGAAGGGTCGGAAAAGGAACTCATGGGGCACTTCCGGGTGTTTGACGTTCGGAACTCGGGTCTTGGTTCCCGATCGCTTGCGATGACGACTCGCGAAGCAGGTCGGCCAATTGCGATCGACCTCGTGAAATGCGCGAGCGCACCGTGCCGATGGGGATGTCGAGCACGTCGGCGATCTCGTCGTAGTCGAGATCGACCAGGTCACGCAGTACGACGGCAGTCCTGAACTCGAGCGGCAGTTGGAGCAGGGCGGCCTCCAGGATCTGACGATCGTCGAGGCTCGACACGGCCGTAGCCGACTGGTCGGGTCGGTCGAAGTCGTGACGATCGGACGATGGAACATCGCGCCGACCGCGACGCCTGATTTCGTCGAGGGCCGCGTTGGTGGCGATCCGCCACACCCACGTGGAGAACGACGAGCGTTGGTCGAACGAGCCGATGTTGCGGACGATCGACACGAGCGCGTTTTGCGCGGCGTCGTCGGCATCGGCGTGGCGACCGAGCAATCGCCGGCAGGCAGTCAGAATCCGCGGGTACTGCTCACGGAGCAAAGTGTCGAGTGCGGCGCGATCTCCGTTGATGGCCCGTCGAACGAGAAGCTCGTTCACGGTGCGGGTGAGACGCGTATCTCGGCGATACCTCCGCGGTAGGGGTTGTCGCGACTACACGATCCGTCACGGCCGACTTCACGCAAATACACCATCACGTACTGCATCGGTTCGGTCATCACACCGACCAAGGTGGGTCCGTCACCGGCCGTCGTCGACGCGATGGCCGATCCCCACGCGTCGATGTCGTCACTCAGTGCGTTCGATGCGTACATCTCGGCGCGCCATGCGTCGCCCACGACATCGACGTCGACTTTGGCCAGATTGGCCTCGGTGAGTTGTACGACCAGACCGACACCCGACTTGCTACCGAATGTCGACGACTTGTAACAGACGGTCGACCACGCGGTGCCGGTATCGCCGTCGGTCGTCAGCGCTGCGGCACCATCGTTCTCGGTGCGGTCACCTTCGGGGTCGAACGTCGATACGCCCAGAATCGTCGGCGGTCCGGTGGGCGCCGGTGGTGCGGTGGTCGCCGCGATCTGCGGCGTGGTGTCGTCACCACCGGTCACGACACGGATGATGAGAGCACCCACGGCGATGATCGCGACGGCCAGTCCGCCGATCAGAACGGGGGATGGCTTCCACGGTCGCAACGTTCCACCCGATGGTGTGGCTGAGACCGACGGTCGCGTCGATGGTTGTGACGGAGTATGACCCGATGGTCGGATGATCTTGCCGGGGGTGGGCGTGCGATCGGTTCCGGCTGGATGGCCGGCGACTCCGCGCGCTGTGGATCCGTCGCCGTTGAGAGCCGCCTTCAGCGCGGCGCGGGCCTCGGCTCCGCTGGCGTAACGCTTGTCGGGTCGGCGCTCGAGCATGCGATGGATGACACTCGCCAGTTCTGGACTCACATCGGGTCGGATCTGATTGAGATCGGTGGGGTCGCGTTGAAGCCGAGCGAGCGCGGTCTCGGTGTCGTTCTTTCCGGTGAACGGAACCTTTCCGGCCAAACACTCGTAGAGAACGAGACCGAGTGAGTACAAGTCGGCACGCAGGTCGAGTTCGTCACCCTTCACCTGCTCGGGAGACAGATACTTCGCCGTTCCCATCATGATGTTCTCGCTCGTGAGATCGTCACCGGTTCCGAGAGCCTTGGCGATGCCGAAGTCGGTGAGCATCACGCGCGCATCCTTGGTGACGAGCACATTGCCTGGCTTCACGTCGCGGTGGATGATGCCGTTGGCGTGAGCGGCGTCGAGGGCCGAGCAGATACCGGTCCCGATGTGAACCGTGAGCTTCGGTGTGAGTCTCTTCTTCTCGTCGAGAAGTGCGCGCAGCGACTTGCCGTCGATGAACTCCATGATCACGGCCTGTTGACCCTGATCGGCAACGGCGTCGTAGACCGTCACGATGTTCGGATGCGTGAGGCTCGCGGCCGCAATCGCCTCTCGTCGAAATCGTTCGGCCACGGTTCCGTCGGCGGCGAGGTGTGGTTTCAACAGTTTCACCGCGACCGTGCGCGACAACTGCAGGTCGGTGGCCCTCCAGACGTCCGCCATGCCGCCATGAGCCCAGGCGAGGTCGAGTCGATAACGACCGGCGATGACCGTGTTCGGTTCAGGAGGTTGTGACGCGTTCACGGACATGCTCGAACGAACACGCTACTTGTGCGTCGTCGAGCGGACGGGGAATGACGTCGGAATGACGGTGAATGACGTCGGCTCAGTTGCGGAAGTACGCGACGCCGATCGTTCCGCGACCGGCGTGCGCTCCGATGACCGCTCCGATTTCTCCGATGAGAATGTCTCCGGAGTGAACGGTCTTCAACTGTGCGACGAAAGCGTCGACGTCACTGCAGTCGGCGTGAAGGACACTCAATTGGCTGATGCCGGGTGACGCGCTCACCTGACGCACCTTGTCGACCAAGAAGGCGATGGCCTTGCCGCGCGTGCGCTGCTTGCCGCCCTCTTGAACCACACCGTCTTTCACCTCGATGATGGGTTTGATCGAGAGAACCGAGCCGAGCATGGCCTGGGCGCCGCCGATACGACCACCCTTCTTGAGGTTCTCGAGGGTGTCGAGGGCGCCCCAGAGTTCGCAGCGACCCACCAGATCGCGAGCCAACGCCTCGACCTCGTGAAGTTCGGCGCCCTGGCGGGCCGCCCGAGCGCACTCGACCACGATGGCGCCCAATCCGAGCGAGACCGACCGGCTGTCGACGACCGAAATCGGCACGAGCGACGCCAGGGACGCCGCCGCCAACTCCGCACTCTGCAAAGTGGCCGACAGCGCACCCGACAGATTGATCATGACGACCCCGGTGGCACCTTGCGACACCACGTTGCGGATGGCCTGCTCGAAGCGTCCAGGCGAGGGGGCGGCGGTGGACGGCAGGACCGATGACGCCGAGCAACGAGCCCAGAACTCGGCCGTGGTCAGCTGCTCTCGGTCGACGAACTCGTCGTCACCGAAACGGATGAAGAGGGGCACGACCTCGATGCCCAAGGAGCGCACGACCTCGTCGGGAAGGTCGCAGGAACTGTCGGTGATGATCCGGACGTTGGCCACGTCGACAGGTTAGTTGCCGGGGTTCTCAGGAGATCGACGGGTCGTCAGGGCTCGGACGCGTCGTCAGGGTTCTGACGGGGTGTCTCGCCACTCGGATGTCGACGCGTGGTGTCGCTGACCAGCTTCTGTCGCTCGCGATACCGCCGGCGGAAGTGATGGATCCACCACACGGCCAGCAAAAGGAGAGCCATGCCGGTCACCAACTGTCCGAGGCCGGCCAAGGCATTCACCCGGGCGGTGAACACGATGGGTTGGGTGAGGGGCAACTGGCCTTCGGGTGTCAGCAACTGAACCGTCACCGGGAAGCGACCATTGGTGCGTGCCTCCACCGGAATCTCGACCGAGGTGATGGCGGTCGGGGCCAACTGAACCACCAGTTCACCCTCCGGAAAACGGAGCTTCGACGAGGTCAGGCGAACCCGGACGGACAGTTCGGTCGGCGAGTCGTTCCGCAGGCTGAGTCGAATCGCGCTGTCACGTCCTCCGAGCGTGAAGGTGGTGGAGGTGGGAGTTGTGACTTGGCTGCCGAGGACTTCGGTCTCTTGTCGGACGATGTCGGCGTAGGCGAAACGAACCTCGTCGGAGAATCGCTGATCGGGCAACACGTCGAGGATGCGCCGCCACATGGCCGGACGCTCGTCACCTTCGGGAAGCATGGAGGCGAACGCATCGATGCGGGCGCCGGTGAGATAGAGCGCTTCGGCAGGAGACGACGAAACGGGACCGATCGCAGGAAGCCGAATCGTGGCCGGTCGGCCATCCACGAGCCCGACGCTCGTGCGCGACAGAGCATCGTCGAGCGACACGAGTTCGACCTCGTTCGACGAACTCAATGTGTCGGCCAACGCGACCGTGAGGTCGGTCGACATCAGCGATCCGTCGTTGGTGGTGAGGATCAACGAACGACCCAACAACGATTCGCCGGCGTCGGCGAGTTCGCGCCGCAGCATCTTGATCTCGGCCAACACGTGCTGAGCCGCGAGGTAGGAGTCACTCGGTGGGGCGTCCGACGCCAGGGTGAGTCGCGACGCGAGTGCGCTGTCGGGGACCACGGCGTCGATGAACCCGCCACTCGACAGTTCGACCTCGACCTTGCGGGTGGGATCGGCGAAGGCGATGCCGCCGAAGTCACCCACCTCGGTTGCTGCCGAAGTGATGAGAATCGATCGGAAACCGAGGTCGCGGATGAACTGTGCTCCGGTGGCCGACAGCGCGCGTGTCTGGATCCAGGCCGTTCGGTTCGACCGTGCCTCGGGAAGAGAGTCGACCAAGGCGTCTTCACCGAGGCGAAGTTGGCCGACGAAGATGTCGTTGGTCTGCGCGTCGGCCATCGAGCCCGGATCGACCTGGACGTACGGCATCGACAAGAACGACGGTGCGTCGGCGAATTGCAGACGGGTGAGGAGCTCGGCATCGTCCGGGGTCGAACGACCGAGACCTTCCACCAGCTCGGGGCGCAGCGCGATGGTGAGTGGTGTACCGGGCAGCGATTCGATGATGGTGGCCAACTCGGCGACACGCGAGCGGTCGGCCGCGCGCACCGTGGTGGTCGCATCGGACTGAAGCGTGACGTCGCCGTCCACCGAGCCGACCAGAGCAACCGGTAGCGACTGTTCGACGGCGGATACGTCTTGTCCATCCGGAATTCGTTCGACGAACGTGATGATCCGATCGACACTGTTGCCGTCGACTTCCAGACCGATCGAGAGTGGGTACACACCTGGTGCCGACATCTGCAGGCGTTCGCGGGTGCGAGTACCGATCTCGATAGGAATCACGAGATCGACCACACCTGACGCATCGCGCTGTTCGACGGGAAAGCGCATGCTGTCGATCGTCGACGGCAGATCTCCGTCGATGGCGTCTTGGACGGCCTCTCGGGAGGTGACCGGACGGTGGGCGGTCACGAGGATCGACGTCGGCGCGTCCGAACCGAGTGCACTCGGGCCCTGCAAGAACACGCTGAGATCGATGGTCGATCCCTCGATTCCGGCCACGTATTGATCTTGTGACACGAGGGCGCCCACACTTTCGGGAATTTCGGCCCGCGCCGATCCCGTCGACGTGGTGAAGACGAGTGACACGAGAGTGATCGCCACCCATCCCGCGGCCGGAAAGCGTTTCATCGCGGCGACTCATTGGTGAGATCGTCGAGAGCGAGGACCGAGAGACTCTCCTCGAGCACCTCGAATCCGAATCGTCGATACAGATCGATGGCACGTTCGTTGTCGAAGTTCGTGTTGACGAGGACGTCATCGACTCGTCGACGCTGCAACCAGACGAGACCGTCGACGAGAAGCGACGACGCGACCCCGCGACCTTCGAAGTCGGGGTGAACGGCCAGACGTTGAATGAATCCCGCTGCACCGTTGCGTCCGGTGATCATGTAGCCGGCCGGTTTGTCGTTCGCGGTCACGGCCAGGCGTACACGATGTTGTGGTGTGGCCTCACACGCGTCGACGATGCCCGTGGTGTCGAGGTCCCATCCGTCGACGAAAGCCGCTCGATCGATTCGGGCGAGTGTCGCGATCTGACGTGATCCGCGTACGGCGCGCAGTTCATGACGTGAAGTGCCTGACGTCGAAGTGTGTCGGTCGAGTTCGAGGCGGAGAAGGGCGAGCCGTTGGATGGAGGCGAACCCCAACTCGGTGAAGGGCGGAGTTGCCGATGTGGACAACGCACTGGTTCGCACACTCGTGAAACCGTGATCGCGAGCGACCGCGAGCCACGTCAGGAGAGTGTTGACCGTGGGTGCCTTGGTGTGATCGGTGAGGACGAGTTGCGCAATACGGGGTTGGTGTGGCCAGGGTCGTAGACGCGCTCGGGTCCGACCGTCGTCGAGCAGACGTGGAAGTCCGTCGCGGCGTCGTTGACGCAAGCCGGTGATCACGTCAGAACGGTAGCGTCGCGGGCGATGACGGTGTTGTTCGCGACGCACGAGGCGTATCTCGACCACATCGTGGGTCCTCGTCATCCCGAGCGCCCCGAGCGTCTCGGTGCGGTGATCGACGGTGCCCAGGTGTTCGTCGACTCCTTGGTCCCGATCGTCCCACGAGCCGCGACTCGTGAGCAGTTGCTGCGGGTGCACCAGTCGGCGCTCGTCGACAGGGTCGAGTCGGTGTCGCGGGCCGGTGGTGGTCGCCTCGACCCCGACACGGTGGCCAGTGCTGGTACGTGGGAGGCCGCGCGACTCGCAGCCGGTGCGGGCCTCACCGCCATCGACGAGCTGGTTGCTGGCCGTGGCTCGGCCGCTTTCTGTGCGGTACGGCCTCCTGGTCATCACGCGACACGAGCCGACACGATGGGCTTTTGTCTGCTGTCCAACGTCGCGGTGGCCGCCGCCGAATTGGCCGAGCGCGGAGAACGCGTCGCGATCGTCGACTTCGATGCTCACCACGGCAACGGAACACAAGACGTCTTCTGGGCCGACCCCCGCGTGTTGTTCGTGTCGTTGCATCAATGGCCGCTCTATCCGGGTACGGGCTGGTTCGAAGAGATCGGTACCGGTGAGGCCGTCGGCACCACGCTCAACATTCCGATGCCGCCACGATCGACCGGAGTCGACTATCTGCGTGCGATCGATCGACTCGTCGAACCGATCTGTCGATCGTTCGATCCCACCTGGCTCATCATCTCGGCCGGCTTCGACGCGCATCGAGCCGATCCGATCACCGACATGGCCTTGACGGCTGGCGACTATAACGAGATCGTCACTCGTTTACTTCCGATCGCTCCGGCTGGCCGGCGTCTGGTCATGCTCGAAGGCGGGTACGACCTCGACGCACTCCGCGTGTCGACGACCGCCACGGTGGGTGCTCTTCTCGACACCGTGATTCAGCCGGAAGAAGCGGCCTCCATCGGTTCGTCGCTCGCCGAGCAGATGATCGAACGAATCCGCCGTTACTGGATCGACCGCGGACTCCTCGTCGCCTGACCCCGTTCGTCGTAGCCTGACCCCGTGGTTCCCGAGCGCTTCGCGCCTGTTCTGTCGGAAGTCGACGATGTCGCGGCACTCTTTCGCGCGGCCGGCAAGCGTTTGTATCTCGTCGGAGGCACCGTTCGCGATCTGTTGGGCGGTCTCGACTTCGACGGTCTCGATTACGACGCCACGACCGATGCGCGCCCCGACGAGATCAAGAAGATCATCGCGCCGTGGGCCGACGCCGTCTGGACCCAAGGCGAGAAGTTCGGAACGATCGGGGCCCGTAAAGGAACGCGGGTGTACGAGATCACCACGCACCGAGCCGAGGCGTACCACCCCGACACCCGTAAGCCCGACGTCGAATTCGCCGATGCGATCGAGACCGATCTGTCACGCCGCGACTTCACCATCAACTCGATGGCCCTCGAGGTGACGGCCGATTCACCGACTCTCGTCGATCCCTTCGGCGGTGCGGCCGACCTCATGACCCGCGTGCTTCGCACTCCGCTCGATCCCGACATCAGTTTCAGCGACGATCCATTGCGCATGATGCGGGCGGCGCGTTTCGTCGCGCGATTCCAGATGACTCCGGTTCCCGAACTCGTGGCGGCGGTTCATCGCATGAAGGATCGTCTCGAGATCGTGTCGGCCGAACGAATTCGCGACGAGCTCAACAAGTTGATCGTGGTCGATGCGCCGTCGACCGGACTGTGGTTCCTCGTCGAGACCGGCTTGGCCGATCTCGTCCTTCCCGAACTGCCGGCCATGCGTCTCGAACACGATCCGATTCATCGGCACAAAGACGTTCTCACCCACACGCTCGCGGTGGTCGAAAACGTGCGTCCCGACGCCCACCCCGACTTCGACTTCCGCAAGACCCGTCTGGCCGCACTGTTCCACGACGTGGGCAAGCCCAAGACCCGCGGGTACCTGCAGGGCAAAGGAACGACCTTTCACATGCACGACGTGGTGGGGGCGAAGATGACGCGCAAACGTCTCGCCGCGCTGCGTTTCCCGAACGAAGACATCGACGACGTGACCGAACTGGTGCGACTGCACCTGCGGTTCCATACGTACCAAATGGGCTGGACCGATTCGGCGGTGCGCCGTTACGTGAACGATGCCGGCCCACTTCTCGACGAACTCAACGTGTTGACGCGCTGCGACTGCACCACACGCAACGAAAAGAAGGCGCTGCATCTGGCCCAGCGCATGGACGAGCTCGAGAGTCGTATCGCGTCGTTGGCCGCGCAGGAAGAACTGAAGGCCATTCGCCCCGAGATGGACGGGGTCGCGGTGATGCAGCACCTCGGTCTGTCACCGTCGCGCGCGGTCGGTGACGCGTTGGATTTCTTGCTCGAGATTCGTCTCGACGAAGGGCTCGTCGGCGACGCGGAGATTCGCCGTCGGCTCGACGAATGGTGGGCGCGACGGGCCACCTCGACCGAGGGCTAGTCTGCTCACGATGTCCGATCGCCGAGCGCCAGGGTCCCGTTCGTCGGGTTTCGGCACCGGCGCATTTCGTGGTTTCTCCACGATGCGTGGTGGTCTCGTCGATCACCGGATGGCCCGTCGGGCCACGATCAACGAGTTCCATCGGGGCCGTCTCGGTCGCGAGGAAGTGTGTGACGCGCACCCCGAACTCATGCGCGCTGCGCGTTCGGTGGGCAAGCCCACGACCACGCCGTGTCCGATCTGCGCCGAAGACAATCTCGTTCTCGTCACCTACGTGTTCGGTGCCAAGTTGCCGGCCCACGGTCGCCTCGCTGCCGACGACAAGGAACTGGCCGCTTTCCACCGTCGCCCCGAAGAACTCACGGCGTACGTAGTGGAGGCGTGCTGCCAGTGCCGCTGGCATTACCTCGTGCGGGCGATTCCGATCGGCGGCCAGCGCGGCCGACGTCAGGTGGGCTGAGCGCAACCGTGGTCGACTTCACCGGATCGAAGGGTTTGAAGCGCTCGCGTCGTTCGCGCCGGAGCAACTGGCTGCCGTACGAGGCGAGTCGCCGCCTTCAATTCGACGCGCTGCTCGGACTGGTGATGATCTTTCTCGCCGCCATTGGCCTTCTCATCGCGGGTGCGTTCGGCGATCCGTTCTCGGTGTCGTTCGTCGACGGCCAACCCGTCGCGTCCGACGGTCGTGATTGCGTTCTGCTCCAGACGTCACCGGTCGACGACCCGAGCGCGCCGGCTCGCGCCATGGTCGACTGCGGGGACGAGGGCGGTTTCGGAGCGTCGGCGATGTTTCAGCACCTCTTGATCGCGGTTGGTGCGGTGGGGGTCCTGTTGTTGTTGAGCGCGGTGTTCTCACTGGTGCTGGCTTCTCGCATGCCCCGAGAAACGCTGGCCATTCCGTTCTGCCTGGTGGCCATCATCATCGGGCTGGTGGCCATGTTGTGGGGCCTCGGTGACTCGGGTGGCCCGGCCCTGGTGTTCCAGGGAGATCGTGAACGGGCCTTCACCGGAATCCTTCGGTCGGGTGGCCGCCTCAGCACGCACGAAGGTGCCGTGTCGGCCGGAGTCGGCTTGATCTCGGCGTCGATCGTGCGCCTCACGCGGCCCTGACCAGCACCGCGAGGGCTGGCCGCTCGCGCCGGCCATCGGTGCCACACCCCCTCGGCACTCTGTGTCCGTGCTCGAGTTCGTCCCCGTCCCACCCGACCGACCCGCCGGTAGGCTTCCGAAGTCCATAGTCACCCTGCCCCGCGAGGGGCCCCGCTTCCCACACCTGGGGGGCGAGTCCGAAGGGAGGTTCACGCGCCGATGCGTGGCTACGAATTGATGATCATCCTCGACGGTTCGCTCGATGAGCCCGTCGCCCAGCAGTGGGTCGCCACCGTGACCAAGGCCGTGAAGGCCGCCGGTGGAGACGTGCACGGGAAGGCCGATTGGTGGGGCAAGCGCCGTTTGGCGTATCCCATCAACAAGAAGGAAGACGGTTACTACATCGTCTTCAACATCGCCGCCGCTGGTGGCGCACTCGACGAACTCGAGCGTTCGTTGCGTATCGCTGACGACGTACTGCGTCACAAGTTGCTGCGTCTCCCCGAGGCCGAAGCGGCCCGCCGGGGTCTCGTGGCGGCCTGAGTCAGCCGCTCACACCTTCCAGCAGGAGCATCACATGGCATCCAATTCCATCACTGTCGTGGGCAACTTGACCCGCGATCCCGAACTTCGCTTCACCCAGTCGGGGAAGCCCACGGTCACCCTCGGACTGGCCGTCAATCGCCGCTATCAAGTCAACGGCGAATGGCAGGAGCAGACCTCGTTCATGAACGTGGTCGCCTGGGACCAGTTGGCCGAGAACATCGCGGCCTCGCTCACCAAGGGCAGCCGTGTGCTCGTCACCGGCCGACTCGATGTGCGCGAGTACGAGGCACGCGAAGGTGGCAAGCGCACCGCGGTCGAGATCGTCGCCGACGAAATCGGACCCTCGCTGCGCTGGGCCACGGCGTCCGTCGAGCGCACCCCCGGTCGTGGCGGTGACGGTGGCGGGTACTCCGGTGGCCGCGCCAGCGCCCCGGCCCCGGCCGCCGACTATCCCGACGAAGAACCGTTCTGAACGAACCCATCACGCTGATCAAGCACGAAGGACACCACATTCCATGAGCAACATGAACAAGCCGATGCGTGGCCGGGCCCCTAAGGACGCCGGTCGCAAGATCAAGAAGAAGGCCAACATCCTGTCGGTCGAGAAGGTCGACTACATCGACTATAAGGACATCAACCTCCTGCAGCGATTCATGTCCGACCGTTCCAAGATCCGCGGTAAGAGCATCAACGGCACCACGGTTCAGCAGCAGCGCGAGGTGGCCAACGCGGTCAAGAATGCCCGCGAGATGGCCCTTCTCCCGTACACCAAGCGCGTCGCTTCGGTGGGTCGCGGCCCGCGCCGTGGCCCGGCACCCGAAGGTGTGAACGAGAAGGTGGCCGAGGTCGTACTCGATGATCAGGTCGAGGCCGCTGAGGTCGAGACCACTGTGGACGAGGAGGCCTGATCGTGAAGGTTGTTCTTCGTTCCGACATCTCCGGTCTCGGGAAGCGCGGCGACATCGTCGACGTGGCCGATGGTCACGGCCGCAACTACCTCCTCCCGCGCGGTTTGGCCATCACGGCCACCGACGGGACCGTTCAGCAGGCCGCAGCCATGCGTCGTCGTCGCGATCTGCGCGACGCCGCCGACCGCGAGTCGGCCACGACGTTTGCCAGTGCCCTCACCGGCAAGACCATCGAAATCAAGGCCAAGACTGGCGCCGAGGGTCGTCTCTACGGTTCGGTGAGTGCCGCCGACGTGGTGGCGGCCGTCGAAGCCCAGACCGGCATCGAACTCGACCGCAAGAAGCTCGAGGTGCCCGACCACATCAAGACGGTGGGCGAGTACTCGGTTGCGGCCAAGTTGCACGCCGACGTTCGGGCGTTCATCACCATCAACGTCGTCTCCAAGTGATCCGGCGGGCGTCGTTGCCCGCTCTCCTCGATGCCCGGACCCAGGTCCGGGCATCGTCGTCTGGTCCGGACTTGTCCACAGAGTCGGGCCGGTTGTCCACAGAAAGCACACAACCCTGTACCCCTAGCGATCAACAGGGTTCGTCCACCAAGGTGTAACCGATGTCCGACACCTATCAGCCGTCCTCCCGTTCCGGCGGTGGTCAGCGCAACGCGCCACGAGCGGCGTCGGGCAATCGCGTACCACCGCACAACCTGAGTGCCGAAGAGTCGTTGCTCGGCGCGCTGTTGCTGTCGCGTGAGGCCGTCAACACCGTGAGCGAACTGGGATTGTTGCCCGACGTCTTCTACAAGCCATCGCATCAACACGTGTTCGACGCGATTCGGGCGTTGCTGTCGGGTGGTCAGCCGGTCGACGCCGTCACCGTGGCCGACGAACTGCGTCGGGTGGGTTTGCTCGACGAGATCGGCGGCCTCGACTTCCTGCTCCATCTGCAGAACACCACACCGGTCATCGGCAACGTGGGTCGCTACGCGAAGATCGTCATGGACACCTCGGCCCTGCGCCGACTCATCGGTGTGGCGAGCGAAATCGCCGAAATCGCGTACTCCGAACCCGATGACGTGGCCAAGGCGCTCGACCACGCCGAGTCGAAGGTGTTCGAGGTGGCTGACGAGCGTGTCACCGATTCGGTGGCCGAAATCAAGGACGTTCTGCGCACCACCACCGACGAACTCGAACGCCGTTACACCGAGAAGGCCAGCATCACCGGCACCGCCACCGGCTTTCACGATCTCGACGCTTTGTTGCTCGGCTTGCAGCCGGCGTCGCTCATCATCGTGGGTGCGCGTCCATCGATGGGCAAGTCGGCGTTCGCTCTCAACATCGCCACCTACGTGGCCCGCAACACGCGCCAACCCGTGCTGGTGTTCTCACTCGAAATGAGCCACAGCGAATTGGCGCAGCGAATCCTCTCGGCCGAGGCGCGCGTCGACACGCGCAAACTCCGTACCGGCAACCTCACCGGCAACGAGTGGAGCGACGTCAACAACGCCGTCGGTCGACTCGAAGTTCCGTTGTTCCTCGACGACAACCCGGCCGTGACAGTGATGGAGATTCGCGCCAAGGCTCGCCGACTCAAGGCTCGTTACGGATCGCTCGGTCTGATCGTCATCGACTACTTGCAGCTCATGAGCGGTGCTGCGCGCGCCGAGAACCGTCAGTTGGAAGTGAGCGAGATCAGCCGAAACCTGAAGGTGTTGGCCCGTGAAATGAACGTGCCGATCATGGCCCTCAGTCAGTTGAGCCGCCGTCTGGAAGAGCGCGCCGACAAGCGACCGGTGCTGGCCGACCTTCGTGAATCGGGTTCACTCGAACAGGACGCCGACGTCGTGATGTTCATCCATCGCGAAGAAGTAGCCAAACACGGAGCGGTCGACCCGGCCCTGAAGGGCATGGCCGATCTCATCGTGGCCAAACACCGTGCCGGTGCTCTCGACAACATCAAGTTGGTGTTCCAGGGCGAGCACACGCTCTTCCGGAACGCGGCCCGCGGTGTGGGCCAACGCGTCGTCGAATCCTGATCAGCTCGACGGCAGCAGAATCGCGTCACCTTCGGGTTGCCAGATCTTGGCGCCGAAAGCCTTCCCCATCTCGGGCTGCGGATTCATGAGGAGTTCCATCGCGTGCTTCTTCTCGTCGTCGGTGAAGTCGCGCACGGTGTGACAGAACTCGACGGTGTTGCCCTCGGGATCGCGGATGTAGATCGAGTGGCAGAACTCGTGATCGACCTCGAGCACCGTGAAGCCGCAGTCGCGCCAGCGCTCACGATGGCGATCGAAGTCGTCGCGCGTGGGTGCATCGAAGGCGAGGTGATTGGCCCACCAGGGCAGACCGGCACTCTTGTTGAGATTGGTGCCGAATTCGGTGCCGATCGATTCGTCGTGGATCTCCCAGAACGCGATCATTCCCTGCTCACCGGACGGCGACGTTCCGGTGGAGTAGAAGAAGTGCTTGCTCCAGCCACCTTCCGGGGTCGGTGCGGTCACGGTCTTCACGAGTTCGAAACCCATGACCCGGGTGTAGAAGTCGTAGTTGGCAGCCGTGTCATGAATGGCGATGGCGACGTGGTGGAAACCCATGATCGCAGTCTTACCGATTCCCGTGTCGTTTTCCGCACGCGGACAGCCCACGCGGCCGGGGTTCGACACTGGCAGAATGAAGCGATGTTCCTCGGCGAAGACCTTCTGGCCTGGCTGGTGCTGGCTCTCGGCGGCGCATTGTTCGCCGGCAACATGCTGGCCGTCGTGAAACCGCCGCCGGCCAGCAAGGAAGGTGACCTTCCGCGTGCTCCGGTGGTGCGCAGCGTGGGCATGGCGTTGGTCGGTTTGGTGGCAGCCATCTGGTCGCTGGCTTCGTTGATCTCGGGGTGATGCGTCGTGAGTGACGAACGGTTGAGCCAGCAACTCGAGTTCTTGCTCGAGATCGATCGCCTGAAGCAGGTCGAACGTCAGACCCACATCACGGGTGGCTCGCGGCGCGAGAACACGGCCGAACATTCGTGGCACCTCGCGATGTATGCGCTGGTGTTGGCCGAATGGAGCAACGCCGATGTCGATCTGTTCCACGTGCTGGCGTTGTGTTTGGTGCACGACATCGTCGAGATCGACGCCGGCGACACCTTCGCCTACGACACCACGGGCTACGCCGACAAGGAAGATCGCGAGCGCCAAGCCGCCGAGCGGCTGTTCGGCCTCTTACCGTCCGATCAAGCCGAGTATTTCTGGCGGCTGTGGGAGGAGTACGAGGCACAGGAGACGGCTGAGAGTCGATTCGCCAATGCGGTCGATCGTCTGCAACCTGCGATGCTCAACCATCAGGCTGGTGACGAGTCGCCGTGGAAGCGTCACGGCGTGACGGTCCCCCAAGCCGTGAAGCGACTCTCGCCCATCGGCGACGGTGCCGACGCGCTGTGGGCTCACACTCAGCAGATCATCCGTGACGCCCACGAGCGTGGGCATCTGCGGGCCGAGTGATCAGTCGTCCCAAGAGACTGATCTATTGGTCTCGGCGATCTCTTTCGTGTCGGCAAGCTCTTTGTTGGATTGAACACCGAGCTCCCGCATTCGGCGAGCTTGCGGTTTGACGTTTCTTTCGAGTGAGCCGGCCGCCTTGTTGAAGTTGTCGATTGCAGACGAGAGACCGGTGCCAACCTTGTTGAAGTGATCAACGAACGTTGCGATACGGTCCGATAACTCCGCTGCTTCCTTTGCGATATGAGCGGCGTTCTCGGCTTGTGCCACTTGTTTCCATCCGTACTCAACCGATCTCAACATCGCTAGCAAAGTCATCGGTGTCGCCAACAAGATTCGCGACCGGATTGCGAACTCGGAGAGATCAGGTTTCGCAGTGAGGGCGGTCGCCAAAATGCCTTCCGTTGGCACGAAGAGAACCACGAAGTCAACGGCCCCCTCCACAAAGCGCGAATAATCCTTGTTGGCCAACTTCACGATGTGACTTTTCAAGGCCTCAGCCTGAGTCGCCGCGGCGTTGGGAGAGTTTTCGAAGTCGATCTTCGGAGCTTTGGCGTCTACGACGATCTTCCGCCCGTTGGGAAGATGAACGATGAGATCAGGACGCAGCTTTCCTTCGTCGCCAGACACTGTGTCTTGGTCGACCCACGAAATGTTTTCGGTGAGACCGGCGAGTTCGACGGTGCGCTGGAGCTGGAGTTCACCCCAGTCGCCAGCTACGCCGGTTCCTTGAAGGGCCGTGGAAATCTGAATGGTCGCTTCACTCAATTTGTTGCCCTGGTCGAAGAGCTGTTTGTTCTGCTCGCTGACCCGTTGGAGTTCACCCAGAAGCTTCGTTTGGTCTCCCGTGGCCTTGATTTGAGTTTCAGCAATGTCTTTCTTGATCGACGCGATCTGCTCACGAACCGGGGCCAGCAACGTCTCTGGGTCGAGAAGTGGTTGAGGGGCAGGGATTTGAATCGGCGGTGTCTGGCGTGATCGAGAAAGATTGATCAAGCCGAGAGCACCGATCAGAACGATGGCAACGATGAGAAGGACAGTATTCATGATGGGTGAACGCTCCGAGGGCGGTGAAGTGTGCTCATGACGGACGAATTCCTTCGGCGGCGATGACCGAGCCGTCGACAACGGTGAGCAGATACGGGCCGTCGAGAATGACGACATCGTCGGATTCGGGAACCGCTTGCGTGCTCGGACCATCGGCGAGCAACTGCCAGAACCGCTCGGGTTGTAGTGAAGCCGATCCGGGATGGTCGGCGCGGCGGGCGTCCGCGCGAACCGACGTGAAGATCATGGTGCTCACGTACGCGGGGTAGGTGGGGCCGTCGGGCGACCCGATTCGCCAGGCGATGTATTCGCCGTCGTCGTCGAAGGCCCCGTGAACGAACCCGAGGTAGAACCCGTCGGGCAGGTCACCGTCGATGCGACCGGTGGACGCGGCCGAGGCGGGGAGCGGTGCGAAGGACGCGGGTGCATCGGGTGGATCGACCGGTGTGAAGTCGGGCAATTGCGACTCGTCGGTGAGGTCGCCGATTTGCTCGTCGGAGATGGTGATGGGCGGAGCGACCGAGCCGATGGTGACGGGAGCAGCAGCGGCGTCGGTCGTGCCGGGGGCTGGAGTGACGGCGGAGGGGAGCGTCGTGGCGACCGTGGTGGCGGGAGCACGATCGGAACGTTCGGACACCACCAGGAGACCGCCCACACCGAGAGCACCCAAGAGCAGAAGGATGACGGGAAGTTGTGAGGAGGCGCCGCGGCGCGACGAAGCCGATCGCTTCTTCGCACGCGACTTCTTCTTCGCCCGGGTGACCACCGAGTCAGTTTGTCAGAAGGGCGTCGCGCGGGTCAGAGCTTGCGGAGTCGAACATCGCTCACCCGGTGGTCGCGGCCCTTTCGCAGGATGAGCGAGGCGCGGTCGCGGGTCGGTTCGATGTTCTCGCGGAGGTTGAGACCGTTGATCTCTTTCCAGATGAACCGGGCGGTGGCCACGGCTTCCTCTTGTGTGAGATGGGCGTAGTGGCGAAAGAAGCTGTTGGGGTCCTGGAAGACCGAGTCGCGCAGCGAGAGAAATCGCTCCACGTACCACGCCTCGATGTCGGACTCCTCGGCGTCGATGTAGATGGAGAAGTCGAAGTAGTCGCTCACGAACTCGGTGGCGTCGGATCCGGGAGCACCAACCTGGAGAACGTTGAGACCTTCGAGGATCAGGATGTCGGGTTGACACACGGTGACCCGATCGCCATCGACGATGTCGTAGACGACGTGGCTGTACACCGGAGCCTCCACCGAGGCGCGACCACTCTTAAGTTCACGCAGGAAGCGAAGCAACTCGCGCGTGTCGTAACTCTCGGGGAACCCCTTGCGGTTCATGATGCCGCGCTCTTCGAGCACCCGATTGGGATGTAAGAAACCATCGGTGGTGATGAGGTCAACCTTCGGGTGGTCGGGCCAACGGGCGAGAAGCGCCTGGAGGATGCGGGCGAAGGTGCTCTTGCCGACGGCCACGCTTCCGGCCACGCCGATCACGTACGGAACCTTGGCGGCCAGCGTTCCGAGGAACGTGGCCGACACCTTGTGCAGGTTCTGCGTGGCCGACACGTAGAGATTGAGAAGTCGGGTGAGCGGCAGATACACCGCGGCCACTTCGTCGAGATCGATGCGTTCGTTGATGCCGCGCAGATTCCCGAGTTCGGACTCGCGCAGAGTCATCGGTGTGGCGGCGCGCAAGTCGGCCCACTGGGTCCGGTCGAAAGAGACGTAGCGCTCGCTCACGAACGGTCACGCTACGGGTCGGGCGGGGTCGGCGACGACTCGCCGATCAGGAAGGATCGCGGGGCGACACGGCCTTCGGGCCGGCGGTGAGCACCTCGACACCCGTGTCGGTCACCAGCACGGTGTGCTCGAACTGGGCGGTGCGCTTGCCGTCGGCGGTGACCGCCGTCCAATCGTCATCCCACATCTTGTGCTGCCACGTGCCGAGGGTGATCATCGGTTCGATGGTGAACACCATCCCGGGCTTCATGATCATGTTGTTCCGGGCGTCGTAGTAGTGGAGCACTTGGACGTCGGTGTGGAACTGCTCGCCGATGCCGTGGCCGATGAATGCGCGCACCACACCGAGTTTGTGCTTGTTCGCGTGGTCTTCGATCGCCTTGCCGATTTCGGAGAGCGGACGATCGGGCTTGACCGCACCGATTCCCTTCCAGGTGCACTCTTCGGTCACACGAACGAGCCGACGGTTCTCGTCATCGATATCGCCCACGAAGAACGTGGCGTTGGTGTCGCCATGAACACCATCCACATAACACGTGACGTCGAGGTTGATGATGTCGCCGTCGTACAGAACGGTGGAGTCGGGAATGCCGTGGCAGATCACTTCGTTGACCGATGTGCACACACTCTTCGGGTATCCGTGGTAGTTGAGCGGACTCGGATACGCACCACGCTCGATCGTGAGATCGTGGACGAACACGTCGATGTCGTTGGTGGTGATGCCGGGCCGAACGAATTCACCGGCCAAGCGAAGAATGTCGGCGGCCATCTCGCAGGCCACGCGCATGCGGGCGATCACATCGGGTGACTTGATGCGCGGTTCGTCCCAGCGCGTGACCTTGCCGGTGTCGGCGTACGACGGACGAGCGATGTGCGACGGAACCGAACGCATCGGCGCGATCACACCAGGAGTGATTCGGCCCTCTTGGCCTTTGTGGCAGCGCTTGTAGCGCCGACCCGAACCACACCAACAGGGGTCGTTCGACTGCGGCAACTGGGCCGGGGGTGTGCGCGAGTCGATGGACACGCGGTCAGGCTACCGGTGGGTCGAACGGCCTATCGAACGTCAAGCGGCGGTACTCGTGGTGCGAGCGGCCCTCCTCATGGCCGAGATGTGCCAGCAGATCGGAGACGTGGCCGGCGTGTACTGGGCGACCGCGAAGGGGCTGCTCGCCATTCCTGGTCATGACGAACTCTTGGCCATTCGGATGAGAACCCACGCCGACCTCGGCGACATGTCGGCGGTGCGCGCCGAATGGGATGCCTACTGCCGACTGTTGGCCGCCGATGACTGGAACGGCGCCGAGCCGTCACCGAAGCTGGTGGAATTGTGGCGCCGACTGAACGGCTTCAGTGTGGCGCGTTGATCAGCGCCCGAATTGCAGGACCGCGACCATCGACGCGTTGATGATGCTGAAGATCGTGGTCATCTGAATGAGCTGAGTCCGCATGAGTGAGTGGGTCTCGGCACGCAAGACGGCCATTTCTTGGCGGACGAGTGCGAATTCCGTTTTCATCTCGGAACGAAACTCGGCCATTTCGACCTTCAGATCGCTCTTCGTGACGATGTCGGTCCAGTTGTACGGCGGGAGTGCTTCCATCAGCCGAGCCGCCGGTTCGTCGCCGATGTGCTGAGCCAGCGACGCTCGCAGTTGGAAGCGCATGTCTTCATACCCACTCATTGTTTCTCCTCGGGTGTTCGGGTTCAAGTGGGATGAGTGGGGGATTGAGACCCCGGAGATGGCGGTGCCGGCGGAGGAGGAGACTCCGTCACGCCGGCACTCAGCCGCCACGTCGGCCACGAGCGAGGGGGTCGTGTGGTGATGACGCAGAGTCGGATCGCGCTGGGTGCAATCCGTATGTGGCAATCGGGACGTTACGCCGAGGATGCGGTTCTGGCTAGGGGCTTCTTCCCGGACCGCTAACGGTCTGAGGGCGCGACCGTGAGACCGAGGGCCCGCATGGCGTCGCGAAGATTCGCGACTCGTTCGACGCCGATCGACACGTCGACATCAGGCGACTTGGCTGGAACGATGGCACGCGTGAAACCGAGTCGAGCCGCCTCGGCCAGTCGACGCGATGCGTGAGGTACTTGGCGGATCTCGCCGCCGAGACCCACTTCCCCGAATGCCACCACGTGTGGAGGCAGTGGGGTGTTGGCCAGGGCCGAGAGAATCGCCAGGCACAAACCGAGGTCGGCTCCGGGTTCGGTGATGCGCACACCACCCACCACCGAGGCGTACACATCGCGCTTACCCACCGGGCTCTTAGTGCGTTGGTCGAGTACCGCGAGCAACATGGCCAGCCGGCCGGGGTCGAGGCCCTGCGCACTGCGCCGCGGCGGGGCTTCACCTTTCACTTCGTTGACGAGCACTTGCACTTCGACCATGAGTGGGCGCTGACCTTCGAGGGTCGGAACGACCACACTGCCGGCGATACCGGTTTGTCGGTCGGCCAGGAACAGCGCACTCGGATCGGGGACACCGTGCAGACCAGCCTCGATCATCTCGAACAATCCGAGTTCGGTGGTGGGGCCGAAGCGATGTTTCGACGCACGCAGCAATCGCAGCGCATGGTGCCGTTCGCCTTCGAACTGCAGCACCGTGTCGACCACGTGCTCGAGGACTCGCGGTCCGGCCAGGCCGCCTTCTTTGGTGACGTGACCGACCAGGATGACCGGAACGTTGCGGCGCTTGGCTTCCATCACCAACTTGTGCGCGCAACCGCGTACTTGCACCACGCTGCCGGGAGCCGAACCGAGTTCGGGATCGACGAGTGTTTGGATGCTGTCGATGATCACGAGTTCGGGCTGGAGTTCGTCGAGTGCGGCCAGCACGTGGGGGAGAACGGTTTCGGCCAACAACCACAACTCGGGTCGAACCGCGCCGAGGCGTTCGGCGCGAAGTCGCACTTGTTGCGCACTCTCTTCGGCCGACACGTACAAGGTGCGACCGGGCCAGGCCGCGAGTGCCTGCAGCAGCAGTGTGCTCTTGCCGACACCGGGTTCACCACCGAGAAGCGTGACCGAACCCGGAACGAGCCCGCCACCGAGCACCCGATCGAGTTCGGGAATCCCCGTCGAACGAGGTGACCCGTGGGAAACGTCGACGTCGCCGATGCGTTGGGCCGGACTCGCAGCGAGCAGTGCGACACCAGCCGCCAGCGATGAGATGTCGTTGGCCGGGTCTTCGACGTCTTCGACCAAGGTGTTCCAGGCACCGCACGATGTGCAACGGCCGGCCCACTTCGGAAACGACGCCCCGCAATCGGAGCAGTTGTAGACGAGTTTGAGGCGGGCCATACCGAGAACCTACGACCGGGGTGTTCGACGTTCGGACGAGCGGCGAATCGGAGCGGCGACGCCGCGCCTCCGTCGGGCGTACATCACCAGGAGGATCACGACGCCCATGACGATGAGCCAGCCCCCGAAGACCACTCCGGCGATGCTGGACGTGGTCTTCCAGAAACCGCCGTCCACTTTGGTGTCGACGGTTCCGAGCACCACCGTCTGAGCGGTGCCGTCGAGCGGGGCCGACCACGCCACGCCACCTTCGGACGACGTGCCGGTGGTCTTGCGAATCTCACCGGGAAGTCGCGACACCACGGTGAACGACACCGACTGCATCGGATCGACACCGAGTTTTTCGGCCGTGGTCGCCCACGGGGCTCGACCGATCAAAGCACTGAGTTCTGCATCGGAGAATGCTTCGATACCACCGACGAACTGCAATGTGGCGTCGAAGGTGGTGGCCACCTCGCGCCCCGAGACCGTTCGTTTGAGCGATGGCGCGAGCAGTGGTCCGTTCGGGCCGTTGATCTGGGCCAACGCGGCGTTGGCTTCGGCTGGCGACTCGAAGTCGTAGGTGAGGAGAACGCGCAACCCGCCGTTGTTGATCTGGGTCGGGCCTTCCACCGCCCAGCCGCTGGAGAGCAGGTCGTCGAGACGCAGATCTTCGGCCAGACCCGGAACCAAAGCGACCGCACGATTGTCGAGATCGACCGTCACGGCGATGGTGCCCGTGCCGTCGTCGTCGGCGTCGACCTCGAGCTTGATGTCGACGCGACAGCCGGACAGGACGACCAACGCGGCGACCACCACTGCGATCAATCGAGCACGTCGCGACATCGCGACGAACTTAGTCGGCGTTGGACGACGCGAGGTCAGTCGGTGCCAGCAGCGTCGGTGTCGCCGTTGGTGTCGCCGACACCGGCCAGATCGACACCGGCCGGCGGCTTGAAGCCTTCGACGGCGGTGAAGCCGAGGCGCTTCTCACCCGGACGCTCGGGATCGTCTTCGGTGTCGACCACGATGATCTCGCCGGCGCGGAACTGCTTGTAGAGGATCTTCTCGCTGAGAGCATCCTCGATGAGGCGCTGGATGGCGCGACGCAACGGACGCGCGCCGAGTTGCGGGTCGTAACCCTTCTCGGCCAAGAACTCCTTGGCGGCTTGCGTGAGCTCGATGCCCAGACCCTGTGCCTCGAGCTGGCCGGTGAGGCGCTTGAGCATGAGGTCGACCATCTGCATGACTTCGTTCCGGGCCAACTCGTGGAAGACGATCACTTCGTCGACGCGGTTCAGGAACTCGGGACGGAAGTGGTTCTTCAGCGAGTCCATGACCTTGTCGCGCATACGCGCGTAGCTCATGGCCTCGTCGGCAGTGGTGAATCCGACGTTGGCCTTGCGCAGATCTTGTGTGCCGAGGTTCGACGTCATGATGATGATGGTGTTGCGGAAGTCGACCGAACGGCCCTGGCTGTCGGTGAGACGACCCTCTTCGAGAATCTGCAACAACGTGTTGAACACCTCGGGGTGGGCCTTTTCGATTTCGTCGAAGAGCACCACGCTGAACGGCTTGCGTCGCACCGCTTCGGTGAGCTGGCCACCCTCGTCGTAACCCACGTAGCCGGGGGGCGAACCCACGAGACGGCTGACCGTGTGCTTCTCCATGTACTCGGACATGTCGAGTGTGATGAGCGCCGATTCGTCGCCGAACAGGAACTCGCTCAGTGTCTTGGCGAGTTCGGTCTTGCCCACACCGGTGGGTCCGAGGAAGATGAACGAACCGCTCGGGCGCTTGGGGTCCTTCAGGCCGGCGCGCGTACGACGGATGCTCTGCGACACCGCCTTGATGGCGTTCTCCTGGCCGATGATGCGCTTGTGGAGCTCGGCTTCCATGTTGAGAAGCTTCTGCGTCTCTTCTTCGGTGAGTTTGTACACCGGGATGCCGGTCCAGATGGACAGCACTTCGGCGATGCACTCTTCGTCGACTTCGTCGAACAGATCGATGCCACCGGCCTTGATTTCTGCTTCTTTGGCGGCCTTTTCGGTCTGGAGTTGCTTCTCCTGGTCGCGCAGACGGCTGGCCTCTTCGTAGTTCTGGTCTTCGACGGCCTTCTTCTTGGCTTCTTGCAACTCCGTGAGGCGCGTCTCCATGTCCTTGAGGTCGGGCGGCGTCTGCATGCGCTTGATGCGCAGACGGCTACCGGCTTCGTCGATCAGGTCGATGGCCTTGTCGGGCAGGTGACGGTCGGAGATGTAGCGATCGGCGAGATTGGCCGCGGCCACCAACGCCTGGTCGGTGATCGTGACGCGGTGATGCGACTCGTACTTGTCGCGAACACCCTTGAGGATCTCGATCGTGTGCGCCACGGTGGGCTCTTCGACCTTCACCGGCTGGAAGCGACGCTCGAGGGCAGCGTCCTTCTCGAGGTGCTTGCGGTATTCGTCGAGAGTCGTGGCACCAATGGTCTGGAGCTCGCCACGCGCGAGCATGGGCTTCAGGATGCTGGCGGCATCGATGGCACCTTCGGCCGCACCGGCACCGACGAGCGTATGGATCTCGTCGATGAACAAGATGATGTCGCCGCGCGTGCGGATCTCCTTGAGCACCTTCTTGAGACGCTCTTCGAAATCACCGCGGTAACGGCTGCCGGCGACGAGCGCACCGAGGTCGAGGGTGTAGAGCTGCTTGTTGCGCAGTGTGTCGGGAACGTCGTTGGCGACGATCTTCTGCGCGAGACCTTCGACGATGGCGGTCTTGCCGACGCCGGGCTCGCCGATGAGGACCGGATTGTTCTTGGTGCGGCGCGACAGGATCTGCATCACGCGCTCCATTTCGCGAGCGCGACCGATCACCGGATCGAGCTTCTTCTCGCGCGCGATCTGGGTGAGGTTGCGACCGAACTGGTCGAGGATCTGGCTGCCGCCCTTGTCGCCCTCTTCCTTGCCACCGCTGCGCTCGGAGGTGGACTCCTTCGACTGGCCACCTTCGGCCTTGCCCTGCGGACCTTGATAACCCGAGAGCAACTGGATGACCTGCTGTCGCACGCGGCTCAGGTCGGCACCCAACTTGACCAGAACCTGGGCGGCCACACCCTCGCCCTCGCGAATGAGGCCGAGAAGGATGTGCTCGGTTCCGATGTAGTTGTGGCCGAGTTGCAGAGCCTCGCGCAGCGAGAGTTCGAGAACCTTCTTGGCGCGCGGCGTGAACGGGATGTGACCCGACGGTGACGAACCACCCTGACCGATGATTTCTTCGACCTGAGCGCGCACCGCTTCGAGAGAGATGCCGAGAGTTTCGAGAGCCTTCGCGGCGACGCCTTCACCTTCGTGAATGAGGCCGAGAAGGATGTGCTCGGTGCCGATGTAGCTGTGGTTGAGCAGACGCGCTTCTTCTTGGGCCAGCACCACGACTCGACGGGCCCGGTCTGTGAAGCGCTCGAACATGCTCACCCTTTCGCCACGGCCCGAAGGCAGGTGTTGATCATGTTACAGGCGGCCTGGGTGGGTTCCGAGAAGGCAAAGCGACATCGTTTGCGTGTCGAACGTCTCGTTTTAGCAGGACACGCCCACTCGCCGGTGGGTGTGAAAACCGACATAGCCTGCCGCTGTGAGCGTTTCTCCGCTGTTCGACCTCCCGGGGTCAGACGCCGATCGTCGGCGCGTCGACGAGGCGCTCGTTCGTTCGATACGAACGCCCGACGCGTACCTCACTGAAATTGCTTCTCATTTACTTCTCGCCGGCGGCAAGCGTCTGCGTCCGATGTTCTCCGTGGTCGCCGCACAGGTGGCGGGTGGACCCACCACCGAGGCGTCGGTGCAAGGCGGCATCGCGTGCGAACTCGTTCATCTCGGGTCGCTGTATCACGACGACGTCATGGACGAATCCACGCAGCGCCGCAGTGTCGAGACGGTCAACGCCAAATGGGGAAATCTGCAGGCCATTCTGGCCGGCGACTTCCTGTTGGCTCGGGCCTCGGAAATCGCTGCGTCACTCGGCACCGAAGTGGCTGCGCTCCTCGCGCGCACGATCGGCCGTTTGTGCGAGGGCCAGATCGAAGAACTGCGTCATACGTACAACATCGCGCGACCCGTCGAGAGTTACCTGTCGTCGATCGGCGGTAAGACAGCCTCGCTGTATTCCACGTCGGCCCGAATCGGCGGACTGGTGAGCGGGTTCACTCCCGCGGTCGTCGACGCCCTCACCGAATTCGGTGATGCCTACGGCATGGTGTTCCAGATCGTCGACGACATGCTCGACATCTCGTCCACCGACGCCGAACTCGGTAAGCCAGCCGGTCACGACATGGTCGAGGGTGTGTACACCTATCCCGTGTTGCACACCCTCGCCTCGGGTGGTGTTCCGGCCCGCGAGTTGGCCGATCTCCTCGGCAAGCCGTTGTCGTCCATCGAGAAGGACAAGGCGTTGTCGATCGTGCGCACCAATGGTGGCGTGGAAGCGGCCATCGGTTTGGCCGAGACCTACGTGGACAAAGCCGAGCAGGCCTGCGATCGACTGCCGAATTCGGCTGCGTCGGTTGCCTTGCGTCGCGCGTCGGGCGCTCTGCTCGATTCAGTGCGCCGCTAGTTCGGCGCGCACTCGCTCCGCGGCAGCGGCTCCGCTGAGCGCTGCTCCTTCGACTTTCGGTCCGGCGAACGCGTCTCCCGCCAACGCGATCACTCCCGGTCCTTGCATCGAGTCGATGGTGACCACGTGACACGGTTCGGGCCAGATGGACGTCGGCGTCGCAAAGCGCCAGCGCTTGAACTCCGATGTCACGATCGAGCAGTTGGCGAGAAAATCGGCTGCCGCGAGCTTCAATGCGGCGTGCGCGTGTGCGTTGTCGTCGTCCCAGTGATCGAGGCTCCATTGCGGGGACGCGTGGAACGTGACGGCCGGAACGACGGAGACTCCCTTGGCGTAGTTGTCGCCGATCCACGAGAACGTGGCGTTCGGGTTCTGCCAACCACCGTGTCGGCCGATCGTCGCCGGCCGATCGAGGACCGCGAGGAGAGCAAGAGTTCGGTCGTAGTCGGCGGTGAGGAGGGCCGGCGGAATCTCGAGTTCGGCCGACACGAGAAGTGAATACGTCTGGGGAAGTGGGCAGGTGACCACCACGGCCTGCGCGGGCAGAACTGTTGCATCGTCGAGAACGACGTCCCACGGTGATGAGCCACCTCGTCGGATCGCGAACACGAGGGTGTTGGTGCGAACGTCGAGTTCACGAGCGAGGTGCTTGGCGATCGAGGCCATTCCGTCGACACCTACATAGCGTGCGTGTCCGTCGTCGTCACCGAAGCCGCGACACCACTCACGCACGACGCCGGCCCGTGTCCATTCGTCGACGTCGCGGGCGAACTCGGGCGAGCGCACGGTGAAGAACTGTGCACCATGATCGAACACGGCAGTGGCTGGTGACCCGACACGACGAGTAGCGAGGCGTCCACCGACCCCTCGTCCTTTGTCGAGCACGGTGACGTCGAAACCGTGAAACGCCAGATCACGGGCTGCAATGAGTCCACTGAGTCCGGCACCGATGATGACGACGCGTCGTGCGTGGCTCATGAAGCGACGGAGCGCAGAGCCGGTGCGGCGACCGAAGCCTGGGATTTCCAGACTCGCTCGGCCCGACCGATGAAATCACCGAGCACACGATTGACCGTGGTGGCGTGCTCGATCATCAATCCGTGTGCCGCCCCGGACACAACGATGAGTTCGGCCGTCGGAATTCGTTCGGCGATCTCTTCGCTGTCGGCGCGTGGCGTGAGAATGTCTTGGTTGCCGACGATTACGGCGGTGGGAACGTTGATGCTCGACAACATGTCGACGAGTGTTTCGTCGACGGCCAAGAGTGCCTGCACCTGACCGTTGAAACCATGTGATGCGCGCGAGGTTCCGATCGGACCGAGCCAACTCACGGCCGGCCACAGACGACGGAGTGAACGGGGGCCGATGACCCAACGCGCCGCCTCGGTGGTCATGGCGCCCATGCCGCGCGTGGTGGCGGTGTCGGACCACGAGCGCAGGAGGTCGCGGCGCCATTCGTGATTTCGACACGCGGTGCACAGCAAGGTGAGTGAACGAACGCGCTCGGGATACTTCACGGCGAGGATTTGCGAGATGGCGCCACCCATGGATGCACCCACCACATGGGCGGAGTCGACACCTTCGTGATCGAGGACTGCGATGGCATCGTCGACCATCTGCTCGAGCGTGTACGCACCGAACGGCTTGTCGCTGCGACCCGCACCACGATTGTCGTGAGCGATCACGCGATACTTGGCCGCGAGCACGAAGCGCTGGAGGTTCCACAGGTTCTTGTCGGCGCCGAGCCCTTGAATCATCAAGACAGGTGCGCTCGACTTGCGACCGATCGCGTCGTAGTGCAGACGAATGCCGTCGGATGCTGTTGCGTAACTCATGACGCGATGTCCCACGCCTGGCGCGGAGGAGTGCGCACGACGCCCTCCCACGAATAGAGAGCGTCGAGAACGTCACCGGTCGACATCTCGGGTTCCCACGCCAGGTGTTCGCGACAGGCCGACGACGAGGCGAGACGCCCGTGGTGCAAGACCTCCATGACGTGCTCGGGAACGGGCGCGCCGAAGAGATGAGTGATGCGGCGGGTGATCACCCACTCGGGTCCGATCAAGGGAACGGGCACGCGGCGGCCACGCACGATCGCCGAGAAACCGCTCACGGGATCGGCGCCCACGATGTTGATGGGTGTTCCGGGGCGACGCTGCGCGGCCAGAACGAAGGCGCGGGCCGCGTCCATCTCGTGCAGAAGATTGAAACTCGGACCCCGCAGCGCATTGAACGGGACCATCGGGAGGCGGAGAAGTCGTCCGAGCGGGCTCGGAACGTGCGGGCCGACCACGGGAGCGAGACGAAGTGACGTGATACCGACGCGAGTTCCGTTGAACGCGCGGTCGGCGGCGTGCTCGAGGTACATGAGCATGCGGCCGTACTGACTGGTGGGACGCATCTTGGTGGCTTCGTCCGGCGTCTTCGGGCGATCGCCGCCACGTCCGTACACCTCGACACCCGATCGGATGACGATGTGCTCGAGTGCGGATGCGCGCTTGGCCACCGTGAACAACGACTCGGCCGACTGCTGGGTGAGGAGTTCGGCCTGCTTCGGGTTGGCCCGCGCATCGGGTTCCCACACGCCGAGGTGGACGATGACGTGCGGATTGAATTCCTTGACCACGGCCGCATGGCTCACCACGTCGGTGGGATGAATCATGTGGAAGCGCGAGCGATCGAGTCGGCGGCGCGGTGGGTCGATGTCGAAGCCGGCGATGTCGGCGACCCAACTCTCGTTTTCGAGTTCACTGGCGACGAGGGACCCCAATTGGCTTCCCATGCCGGTCACCAGAACGCGCTTGCCACTCGTGGTGGTCATGAAGTGACCCTACCGGACGGGGTCGTCACGGGTGAGTTTCGCCCTGATATCGGACCGAGGTGCTGCGCTGAGCGTCGCGGTCGTTCAGCGCAGTTCGTGGGCCCGCAGGATCAGTGCCCGCGCCGACGAGTCGAGTTGGTGTCCGGCCAACTTCTCGGCGACCATGATCGCTTCGGTGGGGTCGTCGACCAGACCAGACCAGCGGATGAACGCGCCCATCGCACCCATGATGCGATCGCCGACCTCTTCGCCGTGCACGATCACCTTGGTCTTCTTGCCCAGATGGGTCTTGAGCTCGACGAACAGCGACTTGGCCCATTCGTCGACGGCATCGTTGGAGAACGGCCGATGGCTGTGCGACACGTTCATCTCGACGTAGTTATGGAGATTGTGCGGTGCCGTGATGATGGACACCACGTGGCCGAAGCCGTTCTCGCGAATCCAGATGATTTCTTCCTGACGACGAACACGGCGATGGTTGTCGCCGTAACCGCCCGGGCGCTCGCACACCGCGAGTCGATCTTTCAGAATCCAGGTGAAGTTGCGCGGGGTGATTCCCAACGCCCATTTTCCACGCAACTTCGGAGGCACGGGGGTCGAATCTAGTCGTGTTCGTCGGACCGTGTGAGAGAAAGCACCTGATTCCGTCGGCTGACTCGATGCCCTCCCGGAATCTCGCACGCCACCGCCTCACCACGCGCCACGGCCAGCACACGATCGATGGTTGCCGCATCGGGCGGATGGGTCGTGGTGAGCCAACGTCGTACGGCCCGCCGTGCCAGCGCGGGTGGAGAGGCGGCGAGTGCCCGCGCGTCGGTGGGGTCGATGTGCGCGGACAATGCGTCGAGAAGGTCGTTGTCGTCGGCGATCAACGTCGATTGCCGAGCGAGAATCGGAACCAGATCGCGACCCGACACCTCGTTCAAGTACGGAATCACCTCGTGCCGGACCCGATTGCGAAGCAACCTCGTGTCGCTGTTCGTCGGATCGGTGAATGGGGTCCATCTCATCGCGCGACACACCGCTTCGGTGTCGGCTCGTCGTAACGCGAGCAACGGATGGCCGACGTCGCCCGATGGTCCACCAGTCGGCCGAACGCCGATCAGCCCGGGTAACCCCGCGCCGCGGAGGAGATTGACCACGATGGTTTCGGCGAGGTCGTCAGCGGTGTGCCCGGTCAACACATCGGTTGGCAAGTGGGCGTAGCGCATTTCGCGGGCCCGGGCCTCGAGATTGGGGCCGGGCTCGACGCGAATACTCACGGCGCGAAAGTCGGCGCCCACATCTCGAGCGGCCGCGGCCACGCGACTCGCTTCGTCGGACGAACCCGGACGCAACCCGTGATCGACGTGAATCGCCAACACCGTCAAGTGGGCGGCGTTGGCCAAGGCGAGGAGAGCGAGCGAGTCGGCTCCGCCCGAGACGGCGCACGACACAGCGGAACCCGGTTCAGGGAACGAACACAGTTGAAGGCACCGACGGATGTCGGGGTGACTCTGCCACTCGGTATCGAGCGGAGAGCCGATGGTCAGCCTTCGGAGTGACCGCGCTGCTGGCGCTTGCCCGGGAAGCGCGTGGCGCTGACCTGCTTGATGTAGCCGGCGCCCATGGCCGCGACCGTGGCGACGCCGACGACCGAGAGAACCACACCGATCCACCAATGCCAGACGTACGCAGCGACCATGGAATCAGCGTAGCGAGACCTGGGGTGATCGGGCCACTCGCCCCTCTGGGCCGTGGATCGCACCGGGCGCCACGGGATCAATCAGCGTCGAGATCGACGTTCAGACAGTCGCGCAGCCGTTGTTCGAGATCGGCCGGAACTGGCTCGGTGGCCGCCCGTGAGCGGATCCGGGCCTTGAGTGAGAACTCGAACTCCACGCGACCCTGACAGTCGGGGCAGTCGCCCAGATGTCGATCGATGTCGCGACGGAACTCGTCGTCGAGCATCTGATCGAGGTACGCGTACAACTGGGTGATGGTGTCGCGACAATCAGCCATGGCTCACTCCTACGAACATGTTGACATCACTTCGAGCTGACATCGATCAACCCCCGCTCTTCGGCGAATTCGACCAGTGCTTTCTGCAGGGCCTTGCGCCCTCGGTGCAGACGGCTCATGACGGTTCCGATGGGAACATCGAGCATGTCGGCGATTTCTAGATACGAGAAGTCCTGCACATCGGCCAGGAGCACGGGCAGCAGGTAGGCCTCGGGCAGGTCTTCGAGGGCTCGCTTCACTTCGTCGTCGGTGAAGAGATCGAAGATCTCGTCTTCAGCGCTCGGCGTCTGTGTGCGAGCGGCCAACTCGGGAAGCCGCTTGTAGAGATACAAGTCTTCGAGTTCTCCCAACTCGGATTCGAGTGGCCGCGCCTGCTTGGCCCGATACGAGTTGATGAAGGTGTTGGTGAGGATGCGAAAGAGCCAGGCCCGCAGGTTGGTGCCCGTTTCGAACGAGTCGTACGACCGGAAGGCTTTGAGCATCGTCTCTTGAACCAGGTCTTCGGCATCGGCCCGAGTGCGGGTCATGCGCAGCGCAGCGCCGAAGAGTTGCGGGGCGAATTGCATCGCCTCGTCGGCGAAGTGCGAACGTTCAGCCAATTCTTTCGGCTCGTGACTCGTCGAGCTCGGTGACGAATTCGTCGAGAGCATGAACGAACTTCTCGAAGCTGGTGGCCAGCTGTTCCCACTCGTTCGGTTCGAAGCAATTCATGATGAAGTGCATCGCGCTCTGACGTCGGGCCAACGCTTCGGCATGACGTGTGCGGCCGGCGTCGGTGGCACACACGATGACGACACGCTTGTCGTCGTGACTCTGAGCACGACGGGCGAGGCCGATGCGCTCGAGTCGCTGCACGGCACGGGTGGCGGTGGACGGGTCGACGCGCAGTGCTTCGGCGAGGTCTCCCATGCGCCAACCGTCCTGCTGGACGAGGACGTCGAGTGTGTCCATCTGTCCGCTCTCGAGTGCGTTGTCGCCCACGCCGAAGAAGTAGTCGGCGAGGCTGCTCATCGATGCGCCGCGTCGAATTTCTCGCCATGCGTGTCCGACACGCAGAGCGAGATCACGATGCGACTGATCGTCGAGATCGAATGGCCGGGGGGTTGCCATGGACTTTGTAGGGTACTCCCGGTGGAACCGCCCCTTCACGCCCTGGGTGTGATTGCGTCGCAATCGGTGATGATCACGCCGTCGTTGCGCCACGTCGAGTTGTTCACCATGCGCGGACTCGTGACGGTTCTGTGGCATCACGTTCCTGCTGGTCGCGAGGCACGACCGGCGGCGATCGTGGCGTGTGGCGGTGCGATGGGTGGTCTGCTCGGGCCCGCTGACGGTCTGTATCAAGGGCTGGGCGATGTGTGGGCCGAGCGTGGCGTGCCGGTGTTGCGCGTGTCGTACCGGCGCCCGAACGACATGGATGCGTGCTGTCTCGACGTGGCGGCTGCGGTTCAACTCGCCGCTGATTCGGGTGCGCAACGTGTTGTCGTGATGGGCCACTCGTTCGGTGGTGCGGTGGCGGTTCGTGTGGCGGTGGTGATGGACGAAGTGGTTGGTGCCGTCACGTTCGCGACGCAGTCGGCTGGATGTGAAGTGGCACCCGGATTACGCGGCCGACCACTTCTGTTGTTCCACGGTGACAACGACGAGATCCTGCCGCTCGACTCCAGTCGAATCGTGGCCGCCATGGCGGGCCATGGGGACGTCGAAGTGTGCGCAGGTGATGGACATCTGTTGGCCAAGAGCGGCCCGAAGATGTGGGATCGACTCGAAGGGTGGTTACCCGAGGTGCTCGGATTGAACTAGATCAGGCCGTGCACGTGGCGTTGTTGCACCGCGTGACTCGCAACTTCGATCCGGTGGATGCGGCGATGAGCGGACGGTCATCGGCACCGATCGTGATCGAGGTCGAACTCGACGCAGCGTTGTCGACCGGAGTGGTGACCGAGTCGGAACAACCGTGATCGTTGCAGTGGGTGACCCACAGTGACGAGAAGTTCACGTCGACCAGAGAGATGATCGGGAAACCGTCCGAGCCGATGGCGACCGACAAGTGATTGCCCTCTTGACGATCGTTCTCGATGGTTGTGGTGGTGGCCGAGGTGCAGGCGGCGTCGGCACACTTGCTCACTCGAAGACGGGCGTTCGAGAAGTCCCAGTGGCCGATCACGGCGAGACCATCGGATCCGATGGCGATGGAGGTCTCTTGGCCAACATCACCTTCGGCGTCGATGGTGGTGCTGGTGACTTTCGTGCACTCGGTGTTGGAGCAATGGGTCACTCGCAAGTCGTCGTTGGTTTCGTCACGGTGCGAAATGATGGCGAGTCCGTCTTCGCCGATGGCGATCGAGGTGTACCAGCCGACTTCGCCGTCGGAGTCGACCGTGGTGCTGACGGCTTCGGTGCATTCGGTGTCGGAGCAGTGCGTGACCCGGAGAGTTCCGTTGCTGTTGTCGTGATGGCTGATGATGGCGAGTCCGTCTTCGCCGATGGCGATCGACGAGTCCCAACCAACGTCACCCTCGGTATCGACCGCCGTGGTGGTGGACTTGGTGCAGTCGGCGGTGCTGCAGTGGGTCACGCGAAGGTCGCCGGCCGTGCGGTCTTGGTGGCTGATGATCGGCATGCCGTCCGAGCCGATCGTCAGTGACGAGTAGAGACCCACTTCGTTCGTGCTATCGACGACAGTGGTCGTCGATTCACTGCAGTCGTCGTTCGTGCACTTGGTGACGAGAAGGTCACCCTCGGTGCGGTCGTGATGGCTGATGACGGCGAGTCCGTCCTCGCCAATGTCGATCGACGGGTACCAACCCAAGGTACCGCCAGTGGTCGCGTCGACGCTCGTAGCGGCGGTGATCTCGGCCGGTGGTTGATTGGTCGAGTAGTACTCCTCGGCATTGACGCGCTGACCGTCGGGAAGAAGGCAGTAGGCGACTTGCTGGCCGTTCTCCTCGACGAGTTCGATGGTTCCGCCCTTGGTGGCGCAGTACTGCTCGGCCGGACTCACGACGGGGCCCGACGGTTCGGTGGAGGCTGTGGCTTCGGCGGATGAGGTGGGGGTGGAGTCGTCACTTCCGCCGCCGCAAGCGGCGATCAGGAGGGAGCTCGCGGCGGCGATGATGAGGGTGAACTTTCGCATGGGGGACCTCGCACGAATCGTGTCGGCCCAACAAAGTAGTCGGTCCACCCTCCGAATCGCTTTCACCGCGTCAGGTGATGGCGGCCAGGGCGTCGTCGATGATCGGGCGCAGGAGGCGACTTCCGGCCGGGGTGAGGTGGTGATCGTCGCGGTAGACGATCGTCGTGTGATGAGTGGGTGAGCAATGGTGCTCGTCGCAGAGAATCGTGAACGGATCGACGATCGAGACGTTGGGGTGTTCGTCAGCGACGGCTTCTTCGGCCTGTCGGGCCGCTCGGCCGTAGCTTTCGGCCGCTGTTCGTTCGACGGAACAGTAGGTCGGACTGCGGCGGGTCAGGCAATCGCTCGGCCAGCGTTCGAGTTCGGGGACGTCGTGAACGATGACCAACGGAATGTCGTGATCGGCCAGGGTCGCAGCAAGAAGGGCGAGGCCGCTGCGCCAGATCGCCGAGGCTTCGTCGTTGGTCGCCATGCGGTCGTCTGTCCGCAGGCCGGCCGAGCACATGGTGTCGGAGGCGAGTCTGTGACCGGGGAAGTAGTACCCACTGCGCGCCGTGACCACCACCGCCTTCACCTGGTTGGCGTTGTTCACGATGTCGTTCAGCACGTCGCGTATCCACCAGGTGCAGTCGTCGTACGTTGCGTCGCACACGAGAACCCTTGCCTCCGGCACGACCGGGCATCGTGGCTGACTAGCGAGGACGAGGCCCCAGCCGTGGCGGGTGGCGGCGTCGACGAACACTGGAGCGATCGACGCGGCGTGCGAGTCACCCACCAGTACGAGTGATGAGTCGCCGTCGACGAGTCGACAGGTGGGGTCGAACGGCATCGGTAGCACGTGGTCGGTGCACGGAAGATCGGGAACGATACGGCTCAGTTCGAGTTGGCCGAGATGATTCGACCAGTCGATTTCGACTGGTGTGGTGGCGGGTGTCTGATCGATGTCGGTAGCTGCTGGCGTGGTTGTTTCGACGACAACAGAAGTGACTGGATCGCTCGGTTGTGCCCGTAGTTGGCGTGGCATCGTCGCCGTCGAGGCAATGACCACCACGATGATCGTGGCAACACCGGCGGCGAGCACCAGCTTCTTATCGTGGGTCGAACGATGACGCGGTGTGCGGAACCGGCTCTCGATCAACCACCACGATGCGATGGCGAGGGGGAGGGTGGCCACGGCAACGAACACATCGCGAGTGACCGATTCGGTTTGTGTGGCGATGCGAACCAACACGAGGGCCGGCCAGTGCAGGAGATACCACGAGTACGAGACGAGTCCGATGCCGCGGAGTGGTCGGATGGCCAGCACTTGATTGACGCGTGATTCCGGGCCAGCGCTGATCACGAGAGCGGCGCCGACGGTGGGAAGGAGTGCGGCCGCCCCGGGGAATCGTGTGGCAGAGTCGTACGACACCGCGGCGATCACGATGAGTGCGATTCCGAGCGATGCGACCGCGGTACGGCCACGACGGATCACCATCGTCGACGCACCGATCGCGAGCATCACACCGATGAGCAGTTCCCAGACGCGGAACCACGGCAGGTAGAACGCTGCCGATGGTGACGACGAGACGCTCCACACCGACGCAAGGAATGAACCGAGCAGGACGAGTGGCGTGATTGTGACGGCCCAGCGTCGACCCCGAGCCATCAACAACGACAGAACGATCGGCCACACGAAGTAGAACTGCTCTTCGACTCCGAGTGACCAGGTGTGAAGCAGGGGTTGCATCTCGATGTCGGACGAGAAGTAATCGCCACTCGGGCCGTGGAAGTGGAAGTTGGCGATGGAGAGAACCGCGTTGCGGGCGCTGTTGAGCAGGTCGCGTTGTTCCCACGGCAGCAGAACGAAAGCTCCGGCGACGGCGACCACGGCGAGCATCGTGACGAGGGCCGGGACGATGCGCCGAATGCGGCGCGACCAGAAGGCCAAGAGATCGATCGAGTTCGACTGGTGGTGCTCGTCGAGCATCAATCGTGTGATGAGGTACCCCGAGATGACGAAGAAGACGTCGACTCCGACGTAGCCACCGGACACTCCCCGAATGCCGGCGTGGAAAGCCACGACCAGCAGAACGGCCAATGCACGTAGACCATCGATGTCGGACCGATAGGCCCGCGTTCTTTCCACTTAACGAATTCTAGGAGTGTGTCAACTCACCTGGTGATGAGACAACCCCATCCGTTACCCCGGTCTTTTGGTGAAAGAAATTCACCGAGGGGGTGAAAAATTCTCACCAGAACAACAGTGCGCTGGAGCCCGAGAGGGGAATCGAACCCCTGATCTACGTATACGAAGGACCTCTTCACTATGGAAACTTCCGGAATCGGGAGTTTGCTCCCGCCTGCAAGCGGCTCGGTCTCCGAAAGTTCAGCTTTCACGATCTTCGCAAGTTCAACGCAACCGTCATGGTCTCATCAGGAGTTGATATCAAGACAGCCCAAGTTCGCCTTAGTCACTCTGACCCTCGACTTACCCTTGCTGTCTACGCACTTCTCACTGATGAGGCAGAACGGAAGGCGGTGTCAGCGATTGATGCCGTGTCGCTGTTTGTTTCGGGCTCTAGCAGCCAGTTAGAGCCGTGCCGAGGTTTGTGGGAAGACCGAGTCGCAACCTGACCTCCGCGGCAACCGCCTTCACTGAGCCGCCCGGTTCCCCGAACTTAGGTTTTCGTTCGGTGTGCCAATTGAGGAGAGCGTCAAAGTCAATTGACGAGGCGTAAACGCGAGCCTCTGAAGCACCGCGAGCGGTGAGCGTAGTGAGCGAGTTGACACTTGGTTGTGCCTGACTGGGCCACGGAAGTATCACCAAGAATTGTGCAAAGACAAGCAGGGAGTCACGGAAGGCGACAATCTTCGGCCTCACGTTGGCTGACCACCATAGAAAAGCAGCCGGACTATCGAGTGATCCGTCGGGCGTTGGCTGGAGATGTTGGCGGGAGACTATGCAACTGGCGTCTCCGCGAACGCAGCGCTCTGTTGTGCGGAAAAACGCACACGGAATGCCGCCAGAAACACAACAATTGTGCAAGACTTTCCCGGGGACAACGGTTCCCACGCACTTTGGCCAAATCGGAGGAATTATGCTCAGGAAACTCAAATCACTTGGCTACAGCGCCAATCTCTCGTACGCACTCGGATTTCTGTCCGTCATTGCGAGCATTGTCATTTGGTTCACGCAGGGTGGAACGGGTTCTGCCGAGGAGCAGGCCGCGGCAGAGCGATTCGGAATTTTCGTCGGCCTCTGGGCACCGACGTTCATGGCAATCGGCAACGGCATCGACAATTTGCCCGACGAGAAGAAGTAACAGCCCCTCAATCAAAGCCGAGCTGCGCTGGCTATGAAGACCGCCAGCGTCACGGCGATAACGACGACGGGTGCGACGATCTTCTTGGCTTGTTCCACCACTCAAACTTAGCCCGTTTGCGTGCACCAACTGCCCCTTCCGCGATGACCCCACGAGAGCACTGGGCCGGTGCACTCCTCCGCTGGGGCATTCCCGACCGCACACTGCGCGCGGGATCTAGTGCACGGGCTGCGACCACAACGACACCGGTGTTTGTCTCAACCGTGCGATTCGAGACACCGGCTCCGACACCCTCAGCCCTTGGTTGGCCCTGAGGACTGGGTCTTCACATCGGCCAAGGGAGGACCTATTCGCTGTGGAAACTTCCGGAATCGGGAGTTTGCTCCCGCCTGCAAGCGGCTCGGTCTCGAAGGGTTCACCTTTCACGACCTTCGCAAGTTCAACGCAACCGTCGTGGTCTCATCAGGAGTTGACATAAAGACAGCCCAGGTTCGTCTCGGACACGCTGACCCGCGACTCACCCCTGGGGTTTACGCACTTGCCTCTGGAGAAGCCGATCAACGAGCCAGCGACTCAATCGGCCGGGCCTTCAACGGCAACTAGTTCAGCCCGCTGCGGGAAATATGCGGGATAACTCGCGTTTCACTCAGGCGGACACCTGTTCACCATCACGTCTACCAGGACTTCTTCTGGAGCCCGAGGCGGGAATTGGACCCGCGACCTGCGCATTACGAGTTTTTTGTTCCGTCTGGTATCGACGGTGAGGACGTGCGGGGCCATGTCCAAGCCGAGCGCAGGATGAAGGCCAGGAGCAGCACCTCGGTTCCGATGGAAAGGCCGTAGAAGGGGGCTCAGTTGCTGGACTCCCCGACCGCGTTGAACACCGTGACGGGAATGTACAGAGATGCGACGGAGATGTTGATGGCACGGTTCACCCGAGCAGGAAGCACCATTGATAGCACAACCATCAGAGCTGGGATCCCTGTCAGAACGAGAAACCCGGTCATCAATATCGGTGTGATGTCGAACTCGAAAACGATACCGGCCCGTAAATCGTCGATGACGCCAGGCTTGAAGAGATTGTAATAGTCGACGTAGATATAGAAAAACATGAAGCCGGTCCACGCGGCAGCAAGCTTGGCCTGCAGGGGGATTGGCGGGTTGTCGAAGGTTTCGAGATTTCGGTTGGTCACTGGTTCTTCTTTCTGGATAAGCCAATTTTTGGCACTTTTTGATGCCGAACCTCTCAAAGGCCAGAGCACTTTCGTCAGCCTCAACCGAGACGATGCGAACCTCTTCTTCGAACCCGTGACTCGCACGCCGCCGCACAGATCGGTGGTCAGATTGAAAATGCTCGCAAGCAACACCCACAAACCCGTGCCCAATATGACGTCGAACAACATCTGATGTTCCCAAAATGTTCCCGAAACGCTTCACGAAGGTGCTCGAACCGGTCGGAAACGTTGAGTTTGCTGGAGCCCGAGGCGGGAATCGAACCCGCGACCTACGCATTACGAGTGCGTTGCTCTACCGACTGAGCTACCCGGGCAACGGCTCGAAATGCTATCGGGAGGTCATTCGTACGACCACTTGGTGCCGGGCAGGTAGTACCGCTTGGCCCAGATTCCGCGTGGATCTTCGCCCTTCACGGGCATACGCCAGGTTGCGATGCGAGTGGTTGCAGCCGTGAGGTCGATCGCACAGAGCGCGCGCGGTTGGTCGTCGGTTCCGTCCACGTAGTTATCGGCGGCGTCATCGGCCACGTAGCGCTTGGCGATGCGTCGATAGATGTCGCGCCAGGCAGCATCGTCACCGGGACGATGTTTGATCGTCACCGAACCTTGGATCGTCACCTTGCGCCACGGTGCTTCGTCTTCGTCGATCGACACTCCGGCGCGAGGATCACGGTCGATGTTCTTCCAGATGATCGCGGGTGATCGCGGCGTGAAGAGAAACTCATGGTCGATCATGATGAACCACAGCGGCAACACACGCGGCAGCCCGTCGGCATCGGTGGTGCCGATGCGCGCCAGGTGACTGGGCTCATCGAGGAACGAGCGAACTTCATCATCGGTGAGTTTGGGCATCACGACCTCCGGACGGACGGCAACGACATGAGCAAATCTTCCAGCAACAGCCGTTCGTTCACGTTTCGCGACAACGCATGGCTGGCGCGGCGGATAGCCGACACCGCATCGGCGTAACCGATCACCTCGTGCGGGGCGGCCGCGTCGGACAGCCCCGACATCGCGTCGCGGTACACCATCGACAGCGCACGCAAACCTGAGCGCAGTTCGTCGGTGCGAAAGCGGCGCAGTTCGCGCTTGTGCCGGTCGGTGGTCGCACGACGACCACTGCCTCGTTCGCCCAGCAACTTGGCTCGCTCTTCGAGAGTCGCAAGTTCTTGAGCCTGCTTGGCTTTGTACGGCTCGAGCGCGTCTTCGATCGCACCGTTGATGTCGCCCACCAACGCGACAGCCGTGGACAACGAACCGTCGAGCTTCTGCGGAATCGACGTGAACAATCCCATCCGATCGCTCAACTTGGGATCACCCACCAATACGCGCGCACGATCGAGATCGCCAGCGGCCACCCGCGCCACCTCACCGGCGACCCCGGCGTCGACCCCCTCGGCCACGAGAGTCTGCGTCACGAGTTCGTCGGAGATCGGCCCGAAGTTCACCCGCACGCTGCGTGACGAGATCGTGGCGAAGTTGTCGGGAACCTCATCGGCCAGCATCACGATGATCGTGCTGCCGTCGGGCTCCTCGATCGTCTTGAGCAATGCGGATCGAGCCACGTCGGCCAAGAGGTGGAACTCGTGGACGATGATCACGCGAGTGGAGCCCTCCACCGCAGTGCGGTCGGCCAACTTGACGATCTCCTCACGAGCCTGCTCGACGTCGATGGATGCACCTTCGCGTTCGAGTTCGTGCACGTCGACGTGGATGCCGCGCATCACCAGATCGGCCGTGCGAGCACTCGCGTCCTCGTCACCCTGAAGCCGCACCGCCGCGAACGCCCGTGCCGCCGTCTCCTTGCCACAGCCACTCGGCCCGACGAACAAATAGGCGTGAGCTGGTGATGTGGCGAGTGCTCGCAACTTCGCGACGGCACCGTCCTGTCCGGTCACTGCATCGAACACCGAAGCTGTCGCTGTGCGGGCCATCTCAGAGACTGAGCGTAGATCGCACGTGTTGCCGGATCAGACCGGCCAGTTCGTCGACGGCGAGCGTGCCATCCACCACCAGCCACCTCGTTGGATCGGCCGCGGCCATCGCGCGGAATCCGTCGATGATTCGCCGGAAGAACTCATGGTCTTCGCGCTCGAATCGATCGAGATCACGGTGAGCGAGACGACTCAACGCCTCGTCGTGCTCGATGTCGATGAGGATCACCAGATCGGGCCACCGACCACCCAGCGCCCAGTCGTTGATCTGACGCACCGCAGTGAGATCGAGCTGCCGTCCGTAGCCCTGGTACGCGAGGCTCGAATACACACTGCGATCGCTCACCACCGTGCGACCAGCCGAAAGATGGGGGGACAGGACCTCGGCGCGGTGTTGTGCCCGATCGCTGGCGATCAACAACGCTTCGGCCATCGGGCTCAGATGGGTATTGGCCGGATCGTGCAACACGTCGCGAATCCGCTCACCGATGTGGGTACCACCGGTCTCACGTGTGAGCACGGCGCCGAGAGCCTCAGCCAGACGTACGGCCTGGGTCGACTTGCCGCATCCCTCGATTCCTTCGAGAGCGATGTAGCGACCCGGCGACGTCACGACTTCTTCGCCACGGCCTTCTTGGCCGCTGCCTTCTTGGCCGCCGGCTTCTTCGTTGCGGTCTTCTTCGCGGCCGCTTTACGGGGCGCACCCTTCTTCTTCGGCGTGATGCCCTTCTCGGCCATCACCTCGCGACGAATCGCCAACAACTCGTACGCCCGCTCGGGGAGCATCTCGTCGATGCGATCGCCCTTGCCGATGGACGCGTTCACCTCACCGTCGGTGACGTACACGCCGTACTGACCTTCTTTGGCCAACACCGGACGGCTACTCACCGGATCGTTGCCGAATTCGCGCAATGGTCCTTTAGCGGCCACCGAACGACCGCGTCGGTACTGCTTGGGCAGCGAGAAGATCGACACCGCTTCGTCGAGACCGATCGTGAGCAACTTCTCCTCGTTCTCGATCGTGCGGTAGTCGGTGCCCTTCTGGATGAACGGACCGTAGCGACCATTGTTGGCGAGGATCGCCGTGCCGTCGATGGGGTCGACACCGATGGTGCGCGGCAAACCGAGCAATTGTTCGGCGTCCTGCAGTGTCAAACGCTCGAGCACCATCGTCTTGAAGAGGCTCACCATCTTCGGCTTGGCCAGGCCCACCGGCGGTTCGTCCATCGTGCCCCACTGCACGTACGGACCGTAACGACCGTTCTTGGCGAACACCGGATGACCATCGAGTTCACCGATGGGTTCATCGCTCTTCGGCAACGACAACAATCGGAGCGCTTCCTTGAGCGTGAGTTCGTCGGGGGCGAGCGAGTCGGGCACACCGGCGGTGTCGTCACCGCGCTTCACGTACGGTCCGTATTTACCCGGCTTCACTGCCACGACTTCACCCGTCTCGGGGTCGGCGCCCAGACCGAACGAGTTGATGGCCGCGGCATCGATGTTCTCGATGTTCTTCTCGATCAATTTCTTGAGACCGAGTTCGCCGAGATCACCCAGTTGCGCGTCACCGAAGTAGAACGCTCGCAGCCACTCGTCCTTGGCCAGCAGTTGGCCCGCGATCTGGTCGAGTTCTTCTTCCACTCCGGCGGTGAACTGATAGTCGACGAGTTCGCCGAAGTGACGTTCGAGCAGAGTCACCACTGCGAACGCCGTCCACGACGGAACGAGAGCTTGGCCCTTCTTCCACACGTAGCCGCGGTCCTGCACGGTTTGGATGATCGACGCCCATGTGCTCGGTCGTCCGATGCCCAGTTCTTCCAACCGCTTCACGATGGAGGCTTCGGTGTAGCGGGCGGGGGGAGTGGTCTCGTGACCACCCGGCACCAACTCGCGCACGGGCACCGTGTCACCCACCTTCAACACCGGGAGCAACGCTTCTTTCTCGTCGGCGTCGGCACCTTCGTCACTCGACTCTTCGTACGCGCGACGGTGCCCGGAGAACGTGATGGTGGTGCCGCTGGCGGCGAAGGTGCAGTCGCTCGCGGGCGACGAGGCGTCGGCCGGAGCCGTGGCGCTCAACCGAATCGACACCGTGGTGCCAGCGGCGTCGGCCATCTGCGAGGCCAGGGTGCGCTGCCAGATGAGTCGGTACAAGGCGAGGTCGGGTCCGCTCAACTGACCGGCCAACGACTCGGGTGACCGGATGGGCAGGCTGGGCCGGATGGCCTCGTGCGCCTCCTGGGCGTTCTTCACCTTGTTGGCGTACTGACGCGGGCTCGGCGACAAGAACTCGGTCCCGAATTCGGTGCCGATCTGGGCCCGCACCGCGGTGAGCGCCTCGTCGGCCAGGGCCACCGAGTCGGTACGCATATATGTAATGAATCCGCGCTCGTACAGACCCTGGGCGGTGCGCATCACCTGCTGGGCCGACAGCCGCAGTTTGCGACCGGCCTCCTGCTGCAAGGTGCTGGTCATGAACGGCGCTTTGGGCGACGAGCGGTAGGGCTTGTCTTCCACCGACTTCACCGTGACCGGGGCCGAACCGAGGCGGGTCACCAGCGAACCGATGGCTGCTTCGTCGAGGACGGTCACCTTGCTGGAGGCCTGGCCGCTGGCGTCGAAGTCCTTGCCGGTGGCCACGCGAACACCGTCGACTTCCAACAGATCGGCCGTGAACGACGGGGCGGTGGCCGAGACGAGTTCGAGTCCCCAGTAGCTGGCGGCCACGAAGGCGATGCGTTCGCGTTCGCGTTCGACGATGAGGCGAATGGTGGGGCTCTGCACGCGACCGGCCGACAGACCGCGGTTGACCTTGCGCCACAGAACCGGCGACACCTCGTAGCCGAAGAGGCGGTCGAGGATGCGGCGAGTCTCGGCGGCGTCGACGAGTCCGTTGTCGAGGTCGCGCGGATGGGCGAAGGCGTGGTCGATGGCCGACTTGGTGATCTCGTGGAACACCACGCGGTGCACGGGCGTGCCCGGTTTGAGCGCCGACTTGAGGTTCTCGATGAGGTGCCAACTGATGGCCTCGCCCTCGCGGTCTTCGTCGGTTGCGAGATACACAGCCGACGCCTGCTTCACGAGTTGACGCAGTTCCTTGATGACCTTGGCGCCGCGTTCGGTGAGTTCGTAGGTGGGCTTGAAGTGATTGTCGACGTCGACGGCCAGACCCTTCGACGGCAGATCGGCCACGTGTCCGACTGACGCGCGGACTTCGTAGTCGGAGCCGAGGAAGGTGCCGATCGTCTTCGCCTTGGCGGGCGATTCGACGATCACGAGGGGTTTACGGGTCGAGGTCATGCTTTTTCAGGGCTACGACATGGCTCGGCTGCTTGTCAAGCACACTCGACGAGCGAACTCGACGAGTACGTGCATCGATGCAGGTGGGGCCATGAATCGCCGCACGGTATCGGACGGGCGGTTGTTCGACACCGTGCCCGTGCATTCCACCAGGCCGCTACGGTCGACACCGTGCAACGCGGCGATCGATCCCTGGGTTGGGACGACACATGGGATGACGTCATGGCGTCGCTCGCAGTACGCGCCGATGCACGGCCCGGACGTGTGTCGCGCATCGATCGCGGATGGAGCACGGTGTGGTTCTCACCGCCTTCCGGTGGGACGGCGGCCGGGGTCGGAGGCGACGTCGTTCGCGTGCGCAACATCGGCGCCGATGTGGCGGTGGGCGACTGGGTCGTGGTGTCGGCCGACGGCGAACGCGTGGAAACGGTTCTGCCGCGACGTAGCGCGTTCGTGCGTCGCGCCAGCTTCGAAGGTCAGCGCGCCGAATCCCATACCATCGCCGCCAACATCGACTTCGTTTTTCTGCTGCACGCGATCGCGTCTCCACCCAATCAGCGTCGTCTCGAGCGTGAGTTGGTGCTCGCTTTCGACAGCGGGGCCCGACCGGTGGTGGTGCTCTCGAAGCGCGACTTGATCGAAGACGCGAGTGAAGTCGAACACCGCGTTGCGTCGTTGAAAGCAGTGGCCCCCGACGTGGAGTTCCACGTGGTGAGCTCGTTCACGGGCGAAGGCCTCGACGGGTTGCGTCAACTCGCGGCCGGCTGTCGCACGATCGCGCTGCTCGGTGCGAGTGGTGTGGGCAAGAGCACCGTGGTCAATGCTCTCGTAGGCGACACGGTGCAGCGAACCGAAGCGGTGCGCGAGGGTGATCAGCGCGGTCGTCACACCACCACCGCCACGTCGTTGGTCGCGTTGCCCGCCGAGCCGATCGGTTCGGCCGGCTGGCTCATCGACACGCCAGGCGTGCGGGCGTTGAGTCTGTGGTCGAGCGGTCACGGCATCGAGCGAGCGTTCTCCGACGTGTTCGACCTGATGGACCACTGTCGATTCCGCGACTGCAAGCACGAAGAGGAACCGGGTTGCGCCGTGCGTGCGGCGATTGATGACGGGCGACTCGACCCACTGCGTCTCGAGAGCATGAAGCGGCTGGTTGCCGAGGAAGCAGCCTTGGAAGACGAGCAAAAGGCCCGGCTCAAGGCCGAAGATCGACGAGGCTTTCGGCGGCGAAAGACCTGAGCACTACGGTCGGGGCATGGATTTCGCCTTCTCCGATCGTTGTCTCGAATATCGCGAACGCTTGCTGGCGTTCATGGACGAGTGGATCTATCCCAACGAGGATGTACATCACCGTCAGGTCACCGAGTCGGGCGATCCGCACTTCCACGCTCCGATCATGGAGACGCTGAAGGCTGAAGCCAAGAAGCGTGGCCTCTGGAATCTCTTCCAACCGCACAGCGGATGGTGGGGCGAGGGATTCAGCAACCTCGACTACGCACCGCTGGCCGAAATCATGGGTCGTTCACCCATCGCGTCGGAGGCCTGCAACTGCTCGGCACCCGACACCGGCAACATGGAAGTGCTCACGATGTTCGGAACCTCCGAGCATCAGGAGAAGTGGTTGCGCCCGCTCCTCGACGGCGAGATTCGCAGCGCATTCGGCATGACCGAACCCGATGTGGCGTCGTCCGATGCCACCAACATCTCGTTGCGGATCGAGCGTGACGGCGACCACTACGTGCTCAACGGACGCAAGTGGTGGACGTCGAACATCTTCCACAAGAACTGCAAGATCATGATCGTGATGGGTAAGACCAATCCGCAGGCGCCCACGCACCAGCAGCAGAGTCAGATCCTCGTTCCGGTCGACACACCAGGCGTCACCGTCGTTCGCGACCTACGCGTGTTCGGTTACAACGACGTCGAAGGCCATGGCGAAGTGCGCTTCGAGAACGTTCGTGTTCCGGTGAGCAACCTGCTCGCCGGCGAGGGCGATGGCTTCATGATCTCGCAGGCCCGCCTCGGACCCGGTCGTATCCACCACTGCATGCGCACCATCGGTGCTGCCGAGCGCGCCCTCGAACTCATGTGCCAGCGCACACTGAGTCGCTCGACGTTCGGCAAGCGCATCGCCGAGCGTTCGAACATCCAGGACTGGATCGCCGAGGCCCGCATCGAACTCGAGATGATTCGTTTGCTCACCTTGAAGACCGCGTGGCTCATGGACACCGTGGGCAACAAGGGTGCGCGTACCGAGATCGCGGCCATCAAGGTGGCGGCGCCCAACGTGGCACTCAAGATCATCGATCGTGCGATTCAGGCCCATGGCGCCGGTGGTGTGTCGCAGGACTTCCCGCTGGCTGGCATGTATGCGGGTATCCGCACACTGCGTCTGGCCGACGGCCCCGACGAAGTGCACAAGATGACGATCGCCCGCGCCGAACTGCGCAAGTACGACCCGGCGTTCCGCACCGACGGTGTGAACAACATCGCGCCCGGCGGTGGACGCGGCTAGAGGCGCCCTTCGCGCAACATCACGGTCACCTCACGGGCTCGTGCGCGAACCTCGTCGAGGTCCTTCAACTTGAACGCGGCCCGCACTTGTTGGGCGACCCGCGGATTACGACCGAAGCGTGGTTCGTGTCGCGCCATGAAGTCCCAGTAGAGCGTGGTGAACGGACACGCGTCGTCACCCACGCGCTTGGTGCGGTCGTACGCGCAACCCTTGCAGTAGTCGCTCATGCGATCGATGTAGGCGCCACCCGATGCGTAGGGCTTGGTGGCCATGCGTCCGCCGTCGGCGAACTGCGACATACCCATCACGTTGGGAACCATCACCCACTCGGCGCCGTCGACGAAGTTGGCCCACATCCAGTCGGTGAGTGCACGTGGATCGACCCCGGCGATGAGCGCGAGATTGCCGATCACCATCAATCTCTGAATGTGGTGGGCGTAAGCGTGTGAATCGACGGCGGCCAGCACGTGCGACAGGCAGTTCATGCGCGTGTCGGCGCGGCCGGTGAACACGGGCGGGAGCGGTTCGTTGGCGCCGAGTTCGTTGACGTGCGCGTACTCGGGCATCCAGGCCCAGTAGAGACCCCACACGTACTCGCGCCATCCGATCACTTGTCGGATGAACCCTTCGGCTGAGGCGATGGCGACGCGTCCGTCGTCGAACGCGCGCTGCACCGCATCGCACACCTCATCGGGCAGCAGTAGGCCGATGTTGAGATACGGCGAGAGAAGTGAGTGCGCGACGTGCCAGCTGTTGGTGGTCATGGCGTCTTCGTGCGGCCCGAACATCGGAAGAACGTCGGTGACGAAGTGGTCGAGTCGGCGCAGAGCACCGGCGCGTGATGTGGCCCACAGACCGTGCGGCTGTGCGCCGTGCGTGTGTTGGGCGATGTCGTCGAGGACCGCGGTGTCGAGATCGTCGAGGACGTCCACCACCGGCATCGGCCACGGGGCCGAACCGTCCTTGGGCGGAGGCTCGCGATTGTCGGCGTCGAAGTTCCACTGACCGCCCACGGGTTCGTCGCCTTCCATGAGGTAGCCGAGACGCTTGCGCTGCCAGCGGTAGAAGTCCTCCATCTTGAACGACTTCTTCGTGGACTTCCACGATGCGAAGTCGTCGTAGTGACACAGGAACTGATTGCTCCGAACGAGCGAACAACCGAGACGCCGAACGAGTGCCAGACCGTCCCAACTGAGCGGTTCGGTGACCACGACCCCAGAGGGCCGGAACTGTTCGACGTGAAGCCGGTGCCCATCGGCGAGTGACGTGGCCCGTCGATAGTCGACCTCGAAACCTTCGGCTCGCAACTCTTCGGCGAAACGCCGCATGGACGCAATCACGAAATGTGCTCGCTGCACGTGCCATTCCTTCGACGCGAGCTTGGCGACGCTCTCCACCAACAGAACTCGATGCGTCGAGGGGGTGGCTGCGGCCAGCGCACCGATTCGGCGATTCAGTTGGTCGCCGAGAACCCACACCGTCTGCACGCCCACAGTGTTGCGGTAGTTCGGCGAGATGCCCTCACCGGAACCCGACTCATGGTGATTCGACGGTCATCGTGAGGCGTTCGCGCAGAGTGATGTCGGGGAGTAGTCGACCGATCAGGGGCACATCGGTCGTGACGTCGACCCATCCGGTCACGTCGACGGTGGTGTCGGTGGTCGCGACGTCGAGACGGATTCGGTGCGCACCGGTGACGGCTCGAGCCGCCGCCTCCGGATCGTCGGAGACCGAAGCCGCCCGCGCCCCGTCACGCACCACGTGGACGAGGCGAACCTGCTCGACCAACACCTCGACCACTTGCAGACAACCGAGGAGAACGACGAGAACAAGCGGAAGTACCAGTGCGAGTTCGACCGTGGCTTGTCCGCGGTCGCGTGACGTCACGGCACGCGCGACATCACGTTGTCGATCACCTGATCGAACAGGTCGCCGATCTTGCCGGCTCCACCGCCGCCGGAGGCCCAGGCGACGACGAGGAGGGCGATGAGCGCGGCAGCGAGGATGACCAGCGCGTATTCGGATGTTGCTTGTCCGGAATCTCGGTTCATGGTGACTTTCAGAAGTTGGAGCGGAGATCGGCGAGCGTGCCGATGAGAACCGGCACGATCACGATGGCGACGAACGACGGAAGAATGCAGGTGACGATCGGAAGAGTGAGGCGCACCGGAAGTTCACGAGCCGAGGCTTCGCTGAGTCGTCGACGAGTGGCTCGGGCGTCGGTCGACAATCGGGCGATGCGTTCGTCGATGGGGATGCCGAGGTGATCGCCATCACGGAGCACCGACACGAGCGGCTCGACATCCGGGCCGGCCGATCGGGCCAACGAACTCAGCGCTTCACCCATGCGGGCGCCGTCGTCGAACTGTCGGATCGCGGCCACGAAGTGCGCCTTCAGTGGTTCGGGCGCCGACCGTGCGGCCAGGCGCAAGAGATCGGAGTTCGAGCAACCCGCCCGTAACCCGGCGGCCACGATGTCGATCGTGTCGGGGAGTGCGTGAAGCAGGGCGAGTCGCAATCGGCGGGCCCGCGAACGTCGACGTCGGCGCAGCGTCCACAGCACGACAGCCAAGGCTCCGACGAGCAGCATCATGCGAAGCGCACCAACCGCGTCACCCAGCGTCGACCGACGACGTTGAGGACCAAGCCGATCGTGAGGCAGGCGTAGCCAAGGGGCGACCCGAGCAGAACCTCGCGCACCGACTGGTCGTCGAGACAGATCCACACGCTGCAGACGATCGGCAAGACGGTGAGAAAACGGGTGGACGCCAGCGCGGTGCTCGCCTGGCTTCGGCGTTCGTCGCGCGCATGTCGACGCTCCCGCAGCGTGCCTTCGAGCGCGTCGATGTGCGCAACCGGATCGCCACCGTGCTCGGCCGCGAGTGCGATGACGCGCAATGTGAGTGACGTATCAGACGTCGCGTCGGCGCCGCCTGCCAGGTGATCACACGCCTCGATCATGGTCGATCCTCGATCGACAGCGGCTCGGAGTTCACCGAACGTGGCGGTGGGATGGCTGGCGTTGGCGAGCCGAACCGCCGTGGTGAGACTCGATCCGCTCGCGAGGTGATGACCCAACGCACGCACGGCCTCTTCGAGATGGTGGTCGTGGGCGACGCGCAGATCGCGACAGCGACGACGGGCCCGCCATCGGAGAGACGATGCATCGAACGGACTCATGATGTGGTGTGCAGGGAGTGCACTCGCGTGATGGCTCGCCGCCCGTTGCCGAGCCGCTCGACGTGAACGACGGTGTGAATGGCGGCGGTGATCATCTCGTCGACCGTGGTCCGATCGAGCCCGGGTGTGGACCGTCGCAACAGAAGACCGAGGCGGGCGATGGCATTGGTGGCCGAGTTGGCGTGAATGGTGGCGAGTGATCCGCGGTGGCCGGTGTTGAGTGCGTTGACGAGGGTGACGGCCTCGATGCCGCGGATCTCGCCCACCACGATGCGATCGGGTCGAAGGCGAAGCGACGTGCGTAGCAATGCGTCGAGGTCGATGGCACCGCGACCTTCGGCGGTGGCCGGTCGGCACTCGAGTCGAACGACGTGCGGATGGGTCACGGCGAGTTCGGTGGTGTCTTCGAGAACCACGATCCGATCGTCGAGTGATGCGTCGTCGACGAGTGCGGCGAGAAGTGACGTCTTACCCGCCCCGGTCGCGCCCGACACGAGCACGTTGTGTCGAGCCGCCACGAGATCACGCACCGCGGTCCGAACGAACGAGTCGTCGGTGAAGTCGTCAATACCGAACATGTTCTTGCCGAGCGATCGGAACGCGGCGCAGGCGCCGTCGACGGCAATGGGCGGAATGACACCGCACACGCGGGTGCCGTCGGGTAGGCGTGTGTCGACCACCGGATGTAGTCGGTCGAGGCGACGACCCGATGACGCGAGGATGCGTTCGAACATGGCTTCCACGTCACCGGGTTGCAGATGACCGCAGAAGTCGACGCGACCTCGTCGTTCGGCCCAGACGTCGGTTCCGTTGTTCACGAGTACGTCGGTGACTTGATGGTCGTCGAGCAGGTCGCGGATGAGAGGCGGGAGTGGCGAGATCACGGTGACGGGTGGCGAGGTCCGACGACGAGTGGTTCGAGGCCGAGACGCAGAACGTCGGGAAGGCGGGAGTGGAGAAGCCCCGAATCGACCCGGCGAGCGACGTCGTGATCGATGGGTACGGACGCGAGAACTGATACGCCGAGGACGTTCTCGACATCACGATCGTTGAGCACTCGATGCGGGGGACGCACGACCACAAGACCATCGACCAGTTTGATTCGGGGGTCGACCACCGCTCGTCGTAGCGCGAGATAACAGGGCTGCACGATCATGATGTGGAGATCGCAGTGTTCGTACAGAGAATCGGGAAGAGTCACGAGGCCGGCATCGACAACGGTGTGATGAGTGCCGGTGTCGTGCTGCAGGGCTGAAGCGAAGACCGACCAGGTGGTGGACTCGGTCGGGGGTAACGACCCGGAACCGAACGGCACGATCGCCAGCTGGTCGGTGACCGGTGTCGTGAGATCGGCCAGCCGCCGACCGGCGGCGTCGATCATCCAGTTGGTGATGCCGTGTGGAGGAGTGCCGACACCGAGGATGGCCGGCTGGTCGCCACCGAGGTCGACCAGGCGAGTGGAGAGGCGACGATCGCGATCGATGACGGCAGTGCTGAGAAGCGCGGCCAGGGCGGTGGACACCACCGAGGTACCGCAGCCCCCTTTGGGCGAAGAAACGACGACGAACAAGACGACCTCTCACGAGCAGGACGGAGGGGAAGTCGGTGACCGTGAAGTCGCCGGAGTGTGTGGAGAACCTCCGGTGACGCGGAGACGATCAGACGAGTTTGAGTTTCTTGGCGGCGTAGGCGACCAGGCCCACGAGTGCCGCGAACATCACGAGTCGCTTCATGGCGGGCAGGTTAGTGACGATCGGGCAGTACCCTCACCGTCGGAGGTGTCCGAGTACCTGGTGGACTCCGCCGCCTTCAAAGCGGTTGGAACGGGCGAACCCCGTTCGGCGGGTTCGATTCCCGTCCACCTCCGCGAATGCGGAGGTTGCGCGGAATCGGGAGGAGCGAAGCGACGGGTCCCGTCCACCTCCGCGAATGCGGAGGTTGCGCGGAAGTTTCTTACTTCTGGACGGCTTCGAACGCGGCCGTCACGAGCGACGTTCCGCGGAAGTCACCGACGAGACCATCGAGCATGTTGTTCATGACGTACACGACCGTGAGGTTCACGTCGAGATCGTTCACGACCGCCGAACCACCCCAACCACCCCAGAAGCACGCGCGGCGATCGGTCGGAAGATGCGGCACGGTTTCGTTCGGTAATCCGTAACCGATACCGAACTTCACCGGGGCCATCAACACGTCGTCGTGACCGTCGGCTTGTACGCGGAAGATGTTGTCGATCGTCTTCTGCGACAACAATCGCTTGCCCTTCACCACACCTCCGTTGCTGATCGCACTTTGCGACCAGGCGAGCGAACGTGCGTTGCCGTGACCGTTGGCAGCACCGATGTCGGCCTGACGCCATTCACTCGTCCACGATGCCTCGGCCCCCGGCGCCGGACCGGTGAACGTCTTCACCACCACCGAATTCGGATCGAGAGCAGTCATGTCGATGGGCAGCGGCGGCGGAGGAATCACGTTCGACACTCGGCCGAACTCGCTCGGAGCCAGTCCGATGTGGAAGTCGAGATTGAGTGGTCCGGCCACTTCGTCGCGGAAGAACTCGCCCAGCTTCTTGCCGGTGATGCGACGGATCACTTCACCCACCAAGTGACCCTGGTTCAGCGCGTGATAACCCGAACGCGTGCCGGGCTCCCACCACGGAGCCTGCGCGGCCAACTTCGCCGTCGACTTCTCCCAGTCGTACAGATCGTCGACCGTGATGGGCTGATCCCATCCCGACACACCCGAGGTGTGCGACAACAGTTGTCGAACCAGAACCTTCTCTTTGCCATTGGCGGCGAACTCGGGCCAGTACGTGGCCACCGGTGCGTCGAGATCGAGTTGCCCGCGATCGGCGAGCATGAGCGCACACAGCGCCATTTGGGTCTTGGTGCTCGACCACACGTTGGTGATCGTGTCCTTGTCCCACGGCGCCGAGTGGTCTGTGTCGACCCAGCCGCCCCACATGTCGACCACCATCTCGCCGTTGTGCACCACCGCGACCGACGCGCCGACATCGGCACCCGAATCGATGTTGGCGGACAAGATGTCGCGCAACGCCGAAAAGCGTTGTTCGCAGGACCCGTGAATCTCAGCCATGTTCCCCCTTGCTGTGGGGCGAACGCTAGTGGATGGCGATCAGACGGCGAGCAGGTCGCGAGCGCCGGTGTCGCTCGACGGGTGGCGCAACTTGCTCATGGCGCGAGCTTCGATCTGGCGGATGCGCTCACGCGTGAGGTTGAAGTGCTCACCGACCTCTTCGAGGGTGCGCGGCTCGCCGCGATCGAGGCCGAAGCGCAACTTCAGGATCTCGCGCTCGCGCTCGTCGAGCGGGGCGAGGAGACGCTGAATCTCTTCGGGCAGCAGCGCGGTGGCCGCCATCTCGAACGGACTCTCGGCCGAGCGATCTTCGACCACGTCACCGAGTTCGGCATCGCCGTCCTCACGAAGCGGTTCGCTGAGCGACAGCGGCTCGGCGGCGAAGCGCAGGGCCTCGGTGACCTTGTCTTCGGGCATCTCGACTTCTTCGGCCAGTTCGCGCAGAGTGGGCTGGCGACCGAACTTGAGCTCGAGGCGCGAGCGAGCCTTCTGCAGGCGCGCGAGGGTGTCGCCGGCATGGACTGGCAAACGAATGGTGCGACCGGTGTTGGCGATACCGCGAGTGATGGCCTGGCGGATCCACCATGTGGCGTAGGTGGAGAACTTGAAGCCCTTGCGCCAGTCGAACTTCTCGACGGCGTGCATGAGGCCGAGGTTGCCCTCTTGAATGAGGTCGAGCAGCGGCAGACCCGACGCCTGATACTTCTTGGCGATCGACACCACGAGGCGCAGGTTCGACTGAACGAATTGACGCTCGGCGGTCTCGCCGTCGCGCACGAGGTTGCGTAGTTCGCGCTTCTTGGCCGGGGTGAGGCTCTTCGGATCGGCTGACGCCATGGCGGCCTGAGCGGTCTTGCCCGCTTCGATCTGCTTGGCGAGACGTACTTCGTCGTCCTTCGTCAGAAGTGTGTACTGACCGATGTCGGACAGGTACAGACGAACGAGATCTTCTTCGTCACGCTCAACGCGATCCTTGGCCATCGGTCACCCTCGATTCATCACAGGATGTTGCTCACTCGACCGTTCTCGGAAGAGAACGCATCACCATTCAGTGGTTTGCCACTCCGCCTGGCGGTGATGGGCGGAACGCTACCGACCGACCGTGCAACAACAACCTCCCGCCACCCGTAGATGCGGGGAGATTGGTATCGTTCGAGCACCGAGTCGAGGAGATGAGCGATGTCGAATCCCCTGCTAAATGAAAATCGTCTGCAGAAGGCCGCCGAGGCCGATTCTGGCTGGGCCGCACCAGCGCCCGAATCCCGTCGTCCGATCGACGACGGCCCCGTGAGCCCGTGGAATCCCACCACCACCGCGATGACCCTCGGTGGAACGGTGTCGGCCACGGCAGTTCTTTTCGTGCTGTTGCTCGCTGGTGCCGGGTTCGGGTGGGCCGCGGTGGAAGCGCCGCGAGGTGAAGTCACCGAGTTCCCCGCACTTGCGATCGGTGGCGTTCTCGTCGGTTTGGTGTGCGCGATCGTTCTCGCGTTCAAGCCCAACTGGGCTCGTGTTCTCGGACCCGTGTACGCCGTGGCCCAGGGCTTCTTCGTCGGGGCGATCTCACGGGCCTACGAGACGTACTACGACGGAATCGTCGTGCAAGCGGCTGGTGCCACCGTTGCGGTGTTCGCCGTGATGCTGGCGCTCTACGGACTGCGCATCATCAAGGTCACCGACCGCTTCCGTCGCATCGTGATCGGCGCCACGCTCGGCCTCATGGTGTTCTACGGAGTGTCGTTGCTGTTGTCGCTGTTCGGCGCACAGCCGTCGTTCATCTCGTCGGCCAGCGCGTTCGGTATCGGTTTCAGTGTGGTGGTCGCAGTCCTGGCCGCGATGAACCTGGCTCTCGACTTCGACTTCATCGAACGCGGTGTGGCCGAGAAGTATCCGCGTTCGGTCGAGTGGTTCGCAGCCTTCGGTCTCTTGGTCACCGTCGTGTGGCTGTACCTCGAGATCCTGCGACTCCTCGCCAAACTTCGCGACCGGTGACCGTCGACGCCCGCCAACGGCGGGTGATCATCGTTCTCGCCACGGCACTCGTGTGCCTGTGGGGTGCTCGCTTCGGACAGAACCTGTCCGACGACTCGTGGAGTCATCTCACCCAGATGTGCTTCTGGGCCGGCACACAGATCGTCTTCTATCTCGTCGTGCCGTTCGTCGTCGTTCGATTGTCCGGTGGACATCGCCACGATCTCGGTTGGCGAATCACCGGTACGGTCGAACACGCCCGCACGTATCTGGTTCTGTTCGTGATCGGTGCGCCGTTCGTCATCGCGGCGAGTTGGTTCGCCGAATTCCAGAGTCGGTATCCACTCTTCGATGTGGCTCCTGGTCAGACCGGGGTGTGGGGCGACCTGTCGGTGTGGTGGGTGTTCTACGTCGTGCAGTTCGTGGCCATCGAGACGTTCTTCCGCGGATTCTTGGTTCTCGGACTCGCCGACTTTCTCGGATCCACTGCGGTGTTGGTGGCCACCGTGCCGTATCTCATGATCCACTTCGTGAAACCACCGTTGGAAGCAGCGGCATCGATCGTGGGCGGAATCGTCATGGGCACACTCGCTCTGCGTTCGCGCAGCATCTGGTGGGGCGTCGCCCTTCACGTGGCCATTGCTGCTCTGATGGACGTCATGGCGCTCGGACACAAGGGATTCTTGTAGTGACAGCCGTTGATCCCGTCGATCGCAACGGAGTGGCGGGCGCGGCGCTGGGAGGTGCACTCCTGGGCGCGTTGGCTGGACGCGTTCTGCGCTCCACGATTCTTGGCGCGGTTGTGGGTCTCCTGCATGGTCTCGTCGCCGGCCGTCGACGCGTGTACGACTGGTCGACGCGCCGCGGTCGAGCCGCGTTCGTGCTCGATCACACCTGGGCTCTTCCCACCACCGCGGCCGGTCTGGTCGTGCTGGGCCTCGGCGAGCTGCGTGAGCGAATCACCGGTGTGTCACCCGGTTACGAACCGTCGCTGTCCGAACGTCAGAACCGCATGGTGCATCGTGAAGGACTCGTGCTCCGTCGTGGCTTCGCGGTCACCATCGGCACGGTCGTCAATGGTGCGGCCGGACGAGATGGTGTACTCAACGAACGACGCCGCAAACTCGTGACCGATCACGAAGACGTTCATGTGTGGCAACAACGCGTGTTCGGACCGTTGTATCCGATCGCCTACATCTCGTGGTTCGTCGGGGGAGTGATCGTGTCACTCGTGCGCCGCGTCGCGTCCCATAGCGAACGGTCACTCTCCACCGAGATCGATCGCTTCGCGTACTACCGCAATCCGTTCGAGTGGCATGCGTACACGTGCGACGCCAATTGGCCGCCACATGGTGTCGATCCCGCGTCGGTGTGGTCTGATCGGTTCCCGACGGCGCAGTGGATCCCGCGAGTGTTCAGAGAGACCGCAGGAAACCCAACAGCGCCGCGTTGAACTCGTCCGGCTTCTCTTGCTGGGTCCAGTGCCCGGCTTCGGGAATGATCACACTTCCCTTGTAGTTGGGAGTGATCGAGTTGGTCGTGTCGATGGTGTCGAGACGCGATGCGATCACCCCGTCTTTCGATCCGCCGATGAAGAACGTCGGCATCGCCATCACGTCGAAGGGGATGTCTTTCATGATGTCGTAGTTGGCGTCGAGGTTGCGGTACCACGACACCGGTCCGAAGAAGCCGCTGTTGGTGTATTGCTTCACGTACGTGTTGAGGTCGTCGGCGGTGAGCCAGGACGGAAGTCGTTCGGGAACGTCCGTGAACATGTCGAGGAACCCTGTTCCTTCCATGGGCGGGATGTCAGTGGGAATTCCCTTGTACATCTCGCCTGAGGCGCCCCACATGATCGAGTGCATCGTGCGGCGCACGTCGGCCTCGAGTTCGCGCTCGGCTGGTCCGACCGGTTGGAAGTAGAGCATGTAGAAGAAGCGGTCGCCGAACATCGCTTTGAACAGATCGGTCGGACGACCGGGCCATGGCGTGAGCGGAACACTGACGGCCACGATCGCGTTGCAGCGTTGGGGGTGGAGTCGTCCGGCGTCCCACACCACGAGCGCGCCCCAGTCGTGACCTACGAGCGTGGCGGTCTCGTGTCCGTAATGATCGAGCAGAGCCATGATGTCGCCAGTCAGTTGGCGGATTCCGTAGTCCTCCACCCGCTTCGGTGAGGACGAGAACCCGTAGCCACGTTGGTCGGGTGCGATCACGTGGTACCCCGCGTCGGCAAGAAATGACACCTGGTGACGCCACGAGTGCGCCGACTCGGGAAAACCGTGGCACAGAACCACACATGGATCCGATGGATTGCCGGCCTCGGTGACTTGAAGATCGACTCCGTTGACCGACACGGTGACTTGGCGAATACTCACCCCACCAGTCTGCTCGTCAGGACGGGAGCCGACGAATCAGAGGGTTGGCGTCGAGGGTTTCGTCGGGGATCGGCTGCCCGGTGACCTCGCACGTCCAGTAGGTGCCCGATTCGAGCCGGGTCATTGCTGCCTCCACGTCGGCGAGATCACGTTCGATGTCGTCGATCGACGGTTCGTCGGGGCGGGTGTTGTCGGCCACGAACCCAATGTAGTGGTGGGAGGTAGCGTCGTCCCTCATGTCAGAGACCTTCCCTCCCTTCGATGGATCAGCCCCCAAGCAGCAGAAGTTCCGGGCCTACCCGCCCATGGGAATCGATGCGACGAAGCGATACACCGCCACCATGAGCACATCGATGGGCGAGTTGGTCATCGCTCTCGACGCGGTGAAGGCTCCGAAGACCGTCAACAGCTTCGTGTTCCTCGCGTTGAACCACTACTACGACGGCATCATCTTCCACCGAATCATCAAGGGTTTCGTGTGTCAGGGCGGCGACCCCACCGGCACCGGTCGCGGCGGTCCCGGCTATCAGTACGAAGACGAGTTGCCCAAGGCCGGTCAGTACGAGATCGGTTCATTGGCGATGGCCAACGCCGGCCCCAACACCAACGGTTCGCAGTTCTTCCTCATCAGTGGTTCCGACGGTGTGCGTCTGCCACCGCTGTATTCGCTGTTCGGCAAGGTCGTGAAGGGACTCGACGTCGTGGAAGCGATGCAGAACGTCCCCACTGGCCCGGGCGATCGTCCGCGTACCGATGTCGTCATCAACTCAGTCACGATCAGCGTCGCCGACTGACCGCACGCGTTCCCTTTCGCTTCCCGAGGCGCGACGCATCGCCCTGGCAGCGCAAGGGCTCGATCGTGCGCGCCCGGCCGGTCGCGTCGATCGTCGCCATCTACGAAACGCAGTCGACACCATGGGTGTCATCCAGATCGATTCGGTCAACGTTCTGGTTCGCAGCCAAGAGTTGCCCGTGTTCTCGCGTCTCGGAGTTCACCGTCGCGATCTGATTCCGTCGGCGACGGCCCGGGGTGAACTCTTCGAGTACTGGGCGCACGAAGCGGCCCATGTTCCGACCCGCGATCATCGTTTGTGGCGCTGGAAGATGGAACGCAGCCAACACGGGCCGTGGCAGTCGGCGCGCAGCCTTCTGAAGCGCCGCCCATCGTTCGTCGATGACGTGCTTCAGCGGGTCGCGCAGGACGGCGCCATCACCTCGGCCGACCTTCGGGAGCGTTGTGGGCCGAAGGGTTCGTGGTGGGACTGGGACGACGGCAAGATCGCTCTCGAGTACTTGTTCATGTGCGGTCAACTCACCGCCACGCGACGTACCCGCGACTTCGCTCGTGTGTACGACGTGCCCGAACGAGTCATTCCGGCCGAACACCTGCGTGTGCGCACTCCGTCGGCCGTCGATGCCCAGCGCGAACTCGTCGACAAAGCGACGCGTGCTCTCGGTGTGGGAACGGTGTACGACATCGCCGACTACTTCCGACTCGACACCAGGGATGTGAAACCCCGCATCGCTGAATTGGTGGAGGCGGAGCGAATCACACCGGTGACGGTGGACGGTTGGCGCGACATCGCCTATGTGCATGCCGATGCGCGTCGACCGCGTCGAGTCGACGCACGAGCCCTGGTGTCGATGTTCGATCCGGTGGTCTGGAACCGCAAGCGCGCCGAACGGCTCTTCGATTTCCACTATCGCATCGAGATCTACACCCCGGCTCCGAAGCGGCGTTTCGGCTACTACGTTCTTCCGTTCGTTCTGGGTGACACGTTGGTGGGGCGTGTCGACTTGAAAGCCGATCGCGCGGCCGGATCGCTCCTGGTGCACGGCGTGTTCGGTGAACCGGGCGTCGACAAGGCGGCGGTGGTCGCGGCCCTGCGCGACGAGTTGACCGACATGGCGGCATGGCTCGAACTCGACGACGTGGTGGTGGGCCGACGCGGCGACCTGGCGGCCGGTCTTCGTCGGTCGTTCAGCTCGCGTCGTTAGCCTGACCGCATGTCTCGGCCTCTCATCGCGATTGCTGGACGAATGGCCGCGGCCGGTCGCGTGTCGCGGAGCGCGATCTCGTTCGCCGGCCGGGTGTACCTCGACGCGGTGCTTCGCGCTGGCGGCGAACCGGTCACGCTCAGCCCGCGCGAACTTCGCCACGACGACGCTGTCGAACTCCTCGATCGCTTCCACGGTTTGGTGCTCATGGGTGGCCCCGATGTCGATCCGCATCTCTACGGTCAGCAACGCCAGCCGCACGTCTATGGAGTGAATCCCGAACAGGATCACTTCGAGATGGCGCTCGTTCGCGCTGCGTTGGCCGCCAAGATGCCCACCTTGGCCGTGTGTCGCGGAATTCAACTCGTGAACGTCGCTTTGGGTGGTTCGCTCATCCAGCACATCGGTGAGACGTCGGTGCAACACGCGCCCACGAAGTTTCCAGCCGGTCAGGACTTCGTGTTGCACGACGTCGTGATCGTGAAAGGTTCGAAGTTGGCCACCGCGATGGGCACCACCAAGGCGCGTGTCGCCTCGTTTCATCACCAAGGCCTCGACGAGATCGCCAAGGGTCTGAAGGTCACCGCGTCGTCAGCCGATGGCCTCGTCGAAGGACTCGAACACACGGGTTCGGGTCAGTGGCTCCTTGGCGTGCAGTGGCATCCGGAAGACACGGCCTGCACCGATCCGGCTCAGCAGTCGCTGTACGACGAACTCGTGAAGCGCTCGTCGCGGCGTGTCTGATTCAGACGTCGATGTGAAACTCGGCCGGAACCTGCTGGCTGGGCGAGTCGGGACCGAGTGCCCACCGCATGGCACGAGCCAGAACGTCACCGGCTGGCCGCACGATCGCCCGTTCGCTCACCGGGAACCACGGCAGTCGCAGCGGCACCCGCGCCCATAGTGGAAGCAGGCTCACGGCCGCGGCGGCGATCACGCCGTACACCGGGCGAGCGATCATCGGCAGCGGGGGAGTCACCAGCAGATAGCGAGCGGCTTCGTGCGCTTCTCGGGAGCTCTTCAATTCGGGTCGGTACTCGGCCAGTTGCCGCTTGAGTTGCAGCGTCGAGGTGGGAGGTTCGATCACGCCGAGACGATCGGCGATCACGGCCATGTCGGCAACGTAGCGATCGGCATCCGCGTTCGACAGCGAGGTCGCTCCGAAACGACGGTGCGACTGCAAGAACGAATCGACTTCGGCGAGATGCACCCACTTCAAGAGGTGTGGGTCGTTCGCGCTGTAACGACGGCCGTCGCTCGCGGTCCCGACCACACGCGTGTGCACACGCTTCACCATCTCGATGGCTTTCGTGGCTTCGGCCTCCGGACCGAAGGTGGTGGCGGCGAGAAAGTCGGCGGTGCGTTGCAAGCGACCCCACGGATCGTGGCGGTAATCGCTGTGTTGGGCGACGCCCGCCATGGCGAGGGGATGGAGTGATTGGAACAGAAGCGCACGCAAGCCACCGATGAACATCGCGGTGTCGGAGTGCACGGTGCGAATGGGGCGGTTCTCGTCGAACCAGCGCGGACCGGGAGTGGTGAACAGTTCGCTGGCCCGTTGTTCGGCATTGGTACCTACAACCCGCGACCGAACGGCATCGGCCAGGACCGAGCGCACGGGTTCGATCGGCGAGGGACGGTGGGCTTTGGCGTTCATGATTCCATCGTTCCATCTCCCGCGGTGGACTGCTCTGTCCGGATCAGTACGCTCGTCACATGTCGGATGGTCAGAAGACCGGCGGGGTCGAGTTCGATCCGAACTCCTCGAAGATGCCGCGCTGGATCTGGAAAGCGGTCCTCGTCTTCTGGCTCGGCTTCCTGGCCACGATCCTCGTTCGCTACGCGTACGACCGTTTGTTCTCGCTGCTCATCTTGTTGCTGGTGTCGCTGTTCTTGGCCTTGGCCATCGAACCCGGTGTGGCGCGGTTGGCGCGCCGCGGTTGGCCCCGCGGTCGTTCGACTCTCGTCATCCTGCTCGGTGTGATCGCGGCTGTTCTCATCTTCGTCGTCGCCATCGGAACATTGGTCGGCACGCAGGTCGCCGACTTGCTGCAGAACTCCGAGCGCTACGTCAATCGCACCGTCAACTTCTTGAACGACACCTTCGGGGCCAACATCGACGCTGGAGCCGTGAACGACAGCATCCAGGATCCGGATGGATCGGTGCAGGAATTCATTCGCAATCGACAGGACGACGCGTTGAAGCTCTCGGTCACCGCACTCGGTCTGTTGCTCCAAGGTTTCTCGGTGATGTTGTTCACCTTTTACTTGGTGGCCGACGGTCCGCGTCTGCGCCGCGCCATCTGCAGTCGTCTCCCGGCGGCCCGGCAGCAACGTGTGCTCGACACCTGGGATCTCGCGATCGACAAGACCGGTGGCTATCTGTACTCGCGGGCGTTGCTCGCTGGTGCCTCGGCACTCGTGCACTGGATCGCGTTCCAGTCGATCGGCACGGCCGCCCCGGTCGCTTTGGCCATTTGGGTGGGCTTGATCTCGCAGTTCATCCCCGTGATCGGTACATACGTGGCCGGAGTCCTGCCGATTCTTCTCACGTTCATCGATTCGCCCATCAAGGCGTTGGCAGTCGTGCTCGTGATCATCTTGTACCAGCAGTTGGAGAACTTCCTGATCGCGCCGCGCATCACCGCGCGAACGATGGAGATCCATCCGGCCGTGTCGTTCGGTTCCGCCATTGCCGGCGCCGCGTTACTCGGGCCCGTTGGTGCCGTGTTGGCGTTGCCGGTGGCGGCGATGGCGGTGGCGCTGGCGTCGGCGTCGGGCGAGCGTCACGAACTCATCGACAATCCACTCGTTCGTGCGCCCGACAAGAAACCGAAGCGGCGCGAGCGGAACACCGAACACTCGGCTGGTGAGCGCCGTCGCTTTCGACGGGGCCGCGGCGCATGACCAACGGCTCGGTCGATCCGCTGGCCGGTTACGAACCGATCGCGGCGTCGTTCCGCAGCGATCAGCTCGAATCGGTCCATCACGCGGCGGTGGTCGCTCTCGACTCCGATGGCCGCGTCGCCTTCGCCGCCGGTGACCCGGCTCTCGACATCTACCCGCGTTCGTCGATGAAGCCGCTCCAGGTCAACGCGATGTTGGCCAATGGTCTCGACCTTCCCGACGACCTGCTCGCGCTCGTGTGTTCGAGCCACGATGGTCTCGCGCAGCATCTCGATGGAGTGCGCCGCATCCTGGCGACCGTCGGCCTCGACGAGAACGCTCTGTGCAACACACCCGACCTTCCGCTCGACGACCACGAGGCCCACGACGTTCTACGACGCGGTGGCCACGAGTCGTCCCTTCAGCAGAACTGTTCGGGCAAACACGCGGGAATGCTGGCCACCTGTGTGGCGTCGGGATGGTCTCGCGATGCGTCGTACCTGTCGGAAGACCACCCGCTGCAACGCGCCATCACCGATTCATTGCCGGCATTGACCTCGGGCAGTGTTGCGGCCATCGGCATCGACGGCTGCGGCGCACCGGCGCACGTGATCAGTCTTCTCGGATTGGCCCACGCCTTTCGCAACCTGGCCACGGGTGAAGCCGGTGAGCATGGCCGGCGAATTCATCGCGCCATGACCTCCCACCCCGAGATGGTGGGCGGACCGAAACGCGACGTGACGCTCGTGATGCGGGGAGTGGCCGGACTGATGGCGAAGGACGGAGCCGAAGGAGTGTTCGCCGTGGCCCTTCCCGATGGGCGCGCCGTGGCCATGAAAGTGGCCGACGGAGCCAATCGTGCTCGTCCACCGATCATGCGCGGTGCGTTGTCGTTGTTGGGCATCGACACGTCGTCGGTCGATCCGAGTGCGTTCGCCTCACCCGTCCTCGGCCATGGACGGCCGGTGGGTGAAGTGCGTATCGTCGGGTCACTGGCGGCCGCAGTCGGAAGCCGGGACTGATCTCCGATGGCTGGCATCCCCTTCGTTCCTCCGATCGATTCGCTCGAATACGGAACCGTCGCGTCGGTGAGCCCGCTCATTCGGCGCATCGTCGCGCGCAACCCATCGCGGTTCACCTTCACCGGAACCGGCACCTACCTGGTGGGGGCGGGTCGCGACATCGCGATCATCGATCCGGGCCCCGATCTTCCCGAGCATCGTCGAGCCCTGGAAGACGCGGTTCGCGATCACGAGGTGCGCGCGATCGTGATCACGCATTGCCACACCGACCACGTGGGTTTGGCGGCCTGGGCTCGCGAACTCATGGGTGCGCCCACGGTCTCATGGAAATCGCACGGCGACGTCGGCATTCTCGACAACGACGCCGACATGAAGGTGATGGAGTCGTTGGCTCCGCCGCCCAAGACCGCCGAGCAGATCGAAGAAGAGCGCGAGATCGCTCGCAAAGCCGGCCTCGATCCCGACGACGCGGAGATGCGCGAGTCGGTCGACACCGGTTTCGTGCCCGACATTCAGGTCGATGACGGCGACGTGGCGGTGGCCGGCGACGGCTGGACGCTGCGCGCGGTGCACACTCCCGGACACACGTCGAATCACATGTGCGTGGCCCTCGATGAAGAAGAGGCTCTGTTCACGGGCGATCACATCATGGGCTGGAGCACCACGATCGTCTCGCCACCCGACGGCGACATGCGCGATTACCTCACGTCATTGGCCAAGGTTCAAAGTCGTGGCGACCGTGTGTTGTGGCCCACTCACGGTGCACCGGTCACCGATCCTGGGCCGTTCCTCTCCGCGTACTACGACCATCGCCTCGCTCGTGAGGCTCAAGTTCTGGCTTGCGTCGCCGATGGCATCGGCACGGTGGCTCCGATGGTGCGGCGGATGTACGCCGCAGTCGTACCCGAACTACACATTCCGGCCGCGCGCAGTGTGCTCGCTCATCTCACGCAGTTGACCGCTGAAGGTCGTCTGTTGGTGGTCGACGACGACGGGCCGGCGCGGTTGTCGAGTACCTACCGCTTGCCCTGACGCAGACCACCGGCCGTCGAGTTCTTGCTACCATCGCGACGATGGACGTGCTGCGCACTCCCGAGTCGGCTTTCGCCTCACTTCCCACTTGGTCGTACGAACCGGTGTACACCGACGTCACGGCTCACGACGGCACGACGTTGCGTGTACACCACGTCGACGCGGGTCCGAGCGATGCGAACGAGACCATCTTGTGTATGCACGGTGAACCCACCTGGGCCTATCTGTACCGCACGATGATTCCGGTGTTCGTCTCGGCCGGACATCGCGTGATCGCTCCCGATCTCGTCGGTTTCGGACGCAGCGACAAGCCCACCAAGATGACCGACCACACGTACGAGCGTCACGTCGATTGGATGAGCCAGTGGCTTCTCGCCAACAACCTGCACAACCTCACGCTCGTGTGTCAGGACTGGGGTGGCTTGATCGGTTTGCGCGTGGCGATGGCGCTACCTCAGCGGTTCGCACGCATCGTCGTGGCCAACACCGGTATGCCCACCGGTGATCCCGAGCCGAACGAAGCGTTCTTGAAGTGGCGCGAGTTCAGCCAGAAGGCCGATCCATTCCCGACGTCGGCCATCATCCAGGGTGGATGCACCAGCAAGCCGCTCGCGCCCGGAGTGCTGGCCGCGTACGACGCACCGTTTCCTTCCGAGGACTACAAGGCCGGACCCAAGATCATGCCGTCGCTCGTGCCGGCGTCGTTGAACGACCCGTCGAGCAAACCCAATCGCGATGCATGGGAGTTGTTGCGGTCGTGGACCAAGCCGTTGGTGACGATGTTCGGCGACAGCGATCCGGTCACGCGCAATGGCGAGTGGATCTTCCGCAAGAGCGTGCCCGGGGCGGCCGGTATGCCACATCAGACCATCGAAGGGGGCGGCCACTTCTTGCAAGAAGATCGCGGCCCCGAGTTCGCATCGGCGGTCAACGCGTTCGTGGCCAAGACGCACTAAGCGTTGCGTTCGTGTTTCGTGAGCCGTCGTAACTGCGACGCCACGTAGGGGCGAATACGCCTCATGCCACCGCGTTCGGCGAACGCGGTCTCCAGCCTTCGCAACGCTGCGATCACGGCCGCGCGATTCGGTTCCCAGCCTCGCCGTTCGCATTCGTCGATCCATTCGGCTGGAGTGACGTGCCCGCGTTGACCGTTGCAGCGGCGACAGGCCGCCACTTCGTTCTCGATGATGCTCGGGCCACCTTTGATGCGGGGCACGAGATGTTCGGTGGTGGCTTCCACCAGCCCGATGTCGATGGGACGGCGACACCAGATGCATTCGGCACCATCGCGTGCGAGGATCGCGGCCATCCGCGCCCGTCGCCCCAACTCACGCCGCTCGGGTTGGCGCCAGCTCGCATCGAACCGTCGTGACGTCACGGATTCATCTCACCAGAATCGTCGCGATCCGTGCGATTCGGCCCGCTGATTGGCGACAATGAGAATCGTGACTCGAGGCCGCTTCGCTCCGTCGCCGACCGGTGTGCTGCACGTGGGCAACCTGCGGACCGCGATCGCCGCGTACATCGGGGCTCGGGCCGTCGGGGGTGACTTCGTGGTTCGCATCGAAGATCTCGATCGCGCGAACAGCACAGTCGAACACGAGCAGTCGCAGATTCACGACCTGCGGGCCTTGGGAATGGAGTTCGACCCCGCGATCATTCGTCAGAGCGAACGATTCGCGGTGTACGACGAGGTCATCGCCGATCTGACCGCTCGTGGCCTCACGTACGAATGCTTCTGTTCACGACGTGAGATTCGCGAGGCGGCCAGTGCACCGAACGGTGCACTCCCGGACGGCGCCTACCCCGGAACCTGTCGCGATCTGAGTGCCGCCGAGAAGCGTGAGCGGGTGCGAGCCGGTCGGCCGCCGGCCATCCGCTTGCGGACCAACGCTGAGTCGTACGAGTTGGTGGACGCGATTCGGGGCGTGTACCGAGGAACCGTCGACGACGTGGTGCTGCGTCGCAATGACGGTGTGCCCGCGTACAACGTGGCCGTGGTGGTGGACGATGCGTGGCAAGACGTCACGCAGGTGGTGCGTGGTGACGACCTCCTGTCGTCGACTCCCCGTCAGATACATCTGCAGCGGCTCCTCGGTCACGCCTCACCCGAGTACGCGCACGTGCCACTCGTGCTCGGTGCCGACGGCGAACGGCTGGCCAAGCGGCACGGCGCGGTGACTCTGGCCGATCTCACCGCGCTCGGTGAGTCGGTGCAAGTCGTGCGCGACGAACTGTTGACGAGCCTCGGTCTGCCGACCGGGCCGCTCGACGAGGTGGCTCGACGATTCGACTGGTCGCAGATCGACAAGAGCCCGTGGACCATCCCGCTGCGCTGGCAGACTCGAGGGTGATGAGCCTCGACGACCTGCAGCGTGTCCTCGCGTACGACGACGCGATCGACCCGACCGACGACCTGCGGATCGTCGGGCCCGAGTTGCTCGTTCTGCCCTTCTGGACGCCAGCGATGTGCTCGGCCGTGATTCGTGCCGCCGAAGCGGTGGGCGGATTCAGCCCGCAACCCGACGATCCGGTTCCCGGTCACGAAGTGAGCCTGGCTGCCATCAGCCCGGCCCTGTTCGAGGCGGTGCAGAACGACCTCGGTCATCGGATCTGGCCGATCCTGCGGCGCGAATGGCCGCTCATCGACTACCACGGCCTCCGTGACGTCTTCGTCATCAAGTACTCGAGCGACTCGCAGACCGAATTGCGAATCCATCACGACGTGGCCCAGGTGTCGGCGTCGGTGAAGTTGAACGACGGCTACGAAGGTGCCGAACTCGACTTCCCGCGCCAGCAGTTCAGCAATCGTGATCTGCCGATCGGCTCTCTCCTCGTGTGGCCGTCACTCGTGACGCACCCGCATCAGACTCTTCCGCTTCGATCGGGAGTGAAGTACGCGCTCACGATCTGGTTCGAGTTGCCCGCGCAGTACAACTGACCGCACCACGAGTGACACGGGTATCCGCCAACTGAGCGGCGCGTCTCACTACTTTCGACGTCATCGTGCGAAGCGTGGCGGTGACTCGATCGATCGGTTGGCTCACGCCTCGTCTGTCATTGACTCTGCCGCTTGCTTTGTCGTTGGTCGCTCCGCTCATCGCCTCGTCGTGTTCGACCGCGACCGGCACCGCCGTGGACGCCGCCACGCGACCGGCCGCCACGATCGAATTGCCACCACTCGTCGAGCAACCGACCACGATGCCGCCGCCGTCGACGGCCGCGCCCGTCGTTGCGTCCACCACCCTGCCTCCTCCGCAGGTGGTCACCGTTCCGGTGGCGGCCCCGGTCGAGTTGATCCAACCCATCGGGCGCCAGTCGGGTGCGGGTGCGGCCGCGGTTCAGCAACGGCTCCTCGATCTCGGCTTCTGGCTCCAGGCGGTCAACGGCGACTTCGGCGTCACCACCCGTCAGGCCCTGCAGGCCTTCCAGAAGTACAACGCCCTCGAGCCCACCGAGTCGGTGGATGTCGCGACGGCCGACGCATTGAACAATGCGACGGTTCGCGCGCATGGTTTGTCGACATCGGGAACTCTCGTGGAGGTCGACAAGAACCGGCAGCTCATGTTCTTGGTTCAGGACGGGGTGGCCGTCTGGATCTTCAACATCTCCACCGGCAGCGGTGTCCCGTACGTGTCGCGCGACAAGAACGAATGGGGCAAGTGGGTGCGCGGCGATTCGCAGACCCCCGACGGAATCTTCCAGATCGATCGCGAGTACACGAAGGGCTGGCGCGAGGGTGATCTGGGCGAGATCTATCGACCCAAGTACTTCAACGGCGGCATCGCCTTGCACGGTGCGTACAAGATCCCGCCGTACCCCGCGTCGCACGGATGTGTGCGGCTCGCGACCCCGGCCATGGACTTCCTGTGGTCGTCCGGACTGGTGCCGCGGGGCACCACGGTCTGGGTTCATTCGCAGGCGTAGACGGGCTGTGGCACTCTGTGCGAGTGCTTCCGGTGATCGGCGCCCTGAAACCGTGGACCGATCCTGGTGTGGTCGCCTGGCGGCGGTTGGCGCAACGGCCCACCCTCACCACGTTCCCCGACGCCGAATCGGTTCGTCTCGGGCGTGAATCGAGTCCGTGGTGGCGCAGCCTCGACGGAACCTGGGATCTCAAACTCTGGAAACACCCCGATGTCGTCCCGGCCTCGGCTGTGTCGGGCGCTGGCAGTGGGTGGCGGCGGGTGGCCGTGCCGGGCAACTGGACGATGCAGGGTTTCGACGACCTGCCGCACTACACGAACGTCGACATGCCGTGGCCGCTGCGTCCGCCGCATCTCCCGGATCGTTTGACGACCGGGGTGTATCGCCGCACGTTCACGGTTCCGGTCAACTGGCGTCGTCGTCGAATTGTGTTGCACGTGGGTGGAGCCGAGAGCGTGCACGCGGTCTACGTGAACGGCGAGTTCGCGGGGTACGGAACCGACAGCCGCCTTCCGAGTGAGTACGACGTCTCTGGTCTCGTCACAACCGGACCCAACGACGTGGCCATCGTCGTGATTCGGTACAGCGCACAGTCATACGTGGAAGATCAAGATCAGTGGTGGATGGCTGGCCTGCATCGCGAGGTGTTCGTCGAGGCCCGTCCGGCGGTTCACGTCGCGCGACTCGACACCATCGCCGACTGGGACGGCGAGAAGGGCTCCATCACCGTCGACGCTCGTATCGAGCCCGGGGCGGGCGATCTCGACAAGGGTTGGTCGATTCGCACGTGGGTCGAGACGCTCGACGGCGTTCGCAAGGGCAAGGTCCTCCAGGCCAGGGTGGCGGCGTCCCATCGTGTTCCGTACGTGTTCACCGGACATCACGCCACCGTGACATCGGAGATTCGCGGCGTCCGACCGTGGTCGGCCGAGACTCCCGAGCGCTATCGCGTGATCGTCGAACTGATGTCACCTGATGGTGAGGTGGTCGAGGCACTCGGTCAGATCGTGGGCTTCCGGCGCGTCGAGATCGTCGACGGCTTGTTGTCGGTCAACGGATCTCCGATCACGGTGATGGGTGTGAATCGCCACGATCACGATCCCGACCGCGGCAAGGCGGTCACGGTCGACGGAATGCGTGCCGATCTGCTCACGATGAAGCGACACAACATCAATGCGGTCCGCACCTCGCACTATCCGAACGATCACCGCTTCTGCGATCTGTGCGACGAACTCGGTCTCTACGTGGTGGACGAAGCGAACGTGGAGAGCCACGCCTTCAACACCTCGCTGTGCCATGACGCGTCGTACCGCTCGACCTGGCTCGAACGAGTCGGCCGCATGGTCGAGCGCGACCGCAACCACGCCTGCATCATCATGTGGAGTCTCGGCAACGAGTCCGGATACGGCGAACACCACGACGCGAGCGCGGCTCTCATTCGCCGTCTCGACCCCACCCGCTTGCTGCACTACGAGGGCGCCGTCTTTCATGCCGGCTGGACCGAAGGAGGTCGCAACGTCACCGATGTGGTGTGTCCGATGTACTCGCCGCCGGCGGCCATCGAGTTGTACGCCACGCAGAACCTCGGCACCCGTCCACTCGTGATGTGCGAGTACAGCCACGCGATGGGCAACTCCAACGGTGGATTGGCCGACTACTGGCGTTTGATCGACGAGCACCGCATTCTTCAAGGTGGATTCATCTGGGAATGGAAGGACCACGGCCTACGGCAGCGCACGGCACGCGGAGAGCGGTTCGCCTACGGCGGCCAGTTCGGTGATCGACCCAACGACGGAAACTTCGTGGCCGACGGTCTGGTGTCGCCCGAAGGTCACCCTCATCCCGCGATGCAAGAGGTGGCCTGGGTGCATCGACCGGTGTCGGTAGTGGCGGTGGGTTGGAAGGTGCGCGTGACCAACCGTCAGTCGTTCCGTGGCCTCGAATGGTTGAGTGGCGAATGGACGTTGCGCGATTCGGATCGTGTGGTCGCCAAGGGAACGTGGAATCCCGAGGTGGGTCCGGGTCAGTCGGTGATCGTCGATCATCCGGTGTCGCGCGAAATCCTCGATTCGTGCTGTGGTGAAGCGTTGCTCACGTTCCGCTGGGCTTCGCGGCGCGCCACACCCTGGAGCGAACGCGGACATCTGGTGGCTTGGGATCAGGTGGTGTTGCGATCGGACGATCGCTCGCCGGTGTGGGGAACCAAGACCGCACTCGGTGTGTCGTACGAGCCCACGCGACGAGCGCTCATCACTCTTCCATCGCTCACGTTGTGGCGAGCCACGGTCGACAACGACGGTTTCAAACTGCTGCCCGATCTGCGCGACCGCATGGGGATCGGTGGGGCCGCCCTGTCACGATGGTTGGACGCAGGTGTCGATCGGCGCGATCCGCACGATCTCGTCGAACACTCGTGCGAGACGTACACCGACTCGGAGGGTTGGGCGGTGTTCCGACACTCGGTCGTGGTGCCTGATGCGCTGGTCGACCTCCCGCGCATCGGCGTGTCGTTCGACGTGAAGCCCAGCGCGTTGTTGCGTTGGTTCGGCCGCGGTCCACTCGAGAACATGCCCGACCGCTCGGCTGGTGCGGTGGTCGACGTGTTCGAAGCGGCACCCGACGAGCTCCCGTACGTCGTTCCTCAGGAGTTCGGCCTGCGGACCGATTGCCGATGGCTCGAAGTGGTGTACTCGCCCTCACGGCGCTTGCGCATCGAGGCGATCGAGCCTCACTCGCTCCACATGTCGGCCATCGGGTATCGCGATGCCGATCTGTTCGGGGCCGCCGATGTGACCGAGCTCGTTCGATCGCCCAATCTGGTCGTGCACATCGACGTGGCTCACCGCGGTGTCGGAACTGCCACCTGTGGGCCCGATGTCGACGAACGATTCCGACTTCCAGCCGGACGATACGACTTCGGTTACCGAATCAAGTTGATCGAGGGGCGCGCCTGACCTGAAGTTGGCGATCGTCGGCGGTGAGGCACCGACCGGTCTCGAGATCGAACTTCCAACCGTGCAGTGTGCACACCAGGGTCGAACCTTCGAGTTCGCCGAACACCGTGAGGTCGGCTCGGCGGTGCGGGCAGTAGCGCTCGACGACGTAGTCGCCGATGGTGATCTCGGTCGACGCCGGCGCCGGTGCGAGTCGTCGGACGGCTTCGTCTTCGGCCCGTTGCATGCGCTCGACCGAGAGCGACTTGAAGAAGTTGTAGAGGAATTCGTTGTATTCGGTGCGACGCCAGGCCGAGAAGCGACATGACAAGAAGAGTTTGTCGCTCCAGTCGACCGACTTGTTGGCCACCACGGTTTCCACCAGTCGCCGATCGATGTCGAGGCGGAAGCCGTGGTCTTCTCCGTTGAACGGTCGCACGCGCCCGTTGGGGAAGTCGATGAGGATCTCGAGATCGCCGGCCCGCAGGAGACAGGCTGCGCCGATGGCCGAACGCAGTGTGGGCGCCATGACCATGAGTGGTTCCCACCAGCGCGAGAGCGTGCCCACCAGATCGGTGGTTGGTGTGGCCCACGACTCCTTGTGCTCGGTGAGCCACTGATTCCAATCGGCTTGGTAGGCGAGCAGGTAGTCGCGCTTGTTGGTGAAGATCGACTGCACCTCGTCGTCGGTCATCGGATGTCGAACCGACAGTTTGTGATCGTCGAGAGTGATCACGGTGCCCGGGACGTTCAGAATCCCGCGGTGGTTGTTGTCACCGAGACGACGAAGGAATTCGGTCTGATCGGGGAAGATCGACAACTCGTCACCGTCGATCACGTTGAAACCGAAGAGGTCGGGATCGAGGAAACAGGGTGGTCCGGCCGAGGGTACGACCGAACCAGCTCCGATCGCTTCGACGTAGCGCAGTGCCCGCGCGAACTGGCTCTCGACCTTGTTGGTGATGAGTGATCGCTTACGGGCCGCCGGTTCGTCGTAGACCATCGGATACCAGATGGCTCCCGAGAACTGCAGCCAGTGCAGGTCGACCGGTCCGTGCGAACGAAGCACGTTCAGATCACTGGTGCGGCAGTCGTTCTGGTCGACGAGGCGATGCACCCCGTCGGACACGACGAGAACCGAGTCGCCACCGGGTCCGTCGGCGATGGCCGTTTCGACGTGGATGGCCACCATGAGTCCGTCACCCAGATCGGTTTCTTCACCGTTCTTGGTGCGGATGAATTCGTTGAACCCGAGTGAACGAAGTCGCCGTTCGAGTTCTTGGGTTGGAAAGTCGGGCAGCAGGATCGGCGTCACGCGCGACACGTTCTCGACGAGCCACTGTTCGTCGAGGTGATCGCCGTGCAGGTGTGAGATGTAGAGAAACGAAGGACGACGAATGGCGTCGGCGACCTGACGGGGGAGTCGATCGTTGCGCGGGAACGGAAACCACGAGCCGAAGAACGCCGGGTTGAACCACGGATCGCACAGGATCGAACCTTGGCGAGTCTCGATCAGGATTCCGGCATGGCCAATGGATGTCGCGCGCACGGCAATCGCTCGTCAGGGAAGTCGGCTCACGGAGTGGGCGGATCTTTGTGGATGGTGCCCGCACGCGACACGTGCTCGGTCCACTTCGCTCCGTCCCAGTAGCGGTAGTCGTACCGACCGGCCGGATCCTTGTACCAGTCAGCCGGAACCGTCGGGGTGGATGTGGGTGACGACACCGGAGCCGGTGTTGAAGCGGGTGTGGCGACCAGGCTCGATGCCGGCGTGGGATTCACGTTCGCAACGGTGTCGCGGCTGAGGAATGCGACCAGTTCGGATCCCTCGCGAACCGACACGATGGAGAGGACCGCCCAACCATCGACCGACTTGGCGGTGAGCGTGGAAGCGAGTCCGTCGCTGTCGGAGGCCGACACCTTGACCGATGCGAATTCCTTCATGATGCGAGTGTACCGATGAGCCGTTGATGCTCTTCAGCAGGATCACACCTCGGTGTTCGTACCTTCGGTGGCCACGAGCTCGCGGGCCTGGGCGTCATCGGGTCGACCGTCGTAGATGAGTCGCCCGTCACGCAGAGCGATGAGACGTTCGACGCGCGCGACGAAGCCGAGTTCGTGGGTGGCCACGATGGCCGTGGCGTCACCGATGTCGTCGAGCAACGCGAGCAGCGCGTCTTTGCCGGTGGCGTCGAGCCCGACGAACGGCTCGTCCACGAGGAGTACGTCGAAGGGTCGAATGAACGCGAGTGCGATGCCCGCCTTCTGCTTGAGGCCGCGGCTGAAACGCGACGGGAGGTCATCGGCGCGATCGGCGATTCCGAGACGTTCGAGCAACTGGGTGCCGGTTCGCTGCCAGTCGCCGACGTCGTGCATTCGAGCCACGTATTCGAGGTGTTCCCACACCGACAAGTCGTCGTAGAAGACCGGCGTGTCGGCCAGATAGCTCACGTGGCGCCGGGCCTCGAGTGAGCCGGGTTGGTGTCCGTGGATTTCGATCGAGCCCCCCGTTGCATCGAGGAGACCGGCCGCGATACGCAAGAGAGTTGTCTTGCCCGATCCGTTGTGACCGATGAGCGCCACTTTGCTGCTCGTGTCGATGGTGAGTGACAGCGGATGCAGCACCGGACCGTCGCCGTAGTCCTTCGTGACACCTCGTGTCGTGAACGCCGCGCGTTCTCCGTGCGTGCTGTCCGATTGGGCAGCGGGCGGACGAGGGTGGCGATTGCTCGAATTCATGGCTGGGCTCTCATTGTGCCCGACTCTGTTGAGGTTGACGACTTTCCTTGGCGGCGTTGGCGATCCATGCGCTGATCGCATCGCGTCGATGGATCCACGCCGCGACGAGTCCGACCATCAACACGATCGCGATGCTCGCTCGCAGTGCGGCCGCTTCGGGTCCGTTGCCGTTTTCGATGGCGTGACCGGCGAACGCGAAGGGAACCTGGCCCACAGTGGCCAAGGCAACCGGCCAGATCGCCTTGAGCACGCTCATCGTTCCGGCGACCTCGGGTGGCATGAGGTTGTTCTGAGCGGTCGACGTCAACGGATCGGGAGCACCCGACACGATGTTGATGGCGGCACCGGCCAATCCGGCCAGAACGGCCGGGATCACCGCGGTCAGGACGATCATCGTGTGGTCGGGCGTGAGGATTGACGCGGTGACGGCGAAGACGGCGGCACACGGAACACTCGCCGCGACCGATGCGTACGTGAGCTTCAGATACGACGGACCCCGCTCGACGGGTAGCGAATCAGTGCGCTCTCCGTGATCGATTTCCTGAGCGAGCGGTTCGAGCAGTTCGAGACCGACGATGAAACTGAGCAGTCCTGAAGCCACGACGAGCGGAGTCGAACCGTCGATGACGGCAGCCGCGGCTGCCCCACTGGTGGCCGACAACATCGCGATGCGTAGAACACGAGTGAGTGGATAGCGAGCGATGCCATGAATGGTGCGTCGCCACTCGGCTGAACCACGACCGTTTCTCGAAAGTCTCAACCAGGGTCGGCGTCGACTTTGCTCGTGTGCGAGTTGTCGACGCAAGAGCATCACGGTCCGAAGGTCTTGCATCGTGACGGCGAAGCGCAGTTGAGTCACGAGGGCCGAACGACGTGAGAGTGCTTCGAGCGACTGCCGCCCGATCGTTGCCACACCGACGATCAGAAGAGCGAGTGCGACGACGAGGCCGATCAGTTCGATCGGTCGTGTGCGCTCACCCCACAACGCGAGTCCACCGATCGAATCGGCCGGACCGAAGGCCTTGGTCGGTGCGGTGCCGGCCTGCCACCCGACGAGTCCGAATCCGATCACCGTTGCAATCGACTGGCGCAGACGCATGGCGTGAGCGATGAATGCGGTTGCGACGAACAATGACCCGGCACCGAGGCCCCACAGCGCTCCACCGGCGGCCCAGGCGATTTCCGAACCAGGGAAGCGTCGACCGGCGAGTTGTCCGGCGAACGCTCCGATCGCGGTGGCGGCGAACACGATCGTTCGCATTCGTTGCACGGCCGGACGTCGAAGGGCGCGAGCGCGGTCGATGGGTGCGAGCAGAGCGTGACGCACATCGGCTTCTTCGAGAGCCAGTGGTCCGCCTCGACTTCCTGAACGCAGGCCGAAGGTGATGGCGAGCACCGCGGCCAGTCCGAGCCAACCGGGCCCGAACTGCTCGACGTCGATGACGAAGTTCGACGAGGCCGGATCACCGGCCACCAAGTCGGAGACGAAGAGAATGCCGCCGCCGTACATGAATGCGGCGAGATACACCCGATACAGAGCCTCGAACCACTCGACTTCGGCCAACCGGCGACGCTGACGAGTACGGCGTAGTTCGACCAGCGCGCGGAACGACGCGCGGTGCGCGGTGCGCGGATCGCGATGCCGATGATGATCGGGTGTGACGGGCCCGGTCTCGGCGTCGTTGTTCGGATCGGCCGACCACCCCGACCACGACGCGACGAAGAGTTTGGGGGGTGCGAATCCGGCGTGTTCCATGGCCAACACGTTCAGACAGGCCGAGACGCCGGAACCGCAGTAGGCGATCACCTCATCGGCATCGTCCACACAGAGTGCCGAGTAATGACGACGTAGTTCGGGAATCGAACGCAGCCGCCCACCGTCGAGGACATCCGACCACGGTGCGTTGTAGGCGCCCGGAATGTGTCCGAAACGAGTGTCGACCGGATTGGAGTCGCCACGGAATCGCTCGGCCGAGCGTGCGTCGATGAGGACCGAGCGCGAATGCGCGGCCGACCGCACCTTGTCGATCGACGCGAGACGATCGTTCGGCCAGGAAACGGGAGTGAAACGCGCAGTCGAATCGACTCGTGTCGGACCCTTCTCCACGTCGTCTGGATGGGCCGCGAGCCAGGCGCCGTATCCGCCGTCGAGGAGAGAGGCCGCGCAGCCGAGCATGCGTAACATCACGACGAGTCGTCCGGCCGTCATGCCTCCGGTGTCGTCGTAGGCCACCACCCAGGTGTCGTTGCCGATACCGACTTCGCTCATCGAGCGCGCGAAATCGTCGGGTGTGGGCAGCGGATGACGTCCATCGGTTGGTTCACGGTGTCCGGCCAGGTGGTGATCGATGTCGACGAACACCGCACCAGGAACGTGGCCCGCCTCGAACGCGGCGCGTCCGTCACGTCCGTCGAGGTACCAACGGACATCGGCGACGACGATGCGAGCGCCCAGGTTTCGCAGTCGGTCGAACTCGGCGAACGAGATGACGGGACCCGGAGTCGAACCGGACGACGCAGACATGGCGACTGCCATCTTTCCACTCCGAGCCGCAATACTGGAATCAATGGATGTTCGCGCCATGGAATCGTTCACGTCGTTGCTCGCGATCATCGCCGCGAGTGGCGCGATCGTTCTCGTGTTCGCACGAGCCGTCGCGTCGTCGTGGACTCCGGCAGCCGACTTCGTACGTTCCGTGCACGCCGTCTCGTCGTGGCTGGCCTGGCTGGTCGCAGCCGTGGCCACGGCTGGCTCGCTCTACTTCAGTGAGGTGGCCGACTACGTGCCGTGTCGTCTTTGTTGGTTCCAGCGGATCTGCATGTATCCACTGGCCGGCATTCTTCTCGTGGGTGCGTTGCGCCGCGATCGAGGTGTGCGTTGGTACGCATTGCCGTTACTGCTGGCTGGTGCGGCGTTGTCGTCGTATCACTACCTGATCGAATGGCGTCCATCACTCGACGGCGGAGCCTGCACGGTCGGACCGTCGTGCACCGACGTGTGGTTCCGCAGTTACGGATTCGTGACCTTGGCGTTCATGGCCTTGGCCGGGTTCGTGGCGATCGCCGCGTTGTTGTTCGTCACACCCGTTGCCGATCGCGGCCACACTCGAGAAGACTGATCGAAGAAGACTGAGGATCTTGTGGCCGCAGAAGCGAAGAACAAGTCGTCGATGTCGCAGTCGACCAAAGTCGTGATCGGGGTCGTCGTCATCGCGGTTGTGGTCGCGTTGATCGTGGCCATCGCCACGAGTGGCGGCTCGTCCGAT
>Ga0194133_10000369_pt1 | contig 94845 bp, 97 predicted proteins | sample TA2KigOf40mmetaG_FD_155448 | JGI IMG/M metagenome (GOLD analysis project Ga0194133, IMG submission 155448) | Freshwater microbial communities from Lake Tanganyika, Tanzania - TA2015055 Kigoma Offshore 40m | ecosystem: Environmental > Aquatic > Freshwater > Lake | place: Tanzania: Lake...
GCCATCCAATTGCGGCCCACGCTGGCGGTCAAGGATTGGCCCGGCCTGTTCACGGCCGGCCAGATCAACGGCACCTCGGGCTATGAGGAAGCTGCGGCGCAGGGCCTGCTCGCCGGCCTGAACGCTGCCCGCCACGCGCGCGGGCAGGAGGGCGTCGTGCTGCCCCGGAACGGATCGTTCATCGGTACGCTCGTCGACGACCTGACGACGATGGACATTCCCGAACCCTACAGGATGCTGACGGCTAGGTCCGAATATCGTCTGGTGCTCAGGGGGGACAACGCCGACTTGCGCCTGACGCCGCTCGGGCGTGACCTCGGGCTCGTGCCGGACGATCGCTGGCAGGCATTCCTGGAGCGGCGGGCGGCCATCGACGATGCCCTGGGCTGGCTGGGCCGTACGCGCATCCATCCCGCGCCCGACGTCGATGCGGCACTGGCGCCCCACGGTGAGGCCCTGGTCGTCCCGTGCTCGTTGGCGGAGTTGCTGCGGCGGCCGCGTGTTCCGGCCGAGGTCGTCTGGGCCTTGGGGGGGCGCGATGGGGACGCTCCGGATGTGGTGGCGCAGGCTGGCATCGTGACCAAGTACGCCGGTTACATCCGGCGCATGGAAGAGGATATCCGCCGGCAGGACGCGGCGGCGGCGGCACTCATCCCCGATGGCCTAGACTATGCCACGGTCGCGGGCCTGTCCCATGAGGCGCGGGAGAAGCTTGGCCGTGTCCGGCCGGCGACCTTGGGCCAGGCCCAGCGGATTCCCGGCGTCACGCCCGTCGACGTCGGCCTGCTGCGGGTGCACCTGGCGCGCCGGCCTGGCGCGGCCCCCGTGGTAGCATGACAGTCTGATTGCTGCCTTTCCGGTCGGGTGACGTGGCCCGCCGGCCTTGTCGAAAAAAGAGGTTTGCGCGCCATGGAACGCGACGTCGCCGAGATGGGCCTGGTCATCGTGGGCGGGGGGCCTGCCGGCTTCTCGTGCGCCCTGCGTCTCGCCCAGCTCATCGATGCCCACAACGCCGACGTGGCGGCTGGACGGGTGGCAGGCACGCCCCTCGACAAGGAATCGATCGTGGTTCTCGAGAAGGCCACGGACATCGGCAGTCACCAGCTGTCCGGCGCCGTGCTGGATCCCCGGGCCCTGCGCGAGCTGGTGCCCGACTTCGAGGCCAAGGGCTGCCCCGTCGAGTCCCTCGTGACCTCGGACGAGGTGCTCGTGCTGGGGGAGGACTGGCAGTTCCGCCTGCCCGTGGTGCCGCCGGCGCTCGACAACCACGGCAACTTCATCATCTCGCTCAACCGCTTCACGGGCTGGCTTGCGGGCCTCGTGGAGCAGGCGGGCATCACCGTGGCTCCGGGCATGCCCGTCGGCAGCGTGCTCTACGAGGACGGGCGCGTCACGGGTGTCCGTGGCACCGACAACGGCCTCGATCGCAACGGTCAGCCCAAGGGAGGCGCCTACCAGCCCGGCACGGACTTCCTGGCACCCTTGACCATCTTTGCGGAGGGTACCCGTGGCCACTTGGCCAAGGACCTCATCGCCCGTCTGGGTCTGGATGAGGGGCGTCACCCCCAGCGCTGGTCCCAGGGCATCAAGGAAATCTGGAAGATTCGGCCGGAGAAGCACCAACTGGGCAAGGTCACCCACACCATGCGCTGGCCGCTGCGCAGCGAGGAGTACGGCGGCAGTTTCATCTACCACATCGCCGATCATCACGTCTCCATCGGCTTCGTGTCGGGCCTCCAGTACGCCGACCCGCGCTTCGATCCTCATCGGACGATGCAGCAGTTCAAGACCCATCCGTTCGTCCGTGACCTGCTGGAGGGCGCGACGCTCGTCCGCTACGGTGCCAAGACCATTCCTGCCGGTGGCTGGCACACCATGCCGAAGATGTCCTTTCCGGGCGGCCTGCTGCTTGGCGACAGCGCGGCGCTCGTCAACGGCATGCGCCTCAAGGGCATCCACACCGCCATGAAGTCGGGCATGTTGGCTGCCGAGACGGCCTTCGAGGCGATGAAGCGCGGCGAGGCCACGCAAGAGGTCCTCGACGCCTACGAGACCCGGCTGCGCGCGTCGTGGGTGGGCAAGGAGCTGCGGGCCGTCCGTGACTTTCACCAGGGCTTCGAGCGGGGCCTCTTCCCCGGTCTCATCAATGCGGGCTTCGTGACGGTCTCGGGGGGCAAGGGCCTTTTTACCGACGGTCTGGGCGACGAGGGCGGGCACAGTCGGATGCAGACGCTTGCGGCCTATTATCCGGACGGCGTGCCTGCCGATGACTTCCGCCCCGATGGCGTCCTGACCTTCCGCAAGCTGGACGAAGTCATCAAGAGCGGAACCATCCACGAGGAAAACCAGCCTTGCCACCTCGTCATTGCCGAGGAGGCGCGCGAGGATATCTGCAACGACCGCTGCACGCGTGAGTACGGCAACCCCTGCCAGCACTTCTGCCCGGCACAGGTCTACGAGATGGTGGCGGCGGCCGAGGGCGAGCGCGCCAAGCTCGTCATCAATGCCTCCAACTGTGTGCACTGCAAGACCTGCGACATCATGGACCCCTACCAGGTCATCCAGTGGGTCGCACCTGAGGCCGGCGGCGGCCCCGTCTACAGCGGCATGTAGCCGAGGGCGGCCTGTGCGTTCTGAAGACGCGCAGGCCGCTTGGCAAGACGAAAGCCGGGAGGCCCGATGGACTTCCCGGCTTTGACGTGATGCACGGCAGGCCAGCTGGCACCACAGGCTTCAGTCCGGCTCGATGGCACCGTCGATGGGACAAGCGGCGAGGCAGGCCCCGCATGAGATACAGACGGCTTCGTCGATGAAGTAGAAGTTCGTCCCCTTGGCGTTGTTGCCGTCACCCGGGTGGATGCAGTCGACGGGACAGACGGGAACGCAGTCGGCGACGCCTTCGCAGGCGTCCTTGAGAATGACGTAGGACATGGAGAGTAACCCCGGCACGAGCGGAGGCGGGACGGCCCCCATGGATGGACCATGCTAGGGTTGCACGGAGTCCCTGTCAAACCGGGGGCGCTTCAGTGCTGCAATTTCCAGCCGGACCGGAACACGGCCGTGACGCCCAGCAAGGCACAAGCTGCCAGCCCGCCAACGATGGCGAAGCCTTGGCCCACGGGCAGGGCCGCGTGGCCTGTGACGGCCCAGCGCAACATGTCGACCATGGGCGTCATCGGGTTGAACCGCGAAATCAGCGCGAGCGGTCCCGGCAGGCCCGCCTGGTGGACCGACAGAAACACGCCCGCGGTGTAGACGAGCGGTGTCACGAGGAAGGTTTGCGGGATCGACATCTGGTCGAAGCTTTCGGCGGCAAGGCCCATGAACAGGCCCAAGCTGGCAAAGCAGACGGCCAGCAGGATGACGAGGCCGACGAGGGCCACGGGATGGACGGGCGCGGACGCTCCGTAGGGAGTACCCACGAGCAGGCCCACGCCCAGAACCAACCCGGCAATGAGCAGCGCCCGCAGGATGGTCCCCGAGAGCAGCCCCAGCACCATCTCGAGCCTGGAGAGCGGCGCGACCAGAAGCTCCTGGATGCTGCCCGTGAAGCGAAGGATGAACAGCGAGGCCGCCGACTCCCCGAAGCTGGTCTCGACGATCTGCATGAACATCAGCCCGGGCAGCAGGAAAGCCACGTAGGGCAGGCCCTCCATCTCCCCCACGGCACGGCCGAGGCCGATGACGAAGACCGTCAGGAAGAGGACGGTGGCGATGAGCGGAGGCCAGACGACCTGGTTGATGATGCGGAACGTCCGGCGCAATTCGCGGCGGCAGAGCGTCCAGAGGCCGACGAGGTTCATGGTGTCGTCTCCGCCCCGGGCTGTCGGGTCGTCAGCTCGAGGAAGACATCCTGCAGGCTGCGATGGCGCAGCTCGACACGCGCTACGGTACCAAGCCCGCTCAGGACCGCGAGGCACTCCGCCACCTGCGTCGGAGCGAGGTCGCCGACCCGTACCTGCCTGCGTGCCTCGTCCCGGAGCAGACCCGGCCAGGACGCATCAGGCGCCGGGTCGGGTAAGGGCCCGGCATAGGTGACCTCGAGGATTTGCCGTTCGCCCTCGCCCGTAAGATCCCGGGTCGGGGCCAGCGCCAAGATGCGTCCCTCGCGCATGATGCCGATGCGGCTGCAGAGTTGCTCGGCTTCCTCGAGGTAATGCGTCGTCAGGATAATCGTCAGGCCCTCGTCGCGGCTGAGCGCACGCAGCATCGACCACAGGGCGAAGCGCAACTCGACGTCGACGCCGGCGGTGGGCTCGTCGAGCACCAGCACCCGCGGCCGGTGGATCAGCGCCCGCGCGATGGTCAGACGGCGCTTCATGCCGCCGCTCATCTTCTGGACCTCGCCATCGCGCTTGTCCCACAGGTCGAAGCGACGCAGCAGCTCGTCGGCGCGTTCGGCGCAAGTGCGCGGCGGGATGCCGAAGTAGCCGGCCGAGTAGACCAGCGTCTCGCGCACCGTCAGGTAACGGTCGAAGTTGTACTCCTGCGGGGCAAGGCCGATGGCAGCGCGGGCCCGGCGCGGCTCGCGGACGACGTCGGCGCCGTGGACCTCGAGCCGACCCGACGTGGGCAGCGTCAGCCCCACGAGGCAGGACAACGTCGTCGTCTTGCCGGCACCGTTCGGGCCGAGCAGCCCGAAGAACTCACCTTCCGGGACATCCAGATCCAAGCCACGGACGGCCTCGAGGGTCCCGTACCGCTTGACCAGGCCCGCGATGCGGACGGCCGGCGCCGTCAGATGACGCCCCCGTACTTCATCGAGCCGCGCTTGCGGCGACGTCGGGGCGGCGCAGGATCAGGCTCCCCCAGGCTGTCGAGGGGCGTCCAGCCGCATTCGGGGCACTTGGCCAGTTCGAGGCGGATGGGATTTGCGTCCGTCGCCGTCACACTGAAGTTATGCTGGCAGCGACGGCAGCAGAAGGTGTAGGTGACGGTCTCCTGCGCCATGATGGGGAGAAGTCTAGCAGATGAACGCACAACAACTGGTGACGGCGGTCCCCGCCCACGGCCCGGCGCGGCCCGTGGGCCTACTTCGTGTTGAAGGCAAGGACGCCGCCTCGTTTCTGAACGGCTACACCACCCAGGAGGTCGCGACGCTCGCCACGGGAAACGTCCGGTTCGGTGCCATCACCGACTGGAAAGGGCAGGTGACGGATGTCGTGACCTTCGTCGGCTTGGCCGAAGCCATCCTGCTCGTCGGGACGCCCGGGCGTATCCGGGCCGTGCACAAGGGCCTGCAACGCTACCTGCTGGGCGTGGACGTGCGTCTCTCGGCGGTTTCGGGATGGCAGGCGCTGGACATGCCGGGGGCACCCGATGGCTGGCCAGGCGTGACGGAAGGCGGGGCAGCCGTGGCCGCATGCCTTGGTGCTGCGGCGATGGACGGGGACGGAGCCATCCTGATCGGGCCCGCCCATCCGGGGCCGGCGGCCCGATTGCTGGTGCCGGCGGAGCATGAGGCGGCCTGGGGCGAAGCATTGGCCGTTGCCGGTTGGTCGATGCTGGACGACGAGGCGGTCACGCGATATCGCATCGCCAGCGGCTGGCCCGAGCCCGATAGGGACCTGCCCCTGGCCTGCAATCCGTGGGAGGCCCGGCTGGCACCGTTCGTCCGGATGGACAAGGGTTGTTACCTGGGCCAGGAGGTGGTGGCGCGCCTGATCAACTACAAGCGGGTCCAGCGCTGGCTGATGGGCACGCGCGCGGATGCGGCCGTGCCCGAAGGCGTGGCCTTGCTGGCGGATGGCGTTGAGGTGGGCCGGATGGGCTCCTCGGTCCCGGATGGAGCCGGCGGCTGGCTGGGCCTGGCGCTGGTGGGCGCTGCCGCGGCCGAGCCGGGAGTTGTCCTTACGACTGCCGAGGGCGTGGCGTTGATGCTCGAGGACCGTCCCCTGTGGGCCGGAGCTGCCCCCGCAGCCACCTAAGGCCCAGGATACCCGCGAGGCGCCACGACTGGCGCCAGTCGGCGGGTAGCGGTCTCGCGTCCGGGGCTGGGGCCGTCGGGACGTTGCGTGTCGCCCGATGCGGCAAGACGACCCAGGAGACGCGTGCCGCCGGCACGCCCCGGAAGCATCCTGTCTCGCCCGTGTGAGGGTCGTGGACCATCGCCACTTGCCAAGGCTGGCGGAAGTGATGGCCATGCGTGTGTTGGTCCGTTCCCGACATGAAGACGCCCAGCCCGGGATGAGTGTGGTACCAACCCAGCAGCATCAGGCCCGGCGCTTCGTCCGCCATCTGCGCGAGCAACGCCGTCCATGTCGCTGGCGTGAAGGCCAGGTGGACGCCCGAACCCCGGGTTTCAGGCGCGGCCACGGCCGTCATGATCTCGATGAGGGTATCGCTGCCGTCGTGGTGGACCTGCCCAAGCAGCAGACCTCCGACCTCGCACGCCGGTGAGCTTTCCCCGTGGATCCGCACCTTTTCCATCGCCCGGGCGTGCACGACGAGGTCTGCCGTCGTGACTGTCGAGCCCAGTGCAAGCCTGCGTCCCGCGGGGTCGTTGCCGGCTTCTGCCCAAGGATCGGGGGTGGCCTCACGCCACTCGATCATGTACTCACAGCTCCCGCCACTCGAGGCGCGGGCGTTCCGGGGCCTCGGGGGGCTTCGGGCTTGGCCGTTCGGCCAGCGGAAAAAGGTCGAGATGGGCTTCGTACCAGTCGGCAGCCTCGCCATGGGCTGCGCTGTCGAAGTCGAAGAGCAGGGGATCCGCGCGCAGGATGTCGATCAGGCGGAGCACCAGATCGCCCAGTGTCTCGCCCACCAGCCACCGCGACCCCAGACAGAAGGTGCCGTTGGCGAAGACGTGCGGGTGGAAGACCGGCGAGAGCGCCCGGACGACGGGTGCGCTCAGCGGATAGGTCGAGGGCAGCCGAATCTCGAGGCGATGCTGCTCCCTGCGCACGGGGGTGTCCCCATCGACCTTCTCGATGGCCGGGAGATTGAGCCGGATCAGATGCCGGTCAGGCGGCGTGCCTTGCGTCTGGAGCACCTCCACGACCGCCGGCATCGTGGCCGCAAGCGCTCCCAGTGCCTTGGCATCGGCTTCCAGGCGCCGTCGCCGTGCTTCCATCGTCAGGCTCCGGCCTCGAGCAAAGGGACGACCTCGAGCAGGTCACCGTTCTGCACGCCGCAAGGTCCCAGCGCACCCTGGGCCGGCAACTGGCTCCCGAGGCGCACGCAGCGCAGCATGAAGTCGGTGTCGCGGGGCAGACGCCAGTTCTGGCGGCTGGCCTCAATCAGCTCCTCGACGGTGTAGTCGATGGGCAGGCGGACCTCGGCTTGGCGCGATTTGTCCAAGGTCCGAATCGTCACGGCAATCACGTCATCATCCATGGTGCGCGTCCTCCATGAACCATGATGCCCCACATGCGATCCAGCGCGGTTCCCGGGATGACGAATCTTCGCAGGGGGCTTCAAGGCCGACGACCTGTCCCTGGACGAGCCCCCACTGCGCCAACGTGCGATCGAGGAACGGTGACGCGTGATCGAGTGCCTCGACCGTCGTCACCCAGCGTTCCTGATGGCAGTCGGGGCACGCGGCAGCCCGGCGCGACAGCCGGGCCAGAGGCTCGAGGACGGCCGATGCCGTGCCGCACGCGCGGCACTCGAGGCCGATCGCCACCTCGAAGGGCAACAGCAGCCGTTGCACATCGGACCGGGCCAGCAGGTCCACGGGGCGCAGCGTTTCCGGTGCGGGACCCTGTTCCATGTCGGGCAGGCAGCCGTGCTCGGGGCAATCCTCCCGAGTGGGCAGCACGTCCTCGATGAGCACGGGCGGATGCAGACTTTGCGTCCGACGCGTACCGGGGGCCATCGGTGACCATGTGGGGAGCCGCAAGGCCAGGACCTGATCCACCAACTGGGCCCCGGCAAGCGCGGCCGTGACGGCGGTGGTGGGCACGGGCGTGCCCGAGGTCTCCCGCAGCAGGCCCGCGCAACTGCGGGACGCCTGCAGCCGGCGTTGCATCGAAGGCGTCATGCCGCAGGCGTAACATGCACCCTCCGAACCGTCGCCGTAGCGACTGATTTGGCAGGCTTCGGCCGAAAGGCCGCCATCGAGGTAGGGAATGCCGGCACGCAGGCACAGCCGGTTCAGGGAGAGCCGCGCCCCCACCGAGTCGAGGCAGCCGACGACGACGTGGGCGGCGCGCACGGTCGCCACGCCAAGATCCGTCGCCACATCCCCCGTGACGCCATCGATGGCGATGCCGGGCACCAGATCGCGAAGGCGCTCGGCGGCCACCTCGGCCTTGGGGCGACCAAGATCGTGCGGGCGGAACAGGACCGACCGCACCAGATTGCTGGCTTCGATGCGGTCGCGATCCAGGACGAGGATGCGGCCCACGCCCACGAGTGCCAGACCCTTCAGGACCTCGTTGCCGAGCGCGCCGGCCCCGGCCACGATGACTCGGGTTCCGGCGAGGGCCAAGGTGTCCCAGCCGGCGACCAGGCGATGCCGGGCGTGTCTATCCCGGTCGGGCAGCGAAAAGGCCTCGGTCATGCCTGCAGCACGGTGATCTGCTCGGGGGACTTGGGCAGGATCTCGAGGCCATAGGCGGGGTGGTCGCGCAGCAGGCCCCGGACACGGACGTGGCGGCCGACCCAGTCGGTGAAGTGGTGCCCCGCTTGCTCCCAGCGGTCCGTATCGGCGCTGAAGACGACCAGCTTGAAGCCGTCGAAGGGGTTGCGGCTGGCGTGGAACTTGATGAAGTGCGTGCCGGTGGCGCGAGATACCTGATGGCCGAGCACCCGCCCCTCGAAGATCACGACGGTATTGGCATGGCCGTCCAGGTCCGAGAGGCCGAGCACGCGGTCGGCCTGTCGATCGCCCGCGACGAGGGCCACCTGGCCCGGTTGGCCGAGGACCTGCCAGGACATGCCGGAGGATTGACGGCAGTTGACGCAGGCGCCGGCGTTGTGGGCCTGCAGGAAGGTCCACGAACTGGGATGGTAGCCGGTCTGGCAGTGGGTGCACAGGACGATGCGTTCGCCGGGCACGAGCGGCGTTCCGTCGAGCGGGTCGTGGGCCGTGCCTTCCGCCGCCCCGAAGGCCACGGGACGGGCTTGTACCGGTTCGTCCTCGCCGGGGTCGGGTGGTGCGCCGTTGTCCCGCCAATCCAGCGGGCGACGACCCCTAGAGGGTGGGGACGTCATGCCGCCAGCCCTCGCGCCAGTCGGGCAGGTTGGGCCGCCCGTCCACCGTGAGGGCGATGCCCGTGTCGCCCAGCAGCTCGACGGTGATGGGTTGGTCCTGCTCCTTGTCCCGCAGCAGGTCAGCCCGGACCCAGAACGTACTGCCGCCAAGGTGCAACGCAACCCAGCCTTCGAGCGTATCGCTGCCGCCCAGCACCCCCATCACGCAGCGGACCTTGCCCCGGCCGAGGTCGCCCTCGATGACCTTCCTTCGGCCCTCCAGACGGCGCCAGGCCCACCAGGAGGGCACGATGGCGAGCATCCCCGGAAAGAGCCAACCGAGCTCGCGCAGCCAGGCCGCCGCGACTGCCGGAAGCAGCGTCGGCAGCCATGAAGCCTGCGCCGCCCTGCGGAGCCACGTCATCCGCTGCCGCAGGTGTCGGCGCTCATCCGCCGTCAAGCTGCGCTGCGAGGTCAGGAAGGCCGCCTTCAAGGCAACAGCCCTTCTGCCCGGCAGCCTTCGAGGAATCGATTTGCGCGGTGTGGGTCCGGAAAGGCCATGCGACGCGTGAGTGCAGGTTCCTGACTCTGGCCGGACTCGACCATGCCGCAGCGGCGGTAGAACAAGTCGGACCCCGACTTCAGGAGGGCGTCGAGCACCAGCCCCGCCTCGAGGCGGGAGGCCTCGTAGAGGGCGGCGACCAGCAACAGCTTGCCGATGCCCTTGAGCGGGGAGCCCGGCAGCCGTTCGAGGTAACGGACCTCGAGAACCGGCACCTTGCCGCTGCGGTCCACGCCGACAGCGACGCCACCCACGATGGACACGCCCGTGGGCGTGGGGTTGAGCAACTCGAGGACCATCAGGGACGAGGCCTTGCCGAAGTCGACATGCCCCTTGACGTCCCGGCCCGAAGACCTGCCCGTCGCGAGGCCGACCCAGTCGAACCACGTGGGCTCGGGCCACCGGGAGAAGACCTGGGCGTCCTCAGGCCGACCGCGGCGGATGAGGACCGGAACAGGGGCCTGATTCGGCCCGACGAGCGCGCCCATCTCGATGAGGCCGACAGGACGCTGCCCGCCGAGCGAGCCGGAGAGCGCACGCCCGGGTGCAAGCCCCGGTCCCTTGGTCTTGCGGGACTTGCGGCGCCGGAAGAACCGCGATAGCCACATGGCCTCAATCCTACCGCACCGAGGGGTCCGGGACTTGGGCGGAATGCCCTGTCCTGCTACGATCGAACGGTCCCCCGCCAAAGGAGTCCGGGCATGTTGCTGGCTGCTTCGCTTGCGTCTGCGATGCAGATGCCGTTCGTGACGGATTTGCTCGAGGGCTTCAGCCCCGCGCCCGACATACAGGATGAGGGTATCGTCGTCCGCATCCGCGACACGGACCGGGACTCGATGAAGATCGTGCAGGGGCAGATCAATGCACCGGTGCCTCCTTCTGTCATGTGGTCCGTCATCACGGATTACGAGGCCTATCCGCAGATATTCGATCGCTACCGCAAGATGGAAATCCTGGAAAAGTCGGGGACTTGGGAACTGCATCGATCCGAGGTCGACTACCCGATCTTCGGCAGCCGCTGGGTCGCGAATGTGCTGCACCACGAGAAGCCGTCGTGGCGCATCCGCTTTCAGCGCGCCGATGGCACCATCAAGCAGGTGGAAGGGGTCTGGGCCCTCAAGGAGACGGCACCCGGCCGCACCACGATGCGTTATGCCGTCCGCCTGGACCCAGGGCTGCCTTTCGTTCCGAGTTGGGTCGTGACTTGGGGCACCCAGACGATGATGCCTTCCATCCTGCGTTCGGTCGCCAACGAGGCCATCAAGCGCAACCGTCCGACCGCCAAGGCCAGTTGAGCCGGATCCACCGGGCGAGGGTGCGGCCGCTGCCGCCGCCGTGTCTGACCCGCAGGTCGTGCAGTCGGTTGACGGAGGGCAGGGCCGGGCGACCCTTGCCGCCCATGAAGGCCTCGTCCAAGGTGTCGGCCTGCCAACTGCAGGCATAGGCCTCGATGTCGCGGCGCCATGCGTCCCGCACGGCAAAGGAGCCGTAGGTCCGGCACAGCAGCGGCCGGACGGGGTGGATGCTGCAGCGGTTGTCCTCGAGGAACGGGCAGGACAGGCTGAGTGCCCCCGGCCGCAGGTGCAGGTTCCACGGCAGGCGCATCACGCTCTCGGCCAGCCACAAGGCGAGGCGGTGCGGGCCGTGTGTCCGTCGATATCGATCCGAGAAGCGTTGCCGGGCGGCCCGATCCCAGTGTGTGTCGGTCCAGTCACGGATGGCCTCCCATTCGCGGGGGGGCACGAGGAAGAAGGCGGTGGGGTAGCTGCAGCAGCCACTGCAGCCCTCCTTGCAGCGGCTTTCGGGATAGGCTGCCCCGACGGCGGCGGCGATCCTGTCCGCCAATCGGTACAACGTCAGGATGGCCTTGGCCGGACGCCAGCCCGGGGCCTCGAGGGCGTTCATCTCGAGCCGCCCCTCGCCCAAGGCACGGGCCAGCGGTCCGAAATCCGGCGGCGCGCCCAGCACCGGCAAGGGCAGGTAGGTGGCGGGAGGGGCCTTGGCCCGCTCACGCAGCAGAATTTCCCCGAAGGCCTCGCCGCCTTCGACCGGATCGTGGCCAACCTCGTCGGAATTCATCTGGTCTTTACCGGATCTGACGCGAAGTCGCCGATGACCATGGCATGGTCCGTTCCGCCTCGCCTCAGGAACCATGGTACGCCCCGCTCAGGCTGGGTGCGTTCGTGGCCGTGCTGGCGGTCTCGGCGTGCACGCGCAGTCTACCGGGAACGGTCGCGCTGCCACGGGGCGCGGTGGCCCGTGTCGCGCCGCTCGCCCCGACCGAGCGTGCGTTGGTCCTCGAGTTGGTCGCCTCCCTGCCCCAGGCCGAACCGCAGGCCGCAAGCGCCCTGGGTGCTGCAGCCGTCGGCCGTGAAGTTCTTGTCCAGTTCGCCGACGGACGGATGCATGACTTGCCGGGCGCCGAGCGCGTCGGCGCGACGATGGTGGCGGGCCTGGGCCGTTACAGGCTGGCAGCGGCGCTCGATGCCGGGACCCTGCAGCGTTGGCAGGCAACCGTACCCTTGGCGTATGCCGAGCCCGTCCATCGCCTGTCGATCACGGGCCGGCGGGTGCAGGCGTCGGGCCAGCGGGTGGGGCCCAATGACCCCGGTCTGAATACGGCGTGGGGTTATGCCAGGGTGGGCGGTGGCGAGTTGTGGGCGCGGGGCGTGCGGCCGCAGAAGCCCGTCATCGTGGCCGTCGTGGACACCGGGGTGGATGCCGACCACGAGGACTTGCGGGGCGTCGTGGTGCAGGGAACCAACCTGGTGCAACGGGGACAGGCGCCTTACGACAAGCACGGCCACGGCACCCATTGTGCCGGTGTCATCGCGGCGCTTGCCGACAACGGCCGGGGTATTGCCGGCGTTGCGGCGGGTGTCCGCATCATGCCGATCAAGGCCCTCGGCGACGACGGCTCGGGGGAAGACCCCGTTCTGATCGACGCCATCGAATCGGCCGTGGCCGGCGGGGCCAAGGTCATCAGCATGTCGCTCGGCACGGATCAGGACCTGATCTCGGTGCGTCGGGCCATCCAGTCGGCCGTGGCCAAGGGCGTCATCATCGTGGCCTCGTCGGGAAACGAGGGGGCCGAGCGTGCCCTGTACCCGGCCAAGTACCCCGAGGTCATCGCCGTCGGTGCGACGGATCTGGACGACATGCGGGCCATGTTCTCGAACGACGACCCCAACGTGCGCCTCACGGCCCCGGGTGTCGTCATCCGCTCGACGGTGCCGGGTGGCTACGACTACATGTCCGGCACGAGCATGGCGGCGCCGCACGTGTCGGCGGCCTTTGCCTTCCTCGCCAGCCTCCGGCCCGACATGACGCCTGCGGCCATGTTCGACCTGCTGGTCCGCAGCGGGGCCAAGGTCTCGGGCTTTTCGCATCGCGCCGTGGGGCTGGACTTGCTCCGTGCGGCCTCAGAGGCCGGCTTGCCCGTGGGTGCGCTGCCTACACCTGATCCCAGCGCCCCGACGCCCGGACCGGACCCAGACCCGGGGCCGTCTTGGCCGCCAGGGGATGACCCGGCCACGCCGCCCCCGGGCTCGGGCGGAAGCGTGCCGATGCCCGATTGGGGCGATGTCGCGCTGCCGGGCTTCGGTGGTGGCGGCTCTGCGCCGGCCCCCGGACCTTCTGCCGCCCCGCTGCCCGGTGGCGGTGGCGCACCGGGCTTCGACTGGGTGGCCGTGCCGTCCTTCGGGGGCAGCCCCACGTCGGGTGCGTCCAACCGTCAGACCACCGTGCCTCCGGCCGAAACCCTGTCGGACATGGACCGGGGACGGGCCGCGCTGCTGGATGTGCTGGCGACGCGAGCCGATCTCGATGCCTTTGATGGCGAGGCCGCGCGTCTGGCCCGGGTGGGCGCCCTTGCGCCCGGTTCGGCACAGCGCGCCGTCATCAAGGACCTGCAGAAGGCCCTGCGCCTGCAGGGCGCTGCGGTGCGCGAGACCGGGACCTTCGATGACGCGACGGCGACGGCTGTCGTCGCGTGGAAGCGGGCCCGTGGCGTGCACGAGCCATTCCGCGACAGTCGCGGCGCGTGGGCGGTGCGCCCCAGCGTGGACCTGGACCTGTTCGGTCGGATCGTGCTGGCGTCGGTCGGGAAGTAGAGGCGCCGGGGTCAGTCCGAGAGGACATAGGCGGTGCTGCGGCCGCCACCGGGTGCCTAGTGAAGGATGCCTCGCTCGAGCAGGGGCGTGATGTCCCGCAGGGCCGTGTCGGGAGAGCACTTGGCGAGGGCAGCCCACTTGCTGCTGGTGAGTTTGCCCTCGAAGCCATCGAGCACGCGATTGAGAACCTTGATTTGACGCTCGTTGAAGGCCGTGCCGGACCAGCGCTGCCAGAAGCGCGCCTTCATCTGCACCGTGTCGAGGGTCTTGTTGGCCTCTTGCAAGGCACGGACGAGGACGCCAAGGAACCAGACGAGCCAGCTTGTGACGTCCATTGTCTCCTTTTGCGTCTGCTCGAGGATGTCGTAGTCGTCCTGGCGTTCACGCTGGATCCGGGCGGACAGGCTTTAGAACCGATGGGAGCTACCGTCAGCGCGTGCCAGAAACAAGTCGCCCACGGCACCGGCGATGCGGCCATTGCCGTCTTCGAAGGGATGCAGGGTCACGAACCACAGGTGGGCGAGGCCTGCCTTGAGGAGTAACGGGACGTCGGACGCTTCATTGGCCCACGTGAGGAAGCGGTCCACCTCTGCAGGGAGAAGAGCAGCGGGAGGGCCCTCGAAGTGGACCCTGAGGCGTCCCACGGGCACGGAGACCACCTGCATGGGCCCTGAAGCGTCATCCCGAAACCGGCCGAAGGTAACCGGGGTCAGGCCGGAGTAGCCGGTTGGAAACAGTGCAGCCTGCCATCCGAATAGCCTTGCCAGGGTCAGGGGTTCGGCACAGCGGGACGTGGCGTCCATGACCATGTCGACCACCCCATCGACATGTCGATCGGCCGGGGCCAGTGCACCAATATCGCTTCCGAGGTGCCGAGCGATGGATCACCGAACGGCTGCCGCATCGAGCAACTCGCCCTCGATGGCACTCGTCCTGATGACGTCTTCGGTCAGGGCTGTCAGGCTGGCCTCGTCCCTGAAAGTCGTGCCGAGGTCGGCGAGGCGTCCAAGCAGCAGGCCATGATAACGGCTTGCATCTGCGAGGAGAGGCATCAGGGCAGGCAAGTCATATTGCCAGTTCGGCCAATCGGCAGCCTGCCAGATGAACTTGTGTTCTCCGCGATTCACGCGGAGATTATGGGCCCCATTCTCCGCATCGGCCCGTGGGTGAGGGAGGAGCTTTGACGATGGCCTGAGCCGTGCTCGAGGGTCGGGAAATCGTGATTTCAAGCGTGAGGCAGTGCGTCTGGCATGCCAAGTCCCTACACGCCGTCGATCTCGGAGAGGCGACGAGCTTGCGATCATTACCATCTAGCCCCTTGGATGGGGGGCGGGGCACTTGATCAGGTCTCCGGAGCCTTGTCCACCAAGCGCAGACGTAGACCTACGGGGAGTGTCACGTGGGCCACCTTGTCGAAGAACTGACCGGCGGGCATGTGACTCTCGCCAGTCTGGGGGTCCTGATAGACCACTGTCACGCCACCCTTCCCTGTCCCCTGATCGTATGTCGCGTCCATTCGCAGAACTTCGACCGCGTGTCCCAGCTGTCCGCCATCAGTTCTGAGACCAACTTGAACCGAGCCAGAGTCCAACGCTTCTCGAACCACAGAAGGCAGGCGCCGCCTTTGATCTCCCGTGCGGATGTTTACGGAGGCCTGGTTGCCAGCAAGAAGCGAGTCGACCAGTTGCCCGTACTGGTAAGAGGTCAGGGCCTCTCCGGCTCCTACGTCACCACCCAGGCGCCTCACCGTGGTGCCGAATCCGCGGTTGCCATAGCGCATGGTGGACGAGTACTGGCGACCACCAAGCGAAGTTGAACCCGCAGGCCCATCAGCGTCAGGCCAATGCTTCTGCGCCATGCGCTTCAGCCCAGGTTGGAAGAGGTCGCCTGTGAGGGTTCTTCCTCGCACCCTGGAATCTCCAACAGCGCCATCCAGGCTGACCTTGTGCCCCATCCGCGTCTTTGTGCTGCCCGCTGTGGCCAGCTCCATAGTCATACGTACATACTCGCCAGGATCCTGACGGGCTAATGTGCTCTGGGCGACGGCCGCCGCGCAATCCAAGGTGTCCTGCCCTTGGCGGATTCGTCTGGGCCTCGCCAAGTCAAAGAGCAAGTGCTTTCTTACCTCTGTCAGCGCGAGTTCTTTGGTGTCACCGCGACCACCGGGAGGACGGAACTTCTCCGGGATTCTGACATTCTCGCCGCGATTTTGTGCGTCGATGGCGCGATCCAACTTCCTCAGGTGGTGCGCGATCGATACTCCGTTCTTGTCCATTTGGGCCAGTACGCCGTTTGCCTCAAGTCGGTCGAGGGCATTGCCCACGCGCTTGTCCACGTCGGACTTATTGGATGTCGGCTTTCTCGCTTGCTCGCGAGCCTTGTCTGACGCCGGTCTTGAGATGTCCGACCGGTCGCGACTATCCCGAGCTCTGCCACCACCAAGATTGCTGTCGACGCGCACGCCCGGCGAAGTCGGCCTTGGATCAGCTTGCCCTGCCTGCACGGCTGAACGATTGCCCTCGGGTGGGCGTTGGCCGTTGTTGAGAATGCGATAAGGAAACAGAGGGCGTCCTCGACCGACTCCGCTTCGCCCAATTCTGACCAATTCACCCATACCGGGGTCCTACCCACGACGCAAGGTTTTCTACCGACGCCTGAATGTCGATGCCAGAGTCAACATTAAGGTGTCGGTGCATTCCCCCGATGCCGCCTTCAGGATGATCCGGCCCCCACGACCAGAAGAAAGGCGAGCGGAGATGTTCAGGTGCGTGCCGCATCAGGCGCATCTGGAGGGGCGTTGTCTAAGGACGGGAGCTTTCCGCTTGAGGTCGGGCCGTGGGCAATGCTCCCCTTCAGAAGCACCTCCGCTTCAGGCCGCAAGGGCATTCGACTCGGAAGATCCATCGCTTCCTTTAAGTCTTCGTTCTGGGGCGAAAGTAAATATGTTTAATCTTGAAAAACCCTTTTGAAAGCAGCATGCAGGAGGGGATAAGATAATGTTCAGTTCATTGGCGGCTCTTGCCGCTGGCGCGGCGCCTCGCCGGGCGAAGCCTGCGGGTTTCAGCGGCTCACGTATTGACGAGAAAGCACCCTCGGCTCCGGGGTCGAAGGATTCTGTGAGGTCTGATGCGGGAAGCCGGGGGCTTCCGTCGGATCTGATGCTCGATTCGGTGCCGTTCGGTCTTCCGGGGGCCAGCGCCGGACCGGAGTCGGCCGTTGGCAAGAGCCGTGAGTCGACTGCGGGATCGAAGCGAGTGATCCGGATCGATCGCAATGGCGATGGCGTCGAATCTGAGGTCGAGAAGAAGCTTGCCCAGGGCGTCCGCAAGGCGCGTGAGTTGATGCAGGAGTTGGATCGGGACGGTAGCGGCAGTCTTGAGGGTGCCGAAGTCGATTCGGCTCCCCGGGGAATGGACCGCGACGGCGACGGAACGATAACGATGCGTGAGGGCCGACGACACTTCAACAAGCACATCGGCGCTGAGGAGCGATTCCGGGGCTTCGATTCCACTGGCGACGGAGTTTTGTCCGGCGAGGAACTGAGTAACCAGAAGTGGGCGGAGGGACGAGACCTGGATGGGGATGGCACGGTCAGCCTTGAGGAATTCGTCCAGGGCCGACGCAAGATGGCTGAAGACGCCACGACCATCGGCCCCGGCGAGGACCCGTTCGTCTCGGCTCGTCTCGATCGGAATGCCCCCCCGAAGGTGTCGTGGTACCACCCGCATCGGAAGAACGAGACCCCGACACTCCGGATTTCGGGCAACGTGACAGCGGATAACTTCTGGCGCGAAGCTGCACTTGCATCCATGAACGTCGGGATGAGTCCGAGGCGAATGGCTTCAGTCCTGCAGGAGGCCATGCCCCGGGCGCTCGAGGGGCTTGGAGTCCGATTGGACAGCGAAGGCCAAGCCAGATTGGGCGAGACCATTCGCAAGAGGACGTCCGGATTGCCTCGTGCCAACCCGATTCCCCACGACTTGCATCCTGATACCACGGGCAAGTACCTTGACCACAATCCGGCCGCAGCAGGATGGCGAGAGAAGTACGGACCCTCCTTCGACCGAATGCTGGCCTAGGATGCTCGGGGTGAGGCGCTGCGCCTACCTTGCGGGGGCAGTCCGGCCAAGGTCCAAGCCAATCGTAAAACAGCCCGGGCAGTTGCCGACTGCCCGGGCCTTGGATCGTGCCATTGGAGGGGCCCGTGTCGGCAATAGTGCGCGGTCTTCCCGTTGCGTAACCTTGTGGGATGCGACCCACCAGGCGGCCTACCCCTCCACCACCGTCCGCACATGCAGTTCCTTGAGCTGCTTGTCATCCACCCCGCCCGGCGCGGCCGCCATCAGGTCGCGTGCCTGCTGGGTCTTGGGGAAGGCGATGACGTCGCGGATGGCGGGCACGCCGGACAGCAGCATGCAGAGGCGGTCCAGCCCAAAGGCGATGCCGCCGTGGGGCGGGGTGCCGTAGGTGAAGGCCTCGATCATGAAGCCGAACTTGGTCTTGATCTCGTCCGGCGTCAGCCCCAGCAGCCGGAACGCCTGCTGCTGCACCTCGGCTTGATGGATACGGATGCTGCCGCCGCCCAGTTCCACGCCGTTGAGCACCATGTCGTAGGCGTTGGCCTTGACTGCCGTGAGCTCCGCGATGGCTTCGGGTGTGAGCGTTCCCCCCTCGTCCAGGTGTGCTGCCCAGCGGGCGAGCACCGGCAGGTCCGACGGCCGAGCCGAGGTGAAGGGGTGATGCATGGCGTACAGGCGGCCCTCGGTCGCGTCGTATTCGAACATCGGAAAGTCCACGACCCACAGCAGGTTCCACAGGCCCTGCGGGATCAGCCCCAGGTCCTGCCCCAGCTTCAGGCGCAGGCGGCCCAGCACGTCCACCACCTGGCCCCACTCCCCTGCCCCGAAGAACAGCAGGTCGCCGGGCTCGGCAGCTGCCGCTGCCACGATGGTCGCGAGCTCGGCCTCGGCCAGGTTCTTGGCCACGGGGCCCGAGGGGTCGCCCACCTTGACGTAGGCCAGGCCCTTGGCGCCGAACTTGCGGACGAAGTCCGTCAGGGCATCGATCTGCGAGCGGCTGATGCGCTGGGCACCGCCGGGCACGCGCAGGCCCTTGACCACGGGGGCCCCGCTGAAGACCTGGAAGCTGCAACCCCGGGTCGCGTCCGTCAGGTCGCACAGCTCGAGCCCGAAGCGGGTATCGGGCTTGTCGGAGCCGTAGCGGTTCATCGCGTCCAGCCAGCTCATGCGGGGGATGGGCGCCGAGACGTTCGCGCCCACGGAGGCATGGATCAGGTGCGCCATCAGCCCCTCGAACAGCTCGAGAATCTGGTCCTGGCTGGTCCACGACAGCTCGCAATCCAGCTGGGTGAACTCGGGCTGGCGATCGGCACGCAGGTCCTCGTCGCGGAAGCAGCGCGCAATCTGGAAGTAGCGGTCCTGGCCGCCCACCATCAGGATCTGCTTGAAGATCTGGGGGCTCTGCGGCAGCGCGAAGAACTCGCCCGGATGGACGCGGCTGGGCACCAGGTAGTCGCGGGCGCCTTCCGGCGTGCTCTTCGTCAGGATGGGCGTCTCGATCTCGAGGAAGCCGCGATCATCCAGGTAGCGACGCATCTGCTGCATGATGCGGTGGCGGGCGGCCAGCGCCCCCGTCAGGCGCTTGCCTCGCAGCTCAAGGTACCGGTGCGTCAGGCGCAGGTTCTCGTCGACGCCGTCGTCGTCCAGCGGGAAAGGCAGGGGGCGAGCGGCGTTGTAGACCTCGAGTTGCCGGACGGCGACCTCGATCTCGCCTGTCGCGAGGCGAGGGTTCGCGAGGCCCTCGCCTCGGGCACGCACGAAGCCGCGGATGCCGACGGCGTACTCGCCGCGTAGGCGATCGGCGGCCTGGTGGGCTTCGGGCGAGGTCTCGGGCTCGAAGACGATCTGGACCAGGCCCGTCCTGTCGCGTAGGTCGACGAAGATGACGCCGCCGTGGTCACGACGCGAGTCCACCCACCCGAAGAGCGTCACCTCCTGGCCCAGGTGGCTCGTGCGCAGGTCGCCGCCCATGTGGCTGCGGGTTCCCAGGCGCAAGGTGTCGCTGATCGTCGTGGTCACGGTGGCCTCCGTAGACATCCGGCAGGCGGCCCCGCCCCCGGCTCCGAAGGGGCATGGTAGCAGACGCCGGGTTGTCCGGCCCTGCTGGTGCGGGCTAGAATTCAGCCATGGATACCATCGTGCAGGAGCCTCCCTACGTCCGGCTTTCCGATCTGGGCGACCACGTCGGACAACGCGTCACCGTCAAGGGCTGGCTGACCCATCACCGCTCCAAGGGCAAGATCGCCTTCCTGGTGGTCCGGGACGGCACGGGTCTGGTGCAGGGCGTGGTCTTCCGGCCGGATGTCGCGGAAGAGCTCTGGCAAAAGGCCGAGGCCCTGACCCAGGAGTCCAGCCTGGCCCTGTCGGGTGTCGTCAAGGCCGAACCCCGTGCGCCGGGCGGCTTCGAGCTGGCGGTGGACGGCCTGTGCGTCTTCCAGCTCACCCAGGACTTCCCCATCAGCCCCAAGGAGCACGGCGTCGACTTCCTGATGGGGTATCGGCACCTCTGGCTGCGCAGCAAGCGGCAGCACGCCATCCTGAAGGTCCGTGCGGCCATCATCCGGGCCATGCGCGGCTGGATGGACCGCAACGGGTTCCTGCTGGTGGATGCGCCCATCCTGACGCCTGCCGCGTGCGAGGGTACCAGCACGCTCTTCGAGACGGACTACTTCGACGAGAAGGCTTACCTCACGCAGTCCGGGCAGTTGTACGCCGAGGCCGCCGCGATGGCCTTCGGCAAGGTCTATACCTTCGGGCCCACCTTCCGCGCCGAAAAGTCCAAGACCCGCCGCCACCTGACGGAGTTCTGGATGCTCGAGCCCGAAGCGGCCTTTGCCGACCATGACGACAACCTGCGCTTGCAGGAGCAGTTCGTCGCGGGCGTGGTCCAAGAGGTGCTTGCCAACTGCCGCGAGGAGCTGGCCATCCTCGAGCGGGACGTGACCCGCCTCGAGGCCGTGCAGGCTCCGTTCCCGCGCCTGACCTACGACGAGGCCGTCCGGATCCTGCAGGAGGCGGGTCACGCCATCCAGTGGGGCGATGACTTCGGTGCGCCCGACGAGACCCTGCTGGCCGAGCGATTCGACCGTCCCGTTTTCGTCACGCATTATCCGCGCCAGTGCAAGGCTTTCTACATGAAGGTGGACCCGGCCCGTCCGGACGTGGTGCGCTGCGCCGACCTGCTGGCCCCCGAAGGCTACGGCGAGATCATCGGCGGCAGCCAGCGCGAGGACGATCTCGAGACGCTGCGCGCCCGGATGGCCGAGGCCGGCGTGCCGGAGGAGGGCATGGAGTGGTACCTGGACCTGCGTCGCTATGGCAGCGTGCCCCACTCCGGCTTCGGGATCGGCCTCGAGCGCACGGTTGCGTGGATCTGCGGCCTCGAGCACGTGCGCGAGACGGCTCCCTTCCCGCGGATGCTGACGCGGTTGCATCCTTGAGCCCCTCGGAACGCCTGGTCGAGGGCGTGGACTATATCCTCGAGCGCGGTCTGATGGTCTTCACGGAGGACTACCTGCGGCGCCGGGGCTACTGCTGCCGAAACGGCTGCCGCAACTGTCCGTGGGACCACGAGGGGCCGCGGGCCATCTGGAAGGCCGACGGCACCCCACGCACCCCTGGCGACAAGTCCGACGCATGAGGGCCGCCCGGACACGCTTTCGGGTCCGCTACGCGGAAACCGACGGCCAGCGCATCGCGCATCACGCGGTCTATCCCGTCTGGTTCGAGATGGGGCGTGCGGATCTCCTGCGGGACCTGGGCCTCGACTATGGCGCGATGGAGGAGGCCGGCACGTTCATGGTCGTGGCCGACCTGCACGTCCGCTATCGTCGGCCCGTTCATTACGACGAGGAACTGGTGCTCGAGACCACGGTCCGGGAGACGGGGCGCTCTTCGGTCGTGGTCGTCTACTGCCTTTGGCGTGACGACGTCCAGGTGGCCACGGGCGAGACCTTGATGGTGATGGTCGGGTCCGAGGGTCGACCCATCTCCGTTCCTTCCGCACTCAGAGATGCGCTGGCGGCCCCCCGGGCGGAAGGGTGGCAGGGCGATGCCCCGCCACCCGACCTGGCCTGACAGCCTGGCTCAGACCTCGACGACTTCCGCAACCGTCGTCTGCTCGGCCGTGCCACCCTCGATGGGAATGACGCGTGCCGCAGGGGCGCTGGCAAACGGCAGGCGGACGCGCAGCATGCCGTCCTCGAACCGAGCCGAGATGCCTTCCCCGGCCATCCCCTCGGGCAGTTGGAAGCGCCGCTCGAAGCTGCCCGACGGGACTTCGGCCATCCACCAGCGATCCTGCTCGCCGGATTCCGTGACGGGACGCTGGCCGCGGATGACGAGCGCGTCGCCCTCGACGGAGAGTTGGACCTCGTCGCGAGGCACGCCGGGCAAGGCGAGGTGCAGTACATAGGCATCCTGCCGCTGGATCAGGTTGGCGGCAGGAACCCAGGCGCGCTGGGGCGAGCCGGTGCCGAGGGCATCGAAGACGCTCTCGAGCATCTCGTGCTGCAGGCGACGAAGCTGGCGGCTGACGGGCAGGGCGGGGGTCATGACGAGTCGGCGCATCTGAAACCTCCTTCAGGTTAATGGATGTTCTTTGATGGTATTTGATTGAGTGTGTATGTGTCAAGTAGATTTACATGACGCCATCCTTGGCGTTGCGTCCGGCTTACGCAGAAAAAGGCCGCGCCCCTCTCGGGACACGGCCATGCGAGGCCTGGATGACTACTCGCCTTGCTGCTGCTCCTGCTCTTGCGCCTGGTTCATGGCGCGTGAGACCTGTTCAGGCATCCGATCCAAAACGACCTCAAGGCGCTTGCGCTGTCCTTCGCGCATGACCAGCAGCGTGACCTTGTCGCCCTTGCTGCGGTTGCTGATGGACCAGATGAGCTCGGCTGCGGAGCCGATGGCCTTGCCTTGCACCTCGAGGATCACATCCCCGGGTGCGAGTCCCGCCTTGGCTGCCGGGCTGCCCTCGGTGACCTGGGTGACGACGGCGCCCTTCTCGACGGGAAAGAACATCTTGTCTCGCTCCTCGGGCAGGTCGCGAACGCCCACGCCCAGCCAGGCCCGCTCGACCCGGCCCTTGGCCTTGAGCTGGGGCAGGACCTGCTTGAGCGTCGTCACGGGGATGGCGAAACCGATGCCTTGGCCGTCCCGTGCCACCGCCGTGTTGACGCCGATGACCTCGCCCTTCAGGTTCAGCAGGGGGCCGCCCGAGTTGCCCGGGTTGATGGGGGCATCGGTCTGCAGGAAGCCCACCCGGGGGTTGACCTGCACGTCCCGGTTGACGGCCGACAGGATGCCTGCCGTGACCGTGTGCTGCAGGCCCAGCGGGCTGCCGATGGCGATCACGCGTTCGCCCACGCGAAGCGTCGCGGGATCCGTCAAGGGCAGCGTCGGCAGGCCCTTGGCCTCGACCTTGACCAAGGCCAAGTCCGTGTTGGGATCCTGCCCGACAACCTTGCCTTCCAGCTTGCGGCCGTCCGTCATCGTGACGCGCAGCTTGCTCGCGCCCGCGATGACGTGGTGGTTGGTCACGATGTAGCCGTCGGCTTCGAGGACGAAGCCCGAGCCCACGCCCTTCCGGACGAGGAATGGCCCCTGGCCCTGGTGCGGATTGCCGCCGCCCGGACCGCCCATACCGCCAAAGGGCCCGAAGAACCCGAAGAACGGGTCCTGCTCCTGACCATAGAAGGGATTACGCTGCCGGGTCTCGGTGTCGATGTTGACGACGGCGGCACCCACCCGCTCGACGAGGTCGGCGATAGGCTCGTCACCCGCAAGCCTGGACGTGACCCTCGCCATGACCTGGCTGTCGGTCCCGGGGGCGTCTGCGGTCGCGGCGAGCGCAGGCGGCACTGCGCCCTGGTGGGCCAGCATCGCGTAGGTTCCGGCGGCGCCGCCGGTCGCGGCGAGGCCGACGGTCAGCAGGTTGGCGATCAAGGTCTTGGCCACGATGGTCTCCTCCGGTTCCGGGGCTGGCATCCCCCCAATCGGGAGACGGTGCTTGGGGCATCAAGGTTTCGCATGATACGACTCCCGGGACGCGCGGGACAGCAGGCCGTCAACGGGTGAGGTAGGTAAATGTGGCCTTGTTGGCCTGGGTGTAGGTCTTGCCGCCCGTCACGTCCGCGATGCGGATAGTGTAGTTGCCCGTGACATCGATGACCTCCTCTTGCGGAATGACCATCGAGATCATTGCGGGCAGGCTGGCGACGGACCGGGTTGCTTCGGGGCCCCAGCCGCAGGGATTGATGACCCGGATGTGGTAATTCCGGGTTGACGTGCTGGTGGACGTCAGCCTGAAAGTAAGCGTGACCGGTACCCCGGGTCCGGTCACCGCCGGCATGGCCCCCATGGCCAGCGTGACGCCCTCGAGCGCGGCCTCGGCCGGCGCCACGACCGGCACGGCGACACCCGCGGCCTCGGGCACGAGGCGATCTACCACGCGGTAGCCGGACGACGGTTCGAGGAAGCGCAGGCGAATCGTCCACAGGCCCCGGCTCTGCTCCCAGACCGGTGGTTCCTGGATGGGGGGCGTGATGCCCGCGGGCGCGAGGATGGCCAAGTCCGGCATCTGGGCCTCGCCGCGCGGACTCGAGGCCGCGAGGTACAGCGCCCGGTCATGCGCCACGAGCCGGCTTGCAGGCGTCTTGTCCCGTTGCAGCCACGTCACGGTCCAGACGAAAGGTGCTTCCGTCGCAGGCAACGGCAGCGGCCCAGGCTGAAGCCGTTCACCTTGCGTCGTCAGTGCCGGGCCGCAGGCCACACCCAGCAACAGGAGCGGCAGGCAGGCCCGGAGGCCCGGTTTCACGGATGCGCCCTCGATAGCTTGACCCACGTCGCCAACTCCTCAAGGACGATGCGCGCGTGGCTGCGGGGAAAGCGCAGCACCTCGAGAAGCCCCTTGCGAGGGCGAGGTGCGCCGGGAGTCGGCGTGGGCGCCGGAATCTCCTCGCCGTTCTCGTCGACGAGGACCTTTTCCTCGGCTTCCTCCGGTTCGGGATGCAGGACCGGTTCGAGCACAACCGTCACGAGGCCGGAAGGAGAGGCCTCGCCCATCCAGACCCGCTGCTTGCCGTTGTCGAGGACGACGTGCAGACCCGGGTCGGCGGCTTTCCGTCCCGGCAGCATGGCCAGAAACCGTGCGATAAGGCTCATCTTTGGGCCACTCGGGGGTTGGATCCAGGCGCGCTCGACGTCGAGCGTGTTCTGGATTTCCTTCTGCCAAGTGACGACCTTGCCTGTCCGGGTTGCCACGACGACGGTCTCGCCACGGGGGCCTCGCTGGACCACCAGCGTGGTGCGCGGGGCGTAGACGAGACCCTCGGGCCGAAGCGTCGGGTCCCCCACCAGGATGTCCTTGCCGACGCGCCACTCCCGCGGCTGGCCGGCTTGCCACGTCTCCAGCGCGAAGCCCGGTTTCATGTCCGGGCTGGCGAGGCCGCCTGTCCGCTTGAGGCCTGGTGTCCGAGCCACGAAGGCCTGCAAAGGCGCGCCCGGAAGCAGGCCCGGTCCGGGCACGGGCGTGGGCTTGGGGGCGGACGTCAGTGCCGCCGCCAGCAGCAGGCCGGCCGATGGCGCCACGGTGTCAGGCCGGATTGCCCGACTGGGGGCTGCCGGGGCCTTCCGGGCCCGGGTCCGCAGGCGTGTCCAGGTGGTACAGCGCCTCGAGGCGGTTGCGGCTGCGCTCGAGCGAATGGGTCGTCACCCCCATCAGCAACTGCAGGGGCACGATGTTGTGGGCGACGACGGTGTCCTCGTCGTCGTAGGCATCGAACTCGAGGAAGTCCTGCCCGACCCGCACGATACGGGCGAGGTAGCAGGTATTGGCAGGGGCGAAGAACAGCTCGACAAGCTGGTTGTCGTCCTGCAGGCGCTTCAGTCGTTCAATCAGGTGCATCTGGGCTCCTCCACCCCCTTGCGGGACTCGAGGGGGGGATCCATTCCAAGCTATACCCCGTCCGGGCCCAAGGTCAGCCATCCAGCTGCTCCTTGGCCCGCTCGAGCCACGCTGTCCGCCCCGAACCGTCCACGGCCTGTCGTCCCAAGGCTTCGTACAGGCGACGGGTCTCGGGATCCGGTGCCTCGGGCACCCGGATGACCAGGCGCACCAGCATGTCGCCGCGTCCGCCACCTCGGCGGGACAGGCCCTTGCCTTTCATCCGCAGGATGCGACCACCCTGGCTACCCTCCGGGACCTTGAGCCTCACCTGGCCTTCGAGCGTCGGCACCGAGACCTCGGCGCCCAGCACGGCCTCGTGAGGGGCCACGGGCAGGTCCACCTCGAGGTCATCGCCCGAAATCGTGTAGAGCGGGTGCGGCAGCAGCGCCACCCGCAGCACCATGTCCCCGTCGGGGGCGGGCACGCGCAGGCGGGCGCCGTCGCGGACGCCCGCAGGCAGGTTGACCTCCACCGTGCGCTCTTGGACCTTGATGCCGATGCCTTGGCAGGAGGGGCACGGTGCGGGCCCGGTAGGCCGTCGTCCCTGGCAGACGCCGCAGGGTTCCTGCGTCCTCAGCCTGAGCTTCTTGCGCGTGCCCTCGTGGGCCTCGCGCAGGCGCACGTCGATGCGAACCTCTTCCGGTTGGCGCGGGGCAGCACTCCCCGATCGTCCCCGGGGGGCCTCGGCACGGAACAGGTCCTCGAACATCCCCTCCAGGATCCGGCCGAAGCCTTCGCCCCCGAAGCCCGCGCTACCAAAGCCGCCACCCCCGAAGGGCCCCTGGCCCGGCCTGAACGGACCTTGGCCAGCCGAACCGAACGGGCCGTCCGCCCCGAACCTGTCGAACCGAGCGCGGCGCTCGGGATCGGACAGGGTCTCGTAGGCCTCGTTGATCTCCTTGATGCGGCGCTCGGCTTCCTGGCGGGCCTTCTCCGACTCCTGGTGGCGATCCGGATGCCACTTCTTGGCCAGCTTGACCCAGGCCGAGCGGATGTCCTGCTCGGACGCGTCCTTCCTGACTCCGAGGACGGAGTACGGATCGCGCGCCTTGGTGCTCACGGTACCAGTCTCTGCATTTAGTCTGGTGTTGTCAAGTCACTTTAGGGCGACGGTGGCTTCTAGGGTCCCGATGCCCGTGATGGTCACGGCCAGATCCATGCCCGCACGCAGGTCCGGTGTCTCGCCGGGGGTACCCATCAGCAGCAGATCGCCAGGTTCGAGCGTCATGTGTCGGGATGCGAAGGCCAGAACGTCGGCAACACCGAACACCATGTCCGTGAGCGGGGCATCCTGCACGATCTCGCCGTTGCAGCGCGTCGTCAGGCGGGCCGTCGCCGGATCGAAGGACGCGGGCGGCACGAGGACAGGGCCCACCGGGCACCACGTATCACAACCCTTGGCCCGCCACCACTGGCGATCACCCTGCTGCCACGCCCGATCCGTGATGTCGAAGGCACAGGTGTAGCCGGCGACGGCTCCCAGCGCCTCATCGACCGAGGCGTCACGCAGCAGGGCACCCACGAGCACCCCGAGTTCCCCCTCGGCCTGGGGGCGGCTTGCGCCTTCGGGCAACGTGACGACGGCACCTGGGCCCGCGAGGCTCGACGAGGGTTTCAGGAACAGCTCAGGCTTCTCGGGCAAGGGGCGGCCGTGCAGGTGGGACCTGAAGTTCAGGCCGACGGCGATAATCTTGCCGGGCCTGCCACCCAGCACCCCGGCGGCGGCTGCAGGTCCCGTGAGCGCGGCCGTCACCAGTCCAGCCCCGCGGGCAGGTCCATGGCCACCTTGGCCAGCGCCTGATCGACATCTTCGGTCCGTTCTGCCCGCAGGAATTCGGCCCACTGGCCGTCCGTCCCGAGGCGACCTGCCAGGTGGAACATGTCGTGGTAGAACGCGATCCACCATTCGCCCTCGCGGGCCTTGGCCACCCAGTCCTGCTTGGCGAGGATGGTGTCCATCGGGAAGTCGTCGAAGGCCATCACCCACAATGGATTCAGATGGGCGTGTGTGGCCATCAGGTCGCCAAGATGCAGCACCGTTTGGCCGCCGCCGGAGAGCGTCAGTGCCTGGTGGCCCAGGGAGTGACCGCCCGTATGGTGCAGTTCGAGGCCGGGGGCGAGGACCTTGTGGCCGTCCGCCGCCTCGAGCAACCCGGCCTCTTCGAGCGGGCGCCAGTTCTCGTCCGGGTAGGCGTGACGGGTCCGCGGGTGAGGCGTGTGCAGGGCCTCGATCTCGCGGGCCTGCAGGTGAATCCGGGCGCGGGGAAAGGTCGGCACCAAGGTACCGTCTTCGGTCCGCGTGACGAGGCCCCCGGCGTGGTCCGGATGCATGTGCGTGACGATCACGTCCGTGATCGCGTCCGGGGCGAGGCCTGCCGCAGCCAGCGTCCGGACCGGGTCGCAAGGGCGGATCAGCCTGAACTGGCCCTGCTGGCGGGCATCCAGCTTGCTGCCGTAGCCGGAGTCGACGAGTAGGGTGCGTCCGTGGCCCCGGATCAGCAGGGGACGCAGTGCCAAGGGGATGAAGTGGTCGCGATCGACCGGGTACTTGCGCTGCCACACCATGCGGGGAACCACGCCGAACATCGCCCCGCCGTCGAGCCCGAAGGCCGTGTCATGCAGCCAGTCGAGCGTCCATTCACCCAGTTTCATGACCGTCATGGTCCCACGCGCCAACCGGGCGGGCAAGGTTCGTGAAGCGGCTGCCGGACGTGACTCACGTCCGTGCCAACGTCGGCAGCTAGGGTATGCTGGGCTTGTTCCGCAGACCGGGAGACCCGACCCATGTCCGAAGCATCCACGCGCCGCACCTACCAGGCTGGACAGGCGCTGTTCCTCGAGGGCGAGCAGAGCCACGAGCTCTACATGTTGCTGTCCGGTGGCGTGGACATCCAGATGCACGGCCAAGTGATCGCCTCCGTGAACGAGGCAGGGTCGGTCTTCGGAGAGGTCTCTTTCCTGCTCGAGTCGCCCCGGACCGCCACGGTTTTTGCCAACCAACCCTCCGAGTTCCTCGTCATCCACGACGTGGCGTCTCTGGTCGAGACCAACCCGATGCTGGTCGCCCGCATCGCGCGCCTGCTGGCGCAGCGCCTGCGCGAGATGGACGAGCGCTTCGTCAAGCTGAGCCAGTCCGTCCGGGGCGGCTGAGGCCTTACCAGTAGCAGATGCCCTGGCGGTCGAGCCACTCGATGGCCCGGGCGCCCCAGCGTTGCCAGCTGTCGAGGGGTTTTACGGCTTGCGCGTGTCGCGTCCAGTCTCCGAGAAAGCTGGCCGCGAGCAGTGCCACGCTGGGTCCCTGCCAATGGACGTTGAGTTCACGGAAGGTGTGAAAGGCGCTGGGCGTCCAGTTCAACGACCCGAAGAAACCTGTCTCGCCATCGATGATGGCGTACTTGGCGTGGAACTCTTCCTGGTCCCTCCGTGCCTCGTACCAGCGGACCGGTACCCCGGCCTCGTGCAGGCGCTCGGCCACGACGAGGTTGGGCACGCCCCAGCGCGGAATGGTGGCGATGGGCCCTCCGGACCACTTGCCGTCGAACCGATGTCGGTCGAGCAGGACCTTGACGTTCACCCCCCGGCGATGCGCCGCGATCAGCGCCTCCGTGACCTCGAGGTCGCTGAACTCGAAGACGCCGGCCTCGATGCTCTTGCGGGCGCCACGCAGCAGGTGTATCAGGTGGTCCTTGCCACATGCCAACTCTTCGTCGTTGCGCACCAGGGCCAGGTCGGCCGCCTGACCACCTGCGGGAGGCTGGAGTGGAGCCAACTGCAAGGGCGGCAGAGGCCAGCCGAACGGCCTCGCGACCTCACGAGCGAGCGCCTCGCCGATGCTGCCGTCGAATTCGAGCATCAGGTCATGGTCGGTGTCGGCGACCTCGAAGAGGTTGGCGCCGCCCATCATGCCGCGGCGGCGATCGCAGACAAGCACCTTGGCGTGGTCGATCACCGTCAGGGGATTTCGCTCCGCGCGCGGCAGCCGTGACAGGGGATAGACCTCGGGCTCGAGGTCGAGCTGGCGCATGGTGGTCCACTGCGCCGTCAGCAACTCCGTCGTCGTCCCGATGGCCTGCTCCGCCGCACACGTCGTCACATGGACCCTGCAGCCCCGCTTCCGTGCACGGGACAAGGCCGCAGCCACCCGTTGGCCGATGCGTCCCCCCAGCAGGTACATGTCGAGCAGGACTTCCTCGCGGGCGCCGTCGATCAGGGCAAGGGCCCGCGGGTAAATCTCGGCGGCATCTGTCCGCAGCCAGACTTTGGCCGTGCCTTCCGCACCTGCCTCACAAGGTACGGGCCGCAGGGGGCGCCGGGCGTCGTAGACTTCGCGGGCGCGAATGCTTTCAATCAGGTCGCCTGCCAAGGCCGGACCGGCCGGGACCTGTGCCGCGAGTGCCGCGAGGAGGCCTGCGGCCAGCCTGCCCATACGCACCGAATCAGGCCTCCGGGGGTTGCTCGTCCTCGAAAAGGGCCGAGACGAACACGCCCGGATCAAAGTCCCGAAGGTCCGTGACGCCCTCGCCGAGTCCGGCGAGGCGCACGGGGATGCCCAGCTGGCTCTGGATGGAGAAGACCACCCCGCCCTTGGCGGTGCCGTCGAGTTTCGTCAGGACGACGCCTGTCAGCGGAACGGCCTGACCGAAGACTTCGGCCTGTCGGAGTCCGTTCTGGCCCGTCGTCGCGTCGAGCACGAGCCACGTCTCGCGAACGGCATCGGGGGCCTCGCGGTCGAGGACGCGCCCGATCTTGGCCAGTTCGGCCATCAGGTTGGCCTTGTTCTGCAGGCGACCGGCCGTGTCCACCAGCAGCACGCCCGCGTCACGCGCCTTGGCGGCGCGCACGGCATCGAAGACCACGGCGGCCGCATCGCCGCCCTCGGCGTGGCGGATGACAGGCACGTCGGACCGCGCGGCCCAGACGGCCAACTGCTCGACCGCAGCCGCCCGGAACGTGTCCGCCGCGGCGACCACGACCTTGCGGTTCTCGAGGACCAGCCGTCGGGCCAGCTTGCCCAAGGTCGTGGTCTTGCCCGCACCGTTGACGCCCACCAGCGTCACCACGCTCAGGCAATCGGGATCGGGTTCCCAAGGGCGCGCCGGCCCGAGCCTGCCGGCAAGAAAGGTGGCCAGCTCGCGCGTCAGGCCGTCGGGCGTCACGGTACCTGCCTTGAGGCCCGCGCGCAGGTGATCCATCGCCTGCTCCGTCAGATTGGGGCCAAGATCGGCCTCAAGGAGGATCTCCTCGAGTGCGTCCCACGTATCGCCATCCACGTGGGCACGCCCGCGGAACAGATTCCGCACGCGATCGACCAGTTGGCCCCGGGTACGTGTCAGGCGCTCCCGCAGGCGCTCGACGGCCTCGCCCTCCATCCGGAAGGAGGGGGTGCCGGGAATGGGGGTGTTGAGGAAGGCCCATGCCTTGCCCCAGAAGTTCTCGGGTGGCGTGGGCTCAGGGACTCGAGGCGTCTCGGGTACAGGCGCGACATCCTGCGTTACCGAGCCATCCTGGGGCACCGTGATGTCCGGGGTCAGGGCGACCAAGGGCTCGGACACCTCGGCGGGCCCGCTTTCGGGCACGGGCGCGACCTCTGCGACAGGCAGGGCCTCAGGAATCGGGGCAGATTCCGACCCAGGTGCGTCCTGCTGCGCAGGTGCGGGAGGCGTCTCGGTCGCGACGCCCCGCAGCTTGTCCCACCAACGCATCAGGAGCGCCGGCTCCCGCTGCGATCCTGCGCGAAGCGGGCCAGCACGCCATTGACGAAGCGTCCCGACTCCTCGGTGCCATAGCGCTTGGCCAACTCGACGGCTTCGTTGATGGCGACTTCGAGGGGGATGTCCTCGGCATGGCGAATCTCGGCCACGGCAAGGCGGAGGATGTCCCGGTCGACCGCTGCAAGGCGCTCGATGGACCAGTGCTCGAGGGCTTCGTCGATGGCGGAGTCGATGCTTGCCGCATGATCGAGGTACTGCCGGATCATGCCGAGGGCAAAGCTGCGCACCTTGGGGCCGCCGGCGATCGACGCCTTCTCGGGCCAGTCCAGCGCCTCGCCGACGAGGTCGGCTGCGCGGTCAATCGCGTCGGCTGCCTCGAGCACCCGGGCGGCGTGGGCCGAGGCGACACCACCCTTGAGCAGGTCGAGGACATCGAGGTCTCGGGCACCCATCCAGAACGCACGCGCGACCTCCTCGAGGGCTGCGGCCTCGGGCAACGGGTCCTTGCGGGCGTGGCGCACCAGCTCGGCCAGCAGGCGGGGCGCCAGATCGTCCTCGGCGAGCGTCGTCAGCTCGAGGCGGACCTTGTCGACCAGACCGGCCGCCTCCTCGACGCGGTCGCGCGCCTCAGCCGACAACAGGTGGGCCGCACGGGTCACGAGCTCCTCGAGCTCGGGCTTGACTTCGGCCGGCAACGGGCCCAGTTGGGCCATCGAAAGCAGGGCCAGCTCTCGCGCGAGGCGTCGGATGTTCAAGGTTTCGGTCACGGGATTCACGCTCCAAGGATGCGCCGTTGCAGGAAATTGGTCGAGACGTCGCCACGTCGGAAGAAGGCGTTGTCGAGGATGCGCTCGTGCAGCGGCAGGGTCGTCCGCACGCCCGTGATGGCGAACTCGGCGAGGGCACGCTGCATCCGCGCGATGGCCGTGTCGCGGTCCTCGCCCCAGACGATCAGCTTGGCCAGCAGCGAATCGTAGTGCGGGGGCACCACATAGCCCGGGAAGACGTGCGAGTCCACGCGCACCCCGGGACCGCCCGGCGGCAACCACGCCACCAGGGCACCCGGGGAGGGTCGGAAGTCGCGCTGCGGGTCCTCGGCATTGATACGACATTCGATGGCATGGCCACGGAAGGGAATGTCCTCCTGGCGCCACGGCAGGCGCTCGCCTGCCGCGACCCGAATCTGCCAGGCGACCAGGTCGATGCCCGTGATCATTTCCGTGACCGGATGCTCCACTTGGATGCGGGTGTTCATCTCCATGAAGTAGAACTGTCCGTCGGCATCGAGCAGGAACTCGACCGTACCCACGCCCACGTAGCCCAGGCCGCGAACCAGGCTGAGCGCCGCCTCGCCTAGGCGTTGCCGCAGATTGGCGTCGACCGCCGGGGAGGGCGCCTCCTCGAGCAGCTTCTGATGCCTGCGTTGGACGGAGCAATCGCGCTCCCCGAGGTGAATGGCGTTGCCGTGGCGATCCGCCAGGATCTGGACCTCGACATGGCGGGGATGGAGGACGTACTTCTCGAGGTAGACGGCGCCGTCCCCGAAGGCTGCTTCGGCTTCGCGGGACGCCAGCTCGCACTCTTCCTCGAGGCGTCGAGGGCCCTGCACGACGCGCATGCCGCGCCCGCCGCCGCCTGCCGAGGCCTTGATGATGACGGGATAGCCCAGCTTGTCCGCGATGGCCCTGGCTTCGGCAGGATCGCGAACGGGACCGCCCGATCCGGGTACCGTGGGCACGCCCAGCGCACGCGCCGTCTCGATGGCCCGGATCTTGTCTCCCATGGTGGCGATGGACTCGGGCGAGGGACCGATGAAGGTCAGGCCGTGGTCGCCGCAGATTGCCGCGAATCGGGCGTTCTCGGCGAGGAAGCCGTAGCCGGGATGGACAGCTTCGGCGCCCGTCAGCAGGGCGGCCGAAACGATGGCAGGGATGTTGCGGTAGCTGAGATGTGCTGCGGCGGGGCCGATGCAGAGGGCTTCGTCGGCCAGCCGCACGGGCAGGCTGTCACGGTCGGCCTCGGAGTGCACGAGCACGGTGTCGATGCCCAGCTCCGAGCATGCGCGCATGACCCGAAGAGCGATCTCTCCCCGGTTGCTGATCAGGACCTTGCGGAACACGGGTTCAGCGGGCGAGTTCGAAAAGCGGTTGGCCGTATTCGACCAGATCACCGTTCGCCACGAGCACCTTGGCAATGCGTCCGCCCTGCTCGGCCTCGATCTCGTTCAAGAGCTTCATGGCTTCGATGATGCAGAGGCATTGGCCAGGCGTCACGACCGAGCCTTCGTCGACGAAGGGGGGTGCCTCGGGCGAGGGGGAACGGTAGAAGGTTCCGACCATGGGCGAGCGGATGACTTGCACGTCCGGCGGGGGGGCTGCCGGTACGGTGACGGACGCGGAGACCGGCACCGCCGCGGGCGCCGAGGCGCCAATCGGCGACGGGGATACCTCGATTGACTGCCCGACAGCGTTCCGCTTGAGCTGGACCTTGACGCTGCCTGCCTCGACAGCAAGCTCGGTCAGGCCGCCCTCCTGTAGGATGCGAACCAGTTCGCGGATTTCGGGGAGACCCAGGTCCAAGGCTTCAGACCCGATCCAGATAGGTGCCCGTGCGCGTGTCGACGCGGATGACCTCGTCGGGATTGACGAAGAAGGGCACCTGCACGACGGCACCGGTCTCGAGCGTCGCCGGCTTGCCTCCGCCGGAAGCCGTGTCGCCCTTGACGCCGGGGGGTGTCTCGACGATGCGCAACTCGACGAAGTTCGGCAGGTCGATGCCGAGGATCATGCCCTGCCACGTCAGGATCTCGATGACCATCTCTTCCTTGAGCCACTTGATCTTGTCGCCCAGCTTGTGGGCCAGGATGGGCGTCTGGTCGAAGGTCTCGAGGTCCATGAAGTAGTATTCGTCGTCCGACGAATACATGTACTGCATCTGCTTCTTCTCGAGGACAGCGCGCGCAACCTTTTCGCCGGCGCGGAAGGTGCGCTCGACCACGTTGCCGGTCTTCGCGTTCTTGAGGCGGGTCCTGACAAAGGCCGCACCCTTGCCGGGCTTCACGTGCTGGAAGTCCTGGACCACGAAGACGTCACCCTCGATTTCGATGGTGGTGCCGGTACGCAGGTCATTGGTGGAGATCAAGGGCTGAACCTCGGTGCAGGGACGCGAGCCTATCATACCAACGGGCAGGCATCTGCCGCCACTGAGCCCGGGACGACGCCGCCTCGGTCCGTGACGAGCACCCTCTCCTCGCGCCGGGTACCGCCCCTGGCCGGATGGTAGGCACCCGGTTCGAGACAGACCAACATCCCGGCTTCGATCGTGTCGGGGCTGTCCTCGGCAATCCACGGGGCCTCGTGCACCTCGAGGCCGATGCCGTGGCCCGTGTCGTGGCGGACCTCGAGTCCGTGGCTTCTCAGCACCTGGCCGGCCGCCGAAGCGACCGCGGCCGCGCGCGCGCCCGGCACGAGGGCCTCGAGGGCAGCCCGGAAGGCGACCTCGGCCACCTCGAGCAGGAAGGGCATGGTGCCTCGACCTTGTCCCGGCAACCGGACGCTGCATGCGACGTCGCTGTGCATGCTCCCTCGGGCGAGCCCCGGGTCGACGAGGGCAATCCCGGGAGGGTGCCGCAGCGGTCGTCTACCTGTCGGGTGCAGGTCGAGCGTGTCGAGGCCGCGTGCCACGATGGGTGAAAAGGCCGGGAGAATCCCGCTCGCCGCGATGCCCTCGAGGATGGCTGCCGTAACCACACCCTCGGGTTGCCCGTCCCGCAACAGCCCGGTCGCCGCCTCACGCACACGACACGCATCCCGGGCAAGCTCCGAGAACAGCCGAATCTCTCCCGCATCCTTGCGGCGGCGCAGGCATTCGACTTCTCCCCCTGCTGCATCCAGACCCTAGCCTCCGGGCAGCGCACGGGACAGTGCCACGGCTTGCCACCAGTCGAGCCCATCGGGTTCGAAGGCCAGCGTGCCTCGGGCTCGCCCCAGCAGGGCCGTCACCGCGTCGCCCCGGCCCTCGGGCCCGAGCACCGCAACTGCGAAAGGGCCGCCCAAGCGATCGCGCCATGCCCGGGTCGCCCGGCCATCGAGCAGCACCCGGAAGCGGTCGGGGCTGACGAGGAGATGGTCGCGGGCACGGCGCTCCAGGCCTTGCCGTAACTGCTCGAGGCGTGCGCCATGTTTCATCGGCGTCTCTCCCTGCTCCGCGGGGCCGCGGCTGACGGCAGTCCGCCCGATGCCTACCGGCGCCGCAAGGCCCGCATGGCTGCCCTTCAGGGCGCCAGGATCAGGACGGCACCGAGGCCGCCGTCTGCCATGGCCCAGCCCCCGCCGGCCAGGGCGGTCGCCGCAGTCGGTCGGGTGCCGCCACGGATGTCGATGCCCGCGTGACCGGGTCCTTGCACGATCCGGGCGGGTGTCTCGAGGACCGACCAGGGGGGCCGGGCATCGACAAAGAGGCCGTATGCCCGGGTCAGGGCATCCGAGACAAGATGCCAACTCCCGGGTCTCCCACCGTAATGGCGACCCTCGGCAGGATCGAGCACCAGCAGCGTGCCATCGGGCGCGGATGCGAGGGCCGAGGGGCCGATACCCGGTGCCTGTACCGCCGATGTCAGGCCATCGGCCCCGCGTATCAGCAGCAGGCGCCAATCCGCATCCAGGACCACGAGGTCGCCTTGTGCGTCCACCACGAGGCCCGCCGGATCGGCGAGCGACAGGTCGGTGCTGCGGACGGCTTCCGTCCCCGGCGTTGCTTCCCCGCTGCCCATGACCGTCAGCCAGCGACCTTCCGGATCCCGGCAGACGACCCGCCTGCCCGAGCGCTCCGGGACGAAGAGGTTGCCTGCCTCGTCCCCAGCCATGACACCTGGCCCATCGAGCCCCCCGTCGGGTCCGGCGACCCCTTGCGGGCTGGCGGCATACGGAGGCAGCAGCCAGATCCGGCCGGTCCCTTCATCGGTGACGTAGGGGCCTTCGGGACAGACGAGGAGGCCGGCTGGCCGCGACAGGCCGGTGATGCGCTTGTGCGCGTCGACGGGAGGCGGTGCCTGTCAGGTCGGCTGCGCGACGGGCAGCGCCGCGTCTTGCGGTGCTTCGGGTCCGGCAGTACCGAAGCAGCAGGCCAGGCATGCCAGCAAAGTGCCTGCAAGGTCGGTCAAGGGCTTGACCCTCATGGCGACTCCCAGTGCCACTAGCGCCCATCGGCGCCCATCAGCCAGGCTCCGATCATCAGGAAGGGGGCCGTGAGACGCACGTCCGGCAGGATGCCGGGCAGGGTGCCGGGCCAGCCGTCACCGGCGAGCGTATCGAGTCGGGCCGTATCGAGCCGGCGCAGGGCGTGGTTGCCGGTGTCGCAAACGATGATGCCCCATCGAGGGGGTTGCCGGAGCCCCCTCTGATTCCGCAGCCGTGCGCCTGCAAGGGGTCCGTCGATCAGGCCCGGCTTGCCACCGACGCTTGCCGTCACATGACCTGTCTCGGAGACGATGCGGAGCGCCTGGTTCCCGCCGTCTGCCACGATCAGGTCCGTGCCTTGACGGATCAGGCCTTCCGGGTCGTGAAAGGCGGTGGCCTCGCCCCGGCCGTCCGACCATCCCGGCGTGGGGCCCCCGGCCAGCCAGCGCGCACTGCCGGTCTCCGGATCAAGGACGATCAGACCGTGGTCGACCGTGGCATACAAGCTGTCGCCCTTGCCGGCCACCAGCGCCCGGATCTCGGAGTGCCCGCCTTCCGGCAGCCTCCAGGGACGAGCCGCATCCGGAAAGTCGCCCCGGACCAGCACCAGAACGGCGGAACCGGCGATCCACAGGCCGCCGTCGGCGGTCGAGGCCACGGCCGAGATCGTCCCGGCCTGATAGACCACGGACGCGCCTTCCGGCCAGCCACTTCGGATACGTCCCCCCCGCCCAGCAGGACCGGCCTTTCCGCAGGAGCGGGCACCAACGTCAGGTCGCCCATGTCCGCTCCCTTACAGGGGCAATCGGATGGCCGGAACTTCCTCGATGGTTTCGGGGCGCGTCACGACGGATTCGGGCGGATCTGCGCCGAAGCATCCCGAGACCACCACGAGCAGCAGGGTCAGGGAGGCGCTCGCAGAAGCGGCCCCGGGCGCAACGCGGCCACGAACCATGGCCGCACCATGACGGACCGGGGTTGCCGGAGGGTTGCGGTTGCCGGAAGCCGGCTTATCCGGGCTGGGCCGAAGACGTGGCCGCCGCTGGCCTGACCTGCGCGAGGAATTGTTCTGCCGTCTTGCGGATGGCATCGTCCGTCGCCGTCTCGCGGGCCAGTTCCCACTCGCGGATGGCCTTGGGCGTCTGGCCCAGGCTGTGGTAGGCGAGACCCAGGTTGACCCTGGCCTGCGCCTGGCGGGGATGGGTCTCGAGGACCGACCGCCACGCCGCGATGGCCTCGAGGGTCTTCTTCTGGTAGAACAGCGCCGTGCCCAGGTCCGTCGTCACGGCCGGATTGCCTGGTGTCACGGCCAGCACCTTGCGGTAGGCCCCCTCGGCGTCGGCGTAACGCTCGGCGTCGTAGTAGCGGTTGCCCAGCTCGGTCAGGGCCTCGACATCCCGTGGATGGGTCCGAACGACCTGCTCCAGCTCACGGAAGGGGTCGGGGGTGGGAGAGCCCGGGGCAGGAGAGGTCGCAGGGCCATCGGCCATCATGTAGGGATAGATCGAGGTACCCAGCAAGGCCGTCAGCAACAGCCCGAGCATGACCACCGTATACAGGCGACGGCGCCGTGCGAGGCGTTCGAGGCTTTGGCCGAGGTCGTGACCGGAATCAGGCTGCATCTCGTCATGCTAGCCACGCGGGCCGCACGGGCGCAAGCCGGGCCTCAGGGCACGAAGGGACCTGTCACGGCCTTGTGGGCATCGGGACGCCCCCAGCCGAAGTAGGGATCCCAGCCCGGTTCACCTAGGTCGACCACGCTCTCCCGAAGCCTCGACTCGATCCAGGCGGCCGGGGCGGGATGTGCGGCCAGTTCCGTCGCATAGCGGCCGTGGACGAGCGCCGCCATGGCCGCGACCATCGGCGCCGCAGCCGAAGTCCCGGTGAAGCGTGCATAGGCCTTGGCGTAGTCGGGCAGGCCCGAGGCCCGGTTGGCTCCGTCGGTGGTCCAGATGCCCGAGCCGGGGGCCACGAAGTCGAGGCCGTCGCCAAAGTTGCTGTACGGTGCCAGAGCTTCGGCACCGGGAGGCGGTACGGTGGCGCCCACGGCAATCACTCCCGGACTGTTGGCGGGCGCCGTCACCGCGCTTCCGGCGTTCCCGGCACTGGCCACGACCACGATGCCGCGCCGCCGAAGCAGGCCCGCCATCTCGTCGAAGGCGGCGATGCGGCTTTCGACGCCTTCGAAGCCCAGGCTCATCGACACCACGTGAACCGGCGTGCCGTCGCCCACGCCCTGCAGCCAGGGATAGGGGGCCTCGGGGCGATTCAGGTGCGCCGCCAGCCACATGCCCCCGAGGATCGAGAACGTCGCCATCTGGCCCGATTTGGGGTCGGCCACCATGACCGGCAGGATGAGGCATCCCGGGGCGATCCCGGCCGCCCCGGTGTCATTGCCGACGGCGCCCGAGATGACGCCGGCGACCCGCGTGCCGTGGAAACCGGGATTGACGTCATAGTCCGCCGATGGCGGCGGCACGGTCGGGTCGAAGCCCTCGCTGGTCTGGAACCCACCCAGCACGTGCCTCACCAGATCCGGATGCAGCCGTTCGACCCCCGAATCAAGGACGGCCACGCAGGTGTTCGTCCAGACCCGCGAGGCCCCGAGGATCTCGAGCAGCGCCTCCTGGACCTTGAGCAGGCGAAGGGCCGGGTTGTAGGGCGTCAGCGGATCGCCGTCGTAAAAGGGTTCGGTGGCCGGCGTCGCCATGCGGTGGCGGGTGACCCAGCGGACATCGGGGTCCGCAAGCAACCGGCTGCCGAGATCGTCGGCTGCCGCCGCCGCGGTCTGCACCAGCAGGAAACGGGCGCCCGGCAGACGGCGGACGGCCAAGCCGGCGAGCGCCGCAGGCGTCAGGTCGGCTTGCGCCACCCCGACCAGCAGTTCCCCGTCAAGAACGTTTGCCGCGGCGGGTTCGGCACGCTCGGCCCGCCATTCGAGGACGGGGTCTCGGCCGTCCGCAGCCGTGCCGAGACCGATGACAGGCAAAGGCAGGCCGTCTACTGCCGTCGAGGGCAGGGCTTGGCAGCCGGCCGGGAGGATCGACGCTGCCGTCGTAAGGACCAGGTGCCGGAGCATCCGCTTCATGGCCGCAGGACCTCGACATGCCGGCTGGTGAAGGCTTCGGTGCCCTCGCCGCCGGCCACCAGCAGCAGGCCGTCTGGCACCACGGTCATGCCGTGGCTGGCACGCGACCGCGTCAGCGACGGCTCGACGCGCCACGACGCCTCTCCCGGGGCCCAGCTCCAGACCGAGGCCGTAGGTTGTCCGGCAGCGTTTCGCCCGCCACTGACCCAGATGCGTCCTGCATGGCCTGTCGCGGCCAGGTCCCACCGGGCCTCGGGCAGGGCGGGGGCCGCCTGCCAGCGCTCATCGACCGGGTCGTAGGTCTCGACTGTCGTTACCGCCGTCCACTGTGCCGTGGCGGCGTCGTACCAGGGCAGGCCCAAGAAACGGTCCTTGCCGGTGGCGACACCGAGCGAACGGCCACCGATGGCGGCCATGATGCCGTCGACCGTTGCGCCCGCAAGGTCCGCGCGGGGCGTGCCCAAGCCGGCCAGCCGCCGCCACGTACCCCGGGCGGGGGCATAGGCGCTGCCCGTCACGGGCAGGACCCAGCCATGTCTCGGCAGGCCTGTCTCGGCGAGGTGCTCGCCACGTCCGCCCACAAGGACCAGTTCGTCCCGCCAAAGGAAGCTGGCGGCCCCGGAGCGGGCCAGTTCGCCCTCGAACTGGGGCACCACGACGCCCGCCACGCGGGAGACGTTTTGGATGCGATCGGGGAAAGCTGCCTCGGGACGGATGCGGGCCATGTCCAGCGAGGAGCCGAAGGGTTGATCGACGCCGAAGCTGTCGCCCCCGATGACGTGGATGCTGCCCGCAGCCGAATGGATGGCCGCATCGCGGACGAGCACACTGTACGAAGAGGGCAGCGTGACCAGTTGCCACATGCCGGTGGCGGGGTCGCGCCGTTCGACGGAAGGGCCGGGAGCACCCAGCACCGCCATCACCGTGCCGCCATGCACGAGCAGGCTACCGCCCGCGCGCGGCATGAGCAGCGGCGGGGCCTCGGTCCATTGGCCCGTTTCATAAGGCTGGGTCTGCCCGCCCAGTTGCACCGCCGTCGTGGGTTCGGCCGTGACGGGATCAAAAGGCACGCTGACCGAGGCCGCTTCCGGCACAAGCGAGAGCGTCGCTTCCACCGGCAGGGTCGGACCGACCTCGAGGCTCTCGCTCACGGCCCTGCCCAGCCTGCGTCCGGCACGGTCGAAGAAGGTCAGGCTCACGCTGACCTGGCCGGGCAGGAGACGCCCGAACACCAGCACGATGGCCCGGCCACGGAACTCCCTGCGGGTGAAGACCGCCGTATGCCGCCCCCCAGGGATGTTGGCCCCCAGGATCTCGACTTCGATGCGATCGATGAAACCGGCCAAGGCCAATGCCGTGCGATCGTCCGACGCGGCCTGCATGGACGTCGGCAGCGACACGACGAGCCGCAGGCTACCTGCCGCAACCGGGGCCTCACCGAAGGCGACGTCGGGCATGGTGCGGGTCGCCTGGGTCGTGGCCGGATCCAAGGGGCCCGCGCAAGCGGCCATCAGGCCACAGCCGGTCAGGAAGGCCAGCCACCCTGCCGGACGCGCCCCCGACGGCGTGAAGTGTGTCATGGGCGTACCGTCATCCGGATGTCCGGCGTGGGCCATGGCAGGTCCTGCCTGAGGTCGACCGAGAGGGAGCCGGACGCGCCCATCCCGAGTCGCAGGACGTTGTTTCGGCCCGAGGCCAGGGAGGCCGTCGCCGTCGCCGTGCCCAGCGGACCCTGGCGGGAGACCAGCATCACCGAGGCCGTGGCGACCCCGGGGTACATGCCCTCGATGAGAACGACCGCGAGGCCTGTCGCGGCATCCGGGCGCATGGTGCCCGTGCGGACATCGGCCATCGTGCCCGGTGCCTCGAGGGTCCAGTCGACACTCAGGTCCGTGGCGGAGAGGGCCTGGATACGGATGGCCCCCGGGGTGTCGTCGACGAGGACTTCGATCCAGAGGTTGGCCTGCCGCGCGGGTTCGGGTGTGGGCGGTGGCGTGCGCCCAGGGTCGCTGGGCGTGGGTACGGGCGCATCCCCCGTGGCGGGCCCGGCAGGGGACGCCGCAGGCGAAGCAGGCGTTTGCGTCGGTACCGGTGTCAGGACGATCTGCCGGCTGTCCGACCTCGAGTTGGGCGGGCGGCAAGCGAGGGGCACGAGGGCGGCGGTGCTCAGGATCAAGGCCATTCGCCGCCTCACAAGCCCAACTCCCCGACCGGGGCGAACTCGACGGTATCGGTGGCGATGGTCGATGCCTCGATGTCGATGCCGTCGGGCCAGGGGTCCTCGTAATAGAGGGTCTGGCGCCCCGCAAGGCCGCCGATCGCCCAGACCTTGCCACCCGCAAGGGCCGCGCCGAGCGACGCCCGGGGCTGTTTCAGGGCTCCGACGGCGCGCCAGCCCGCGCCTCCGGGGTCGAGGCGCTCGACGGATGCCAGGGACCTGCGGCCGGGGCCTACGCCTCCGAAGACCAGCAGTCGGCCCGCCTGGACGACGCCGGCTGCCTCGGCCCGTGCCTCGATCAGAGGTTGCCCCACGCTGCGCCAGCGCGGCACCGTGCCGCGGGCATCGAGCATCTCGGCATCTTCCCGCGGGGCGCCGGCCTCGAAGGCCTGGCCCGAGCCCGTCAGAAATGGGGCAGGCGGCAACATGCGCCCCCCCACCAGCCACCACTGACCGTCACCCGAAATGGAGGCGGCCTGGGTGCGGGGCGACGCCGCACCCGTGACGGGTGGCGTGAACCACGTGGCACCCGAGGCACCCGGCAGGGCCCGCAACAGGCTGCTGGGCAGTACGTCGAGGCCTCGCGCCCCGTGAATCCAGAGCGCGTCGAGCAGGACGCCCCCCATCAGGCTGCTGGTGCCCTGGCCATCGAGACCGCTGGGGGGCGTGAGGATGGTGGTATCGAACGGCATGTCCGGCAAGGCGGACCAAGTATCGGCGATTGGGTCATAGGCCTCGACCCGCCGGGTCGGCACCGGGTAGCCCTGGCCATTGGGCGTGATGCCCCCGGCGACCAGGATGCGGCCGCCCACGACGCCGGCAGCGGCCCCTTCCCGAGGCAGCGAGGCAGGTCGCCGGGCCACCCAACCCGGGGTTGTGGCAAGCGTATCGAGCATCCAGACGGAGTCCGTGGCCTCGCGGGACGATGTGAGGCCACCTATGACGTAGATGCGCCCGCCCAGGGTCGCCACGCTGCCTCCCCCGAGGGGAACGGGCAAGGGGGGGCCGGCTTGCCAAGGTGAGAAATCGAGGTCGACCCGACCCGTGCCGCCGGCTGCGACCGAGACGGTGGCCGTCCGCATCGGCAGACCATGGACACGGATGTGGACCGGCCAGGTGCCGGGTCGGACGCCCCGGATACGGTGGAGGGGATCGGGACCGGCCGGAATGGTTCGGGCTGCCCCGTAGGGGACGGATGCGGGGTCGAGCACGGCCATCGTGACGGGCAGGATGGGACTGATGCCCCGGATGCGGATGTCGACGGCTGCCTCACCTGTCCGGAAGGGCAAAACCTCGCCAGGCAGAATCCTGTTTCGAAGAACGATGGCGTCGGCCAGAGCCTTGCCATCGATTCGCCCCCACGTGGGCAAGGCCGGGGGCGTGTCGTGGATCGTCCTGACGAAGGCCGACACGGATGCTACGGGCAGTGCCGCCAGCAGTGCCTCGGCGTCCGTTCGCCTGAGCAGCGTCTCGTAAACCTCGCCGACGGCCGTACCCGAAGGCGTGAACGTGACTTCCTTCGTCGCCCCCTCCTCGAGGGCCACGACGGCGCGCCACGTGGCACCGGGCAGCGGCACCCCCTCGAACAGGGGCTCGAGGGCCACGAGCACGTTCTCGCCGGGGGCGATGCCCTGCACATCCGTCGTGTCACCTGCCTCGCCCACCGTCACGGGCAGGAGAGTCTCCTTGCCACCCGGGGCCACGATACGAAGCCGCCACGCGGGGGCGACGAGCGGGGCAGCCTGCGTCGTCCGGGGAGTGCCTGGCCAGATGAGGCGAAGCGTGGCCATCCCGGCCCGGGGCTGCTCCGGGAGAGCAGGGCCGGGATGCATCGAACACGACGGCAGCAGAGCCATGGCGGCGCACGCGACAAGGGCTGCCCTTCTCCCGAGGGAAAGGCCCGTCCGTTGCATGCCGGCCATCAACTGCCCTATGCCCTGAGGATCGCGGCCTTCAACGCTGGAGCATGCGGTTTGGACCAGTTGGCCGGGTATGGGCTAAGATGCGTGTTCCCCTTCCTAGCGCGAAGGGGGGCAGAGGTTCCCGACGTGCTCACGGCTGAGTTGACCGCCCGCTTCAAGGACCGGATCCGCGACGTTCCCGACTTCCCCAAGCCGGGCATCGTCTTCAAGGACATCACCCCGCTGCTGCAGGAGCCGGACATCTTCCGGGCAGCCGTCGACCACATCGCGGCCCGGCATGCCGATTCCCGGATCGACGCCGTCGTCGGCATCGAGTCCCGCGGCTTCATCCTCGGGGCGCCCCTCGCTTACGCGCTGGGCTGCGGCTTCGTGCCCGTACGCAAGCCGGGTAAGTTGCCCGCCCGGACCGTCCGCCAGACCTACACGCTGGAATACGGCACGGACGCGCTCGAGATCCATGAGGATGCACTGGCCCCGGGCAGTCGTGTCCTGATTGTCGACGACCTGCTGGCCACGGGCGGAACGGTGTCCGCCACCCTCGAACTCGTCCGTCGGTTGGGCGGCGATGTCCTCGAGGCGGCGTTCCTCGTCGAGCTTTCGTTCTTGGGCGGCAGGGCGCGCGTGGCCGAACTTGGCCTGGACATCTATCCGATCCTGACCTACTGACCCCGACAGGTCACCCCGACCGTGAAGGGCTGGTGGTCATGACCGTGACGGCGGGCGGTTCCGGGGGTATGACCCATGAACCTTGTCTTCCGCTGCTCCGCCGCGTGAACCCTACGATGCCCTGATCGGCCTCATCGAGGGCACGCTTCCTCCGGATGGTGTCGCGCTCGTGCGTGACGCCTATACCTTTGCGCACCGGATGCACGAGGGCCAGGCCCGGAAGTCGGGCGAGCCCTACATCGTCCATCCCTACGAGGTGGCGCTCATTCTGGCGCGCCTGGGGGCCGACGCTCCCACCATTGCGGCAGGCCTGCTGCACGATGTTCTCGAGGACACGGACGTGGGCGAGGCGGCCCTCGAGAAGCGTTTTGGCACACAGGTGGTCCAACTGGTCGCGGGCGTCACCAAACTGGGCAAGCTCTCGTTCTCGAGCAAGCGCGAACGCCAGGCCGAAAATTTCCGCAGGATGTTTCTCGCCATGGCGCAGGATATCCGCGTCATCGTCGTCAAACTCGCCGATCGCCTGCACAACATGCGGACGCTAGGCCCCATGGCCCGCGAGAAGCAGGTCGAGATCGCTCAGGAAACGCTCGACATCTTCTCGCCTCTGGCCCACCGGCTGGGCATGGGGAAACTCAAGTGGGAACTCGAGGACTTGTGCTTCCGCTGGCTGCACCCCGAGGAGTACGCCCGCATCACGGGGCTCGTCGCCGAGAAGCGGGACGAGCGCGAGGCCAAGCTGCGCGAGATCGTCGGCCAGATCGAAACCGATCTCGAGACGGCCGGCATCCGGGGCAAGGTCCTGGGCAGGCCCAAGCACTTCTACAGCATCTGGAACAAGATGACGTCCCAAGGCAAGGAATTCGCCGACTTGTTCGACGTGACGGCGCTGCGCGTGATCGTCGACTCGCTGCCCGACTGCTACCACGCGCTGGGGTTGGTCCACACGCGCTGGCTGCCTCTGCCGGGTCGTTTCAAGGACTACATCGCGATGCCCAAGGGCAACCGCTACCAGAGCCTTCATACTGCCGTGATGGGGCCGCACGGCGCGCCCTTCGAGGTCCAGATCCGGACCCAGGAGATGCATCAGGTCGCCGAGTACGGTATCGCCGCCCACTGGCGCTACAAGGAGGGTGGCACCTTCTCGAAGTCCGACGAGAAACTAACTTGGCTCAGGCAGTTCCTCGACTGGCAACCCGACATGCACGATGCCGACGAGTTCATGTCGTCGGTCAAGGACGACCTGTTCAGTGAAGAGGTCTTTGTCTTCACGCCCGCCGGCGACGTCATCGACTTGATGCGCGGGGCGACGTGCATCGACTTTGCCTACCGGGTCCATTCCAGCGTCGGTCATCGCTGCACCGGCGCCCGGGTGAACGGCCGCATGGTGCCCCTCGAGACCCGGTTGCGCAACGGCGACATCATCGAGGTCCTGACGGGCAAGGTCGAACGGCCGCGCCTGGATTGGCTGGCCTTTGCCGTCACCAACACGGCCAAGCAGCGCATCCGGGGCTGGTACAAGAAACAACGGCGCGAGGAGATGATCGTGCTCGGGCGCGAGTCGCTGGAGCGTGAACTCGACCGCACGCGTCAGGCGGCGCTGGCCAAGCCGGAGTCCTTGGCCGACCTGTGCGGGCGCCTGAAGCTGGGCAACCCCGACGACCTGCTTGCCGCCATCGGCTATGGCGAGAAAGTGGCCTCGGCCGTCGCCCAGCAGTTCCGCGACGCGGTCGTCCCCAAGTCCGAGGATTTCCCGCTGCTGCCCGCCAGGGCAGCCCCCATCCGCTCGCGGGGCACGGGCATCTTGGTCGAGGGCGGCGGGGGCATGCTGCTGTCCGTGGCACGATGCTGCGCCCCCGTGCCCGGTGAGCGCATCACGGGTGCCGTGACCAAGGGCAAGGGCATCTCGATTCACGCCGAGGGCTGCCCCAATCTCGAGCGGGTCGAAAAAGGGCGGCTCGTCGCCGTGGAATGGCAGAGCGATCCCAAGGCGACCTTCCCGGTTCACATCGCCGTCGAAGTCATGGATCGCGTGGGCCTGCTCAAGGACATCACCATCAAGATTGCGGACATCAAGACGAACATCCGCAACATCGACGTCCGCAAGGCCCGCGACCGAATCCTGGTCGTCCAGCTGACGGTGGATGTCGTCGACCTCGCCCATCTCGAGCGCGTCCTCGCCACCATCGGGCGCATTGCCGATGTCATTCGGGCCTACAGGACCCACCGAGGCAACGCCTCCGGGGGCAAGCGACCCGCGTGAGTGCCCAGCATGTCGATGTCGTGCTGGCCACGACCAATGCCCACAAGCTGGAGGAGTTCCGGCGCATGCTGCCCGAGCGTGGTGTGCTCCGGCTCGGCGCCCTCGACGAGGCCATCGAGGTCGAGGAAGACGCCGACACCTTTGCCGGAAACGCCCGCAAGAAGGCCCTTACGGTGGCACGGCTGACGGGCCGGGTGGCCCTGGCGGATGATTCGGGCCTCGTGATCGAGGCGCTGGGTGGCCGTCCGGGCATTCATTCGGCCCGCTATGCGGACACGCCCGAGGGCCGGATTGCCCGTGTGCTGACCGAATTGACAGGCGTCGAGGACCGCCGTGCGGCGTTTGTCTGCGCCCTGTGCCTCGCTTGGCCCGATGGTCGCATGATCGAAACCGAAGGGCGTGTCGAGGGAATCATGACCTACGAGCAGGCAGGCATCGGGGGCTTTGGCTACGACCCGATCTTTCACAGTCCGGAGCTGGGCTGCACGCTGGCCGAGGCCACGCCAGACGCCAAGGACGCCGTCTCGCACCGGGGCCGGGCGCTGGCGGCCTTGCTGGAACGACTGGCGTAGGACGCTTCAGGCGCTGGTGCCGGCGACGGGATCTCCCTCGTCCTCGGCATCGCTCTCGACCTCGTCCTCGTAGCCCAGGTCCTCGAGGGCGGCCTGCACGACCTTGCTCGAGGGGTTGAGCACCAGGGCATGCGTCGTGCCGCCGCGGGGATTGGGGACCTGGCGAGGCACGAACTGGCGCAGGTAGGTCATCAGGCCGATCCAGAAGTGGATGCGCTCATGCGGGCGGGCCTCGCTGTCCGAACGGTTGTCCTCGGCAAACAGGGGCAGCAGTTCGCGTTGCAGCGTGCTGCGGGCGATCCAGACCCGACCCCGCAAGGCGTCGTGCATGGCTTGGATCAGGTCGTCGCGACGGTCCAGGATGTCGCAGACCCATTCCTTGTCGTCGCAGAGGTAGACCTGGCTGGCCGGCGGCGGGGCACTGGGCGCGACCTCGCCCTCGTCCGGGTTGCCTTCGGTACGGGCCACGGGCTTGGAGACGGTGATGAGGCCGGCCTGCTTGGCGCCATCGAGCACTTCCTTGGCTTCGCGCCGGGCCTCGACGGGGGCGCGGCCGTCCTGGACCAGCTTGTCCGCGAGCCGCTCGAGCAGCTTGCTGGCGGCCATCCACTCGTGATCGTGCTCGACGAGGTAGGCGTCCAGCAGGCAGACGAGGGTCTCCTCAGGGCCGAAGTAGGGACCCGCAGCCAGGTGCTTGACAAGGAAGTGGTCGGGGTTCAGGCGAATCAGCTTGACGCGGATCGAGGGGTCCTTCTTGTGGGGGACTTCCTTGGACAGGATCACGCGGGTCTCCTTGTACCAGGAGAGCCAACCGTGGATACGGTCCATGGTGAGCGCGGGGAACTGCTGCTGCAGGTGATCGCGCAGCTTGCTGAAGCTGGGATTGAACGTGTCGGTCAGCGTGCCCGAGAGGAAGGCCAGGATCTCGGCCAGCAGGCGGCGGGCCTCGTCGACACGGGGGTCCAGGCCCACGAGGCGGAAGCGCCGGATGGTCTTGGGCTCGTGGGTATGCTGGTCCACGAGCGTGACGGATTCAATCTGGAATGAGCCCGTCTCGACGGCGGCCTTGAGCCAGATCTCGCGCTCCGCATCCGTGTGGCCCACAAGATCGCGCTGGTGCAGGAAGTCGAGGAACTTGGCGAAGGTCAGGAAGTCGAAGCGGTTGGCCCGCATGTAGTAGTCCGCATGGACGATGATGGCGTCCAGGGTGCCTACGTGTTCGCCACGGTCACGCGTCTCGCAGGCGGGTTCGCGCATCGGACCCAGTTCCTCGTCGCCTTCCGGACGGCCCTTGAAGGGGCCGGTGCCGGGACGGGACGCCGGCCGGGCGAGCGCGGGGGCCGGACGCTCGGAGGGCACCTGCTGGGCGAGGTCCAGCACGTCGCTGAGCATGTCGTCGAGGAAGGCATAGTTGGTTGCCGCGTCGCACAGGGTCTGCGGCGTCGCCGTGCGGATGCCCCAGACGAGCACGATCCGCTGTTGCTGGCGCAGCACCTCGACGTAAGCCGAGAGGCTGCCGTCCGTCGTCGCGAGAATCAGTGTTGCGGCGTGGGGATGCCGTGCCAGGTGCTCCTGCAAGGTGGCGCGGAAGCGACCTCCCTCGGGCGCAGGGATGGCCGCCATGTCCATGACGACCTCGAAGCCGCAGCGGGCGAACATCCGCGCGTGCTGGCCCAATTCGGGATCGGACCAGTCGCCCAGCACGATGCAGCGGCTGTCGGGCGCGACATCGGCGACCTTCTCCTGAAGGTTCGCCACGAGGTCCACGGCAAAGTCGTCATCGATGGTACCGGCACCGAATCGCTGGCGCAGAGCCTGCCACACGGACCCATGATCGACGATGAGCGCGCTCTGCGCGGAATCTGTCATGCCATCACCGGAAAAAAGGACGTAAAAGCCTCAGACCTCGACTATACCACAGACGTGTCCGGGGCCGGCGGGTACGATGGGCGACATGGTCACCCTGCGCATTCCGGATCGGCTCCTGTGGTTCGTGTACCCATTCAAACTGGGTGCTGCAGCGGCCTTGGCCGTCATCAGCCTTGGCCTGCTGCCGGCCGGCCTGCCCAAGGACGGCCTGTCTGCCGGCTTTGTCGCCATGATGTGCGTGCAGCCTACCGTGACCGGGGGCTTGCGTGAGGCCTTGTCCCAGTTGCTGGGCAGCTTCGCCGGAGCGCTCATCGGGTCGCTGCTGCTGGCCCTCGGGCCCGTGGCGCCGGCACCTCTCGGCGCTACCGTCTTTCTGACGGCCGCCCTGGTGCTCAAGCGCAGGGCCAGTTTCGGCACCTTGGCCGTGGCCCTGTTCTCGGCGCTGTACATGTACCAGATGCCGGTCGAGCCGCAGTTGGTGGCAGGGCCGGTGCGAATGGTCGCCGTCGTCGTGGGCGTCGTCAGCGGCGTACTGGTGACGTTGCTGCTGGGGCCCTGGTACTACGAGGCCATGCTGGGCGCCCGCCTGCGACAGGGCGTCCGGGACCTGGCACAGGCCTTCAGGGCGGGCATGGCGCGTGCGGGCTCGGGCGAGGAGCCGGCGGCCTTCGACATCCTCTATGGGGACCTCGTGGCGTGGCGGCAGGAGGCCGGCGCCTTTCGGCAGGAATGGGGGTGGTGGCGAGGGGGGCGCAAGGGCGTGGCTGCCGAGGCCTTCGCCCGCTACGAAGCTGCGCTGAGAGACCTCGAGATGGCCGGGCACTACGGCTTGGACCTGCTGCGTGCGGGCGATGCCGATGACGCGGAGGTGCTGCCCCGTGTCTCTGCACGGCTCGAGGCGCTCGCCGACGGCAGGCACGATTGGCCGGCGGCAGGGCCAGATGCCTGGCCCGAATTGCCTGAGGCGCCGCCCTCGAATGCCGCCCGCAGCACCCTCGTGGCGTGTACCCGCTACATGGGGCACCACGTCCGTGCCGCCGCGCAGGCGCTGGCAAGCCGGGCCGGCACCTGAACCGAGAGCCTCAGGCCCCCGGGACGAGCCAAGGCTCGGGATCTGCAAGAAATCTCACGACCGCCTCTTCGAGGACCGCCACGCCACATGGCAGTGCCGACTCGTCGATGTCGAAAGCCGGGCTGTGGTGGGGAGCGCCCGGAGCCGCGCCGGGTCTGGCGGCCCCCAGGAAGAAGAAGCTGCCGGGAACGGCTTCGAGGAAGTAGGCCATGTCCTCTCCACCCATCGAGGGTTCGGCGACCACGACCCCTTCGGTGCCCAGCACGGTACGGCCCGCCTCGGCCACGAGCCGGGTCATACCCTCGTGGTTGACGGTCGCGGGATAGGTCCGGGTGTACTGGACGTGGCCGCAGCCACCCATGGCCCCGCACAGGCCCTCGACGACCTCGGTGATGCGCCGTTCGAGCAGGTCCTGGACTTCGGGGGCGTAGGTGCGGACCGTGCCGCTCAGCCGGACCTCAGGGGCGATGACATTGTGGCGGAAGCCGCCGTTGATGGTCCCCAGCGTGACGACGGCAGGTTGCAGGGGGTCGACGTTGCGCGAGACGAGCGTCTGCAGGCCGTTGACGACCTGCGCAGCCAGCACGATCGCATCGACCGTCTCCTGCGGCTTGGCGCCGTGGCCGCCGCAACCGGCCACGATGATGTCCATCTGGTCGGTCGCCGCCATGACGGGGCCGCTGCGGACACCCATCGTGCCGGCGGGCAACTGGCTCCACAGGTGCAGGCCGATGGCCGCATCGACATGCGGGTCCTCGAGGACGCCTTCGGCGATCATCGGGGCGGCTCCGCCGGGCCCCTCCTCGGCCGGCTGGAATACCAGGCGTACCGTCCCCGCAAGTTCGTGGCGCCGCGCCCAAATGCGCTCCGCGAGGCCCAGCAGGATCGCGACATGACCGTCATGGCCGCAGGCATGCATCACGCCGTCCGTCCGCGAACGATAAGGTCTGCCGTCATCGGCTTCGAGAATGGGCAGGGCGTCCATGTCGGCCCGCACCAGCAGGCACTTGCCGGGACGGCCTCCGTGAATGGTCGCGGCCAGCCCCGTGCCGGCGATGCCTGTCCGGAGCTTCATGCCCTCGGCCACGAGCGGAGCCAGCACCTCGGCCACCCGAGCCGCCGTGCGGTGCTCCTGGAGCCCCAGCTCGGGGTGCATGTGAAAGTCGCGCCGCCACGAGACGAGCCGTGGCGCGAGGTCGGGAAGAAGCTGCAAGGTGGTCACGGTGAAACGTCAGGGTGCGGCTGGCTTAGCGGAAGGTCGCGCGGACCCCGCCACCCCCGCCTGCGGCAGACTCCGTGACAGGGGCCGAGAAGGCATTCGGAGGAGCTGCGGGCGCTTGGACGACCTGTGGTGCCCCAAGCGTGGGCCGGAGTACCCGCGTGGCGTTGGACCCGGGGTTGACCGGGCCCAGCATGCGGGTGGGCGTGGTGCGTGGCACAGGTTGGCCTGCGGACTTGCGGCTCGCCTCGGCTTCCTCGAGGCGCCGGCGCAGTTCCTTTTCCTGTTCCTGTATGCGCTGGAACAAGGCCAGGACATCCTGGTCGGCCGCCGACAGGGCTCCTGGGTCGAAGCTGGACGTCGCGGACAACGCCATGGCGCGCGGTTGGTACCGGCCCCGGTCGGCAATGGCCTGCAGAAGCAGGTCATGAAGTTGCTCGTAGGACGCCACGCCCTGCATGGCGAGAACCCGCGTGCGATCGTTCTCGAAGACCTGCAGGTCCTGGCGGGCCTCGTCCAGCTCGCGATTGGCTGCCTCGTAGGCAGTGATGGCCGCCTTGTCACCGACGGTGCGCGCCATCGGGTTCTTGCGCAGGGCAGCTTCACCCGCCTCGGCAAGCCCGGCCAACTTGGCCTCGGCCTGATCCACGCGGGCTTGGGCTGCGCCCTTGCCTGTCTCGCGGTCCGCGAGGCCGAACAGGCTCTCCGAGGCACCCACGACCCATTCACTGTTGAACTTGTCGACGTCCTGCGTCTGGCTGCCATCCCGCATCACCAGATCGTTGCCGGCGTCCGTGTCGGCATCGAAGCGCCCGAGGCCACCCGTGACCTCGCCGTCGCCGCGGCCCGCGCTGAGCGTCACATGGATGTCGATGTAGCCGCCCTGCTCCTTGATGGTGACCTCGTCACCCTTGGCGGAGACCATCCGGATGTCGTTGCCGACCTTCTCGATGAACCCGCCGCCGTCGAGGGCCACGGTCTGACCGGGCTTGAGATCAAGCTTGCGTCCGTCGAGCGTCAAGGTGTTGCTCTTGCCGTCGTAGCGGATGACTTCCTTGCCGAAACGAACCGCGGCCTCGGTGTTGAACGTGACGCCGTTGGACTGGCCCGCGACTTTCTCCTGCCGGGACTGGATCTCGAGGTCCCCGGCCTTGCTGCGCGCCAGAACGATGTCGGCAAGCAGCATGTTGTCCCACTTGCGCCCGTCCCCGCTGACGAAGTGCGGGTCTCCCCAGCTGCAGGCCTTGAGGCCGTCGGCCTTGAGTTCGCTGGTCTGGTAGCGAGGCGGCGTGGGGGTGACCACGGGGTCCGGCTTGATGACCGGCTCGGGCCGTGGTTCGACCAGCTTGGGCTCGGGCAGGAACGACTGCTCGGTCGGGATCGGTGCCTGTGTCTGCGGCCGCTGGCTGACCTCGGAGAACGAGGGCACGTAGACGAATCCGGCGCCGGCGTTGACTTGGGACAAGAGACGTCTCCCCGGGGGTAGGGCAATGTTTCTATTGTTCCCAACGTCTCGGGGGGGCTAAACCTAGACGGCACCGAGCGGTCCGGCCGGACGGTGCTCCCGTGCTAGCATGACCGCTGGCCGCACCGGAGCGGGGCTCCCCAGAGCGGCGGGAGGCGTCACGATGCGTCGGATTCTGGTCGCCAATCGCGGGGAAATTGCCCTGCGCGTCATCCGGGCGTGCCGGGACCTGGGTTGGCAGGCCATCGCGGTCTACAGCGACGCCGACCGCGAGGCCATGCATGTGGCGGCTGCCGATGCTGCCTGGCACCTCGGGGCCGGTGGGTACCTGGATGGCGACCGCATGCTGGCCATTGCCCGTGAAGCCGGGGCCGACGGCATCCACCCGGGCTACGGCTTCCTGGCTGAGAATGCGGCCTTTGCCGACCAGGTGCAGGCTGCCGGTCTTGCATGGGTAGGCCCCAATTCGGACGCGATGCGTCGCATGGCCAGCAAGACGGCGGCACGGCGGGAAGCCGAGGCTGCCGGAGTGCCCATCGTGCCCGGTACGACCTCGGACGTCCGCGACGTGGCCGAGATCCGGGAATTCGGCGCGCGGGTCGGCTGGCCCGTGGCGCTCAAGGCTGCCGCCGGTGGCGGGGGCAAGGGATTCGTCGTGGTCTGGGGCCCGGACGAGGCCTCGGAGGCCCTCGAGCGGGCTCGGCGCGAGGGCTTCAACTACTTCAAGGATCCCGAAGTCTACCTGGAGAAGTACCTGCCAGAGCCCCGCCACATCGAGATTCAGGTGTTGGGCGACAAGTCCGGGCAGGTCATTCATCTGGGAGAGCGCGAGTGTTCGATCCAGCGTCGGCATCAGAAGTTGGTCGAGGAGTGTCCGTCGCCTGCGCTCGATGCCGTGACGCGGTCCGAGATGGGGGCTGCGGCGGTCCGTCTCGCCAGGCGGGTCGGCTACGACAGTGCCGGTACCGTCGAGTTCCTGTGGTCTCGGGGATCGTGGTTCTTCTTGGAAATGAATACCCGCATCCAAGTCGAGCACGCCATCACCGAGGAAGTTTATGACGTGGACCTGGTCAAGGCGATGCTGCTGGTGGCTTTCGGGGGAGAGGTGCCACCCGCGTGGGAGGGCCGGGAGCCTCGTGGCTGGGCCATCGAGTGTCGCCTGAACGCCGAGGACCCCGCGGCGCGGTTCCGGCCTGCGCCTGGCCTGCTGACCCGGTATGTCCGACCGGCGGGTCCGGGCGTCCGGGTCGAGGATGCCTATGCGTCCGGGATGCGCATTCCGGATCAGTACGATTCGATGATCGCCAAAATCGTCACGCGCGGTGCGGACAGGGCCGAAGCCATCGCCCGCATGCGCCGGGCGCTCGGCGAGCTTGTGGTCGAGGGCGTGCCCACCACGGCTGGTCTGCACCGGCTGGTGCTGGCCCGGCCCGAGTTCGAGGAAGGTCGGCTGTCCACGCACTTCATTGGCGAGGTGCTCACGGAGGCCGACCTGGCGACGCTCGCCGGGCCTGCCGCGATCCCGGCGGATTCCGTCGATGAGCCCGTCGCGCGGACCTTTGCCGTCGAGGTCTCGGGCCAGCGCTTCGAAGTACGCGTTGCCGAACGTGGGGGCACGGCACCCGTCGCCACGCGCAAGGTCAAGGCAGGCAAGGCGCGCGGGCCGGTCAAGACGGCAATCGATGGCAGCGTGACGGCACCCATGCATGCGACCGTGACCCGGGTTGACGTGGCCCCGGGGGCGGTGGTGGCCGCCGGCCAGCGCCTGCTCGTGCTCGAGGCCATGAAGATGGAGGCGGACGTGCTGGCCCCGATGGCGGGAACCGTCGCCGAATTGCCCGTCAGCGCCGGCATGGCCGTGGAGGGGGGGCAGTTGCTGGTCCGTCTTCAGCCCGGAGGTGACGCGTGAGCCCTGCTGACAAGAGCCGCATCGACCTGGGGGTGACGGGGTCGGGAGAACCCGTCGCCGTCTGCTATGGACCCGAACATGCGCCCGACCCTGCAACGGCGCTGGGTCAGCCCGCAGGATTTCCGTTCACCCGGGGTGTCCAGCCCGAGATGTACCGCAGCCGCCTGTGGACGATGCGTCAGTATGCCGGTTTCGGGTCGGCCTCCGAGACCAACGCCCGTTTCCGCTATCTGCTTGCCCAGGGCCAGTCGGGGCTGTCGACGGCCTTCGACCTGCCGACGCAGATGGGGCTCGACTCGGATGACCCGATGGCCGCGGGCGAGATCGGTCGGACGGGCGTCGCCATCGACACCCTGGCCGACATGGAGGCGCTTTTTGCCGGCATCGACCTGGGGGCTGTCAGCACGTCGATGACGATCAATGCCCCGGCAGCCGTCCTGCTGGCGATGTACCGCGTGGTCGGCGAGCGGCAGGGTGTGGATCCGGCCCGCCTGTCCGGGACGACGCAGAACGACATCCTGAAGGAATACATTGCGCGGAATACCTACATCTTCCCGCCGGCCCCCTCGATGCGGCTCGTCACGGACATCTTCGCGCACTGCGCGGCCGAGATGCCCCGGTGGAACACCATCTCGATCAGCGGCTACCATATGCGCGAGGCGGGCTGCACGGCCATTCAGGAGGTCGCCTTCACGCTGGCGAACGCGCGGGCCTATGTCGAGGCCGCCCTCGCTCGGGGCCTCGACGTCGACGCCTTTGCCCCGCAGCTGTCTTTCTTCTTCTGCGCCTGGACAGACGTGCTCGAGGAAGTGGCCAAGTTCCGTGCCGCGCGGCGCATCTGGGCGCGGATGATGCAGGAGCGGTTCGGGGCCCGGAATCCCAAGAGCTTGCAACTGCGGTTCCATACCCAGACGGCGGGCAGTTCGCTGACGGCCCAGCAGCCCGAGAACAACATCGTCCGGACCACGTTGTCGGCGCTTGCGGCCGTGCTGGGGGGGACGCAGTCCCTGCACACCAACGCCCAGGACGAGGCCTTGGCTTTGCCGACCGAGGCCACGGCCCGCACGGCCCTGCGCGTCCAGCAGTTGCTGGCCTATGAGAGCGGGGCGACGGCCTCGGTAGACCCCTTGGGCGGGTCCTACTACGTCGAGGCCCTCACGGACCGCATCGAGGAAGGCGTGCGCGATTACTTCCTGCGCATCGACGCGATGGGCGGGGCCCTTGCCGCCATCGACGCCGGCTTCTTCCAGGCCGAAATCCACGAGGCGGCTTATCGGTTCCAGAAGGCGGTCGAGGGCGAGCAGCGCGTGATCGTGGGCGTCAACCGTTTCACGGTTGAGGACGGGCCGGCACCCGACCTGCAGCGGATCGACCCGGAGGCCGAGCGCCGACAGGTCGCGCGCCTCGAGGCCGTGCGCGCCTCGCGGGAGGCCTCGGCCGTGGCTGCGGCCCTGGCTTCGCTCGAGCAGGCCGCGCGCGGCGATGCCAACTTGATGCCACCCATTCTCGATGCCGTCCGGTCGATGGCGTCGGTGGGCGAGATCTGTGGGGTGCTCAAGGGCGTCTTCGGAAAGCATCGTCCGCGGGTCAACCTGACATGAGCACCGAATCCTCCCTTGCACCCCGGCAAGTCGACCATCTGGGCATCGCCGTGCACAGCCTCGACGCCGCGCTTCCGTTCTGGCGCGACGTGCTTGGCCTGACGTTCGTGGGCTTCGAGGACGTGCCGGACCAGAAGGTCCGCGTGGCTGTCCTGTTGGCCGGGCCTAACCGCATCGAGCTGCTTGAGCCCACGGCCGAGGACAGCCCCGTGCGCAAGTTCCTGAATACGCGCGGCGAGGGCATCCACCATGTCGCCTTGCGCGTGGATGCTTGCGGGGCGACGCTCGACCACCTTGCTTCGGCAGGCGTCCGCCTGATCGATGCGGTGCCCCGGACCGGGGCCGAGGGCGCGCGCATCGGCTTCGTGCACCCCAAGGCCACGGGCGGCATCCTGCTCGAGGTCTCGGAGCGCCCCGAGGGGACTGGCCATGGCGTATCATAAAGCGTTCTCTGGCCCGTGATGCTGAGGAGGGCGTCCTGACCCATGAAGATCCACGAGTTCCAGGCCAAGCAGGTCCTTGCCCGCCACGGCGTGCCGATTCCCCGCGGTCGCGTGGCCGCGACGCCGGATGAGTGCGCGGCCGTCGCTGCCGAGCTGGGCGGCGGGCTTTGCGTCGTCAAGGCCCAGGTTCACGTCGGTGGCCGCGGCAAGGCAGGCGGCGTCAAGCTGGCCAAGACGCCCGACGAGGCACGTCAGATGGGTGCCCAGATTCTCGGCATGGACATCAAGGGCCTGACGGTCCACAAGGTGCTCGTCGAGGAAGGCATCGCCATCGACAAGGAAATCTACCTGGGCATGATCTTGGATCGCGACAGCAAGCGCATCGTCGTGATGGTCAGCGCCGAGGGCGGCATGGACATCGAGGAGGTCGCCGAGCACTCGCCCGAGAAGATCGCCCGCTGCACCATCAATCCGGCCCTGGGCCTGACGGACTACCAGGTGCGGCACCTGTGCTTCGGCGCCGGCCTGCCCAAGGACAAGGTCAAGGAGATCGCCGTCTTCCTCAAGGCCCTGTATCAGGCCATCACCCAGTCCGACGCCACGCTGGCCGAGATCAACCCCCTCGTCATCACCAAGGACGGCACGCTTATCGCCGCCGATGCCAAGATGGACATCGACGAGAACGCGCTCTACCGCCAGAAGGAACTCGCGCTCCTGCAGGAGTCCGAGGAGAACGATCCGATTGAAGAGGAGGCGCGTCGGCGCGGTCTGACCTATGTCCATCTCGATGGTGACATCGGCATCATCGGCAACGGCGCCGGCCTGGTCATGACCAGCCTTGACGTCGTCGCCCGCGAGGGCGGCAAGGCGGCCAACTTCCTCGACATCGGCGGCGGCGCCAAGGCCGAGGTCGTGCGCAACGCCCTCGAGGTCGTCCTGCTCGAGCCCAAGGTCAAGGGTGTCGTCATCAATATCTTCGGGGGCATCACGCGGTGTGACGAGGTGGCCAAAGGGGTCATCGACGCCGCAGGCAAGCTGGACATCAAGGTTCCCGTGGTCGTCCGGCTCGAGGGTACCTCGGTCGAGGAAGGCAAGAAGCTGCTGGCCGAGTCCGGCCTCAACCTAGTGCCGGCCGGATCGATGCGCGAGGCCGCTGCCAAGGTCGTCGAGCTCGCCTACGCGGGCGGCCGTTAAGGTCGCCGGGAGATTCCAGACAATATGAGCATCTTCATCAATCATGAGACCCGCGTCCTCGTTCAGGGCTTGACCGGCCGCGAGGGGCGCTTCCATTCCGAGCAGATGATCGCCTACGGCACCCAGGTCGTGGGCGGCGTCACGCCCGGCAAGGGCGGGACCACCGAGCTGGGCGTGCCCATGTTCGACACCGTCGGCCAGGCGCGTGCCGCCACGGGGGCTGATGCCTCGATCATCTTCGTACCGCCTGCGGGCGCCGCGGATGCCATCCTCGAGGCCATTGACGCCGGTATGCCGCTCGTTATCTGCATCACCGAGGGCGTCCCCACTCAGGACATGGTGCGGGTCTACGAGGTGCTGCGCCACACCGAGACCCGCCTGATCGGACCGAACTGCCCCGGCGTGATCACGCCCGGCGGGTGCAAGATGGGCATCATGCCCGGACATATCTTCAAGCCGGGCATCGTCGGGATGGTCTCGCGTTCGGGCACCCTGACCTACGAACTGGCCAAGAACCTCTCGGATCGGGCCCTGGGCCAGTCCACGGTCGTGGGCATCGGTGGAGACCCCATCATCGGCACCGCGTTCATCGACGTGATGAAGGCCTTCGAGAACGACCCCGCGACCGAGATTTGCGTGCTGGCGGGTGAGATCGGCGGCTCGGACGAGGAGACGGCAGCGGCCTACATCAAGACCATGACGAAACCCGTCATCGGCTTCATCTCCGGCCGTACTGCGCCTCCGGGCAAGCGCATGGGCCACGCCGGCGCCATCGTCTCGGGCAACAAGGGCACGGCCCAAGCCAAGGTAGATGCGCTCGAAGCCGCAGGCGTCAAGGTTGCGGCGACCACCGACGAGGTGGGTGAGTTGGTCGAGAAGACCCTTCGTGAGAAGGGGCGCCTGCCCGCTGCCGCTGCCCGCTGATCCTCGACGTCGTCACCCTATGATGACCTCTTCCCAGGTCCTGGCCCGGGAGGGGGTCTCCGCTTGGGTTCGTGACGCGACAGGGGTGCACGCGCTGCCTGCCGACGCGATCGGTAGGCAGGAGGGCTGGCCGCTTGGTCCCGATCGTCTGCTTTGGCTGGATTTGGCCCATCCGACGCGGGATGTGCTGGATGCGCTTTCCGCCGCATTCGATCTGCATGGCCTTGCAGTCGAGGACTGCCTGCATGTTGGCCAGAGGCCCAAGTTCGAGGTCTACGATGGCCACGTGTTCATGGTCATGCATCATCCCCATGGTATCGACCGGGGGCGGGACCGTGTGCAACTGGGCGAGATCGAGACCTTCGTCGGTCCGGGATGGCTGATCACGACGCACCAAGGAGCGCTCGAGGTCATGGACGAGGTACGGGCTCGTTGGGCCATCAGTCCAGATGCGCTGACCTGCGGGATGCCCCACTTGGCCTACATGCTGCTGGACACGGTCGTCGACGCCTATTTCCCGGTTCTGGACCATTTCGAGGATCGGTTGGCCGACCTGGATGAAGAGGTCTTCGTCCGCACGGACGAGCGGCTGCTGATGAGGGTGTTTCGGCTGAAGCGCGAGTTGCTTGCCCTGCGGCGCCTGGTCGGGCCCCTGCGGGACGCCGTCCTCTTGTTCATTCGCCGTGAGGGTGCGGACGTCAGTCGTACGACGCAGACCCACCTGCAGGATGTCTACGACCATCTCGTGCGCCTCGCCGACCACATGGACCTGTTTCGGGACCTGGCTATGGGCGTGCAGGATGCCCACCTGTCGATGCTCGCCAATCGGACCAACGACACCATGAAGCGTCTGACGGCACTGTCGACGGCGCTGATGACAGCGACACTCATCGCGGCGATCTACGGGATGAATTTCGATCGGATGCCCGAATTGCACTGGCCCTGGGGCTATCCGTGGGCGCTGGCCCTGATGGTCGTCGTGACCGGCGTTGTGCTGGGTCTGTTTCGCTGGAGGAAGTACCTGTGAGGAAGACCTTGCTGCCGGTGGTCCTGGCGACATCGCTACTGGGAACAGCCCTGTCGGGGACGCCCGGTGTGGCTGCGCCGGAGGCCCCCCGCGCCCGGTTGCGCGATCTGGGCATCGTCATCGGGGACCACCCCACGGGCCCCTTCAATGCCCTGACGGATGTCCCCGGGGTGACGGTCGGCCACGTCACGCTCGTGCGTGGCGAGGGTCGTCTCGTGCCCGGCAAGGGCCCGGTGCGAACCGGCATCACGGCGATCCTGCCGCGTCCCGATCCCTGGCACCGCAAGCTGCCGGCCGCCGTGGACGTCCTGAACGGCAATGGCGAGATGACGGGCACCCACTGGATTCGCGAGTCCGGCTGGCTCGAGACGCCGATTGTCCTGACGGACACGCTCTCGGTAGGCAAGGTCACGGATGGTGTCGTCGACTGGATGGCCGCGCACTTCCCGGGCATGGGCCGTGACGAGGACGTCGTGCTGCCGGTCGTCGCCGAATGTGATGACGGTTTCCTGAACGACCAGTTGGGGCGCCATGTGACCTCGGCTGACGTTGCAGCTGCCCTCGATGGGGCGCGTGGAGGCCCGGTCCAGGAAGGTGCCGTGGGTGCGGGAACCGGGATGATGTCCTACGGATTCAAGGGCGGCATCGGCACGGCGTCGCGTGTGGCGACCCTGGGCAGTGTCCGATACACCGTGGGCGCCTTGGTCAACACCAACATGGGGCGCCGGCCCGAGCTCACGGTTGCCGGGGTGCGGGTCGGCAAGGCCATCCGGGATCTGATGCCCGTCCGTCGGCCCAGCGAAGGCTCAATCATCGTGGTGCTCGCGACGGATGCCCCGATGGATGCCCAGCAATTGCAGCGGCTGGCGAGGCGTGCAACGCTCGGTATTGCCCGCACCGGGGCGCCGGCCCATCATTCGTCGGGGGACCTGGTGCTTGCCTTCTCGACAGGGTCCGAGATCCCGATGGACATGCCGGATCCCCCCTTGCTTCGGGCGGAGCGCCTGCACCCGGCAGCTGCTGACGCCCTGTTCATGCCGGCTGTCGAGGCTGTTGAGGAATCGATTCTGAATGCGCTTTGCATGGCGCGGACCACCAAGGGCCGGGATGGTCATCTCGCCCACGCCTTGCCCCTCGACCGTCTTGTTGCCCTGCTCAAGAGCCCACCGCCCGTTGCTCCGATGGAAGGAAATCCCTGATGAAAGCGATGCATGCCCTGCTGGCCGCCAGCCTGACGGTGATGGCCATGGTTCCCGTGGCCGAGGCCCAGGTGCCGCGCAGCCTGGTCTCGCGGCTGATGCCCGGCCTGGACCAGCGCGTCGTCCTGGTGGCGGGGACTCCGCTGTCCGACGGAACCCGTTACCTGCCCCAAAATGACCTGACGGCCTGGTTCCCGGGCAAGGCCGGCACCGGCATCCTGATGGTCGGACACGAGCTTCGTGCGGGTGCCGAAGGGGGTGTCGGCGGGGCCTTCTCCCGGCTCGAGGTACGTCGGACGCGGGGCAAGGACGGCCTCGATTTCGTCGTCACGGGGGGGCAGCGGTGGGCGCAGGGCATGCACAACAACTGTGCCGGAGGCGTGACGCCCTGGGGTACCGTGCTGTCCGGGGAGGAGTATCCCATTCGGGCGCTGCCCGAGACCGATTGGGCGGCGATTGGCAAGCCACCCTACGCGGCCAACTCGCCCATCCTGGCCTACGGCTGGATCCAGGAGATCGATCCCGGGGCCAATGAGCCCTCTGCCCGATTGAAGACCCGCAAGGCCATGGGCCGATTCAGCCACGAGGCAGCGGCCGTTGCGGACTTGCGCACGGTGTACATGACCGAGGATGACGCCGATGGGCATCTGTATCGCTTTACGGCCAAGCGGCCGCGCGACCTCTCCGAGGGAAGGCTCGAGGCCCTGGATGTGCGCGGGCGGCGCTGGATCACGCTGGCTGACCCCGGGAACGCCTCGTGGGAGGCGACCCGCAAGGGGGCCACGCTCTTCCAGCGACTCGAGGACGTGCAGATCGGCCCGGACCGCGCCGTCTGGTTTGCCGAGACGGGCATGCCCGAGAAGGGCGATCCTTATGGGCGGGTTCATCGTCTGGACCCCCGGACGCTGGAGTTGCGCACGGTTGTCGCGGGGGACGGACGCAGGCTGGCCAATCCGGACAATCTGGCTTTCGACCGCAAGGGGCGTCTCTATATCTGCGAGGACCAGAACCAGGAGAATTACGACAGCTACGGTGACAACCAGATCCTGCGTTGGAACCAGCAGGATGGTTCCCTGACGGAGGTCCTGGCCATCGGCGGCGCTGCGGAGCCCAGTGGACCTTCGTTCCTTGGCGAGGACGACAGCCTCGTCTTTACGGTGATGGCCGGACGGGCAAGCCAACTGGTGCACGTCTGGGGTGCGCCGCTGCTCTGAACTACCGCAGGATTTCTTGATCCCCATGCCGAATCGGCCTCCCGGGGGTGGGAGGCCGATTCGACGTTGGGGTAGGGCTACTTGACGACCACGGCGTCGAGGACGGGGGCATCGAAGCCGTCGCTGCCGAGGTAGTAGTCGTAGGTGAAGTTGAAGCGAACCTTGACTGCGGCGGCACGGGGCAGGTCGGCCCTGACGTTGGTCCACGCGGGCTGGGTGCCCGGTGCGGACCACACGGCGGTCCAGGTGGCGCCGTTGTCCGTCGAGGCCTCGACAGCGAAGGTCGCGGTCTTGAAGTAGTACTGCTTGGTGAACTTGCCGTAGGCAAAGCTGACCTTGGGGGCGGCGAGGGCGCTGGTGTTGATGGCGTTCTTCAGCGTCAGCGTGTAAGCGCCTGGGGCCGTGACCTTGCCGTCAGCACCGCCGGCCGTCGCGCCCTTGGTGCCAGCCTGGGCGGCGGCAGCGCTGCTGTTCCAGCCGGTGCCGGGCGTGACATCCGTCAGGTATGCAGGCTTGGCATAGGCGGCATTGAAGGCGCCGAGACCGTTCTCGAAGCTCTCGTCCACGAGGGTCCCGGCCGCAGGCGGCGTGGTCGGGCTGGTGGAGGGTGCGGGGGAAGGCTGCGTGTAGACGACATCGCCATCGACAAGCGTCAGGTCGACACCGAGTCCGGCGGACGAGACGACGGTGGGCTGCAGCTTGAGCGTGAGCTTGACGGTGGTCGTCTGGCCGGCCAGGAGGTCAACGTTGCCCTGCTCGACGGTGCCGATGGGCTGGGAAGCTGCATTGAGCCCCTCGACCTTGATGACAGCCTTGCCGGGGGCGAGGTTGTCCATCGCCATGTCGGCACCCTTGGCCACGGTCTTGGAGACGGGTGCACCCGACGCTGGCGTGACGGTCAGGCGGATGGAGGCCACCTCGGCTACGGTTGCCTGGGTCCGGTAGGCTGATGCCTCGCTCAGGACGAGCCGGATGCCCGCCATCTGCAGGGCAGGGGCGGCCGCCAGGGTCTGGGCGTAGGCGTAGCGGCTGGGAGCCACCTGCGTCGTCGCCCCGCAGCCCACGAGGGCGACGGCGGCGAGGGGCAGCAGGGTCCAGAGCTTCGACATCTTCAGATCCTCTTCGGGGAGGGGTGATGCTTCTGTTGTCGGGCGGGCCGTCGCGGGCATTCTTGTGACGCACTCAAGTCGAGGTTAAGGTGCGAAGAAGCCCCCTCCGCGCGTAGCGGAGAGGGCTTCAGTCGGAAGCGGACGACTACTTCGAGGCCGGTGCGCTCGTTGCAGCCGGTGATGCCGCGGCAGCCGGGCTGGGCGACGGCGTCGGCGCCGGGGTCGGGGCAGGAGAGGCCACGGGGGGCTGGTCTACCAGCTTGCGGATGGTGTCGAGCTTGTGGGAGGCAATCAGGTAGACCTTGGAGCCATCGACTGCCTTGACGTAGTTGCCCTGGCCGGAGATGGCCTTCTTGCCGAACTGCATGCCGTGGGCGACCTTGCCCTTGCCATCAAGCAGGCGAACTTCGACGCTGGGCGAGGACAGCTCGTACTCCGTCAGGTCCTTGGGTGCCTCGTCGACGACACGGACGGCCACGGGGCGCTTGATGTCCGTGTAGGCGTTGTCCCATTCATACGTGAGCCCACGATCCAGCTTGCCCTCGGCGTGCCACGTGGGCTGGGCCGGCGTCGCGAGCGGGTCCGGCGTTACATCCGGGCTTGCCTTGGGCGTGGGTTGGGGATCCTTGCGCACGTAGCGCATCGACTTGCCACCTGCCGCCACCTCGATGGTGCGGATGTCTTCCATCTGGCGATCCGAAAGCGTCCATACGGCCACAGTCTCTTCCTGGCCGGGCTGGTAGTCCCGCTTGTTCTCCACGAGGAAGACATAGGCGGCGATACCGGCCGTAAGTGCCCCAAGGATTAGGGTGTTGCGCCACTTTTGCATCGTCCTACCTCCTCCGCCACCAAACGACACCACCCAGGACCAAAAGGGCCAGCGGGGGCAGCACCACCGTGCCGTAGAACAGGGATTGCTGCGTCGAACCCAGCAGGGTGACAGTGCGGCTCTCCTGATTCTTGGGGGCGATGGAAACCAGCGTCTCGTCCTCGGCCAGCCAGTTGAGGCCGGAGAGGAGGAAGTCGCTGTTGCCCACGCTGGCATTGCGCTGGAGCATGCCGTTGACGGCGAAGTACGGCGCGGCCATCACAACGAGGCGACCGTTCCGATCCTGCTTGACGGAAGCGCTCGCGTCCTCGACGCCGGGCAACTTGCGAGACACGGCCACGGCGAGGTTGAGCGGACCCTTCAGATGCTCGCCATCCGCCAGGTTGCCGTTCTTGAGCGGCACACCCTTGGCCTCGAGCGAGGTCTTCGCCAGCACGTCGACAGTCACGCCCTCGGGCTTCTTGTCGGAGACGGTGAAGGCACCGGACTCGGGGAATACCGTCACGATGCGGTAGTTGCTGAACGACTGCGTGACGGCATGGAACTCGTACTTGACGACGGCAGGCAGCGTCGGCTGGTAGCCCATCGTGTTAGCGAGGTTCTCCTCGACCACGAGCACCGATTCGGACTTGAGACCGAAGCTGTCCTTGAGCCACGTCTCGAGGCCCGTGGGCACGCCTGGACGCACGTTCAGGAACACCTTGCCGCCCTTGCCGACGTAGGCATCGAGACTGGCGACTTCTTCCTTGGTGAAGACGGTCTTCGGGGCAGAGACGATGAGCGCCGCGGCGTCGGCGGGGATGCCCTTGCGGGTATCGACGCGCAACCGGTCGAGGCGGTAGTTCTGCTTCTCGAGGGCCTGCTTGACCTGGGTCATGCCTTCCGCGCCAAAGTTGTCGTAGTCGAGCTCACCGTGCCCATCCACGAAGTAGATGGTTTTCTGGCTGGTGCGCGTGGCCTTGAGGATGGCCGACGTGAAGTCCTGCTCGTTGAAGCCGGTGATGGGCGTGATGTTGCCCTGATGCTCGATCACCACCGTGCCGAGCCGAATCGTGCCACTTTCCAGCACCTTGGAACGCTGCGCTTCGGGCAGGCTCTGCAGGTACCTGCGGACCTGAATCGGGTCCCGGTCGGCATCGATGGTCTTGAACGTGACTTTGTCCGGTGCGGCATAGGCATACTCGCCGAGCAGGTCCTTGTTGGCCTGCTGCGCCCTGTCGGCCGGGCTGACGAACATCGTGAGCGTGACCTTGCCCGGCAACTCGCGAAGGATCTTCTCGGTCTGCTCGGACAGCGAGAACTGGCGGTTCTCCGTGAAGTCCCACCGCTTGTGGTAGCGGGTACCCATGTAGTTGATGAAGCCCACGAGCACGACGGCGAACAGGACCTGAAGCACCAGGTTGCTGCCGGACTGGCCACGCTCGGAGGAGGCGAAGGCCTTGATGGATTCGCGGCCTTGCCAGGCCATCCCCAGCACGTACAGGCCAATGCAGGCCCAGCCGGCGTTCTGGAGGTAACCCACCGTCGGGGCGGGCACCTTGTCGACGAGGAAGCGAGAGATGATCAGGCTGCCTGCCATGCACAGCACGGCGAGGATGCCCAAGGCATTGATGGCCAGGTCAAGCATCCGGGACGAGGATCCCTGGAGCTCGACGTCGGGACTTGAGGAAGTCTGCATCGGCGTTATCTCCAGTGGTAGACGTTGACGGACCGCACAGTGACCAAAAGGCAGGTCCCGATGACGGACAGGTAGTAGAGCAGGTCGGACGAGTCGATGACGCCGCGCGCCATGTTCTCGAGGTGACTGATGATGCTCATGTACTGGAAGGCTTCGGAGATCGGGGACCCGAAGGTCCCGCCGATGGCTGGAAGCAGCCAGATGATGAGCGAGATGACGAAGGCCACCAGCGCCGAAACGATGACGTTGTTGGTGAATGAGCTGGCCATCAGGCCGATGGCCATCAGGGACGCGCCCATCAGCGTGGTAGCCAGGTACCCCGTCCAAACGAGGGGCCACTCGGGCTTGCCGCCGATGGCGACCAGAGACAGCGGGAACACCAGCGTGAGGCCCATCAAGAACAACAGGTAGGTCACGGTCGCCAGGTACTTGCCGAAGACGATGGCCTCATCGGTGACGGGGCTGGTCATCAGCAACTCGATGGTGCCCGTCTTCCGTTCCTCGGCGAGCAGGCGCATGGTCAAGGCAGGGACGAGCAACAGGAAGACGACGGCCATGTTCTGGAACAGCGTCCGCATCGAGGCCTCGCGCGTCGAGGTCAGGATGGCAAAGAACAGGAAGCCGACGGCCGCCATGAAGAATGCCGCGACCACGTATGCAAGTGGTGAAACGAAGTAGCTGCGCAGCTCGCGCTTGGCGATGGCAAGAATCTTGGACATGGTGCAATGCCTCCGTGCGTCAGGAGCCGGCCGTGGCCGAGAGGGCGGAGCCCGTGGCCTGCTCGGCGACGGGTGCCTCGGCGGTGGTCAGGCGGATGAAGATGTCCTCAAGCGAGAGCCTGGCGGCCCGCAACTCGAGCAAATCCCAGCCCTTGCCCACAACGGCGCTGGCCAGTCCGGCCCGTACGGCGTCGGTGGGATCGGTCTCGGCCTTGATGTCGAGGATGCCGGCGTCGTGGTTGGTCCGCGGCGTGATGGTGAGGTGGCGGATGCCGGGCACGGCCATCAGGGCCTCGCGGACACCCGCTTCGGGACCGGCAACCTCCATCACGACGGTCTGATTGCCCTTGAGCTTGTGCTCGAGGTTTTCGGGCCGGTCCTCGGCGACCTCGTGGCCCTTGTTGATGATGAGAACGCGGTGGCAGAGGTTCTGGACCTCGGGCAGGATGTGCGTCGAGAGGATGACAGTGTGGTCACCGGAAAGCTGACGGATGAGCTCGCGTGTCTCGTTGATCTGCCGTGGGTCAAGGCCGCTGGTCGGTTCATCCAGAATCAGCACGGGCGGCTTGTGGATCAGCGCCTGAGCGAGGCCGACGCGCTGCCTGTAGCCTTTCGAGAGATGGCTGATGAGCCGATTCCGGTAGTCTTCGAGCCAGCACCGCTTGACGACGTAGTCGACGCGCTCGGCGATCTCGCTCGCGGGAATGCCCTTGAGCGAGGCGACGAAATTCAGGTAGTCACTGACGGACATGTCCGGGTAGAGCGGCACGACCTCGGGCAGGTAGCCGATGAGCGCCTTGGCCTCGAGCGGCTGCTCGGCCATGTCGTAGCCGCCGACCGTCACCTTGCCCTCGGAGGGCGAGAGAAAGCCGGTGATCATCTTCATGGTGGTGGACTTGCCGGCACCATTGGGACCCAAGAAGCCAAGGATTTCGCCCTTGGCCACCGTGAGACTGATGCCGGACACGGCTGTCCGGTCACCATAGCGTTTGGTCAGGTTCTGGACCTCGATCATCCGCGGATGCTCCTTCCACAGCAGAATTCGGGACCCCCATTTTAACCACACATTCAGGGGAAGTTCGCCAGAGGGCATGACGATATCCGGACAAAAGGTCTTGTGCCTGACGGCAGACACCGGCTGGTGGCGCGCTGTGATTGCGGCAACACACGAACGGTCGCCTTCGTGGGATGATGATGCGGGGGGCGCTGGGTCGCCCCTGCATCCAGCCCGACAGGTAGCCTTCCTTGCCGAACGACATCCAGCTCCCCGTGATGGTCATTTACGGGATCGCGGCCGTCATTCTCTTGCTCCTTGCCCTCGCTCCCCTGCAGGTAGCGATCCGGTCATTCTTCGGTCGGCCGGCGGCATGGCGCTTCGACCGCATGATCAAGAACCGCCCGAGCTCGGCACGCAAGATCAAGGCTGACCCGGACTACACGACGGCGGAGCGTCGTCTCGAGAAGCTCAACAACGCCAAGTTCATCACGATGGTGATGGTCCTGCTTGCGGGCATCGTGGGCTCGCTGCGCTTCCCGACCTACTACCTGGACCCGGCTTACAGGCTTCCTTCTGTCCCCAAGAACCTCGATGAACTCAGCGCGGCTACGGTGGGCCTCGGCACCATGCTCTTCGAAGCCGGAAACAAGGCCGGCCTCGTCCACTTGGCTGCCGGAGTACTGGCGGCCTTCGTGGGGTCCCTGCTGATCGTCAACCTGTTGGATTACAGTTTCGCGTTCCTCGGCTATCTGGTCGACCGTGTCGTCAATGCCGATGATTACGCGCGCACGGCCGTCAAGCCCGAGACGCAGGTCAAGAAGAAGCTGACGGGTAGCCTCGATACCGAGTCGGGCAAGCTCGAGCTTCCGAACTATTACGAGTTGCTCAGCCTGCCTCAGGATGCACCGATTCCCACGCTGTCGACCCTGCTGGATGCTCAGGAGCAGAACATGCAGCATGAACGGGCTTCAGGAAAGGGCACCAAGAAGTTGCGGCGTCAGCTGGACCTGATTTCGGAGGCACGCGAGACCCTGCTCGATCACGGTCGGCGCGCCGCCTACCATCAGGCGCTGGGGCTCAAGGCCTCGGCGCCCCAGCAAATGGAGACGCTCAAGGTTCGGGACGGTGGTTCGAAGTCGAACAACTCGCGCGAAGTTTCCGAGGAGCAGCGCCAGCGCATGGAGCAGATGAAGCGGATGCGCCAGGGTGGCGGATCCGGCAACGGGGGCGAGGGCATCTAGCCTTCGCAGGGACGCCAGGCTGCCTCAGGTGCCCCACGTCCAGGGGCCTGGCCGCCAGCGCAGGTCGCCCCCTGAGACTGATTCGAGCAAGGCTGCACGAACCCAAGGCGACTTGTCCTTCCATGTCCCTGTCGGTTGTTCCTTGGCCGTTGACAGCGCTTGCTCCTCGGCCAGCAAGGCGCTGACAGCGGCCATGGCCGCCGCGACCCGCTCGGGCGGAGTGCCGGGGTGGACGTTCCGGATCACGAGACGGGGCGCGACTGCGTCATCCGGAGTGGTGCCGACTGCCGCGTGCGTCAAAGCGGGATGTTCCCGTGCTTGCGGCGCGGGCGTTCGACGCGCTTGCGGCGAAGGACGCGCAACGCCTCGATCAGGCGAGGCCGTGTCTCGGCCGGGTCGATGACGTCATCAAGGAAGCCTCGCTCGGCTGCGGTCCACGGGTTGGCGAAGCGCTGGCGGTAGTCGGCGATCAACGCCTCACGCGAGGATGGATCGTTCTGGATTTCGCGCCTGTAAAGGATGCCTGCGGCACCTTCGGCGCCCATGACGGCAATCTCGGCGGTGGGCCAGGCAAGGTTGAGGTCGGCCCGGATGTGCTTGGAGCCCAGCACGTCATAAGCCCCACCGTAGGCCTTGCGCGTGATGACCGTGAGCTTGGGGACGGTCGCCTCGCAGTATGCGTACAGCAACTTGGCCCCGTGGCGAATGATGCCCCCATGCTCCTGCTGCTTGCCCGGGAAGTAGCCCGGGACGTCCTCAAGCGTCAGGATCGGGATGTTGAAGGCATCACAAGTCCGAACGAACCGGGCTCCCTTGATGCTGGCCGAGATGTCCAGTGTCCCCGCCATCTCGAGGGGTTGGTTGGCGACGATGCCCACGGTCTGGCCCCCGAGGCGGGCGAAGCAGGTGATGAGGTTCCTGGCGAACTCGGGCTGGATCTCGAAGTAGTCGCCATCGTCGACGATGGCGCCGATGACCTCTTTCATGTCGTAGGGTTGGGTCGGGCGGTCCGGGATGATGCTTCGCAACTCGGGCGCGATCCGGTCATCCGGATCGTCGGTAGGGACCAGCGGCACTTCGGACAGGTTGTTGTCGGGCAGGAAGGACAGCAGCGCGCGCGTTTGCTCGAGGGCCTCGTCCTCGTTGGCGAAGCGGGCATGGGCCACGCCGGAGATCGTGTTGTGCACGGATGCCCCGCCCAGCTCCTCGAAGGTGACATCCTCGCCAGTCACGGTCTTCACGACGTCCGGACCGGTGATGAACATGTAACTGGTGTCTTGCGCCATCAGGACGAAATCGGTCATGACGGGCGAGTAGACGGCACCGCCTGCGCAAGGGCCCAGAATCAGCGAGATCTGGGGGATGACTCCGCTGGCCTGGACGTTACGCCAGAAGATTTCGGCATAGCCCCCCAGGCTCTCGACGCCTTCCTGGATGCGGGCTCCGCCACTGTCGTTCAGCCCGATGACGGGTGCGCCGACCTTGATGGCCAAGTCCATCACCTTGCAGATTTTCTCGGCATGGACTTCGCCCAGAGAACCGCCAAAGACCGTGAAATCCTGACTGAAAAGGTACACCAGGCGGCCGTCAATTGTGCCGTGGCCCGTGATCACGCCATCGCCGGGGACCTTGCGATCACCCATGCCGAAGGCCTGGGCCCGATGGACACGATGACGGTCGATCTCGACGAAACTGCCCGGGTCGAGCAAGCGCTCGATGCGCTCGCGGGCCGTCAGCTTGCCTCGATCGTGTTGCCGGGCGATGGCCTGGGCACCCCCACCCTCTCGGGCCTGCTCCTGCCTGGCCTCGAGTTCGGCAAGGCGCCCCGCCGTAGTGCCGGCAGCCGGGATCACGGAGTCCTGGCTGGCGGTCATGCGCGGCCCAGCCGTTCGAGTGCGGCGCGCAGCGGGGGATTGGCCGCGACCAGATCGAGGGCCATGGCCGCATGGCCCTCTGCAAAACCGTTGCCAATCATCAGGTCCACGTCCGCTCCGAGGGCTTCGCCGCCCAAGGCTGCGGCCTGGAAGCTGGTGGCCATGCTGAAAAAGTAGACGATGCCGCGCTGGCGGGTGGCCAGGATGCAGGACATCTCGACGCCGGGGACATTCACGCAGTTGAAGGTGACATCGGCCATCGCACCATGCGTCATGCGGCTGACGGCATCCTGCACGGCCACGGCATTGCGGCCATCGACGACGGCACAGTCGAGGGCGATACCCATCGCCGCAAGGTGTGCGGCCTCCTCGGGACTGCGCACCAGTGCCACGACACGAGCACCCTGGGCAGCGGCTACCCAGCAGACGAGGGTGCCTGACTTGCCAGCGGCACCCAGCACGGCGATCGTGGCTCCTGGCTTTGCCAGGCGGGCTGCCTGCGCCGGTGCCCCGCAGACGTCGAGTACGCCCAGCGCAAGGGCCTCGGGCAGACGATCATCAAGCTCGGCGAAGGGTGTACGTGCGTAGAGGACCGCCCGACCCTCGACCCTGATCTGGTGGCGCTCCGGTCGGACCTCGACGATGCGCTCCAGCTCGAGGGGCGTGGTCGTGAGGCTGGAAAGCGTCACGATGCGGGCGCCGACACGGGCTGGCGAGCCTGCCCCCACGGCTTTCACGGTGCCGCAGAGCACGCCGCCGGAACCCGTCACGGGGTTGTGCATCTTGCCTCGTTCATCGACGATCTGCGTGACGCGTCGGGCCACGTGGCCCGGGTCGCCGGCGCCTTCGGCCAGCAACTGGGTGAAGCTTGCCGAGTCGATGTTGAGTGTGTCGACGCGTATCTCTGCTTCGCCTTCGGCCAATGCGGCCGCAGCGTCGAGCCGCTCTGCATCGTACGGCAGGACGCCCGCGGGAGTAAGCACGCGGTGCAGCCCGATGGGCGACGGCGAGGAAGATGGGGTGCGCGTGGTGGTCAAGGACGGCTACTTGTTGGGCGTGAGGCGGGGCGGCTTGCGCAGGGGCAGGCCAAGGACCTTGCGCGCCTCGGCCGCCGTGGCGGGCGGCCGTTCAAGCTCCCGACCAATCCGGGCGATGCGGCCTACCAACTGCGCGTTGCTCTCGGCCAGCTCGCCCTTGCGGAAGTAGATGTTGTCCTCGAAGCCGACACGCACGTGACCGCCCAGGGCCACCGCAACGGTCCCGAGCGTCAGTTCGGCGGCACCGATGCCGGCTACCGACCATGTATGGCCCTCGGGCAACAGCGAGACGAGATGCATGAGGTTGGCAGGCGTGCCGGCCATCGCACCTGGTACACCCAAGACGAAGTCGAAGTGCTGCGGTCCGACCAATTCGCCCTTGCGGATGAGGCGCAGTGCCGCCTCCAGATGACCAGTCTCGAAAATCTCGAGCTCGGGACGGATGCCACGGCGCGAGAACTCGCCGATGAAGCGGCGAATCAGGGCCGGCGGGTTCAGGAAGACCTCGTCTCCGAAGTTGACGGTCCCCATGGTCAGCGTGGCCATCTCGGGGGGCGGGATAAGTTCCGTGACGGGCAGGAGCCGCTCGTCCTCGGTGGCGGTGACGGCTCCGCCCGTCGAGATTTGGATGATGCAGTCGACCTCCTCCTTGATGTGGCGGATGGCTTCGGCGAACTTGGTTGGCGACTGGCTGGGCGTGCCGTCATCCTCGCGGACGTGCAGGTGGATGATCGAGGCGCCAGCCTTGACGGCCTCGATGGAGGCGATGGCGATCTCCTCGGGCCCATAGGGATGACCGGGGTGATCGGCCTTCATCGTCTCGGCGCCGACGGGCGCGCACGTGATGATGAGCTTGTTCACGGGAACCTCCTCGGGATTGGATGAATCGTACCGCAAGAGCGTCGGGAATCACAAAGGACTGCTTGTCCCACACGATAATCTGGTTGGCGGACCCTTTTCTCACGCCGGTACGAGGGCCTCTCTCCCCACAGCCACGCACCCCACCCCGGCCAACCGGGTTTATTGCACGTCATTCGCCACTTACGAACCAAGACGCCCGACTCCGTGGCAACGCCTCCTGAGTTTGATGGCGCTCGAGCGCGAGGATGTCGGGGCCATTCTCATCCGTGGCGCGTCCGTCAGCTTGCTGGGCCTCTCGGCACCGGTGATGGTCCAGGCGCTGGTCTCGACCGTGGCCGTCGGCTCCGTCCTCCAACCCCTGCTGGTTCTGGCCCTGATGCTGCGGGTGGCGCTGGGGTTCTCCGCGGCGATCAAAAGCTTGCAGATCTGAGTCGCGGAGGCGATGCAGCGGCGCCTGATGGTGCGCGTGGCCTCGGACTTGGCGCACCGATTGCCCAGAGTGCGTCTCGACGCTTGGAACGGCAGCCACCCTCCCGAGTTGCTCAATCGCTTCTTCGATCATCCAGAAGAAGTCCGTCACGCTGCTGCTGGGCGGGGTCGAGGTGGCCCTGACGCTGGTCGTGGGAACCTTGGTTCTGGCCCTCTATCATCCCGCCTTCCTCGTGTTCGACCTGGCTCTGGTCGCCCTGGTCGGTCTGCTGATTCTGTCCCGGATCCGAAAGAGAGCTGAGACGGCCGTTGCGGAAAGCAGTGCGAAGTATGCCCTGATGGCAATCTTCCAGGAGATGGCCCGGCATCCCGCGGCCATCAAGCTGGCTGCTGGACCGGAATGGGTCCGCAATCGCGTCGATGCCGTGGCGGGGGGGGGGGCTAAATCGAGGCGCAAGGCCGCCACTTTCACGTGATCTTCAGCCGCCCTGACCCCGTATGCGGTCACGAGCGCCGTAGCACTCGAGGCTTGAGGCTGGCTGATCATGGACCGTGCCATCACGTTCGGGCAGCTCGTCGCGGCAGAACTCGTCGTGATGGCAGTCGTCGGGGCCCTGGTGCAGTTGGGCAAGTAACTCGAGTCGTTCTATGACCTGCTCGCTGCGGTCGACAAGGTGGGTTACCTCGTCGACCGCAAAGTGGAGCCCGGTGGCCGCGAGGAGGTCGATTTGCCCCTGCGCCCGGCCCTTGCCATGGAGGGGGTGGCGTCGGCCGCGGATGGGCAACTGCTCCTTCACGATCTGGTACTTGACGTGCCCTCCGGCAGTACCATCGTCCTCACGGGACCGGGTCTCCCCGGTCGCCGGCGCCTGCTCGAGTTGCTGTCCGGATTGCGTCAGCCGGATGCGGGCCTGGTGGCACTCGGCGGCGTGGACCAGCGGGATTTGACTGCCTCGGATCGCGCACGCCACGTGATGTTTGTGACGCGGCCCGCCTTGTTTGCCGGTACGGTCTTCGAGAATCTGACCATGGGCGATGCAGGTTTGGCCAAGCCTGCCGCGAGTGAGGCCCTGCGCGCCGTCGGTCTCGGTCACGAGCGCCTGCCCCAAGGTGCGGACATGGTACTTCGTGCCGAAGGCCCGCCCCTGAATGCCGGCGAGCGGGTCCTTCTGGTTCTGGCCCGTGCGATGGTCGCGAAGCCTGTCCTGCTCCTTCTCGACGGCACGCCGGACGGCCTTCCGGACCACGTGCTTCAGACCGCGTGCGCCGTGCTGACCCGCGCGGAAAGGCCCAGGACGCTGGTCGTGGCCTCTAATGACGATCGGGTGCTCCGCTTGTTCGGTTACGTCAAGGTCCTGCGTGGTGGTCGCCTCGAGGAAGGCACGGCATGACGGAATCGGATTTTCCCCTCGGCCGCCTGCCCGTCTGGGAGCGGGTGCCACGCACCACGTCGGCCCGGCGCGTCGCCCGCCGCCTCGCACGGGTGTTCCTGATCCTGCTTCTCACGGCTGCGCTTGCGCCATGGCAGCAGAACGTCGCGGGAGACGGCACGATGGTCGCCTTTGCGCCTGTTTCGCGACAGCAAAGGGTTGATGCCCCCGTCGACGGGGTCCTCGTCGGCGTCCGTGTTCAGGAAGGGGATCACGTCAAGGCCGGCGACCTGCTGGTGGAGATTCGGGACGTCGACGCGCGGCGTCTGGAGCGTCTTTCGGGCGAGCGTGACCTGGCTGCGGACCGCGTGGCAGAGATGGCGGGACGGGTTTCGTCGCTCGAGTCCCGCAGGTTGTCCGTGGCAGACCTGCAGCGCGCGCTGGCACGAGGTGCAGGGGCCCGTCTCGCCGAAGCTGCCGCACGCGAGGAAGCGGTCATTCAGGCCGTGGGTGCGGCCGAGGCCGAGCTTGAGGCGACCGACCTCAACCTGAAGCGTCATCGCCAACTCGTGGCCAAGGGCCTGGTCGCCCAGCTTGATCTCGAGCTGGCCGTGGCGGCGGAGGCCCGAGCGAGGACGGGACGCGACGCGGTCAGGGCCGAGAGGGATGCGGCCGAAGCGGCACTCGGAGCGGCAAGGGCAGCGGTCGCGCAGGCTGAGGCCGCTCTGGCGGCCGAGACACAAGGCGCACAGGCGGCCGTGCAGACGGCGAGGACGGATCTGCAAGCGGCTCGCGCGGCCCTTCTTCGGGCCGAGACGGGCTTGGCCCGTCAGGCGACCCAGCAGGTTCGCGCCCCCCGGGCGGGCATGGTCACGCGGGTGCGTCCGGGACAGGGTGGCGAGTTGATCCGCGCCGGGGAAACCTTGCTGACGCTCGTTCCAGAGACCAGGGATCGGGCGGTGGCCCTCATGGTCGACGGCAACGACGCTTCCCTCATTGCTCCGGGCCGCAAGGTACGCCTGCAGTTCGAGGGTTGGCCTGTCGTGCAGTTCGTCGGCTGTCCGTCCGTGGCCGTCGGAACCTTCGGGGGCAAGGTGGCGTTCGTGGATGCCGTCGATGACGGCCACGGGGACTTTCGGGTCGTCGTTACCCCCGATGGGGCGGATGAGCCATGGCCTTCGGCGACTTACCACCGCCAGCGTGTGCTCGTCCACGGCTGGGTGCTGCTTGAAGTCGTCCCTTTCGACTTTAAGCTCCGGCGACAGTTCAACGGCTTTCCCCCGGCCTTGCGCGTGCTCCTGAGGAAGGGACCGTTACCGGGAAGTCCGGTGCCAAGAAGGGCGCCAAGGAAGGGGTCGGCGTGGAGGACGCACCGTGAGGGACCGTCGCGTCGCGTCGCTGGCGGTCCCTCATGGTGCCCTCGGCCAGCCCCTCTCTCCCCCTCGAGGCGTTCGCGGAGGGACCGCGCCCTGATGGCGGAATCGAACTCACGCTTGCCCAGGTCCTTTGGGCGCTCGAGGGTTGGCATCCGACGCTGCTTGCTGCCGATGCCCGAGTCCGGGCTGCCGATGGTCAGGAACGCGCGGCCCACGGGGCCTTTGACATGCAGGTGCAGGCGCAGGGCTGGGCGGCACCTGCAGGGTACTACCGCTATGGGCGTTCCGGCCCTGTCCTGTCGCAGGCCACGCCTCTGCAGGGTGCATCCCTGACAGCGGGCTGGCGCCTTGGCCGTGCCTTCGAGGGGAGCAGCGTCCCCGGATATTACGGGCATCAAGAGACACTGAGTGGCGGGGAGTTCCGTGCGGGTGTCACGGTGCCGATGCGGCGCGTGCGGACGTGAGTGTGCTCGAGGCCGAGTTCCGGGCGCAACAGGACCAGATCCGGATTGAGGTGCTGGACGCTTGTTCGGCCATCCGCAGGGCAGGCGAGGCCTTGGAACAGGCGGCTGGGGCGGCCGAAGTCGCGGCACGCGTGGCGGAGGGGAGCGGCAGCGCTTTGCGCAGGGTCTGGGTTCGCTGCTGATCGTGAATCTGAGGGAGGCGGCTGCAGCCCAGGCCGCCCAATCCGTGGTCGATGCGAAGGCCGAATCGGCCTTGGCTGCCGCACAGTTTCGCGCAGCAATGGCAACGGACCTGCCCTGACCGCAGGACAGCCCTTCGACTACTCGACCCGAGGCCCGGGCGGCGCGTTGGTGCTTGCCCGCCCGATTTGCTCCGCAGTGGACGAGACCCGGCGGAAGATGGCCCACGACGCGTTCGCCAACTTGAGCAGGTCCATGGCCGCACGTGTACCGGCGCTGCCTTCCATCGTCGGGTGCGTGGCCAGCGAACCGGGCGAAGGAGGCAGCATCGCCTTCGCCCTGCTGCTCAGCGCAAGACCGTCGGAGGCCAAGGATACGTCGACAGTTCGGGGCTGTGGGGCAGGCCCCGTCGTTGTCGGATGCAGCGTGGCAAGAGGCGCTGCGGCGAGGGCAGGGACATTCACGGCGGGCAGCCTCCGGGCGGGTACCCGTATGCTATCCGGCGTGGGGACAAGAAGGCGTCGCTGTTTGACGCAAGCTTGATGAAGCGACGCTGGGGAGTGCCTCAACGTTTCGACCGGATGAAATGCTCGTCCAGCGGCGCAAGGCAGGCCGCACGGCTGCTTAGCCCAGACGCTGGCAGCTCTTGGGTGTCACGCAGGTGCCCGTGGCCGTGCATACGATGACGGGCTCGGCAAGCAGGTCCACGGCCGAGTCGGCGAGCCCCTCGCCGCGTGCCGGGGAGATGACCTTGCGCGCCACGAACTCCATCGTGCGTGAGGTGTTGCCTTCGCGCACGATGCGCCCCTCGGCTTCGATGTAGTCTCCCGCATGTACCGGTGCCAGGAACTTCACGTCCGCGTAGCCCGCGAAAAGTCCTTCGTCCCCATCCCGGCGGATCAGCAGCTCGGTCGCCACGTCGCCGAAGAGCTCGAGCATCTTCGCGCCTGCGACGAGGCCCCCGGCGTAGTGAGCGTCGTGGGCGCCCATGCGGACACGAAGCGTGGCGGTGATGGTCTCGGGCATCGGAAGGGTCCTTGCGGGATGGCGGGGTCAGGCGCGCACGGGCATGGCCTTGCCCTGGCGCCGCAGCAGCTCCTGGGCGACGTAGGCCGCGACGTCCTCGGCATAGCTGCCGGGTCCGAAGCCCGCGTCGAAGCCCAGTTCGGTGGCGAGGTCATAGGTCATGCGGGGGCCGCCGACGATGGCGAGCATCCGGTCACGGACACCCTCGGCCTCCATGACCTCGACCAGCTCCGTCAGGGTCGTGATGTGCAGATCCTTCTGCGTCACCACGACCGAAGCCAGGATGGCGTCGGCGTTCTCGGCGATGGCCCGGGCCACGAGCGCCTCGGGGGGGATCTGGGCGCCCATGTTCACGGCCTTGACCATCTTGTAGCGCTCCAGGCCGTAGTGGCCGTTGTAGCCCTTCATGTTCATGATGGCGTCGATGCCGACGGTGTGCGCATCGGTGCCTGGACAGGCCCCCACGACCACCAACCGCCGGCCGAACTGCGCTTCGATCAGGTCGTCGATCTGATGCATGTCGAGGGCCTCGAACTCGGCCTTCGGTACGACCAGGTTCTTGTAGTCGATGGTCTGTTGCATGGCGCCGTAGAACACGAAGAAACTCATCGTCGGGCCCATCGCCTCCATCCGGACCATCATCGGGTCGGCGAAGCCATGGGCCAGGACCAGCCGCTTGGCAGCCTCGGCCGCCTCGGGACCGGCCGGCACGGGCAGCGAGAACGACAACTGGGTCTTGCCGTCGTCCATCGTGTCGCCGTAGGGCTTCAGGCGCTCGAGGTCCGCCTTGCGGATGCCGATCATGCGCGCACCTCTTGGCGGGCGAGCAGCGCCTCAAAGGGATTGAGGTAGGTGTCGGCGCGGTCGAAGACCCCCGCGAGACCCTTGCCGCCATCGGGCAGGCGGGTCACGCCGGCAAAGACCGCCTTGGCGACGGAAGGCACCAGGCCCTCGTCGGCCACCTTCTCGAGCAGGCCGACGGCCTCGTCCAGCACCTGTGCGGCACGGCGCGCGATACGGCCGTCGGGTGCGTACTGGATTTCCTCCGACAGGTGCCGGGCATAGCGGTTCACGTAGTCGGCATTCTGCAGGGCCAGATACCGATCCGATGCAAAGGGCGTATGGATGGCCTCCGTCAGAATGCCCAGCAGTTCGATGGATTGGCCCGTCAACACGCCCACCAGGTTGTAAAGCGTGTTGTGGGCGTAGGTCCAGAAGATGTTGCCCGTGACGTGCTTGGTGGGCGGCATCCACTTGATGGGCGCCTCCGGGAAGACCTGGCGGACCAGCTGGGCCATCGCGATCTCGTAGAGCAGGCCGTCCTCGGTGTTGGGGTTCATCTCGAAAGCGTGTCCCAGGCCCATAAGGGACTCGGGCATGCCGGCTGCCTTGGCGAAGCGTTCGTTGATGAACTGGCTGGCAAGGACGGTATGACCCTCCTCCAAGGCATCGGCCGTCGTCAGGTAGTTGTCCTCGCCGGTATTGATGATGATGCCGCTGAAGGCGTTGAGCATCCGGCTGAAGTGCTGGTCCGTCAGCGTCCGGTGGATGTTGATGTCCCGGAAGAGAATGCCGTAGAGCGCGTCATTGAGCAGCATGTCGAGCCCCTCTTGGGCGGCGAGCACGCTGATCTCGGGCATGCACAGGCCCGAGGCGTAGTTGGTCAGTTGGATGTAGCGGCCCAGCTCCTCGCCGACCTCGTCGAGCGCCTGTCGCATCAGACGGAAGTTGGCCCCGGTCGCATAGGTGCCACCCGTCCCGTAGGTCGTCTCGCCGTGAGGCACGAAGTCGAGCAGGCTCTGACCCGTGGAACGGATCACGGCAATGATATCGGCCCCTTGGCGGGCGGCCATCACGCCTTGGGGGACGTCCTCGTGGATGTTGCCCGTTGCGACGATGAGATACTTCTGAGGCGTGGGGCCGGTGCCCAGACGCAAGCGCGTCTCGCGGCGCGCCTGGCGGGTTGCGGCCAGTCGTGTCAGCGCCTTTCGGGCCTCGAGTTCAGCCCATTCTCTGGCTGCGCCGGCCTCTGTCGGGTCGTTTAGATCAGATTCGAGACCGTGCTGGGCAAGATGGACGGCGGCTTCCTGGACCGGCAGGCCCGACGCCCGGACCGTCGCTGCCAGCGCGCGCGCGGCCCCGGTCGTCAGCCGGCCGTCCTGCTTCAGGCGATCGACGACGCGATTCGGCCAAGGGATATCCTCGTGATCCACCCCGTCGACGCCATACAGGCGCAACACGGCACGCTCGATCGACACGGTCGAGCGTGCCGCGAAACTCTCCAGCAGGGGGGACACGACGCGTTCAGCCAGTGACCGGGCGTAAGCGACCTTGGCGTTGTCGAGGGGCAGCTTCATCATCGAGGCCTCTTGGGCGATCCGGGGCCCGAGCCTCGCGGCACACATGCCCCGAAGGGCCGAAACGCACGTTCCTGCGCCCTTGCAGACCTTATGTTACCACGGGCGGGTCGGCAGGTCCTTGGCCATCCGAGGCCGCTACTTGAGCAAATCCTGCCGCCGCCGCCTCCCGCTCCGCTGCCGCCGGGAATCGTGCGCAACGTGCCGCCGAGACCGAGTTGCGCCAATCAGTCATAGTCTTCGAAGGGCCCCACGGTCATGCGCGGCTTCGCGTGAAACTCTACCTCGGGCACCGTCCGGGATTCACCCGTGCCCGAGTCCTCGAAGGTGACGGATCCGCTGCCCTGGGACGTGACGCGCACCGCGTGCACGGTTCTCTGGCTGGTTGTCGCCCACGCCGACGATGCCGACGGCGACGGGACCCGACTGCAGCAACTCGTTGAAGATGGCCGTCATCGACTTGAGCTTGAAGCCCTCGCTTGGTTCGAGGGCCGTCGACCTTTGACCGGTCAGCGACTGCACGATGCCCGCGAACTGCGCCGACGTCAGGCCATCGGATCCTGCACCGTCGTTCTTGCCCCAGCGCCTCGTGGGCTTGGCAGGGAGCGGCGTCTTGGTCTCCTCGGACTTCGGCAGGGGGGGCCGGTTGAGGAGTGGCCTTGGGGGTACTGGTGGTGGCGGAGCCGAAGGATCCGTTGCCGTAGGAGGAAGTTCCGGACTGTGCCTCGATGGAGCGGCAGAAGGCCATGATCGATTCCTGGAAGACGTCCTCGATGACATTGCGGTCCTCCTCGGCGGACAGATCCCTGAAGATCGGCCTTGAGTTGATCTCAGGGGTCTATCCGTACCTGACCGTCAAACATCAAGCCGCGTAGGACGCGGACATATTCCCCGGGAGCAGAACTGGCCGTGAGCCCCTGAATGGTTGCTGCCGTGCAACTGAAGGTACCCTTGCCCTGCTGGATGCCGTGTGGCGAGAGCAGACCGTCCACCAGCGACCGGACGACCGCCACCGGGTTCGGAGGGTCCTTCTTCGCGGGCATGGCCAGGATGGCACGCAGATGGTCCAGCACGGTGACGCCTTGGCTGTCGGGCCTGTCTGCAAGGCCTCGTGCAACCAAGGCTTCCAGGCCGCGACGCGTCTCGGGATCTCCCCCCACCTTACGTGCCAGGTCGTCCGGGAGTTGGCCAACCGCCTTGCCCCCGAGGTGCTCGGGTCCGTCGTCATCCCCCGTCTCGGGCTTGAAGCGCGAGGGTGCCCGGGTGGCCGACCCGGGGGGCGCCGCAGCCGGCCGGGCGAGTCCGGACTCCTCCGCGCCCTGCTGAGCCTGTCCGCCTGTGAGGCGTTCCACGGCCGCCTGCCACTCCCGACTGCCCGAAAATCCGTCCAGCGTTCGGGTGCGCGCGGGCCGTGGCCCGACGTCTTCGAGGTTCGCTGCGGGCTCCCTGCCGGCGGCCTCGGTCGGTGGGGGCAGTTCACCTGTCGCGCCGATGCGCTTCAGGAAGCCCGGGGGCGACAGGACACGCAGATCGGGCTTGAACATCGCTGGCCTCGGGGAGAGAGTTGGGTACCCAGGACACCGTGAACCGGAACCGATGGTGCCCTAACGAGATTCACGCGACTTTGACGGCCCCCCAAATGTCCCGTCTGCAGGCCGTCGCCTTCACGCCGGGGTCGAGGGACACAGGGGATGTCCAGCCAATGCACCGCAGATATGTATGGGAGGTCGCCTGTGGCGTTTTGCGTGGATACCGTGCCGGGTATGTGCATGTCACAAGATGAGACGTGGGTGCGCGTTGGCGTTCCCGGCCCTTCTGGCGGCCGGTCTGTCCGGATGCCCCGGATCGCCCCCCGTGTCGGCAACTCCCCCGCCCGTGGTCAAGAGCTTCTCGGGTCGGGACTACCTTGCTCGGGTGGCCAAGGCGAAGACGGATCTTGCGGCCCTCGTGGCCGAGGCGCAGGCGGCGACCTTTGAGGATGCCGCCGATGTCAAGAGCAAGCGCAACCATTACTTCTCTATGGTGAGGGCATCTTGTGACGACCCCGTCCTCAGGAAGTACGACGCGTTGTCGACAGCATCCCGCGTCGAGATGGATCCGAGCAGGCGGGCCCATGAAAGGGCCGTGAGGAGTGCCGAGGAGGCTCTTCGCATCCTCTTTGACGCGGCCTACCTGCACTTCAAGCCGTGGCAGAAACCGCGCTTCGCGCGCCAGCGATCGCGCCTGTAGCGGGTGGGTCAGTTGACGCGGCGGCGATTGGCGAGGCGACGATTGGCGAGGTGATCTCCGCCCGCGACGACGGTCCGGGTGTCCCGTGTCCCTCTCTTGTAGGTCACCGTGGCCCGTGTCCCGAGTCGGGCCACGATCCGGTCGGCAAGCGCGGGATAGGCGGATCGACGCCGAGCCGAGGTGGTCTTGGCGTCGTCGAGAAATCGGGTTCGCGCAAAAGCCAGCCTCGAGGGATTGAGACGCCGGGCCAAGGCTGAATCGGCAGCCTGGCGCAAGGGTGGGTCCGGCACTTTCCTTGCAATCTTGCCGATATCCCCGATGTCTACGAACACCAACTCGAGGCGATTCTTGAATTCTTGCTCGGACATGACTTCGCGGCTGCCCGTGCCCGGATCGACGATCGTGACGGTACCGTTCTTGTAGCCCGTGACAACCACGGCATGGGATGTCGGGTTGCCCTCCTGGTCGACGGCCTTGATGCCGACCTGGACAGCGCCCTTGCCTACCTTGAGGAGGTCGGCAAAGAGGTCTTGCATCCTGTCGAGAGGGAAGTCCTGGACAGGCTCGAAACCCACCAGATTCTGACCGGTCAGCGATCGGGAGATGGCCTCGAACTGGCCGGCCGTCAGGCCGCCCTCGCCCACGGCCTCGTCGTTGCCGAAGCGTCGCGGTTCCCTACCAAAGGCGCCATTGCCGATACGTTCGTCGCCTTTCGCCACCATGCGGTTGCCCAAGTTCATCACGGACTCCTGGAAAATGTCCTCGATGGCGCTGCGGCCCTCCTGGTCGGCGAGTCCGTCGAGCGATGCCACGAGCGTATCGCCCCCGATGGTCTTGACGGAGCCGTCGACGAGCAGGCCGTGCATGATGCGCACGTACTCTGCGGGATTGTTGCCCGCGAGCGTGATCTGGACGGTCGCTGCCGTGCAAGTGAAAGTCCCCTCGCCCTGGCCGATGGCATGGGGGTGGGCCATGCTGTCAATCAATTCGCTGACCAGTTGCTTGTTAGCAGGCATCCCCGGCAGTTGCGGCCGCTGGAGCAGATCGAGCAGCTGTTCCTGAATGGAATTGCCTTTGGAGTCGCGAGTTTCCAAGGTGCCGCTGGCCTCGAGCTGCCGGAGGGCCGCCAGCGTCGCCGGATCGTCGGTGAAGGCTGCCGTCAGGTCCTTGACGGCCTGGTTGGCCAACCGCATTGCCCCGCGGTACTCGGGTACGTCGTCATCCTCCGTCTCGGGCTTGAAGCGCGCGGGTACCCGGGTGGCCGACCTTGGGGCCGCCGCAGCCGGCCGGGCGAGTCCGGACTTCTCTGCGCCTTGCTGAGCCTGTCCGCCTGCGAGGCGTTCCACGGCCGCCTGCCACTCCCGACTGCCCGAAAATCCGTCCAGCGTCCGGGTGCGCGCGAAGCGGTTTGCGGTTTGGTCCCGCATGCCTGTTCTTGCCGCAGGGACTTGCACGCCGGCATTGGCCGAGACGCCGGGGGCATCTGGGACTGCTGGGTGCCGTCCTTGTCCCGGGTCGGGATGGACCTGAGGGGTGGCAGCTTGCCGGTGCCGGCCGCGCCGGCGATGATATCTCGCGCCATGATGGAGCCTCCGGGATCTTTCCCCCGTGGCAACTTACCCAGCGAGGGCCCCTGATGCTGCTTCCGGGCAGGATGTTGCCGCCGCCGGTTGACCCACGGCCGAGGCGTCCCTGTCATCCCGGGCAGGAAATCCTGCTTCGGCGTCGTCGTTGACCACGCAAGGGAAGTCGAGCGACTAGGGCTGGGCCACAAGGTCGAAGACCGGAATCGAAAGTTCGGCCCGCAAGGCCTTGAGCAGATCCAGTGCATCGAGCGCCGCGACGTGCGGTGCCGTCGGGTTGCAAGTCACCGCAAGCAGGCGGATGGCTTTGCGGACCTCGATCCGGTGCCCACGGCCCGCCAGCCTTGCCAGTGTCGCGGGACGGCAGACGACATGGGTCGCGTCCGGCAGGATGATGGGGATGCCGGGCAGGCGTCGTGCCAGCAGGGCCAGGGCGAGGCCTTCCGAAAGGGCCCCGGGCAAGGCCACGGCCAGCAGGTCGTCCGGCAGCCACGCGACGAAGGCCTCGGGGTCCTCCAGGGCCTGCCCGGACGCGTAGGGGATGTGTGTTTCCGTGATGTCCAAGTATCCTGACTTGTTGTCTAATGGCGCAAATGTTGTCTGAGTAACTGTCAGCATGTTTGCGAGTGTGACGCTGTCGGTGACGGTCTGGGCAAGGCGCAGCTCGTGCGTGTCCTCCGGCCGGGCGACGGTCAGGGCGCGCCCGCCGGGCATCGGCGCCAGCCTTGCCCCGCCCGATGCCGCCATCGCGAGACCGGTCGCCAGCAAGACGCCATCGGCGAGGTGGGGTGAAGCAGAAGCGCGGCGATCAATGGCCCCGTCGACGAGTACGCGGTGTGCCCCTGCCGCCACCAAGGCCTCGCGTGCAGACGTTGCCCCCTCGACGGTTACAGGTCCTGCGATCTCGACAGCGCCGCGACCGGTGACGCGATAGATGCCGACGGGGCCAAGGCCCGTATGGACTCCGGTCCCGGCGACGAGGGTGAGCGGGGCCGTCGCCCGGCGGGCGGAAGCCTCCGCGGTAGCCAGCAGGGTGCCCACAGGAGGTCGGATACGGGGCTTTGGCAGGTCTGTCACGGCGTCGAGGTCCTCGCCATCGCGCCCCACGGAGGTCAGACCGAGCGGGCCCTGCGGAGCCAACCGCTCGATCAGCCAGTTGAGCGTCGTCGTCTTGCCGACGTTCTTCGCCGTGCCCACGATCGAGAGCGTGGCCGGACGCCCGACTTCGGCGTCGAGGGCGTGGACGAGGTCCAGGAGGCGCATGGGGTTCAGGTTAGCACGGGGTGGTCCGGCAGCAGGCCCATTGGCCGGGGCCACCTGAGCTCTTGGGGGCCCTGAGGCTCATCGATGTCCGGGTATGTGACCCGTTGGCGGACCGGATGGCCTGAAGGTCAGGCCTCTGGCCCCGGGGCCAGCACCGCAAGCGCCAGGTCCACCTTGCCGAGCGGGGCGCTGACCTGAACGCCCGCCAGGTCCTCGCGCACATGCGCCAGCATCTCGCGGGCGATGGCCACGCCCTCGGCCGCGGCACGACCGGCAACCTCGGCCTTCTGCATGCGCCTGAGCAGGTCCCGCGGAACGGCCACGCCCGGGACCTCGTTCGCCATGAACTCGGCGTTGCGATGGCTGGCAAACGGCCAGATACCCGCCACGATCGGGATCCCGAAGGGCCTCGCCCGCTCGAGGAAGGCCTCGAACTGCTTCAGGTCGAAGACGGGCTGGGTGATGGCGAACTGGGCGCCGGCCTCGACCTTCCATGCGAAGCGACGCATCTCGTGGTCCAGATCGAGCGCAGCAGGGTTCACGCCGACGCCGTAGCAGAACGCGGTCTGGCTGCCCATGGGGTGGCCCCCGAGGTCCTGGCCCTGGTTCAGGTGGCGCACCATGTTGGCGAGGCCGATGGCGTCGATGTCGAAGACCGCCGTTGCCTGGGGGTAAGGCCCCATCTTGGGTGGGTCGCCCGTGACCAGCAACAGGTTCCGGATGCCGAGCGCCGCGGCACCCAGCAAGTCCGACTGCATGCCCAGCAAGTTGCGGTCGCGGCAGGTGTAGTGCACGACGGGCTCCAGGCCTTCGCGCGCAATCAGGAGGCTTGCCGCGAGTGCGCTCATGCGGCTCTGGGCCCGGGGGCCGTCGGGCACATTGATGGCCTCGATGCCGGCCGCGCGGGCTGCACGGACCTGCTCCAGCCACGCCGTGGCATCTGCACCCTTAGGAGGCAGCAACTCGAGCGTCGCCACGAATTCGCCTGCGGCGAGGCGGGCGCCCCAGCGCGATCGTTCGGAAAGCGGCACGGGCGGCAGGGCCCCGGCCTGCTCGGGCTCGGGTCGCGCGCGCGCTGCGATCCGGATTCGGCCCGTGCCGCGTGCTCGCAGCGTGTCCGCCATCAGGCGGATGTGGTCGGGCGTGGTTCCGCAGCAGCCGCCGATGAGGCGAGCGCCCACCTGCTGCAGGCGCCGTGCATACCGGGCCATGTAATCCGGGCTTGAGAGGTACATCTTGCGGCCGGCGACCTCACGGGGCATGCCGGCATTGGGTTGGACCGACAGTGGCTTCGTCGTCACCCGGGCCATGCGCTCGATGGCTTCCAGCATCGGGCCCGGGCCAACCGAGCAGTTGAGGCCCAGGACATCCGCTCCCCACGCATCGAGGGCCTTGGCGACATCCTCGGGCGAGGCGCCATAGCTGGTGCGTCCGTCCTCCTGGAGCGTCATCTGCGCGATGACAGGCAGGTCGGTCCTGGCTCTGACGGCGAGCAAGGCCTGGTGCATCTCCTCGAGGTCCGAGAAGGTCTCGAGGACAAAGGCATCGACCCCGCCGTCCAGCAGGCCGTCGACGGCTTCGCCGAAGAACGTCCGGGCCTCCTCGAGGGCCGTGGGCCCGTAGGGCTCGAGGCGGATGCCCAGCGGACCGATGGCGCCCGCGACCCAGCGGTCGTCGCCGGCGGCACGGCGGGCCAGTCCGGCTGCGATGCAGTTCAGGCGCACGACCTCGTCGCCCAGGCCATGAGCGGCCAGGTGCGGGCGCGTCGCCCCGAAGGTGTTGGTCTCGAGGATACGGGCGCCGGCCTCGGCATAGGCTGCGTGCACCGACGCCACCAGGTCGGGGTCTTCGAGGCACAGCGCGTCGTAGCTGCGGTTGATGAAGACGCCCTTCTGATAGAGCATCGTCCCCATCGCCCCGTCGAAGAGCAGCACCTCGCCGCCTGACAGGGCCTTGGCCAGCGGATCCCTCATGGCATGCCGACGGCCGCGGGGCGGACCGAGAAGTAGGTCGCCTCGGGGTGATGCAGCACGAGGGCCACGGTCGACTGTTCGGGGACCAGTTGGCAGGCCTCGGTCAGGGTCATGCCCGTGGCGTCGGCGACGGGCATGATGTCGAAGAGCAAACGGTGGTCTTCAAGGTCGGGGATGGCCGGATAGCCCCAGCTGTAGCGCTTGCCCCGCCCTTCGTCCAGCCCCCACTGACGCCGTACCCGTCGGTGGGTGAACTCGGCCAGCGCCTCGGCCAGCTCGACGGCCAGACCGTGGGCGTAGTAAGCCTCGGCGTAGGCATCCGCTTGCTGGAGCGCCCCGAAGCGATCGGAGGCGCCTTCGCCCACCGTCACGGCCTGAAGGGCCAGCACATCCCGTCGGCCCGCATCCGCGGGCTGCACGTAGTCGGCCAGTGACAGTCGCGCGCCGCCGGCCTGGCGCGGGCAGCGGAAACGGCCCAGCGGTGTCATCGCCCGGTCGTCCTCAAAGACGACCAATTCATCGCCGTCGGCGATGCAGGCATAAAAGCCGTAAATCCCCCGGGGATGCAGCCAGGGTGCGCGCATCATGTCGGCGCGCAACTGCGCGAGCCGGGGGGCGAACTCCCCGGCGACGAGGCGATCCCAGTCGGCGCCTTTGGTGCCGCGGCCACCCCACGACAGGCGGAACAGGCTGTCGGTGTCCAGCAGGTCGAACAGGGCATCGAGCGGGACGGGCTCCAGCACGCGGGGGCCCCAGAAGGGGGGCGGGGGTACGGCGGCGACGGGCCGGACGGCCGAGCGTGCGGGCATGATCGTGGCCTGCGCCGAGGCCTCGCGCGGGGCTGCGGCAGCCTGGGCAGCAGCATGGATGTCCGAGACAAGGGCCGGGCGCCGCTCGGGATCCGTCAGCCGGTCCAGCAGGGCCAGGCCTTCGAAAGCGTCCTTGGCGTAGAAGACGCCTGCGGGATAGGGCGTACCATTCGGCAGCAGCGCGATCCTGCGCCCGAAGGACGGATTGATCGCCGCCCCGCCAATCAGGATCGGCAAGTCCACGCCCTGTCGGTGGGCCTCCTCGACGCAAAGCGGCATCTGCCGCGAGGTCGAGACCAGCAGGGCCGAGAGGCCGATGGCATCGGCACGCAGTTCGCGCGCCCGGTCGAGGATGGTCTGGACCGGAACCTGCTTGCCAAGGTCGTGCACGGTGTAGCCGTTGTTGGCGAGGATCACATGGACCAGGTTCTTGCCGATGTCGTGGACGTCCCCGAAGACCGTGGCGAGGACGACGGTGCCCTTGCTGGCGCCATCGATGCGGTCGAGGTGGGGTTCGACGTGGGCCACGGCGCGTTTCATGACCTCGGCCGACTGCAGGACGAACGGCAGGATGAGTTCGCCTGCCCCGAAGCGATCGCCCACTTCCTTCATGGCCGGTAGCAGGACCTCGTTCAGGACCGTGACGGGGTCCCGTCGGGAGAGGACCTCGTCCAGCAGCGCCTCGATGCCCTCCTTGCGGCGCTCGACGATCTGCCGGTGGATGCGTTCCTCGGCCGTGCGCGGGTCGGCCTCGGGGACGGCCGTCACGGTCGCGTTGCCGGTCTCCGGGGCCGTGTCGAACCACGCAATCAGCCGCGGTAGGGCATCGTCCCTGCGGGCGAGCACCAGGTCCTCGGCCAGGGTCAGGGCATCCGCGGGAATCTCGTGCAGAGGCAGGACGTGGTCCGGGTGGACGATGGCCAGGTCGAGGCCGGCCTTGACGGCGTGATGAAGGAAGACGGCGTTGACGACCTTGCGGGCTTCCGCACCCAGTCCGAAGGAGACGTTGGAGACGCCCAGGATCGTGCGGACACCCGGCATTTCCTGCTTGACCAAGCGGATGCCCTGGAGGGTCTCGAGGGCAGATTCCGCGTACTCGGGGTCGCCCGTGGCAAGCGTGAAGGTCAGCGTGTCGACGATGAGGGCGTCCGGGGCGAGGCCATATTCTCCCGTGCACAGGTCGTGGATGCGGCGGGCCACCGCCCGCTTGCTTTCGGCCGTTCGGGCCATGCCCCCCTCGTCGATGGTCAGGGCGACGACAGCCGCGCCGTGCTCGCGAACGAAGGGCAGCACCGTGTCGATGCGTGTCCGGCCGTTCTCGAGATGGATCGAGTTCACGATCGCCCGCCCCGGGCAGGCGCGAAGTGCTTCATGCAGGACGGCCGGTTCGGTGGAGTCGATTACGAGGGGAGCCTCGACGCCCCGCGACAGTGCGCCCACGACCCGGGCCATCGTCGCGGCCTCGTCGGCACGCTCCGTCAGGGCCACGCAGACGTCCAGCACGTGGGCACCCGCCGCGACCTGCTGGCGGGCCACCTGCACCAGGCCGTCGTCATCGCCGTCGAGTACCAGCTGCTTGACCTTGCGGCTGCCCTGGGTGTTCAGGCGTTCGCCCACGATCAGGGGTGCGGGCTCCTGGTCGAGGGCGACGGCCTGCATGGCGCTGGCCACATAGGCGGGCGTCGCAACGGGTCGCGGCTGCGGGCGGAGATCCCCCACCGCCTGGGACAGGGCGCGGATGTGGGCGGGCGTGGTGCCGCAGCAGCCTCCGACCGCACCCACGCCGTAGCGCGAGACGTACTCGGCCAGGATTTGGGCCATGGGCGCGGGCTCGAGGGGGTAGACGGCCTTGCCGTCGACATTCAAGGGCAGGCCTGCATTGGGCAGGATGCTGATGGGACGGGTCGACCGTTCCGAGAGCAGGGCGATGGGCGCACGCATGGCGTCTGGCCCCGTCGCGCAGTTCAGGCCGACGACATCGACGGGCAGGGCCTCGAGAATGGCGATCGCAGCCCCGATATCCGTGCCCAGCAGCATGCGCCCCGTGGGATCGAGCGTGACCTGCACCTGCAGGGGCACGCTGCGCCCCAGGTCGCCAAAGGCTCGCCGGATGCCCGCGATGGCCGCCCGTACCTCGAGGATGTCCTGCGCCGTCTCGACCAGCAGCAGGTCGCAGCCACCCTCGACGAGGGCCACGGCCTGTTCCCGGTAGGTCTCGGCCAGATCCTCGAAGCCCACGGCGCCCAACACCGGGTCGCCCGAGGACGGCAGCATGCCCGTGGGGCCGAGTGATCCTGCGACGAACCGCGGTCGGTCGGGGGTCGCAAGGGCATCGGCTTCGGCACGGGCGAGGCGCGCGGCCGTCACGTTGAGTTCGTGGGTCCGGTCGCCCAGATCCCACTCGTCGAGCTTGCGGCGGTTGCCACCGAAGGTGTTGGTCTCGACGACGTCGGCGCCAGCCTCGAGGTAGGCGCGGTGGACGCCGCGGATGACGTCGGGCCTGCTGGCGACGAGGATCTCGGGGCAGCCCGCGCGGCCCTGGTAGTCCTCGGCCGTCAGCTCGAGGGGCTGCAGCATCGTGCCCATGCCGCCGTCAAAGACGAGGATGCGTTGGGCGAGGGCGGCGAGGTAGGGGTGCATCGGGGCCCGAGGGGCCGGATTTCCAGTCATGTCGTTCCCGTCAGGGCCCGGTTGCGGCGGATGGCTGCCCGGACCGGACCATCACCAAGTGTAGCCTACGTGGCGGCCGTCCCCCCACAATTCCCGCCTGGCGCTCGGCGATCCTTGTGCGCGAGCCGCTTCGCAGTCAGGAGCGCCGCACTGCGGTCGAGCCTTGGGGCAAGGCGGGATTGTTTCGCTCGGGGGCGTGGCTTGGTCGGGCAACGCTCCCGGGCGTTTAAACGTGAGCAATCTGGCCCGGGCAGATTAACTCGTTCTTAAGTGTCAAGAGGTTATGAATAGCGCATCGCTTCAGGATAGCCCCTGCAAGACCAGGCGGGCAGCGCGTGTCGTTGCCCCATGCAGATAAAGGCCAAGGGGCCAGGAATTGTCATCGTGAAGCGTTGCATTTGGGCGTCTCTCGTCGTGTCGTTTACCGCAGGTTGCGGCGCACTTCCTGCACCTCAGGGGCGCGTCGCGGACTCAGAGGGCGTGTCTGCGCTCGGAAGGGGCAAGATCGGGACCGTCCAGGGCTGGCAGGCGCGCACCGAGACAGGTACGGGCAATGTCGTCGCGGTGGCCGTGACGCCCGCAGTCCAGGTGGGCGTGGGAACTGCGGCCCGGACGGCGCCGGCATCGCTTCGCCTGACCTACACGGACAAGACCGGCTACTTCGCGGGTCGCATGACGCTTAATGGCTGGTGTGTCCTGGCGATGGCCGGGGGGCGCCGGGTCGAGGTGGGTGCCGTCAGCCTGGGGCGTCAGGATGCGGCGACGACCGGCCCGGCTGATTTCGTCGGCGTGGCCCAGTTGTCGGCCCTGCCTGCCGGCGAGGTGCCGGTAGCCCTTGAACTGGCTGTCTCCTCGAGCGATCGGTATGGCCATCTGCGCTGGGATTCGGACATCGGGCGGAACTACAAGCTGGCCAAGCGCTGACGGCCGGCGTACGTGTGACGGGCGGCGGTGGGGCAGCGGAACCCGTGGCAGTGTCCGTGCGGAGAGACGGCTGAAGCGTCGGGAGGCATCCGTGGCTTCGCGTGGCGCGAGCAGCACGGTCATGGGGTCATTTCGATGAGGAAGGAGGATGCCCGCTTGCATCGCTTGCCCTCGTCACCCTTGATCTTAGGCGCCTGCGTCTGGTTGACCGTGGCGCTGGCGCATCTGGCCTGGAGCATGCGTCGCGTGGAGGGGCAGGAACCACACGTTGCAACCATGGACGATGCGTCCCTGCAGGACTGGGAAGCCCTGGTGGCGCGTTTCGCGCGGGCCGGCGACCTGTTCATCCAGAAGGTCCTTCGTGGCGCGGCGGAGGACCCGGCTTGGCGCGGAACCCTGCGGGACACGTTGCAGTTGACCGAGAAGCGGGGCTGGATCGGGTCTGCGGAGACCTGGCTCTAGATTCGCGAACTCAGGAACCTGGCGGTGCATGAGTACGGGGGAGATGCCGTGGATGCGGCGCTCTGCCGGATGCGTGACCTGTGCCCGACGGTGGTAGCTACAAGGGGGCTCGGGGCCGATGCGCCTGACGGCAGCTGAACGCTTGCGCCTGCTCTCGGCGGCCCGGGCCACCCTGGGCGCATCGTGGACCAAGTGGCTCTTTGGCAGTTGCGCGGAGGACCGGCTGTCGGGGGGCGACACTGCTGGTCGTGCTGCCGGATGAGGCGGCCCTGCTGGCGGCGCTGCCGTGGAAGGCCCGGTTTTTGGTGGCGGCCAAGACGCTGGTCTGGGACCAGCAGATTGATCCCGTCCTGACGACCGGGGAACGCGTGCGCGATAATCCCTTCCTTCAGAGCCTCTTGCCAACGGCTGTGGCTCCAGGGACAGCGGATGGGGAGGTCGCTTGAGGTACCAGCCGGGCCGTCACGGTCGCGTGCCTGAGCTGGGGGATGATGTAGCCTTGCGGATGATGGCAGCCTGTGGGGCATTTCGCCGTTCGCGAAAAGCCTGTCTGCCCCCTGAACCACGTTCCCGCCCTTGACCTGTACTTCGAGCGTCAGGTGGATTTGACGCCCGACGAGATGTGGCGGGCGTGGACGAATCCGGCCTTGATGGTGCAGTGGTTCACGCCGGCACCTTTGCGCACGCTCGAGGCCGAAATGGATGCCCGGCCGGGCGGGCGCTTCCGTACCATGATGGCCGGGCCCGAGGGGCCGACAGTCGAGGGCGATGGCTGCGTGTTGGCGGCCGAGCCGGGCGCACGGTTCGCGTGGACCAACGCCATGCGGCCGGGCTTTCGACCCCTGGTGCTGAACGGAGAGGGAGACTTTCCGTTCGTGGCCGAACTGAGCTTCGAGAGCCGGGACGGGGGCACCCATTACTGCGCCGTGGCGCGGCACGCCACACCCGAGGATCGGGAGCGTCACGGCGCCATGAACTTCGAGGAGGGCTGGGGCGCGGCACTCGCGCAGATGGTGACGCTGATGCAGGGCCTGCGGGGCTGATGGCTCGGACCAGCACCTATCTGAACTTCCCCGGGACGACGGAAGAGGCCTTCCACTTTTACCGGGCAGTCTTCGGGACCGAGTTCGTTGCTACGCTCCAACGCATGGGGGAAGTCCCCGGGATGGAGGGTCTGCCCGAGGATCAGCGCCGCCTCGTGATGCATGTCGAACTGCCCATTCTGGGTGGCCATGTCCTGATGGGGACGGATGCCGTCGCGTCGATGGGGCATGACCTGCAACAGGGTAACGCCGCGCATCTCAACCTCGAGCCCGACACGCTCGACGAGGCCCGGCGCCTGTTCGGGGCGCTGGCCGAGGGGGGCGTCGTCAAGCAGCCGCTTGAGCAGATGTTCTGGGGCGCGACCTATGGGGCCGTCGTGGATCGTTGCGGCGTGTCGTGGTTGGTGAACTGCGCCGCCCAGGCCTAAGGCTGGGGGGGCGCGTCCGGCAGCACGGTCCAGCGTGTTTTCCTGCCGTCGGGACCCAGCAGGAAGCCTGTCGCGAGGGCGGCTTCGATGCGGGCAAGCACCGTCTCGCGGTCCGAATCGGGGCACGTGAGCCGGACGTTGACCTCCAGATGGTCGTCGGCCGTGTGCGCGCTTGTCAGGTGGGGCCATCGGCACGGGCCCTCGTGATCCCAGTGACCGCAGAGCGCCACGGTGATGGCGCCGCCCGGCGCGCGCGGATCTCCCCCGGGTTCGAGGCGCAGGCGGAACGTCAGGTGATGGGCGGTCCTGTCGGGCATCCGCAGCGTCGGGTCCTCTCGTCGATGGTGGGGTGAGATTCGAATCACTTTTGCGCGACCTCGTCACGCATCGTCGGCAAGGTCCGCGCAGGCCGCGTGAAGGCTCCGGGGCGGGGGCTGCTGGACGAGCTACGCTCGATCATGATGGCCCTGCGGATCCCGTCCCGCCAGACCAGCAGCAGGTCGACCTCGGCACCTGTGTGCGTCCGGCGACGTGCTCGATTGCCACGCGTTTGCAGCGGTCCTTGATGGCCTCTTGGCGACGTCCGAAGGCTGGGGCCAGGTCTCCGCTGGGCATGCCTGCCTACAATGCCCGGACCAAGACCCGATCCTCGGCCACGCTCCGCAGTCTTCCAGCCGTGCGCGCGACCCTGGCCTTGGTGGGGGGGCACCGCTGTGTGAGGCGGGCCTGACTCCGAAGGACCGGGGCGACGGTCAACCTTGGGTGTCGGTTGTACTTCGGACCCGAGTTCGATGGGCACCCCGGTTTGTCGTAAGGGCCCTTGGCTGTGCAGTCAGGTCGGGCATTTGATGATCGTGATGGCCTGAACGCCACGGGCCACAAGCGTTTCGGGAGTTCCAGGTGCCTAAGGCAAAAACTTTTGCCTTAGGTGCGGGCGTTGCGGGCGCGTGGTGTTCGTGCGACGCGAGATGCTCTGGCAAACCGCCATGACGCAGCGTGCCTCAAACCCTTATGCCAAGCGAATGGACGGCGCCCCGGTGCTTCGTCAGCATCGGGTCATGCCCCCGAGTCCCTTGCACGAGGTCCTGGTCGAGTTGCTGCGCCAGGCCCCCGCGCATCTGGCGCCCTTGCTCGCCCGCGCCCTGCCCGGACTGGACCCGGCGCTGCCTGTCATGTGCGTGGATGCGACAGCCAGCGAGCCGCTTGTCGTCGAACGTCGTGCCGACCTCGTGCTGGTTCTTGGCAAGCCGGACGAACCGGATCTGGTGGTGGTGGCGGAGGTCCAACTGAGCATCGACCGCGACAAGCAGTATGCGTGGCCG
>Ga0194133_10000370_pt1 | contig 94509 bp, 81 predicted proteins | sample TA2KigOf40mmetaG_FD_155448 | JGI IMG/M metagenome (GOLD analysis project Ga0194133, IMG submission 155448) | Freshwater microbial communities from Lake Tanganyika, Tanzania - TA2015055 Kigoma Offshore 40m | ecosystem: Environmental > Aquatic > Freshwater > Lake | place: Tanzania: Lake...
CTCGTTGCCCGTGCGAACATCGCGCTGATGATGCTTGAGCGCGGGCGGCGCGAGGATCTTCCCGAGGCCGTCAGGCTGCTTGTCTGGAGTTACCAGGCTGCCGCCGAACGCGGGTTCGCGGAGGCGGCGCAGCTCGAGCAGATTCTTCGCGCGCTGGGGATCGAGTCCCGGTGATCGCTCGGCGCCGCGCGGGGGTCAGGGAGATTTCGGGACGTCGCCGCGGATCACGCCCTGGACCGGGGCGCGCGACGGGTCGTTTTCCAGCTTGCGGATGATCGCCAGACCGGTGACGAGGATCTCCTTCTGGCGCTGCTCCTCGGCGTCGAGCGGCTCACCCGACGTGAGGCGCTCGACCAACCGGCCGATCCCGTCGGCGGCCTGCCGGTACTCGACATACAGCTCGTCGACCGCCTTCTTCAGTTCGGCGCGGATCTGCGGGGCGCTGGCGTCGACGAGGGCGTCGAGCTGGGCGTCGTCGTCGAGGTTGATCCCCTCGCGCCGGGCGCGGGCGAGCGATTCCTGGAGCATCCCCGAGACGAGCGTGTAGACCTTCTCCTCGAGACCCTTGATCTGGCCGTCGAACTGGGTCGCCAGCAGGTCGCGGGCGCCCGACACGATCTGCGGCGGGGCGTCGAGCAGCGCCTTCTCCGCATGGTCCAGCACCGCCGGCGCCTCGGCCACCAGCCGCTGGCCGAGCTTTCCGACCTCCTCGTCGAGGCGCGGCTCGAGCGTGGCCGCCGCCAGCGCGACGATCACGTCGGGCTCGGCGAACTTCTTCACCGTCGAATGGAGGTAGTTGAGGTAGGCACCGACGCCGGCGACCAGCGCGGCGACCGCCAGACTGGTGAGCAGCCGGCGGGTGCCGGCGGCCGCCGCGGTGGAGTCGAGCCGGCGCTCGAGCGCGGCCACGGCGCCGGCGAGATCGCCGGAACGGTCGGCACCGGGAGACGTGTGGGCGGCCATCGGAAACACTCCTCGGGACACGGTGCGGGACAGCGCGAATCGGACGCCGACGGGCTCACGGGGCCGGGGCGGGGTCGGGCGCTTCGGCGGGAGCCGGCGTCGACCGGACCGCTGCCGGCGGCGCCGCGGCCGGCGCGTCGTCGACGGGCCATTGCTCGACGGCACTGTCGACCATCATCAGGACGTTGTGGATGAACCGCTTCTGGAGCCGCGACTCGGCTTCGGTCATGGCGTCGGCGATCGGCAGCTTGTCGAGCAGCGCCGCGAGCCGCTCGCGCTCGGTGGCGATCGTCCGCTCCACCTGCTCGCCGAGACCGGCGCCTTCGGAGATCAGGCCGTCGCGGAGCCGCCCGGCGAGTTGCTCGACGCGGGTCTCGGTGAGTTTGGGGAAATCGCGCTTCAGATCGGCGGCCAGCTTGCGCGCCACGCGCTGCATCGCCTCCTCGGAGCGGGCGCGAACCATCTTCTCGGTGTCGGTGGCGAACGAGTCGGCTTCGGTGGCGATCCGCGACGACATCTCCGGGAGGAGCTTCATCCCGCGCTCCATCGCCAGGTCGCCGTAGGCCGGCACCGCGCCCATCACCTGGGAGGCGAGCTTCTCGCCGAGCGGCGGGCCGATCGCCTCGACCTTCGCCTGGAGCGCCTTCTCGAGCCCTTCGGCCGTGACCTGGCTCTCGAGCGTCTTCCACAGCGACCAGCCGAACAGCCCGGCCATCGCCAGCAGGGCGAGCGAGCCGCCGGTGAGGAGCCAGCGCGTGAGGCGGTTGGCCGACTCGATCTGGTCGAGCCGGCGGTTGCACTCGCCGATCGCCCTGGTGAGGTGGTCGTGTCCGCCGGCGCCGACGGCATCGGGATGGTGCATGGAAGCCCCCTTGGTCTCGTCACGGCTGCCGGCCGGCGCCGGCCCCGCGCCTCCCCTGGCACGGGTGTCCCCGCGGCACGCGATCGTGCCCAGCGGCAGCGAGCCTAGCTTCGTGAATCACGAAAGTCGGCGGCCCCGCCGGCGGGGCGCCCGCTCATCCCTCGCGGAGGGGAGAGGCCGGGGCGCGGTCCACGTCAGGCGAACAGGCCCGTCACCACCCGGCCGGCGACGTCGGTGAGCCGGAAGTCGCGGCCGGCGTGGCGGGACGTGAGGCGCTCGTGGTCGAGGCCCAGCGCCGCCAGGAGCGTGGCGTGGAGGTCGTGCATGTGGACGCGGTCGGCGATCGCGTGATGGCCGAACTCGTCGGTGGCGCCGTGGGCATGGCCGGCGCGGAACCCGCCGCCGGCCAGCCACACCGTGAATCCGGCGGGGTTGTGGTCGCGGCCCGTGCCGTTGTCCTGGGCGTAGGGGGTGCGGCCGAACTCGCCCCCCCACCAGACGATGGTGTCGTCGAGCAGCCCGCGCCGTTTGAGATCCGTGACCAGCGCCGCCACCGGCCGATCGACCGCCCGGGCGTGGTCGAGGTGCTTGGGCATGTTGGAGTGCTGGTCCCAGGCGGGGTTGTTGGAGTTGTCGGTGTAGTTGACCTGCACGAACCGCACGCCGCTTTCCACCAGCCGCCGCGCCAGCAGGCACTGCCGGCCGAAGTTGTCGGTCTCCTTCGCGCCGATGCCGTACAAGGCGAGGGTCTCGGCCGTCTCGTCGGCGATGTCGAAGACGCGCGGCGCCGCCGCCTGCATCCGCGCCGCGAGCTCCTGCGCCGCGATCACCGCCTCCAATTCGCCGTCGCCATGCCGGCCGGCGAGCTGGGCCCGGGCGAGGTCCGAGGCGAGGAGGCGGCCGCGCTCGGCTAGCGCCCCGGTCCGCGCCGGAGCGAGGTTGGGGACGGTCGCCTCGGTGGCCGGTTGGCCGGCACGGCCGACCGCCGTGCCCTGGTGGATCGCGGGGAGGAAGGCATGGCCGTAGTTGCGCGGGCCACCGTTGGCCAGTGCCGGCGACAGGCTCACGAACCCCGGCAGGTCGGCGTTCTCGCTGCCGAGTCCGTAGTGGACCCACGCTCCCATGCTCGGGCGGATCGCCGTCGTGCTGCCGGTGTGGAGAAACAGCGTTGCCGGCCCGTGGGCGATCCCCTCGGTGTGGAGGCTCTTGACGAGGCACAGCTCATCGACGATCCCCGCCATCTCCGGAAATAACTCCGACACCCACTGGCCGCTATGGCCATGGCGGGCGAACTTCCACAGCGGCTTCATCACCCGCTGCGGCGGGCTGGTGCCGGTCTTGGCGATGCTCCGCAGGTCGCCGAACGGCATCTGCTTGCCGTCGTCGGCGAACAGGCGCGGCTTGTGGTCGAAGCTGTCGACGTGGCTCACGCCGCCGGCCATGAACAGGAAGATCACGCGTTTGGCACGCGGCGGCAGATGGGGGCCGACGGCGGCGCCGGCGCTGCCGGCAAGTCCGGCCAGGGCGAGGCTGCCGAAGCCGCAAGCGGCCCGGGACAGCGCGATCCGGCGCGGAACGGGGAGGGCGGTCACGGTGGTCATTCCAAGTAGCGGAAGTCGATCGAGCCGAAGAGGGCCTGGACGAGGACCGCCAGGGCGTCGGGATCGGCCGGGGAATCGCGGAGGAACTCCAGGCACCGCGCCGCCTCTTCGGACCGCGGCGGGCGGCCGAGCAGCGCTCGGTACAGCCAGTCGACGCGCGCCCCGTCGGCCGGCGTGCCCTCGCCGTCGGGGACGACGGCCAGCACCCGGGCGGCGGTCGCCCGCGCCTGCTCGACGACGAACGGATCGTTGGCGAAGAACAGCGCCTGCGCGGCGACCGTGCTCGTGCCGCGCGTTCCGGCGGCGGCGTTGATGTCGGCGAAGTCGAAGACCTCGAACACGGTCGGCCGGCGGTTGCGGAACGCGGGGACGTAGACGCTCCTCCGCGTGTCGGTGAACGCGTAGCCGTATTCGATCGTCTGGGCGGAGGTGTCGTTGGCGTCGATCTCGCCGGCACCGCGGATCGAGAGACCGCCGACGGTGCGCTCGAGCGTGCCGGCGGCGGCGAGGATCGCGTCGCGGATCTGCTCGGCGTCGAGCCGGCGCCGGCGGGCCCGGGTGAACAGGGCGTTGTCGGGGTCGGCCGGATCGGGTGGGGCGACGGCGGCGGCGTAGGTCCGCGACAGCACGATCGCGCGCACCAGGGGCTTGAGGCGGTAGCCGTCGGCGACGAGGCGGGCGGCGAGGTGATCGAGTAATTCGGGATGCGAGGGGCTGTCGCCGGTGGCGCCGAAGGCGTCGACCGTGGCGACGATCCCCCGTCCGGTGAGCCAGTGCCAGACGCGGTTGGCGATCACGCGGGGAACGACGGGATGGGAGGGGTCACCGAGCCAGGCAGCCAGTTCGCGGCGACCGCTCGCCCCCGTCGGGATCGCCAGCGCGTCGCCGAACACCGCCGGCACGCCGCGCGGCACGGCGGCGCCGCGGTTCTTCTCGATCCCGCGCACGCGCACCGCGGTGTCGGCCGGGGCCTCGCGGTCGCGGACGGTCATCACCGTCGGCCGCGGGGGCAGCGCGGTCTCCAGGGCCTTGCGCCGCGCGTCGAGGTCGCGGACGCGGGCGGCGGCGCCGTCGTCGCCGGCCGGGACGGCCGCTTGCCCCTCGGGCACCAACTGGATTCCGTCGACGATCACGTGGCCGTCGGTGCCGGCGGTGCCGACGAGGAGGTGGCCGGCAGACCCCTTCTCGAAACGCCACGTGCCGACGCTCACGAACCGGCCGAGCAGGGGCGGCGGGCGGCGCTGGTCGACGGTGAGGTCCTCCTCGCCGTCGGCGTGGAGGAGGTGAAGCGGCACGTTGGTGGCGCGCGAGGCGCCGGCGTTGTAGGCGAGGCGGATCTCGTAGCGGCCGCTCGCCGGTGGGTCGATCGCGAACGTCGCCGACTTCTCCCCCTTGCCGGCGTTGTCGTCGTGGACGTAGCCCGTGCCGAGGTGGTCGGGGGAAAACGTCGAGTGGCGCCACGCACCGACGAACGTCGCCCGGGTGTCGTCGATCACCAGCCCGGCGAGCCGCGCCGGATCGAGGGGGCCGGGCGGAAACGGGCTCGACCCCGCGGCCTGCTTCTTGGCGCCGCGCAGGGCCTTGGTGACCTCGGCCAGTTCGGCGTCGATCGCGGCCCGCCGCGCGGCGACCGGCTCCGGTTCGGCCAGCGGGGCGGCGATCCAGCGGGCGACGTTGTCGGTCTCGTTGAGGAGCGTCTGCGTCGAGGCGAAGATCCCGGCCAGGGCGTGGTAATCGGCCTGCGTGATCGGCTCGAAGGCGTGGTCGTGGCAGCGCGCACAGCCGAACGACTGGCCGAGGAACACCTTGCCGATCGTGTCGAGCTGCTCGTCGACGATGTCCATCCGCAGTTGCTGCTTGTCCTGCTCCTCGTAGTTGGTCGGCCCGAGGGCGAGGAACCCGGTCGCCGCCAGCAGCGCCTCGCGCTCGTCGGCCGAGTCGGCCGGAAGCTGGTCGCCGGCGAGCTGGGCGGCGATGAACCGGTCGAACGGCAGGTCGGCGCCGAGGGCGCCGATCACCCAGTCGCGGTAGCGCCAGGCATCCTTGAACAGCAGCGTGCGCCCGCCGCCGCTGCTCTCGGCGAACCGCGCCAGGTCGAGCCAGTGGCGGCCGAAGCGCTCGGCGAACCCGGGATCGGCGAGCAGCCGGTCGACGACCGCGACGACGGCCCCCTGCGGGTCGCGGGCGCTGGCGGCGAGGAACGCGTCGAGCTCGTCGGGCGCGGGGGGCAGGCCGACGAGGTCCTCGTGGAGGCGGCGGAGCAGCACCTCCGGGGAGGCGCGCGGCGCCGGTTCGATCCCGGCCGCCTCGGCCCGCGCGCGGACGAGCCGGTCGATCGGATCGCCGTTCCACTCCGCGTCGGCCACCGCCGGCGCGGCGGGTGCGGAAAGCGGCTGCAGGCACCACAGCTTCCGCCCCTCCTCGAGCGACATCCCGGCGGTCCCGCGCGGCCGGTTGACGCCGGAGTGCGGCAGTGGGTCGCCGTCGCGCGGATCGAAGGCCCCGCCGGCGATCCACTTCTCGAGGATCGCGACCTCGGCGGGGTCGAGCCGCTCCCCCGGGGGCATCTTCGGAGCGTCGATCTCCCAGCGGACGGCGCGGACAAGCAGGCTCTCCCCCGGCTTGCCAGGTACCACGGTCGGACCCGAATCGCCCCCCCGCTGCCAGCCGGCGCGGAGGTCGAGCTGAAGGCCGCCATTGACCTCGGCGGCGGCGGAGTGGCAGTCGAGGCAGCGGCGGGCGAGGAGCGGCGCTACCGCGGAGGAGAAGAATGCCGCCTCATCGGCCGGCACGGCCGGAGATTCGGCACCGCCGACGCCGGTCAGCTGGCCAGCCAACGCGGCCACCCACGCGATGGTTCGTAGCGATCGCCCCGGTCGCATCATGCTCTCCCGACGATAGCCTACCTCGCGCCCGGGGGCCGACCAATGCGGGTCGGTCTCCGTGGGGTTGGGCTACCGGACGCCCCGGCGCGCCGGCGTCCGGAGGAGCGACCGGCCGCCGGGCGATTGTCTCGGGCCCGGTCGCCGCCCGGGGTCACTTCCCGTCGATCCGCACCAGCGACAGCGTGCCGGCGTCGGCGTCGATCTCGAACTTGAAATTGCGGAGGAACCCCATCCCCAGGAGCAGCTCGGCCCCGACCGCGTCGGGCCCGAGGACGACGCACTCGACGTCGTTGACCGTGAACCGGCCGACCCGGACGCTCTTGAGACTCTTGCGCACGCCGCGCACGCCGCGGCCGTCGGCCATGAAGCACTCCACCTCCTCGTCGCCGGTAGTCGGTTCGACGTCGAACTCCGCGGCCGCCGCGGCCGGCACGAGGAGCGTCGAGCACCCGGAATCGACGATCATCTGGCGTGGCTTGCCGCCGTTGACGACCACGCTCGCCGCCAGCGTGCCCCGGTCGCGGACGAGCGGAACGGTTTCGGAGAGGATCGACTCCTCGAGGTCGGCGAGTTTCTTGAGCGCGGCGCGGAATCCGCTTCCCGGGCCGAACGCGAGCGCCTTGCCGGCGGCCTCGCCGGCGGCCGTGACCGCGCGCGACACCGCGGCGTCGTCTTTCCGGTTGTCGTAGGCTGCGGAGAGCTCGGCGGCGCGTTTCCGCAGCGCGAGGAGATGGTCGAGGTAGGCCTCGCGCGCCTCGTTGGCGGCCGTCCGCAGCTCGCGGCCGCGCTCCTCGCCTTGCGTGCGGTCCTCGGTGAGCTGGTTGAGTTGGCTGGTGACGGCATTGGCCGCGCCGACGAGGCGGTTGTAGGTGGCGGGATCGGTGTTGGTGGTCCCCGCCATCAGACCGCTGAGGCGGACGTGCTCGGCGCGGAGTTTGGCCTGGAGATCGCGGCCGCGGGCCATCGCGGCCTCGTGATTGGCCACCTCGCGACCGGCCTTCTGGACGCCGGCGCGGAGCGTCGTCGCCCGGCCGAGCTCCCGGGTGAACTCCGCCTCGTCGGCGAGCACGACCTGCGCCCCGCTGACCCGCAGCCCGGCCTCGTCGAGGAGTTTCTTGGCGGCGGCCTTGTCGTCGGCCGACTGGGCGGTGGACAGGGCGGGGAGCATTGTCACGAGAGCTACCCACGCCGCCACGACGGCGCGGAGGCTCGATCGCGCGAGGATCTGGTCAGCCGCGTTCGCCGCTGCGGCGTTCATCCGAGCTTGTGCCAAGCCGATCGCGGCGGGCGTTACCATGGCCTGTCTCCTCGGTGCTGCCGCTCGGCCGTGCCGATCGACGCACGCGATCATACCGCCGGCGGTGAGCCGACTGCCGCAGGAACGAGCACGGGCCACGGGACCACGGAAAACGGCGTCGGCGCGGCTCATGTCGCGATCGTCGCGGCGCGGGCTCCCGGCTCAGACGGGCGCCTGCTTGCGTTCCGGGGCGTCGGCCGGGGCGACGTCGATGTCGATCACCGTGTCGCCGGAGGTCGAGGTGTCGAGCGGCAGCGTGTGCTCGAAGAACCGGCTGCCGTCGGCTTCGAGCAGCCCCATCACCATCGCCTTCATCGGGCCGCCGCCGACCCCCGGTGCCCGGCTCCCCTTGGTGTCGAACGTGCCGTCCTTGATGACGGCGATCCCCTGGGCGCCGCTGTTCTTCTTCTCGCCGTCGGGGGTGATCACGATCTCCCCACCGACCACCGGCTTGCCGCCGTAGGTGATCTTCCCCGAGACGCGGTGGCGGACTCGCGTGTCGCGCGGGCCGCCGCAGCCGGCGGTCGTGAGGAGGGCTCCCGCGCCGAGCCGGACGACGGCCCGGCGCGTGCGGAGCGGCGTGGCGGGCCGGGGGGGACGGGCGTCGTGGTCGGTCACGGCGAAACGTTCTCCGTGCCGTTGCGGCTGGCGAGGGGGAGGAGAACATTGTTGAGGTCGATGTCCTCGGTGAGGAACGTCACGCTGCCGTCGGCCATGGCGACGTTGCAGCCGCCGGGATGGTTGCTACCGATGCTCACGCTGTTGTAGTTACCCGGGGTGACGTACTTCACCGTCCGCATCCCGTTGGCCACGTTCTTGACCGCGGTCATGTCGTTGTTCCACATCGCGCCGCGGATCCAGGAGCGCAGCGACCCGCTACCCATGTCGCTCCACGCCATCTCCATCACCATGATCGTCTTGCTCGTGCCGTCGTGGATGTCGGTCAGTGCGACGCCGAACGGCTTGGAGGGATTGCTGCCGACGACGACCGGCGACAGCGGCATCACGCCGCCGGTGGCGATGAAGCCCTGCGTCGAGGGGAGCTGCGGGTAGGCGCGATTGATCGCCGGGTTGGTCCCGATCGGTCCGGCGTTGGCGACGTAGTGGGTCGTGTAGGCCCTGGCTCCACCGGTCACGGTGTCGATCGTGCTCCCGGAGAACTCGGCCCAGTCGTTGGCGAAGCTCGGGCAGTAGAACGACGGCACCTTGATCCGGGCGACGTTGCGGTTCTGGGCGAAGTTGGTCCCGGCATACGCGGGATTGAGCGGCTGGACCTCGGCGGCGGCTGTGGCTTCCTCGATGAACGGCAGGATCAGCGCCAGCCAGCTGACGCCGGTCTGGCCGCCGGGGGAGAAGTGGACCGGGAGTTGCTGCCGGGCACCGTGGTAGTTCTGGCAGCCGAGAGCGAGCTGCTTCATGTTGTTGACGCACGAACTGCGCCGTGCCGCTTCCCGTGCCGCCTGGACGGCCGGCAGGAGCAGGCCGACGAGCGTGCCGATGATCGCGATCACGACGAGCAGTTCGACGAGTGTGAACCCCTTCCGGGCGGTGCTTCCCGGTCGAGCGCGCATGGACCGGTCCCCTTGCCGAAGACGTAGAAGAAAACGATCGATCCCTCTCCCCGTGGAGGAATGTACCGCTCGGGGCCAGTCGATGCGAGACGTGGGCGCCGGCTTGAGCGGCGGCTGGGGATCGACCACACTCTTCGACCATGCAGAAACGCGCGTTCGGACAGACCGGCTGGCAGGTCACCGAGATCGGGTTCGGGGCCTGGGCGATCGGCGGCGGCCAGTGGGGCGGCGCCGACGAAGGCGAATCGATGGCCGCGCTCCATGCCGCCCTCGATGCGGGGATCAATTTTTTCGACACCGCCGACGTCTACGGCGATGGCCTCTCGGAGCGGCTCATCGCCCGTCTCCGCCGCGAGCGGCACGAGCCGTTCTTCGTCGCCACCAAGGCGGGCCGACGGCTCTCGCCCCATACCGCAGCGGGGTACGACGCCGCCCACCTGACGGCGTTCGTCGACCGCAGCCTCGTCAACCTCGCCGTCGACACGATCGACCTGCTCCAGCTCCACTGCCCCCCGACCGAGGTCTATTATCGCCCTGAGGTGTTCGGCGTCCTCGATCGCCTCGTCGCCGCCGGCAAGATCCGCTTCTACGGCGTCAGCGTCGAGAAGGTCGAGGAGGCTCTCAAGGCGATCGAGTATCCCGGCGTGCAGTCGGTGCAGATCATCGTCAATTGTTTCCGTCTCCGTCCCACCGAACTGTTCTTCGAGCAGGCGCTGCGGCGGCGCGTGGCGGTGATCGCGCGGGTGCCGCTGGCCAGCGGGATACTCACCGGCCGGCTCCGCCCCGACACCGCGTTTCCCGCCGACGACCACCGCCACTTCAACCGCGACGGGGCGGGGTTCGACCGTGGCGAGACCTTCTCGGGCGTCGACTACCGCACCGGCCTGGAGGCGGTCGAACGCCTCCGCGCGCTGGTGCCACCGGGGTGGACGATGTCGCAGTTCGCGCTGGCCTGGATCCTGTCATTCGCCGCCGTCACGACCGTGATCCCGGGTGGACGGCGAGCCGAGCAGGTCGTGGAGAATGCCGGCGCCGCGGCACTGCCGCGCCTCGACCCACGGACACGGGCGGCGGTCCAGGAGATCTACGACGACCTCATCCGGCCGCTGGTGCACCACGTGTGGTGACCGATCACGGCGTGGTGAACGGGTCGCGGCCGGAAAACGCTCAGAGGTTCATCCCGAGGTAGCCCCCCGCGGCATCGCAGGCGGCCTGCTCGCGGGCCAGGCGCTCGAGGGCCCGGCCGAGGTCACCGGCGGCGATGAACCGGTCGAACTCGACCTCGACGGCATGCTTGGCCGACTGGGTGAGCCAGACCACCGCCGGCTGCGTCAGCCAGTCGCAGGTTTCCCGGTCGAGCGTGATCGAGAGGTCGCTCCCCACGGTGCGGCGGTCGGCCTCGTCGGTGATGACGGTTCCCTCGAAGACGAAACCGACCCAGCCGCTGTCGGGGTCGTTGGTGAATCGAAACGTGCAGTGGCCGTCGGTGAGATAATAGGTGTTGCGGGTACCGTGGTGGCCGACCGCGCGCTGCATCCGCTCGAGCCGCCGGCGGAACCCCGGTGAGGCGTCGAGCGGGATGTCGAGCCGCGGCACGCCGCGGAGCGGCGTGCATTCGAACGAGATCTCGACGGCGGGAGGAGGGGCGTCGCTCGTCATGGCCGGGTTTCCCAGGAGCGCCCGAGTCTACTCCAGACGCCGCGCCGCGGCGATCCTCGCCGGCGCCGTCGCCGCGCCGGCGCTGGCGGCTGACGCACCGCGTCTCGAGCGCGTGACGCGGTCGCGGCGGATGATGGGAGTACCCTGGGCGGTCACGGTGTTCGCCCCGGATGGTGAGGGGCGCGCCGCCGCCGAGGCGGCCCTCGACGAGGTCGCCCGGCTCGATGGAGTCCTCTCCGACTACGACCCGGAGAGCGAACTGTCGCGCCTCTCCGCGGCGGCACCGACCGACATTCCGATCCCCCTGTCCCCCGATCTCGGCGCCGTCCTGGCGCGGGCGGTCGAGATCCGCACCGCCAGCGGGGGTGCCTTCGATCCCACCGTCGGGCCCCTGACCACGCTGTGGCGGCAGGCACGTCGCTCCGGGAGGATGCCGCTGCCGGACCGTCTCGCCGCTGCCCGGGCGGCGGTCGGCCCCGAAGCTCTCGTGGTCGAGGGGAATCCGCTCACCGCCCGCCTCACCAGGCCGGGGATGCGCCTCGACCTCGGCGGGATCGGCATGGGGTATGCGATCGACCGGGCACTGTCCCTTCTGGCCGGCCGCGGTGTCGCCGCGGCCCTCGTCGACGCGTCCGGCGATATCGGGGCCTCGGGACCACCTCCCGGAGCCGATGGCTGGAAAGTGGCCGTCGCTGCGCTCGACCCCCGCCAGGATGGCAGCGAGACGCTGCGCCTCACGCACGCCGCGGTCACCACCTCGGGCGACGCCTTCCAGGCGATCGAGATCGACGGCAGGCGCTACAGCCACATCGTCGATCCGCGCACCGGGATCGGGGTGCCGGGGCCAGCCGCCGTCACGGTGATCGGTCCCGATGCGATCACCGCCGACGCCGCCGCCACGGCGGCAAGCGTGCTCGGGCCGGTGGCCGGCTCGGCGTTCGTGGCGGAACTGGCAGGCTGCGCGGCGCGGTTCGTGTGGCAGGAGGAGGGGCGGCCGCGGTCCTCGATGACGGTCGGCTGGCCCGACCGGGCACGGCGGTCGCCCGACGGCGGTTGATCGTCGCTCCGGACGTGCACCAAACGCGGCGGCCGCGCTCCCCCGTATCGCAAGGGGACGCCTCCAGGCTCTCCCGCTCAGCCCGGCTTCACCAGCTTCTCAACGACGGTGACGATTCCTCCAAGTTTGACGGTTGGGAGGACGATACCACCTTCGCCGTCGCTGCGCCCTCGCGAGACGACCCGGTCGCGGGTCGGGGGGCACCGCGGCGTGGGAGCCGGCCTTTGGCCGGCTGCCCCCGAGGGCGCAGCGGCGGCCCTTGAACGGGCCATGGATTTCATCCCCCGACGGACACGCCCCGTGCATCCCACCAGCCGACAGGCGCTCGTCGCGGCGTTGATCGCCTCGCTCCTGGCGCCGGGATGCGCGCCGCGGCAGCCGTTCCACTTCTTCGAGGACGGCGACCTGTCGCACTACGTCGGGGCGGTGCAGAAGATCGAGTATCCCGACTCGTGCTCGCCGCCGCTCGACGAGGCGGCCGGCACGGTCGAACCGCTGACCCTCTCCAACGCCCGCTTCGACCAGATCTGGGAAGTGAGCCTCGAGGAGGCGATCCGCACGGCGCTGGAAAACGGCAAGGTGCTGCGGAACCTCGGCGGCCGGTTCGGCAGCTTCGGCGGGCCGCGGCCCCAGACCGGCGAACCGCCGGTGTCGCTGCTCACGCAGCCGCTCGGCACGCCGACCGTCTACGACCCGGCGATCGTCGAGACCGACCCGATCCGCGGCGTCGAGCCGGCGCTGGCGTTCTTCGACGCACAGTTGGCCAGCTCGCTGACCTGGGAGCGGCAGAACCGGCCGCAGAACGTCGGCGGCATCGGCACGCAGATCTTCCAGCAGCAGTTCCTCGGCGACACCGGCAACTGGACGACGAGCATCACCAAACGGACGGCGACCGGGGCGACGCTCGGCTTCGCCAACTCGACGCTCTACGACAACAACAACTCGCCGATCCGCCAGGACGGCGTGCCCTCGACGTTCACCACCAACTACGACTTCACCTTCAACCAGCCGCTCCTCGAGGGCGCTGGCGTGACCTACAACCGGATCGCCGGTCCCGATCCGTTCAACAACATTGACGGCCGGCCGATCTTCCGCGGCGTGCTGCTGGCGCGGATCAATGCCGACATTTCGCTGGCCGACTTCGAGGCCGGCGTCCGCAACCTCGTCAGCGACACCGAGCAGTCGTATTGGGAGCTGTACTTCGCCTACCGCAACCTCGAGGCGCGCAAGGCCGGGCGCGACAGCGCCCTCGAGGCCTGGCGGCGGGTCCACGCGCTGTATGTCGAGCAGTCGCGCGGCGGCGAAGCCGACAAGGAGGCCCAGGCGCGCGAGCAGTACTTCTTCTTCCGCAGCGACGTGGAAAGCGCGCTGACCGACGTCTACCGCTGCGAGAACCGCCTCCGCTACATGATGGGGATCTCCGCCAGCGACGGGCGCCTGATCCGCCCCGCTGACGAGCCGACCACGGCACGGATCGCCTTCGACTGGCAGCAGGCCCTCACCGAGGCGCTATCGCGGTCGGCCGAGCTCCGTAAGCAGAAGTGGGTGATCAAGCAGCGCGAACTGGAGCTCGTGGCCGCCAAGAACCTGCTGCTGCCGCGGCTGGATCTCGTCGGCCGGTGGCGGTTCCTCGGCATGGGGCAGGAGTTGATCAACCAGAACTACACCCCCTACGACGCCAACGGCCAAGACCCGCTCGCCGGTACCGACGCCTATTCGTCGCTGTTCAGCGGGCAGTTCCAGGAATGGCAGAGCGGGGCGCAATTCCTGATGCCGCTCGGGTTCCGCCGCGAACTGGCCACAGTTCGCCACCACCAGCTGCAACTGGCGCGCGAGCGGGCCCGCCTCCAGGACGAGGAGCTCGAGGCTTCGCACGCGCTGGTCGAGGCGGTGCGCAACGTCGATACCAACTTCGCGCTGTCGCAGACCAACTTCAATCGCCGTGTCGCCGCCGAGCGGCAGGTCGAGGCGGTCCAGGCCGCCTATGACGCCGGCACGGTGACGTTCGACCAGCTGCTCGACGCCCAGCGCCGCCGGGCCGACGCCGAGAGCGCGTATTACCGGGCGATCGTCGACTACAACCGTTCGATCTCGCAGCTCCATTTCCGCAAGGGTTCGCTGCTCGAATTCAACGGCGTGTTCCTCGCCGAGGGGCCGTGGCCGGGGAAGGCCTACTTCGACGCCTACCGCCGCGCCCGGCAGCGCGACGCCAGCCTGTACCTCGACTACGGCCATTCCCGGCCAGGCGTGTTCAGCCGCGGGCCGATCACGCAGCGCTTCTCCGATGTCGGTGCGTCGACGGCGGTCGAACAGCTCGAGCCGCGCGATCCGGCGACAGTCGAGGAACCGTCGCCGCCGACCGGTAGCGACGGCAAACCCGGGGACGGCCGCCCCACGCCCGCCGAGGAAGTGCCGGCGCCGCGCCCCAAGGATCCGCCGCGGGGCACCGCCACCCTCCCGGGGAATCGACCGCTGGCCGCCTCCGTGCTCGCCCCCATCAGCCCGTTGGCGACCGACGGGGCGGCCCGCGTCGTCGACGGGATGCGCGGCCGGCCGTTGCCCGGGAGCCGGCTGATCGAGGGTCCCGAGGTCGCCGCGTCGACACAACTGCGCTGAGGTCCGGCGCCTACTCCGCGCGGAGCAGCCCGGCGGCGCGAATCGCCTCGTCGAGCCGGCGCCCGTCGGAGCGGCGCAGGGTCTCCAGATGGGCCCGCGCCTCGGGGCGCGGGCAGGCCGTGAGGTAGCCGGCCACCGCGCGGCGCACGTGGGGATCATCGCCACCGAGCGTGTGCCACAGCCCGGCGACGCGGTCGACGTGGTCCCAGCCGCGCTCGCGCGCCAGGTCGATCACCGCGTCGGCGGCGACCACGGGGCTGGTGGCGAGAGTCGCGGTCGCCGCCACGATCTCCTCGCGGGGGATGGTGGCGGCCAGTTCCTCCCAGGCGAAGCGCAGGGCCCCGAGGAGCTGCTTCTGCTCGACGGGGCGCTGCGGCGCGACGCGCCCCATGAGCCACTCGAGCCCCGCCGGGCCGTCGGCGACGAGCAGGCCTCCCATCAGCCCGTCAGTGCCGGCGCGGAAATCGTCGGCGTTGGCCTCGAGCGCCGCGCGGAGCGGGGCCGACGACGCCGGGGCGTCGGCCGGCAGGCCGGCGTGGGCGACGATCCCCAGCGCCAGGCCATAGAACCCGCGGCGGCGCTGGTCGATCCCCGGATCGCCGAGCCACTCGGCGAGGGGCCGGGCGGCGAGCGCCGGCGCGGCCGCGCGGACCGCCGCGAACGGTGCCTGGCCGAACTCGGCGAACGCATCGGCGGCGATCGCCTCGAGCGGGTGCTCCAGACGCGCCGCGAAAAACGCCAGCCGCTCGGCACTCGGCCGGCCCGTGTCGGGCGCCCGTGCGACATGCGCCAAAAGCAGTTCGTCGGCCGCGACCGCTTCGAAAGGGGGTGTGCCGTCGGCGCGGGCCTCGCCACCGCCGAACAACAGCGCCGTCCCCGCTACCGGCGCCGGTACCCGGGCGGTGACGAGGGCCTCGTCGGGGAGCGGGCGGCCGCGGATCAGGCTGCCGATCGCGAACGGCTGCACCTGCCCGCCGGCCGGCGTCTCGAGCGCCGGCCCGGCCGCCGAGCCGACCGCGGTCGTCGGCGCCGCATCGCGGCGCATCGCCAGCGTCGGCCCGACGGTGCCGCAGAACGGGCAGGCCAGCGCGGCGCCGCCGACGGCCACCGTGACCCAGCCGGCCACCCAGCCGAAGCAGCGCTTCATGTGGCCGATCGGGGCGACCGACCGAGGCGCCAGCGAGCCAGGCATCATCCACCCCGTGGCGACGTCATTCGGCCGCGGAACCGAACCGCTCCTGCTGCATCCGCTTCCGCCAGTAGGGGGTCGTGCACAGCAGCAACCGGCCTGAACCCTCGTAGACGTAGCTCCGTTCCTGGCCGCTGAGCCAGAAACTCAGGAAGTTGCTCGTTGGTCGCTTGAGCGACAGCCGGATGCCGGCCGTCCGGGCCATGACTTGCGGGCCGTCGACCACGAGCCGGTCGTCTTCGAGGCGGATCTCCTCGACCGGGCCGTCGACCGACAGCAGCGCCTGGCCATCCCCACGAAGTACGGTCTTGTACCAGATGAACCCCTCGCCGGCGAGAAACGCCGTCCACCACGACTCCCGGCGGACCGTGATCTCGACCTCGCCTTCGGAGACCCAGAAGCACTTGCGGTCGAGGATCCACTGCTCGCCGCGCCCGATCCGCAGTGGATGGTAGCCGCCGAGCGTCGAGTCGAGGAACACCGTGCCCGTGCCGGTGAACCGGGGGCGGAGGAGCGATTCGTCCGAGAACAGCGACACCCAGGCGGCGCGGAGCGACGGCAACGGCACGTCCATCGTGACCGCACCCTGCATGTGGTTGAGGGCCCCGCGCTCGGTGCGGATCGTGTCGTCGGCGAGGCTGGCCTTCACCCAGCGCATTCCCTCGGTGTGCTGGACGTCGAAGGTCGCCATCGAGTTTCACCTCCGCCCCGCGGACGACGCCCCCCTTCGTCCAATCGCACGACCAGCCGGGAAACGCCAGCGCCGGGTAGGGGTCGGGGGGGATCGGAGCGGACGACTCGTGGACCACGTCGAACTGCCGGTCGGAGCGGATCCGGCCGATCCGGCAAGGCTTGGCACAGTGCTGCGTGGCCGGATCCATCGCCAGCCGGCCGCCGGGACCGGCGAACGACACGCCGTCGCGGAGGGCCTGGAGCACCGCCCCGGTGGCCACCGATCCGGCACGGCGCACGGCGGCAGCCCAGAGGTGGAGGAGCGAGTAGCCCGTCTCCATCGTGTCGCTGGTCACCCGGTCGAAGCCGAACTCACGGCGGAAGCCGGCGATCCACTCGCCGTTGCCCGCCCCGTCGTCGCTTTGGAAGTAGGCGGAGACGGCGTAGTGCCCTGCCACGACGTCGGGGCGGAGGAGGCGCAGTTCATCCTCACCGATCGTCGTCGACATGACCGGGAGTCGGCGCGGGTCGAGGCCGGCCTCCGCGAGCCGGGAAAACAGCGCCAGGGCCGGCGTCCCGGAGAGCGTGCTGAGGATGCAGTCGGCGCCGCTCGACGTGATCGTCTCGACCGTGTCGGCGGTCACCGCAGCGGTCGTCGGGACGAGGATCACGCCGGCGAATTGCAGGGCCCGGTCGATCAGTGCCCGGCGGACGACGTGGGTCATCGTCCGGCCGTAGAAGTCGTCGCTGCCGACCACGAACAGCCGCCGCCGCAAGCCGCCGGCGGCCGACTGCAGCCAGTCGAGGACCGGCAGGACCTGTTGGTTGGGGATCTGACCGCCGTAGATGACGAACCGCGACGACTCGTTCCCCTCGTAGGGCACGCCGTAGAACAGCAGCCGCTTGTATTCCTCGACGCTGGGAATCACCGCCTTCCGCGACGGTGTCGACCAGCAGCCGAACAGCGCCACGGCGCCGCCGTCGAGCAACCGGCGGGCGCGGTTGGCGAACAGGTCGGGACGGGATCGGGTGTCGGGGGCGGAAAACTCGATCTGCCGGCCGAGCAGGCCGCCGCCGGCGTTGATCTCCTCGATGGCATGGATCTGCGCGTCGCGGACCGGTGTCGCGCTGATCGCCACCGGACCGGTCTGGGAATGGAGCAAGCCGATGGTCACGGTCCGCACCGGGGTCGGCAGGCCGCAGCCGGCGATCGTCACCGGACCGAGTGCCCGCGCGGCGGCGAGCGTCGCGGCCCAGCCGTCCCGGACGGCGGCGCGGCGGCTGCGGCTGTCGGCCTGGCGCGGCATCGCCTCACTCCTCGACCATGTGGGCGTACAGCGTCTCGAACACCTCCGGCGCGATGCTCACCTCGCCGCGGAACGGATTGTCCATCGCCGCGATCAGGAAGATCATCGTGCCGAGGTAGGCCGACAGCAGGCCACCGAGGAGCAGATGGGTGACGAACTTCATGTCGAACAGCCAGACCATCGCGATCGTGATCAGCGCCCCGAGGATCACGACGTACCACATCACCACCGGGATGCTCGACGTGACCGCGAACAGGCGCATCCGCCGGGCCTCGAGGAACGAGTTGAATTGCCGCAGCGCCTCGGCATGGAGGATCTCCTCGGCGGGGGTTTCCGGCTGGAAAGCGAGCAATTGCTCCTCGAACGCCTGGGCACGGACCGACCCCTCGACCGGGACGATGCCGCGGCGCTGCAGCGGCCAGGCATATTTGATGACGTAGCGCGTGTAGTCGCGCAGCGCCCAGCGCAGATTCTGGCCCCACGGCGCGGGGTACTGGCCGACGTCTTCATACAGCGCCGCCAGCGCCGCCGCCTCGTGGGTGACGTTGGCCTCGGCGGCGGAGAAATTCTGGTAGGCAGTGACCGCGATCAGGCCGAGCAGCAGGCCGTAGAACACGCAGAAGCACGACAGCACGTAGCCGACGACGTCGTTGCACGCCGGGGTCGAACGGACGAACTGGCGGAGGATCGGCCGGACGACCAGCGCCCCGCCCCAGTAGATCCCGACGAACAGCGCGATCATCCCCAGCGCGAGCGTCGCCGAGGGGATGTCGTAAATCCAGTAGAGCATCGCGGTGCGGCGGCGGCGGACGGACTCCGGGGAGGTTTCGCCCCGGGGAAGCGATGGTACCAACGCCGCGGGGTCACTTCACGTCGTCGCCATCCAGCGCATAAATCGCCAGATGGCCGCCACCGGGCCCGCGCAGTTCCTCGACGCGAAACACCCCCGTCACCGCCACCGGCCGGATCGAGAACTCGGCGCTCGTGCCCGGCGCCATCCGCACGACGACGCAGTCGTGGAGCGCCGCGCCGGGGCCGAAGCAGCACTCCATGTTGTCGCGCACGAGAACGAACTGGGTGAGCCCGGTCTGCTGGAAGCTGGGGAGGATGTAGCCGCGGATCCGGACGCGCTGTCGCTCGAGCTCGCGGACCCGCGGCGTGAGCGCGTCGGGGGTGAAGGGTGCGCCTTTTTCCAGCCCGAGCTTGATGTCGTCGAACGTGATCTCGCGCGGTGCGGCAGGCGCGGCGGAGGTCGCCGCGGCGGCGGGGGCGGCGGGCAGCGCCGTCGACGGCGATCCCCCGGGGGCCGCGTCGGCCGCGGGAGGAACGGGGCGCGTGGCGGGGGATCGGGGGCCACCGCAGCCGAGCAGCGCCACCACCCCGGTGACCGTCGCGCCGGCGCGGAGGGCCTGGAATAATGGAAGGGAGGAAGCCATGAGATCAGTGCCGGCTCGTCCACCGCCGCGCTGCTCAGCGGAGGGTGGCGTTTTCGAGGTGGTAGAACACGCCCCCCTCGAGGGCCGTCGTGCCGGTCGGTCGCACCGAGAACCGGCCGGCCACCTTGCACACCTTCGGTGTGAACATCGTGCCGACCGGATCGGCAAGTTGCACGAGCACGCGGTCGGTGATCTTGGGATTGCCACCGAAGCAGCAGTCGCCCTGGTCGCGGACGAGGACGAACTGCACGATCCCGCGCTGCTGCTTGCCGGGATACATGTAGCCCTTGAGGAGCACGTCGCGGCCGTCGAGGGCCAGGGCGCTTTCCGGGATCATGTGGGGCGGGTCGCCGGGGAGCGGCTGGAGCGCGCCGTAGTCGATCCGCTCGAACCCCTCGGGCAGCTCGGCGGCGTAGACGCCCGCCTGCCAGGCGAGGCCCGCGACGAGGGCCACGGCGGCGACGAGCGTCGCGCCGATCGCCAGCAGCCGGCCGGTGTAGTCCTCGGGGCGGGTGGCGATCGCCCGCCAGCCGATCACTCCGGCGACGAGGGCGCCGAGCGGCACCAACGCCAACCACCAATCGAGAAGCGTGAGTGGCGAGAGGACGGCGAGCACGACCGCCGGGACCACGGTGGGCGGCAGCGCGCGGTAGCGGTCGGCGTCGCCGGCGACGGGCCGCGCGACGTCGGGGGCGGGAGTATCGAACAGGCCGCTGGCCATGGTGTCGGGCCCGGAGGACAGGAAGGGGGATCAGCCGTGACGGGTGGCGGCATGGAGGGCGGTGCGGACGATCGACGCCAGAAGCAGGCCCAGCGCCGCGACCATCAAGCCCCAGGGAACCCACGAGCCCTCCGTGGATGGCGACGCGGCGAGGGCCGGCGGCACGGCGCCGGCTGGATCGACCGCCGCGCGGTCGTCGGTGGCGTCGTCGTCGGCGAGTACGGGGGCGACCCGGGCGACGAGGGCGGCGTCGGTGCCCGAATCGGCGGTTGGTGCAGGTGCCGAGGGAGTTGCGGTCGAGGGATCACCCGGATCGCCGTCGTCCGCCGTGGTCGCCGCCGGCGGCGGTGTGGCGCCGCCCCCTTTTGCCGCCAACACCCCCGCGAACCCCGCCAGCGTCGCCGCCCGGCGCACCGCCTCGGGGTCGATCGCGGCCAGTCGCTTCACCGCCGCGTCCGCCTCGGGAAGCGGGCAGGCCTTGAGGTAATTGATCACCGGCTCACGGACGAAGATGTTGTCGTCGGTCGCGTCGGTGAACAGTTGCTCGAGCCGACCGACCACAGACCAGTCCTGCCAGCGGGCCAGATCGGCGATCACCAGATCCGCCAGCTTCGGCTCGTCGAGGAGCTTGCGCAGCGACGCCAATACCCGCTCCCGCGGCACGTCACGCGATTCCTCGCCGAGGAACCGCAGCGCCATCACCGCGGCGTAGGTTTCGGTGAACGGTACGTCGCGTTTGCCTCCGGGAAGGAACAGCCGGTCGACCAGATCGAGCCCCGTGGCTCCCTCGAGCGTGACGTAGCAGGCGATCAGGGCATCGAGCCCGGAGCGGACCTCGGCCTTGTCGCCGTCGTACCCCTCGCCGGCGAGGATCGCGGCGATCCGCGCGGCATCGGCCTTACTGCCGCAGACCCCGAGCATCGTGGCGTAGAGCCGGCGCCGGTTGGAGGCGACCTTCGGATTCTCGATCCACGCCAGCAGTTGGGCCGCGTCCATGCGGCTTTCGAGCCCACGGACGTCGTCGTACGGGGCGACGGCGAACTCGTCGTAGGCGTCGCGGGCGAGCGTCTCGTCGGCGTCCTCGAGGTATTGCTGGAAGAACGCCAGCCGATCCGGACCCTTCTCCGGCAGCGTCGCCAGCCGGCGGATGTAGTCCACCGCCCGGTCGCTGACGGCGATCGGGGTCGACCAGACCAGTTTCGGCGGCTCGACCGCCATCAGCAGGTGGAGCCCGCCGACCGGCTTGCGATCGAGCATGATCGTCTCGATCGGCGTCCCGTCGGGGCCGGAGTGCCCGGCCTCGGTGACGAGGTCCCCTCCCTTGAGCACCTCGACGACCTCGAACCGGCCCTTGGGGAGCGGGCCGTCAGCCCGCAGTTTCAGCGCTCCCTCGGCCGGTGCTTCCACCAGCCGGGCGATCACCGCCGCCTGGCTCTGGGCGATTTCCTGGGCGAAGGTCAGCGACACCGCGCTGCAGAACGGGCAGGCGGCGGCCGGGCGCGGAAGCGATCCCAGGGCCAGGCCGAGGACCGTCACGGCGGCGACGAGCGAGCGGAGTTTCTTCATGCCCCGATTCTACCAGCCCCCCGCGGCCGACACCCCCCGGCGGTCCGCGAGCGGGACCCGGCCGCGGGCGGCCGGTCAGCCCGGCCCCTGTAGCCAGCGGGCCACGTCGGTCCGGTAGGCGGCGATCGCGGGCACCAGGGCGGCGACGATCCCGACCAGGACGAGCCCCGGCACGAGCAGCAGTTCCGTTCTCGGCGCCGCCGACAGCACGCTGGCAGAGACGCCGGCGTTGGTCGAGATCCACGGGCCCAGGGCCCCCACCAGCAGGTGACCGAGGATCCACCCGGCCAGGCCGCCGCCGACGGCCAGGAGAACCGCCTCGGCGAGCACCGCGGAGAGCACCACGCTCCGCCGGGCGCCGAGGGCACGCATGATCGCCACGTCGCGCGTCCGTTCCAGCGACGAGCCGATCATGCTCACCAGGATCCCGATCGCCGACACGAGCACCACCATCGCCGTCACCAGCAACAGCAGCAGTTCCAGCGGCCGGACGAACAGGTCGAGGAGTTGACGGATCTCGCCGACGGGGAGCACCGCCTGGGCGTCGCGCCCCTCGTTGATCGCCGTCCGCAGGACCATCGCCGACAGCTCCGCCGGCAGCGACGGCATGCCGGGGAGCCCGGGCTGGGAGGACGTCTCGAGGAGGATCGCGGTCACCTCGCGCTGCGCCTCGGGGAGGGGCGCGGGGCGGCCGAGAGCCGACGGCGGCGGCGGTGGGGGCGGCTCGACCCCCTCGGGAAGCGGCTTGGCGTGGCCGTCCTGGAGATAGAACCCCTCCATGTTGACGAACACGCCGCGGTCGATCGGCGTGTCGGTCCGGGCGAGGATCCCGACGACCCGGAACGGATCGTGGACCGGGCCATTGTCGGCGCCGTGCGTCGGCGAAAACGTATCGCCGACGGCGAGCCGCAACTTCGCGGCGACGGTGGCGCCGAGCACGCCGGCGAAATAGTCGTCGTCGCGGAAATTGCCCCCCGCCGCGAACACGAACGGTTCGCCGTCGCCGCGGGTCAGCTCGCCGAAGAACGCGGCGTCGGTCCCGATCACGCGGAACGAGTTGAAATAGTCCCCCATGCAGATCGGCACGGCAGTCTTCGTGCTCGCGGCGAACCGGCCGTCGACACCGTCGGCGCGGCGCGCGGCCGGGAGGAACTCGGCGTAGAACGCCCAGGGGACGTTCTCGATCGGCTTGCTGATGAAGTAGACGCTGTTGAGCACCAGCTGCAGTGGGCTCCCCTTGGCGCCGACGATCATGTTGTAGCCCAGCCCGGCACCGCTCTCGAACGCCTTCTGCACCAGCCCCGCGGTGACCAGCGTCGCCACGACCAGTGCCACGCCCAGCGCCAACGACAGGCTCGTCAGCAGGCTGGTGAGGGGCCGCTGCCGGATGCTGCGCCAGGCGATGCCGAGGATCCCCATCGGTGTCACTCCCCTCCGACCGTCGCCCGGGCATGCCCCGCGGCGGCGCGGTTGAAGTGCTCGAGCCGCAGCCGCCGGGGAAACAGCCCCGCCACCTCCGGCGCGTGGGTCACGACCACCAGCGCCACGCCGTGCGCCGAACAGGTGTCGCGGAGCAGGTCGATGACCTGCGCCTGGTGGGCGGGATCGACGCTCGCGGTCGGTTCGTCGGCGAGCACGACGCGCGGCCGGTTGGCCAGTGCCCGGGCGACCGCGACGCGCTGCTGCTGGCCGACCGAGAGCTGGGCGGGACGGTAGCCGAGGCGGTGGGAGAGGCCGACCGCGTCGAGCAGGCCCTCGGCCCGGCGCCGGTCGGGGCGATCGGAACCGAACGACATCGCGACCAGCACGTTTTCCAGGGCGGTGAATCCGGGGAGGAGATTGAACGACTGGAACACGAGGCCGAGCTTGTCGGCGCGGAGCCGGTCGCGCTGCGGCTCCGCCAGCCTGGTGATGTCGATGCCGTCGACGAGGACGTGGCCGGTGTCGGGGCGGAGGATGCCGGCGATCACGTTGAGGAGTGTCGACTTGCCGGAACCGCTCGCCCCCTCGAGCGCCACCTGCGCGCCGGCCGGGATCGTCAACTCGGGCACGTCGAGGATCTCGACGCGGCCCCCCTCGGGCTGCGGAAACGACTTGCGGACGCCGGCGAGTTCGATGACGGGCGTGGTCATGACGAGAATGTACGCGGCGGGCGACGACGGCGTCACGGGCACAGTGGCGCGGGGGGCGCCGGCGATTTGAGCGGCCGGCGGTGGGAGGTGTATATTCCGCCCGCGTTTTCCCCTCCGTTTCGTCTCGCGCCGGCGCCCGAGGGCCGGTTCACCGCAGCAGGAGCGATCTCGTGCCCATCCGCGTCGGTATCAACGGTTTCGGTCGCATCGGCCGCCTCACCTACCGTGCCATCTACGAGAAGTACGGCCTCGGCGGCGACGTGCAGGTGGCGGCCCTCAACGATCTCACCGACGCCAAGACCAACGCGCATCTCCTCGAGTTCGACTCCAACTACGGCCCGTTCAAGGGTGCCGTCGGGCACGACGGCAACGACCTGGTCGTCGACGGCCAGAAGGTCCACGTCTTCGCCGAGCGTGACCCCGGCGCGATCCCGTGGGGCAGCCAGGGGGTGCAGATCGTCGTCGAGAGCACCGGGTTGTTCACCGACGCGACCAAGGCGGCGGCCCACCGGCGCGACAGCGTCAAGAAGGTCGTGATCTCGGCACCGGCCAAGAACGAGGATCTGACCCTCGTCCTCGGCGTCAACAACGAGATGTACGACCCGAAGAAGCACCACGTCATCTCCAACGCCTCGTGCACCACCAACGGGCTGGCGCCCGTCGCCAAGGTGCTCCACGAGACGTTCGGCATCGACCGCGGGCTGCTGACCACGGTCCACGCCTACACCAACTCCCAGAAGACGGTCGACACCGCCGCCAAGGACCTCCGCGACGCGCGCGCCGCGGCCCTGAACATCGTCCCCTCGAGCACCGGTGCCGCCCGGGCGGTGGGGCTGGTGATCCCGGCCCTGCAGGGGAAGTTCACCGGGATGGCGTTCCGTGTCCCGGTGCCGACGGTGAGCATCGTCGACTTCACCGCGCTCCTCCTCCGCGAAGCGTCGCCGGCCGACATCAACGCGGTGATGAAGAAGGCCGCCGACGGGCCGCTGAAGGGAATCCTCCGCTACTCCGACAAGGAGCTGGTCTCGACCGACCTCAAGGGGGATCCGCACAGCTCGATCTTCTCGGCGGTCGACACCATCGGTCTCGGCAACTTCGTCAAGGTGGTGAGCTGGTACGACAACGAGTGGGGGTACTCCAACCGCGTCGCCGACCTGCTCAACTTCCTCGAGGACCGTGGGCTGTAGCGGACCGCCACGTCACCGTCTCGTCGCCACGTCACCGTCTCGTCGCCACGTCACCGTCTCGTCGCCACGTCACCGTCTCGTCGCCACGAGCGCGTCAGCGGTGAACGTCCGGCCGTCGAGCGTCACGAGCGAGACGATCACCCGGACGTGGTCGGCGACCGGAGCCCGGCTGCGCCACGGCAGCGAGAAGTGCAGCCCCCGCGCCCGTGACGTCGCGCGGAAGTGACCGTTGACTTCCGCTTCGGGGATCGTGACCTGCACCAGGCACGCCTCGGCCGGGGGCGGTGGCGATGCATCGCCACCGCCGGGCGTGACCGGCAGCACCGGCGGGGCGACCGATTCGTCGAAGACGGCGATCGTCACGTCGCCGCCGGCGGCCACCAACCGGCCGGAGGCGTCGCGTGGTTCGACGACCAGCGCGAGAGCGTCGCTGGTGCCGTCGCCATCGGCGTCGATGCAGGCGGTGTGCGCCGCATTGACGACCAGGCCCGCGATCGCCGGCTGGGCCGCGACCGTCTCCTCGTGCGACAGCCGGCGCACCGGAGGGAGGCCGGCACGGGGACCGGCGGCCGGGGAGGCGGGTGCAGCCGGAAAGACCGGGAGCGGGGGCACGCCGTCGAGCACCGGCGGTGCGATCGTGCCCGGACCGATGCCCGGAGGAGCGGTGCCCGGCGGCGACGACGGGGGGCCGAACCGCAAGCCGCCCCCGGCCGGGGGCGAGGGAGCCGCCCCGGGCGTGGTCGACGCCGGTGGGACCACGACCGGCGGCACGAGCACCGGCCGGTCGGGCTCGACGGTCGAAAGCACGGGCGCCCGCGCCGGCGTTGCGACGCCGGAGGGGAGCTCGAGGCGCCCGGCGCCTGGACCGGCACCGTCGGCGATCCCCAGCTGCTTGCGCAGGCTGGCGTTCTCGACTTCACGGCGCTCCAGCTGCGACTGCCGTGAGACCAGCTCGTCCTGGAGCTGGTAGATCTGATCCTCCTGGAGGCGCAGCTCGCGCTCGAGGAGTTGCTGGTCGATGTTGCTCTTGCAGCCCACCGCGGCCAGCGCTGCTGTGGCTGCCAGCGCGACGAGGTGGGCCTTGAAGCCCTTCGCCGTGGCGCACGGTCGCGAACACGTCGTCCACGGACAGGTCGGATTCATAGCGCCTCCTGCGCCGTCGGGCCGTCCTTGGCCTCGGCTTCCCTGCCGCCTCCGAGTGGGCCGGGGCGGTGAACGGCCCACGCGTCAGCCCGCGGGTCGGCCGTCCGGCATCCGGTCGATCACCTCGTCGATGAGCTTGTAGTCGAGCGCCTCGTGCGCCGACATGAACCGATCGCGGTCGGTGTCCTGCTCGATCTTCTCCAGGGGATGGCCGGTGTGCTTGAGCAGGATCGCGTTGAGCTTGTGCTTGATGTTCCGGAACTCCTTGGCGTGGATCATGATCTCCTCCGCCGTTCCCTCCATTCCGGCCAGCGGCTGGTGGATCATGATCCGCGAATTGGGGAGCGCCCGGCGCTTGCCCCGGGCACCGGCCGTGAGCAGCACCGCCCCCATCGACGCGCACTGGCCGATGCAGTAGGTGGCGACGTCGCAGGTCACGAACTGCATCGTGTCGTAGATCGCCAGCCCCGCGGTGACGCTTCCCCCCGGGGAGTTGATGTACAGGTGGATGTCGGCCTTCGGGTCGTCCGACTGCAGGAACAGCATCTGCGCCACGATCGCGTTGGCGACCTCGTCGTTCACCTGGCTGCCGAGAAAGATGATGCGATCCTTGAGCAGGCGACTGTAGATGTCCATCGCCCGCTCTTCGCGGCCGCTCTTCTCGATCACGTAGGGGATCAGCGGCATCGGTCAGTCCTTGTCCTTGTCGTCTTCGGCGGTCACGGGAGGCTTGGTGAGGATGTCGTCGACCAGACCGTAGTCCTTCGCCTCGGTGGCGGACAGGTACCGGTCGCGGTCGGTGTCACGGGCGATCCGCTCGAGCGGCTGGCCGGTGTGATGGGCGAGGATCTCGTTGAGGATCGAGCGGGTCTTGAGGATCTCCTCGGCCTGGATCTCGATGTCGCTGACCTGCCCGCCGACCTGGCCGTAGGGCTGGTGGATCATCACCTTGGCGTGCGGCAGGGCGAAGCGTTTCCCCTTGGTGCCCCCCGCGAGTAGCACGGCGCCGCCGCTGGCAGCGAGGCCGACGCAGTAGGTCGCGACGGGGCAGGAGAGGATCTGCATCGTGTCGTAGACCGCCATCGTCGCGGTGACGCTGCCGCCGGGGGAGTTGATGTAGAAGTGGATGTCCTTCCGCCGGTTCTCGCTCTGCAGATAGAGGAGCTTCATCACCAGTTCGTTGGCGTTGCCGTCGTAGATCTCGCCCTGGAGGAGGATGATCCGATTCTCGAGCAGCAGGTCGCCGAGGGTCATCTGGCGCTGGCGCTGGTAGTTGCTGTAGGCGCTCGACGCTTCCGCGGCGCGCGGTGCGGAGGGACCGGCGGGGGCGGAGCGGGACGGTCCGGTCGTCTGGTGGTCGTGCATGGCGGGTCCGCGGGGTGGACAGGGGACATGATGGCGGGGGAAGCGGACGGAGGCGACGGCAGGCCTCCGTTCGGGGCCACCGGGGTGCCGACCCCGGTGGACACCTGGTCGGAGCGGCCGGTTCAGCGGCGCGCGGAACCGCGGGCCGGTGCCGATTCCGAATGCTTGGCGGTGGGGATCTCCTCCTCGCCGACGATCGCGCCGCAGACGGCATGATCGACGGCGTCGGCGTCGGCCTTGCGGAACTCGAACGGCACGTCGGTGAACTCCGCCGCCGCGGTGATCAGGTCGAGCGTCTTGCGCTCGATGATCTGGTTGCGGAGTACGTCCATCAGCCCGCGCTTCTCGAGGCTTGCCCGCACGCGCCGCGGCGACTCACCCGACTGCGTGGCGATCGCGCGGATCTCGTCGTCGTAATCGGCGCCGGTATCCTCGATCGACTCCGCTTCGGCGATCTTCTCGAGGATGAAATGCTCCTTGAGGGCCCGCGCGGTGCTCGCCAGGGTCGTTTGCCGCAGCTCGTTGACGTGACGGCGGATGGCGTCGTCGTCGAAGCCGCTCCGCCGCAGCTCGAGGATCGCCCGCTCCAGCTCGCGCTGGCTCTGGCGCTTGAGCAGGTCCGGGGGCAGGTCCCAGTCGGCCGAGGCGGTGAGTGTCGCGGCCACCTGGTGGCGCACCTGCCGTCGCCGGTGCCAGGACAGCTGATTCTCCAGCTGCGCCTTGAGCGTTGCGTGGAGGGCTTCGGGGGATTCGAAGTCGCCGAGTTCCGCGAGCAGCTCCGGGGTGAGCTTCGGGAGCTCGAGCTTCTTGACCTCGAGAATCGTGATCTCGACGAGCACCGTGCGGCCGCGGAGCGCTTCGACCGCCGCCTCCGGGGAGATCGTGACCTCCGCCGAAACGGTGTCTCCGGCCTTGGCGCGGGACACGAGCGTCACGAATCCGTCGAGGGCGGCGTCGGCGAACGACAGCCGCGGGCGGACCACGATCTCGACCTCATGGGCGCTCGACAGCTCGGTGTCGCCGTCTCGGCAGCGGATGTCGGCGACGATCAGGTCGCCCTCCACGGGGCTCGAGTCGGACGGGACCAAGCGACTGCGTTCGCGGAGCAGGTTGGCCAAGGCCTCGTCGATGTCGGCCTCGGAAATCTCGCGGGAGGGGCGTTTGATCGCCATCCCCTTCCACTGCGGCAATTCGAACTCGGGGCGGACCTCGATCGAGAACTCGAACGTCATCGGCCCGTCGTCGGGGAGGATGACCGCGTAGAGATCGATGTCGGGCTCGCTGATCGGCGACAGGCTCTGCTGCTCGGAGACCTGCGTCATCGCGTCGGTGAGCAGCTTCGAGCGGATCTGGTCGGACAGCTCCCTGCGGAAGCGGTTGCTGACGAGCGTCCGCGGCGCGCGGCCGGGACGGAACCCGGGGAGCAGGGCCGAGGGCATCAATTCGCCGATCGCCTCGTCGTGATAGCGCCGGATGTCGTCACGCGGGATCGTGACACGGATCCGCCGCTCGCAGGTGCTCTTGCGGTCGATGGCGACGTCGAGCGCCAGCGGCGGTCGGCTGGTCTGCGTGTCGGCGGGGTTCTGGTCGTCAGTCGTGAGGGTGGGCGAATCGGCCATGGCTGGTTCCGGAAACTCGGGATCGTGGGCTGGCGTGACGGTGCCGTTGAACGACGGAAAGTGTGAAGTCGGTACGCGAACGAAGCGGGGTGCGGAGACGGGATGGCGGGGGGCGATGCGGTGTTCGGTGCTGGCCACCGGTCAGGATGTCGTTCACCGCGATCCGGTCCCCGGCCGTCTTCACCGCGCTGCCGGGGGCCGGCCGCATCCGGGAGGTCGACACCACCCCGGCCAGGGGCATGGCACCGCGGCCGGTTCGCCCACTCGGCTCGCGAACCAGGCTGCATCCGGTGCCGATCGGTCCCGGAATGACTGTACGGCCCGGGGTTCGATCCGGCCCCCCGACGACTCGTGGGTGCGAGGATCCATCCCGTCCAACGCCGAAGCAGACCGAGACCATGTTCACCGAGAGCGGGTGATGGGATTCGAACCCACGACAACCACGTTGGCAACGTGGTGCTCTACCAACTGAGCTACACCCGCGAACGACGCACGGCAGTGCCGAGGGACGGCGTTGCCGCCGCCCATCGGACAACCCCCGGAACCCCGCGATTATAGGGTCGTAGGGGGTGACCGCAAGGTCAAGCGTTCGGGAAGTCTGGGCAGTCGGGGAGGAGGGCGGTGGGCGACCGGGGGCGGAACCATGGACTGCCGAACGACAGTGGCACCACCCGCCGGTTCGAATGCAGGGCCGGGCATCGATCGCCGCCGGTCAACGGCGGGATTTCACCTTGGGTTCGGGAGGAGCGAGCGGCTTGGCGAGCGTGACCTTGAGGTCGGAGAACAGCACCTGCCCCTCCTGGACGTAGGTGCCTTCGATCTCGACCTCGTCGTCCTTGCCGACGACGGCCAGCGTGGGAGTGTCGACGAGCAACTCGGCGTCCTCCGGCACCGTGAACTCGAATCGGTCCTTGCCGACCGACAGGGCGACGGTCGTCCCCTCCACCTCACGGATGATGCCGTTGATCACGTACAACCCGGGTGACCGTTTGCCCCCCTGCGGTTTCTCGCCGGTGTCGAGCCCGGAGGCGATCACCGACGGGTTGCCGCCGCCCGGAAAGGTGACCTTCGTCACCGGCTCGGTGATCTTGCCCGTGCTGTCGAGCGTCGCCGAAAACCGGATGAATTGTTTCGGGGCGAGCATCGAGCGCTCCGCCGTGCCGACGACCTGGATCCGCGGGTTGGGGCCGGGCACCGCACGCCAGATCGTCGCGTTCTCACGCGGCAGGCGCAGGGCCAACCAGCCCGGTCCCTTGTCGATGACCACGCCGCGGCGCTGGTTCTCCTTGAGCCGCTGAGGAATGCCGGGGCTTTGGCCGAAGGCTGGCGGTGTGACCGCGCCGCAGGCGACGGCGAGGGCGACGAGGAGCGGGAATCGCATGCAACGGCTCCTGAGAACGCGGCGGAAACGTAGCGGGCGGGGTGGCGCGATACAGTGGTGACGGTACGACCCCCACTCCACCGGGATGACCCTTTCCATCATGCCCGAAACCCCCCGCCGCGTCACGGTTCCCGACCTGATCGCCGCCAAGCGGCGGAAAGCGCCGATCACGATGGTCACCGCCTACGACTGGCCGACCGGCCGGTTGGCCGACGAAGCGGGCATCGACTGTGTGCTCGTCGGCGACAGCGTGGCGATGGTAGTCGCCGGCCGGCCGTCGACGATCCCCGCCACCCTCGGGCAGATGATCTACCACGGCGAGATCGTCGTCCGGGCGGTGCAGCGGGCCCTGGTGGTCGTCGACCTGCCGTTTCCGCTGCAGCACCTCGGTCCGCGCCGGGCGGTCGCAGCCTGCGCCCGATTGCTCAAGAAGACCGGCTGCCAGGCGGTGAAGCTCGAGGGCACCGCGGGGCAGGCCGACGTGATCGCGGCGATCGTTTCGGCCGGGATCCCGGTGATGGGGCACGTCGGGCTGCGTCCCCAGGCGGTCCACCAGCTCGGCGGGTACCGCGTCCAGCGCGATGCCGAGCCGGTGCTGGCCGATGCCCGGGCGGCGGCCGACGCCGGGGCGTTCGCCGTCGTGCTCGAGTGCGTCCCGGCGGCGCTCGCCGCCGAGGTCACCGCGGCGCTCGCCGTCCCCACGATCGGGATCGGCGCCGGCCCCCACTGCGACGGCCAGGTGCTGGTGTTCCATGACCTCGTCGGCCTGTCCCCCGGCCGCGTGCCGCGATTCGTCCGCGGCTATGCCGATGCCCGCGGGGCGGTGGCAGTCGGCCTGGCCGCCTGGCGCGACGACGTCCGTGCCGGTCGGTTTCCGGGACCGGACGAGACGCTCGCCTGAGTGCCGCCCCGGGCGTCCGGCATCGTCGCGCCGCCGTGCCATTGGGTAGGCTGCGCGGCGGTGGTGCCGGGATCCGGTCGATCGTGGAACTGTCGCATGGACATGCAAACCGGCGGATTGGTCAACTGCGGCCTGTTCATGATCGGTGGAGTGGCCGGCGCGCTGGTCGTGGTGGCGATCACACGGCTGTTGTTCAAGGGGGATGTCCTCCGTGACGCCCACGGCGTCACCGGCAACCTCCTGGCCGTCACGGGGACGCTGTACGCCGTGACGCTCGGCCTGATCGTCGTCGACGCGATGACACGGTTCGAGCAAGCCGTCGACACTGTCCAGCAGCAATCGAACTACCTGCTCGAGTCGTTTCATCTCGCCAACCGGCTGTCCGAGCCGGCCCGGAGCCGGGTTCAGCAGCGCTGCCGCGACTACGCCGTGGCCGTCGTCGAGCAGGAGTGGCCGGCGATGGCGGCCGGACGGACGAGCGCGGAGGCTCGGGCGGCGATGACGAGCATTACCCGCGCGCTCGACGGCTTCGAACCCATCAGCGCCAGCGAGCAGGCGGTGTTCCCGCTGCTGATCGGGCAGATCTCGTCGCTCTGGCACCACCGCCGCGAGCGTCTCGGCACCGCCGCCTTCGGGATTCCGGCGATCGAGTGGGTGGCCCTGTTCGTCGGGGCGGCGGCGACGATCGTGTTCACCGGCCTGTTCGCCGTCGACAACTCCCGCCTGCACGTCCTGCTGACGGTGATGGTGGCCCTGATGATCGGGCTCAACCTGTACCTCGTGTCGCTGTTCGGCTATCCGTTCGCCGGCGACTTGTCGTTGTCGGCCGCGACCTTCCGGCACGATCTGGCGATCTTCGACGAGATGCTCTCGGCACGGCCCGGCGGCGCCGGCGAGCCGGGGACTTGAGGGGGACCTTCTGACCTGCGGGCGGCGCCATACGGGACGTCAGGGAAGCACGACCTCGTCGGAGATCACCACCGGGCGGCCGGCGGAGATCGGTGCCGGCATCGTGCCGGCCGGAGCGGGAAGCGGTGTCGGTGCACCGCCGGGCCCCGGTGGCAGATCGGGGACGACGCGTGTGCCGGCCGGAAGCCCCCCTTCGACCACGCTCCCGTGGCACTGATCGCATCCCTCGGCGGCCGGTGCCGAGGCACAGGGCGCTCCCTGACCGCAGGGGCGCATCGGCTGGGCGCCGGCTCCCGGCGGGACGAATCCCGGGGGCAGGTGCCCGAAGCAGCGCTCGTATTTCCAGACCTCGAGCGCGATGTAGCGCTCGTTGAGCGTCTTGCAGCCGCTGGTGCCGGCGAGCGTGCCGAACACCGCCATGGCGACAGCCAGTCGCCGAGCAACCGGGATCCGCATCACATCCTCCGCGCGCCCGTTCCGCCGCGATCCATCAGGCAGATCTGACCTGGGCACCTCTTGGAAGGCGCCCCGGGGCATCGCCGGAGCGACACCTGTCAAACCTACCCCCTGAATCGCGCGCGGCAAACGAAGCAGCGCGGCGATCAGCCCTTGCGGTGCCGGATCCGGGCGCGCATCCGCCGCTTCTTCTGTCCCAACTTGCGGCGCCCCTTGCCCGTCTTCTTCACACCCATGCCAGTCTCCCTGATGTCGCGACCGCGAATGCAGTGCCGGGAGTTGTAGAATGAGGGATGACGGCCGTGCAAGCGAGGCCACCGCTCCCGGGGTGCGACGGCGGCGGGCCGCGTCCACAAGCATCTCCTCCCGCCCCGCAGCACCGGCATGATCGTCCTCTTCCCCACCTACGCCCGCCAGGCCGCCGGCGGCCGCAAATGGCGGATCACGGTCGCGGGCATGGCCATCCGGCCACTGCCGCGCACCAGCCGGCGGCGGGCGATGGCGGTGGCCGTGCTCAAGCGGGTGATGGGGCTCGACGACGAGCAGTGCGCCGCGCCGGTGTTCCAGCAACGCAGCGCCTCGTTCCTGTTCCAGCGGCTCGTCGGCCGCCACGTCCGTTGCGGCGTGGGGGGGCTGCAGTTCACCGCGGGTCAGACCGACCGAATCGGCCACTTCGCCACCACGATCGACATCGATGCCGACCGGATCACCGGGCTCGGCGACCGGACGCCGGGAACGTGGCTCCCGACCTCGGCGTGGCTCGACGACGATGACGACGCCGAGCCGGAGGCCGGGGACGCGGCCGGCGCGGGGATCGCCAGCGGCATCGTGCACCTGGTGCCCGAGCGCGGCGCGTCGGTAATTTCCGACATCGACGACACCGTCAAGCTCTCCAACGTCGCCAACCGGCGCGAACTGCTCGCCAACACGTTCCTCCGCGAGTTCGTCGCCGTCCCGGGGATCGGTCCGATCTACCGGCAGTGGGAGGAGGAGGGCGTGGCGTTCCACTACGTCTCGTCGAGCCCGTGGCAACTCGCCGACAGCCTGTCGGGATTCTTCCGCGACGTCGGCCTGCCATCCGGATCGCTCCATCTCAAACTGTTCCGCCTCAAGGACTCGACGCCCCTGGGATGGCTGCCGTCACGGAAGCGCTCCAAGCGCCGGGCGATCGAGCGGATCCTCGCCGATTTTCCCGCACGGAGATTCCTCCTCGTCGGTGATTCGGGGGAACGCGATCCCGAGGTCTACGCCCAGGTCGCCCGCCGCCATCCCGGCCGCATCGCCGGGGTGATGATCCGGCGCGTCGAGGGGCCGCGGCCCGCCACCGAGAAACGCTTCGCCCGGCTCGAGCGCCGCCTGCCGGCGGGGCTGGTGCGGGTGTTCACCGATGCCGAAGAGCTCGCCACCCCGCCCGCCCATCGAGCCCCGGCGGCACCTGTCGTCCCCGGAGCCGGGCCGTGGTGAACGGGACGGCCGCGTCGGCTCACAGCGGGCTTTCGAAGGCGTCGGGGGAATGTTCGACGCGCGGCTCCCCGGCGGGGTCGAACAGCACCGTCACGACGTCGATCCGCACCGGGCAATCCTCGAGCCGGTGGCGACGGATGTAGGCCGTGGCCAACTCGGCGATCCGCCGCCGCTTGCGGCCGTCGATCGACTCGGCAGGATGGCCGTGGTCGAGGTCACTGCGCGCCCGGACCTCGACGAACACCACGGTTCGGCCGTCGAGCGCCACCAGATCGATGTCGCCGCGCAGGACACGCGCACGCCGTTCGACGATCCGATAGCCGAGGCCGGCGAGGTGCCGGGCAGCCTCGGCCTCGCCCGTCCGGCCCAGCGCGTCCCTGCCGTCGACCATCGCACCCACCAACGCACCGGCCGGGGAACCCGGCCCCGGGCCGCCGGTCGGCCCGGCCACCGGAGGACCGATGACTTCCGTTCAGGCGTCGGAGGCCGAACCCTTCTTCGAGCCAGCCACTTGGTCGTCGCGCTTCTCACGGAGGCGCACCGCCTTGCCGACGCGATCACGGAGGTAGTAGAGCTTCGCCCGGCGCGAGACGCCGGAGCGCTTCACTTCGACACGGGCGATCTTCGGCGAGTGGAGGGGAAACTTCCGCTCCACCCCCTCCCCGGCGACGATCCGGCGGACGGTGAACGTCTCGCGGCTGCCGGACCCGGCGCGGGCGATGACGACGCCGTTGAAGATCTGGATCCGCTCCTTCTCCCCCTCGAGGATCCGGGTGTGGACGTCGACGGTGTCGCCGATCGAAAACTGGGGAACTTCGGTCTTCAGGCTCGCGGCCTCGACCTTGGCGAGAATCTGCTGGCTCACGGCGGGATTCCTTGCGGGACGGGGGTCAACGGGTGTGCGGGGAGCATTCGGCCCGGCGCCGGGTCGCCTCGCGGGCCTGCTCGTGCCGCCAGGTGGCGATCCGGGCATGGTCGCCGCTGAGAAGGATCTCGGGCACGGGCAGGCCGCGGAACTCCCGCGGCCGCGTGTATTGGGGTCCCTCGACGAGGCGATCGGCGCCCGAGAAGGAATCCTGCCGGGCGCTCTCGGCATCGCCGATCACGCCGGGAACGAGCCGGGAGACGGCGTCGATGATCACCATCGCCGCGACCTCGCCGCCAGAGAGCACGTAGTCGCCGATCGAGATCTCCTCGGCGTCCAACGCCGGCGCGATCCGGGCGTCGAACCCCTCGTAGCGGCCGCAGACGAGGACGAGCCGCTCGCGCCGTGCGAGCGACTCGACGAGCTCCTGGTCGAGCCGCCGCCCGCCGGGGGAGAGAAGGATCACCTGGCCGGGCCGGGGATCGCACCGTTGCACCGCTTCGACACACTCGACGACGGGGCCGGGCATGAGGAGCATTCCCGGCCCGCCGCCGAAGGGCCGATCGTCGACCTGACGGTGGATACCACTGGCATGGTCGCGGATGTCGGTGACCGAGACCTCGATCAGGCCGGCCGCACGCGCCGCTCCGAGCAGGCTTCCGGAGAGGAAGCCCGGAAACAGTTCCGGGAACAGGGTGACGATGTCGAAGCGCATGGCAGGGCTCGGCCCGGATCAGCCTCCGGGCGACCGACGGACAGACTAGCCGGCAGCGGGCTCGCCACCGGCCGCGTCGGCAGCGGGCGCGGCTTCGGCTGCGGCCGGTGCCGCGGGGGCCGCCGTCGTCGCCGGCTTGGCCTCGGGGGTGAACACGGGGGCACCGGCGTCGGGGATCACCTTGGGGAGCTTGAGCCGGGCGCGGGCCTGGTCCATTTCCTTGAGGTGCGTCCCCTTTGGGCCATACTTCTTGATCAGCACCCGCACCGCATCGCTGGGCTGGGCGCCGACGGAGAGCCAGTATTCGACCCGCGGGCCGTCGATCGTGCAGCGGGCATCGGTCTCGGGAATGCTCGGGTCGTAGGTGCCCAGCTCCTCGATCACGCGGCCGTCGCGCGGGCTGCGCCGATCGGTGGCGCAGATCCGGAAATACGACCTGTGCTTCCGCCCCATCCGTTTCATGCGAATCGCCACCGCCACGTCCCGACCTCCGTCAAGGGTATTTCGACAGCAACCCCACAGAGTACCGGAAAAAACTGGAAACCCAAGCCCAACCCGGTTGGGGTCGCCGGAAAAGCCGTCCGCGGGTCTGGAAGGGGGGATAGGAAGGGTTAAAGGACATTCCCCGGCCGCTCATGTGTCGCCGCGCGGAGGGTATCGCTTCTCTGGAAGGCACTCAGTTCGCTGGGTGGCGATGGCGCCCCGGCGCCCTCTCAGGGCGTGCCGCCGGCGAGAAAGGCATGGTTGACCGCCACGGTCACGCGCGTGCCCCCGTCGGCGACGAACGTCACCTGACCGGGGGCGAATTCGGCGGTGACCACCTTGCCGAACCCCTCCGGCACGCGCGCGACGCCCTGGATGTAGCGGATCTCGGTCGGCGTGTCGGCGGAAAACACCAGCGCCGTCGGGATCCCGCGGCGCGTGAGGAGATTGGAGCCGGCCGAGGCGGCCAGGCCTTCGGCGAAGAACGCGGTCACGTCCTCGAGGCCGAGGCAGTTGTTGCGCCCCAGCCACGGGCTGCCGTGCCGGCCGCGGTTCTCGATCCACAACAGCGTCGAGCGCAGGACCTTCGGGTCCTTGAGGGCGTACCACAGCCAACCCTCGTCGGTCCGTACGGCGCAGGTCCAGCCGATCCCCTCCGGCGTGTTGACGACCTGCACGAGGTCCGCGTATCCGCGCCGCGCCGGCAGCCTGGTCAGGTCGGCCGTGCCGGCACCACGCTCGAGGAGCGGCACGTGGGTCAGGTCGGTGAACGGGGCCGCGATCGCCAGCGACTGGTATTCCCCGTTGGCCGGATCGCTGAACCGCGTCGGATTGGTCGAGCCGAGCTCGATCGGGCCGGTCGACACGCGGAACACCCCTTCGGCATCGGGCATGGCGAGCGTGGCATGGTGGCCGCAGGGGGCCGGTCCGGCGAACCCGCTGACGACATGGCGCGAATAGACCGCATCGTGCCCGTCGACGAGCGACAGTTCCTTCACGATCCGACCGGGGCGCACCTGCGGTTCGAACGCGAGGACGAGCGTGTGGCGACCGGGAGCGTGGCGCGTGTCGACGTGGGTCCACGGGGCGCCGGCGACCTCGCCGTGCGGCGGATGCTTCTCACCGTGAAATTCGGCACCGTTGCCACCGAACGGCAGGCAGAACCAGTCGCCGCGGAGGCTCGCGAGGACCGGTGCGGGGAGGTCGGCGCGGTTCTCGTTCTGCCACGGGCTGACGTGGTAGGGCTGCACCGGCCGGCCCGACGCCCGGAGAAACTCGACCGGCGCCATGTGGCCGCCGTGGCGCGTGACCGCGAGGCGGACGTCGCGGTTTTCGAGGATCCACGACGGCTGCGAGGCGATCGTCTCGAGCGGGGCCGGCGGCGCCGCCGTCAGCGACGAGGCCACAAGCGCCCAACCCAGCGCGGCAAAAACCGTGTGGCGCATCGCGGGATTCTCCGGGGGGGTGGGACGTCAGCGCAGGTCGGGGTCGTTCTCGGCGTCGGCTTTGCGATACAGCCGGGTGGGGATCAGGGTCTCGGCCGGAAGCTCCTCGCCCTTCGAATGGCGGACGATCGCGGCCACGATCTCCTCCCCCATCCGCGCCGGGAATTGGATCGGGTCGGCGTAGATCGACCCCGCGCGGATCGCCTCTTTCCCCTCCGGCTGGCCATCGAAGCCGACGACCACGACCTGCGCCGCCTTCCCCGCCTTCTCGAGGGCGCCGACGGCGCCAAGCGCCGAGGGATCGTTGATCGCGAAGATCCCGCGGAGGTCGGCGTGGGCCTGGAGGACGTCCTCGGCGGCCTTGTAGCCCATGTCGCGCGCCCCGCCCGCCTCGAGCTCGGCGACGATCTCGATCGCCGCCGTCCCGGCGGGCAGGCCTTTGTTGTGGGCCTCGACCGCCTCGCGGAATCCCGCCACGCGCAGCAGGCAGCTCTCGGCCTGCTTGAAGTGGAGGATCGCCACCTTCCCGCCACTGCTGCCGAGGGCTTCGATCATCGCCGCCGCCGCTTCCCTGCCGCCGCCGAAGTTGTCGCTGGCGACCTGGGTGACGACCTTCGCGTCGCCGCCGCGGTAGGGGATGTCGACGGTGAACACGGGGATCCCGGCGGCGTTGGCCTCCGCGATCACCGGCCCGATCGCCTTGGAATCGCAGGGCGACAGCACGATCGCCGCCACGCGGCGGACGATGAAGTCCTTGACCTGGTTCCCCTGCTTGGCCACGTCCTTGTCGCCGGAAAGGATCTGGGCCTCGTAGCTCGACTTCCGCGCCGTCGCGGTGATCGCGTCGCCGATCACCTTGAAGAACGGGTTGTCGAGCGTGAGCAGCGAGACGCCGATCGTGCCGCGCGGCACCGGCGCGGCGCCCTGGCCGTCGTCGGCCGCCGGGCGCCGGGGGCGCTCGGGGCGCGGGGCGGCGGGACGCGAGCAGCCGGCGACGAGCGCCGCGAGGGCGAGCAGCGCCGCGACGCACCGGACCGTGGCCGACGTCGCGAACCGCCGTCGGCCTCCTCGATCGGCTGGCGGCTGGTTCTCCGGCCAGCAAGGAGCGTCTGTCATGGCGGAATCCCCCGGGGCACGAGACCGGCAGCGAACCTGCCGCACGGCGCGAGCATTCTCGCCGCCCGAACGCTGCCGTGCCAGGGCGGGGCGATGGTGGGCTGGGCCAGAGCGCGACCTGGGGATGCGGCGAGACCCGTGTGCGCACCGGTGCCGCCGCGCTGGTCTTCACCCGCGGCGTGACCATCCCCTGACGGCGCCCGGGGGCCCGGGTGTCTCACCCGTCGGGGTCGGCCAGCAGCGTGGCGAGGCGGTCACGGAAGGGCTCGGGAAGCCACCCGAGCCACGATGCATCGACCATCCCCAGCGCGATCATGTCGCGCAGGTGGACACGGTCCTTGTCGCGAAACGAGTTCAACTTCATCCGCACCAGGGTTTCGAGCGGCACCGTGCGAAACCCCCCGGTGTTCACCGCAGGCTCGATATCCGGGTTGGGCTCGTGCTCGCCGGGTCGCACCCACTCGCCGCAGATCACCACGTGCACGGCGTCGCGTGCCGACCCTGCCGGGGTGTCCACGAACATCTGCACGCCGGCGGTTTCTCGATGGTGAAATCCGGCTGCGAGCATGGCGGACCCGAGCGCCGGAAGATCTCTCGCGCGGACGAGAATGTCGACGTCACGGGTGTTTCGCACCGCCGCCTCGTCGACTTGGGCAACCCAGGCCCGCACGGCGTGGCCGCCCACGACCGCGTAGGGCACCCCGGCCTCCTCGAGGATCGTGACCGTGCGACGGAGTCTGTCGTTGACCCGTTCCACTGCCCGCTCCATCCGGGTCCAAAGGGCCTCGCCGGTGAGCGTGAAATCGATGCCCGCCATGCCACTGGTCCTCTCGATCGGGTTCAACATAGCCCACGCGCGGGGACCGTGTCACCGGACACCCTGACTGCAACGGTGTCCAGCGGCGGCTGTTTACCGGCGGCGCTTCGCGGCCTTCTTCGCGACCTTCTTGGCGACCTTCTTCGTGGTGCTTCCACGGGCCGGCTTCAGGGGCTTTTTGCCGGCCGGTTTCGTCGCGCCGTGTGGCCACTTCGTGTGCGCCGGCGTCGCCGCCGGCTTCCGCGGGCGGCGGCTCGAGCGCGCGGCGGAGACCGCATCGAGGAACTCGTTGGCCTTCTCCTCGAGATCGGCCGCCGAGATCGGCTCGACCTCGTCGATCACGAACAGCGACAGCCCGCCACGGCGCGCCTCGTCCATCAAGGCCTGGTACTCGACCAGCGACAGGTCGTCGTGGTCGTCGTCCTCGCTGCTGAGGAACTCGAATCCGACCCGTGCCTTCGGATCCCAGCCGTCGATGTCGAACTCGACGCCGTATTCGCGGAAGCGGACGTTGCGCTGGAGCGTGTAGCCGCGGGCGCGGAACAGCCGGGCGAGCATGTCGCAGCCCTCGATCTCGGACAGGGGGTCTGACATGGGGTCGGTCTCCGTGAAGTGTTCGACGGGCGGCTCGTCGCGGGGCGGCTCGCCGGCGATGTGCCGAGGGGGTTGCGGACGGGCGGAACGCCGCCACCGGGCCTCAGCTGCCGCGCTTCCGCCGCCGGGCGTCTTTCTCACGCTGCTTTTTCTGACGGCGCCGCTCCTCCGCGGTGAGCCGCTTGCCGGTGTCTCCCTTGGGGCGGGCGAGCCGCGCGGCGGGGTTGGCGAGCTCCCCCTGGAGTCGCTGCATCTGCCGGACACGGTCGGCCATCCCCAGGCCGGCCATCCCCTTCATCATCGCCGCCATGCCGTCGAACTGTTTGACCAGGTCGCTGACCTCGGCCGGCTCGACGCCCGCCCCGGCGGCGATCCGCCGGCGCCGGGCCTGGTCGATGAGCCGCGACGGCTGGCGACGCTCGGCCGGGGTCATCGAGTCGATGATCCCGAACAGCCGGCGCATGTCCCCCTCGATGTCGGTGCCGGCGAGCATCTCCTGCATCCCGCCCATCCCCGGGATCATCCCCAGCACCCGCCCCAGCGGCCCGAGACGGCGCGTCTGCTGGAGCATCTTCTTGAAGTCCTCGAGGGTGAACTCCCCCTCGCGGAGCCGCTCCTCCTGGCGGCGCATCTCCTCCTGGTCGAACTTCCGCTGCGCCTCCTCGACGAGCGACACGACGTCGCCCATGCCGAGGATCCGGCCGGCCATGCGCTCGGCGTGGAACGGCTCGAGGGCGTCGATCTGCTCGCCGGTGCCGATGAACTTGATCGGCACGCCGGTGACGCTCTTCACCGACAGGGCGGCGCCGCCGCGGGCGTCGCCGTCGAGCTTGGTCATGATGACCGCGTCGAGCTCGAGCGCCTCGTTGAACGCCTTGGCGCTGCGCACGGCGTCCTGGCCGGTCATCGCGTCGACGACGAGATACACCTGGTCGGGACCGACCGTGCGGTCGATCCGCGACAGCTCGGCCATCAACGCCTCGTCGATCGCGAGGCGCCCGGCGGTGTCGAGGATCACGACGGAGTGCCCCTCGCGCTTGGCACGGGCGACACCGGCCGAGCAGACGGCGACCGGATCGGCACCGCTCCCCTCGGGGACATGGACCGGCAGCTCGAGCTGGCGGCCGAGGACGGCGAGCTGCTCGATCGCCGCGGGGCGCTGGAGGTCGGCGGCGACGAGGAGCACGCCGCGCCCCTGTTCCTTGATCCGCTTGGCGAGTTTGGCGCAGGACGTCGTCTTTCCGGAGCCCTGCAGCCCGCAGAGCATCAGCACCGTCGGCCGGCCGGGGACGAACGGGATCGTATGGTCCACCGGCCCCATCAGGCCGACAAGCTCGTGGTGGACGATGCCGACGAGCTGCTGCGTCGGGTCGAGCGACTCGAGCACCCTGGCCCCGGCGGCCCCGGCGGCGACACGGTCGAGGAACCCGTCGGCGACGTCGTAGGCGACGTCGGCCTCGAGCAGCGCCGTGCGCACGGCCTCGAGGCCCTCGCGCATGTTGGCGTCGGTGAGCCGACCGCGGCCGCGGAGGCTCGTCAGGGCCGCCGACAGCGAGGCGGATAGCGATTCGAACATGGCGGGCGCGAGCGGAGGAAAACCGGGAGTATAGTCCCGCCCGCCCCGGTCAGTTGAACGCGCCGGCCGGCGCCATCGGCATCGTCACCGGAACCCCCTCGTGCATCGCCCCGTCGCAGCACGGAGCGGCCGACTCGCCCGCCGGCGGGCAGCCCGTTCCGCACGCCGGGGTTCCACACGCCGGAGCCGGGCTCCCCTGGAGCATCCCCGCGCCGCACGGGGAACCGAATTCGAGGAACGACGGGCGGCGGCAATTGAAGCCACCGAAGCACCCGTTGCAGCCGGGGGCCGCCACGAGGCTCGCCAGCACGATCGACAGGCATGCGACACGGGACATGGAGGTTCTCCACCGCGGCTGACGGGCCGCGCCGGTCCCGCCAGGCGCCACGCGGGTGGACGGCGTCGGGACCGTCAACCATAGCCCACGGATCGCGCCCGTGCGGAGCGGCGACCGCCGCCGCGCACCGGGACGCGTGCTAGGGTTTTCGGGCGGATTCTCAGGTCCGCCCCTGCGCACCGGTTGCCGTCCCGTTTCCGGATCGGTCATGCATTCCCCCACCCGCCGCCTCGCGCCGGTACCGAGCGGCGGTGCCCGGGGACCGTATCGGTGGCATTCGCTGGCCGCCGTCTGCCTGCTCGCGGCGGGCCAGCTTGCCGCGCCGGCAGCCGAGCGGTGCGAAGCTCCGACCGGCCCGGATGTCTGGGCGGTCAGTTCGCGCGGTGGCGGCGATCCGACCGAGCGGGTGCAGCACTACGTCCCCGGCCAGGGATGGGAGCGGTCGGATGCCGGGGCCCTGTTCGACGGTGACGGCAGGACGCTGGTCCTCCTCGTCCACGGCAATCGCTACGAGCATGCCGACGCCCTCGACCAGGCGCTGCGCTTGGCACGGTGGCTGGGCACCTGTGCCGACGGCACCCGCCCGGCGCCGCGCGTCGTCGCCTACTCCTGGCCGAGCGACAAGCAAGGCACGCCGCTCCGCGACAGCCGGCGAAAATACGAACGCGCGAGCCTCGAGGTGCGCCGGTTCGCCGGCCTGCTCGAGCGCATCGAGCCGCAGCGACCGGTGGGCATCGTCGGCTACAGCTACGGGGCCCTGGTGGCGCTCGGGGGCCTCGCCGCACGCGTCGGCGCCGATGGCAACGCCGCCGGTGGCCCGCGTGGCTGGGCGCTGCGCGAATCGCCTGTGAACCTCGTCCTCGTCGCCGCCGCGGTCCGCTGCGATGCCCTCGCCCCCGCCGGACCCTACCGCTCGGCGGCAGCGATCGTGGATCGCGTCGTGCTGCTCAACAATTCCTCCGACATCGCCCTGCGGTTCTTTCCCTGGGTCGACCGGGGCCTCGAGACCGACGCCCTGGGACGCGTCGGGATGCCTGCCCGATGGCTCCCCGAGGGAGTCGAGTTCCGCCAGTATGACGCCGCCGACGCCGTCGGCGTGAGCCATCGGTTCCTCGGCTACCTCGAGTCGGCGGGAGTCGCCCGGCGATTGTGTGCCGGGCTCGTCGACGGTGCGGCGGCAGAGTGACGAGGCCGGTGGATCATGCCCCGGCGCGGTCGGCGAACCAGGCGGCGGTCTCCGCCAGCCCGGAGTCGAGATCGACGGTCGGGCGCCAGCCGAGGAGGCGGCCGGCCCGCCCGGGATCGACGAGATTGCTGCGCAGGTCGCCGGCCCGGGGCGGGCCGTGGAGCGGCGTCGGCGCGGGCCGTGGCGCGGCGGCGCGGTGAGGCAGGCCCTCGAATGCGGCGCGAAGCCGCTGCTCGAGCATGACGACGTCGACACCGATCCCGGTGCCGACGTTGAACGCGGTCAGCGTGCCGGGGGCGACGACCTCGGCGCCGGCCGTCAGCGCCAGGACGTTGGCCCGGGCGACGTCGGCGACGTGGACGTAGTCACGCACGTAGCGGCCGTCGCCGTTGATCGTGGCGGGCTGCCCGGCGAGCCAGCGGTTGAGGAAGATCGCGACCACTCCCGCCTCGCCGTGTGGATTCTGCCGAGGACCGTAGACGTTGGAGTAGCGGAGTGCGACGGTCGTGAGCCCGTGCTCGCGGGCGAAGAACCCGAGGTACCGCTCGCCGACCCACTTGGTGATCCCGTAGGGGCTCACCGGATCGGCAGGAGTTTCTTCCGGTGCCGGGGCGATGACCTCGCCGTACAGAACCCCGCCGCTGGACGCGAAGACCACGCGGCGGCAGCCGGTCGCGGCCGCGGCCGCGAGGACGTTGATCGTCCCCAGGCAGTTGACCCGCGCGTCGAACGCCGGCTCGCGCACCGAGCGGCTCACCGACATCTGTGCCGCCTGGTGGCAGACGGCGTCGGGGCGCTGGCGGCCGAAGATCTCCGCGACGGCGTCGGCGTCGGCGACGTCGGCCACGTGGAGGGGCACGTGGGGCGGCAGATTGCCGCGGCTCCCGGTCGACAGGTCGTCGAGAACGCTCACCGCGTGCCCGGAGGCGACCAAGGCGTCGACGACGTGGCTGCCGATGAACCCGGCGCCGCCGGTGACGAGGATCTTCATATGACGGGAAACTGCTCGATGGTGGGGCCCCCGACGACCGCCGCCGGGACCTGCGGTCGGCCCGTCCGGCTCGGGTCGCCATCATCATGCGGACAGATGGAGCCGGGATCCAGCGGTGGCCACCTCGTCCAAGCGTTCTGAGGCCGGCTGGCTTCAGGCCGCCGCCCGGGCGCCGGCCACGGCGATGCCGAGGGTCTCGAGGAGCCCGGTGGCATAGCGGTCGAAGGCGTGTTCGCGCGTGTAGGTGGCGCGCGCCGCCTCGTCGCGGCCGCCGTCCACGCCGGTGGCGATCCAGGCGTCGAGAGCCGCCGCCACGCTCTCGGGGGCGAGCTCGTCGCCGACGCGGGCCACGGTCACCGGCGCGTCGAGAGCGGCGGCCAGATCTTCGTTGGCGACCGTCGGCAGCCCGGCTGCCACGCAGTCGACCAGCGCCCCGGACAGGCCCCCGAAGCGGTGCGTCCGCAGCTGGATCCCGTAGTCGGCGGCGAGCAGCCAGTCGCGGTATTCGGCTTCGCCGACCCACTCGTCGCTGACGTGGACCCGCCCGGCGGCGCCGTGCCGTGCGGCGCGGGCGCGGAGGGCCCGGGCCTGCCTGCCGGCACGGCCGACGAAGCGGAGCTCGACGTCCCGGCCGCGCCGCACCAGCGCCGCGATCGCGTCGATGCACGCCTCCGGCGCCTTGAGCGGCGAGACGATTCCCAGCGACACGACGACGATCCGCCCGCGCGGCACGCCGAGCCGTGCGCGGATCGCCTGCCGGGCGGCGGGGGCGACGGCAGCGGCGCTGAATGGCCGTTGCACGCAGAACGGCAAGTGGACCGGACGGGTTCCGTAGTGGCTCTCGATCGAGTCGGCCAACGCCCGGCTGTGGACCACCAGCGGTGCCGCCGCAGCGACGACCTCGCCGAGAAACAGCGTCGGCAGCGTGTGCGGATGATCGGTCCACCCGGCGAGCTCGCGGCGCGTGATCCGGCGGCCGAGCTCCGCTTCGGCGCGGTGCCGGAGGCCGTCGGTACCATGCCACCAGCCGTACAGGTCGGTGAGCCGGGAATCGTGGAGGATGCACGGCCCGCCATGGCGCGTGTGGAGGTCGAGGATCCGCCCGTGGAATCGCGAATTGCCCAGCACGGCGACCACCGCCGCGTAGTCGGAGCGGAGCAGCGCCGCCGGACCGAGCGCGCAGTGACGGCGGACCGCCGGCGTCGCGAGCGCCGCCGGCTGTTCGGAGTAGACGTCGACGTCGACGTGGGGGGCGAGCGCCTCGACCATGCCGGCGGTGTAGTCGGCGACGCCGGAGCGGTCGGGGGGGAACGGCGAGAGCACGGCGATCGCCGGGCGGCGTCGGGGAGCGGGCCGGTCGCCGCGCTGCCGGCGCCAGGCGGCCTCGACGGCGCTGCGGATCCGTCGCCCGACGGCGGCGGCGGTGAAGCGGCGGGGCACTTCTGCTTGGCCGGCGACGATCCGAACGCGTTCGGCCGCCGATGCGGTGACCGTTTCGAGCCGGGCGGCGAGGCCGTCGACGTCGTCGGGATCGAACCGTGCGGCCGGATCGGCGACCAGTTCGCGGTGGGCCGGAATGTCGGAGACGAGCACCGGTGACCCGCAGGCCATCGCCTCGATGACAGGCAGCGAGAACCCCTCCGCCCGGCTGGCGGTGACGGTCGCCAGCGCGTGGCGGTACCAGCCGGCCAGTTCGGCGTCGTTGACATGGTCGAGGAACAGCACCGCCTCCCGGCCCGGGACGCCGTGCCCTGCCGCGGCGCGGATCCGCTGGCGTTGCCGCTCCGGATACCCCCCGGCGACGACGAGCGTGGCGGGGGCGGCGTGCCGCTCGGCCATCCGCGCCCGCGCGGCGGCAACGGTCTCGACGTTCTTCCGCCAGTCGGCACCGCCGACGAACAGCAGATACTCGCCGGGAGCGCTGGCGGGGCGGGGGATCCCCGCCGCGTCGCCCCCGAGCAGCGCCTCGAAGGCGGGGCGGAGGGAGACGCCGGTGACGGCGATCCGCTCCCGGGGGATGCCGAGCCCGGCGGCGAGGTCGTCGGCGCACGATGCCGAGATCGGCAGGAACACGCGCATCGCCCCGAGCCACTGCCAGGCTGCCGCGTAGTGGAGCAGATCGGACCGGCGCCGAAGGTAGCGCGCGGGATGGTCGCGCGGGATGAAGTCGTAGACGACCGCGCAGGGGAGGATGTTGGGCCGGTCGAGCAGGCGCGCCGGGGCCCGGGTGTCGTGGGTCATCGGCGAGAGCTGGAGGAACAGCGCCGGCCCACCGGGCTCGGGTTCGGTGAACCCCGGGCGGATCGCGACGCACGCCCGCCTGACCCCGGCCGACGGCTGGGGAAGCGCGGGGTCGGTGAGCCCGACGATCCGGGCGCCGCCTTCGGCGAGGGCCTCGAGCACCAGCGCCGCGTGAGAGCCGATGCCGCGCCGCGCGTGGAGCGGATCCTGGAGCGCCCGGATGTCGGCGAGGATGAGCATGGGCCGCGGCCGCCTGGGCTGGAGTCCGGGGTCCGGCGGCTGTCCGCCGGCGATCGCCCCTGTCAGGCCGCGCGACGCCACCGAGTGGCGGGACCGACGCTGCCCGCTACGGGTTCGTCGGCCGTCCCCCGGCCGGCAGCCTCGATGCCGTGGGCGGGGGGCGGGCCGGCGGCGAGCAACCCTCTCACCAAACCGTCGAGGTCCCGGCCGGCCGCTTCGGGAACGGTGATCGCGGCTCCCCCGCGGCGCAGTTCGGCCCGCACGAGGGCCACGAGCAGCTCCTCGTCGGCCGATCCGGGTGCGGCTCCACGGTGGCGCGCGGGGCGCAGACGGTGGACCAGCGGGCGCAGCAGCAGCCGTTCGAGTGACTTGAGGAACCGGGGCATCGCGTCGGCTTCCGGACGGGTGCTGGGGTCAGGCGGCACACCGCTCGCGGGCGCTGATCGCCCGGGTGTTGGCCTCGCGTTCGCGACGGGCGAGTTCGAGATCGGAATCGACCATCATGTTCACGAGCCGTTCGAACGACACCTGCGGCATCCAGCCGAGGCGGCTCCGCGCCTTGCTGCTGTCGCCGAGGAGGAGATCGACCTCGGCGGGGCGGAAATAGCGCGGATCGACGACGACGTGATCGCGGTAGTCGAGGCCGAGCCGCCCGAACGCCTTGTCACAGAACTCGCTGACCGTGTGGAGTTCGTCGGTGGCGACGACGAAGTCGTCCGGTTCGTCCTGCTGGAGCATCAGCCACATCGCCTCGACGTAATCGCCGGCGTAGCCCCAGTCGCGCTGGGCGTCGAGGTTGCCGAGATGGAGCTTGTCCTGGAGGCCGAGCTTGATCCGTGTCGCGCCGCGGGTGATCTTCCGCGTCACGAACGTCTCGCCACGGCGCGGGCTCTCGTGGTTGAAGAGGATTCCGCAGGACGCGTGGATCCCGTAGCTCTCGCGGTAGTTGACGGTGATCCAGTGGCCGTAGACCTTGGCGACGCCGTACGGCGAGCGCGGGTGGAACGGCGTCGTCTCGCGCTGCGGCGTCTCGACGACCTTGCCGAACATCTCCGAGCTCGAGGCCTGGTAGAAGCGGATCTGCTGGCCGCTGTCGTCCTGGACGTCGCGGATCGCCTCGAGCAGGCGCAGCGTGCCGACCGCGGTCACGTCGGCCGTGTAGGTCGGCTGATCGAAGCTCACGCGGACATGGCTCTGGGCGGCGAGATTGTAGACCTCGTGCGGGCGGATCTCGCGGATCAGACGGACCAGACCGTTGCCGTCGGCGAGGTCACCGTAGTGGAGGCGGACCACCGTCTCACCGACGTCGACGAGATGGTCGATCCGTTCGGTGCCGAACGTGCTCGACCGGCGCCGAAGGCCGTGGACCTCGTAGCCCTTGGCGAGGAGGAGCTCAGCCAGATACGAACCGTCCTGCCCCGTGACGCCGGTGATCAACGCTCGTCGCTGCATCGCATGCCTCCCTGGTCTTACCGGTGGAACGAGCTCGGCATCGGCGGATGACGCCCCGATGCCGGCTCGAAGGGGAGGGACGTTAGCAGGCGCGCCGGAGCGGCGGAATGGCAGTTCCGCCCGCGCGCCGCATGGCCGTCACGGGCGCTCGGCCGACGAGACCGGCGTACACGTCGGCGTAGCCGCGGGCGGTCGCCTCCCAGGAATACGTCGCGGCGTGCCGGCGAAGCGTGGAGCCGCGGTGGGGATCGCCGTGGAACCGGGCCATCCCGCGCCGCCAGGCGGCGGCCAGCGACGGCCCGTCGAAGACGTCGAGATACTCCCCGAGGTCACCGGCGATCTCCGGCAGGCTCGTGCGCCGGGAGATGAACACCGGCCGGCCGCACTGCATCGCCTCGAGCACGGGGAACCCGAACCCCTCGGTGAGCGACGGGAAGAAGAACGCCTCGCAGTTCTCGTACAGCCACTGGCGGTCGGCGTCGGGGACCTCGCCGGGCATGAAGACCCTGTCGCCGAGGCCCCGAGCGGCGATCGAGCGCTCGAGGTGCTCGCCGTAGGGGGTCGCCTTCTTGCCCGCGATCACCAACCTCGTCCCGGGCTCGGCAGCGATCAGTTCGAGAAGGACGTGGAAGTTCTTGTGGGGCAGCGCGTTGCCGACGGTGAGCAGGAACGGCCCGGGGGGGAGGAACGGAGGGCGATCGGGACGCGCCGGCACCGGCGCGGCGACCCCCAGCGGAACGACGTGCAGCGGCCGGTCGCCGATGTCGACGTGGCGGGCGACGTCGTCCGCCACCCAGCGGGAATCGGTGACGATCGCGGTGGCGCGGTCGACACGGCGCTGGATGTCGGCCAGTTTCCGGACGCGCTCGCGCGGACGGCTCTCGGCGCCGGCCTCGTGGAGGAAGTTGAGGTCGTGGATCGTCAGCAGCACCGGCACGCGTGCGTCGAGCGGCAGGTAGCGTGACATCTGGTTGGTGGAGTGCCACAGCGCCGGTCGGGCCCCGCCCGCAGCGCGTCCGACGACCGGCCGGAGCCAGCGTTGCACGAATTCCTTCCGCCACGGGCAGACGAACAGGCTCTCGGCCGTGATCCCGGGGAAGTGCCGCCAGCCGTCGCGGGGGAGGAGGAACACCGGCTCGAAGCGGCCGGCGGCGGCGGCGTGGATCCCGCGGCCGAGGTGCAGCGAGAAGCGGCCGAGGCCGCAGTTGATGTGCCGCAGCTTCTCCAGGTCGATGACGACGCGCGGCAGGTTGCCGGCGCGGGTGGGGAGGCGGACGGTGGGCATGGTGGTGCTCGGAGGGGAGCGGGTCAGGCGGCGTCGGGCCAACCCCGGGCGAAGCGGCCGGCGAGATCGGAGCCGCCGCGGCAGCGGTCGAGCGCCGCAAGCGCCTCCTGGATGTCGGTGGCGGTGGCCTGCCAGCTGGCCAGCCGGGTGCGGAGCGCGGCGTTGTCGGCGGTCTCGCGCTCGAGGCGGGCCGTGCACTCGGCGAGCCGGGCGGCCAGGGCATCGGCCTCCGCGGCCAGGCGGTCGCGCTGGCAGCGGGCCTCGTCGAGTTCGCACCGCGCCGTCGCCAGATGGTCCTCGGCGACCGCGGCGCGGCGCGTGGCATGGCCGACCTCGCGGGTCGCGGCGGCGGCCCGCGCCCATTCCGCCAGCGCCAGCCGTGACGGATCGGGGCTGATGACGACCGGCGGTGGATCGATACCCCCGGCGCGGCGGAGGTCGGCGTAGAGACCGCATGCTGTCGGGGCGACGCGGCGCACCAAACGGGCGCGGGCCGGATCGGGGTCACGGCCGAGCAATTCGGCGCGGAACGGGTCGCCGGCAGGCAGCTCGAGGGGGACACCGTGCTCACGCAGGGCGCCGAACACGGCCGCCGGGTCGGCGACGACCTGCGACAGTTCACGGACCACGCAGCGCTCGGGATGGCGGACCGAGAACTCGAGCAGCAGCGTGTTGTAGTGCTCCCAGACGGCCAGCGCCAGCGGCGGGTTGTGGAAGAACGTCGGATCCCCGCGACGAAACAGCGAGTCGGCCACCTCCCAGGGCGGTCGGAAGACGAGGAGAAACCGTGCCTCGGGGATCGCCTCGGCCCAGAAGTCGAGGAGGAGCACTGTGCGCGGATCCTTCCAGCCCCACGGCGCCGCCACGCCGCGCCGCGCGGCGACCAGCGCCGCCGCCTGGTCGGCGAGCCCGTCGGGCACCTCGGGCCGGGCGGCGGTGGTGAATCCTTCGCTCCCGAGGCCGTTGGCGACGAGGATCCGTTCGTGGAGTTCGACGAAGTCAAGGTCCTCGAAATGGCCGGCGGCGTTGCCGTGGGCCGCCCCCATCAGCCGGTGGCCGAGATAGAGCCCCGCGCCATGGCACAGCGAAGCGACCAGCGACGTCCCCGAACGGTGCATGCCGCCGATGACGAGGACCGGGCTGTGGGCAGCGGATGGCATCGCGGAGGACCGTGAGCGGCCGGAACGAAATCGGCGGGGTTGTACGAGACTTCCGCGGCTCGGCCTAGGTCGATTGGGTGATCCGTCGCTGCCCCGTCCGGACCGCGCCGCGACGGGCGCACGACCTTGATTCGTGGCGCCAGGCGCCGGTACAGACTTGGCGTTTTTCCGCCTCCGCGGAGATTTGCCGCCTCCGCTGACCTTCCTCCGCCTCCGCTGACCTTCCTCCGCCTCCGCTGACCTTCCTCCGCCTCCGCTGACCTTCCTCCGCCTCCGCTGGGACAGCCATGAAGATCGGACGCGCCCTCGCCGACGCCGCGCTCACCGTGCCGGGGATTTCCCTGGTGATCCCCACGCTCCAGTCACGGTTTCGCGCTGCCCGCTCGCGCCGCCGGGTCCGGCGGATCGCGCGGCGGGCGGCGGCCGAGTCGGCATCTCCGGCCGGCCCGCGGGCCACACCGGCGGCAACGCCCGCGGAATTCGCGGTCTGGATCGCCCACCAGGAGTGGCCGCGCGAGGCGGCTCACCGCGCCGCTCCTCCCCGAGCCCCGGCCACACCCCCCACCGCCCCGCTGGTCAGCCTGGTGATCCCCGTGTATCGGGTGAAGACGGCGTTTCTCGAGCGGACGATCGCGTCGCTGCGCCACCAGTCGTTCACCGCGTGGGAGGCCTGCCTGGCCTGCGCCGCCCCCGACGACCTCGACAACCGCCGCCTCCTCGAGCGCGCCGCGGCCGAGGATTCCCGGTTCCGCGTCGAGTTCCTCGCCACCAACGGCGGGATCGCCGCCAATTCCAACGCCGCCCTGGCGCTGGCCCGGGGCGAGTTCATCGGCCTCCTCGACCACGACGACGAATTGGCACCGTTCGCGCTGTCGCGGATGGCGGAGGCGATCGCCGCCACGCCCGACGTCGACTTCCTCTATTCCGACAAGGACAGCATCGACGAGGACTCGACGCTCCGGCAGCACGCCCTGTTCAAGCCCCAGTGGAGCCCGGAGATCCTCTGGTCGGTCAACTACCTGACCCACTTCAACCTCATCCGCCGCACGCTCGCGGTCGAGCTCGGGGGGTTCCGCAGCGAGACCGACGGGGCCCAGGACTGGGACATCTTCGTGCGCGTCTGCGAGCGGGCGCGACGGGTCGTGCGCGTTCCCGGGATCCACTACCACTGGCGGATCCACGCCGCCTCGACGTCGACCGGGATCGCCGCCAAACCCTACGCGCTCGACGGTCAGCTGCGCACGCTCGAGGACCGCGCCGCGCGCCTCCGGCTACCGGCGCGGGTCGAGCCCAACGCCGATTCCGGGTTTCAGCTGCGCTGGCGGCTCCCGGCCGATCTCGGCATCGAGGTGATCATCGACGGCACCGGGACCGGGGCGGCCGAACTGGCGGCGCTGGCCGGCCGCGTCGCCGGCGATCCGGCGGCCGGGGCCCGGGCCCGACGGGTGACGGTGATCGCCGAGCCGGCGACCGCGGCCGGCCTCTCGATCCCGGGTGTCGAGGTGATCAGCGCCGCCGACGGCCTGCCGCGCGCTGCCAACGACGTCGTCACCAGGGCCCTGGCGGATACGCAGGTATTCGTGTTCCTCTCGGGGCGCGTCGCCGACCTGTCACCGGGTTGGTTGGCGGAACTGGCCGGTTGGCCAGGCTGCCATCCCGAGATCGCGTTCGCCAGCGGCTTGGTGCTCGATCAGGGCGGAAACGTCGTCGAGGCGGGCCTCGTCGTCGACCGGTTCGGGGCCGGATCACCGATGTTCCGCGGCAGCCCGCTGCGCCAGTGGGGTTGGTTCGGCGGCCCGCTGTGGTACCGCAACTGTTCGGCATCGACCCCCTGGGCGGTCGCGGTCGCGGCCGACTCCTGGGTGGCGGCGGGGGGCTTCGACACCCGCCTCGACTGGCAGGGGGCGTTCATCGACTGCTGCAGGGCGATGCGCCGCGCCGGCCGGCGCGGGATGGTCGATCCCCACGCGCGGATCACGCTCGCCGCCGGCGACCTCCCCACGGTGCCGGAGTTTCACGACAGCCTGCGCGACGATCCCCACTTCCACCCCGCGTTCTCGGCCGTGGTCCCGCTGACCCTCGATTCCACGGCGCTCCCCGTTGCGGCGCCGGTGGCGCCGCCGGCCGCTCGCCTCCGCCCGGCAGGCCCGGGCATCAGCGCCTTGTTCCCGCGCCGCGCGCGGCCGGCGACGGCCCCGTCGGCGGCGCCGGCACCTGGTTCCTACGCCGCCGATGCCCTGGCACTGGCCCGGATCAACGGCTGCTCCCGCGCCGATCTGGCCGCCCCGCAGCAGCACCCCGAGCGCGTCGGCCGTGGGGCCGGGGCGGGCTGGTGCAACTGGTACCTGCCGCCGTTCGACCATCCCTACTACGGCGGCGTGATGACGATCCTCCGCTGCGCCGACTACCTGGCGCGGACGCGCGGGCTGCGCCAGCGCGTGCTGGTCTGCGGCCCGTGCGACGCCGACGCCCTCCACGCGCGGATCAGCGGTGTCTTTCCCGGGCTGGCGGCGGCGCGTGTCGTGCCGCTCGACTGCGCCGAGGCGATCGCGGCGATTCCCCCGGCCGACTATTCGTTCGCCACGCTGTGGACGACGGCGTACGTCCTCCAAAAGGTGCGCAACACCGGGCTCAAGTTCTACTTCATCCAGGATTGGGAACCGCTCTTCTACCCCGCCGGCTCGACCTCGGCGCAGGCCGAGCTGACCTACGACTTCGGCTTCTACGGGATCGCCAACACCCGCACGCTCCGCCGGCTCTACGAGGACGAGCATCGCGGCACGGCGATCCACTTCACGCCGCAGGTCGACCCGGCGGTGTTCCACGGCCATCCGCTGCGCCCCGCCGCCGGTCCGAAGCGGTTGTTCTTCTACGGGCGTCCCGGTCATCCGCGCAACGGCTTCGAGCTGGCGGCGGTCGCGCTCGCCGAGGCCAGGGCGCGGCTCGGCGAGCGCGTGCAGATCCTCTGCGCGGGTGCGCCGTGGTCGACGCGGGACTTCGGCCTCAACGGCGTGATCGAGAACCTCGGCCTCCTCGCCTACCGGGAGACCGCGGAGCTGTACCGCTCCTGCCACGTCGGGTTCGTGATGATGATGACCCGCCACCCCTCCTACCTGCCGTTCGAGTTCATGGCCTGCGGGGGGCTGCTCGTCTCCAACGACAATCCCGCCAACCGTTGGCTGCTCGCTGACGGGACGAATTGCCTGCTCGCCCCGCCGAGCGCCCCGGCGATCGCCGAGCGGCTCGTCGAGGCGGTCGAGCGGTTCGACGACCTGCTGCCGGTGAGGCGGCGCGGCTGGGAGCAGATCCGCGATCACCACTCCGACTGGGACCGGGCGTTCGCCGGCGTGTGGGAATTCATCGCCGACTTGGGTGCGCGGGGCGGGACATCATCGACGCGCGCCGCGTGAGGCTTCCGATGCCGGAGGCGGGGCCGCTCACGAGGCGCTGTCCGACGGCGTGTCCGCCGGCAGGGCGTCGGCGGGAGCGGCCGGCGCGGCGCGGCGCGACGTGAACAGCACCACGACGCCGATCCCCACCGCCAGCCCTGCCAGATCGGCCAGCCAATCGAATCCGTCGACCGCGCGGCCGAACCACGGCTGCGTCACCTCGTCGAGCGCCGCGAACACCGCCAGGGCCAGCGCCATGAGCGTGACGCGCGGGCCGTTCCAACCGCCGCGGGCCGAAGCCGATGTGGCGGCGAGCACCCCGAGCCCGGCGTAGGCGAGGAAGTGGAGGATCTTGTCGGAAGGGGGATTGGGCCCGAGCAGGTCCTGTGGCCTGGGATAGTGCGTGGCGGCGACGAGGAGGGAGGCGTAGAGGCCCGCCGCGAAGTCGATCGCGAGGGTCGCGGTCCGGGAAACCGAGCCGCCGGACGGCCCATTTGGCCTTCGCTGGCCCGCCCCCATCCGCTACCCTCCCCGCCCCGCGGTGTCGAACCCGTCCCTCGCGCGCCGCGGCGAGTCTAGCCCAGTCGATCCACCGTTCCCAGGAGCCTGCCCGTCATGGATCGCGCCCACATGGCCGCCGTCGTCCTCGACCTGCTCGAAAAGGAGACCGGGGAACGTCCGCACGACCTCGCCGAAACGACGTCGCTGCGCGACGATCTCAACCTCGACTCCCTCGACATGGCGGGTCTCGTCCTCCACATCGAGAGCCACTTCGGCATCCAGATCGAGACCGAATTGCTCGAGTCGATCGAGTCGGTCGGCGGTCTGCTCGACGTCCTCGAAAAGAAGGTCGCCGACAAGGCCAGCCGGCGCGCGGCCTGAACCCCGTCGCGAGTCCCATCGTGCCCCGCTCCCCGTGCGACACCCCCGTGGCGACCACGCCGCTCCTGGTGGTCCGTGGCCAGGCGACGCTGTCCCTGCCGAGGCAGGGCGTGGACGACCTGCGCGATCAGCCGCCGCGGGGAGTCGCGTTGCCGCCGCGGTTCCTCCGCCATGCCGACGAGCAGACAGTGGTCGGCGTCCATGCCGTCGCCCTGGCGCTCGCCGGCGCGGTGGGCGGTGATGACGACCGTCAGGGTTGGGCCGTCGTCGCCGCGCCGCGCCAGGCCGGCCGTACGGCTTCGGCCCGGACACTCGCCGGATGGCACGCGGGGGGCCATGCCGCGGTCTCGCCGCACGTCGTCCCGCAGTGTTCGCTGCATGCCATGGCCAGCGCCGTGAGCGTGGCCTTGGGCTGCCATGGCACCCACCTCGGTGTCGGCGGTGGCCCCGAGGCGGTCGCCGAGGCGCTGTTGGCCATCCCCTGGCTGGCCTCCGCCCATCCGACCGTGATCCTCGTCGCCACCGGGTGGGACCGCGAACCGGAGATCGACGGGGACGGTGCCGGCGGCGCCGGCATGGTCGTGCGGGCGATCGCCGTGCTCGTCGCGCCGTCCGCCGCGGCGTGCGGACCGACACTGTCGCTCGCGCTCGATCGCCAGCCGCCCGCCCGGGAACCACGCTCCGCAGCCGAACTGGACCGCTTCGCCCGCCTCGTGGGCGCCGTTCCGGAACGGGCCGGGCGGGTCGCCACCGTGGCGTCGTTCGCCACGCGGCGCGGCGGCAGCCTGCGCGTCACCGTCGGCCCGGTCGGGCGCCGGGAGGCCGCCTGACCATGCCCTCGTCGCGAGACACCTCCGGCGCGATCGCGATCACCGGCGTGGGCGTGCGCAGCCCGCTGGGGGATTCGTTCGCTGCCGTCGCCGACGCGCTGCTCGCCGGTCGGCCGGCGATCCGCACGGTCGACTTCGGCACTGGCATGGAGGGAGTCCGCACGCTTGCCGCGCCGCTCGCGGACGGTGACTGCGTCGCGGCGGTCCCCGCGGCCGGGGCCGTCGGCCGATTGGAACGGATCAATCTCCAGGCCCTCGCCGCGGCGTTGGCCGACGGGGGGATCGATCCGCGGGCCACGGGCCCGCGCCTCGGTCTCGTACTCGGGCAGGGCGCCGAGCATCTCAAGGAGTGGGAGGCGGACTTCCGTGGCGGTGGGCGCGACGTCTTCACCGGTGCCGGGGCCGAGCCGCTCGTCGAGCGGCTCGCCGCCGCGACGGGGTGCGCCGGCCCGGCGTTGACCGTCGGCGCTGCCTGCGCCTCGAGTGGATTCGCCATCGCCCTGGCCCGGTCGTGGCTCGACGCGGGGTTGGTCGACATCTGCGTCGCCGGTGGCTGTGAGGTCCTCAGCCCGATCGCCATGGCGGCATTCCACAACCTCCGCGCGTTGTCACGGTGGAGCGGTGCGCCCGATCAGGCCTCGCGTCCCTTCGACCGGCAGCGCGACGGATTCGTGATGGGGGAGGGAGGGGCGTTCCTCGTCCTCGAGCCGGCCGCCCGGGCCCGGGCCCGCGGAGCGGTGATCCGCGGGCTGCTGACCGGTGTCGGCACCAGTAGCGACGCGGCCCACATGGTCGCCCCGTGCAGCGATCCGACCCAGGCGGCGCGGGCGATCAACGCGGCGCTGGCCGATGCCGGCATCGCCCCCGGGGAGATCGACTACGTCAACGCCCATGCCGCCGGCACCCCCGTCGGCGACGTCGCCGAGGCGGCGGCGATCCGCCGCGCCCTCGGGGATGCCGCCGCGACGGTTCCGGTGAGTTCGACCAAGGGGCTCTCCGGCCATCTCGTCAGCGGGGCCGCGGCCTTCGAGGCCCTGGCCTGCCTGGTGGCCTTCGACCGCCGGGCGATCCCCGCCACCGCCAATCTCGACGCCCCCGACGAGCGCTGCGTGCTCGATCACGTCCGCGGTCAGCCGCGCGAACGCGCGGTCCGGATCGCGGCGAGCAATTCGTTCGGGTTCGGCGGCGCGAACCTGTGCCTGATCCTCGAGCGCGCCGCCTGACGCCACGTTCGGATCGATCCATCACGTTCGTTTCCCAGGAGATCCCCAATGACCCAGCCTCACCCGGCCGTCTCCCGGCCGCCCGCGGCTGCCGCCGCGATCGTCGACAAACTCTGCCACCTCGTCGCCCTGTGGCATGAAGTGCCCCCGGCCCACGACGAGCAGGGGTTGCTGGCGCGGGTCTGCAACGTCCATCGCTTCAACTTTCTCCTCTGGCACGAGGAGGACATCGCCCGGTCGCCGGAGGTGACCGACGCCCGGATCGCCGCCGTGAAGCGCGCCATCGACCGCTATAACCAGGCCCGCAACGACGGTATCGAGCAGGTCGACGACTGGCTGATCGCGGAACTGGCGGCACGGGGTATCCAAGCGCCGGCCGGGGCGCCGGCGGCGACCGAGACGCCAGGCAGCGCGATCGACCGGCTCTCGATCCTCGAGCTGCGCCGCTACCATATGCGCGAGCAGATCGAACGTGCCGACGCTAGCCCCGAGCACCGGGCGAAGGCAGCGGCGCGGCTCGAGCTCCTCGACCGCCAGCGCGACCACCTCGTCGAGGCGCTCGACCGCGTGCTGGCGGAAATCTTCGCCGGCCAGCGGCCGCTGCGCGTCTTCCGGCAGATGAAGATGTACAACGACCCGACGATGAATCCCTACCTCTACGGCGGCGGCAAGCCGGCGGCCGCCTGAGCGGCCGGGATCGCCCGCAAGCGCCCCGTCGATTCCCCCCGTGGTTCGGGAAGGCCCGTCACGATGCGACGGGCACTTTCTCCGGTCCCCCCGGGTGGGCCGGGGCGAGGAGGGCCGCACAGGCAACGCGCTGCGCCGGGGTGCCGATGAACGACACCCCGTCGCCGGCGGCGAGGCGCTCGCCGGGCCCGGGGTTGGAACGCACGGCTCCGGCGCGGCGCACGGCCATCACCGTCGCCCCGGTGGTCGAGCGGATCGCCAACTCGCCGATCGACCGGCCCGCCGCCGGGCTGTCGGCGGGGAGCACGACCGTCACCAGGCCGACGCCACTCCCCGCGGCAACGCGCGACGCGCCCCTGCCGCGGAGCAGGCCGTAGTTCTCCAGCCGCATCCGCTCGACGAGGCCGTCGATCGACTCGGCGGGTACGTCGTACATCCCCAGCACCCGCTCGAACAGCGCCAGCGCAGTCTCGAACTCCGCCGGGACGACTTCGGTGGCCCCCAGCGCCACGAGATCCTCGACCTCGGCGATGTACTCGCTGCGGACGAGGATCGGCACGGCCGGGGCCAGCTGGCGGGCGACGCCGACGGCGCGCCTCGTGCTGGCCGGGTCGGAGATCGCGATCACCAACGCCCCTGCGCGGCGGATGCCGGCGTGGTCGAGGACCGCGGCGCGCGTGCAGTCGCCGAACTGGATGTCGAGGCCGGCGGCACGCTGGAGCCGGACCGTCTGCGGATTGACCTCGAGGACCACGTGGGGGATCCCGCATTCGCCGAGCGCCGTGGCGAGCGTCCGGCCGTTGAGCCCGAAACCGGCGATGATCACGTGGTCGGCCAGGACGCTGGGGGGCGCCGCCGGAGCGGCTTCGGGCAGCCAGCGCCGCAGGGCCGGGAGGCCGGCGAGACGGTCGAGCAGCCGCGGCATCGCGGCGACCGCCAGCGGCGTGGCCGCCATGGTGAGCACGGCGGCGGCGAGGAAGGTCTGGTAGTCGCGGTCGGCCAGCAGGCCCAGTTCGAGGCCACGCGAGCCGAGCACGAACGAGAACTCCCCGACCTGCGCGATCGTCGCCCCCGCGACGAGCGCCGTCCGCAGCGGATGGCCGGCGAGCACGGCCGGCAGTGCCGTGGCCACCGTCTTGGCGACGACGATCGCCACCACGGTGACGGCGACGAGCCCGGCGTTGGCGGCGAGGAAACGGACGTCGAGAAGCATGCCCACCGACACGAAGAACAGGCTGGCGAGCGTGTCGCGGAACGGAAGCATCTCGGTGAACACCTGGTGACCGTACTCGCTCTCGGCCAGCGCCAGCCCGGCGAGGAACGCCCCCAGCGCCAGGGACAGCCCGACGCGGGCGGTGAGCGCCGCCGTCCCCAGGCAGATCAGCACGATCGTGATCAGGAACAGTTCACGGTTGCGCAGCCGGACCACCTCATGGAGGATCCGCGGCACGGCGAGCCGGCCGGAGATGAGCACCGCGGCGACCGCGGCGCCGCCGAGCGCCACCTGCGGCAGGATCCCGCCCGTCTGGGCGGCGCCGGCGGCCGGCTCCCCGCGGCCCGCGGCCGCCGCCAGCAGCGGTACCGCCAGCATCGCCGCGACGACCAGCAGATCCTGGAAGAGGAGCACGGCGACGGCGATCCGCCCGGCCGGTGTGCCGGTCGCGCCGCGGTCGGCGAGCAGCTTGAGCACGATCGCGGTGCTCGACATCGCCACCAGCAGGCCGGCGAAGATTCCCTGGGCGACGCTCCCCAGGTACCAGGCCGTCGCCGCGGCCACGACCGCCGTCGTCACTGCCACCTGTGGGAGTCCGACCGCGACCATCACCGGCAGCATCGCCACCAGCCGCGACAGCGAGAACTCGAGCCCGACGGTGAACAGCAGTACGACGACGCCGATCTCGGCGAGCAGCTCGACGCTGTGAACGTCGGCCACCAGCGACAGCCCGTAGGGACCGATGATCACGCCCGAGACGAGCAGGCCGATCACGCTCGGCACGCGCGCCTGCCCGAAGGCGAACACGACCACCGCGGCGACGGCGAAGACGACGAGGAGGTCGGCGAGGAACATCGGCGACGGCGGTCCCGGTGCAGAGGGGAGACCGGGCCGGACCGGTCGGCCCCGGCGCGGTTCTACCACCGGGGGGCCCACCGCTTCTGCTTCGACCGACGCCAAGGGCGATCGGCCGCGACCCTGCCCGCGACTCCCCTGGCGACCCCGGCTGCCGGCTGCTACCGTCCGCCACCTTTTCCTGCCGGAGGAGCCCCGATGCGCCCCTGTTCGCCGTTCCCGACCGGTGCCGCCGTGTGGTTCCGGGCGACCCTCGTCGCCGGTGCGCTTGCCGGAGGTGCCGTCGGCCTGGCCGGGGACGACCCGGCTCCTGCCGGCGCGGCCGTCCTCCTCCGGGTGGAGACCGAACTGTCCGAAGGCAGCGCCCCGGAGCCGGTGGCGCGGAGCCTGACGCTGTTCCAGGACGGCGTCGCTTGGAACTTCCTCGAGCCGTCGACCGCCGCCGACGAGGCGGTGCCGGGAGGCGAGATCGTCCTCCACGATCCGGCCCGCGGACGCGTCGTGGTGATCGACCCGGCGCGGCGCGTGCGCACCGAGATCCCGGCGACGCGGCTGGCCCGCGTGCTCGCTTCGCTGCGGACGTGGGCCGAGGGCAGCGACGATCCGCTCGTGCGCTGGTCGGCGTCGGCCACCTGCCCGGCGGCCGACCCGTCCGCGGACGACGCGATCGTGGTCGAGGGCCCGGGAGTCCGCTACGCGGTCGCCGCACTGCCGGCCCCGACGTCCGGCGCCGCCGAACAGTACCGCTCGTTCGCCGACGTCGCGCTCGGGCTACGGGCGCTGACCCACCCCGGCGGCGTGCCCCCATTCGCGCGGATCGCGATCAATCGTCAGCTCGCCGCCGCCAACCTCCTCCCGGAGACCGTCACCCTCGAACTCGACGGCCCGGGCCTGGGCCAATCACGCGTCCTGCGGAGCCGGCACCGGTTCGCTCCACGCCTCGACGCCACTGACCAGCGGCGCATCGAGTCGGCGTCGGCGCTGTTGGCCGTCGCCGAGGTGGTCGATGCCGAGACCTACGCCGGTCGGAACGCCACCGCCGAACGTTGACTGTCCGTGGACAAAGCCCTCCGTGGCCTTTGTCCACTCAGGCGACCGTGGGAAACGCCAAGGGTTTCCCAGGTCGCCGTCGGCCGCATCCGGCGGCCGATCACGATGGCGGCAGCCTGCTGACAATCCGTGGACAAAGCCCTCCGTGTGCCATGGCCTCAAAACGGGCGGCGCTCCCTCGCTCCGGAATAAAGCGTTTAACCGGTGTGAGGACCGTCGGAGACAAGAATCTCCCCCTGTCCCGACGATGTTTCCTCTGCGGCACACCTTACCTAGCCCCCCGCGACGACGCGGTCACCGGCTGTCGGTAATGGTTGACATCCGTACATATATCCGGTCTGATGGCGGTCGGGTCCGACCGCGGGCCGGTCCATTTCAGGTCATCGAGAGGCAGGGAGGCTATTCCATGCTGGTGCTGTCACGGCGGCAGAACGAGCGGATCCGCGTCGGCGACACGGTGGTCGTCACGGTCGTGCGGGTCAGCGGCGACAAGGTGCGGATCGGGATCGAGGCTCCGCCCCACGTCAAAGTGCTCCGCGACGAACTGCCCGTCGACGACGTCCCGGCCGGCACTCCGATCGGCGTTCGCGTTGTCCACGACTCCCATGTCACCGAGATCACCACGGCTGCCACGACGCCGGCCGTGGCGTTTGGCAGGGTCCTCGGCGCGGTCGGCTGACGGCCAGCCGGCCCCGTGCCGCTACACTTGCGCCGAAAATGACGGACGATCACCGGCGCGGTGGGCGGTCGACCGGGGGCGGGTGCGGAGGAGCCGCGGCCGGCAACCTGTCCTGACCGCCGCCACGGTGGTCCTGCCGGCTGTCGTGCTGTCGCGACAGCCGGCGGCTGACGGCAGCGGGGCGGACGCAACCGTCGGCCGACGCGGCCCGTCGCCGGCGCGGCTGGCTTCCGTCGCGGGCTGGTGCAGGGATTACGCATGGTCCGGACGGCGCCCACACAACCACGCACGACGGCTTTCGCCCCGGCCGCTTCCGCGGCGCGGCCGCAGGCGTCCCTGGGCGGCGGCGGTCCATGGCGCCGGTGGCTGTGGCTGGCCGGCGCCCTGACGGCGGCGGCGCTGGCGGCGATCGCCGTCGCGCTGTCGTACGAGCCGGCCGCGCTGCGGGCCGTCGCCCCCGGACTCTCCTCCGGGTCGTCGCCCGACGACGAGGACGCGGTGCGCCTCTCCGGGCGCCTGATCACGACCGCGTCGGCCCTCCGCGCCGCGGCCATGCGGCCGGGGACGTGGGACGCGTTGGTCACCGACGACGAGGTCAACGCGTGGCTCGGCCACGACCTCCCCCGCAATCATCCGCGCCTCCTCCCGGCGGGCTGGTCGGCACCACGGGTGGCATTCGCCGACGACCGGTGCTGGCTCGGCGTGCGCCGCTGGATCGGGCCGGTGCCGGCGCTGGTCTGGGTCCGTGCCGAGGTCAGACCGCGAGACGGCGGGGCGATCGAACTGGCCGTCGACGGCGCCGGGCTCGGCGGACTGCCGCTGCCCGGCGACGCGCTGATGGCGCGGATCGGCTCCGGGCTGCGCCGGGCCGGCCTTTCCGTCACGGTGGGTCGCCTCGACGGTGCCAACCGCCTCCTCGTGCATCTCACCGACGGCCACTCTGCCGGCGCCGGGATCCGCCTCGGGGGGGTCCGGTTTCGCGACGGCGAGGCATTGGTGACGGGGCAGACCGTGGCGGCGGCACCACGGCAGTGAGTCGCGGGCTGGGCAATCGGGGGCGGAGGGTGAACAGATGGCACGGCTGACGTTTCTCGGGGCGGCGGGGGTGGTGTCGGGATCGCGCCACCTGCTCGATCACGGCGGCGCGCGGATCCTCCTCGACTGTGGGCTGTTCCAGGGAGACAAGGGGCTCCGCGAGCGGAATTGGCGGCCGCTCGACCCGCCGGCCGACTCGGTCGACGCGGTGGTCCTCACCCATGCCCACATCGACCATTCCGGATGGCTGCCGCGGCTGGTTCGCGAGGGATTCCGGGGACCGATCTTCGCCACGCCGGCCACGGCCGACCTCCTTCCGCTGCTCCTCTACGACTCGGCGAAGTGCCAGGAGGAGGATGCCATGTACGCCAACCGCAAGGGGTTCTCACGCCACCAACCAGCGCTGCCGCTGTACGACGAGGCCGACGTCGCCCGGACGCTGCGGCGCGTGCGCCCGGTGACGCGCCAGCGCGTGTTCGAGCCTGCCCGTGGGGTTCGCTGCCGGTTCCACGACGCCGGCCACATGCTCGGTAGCGCCTTCGTCGAGATCGAGCTCGACGGCCCCGGCCGGCCGACCACGGTGCTGTTCTCCGGCGATCTCGGGCGCTACGACGCGCCGCTCTACGCCGATCCCTGCCCGCCGCCGGCCTGCGACCACCTCGTCCTCGAGAGCACGTACGGCGATCGCGACCATCCGGCGATCCGCCCGCTCGACGACCTCGAGCGCGCGATCCGCGAGGCGCTGCCGCGCGGCGGGATGATCCTCGTGGCCTCGTTTGCCGTCGGCCGCACGCAGCAACTCGTCTACCTGCTGCGCACGCTGATGGCCACCGGGCGCCTCCCCGAGATCCCGGTGTGGATCGACTCGCCGATGGGGGTCGAGGCCACGGAGGTGTTCCGCCGCCACGCCGCCGAACACGACTTCACCGAAGCCAACGTCGCCGGCGTCGCCGAGGCGCTCGTCTCCCCGTGGGTGCGGATGGCACGGACGGCCGAGGAATCGAAGGCGATCAACGGTCATGCCGGCAGCGGCATCGTGATCGCCTCCAGCGGGATGATGACCGGTGGCCGGATCCTCCACCACCTCGCCAGGCGCCTGCCCGATCCGCGGACGACCGTCCTCGTGGCGGGCTTCCAGGCGGCCGGCACGCGCGGGCGCAGCCTCCTCGACGGTGCCGACACGCTGCGGATCCACGGCCGCGACATTCCCGTCCGGGCCGCCATCCGCCGCGTCGACGCCCTCTCCGGCCACGCCGACCGCAACGAGGTCACGCGGTGGCTCGAGCGGATGCCGGCCCCGCGCAACGTGTTTCTCGTCCATGGCGAGCCTCCCGCCGCCCGTGGCATGGCCGAGCGCCTCCACGAGCGGTTCGGATGGCAGGCGACTCTTCCCGCGCTCGGTGCCAGCCACGATCTCGACGGCCCCGTGACCCCTCCCCAGCCCCCGACGACCCGGTGAAAGCGATGGCGAAGAAGACCAAACCTGCCGCCCCCAAGGCCTGCGCGATCCTCCCCGACACCGTCCTCGGTGACGATGTCGCGCTGGCGGCCGACAACATGGAGGCGATCCTCCGCTCCCCCAGCTACCGGCTGGCGCAGGAGGACCACGCGCTGCTCGAGAAGACCGAGTTGCGCGGCGTGCGGATGCTGCTGGAACTGCAGAAACCGGAGCTGGCGTTCCAGCAGCACGCGATCGAGTCGACCGTGATCGTCTTCGGCGGCACGCAGATCGTCGAGAAGAACGCCGCCGAGCGCCGGTTGTCGGAGGCGCGGCGTGCGGCGACCGCGGCCCCCGGGGATGCCCGGCTGGCCCGCGACGTCAGCCGGGCGGAGCGGCTGCTCGACCGCTCGCGCTACTACGACGATGCCCGGGAATTCGCGCGGCTGGTGTCGATCGACAACCAGTGCGAGGAATTGCGGAAGTTCGTCGTCGTCACCGGTGGCGGGCCGGGGATCATGGAGGCCGCCAACCGCGGTGCCTTCGACGTCGGCTGCCAGTCGATCGGACTGAACATCAAGCTCCCCGCCGAGCAGCAGCCCAATCCGTTCATCACCCCCGACCTGTGCTTCCAGTTCAAGTACTTCGCACTGCGGAAGTTCCATTTCATCCTCCGTGCCGCGGCGGTCGTCCTCTTCCCGGGCGGCTTCGGCACGCTCGACGAGATGTTCGAGACGCTCACGCTGCGGCAGACGCAGCGGATGCAGCCGGTGCCGATCATCCTCTACGGCCGCGAATACTGGTCGAAGATCATCGATTTCCAGCGGCTCGCCGACGATGGCGTCATCGACGACCGCCACCTCGAGCTGTTTTCCTGGGCCGAGACGCCGGCCGAGGCGTGGCGGCAGATCACCGCCTTCCATGACGGCCGGTCGCGGCGCGGCGCCGGCTGAGGGAGCGGGTTCACGCCGTGGCGCCATCGCGCGGGAGAACGATGGTGAACGTGCTGCCTACTCCCGGTGTGCTCTCCACCGCGACGGTTCCGCCGTGCGCCAGGGCGATGTGTTTGACGATCGACAACCCCAGTCCCGTGCCGCCGAGCTTGCGGCTGCGCCCCTTGTCGATCCGGTAGAAGCGCTCGAACAGGCGGGGGAGATGCTCGGCCTCGATCCCGCAGCCCTCGTCACGCACCACCAGTCGGACGTGCGTCACCGCGCCGGCGCCGCTGCCCGGGGCGACGGTGATCCAGATCCGCCGGCCGGAATCGCTGTATTTGATGGCGTTGTCGACGAGGTTGATCAGCGCCTGCTCGAGGAGCGGGGCGTTGACCGCCGCGTCGAGGTCGGGAGGACACTCCCCCGCTAGCTCGATCGCCCGCTCGCGGGCCCGGGGGAGGCAGTCGGCGACCACGTTGTCGACGACGGTGGCCAGCACCACGTGCTCCACCGGCAGGCTGCCCGCCCCCTCCTGCTGCTCGATCCGCGACAGCGAGAGGAGATCCTCGATGATCGCTCCGAGGCGGTCCGCCTGCCGGGCGATGATCCGCAGGAACCGGCGCGAGTCGTCGGGGTCGTTGGCGGCCCCGTCGAGCAGGGTCTCGACGAACCCCTTGATCGAGGCCACCGGCGTCTTCAATTCGTGGGACACGTTGGCGACGAACTCGCGGCGCACGTTTTCGAGCCGCCGGATGTCGGTAATGTCGTTGAGGACGATCACCGCCCCCCCTTCCCCGTACACGTCGCGCAGCGCCGTGCCACGCACGCGCAGCGTCCGATCGCGCGGGCCGCGGAGGAGGAGGTCGTCCTCGACGGGCGTCCGGCAGTCGATCGCCAGCAGGGCGAAGCGCCGGAGATCGGCGTTGTCGACGGCATCCTGGAGCGGCCGGCCGACGGCGCCGGCGCCGTCGAGGCCGAGAAGCTCGGCGGCGGTGGCGTTGATGCTCACGATCCGCTGCCGCGAGTCGATCGCCAGCACGCCTTCGATCATGCTGCCGAGGACCGCTTCCTGCTGGGTGCCCTGGCGGCCGATCGTCAGCCCGCGCTCGATGAGTTGACCGTGGAGCGTGGCGATCGCGGCCGACAGCGACGCCAGCTCGCGGCTCTCCGGGCGCTCGAGCGTGACCCCCTCGGTGCCGTCGGCGAGGCGCGTCGCCGTCCGCGCCAATTCCTCGACGGGACGCGTGAGCCGCGAGATCGCCAGGTACCCCAGGGCCGCGGCCGCCAATCCCCAGACGACCTGCCAGCCCAGGAGGGTGCGCTGGTCGCGGGCCAGACGCTTGTCGTCGCTCCCGGCCTGGAGGGTGACGCGCACCTGTCCGCCGGAGGCGGGGCCGGACTCCACGGCCCGGGTGACCGACAGCACGCGCTGCCGGGTCGCGGCATCGAACCGCGTCGTGCGCCGCGGGGGACCGGCCATCGTCGGGCCCGCCCCGACGGCGCCGGCCGGGGTGTCGGCGGCGACGAACTCCACCGCCATGCCGTCGCTCCCCGACCAGATCCGGTGGGGCATCGACGCGCCCCCCGTGTCGAGCGCGGCGATCGCCAGCGCGGCGGCATCCTCGAGCCGCCGGAAGGCCGCGGCATCGGCGAGCCGTCCGAGGGACACGCTCGCCAGCCACGCGCCGGCGACGAACAGGCCGGCGAGCACCGCCGCCAACGCCGCGAAGAACTGCCAGACGAGCCGCGTGCGGGGCATACGAGGGGTGACCGGCGACCACGGTCGCTCAGGGCCGGAACCGATAGCCGACGCCGCGGACGGTCTCGATGTACCTGCCGTGAACGCCGAGCTTCTTCCGCAGACCGGCCACCTGGACGTCGACCGACCGCTCCGTGACAGGATAATCCTCTCCGCGGACGGCGTCGACGATCTGCGTCCGGGTGTAGGCCCAGCCGGGACGCTTGGCGAGGAACTGCAGCAGCGCGAATTCGGTGTAGGTCAGCTCGAGCGGCGTGCCGGCGAGGATCACCTCGTGGCGACCGGGATGGATCGACAGTTCGTGGACGCGGATCGTGGTGTCGAGCTCGGTCTCACGGCGGCGCAGCAGTGCCTTGACGCGGGCGACGAGCACGCGCGGGCTGAACGGCTTGGCGATGTAGTCGTCGGAACCGTGTTCGAGCCCGGCGACGATGTCGCTCTCCTCGCTCTTGGCGGTGAGCATCACGATCGGGATCTCGCGCGTCTTCGATTCGCTCTTCAGCCGCCGGCAGACCTCGAGCCCGTCGATCCCCGGCAGCATGACATCGAGCACGATCAGGTCCGGTGGCTGGCGGCGGACGCTGCGCAGCGCGTCTTCGCCGGTCGCCACACAGGTCACCTGGTAGCCCTCGCGCGAGAGGTTGTAGCGGAGGAGCTCGAGGAGGTCGTCCTCGTCGTCGACGACGAGGATCCGCTGGGCCGCGGCGTCGTCGGCCTTGTTCCGGGAGGGGTTTGGTTTCACCTGCCGTCGCCTCGGAACCGCCGGGGCTGTGCGCCGGACCCGCCACGCCGGATCGGCCGGCCCTGGATCGGCCCAGAGTGTACGCCGGCCCGGAACCGGGGGTGTTAGTTTTCGGTGAATCCTGGCCCCGGCGCGGGGACACCGCCCGCCACCTGGGGGGCGCGGCTCACGACAGCAGCAGCTCGACGTCGTCGGCCGACAGACTGGTGATCATGTTCTCGTCGGCGCGGACGATCGAGTCGGCCAGCTCGCGCTTCCGCGCCTGAAGGGCGAGGATCTTCTCCTCGACCGTGTCACGGGCGATGAGCCGGTAGGCGAACACGCGCCGTGTCTGGCCGATGCGGTGTGCGCGGTCGACGGCCTGTGCCTCGACGGCGGGATTCCACCACGGGTCGAGGATATAGATGTAGTCGGCGGCGGTGAGGTTGAGCCCCTGCCCGCCGGCCTTGAGGCTGACGAGGAACAGCCGGCAGTCGGGGTCTTCCTGGAAGCGGGTCACGCGCGCCTGCCGGTCGGTCGTCTTGCCGTCGAGGTACTCGTAGGTCTGGCCGCGGCCGTCGAGGTGATGGCGGAGGATCGCGAGGAAACTGGTGAACTGGCTGAACACCAGGACCTTGTGCCCCTCGTCGATCACCTCGCCGAGTTGCTCGAGGAGGGTCTCCAGCTTCGCCCCCGGTTCGTCGATCCGCGACGGATCGATCAGCGCCGGGTGGCACGCCGTCTGCCGCAGCCGGAGCAGCGCCTCGAGGACCGCGAACCGCGCCTTGCCGATCCCCAGCCTGCCGATGCGGCCGGAGAGCTCGAGACGGTAGTGCTCGCGGAGCTCGTCGTAGGTCTTGCGCTGCGATTCGCCGAGCTCGCAGAAGATCGTCTGCTCGGTCTTCTCGGGAAGGTCGGAGAGCACCTGCGCCTTGGTGCGCCGCAGCAGGAACGGCTTGACCGCTCGGGCGACCACCTCGGCAGCCCCGGTTCCCTGGCCGCCGGCGAGGAACCGCTTGAGCCGCGACGCGCTGCCCAGTTGGCCGGGATTGAGGAACTCGAAGATGCTCCACAGCTCGCCGATGTGGTTCTCGACCGGCGTCCCGGTCAGCGCCAGGCGGTGCCGGGCACGCAACAGCCGGCACGCCTTGGCAGCCTGGCTGCCGGCATTCTTGATCGACTGGGCCTCGTCGAGGACGACGTAGTCGAACTCGACCTCGCGATGGCGGACGATGTCGCGGCGGAGCGTGCCGTAGGTGGTGAGGACGACGTCGTGATCGGTCATCGACCCGGCTGCCTCGCCACGCGTGTTGCCGGTGTGGTTGAGGACGCGCAGCTGCGGCGCGAAGCGAGTCGCCTCCTCGATCCAGTTGAACACCAGGCTCTTGGGCACGATGACCAGCGACGGGCGGTGGCCGAGGCCACCGGCCTCGAGGGTCGCCCGACGGCGGACGAGCATCGCCAGGACCTGGATCGTCTTGCCAAGACCCATGTCGTCGGCCAGGCAGCCGCCCAGCCCCATCCGCTCCAGGAACGTCAGCCAGCCGAGGCCCTCGCGCTGGTAGTGGCGCAGCGTCCCCTGGAATCCGGTCGGCTCGGTTTCCGCCTCCGGCCGATCGCCGGCCGCCAGCTCGGCACGCAGGTGCGCGAACGCCTCGTCCACCTGCGACTGCGGCTGCCCGGCGAGCAGGGCGTCGAGGAGGGCGACCTGGAGCCGGCTGTAGCGCAGCCGGCCGTCGTGCCGTGTCGCCAGGGCGATCATCGGCTCGAACTGCTCGGCCATCCCCTCCGGCAGGATCCCCAGCGAGCCGTCGGACAGCTCCACCGCACGCGATCCGGAGGCAAGCGCCTCGAGAATCGCGGGGAGGTCGCCGGTCACGCCGCCGAAGTCGATGCTCCCGGCGAGTTCGAACCAGTCGATTCCGCTGGTCACGTTCCAGGCGACGCTGCCCGCCGGACGGTAACGGCGGCCCGAGACCTCGACGTTCCAGCCGGCGGCCGCGAGCTGCGGCACCGACGCGTCGAGCCGCGCCCGGGCCATCTCGACGTGGTGATCGGGGGGCGTGCCCGCGGCGTCGGGCCGGGCCGGCGAGGCACCGAGGCGCACCAGATGACCCAGTGCCACGCGCTCGGCGGCACGGTTGCGGCGCACGAGCAACCGTCGGTCGGCATCGGCGGCGCCCCCCGCCGGATCGTCGGCGGCGACCGACAGACCGCCGTAATCGAACCACACCCGTCCCGCCAGCTGGACGCGCGGGGCGGTCCGTCGGCGCCGCGCCGGCCCGGCATCGGCCGGCTCGTCGTCGATCACCGTCCGGGAGTCGTCGAGGACGAGCCGGGGGCGCGGCGAACCCGATTCCACGGTCCAGCGGCACCACGCCGGCAGCTCCAGCCGCGGCATGTCGGCCAGCGCCGCCAAGCGCACGATCAACTGATCGACCTGGGCCCCGGCGCATTCGAGCGGCCCACGCCGCTCGAACTGCTCCATCCAGCCGGTCGCCTCCTCGACCGCCAGCCGGGCGAGCCGGTCGGCGAAGATCACCAGCCCCGCTCGGAGGATCGCGCGCGGTTCGGCCAGTTCGCGGCGCTCGCTCCCGCGGACGAGCATTCCGCGGAGTGTGGCCTTGCCCGGCCGAGGTCCGGTCGCGGGGCCGTCGCTCATCTCGCGGAGCGACTCACCGCGGAGCTCGGCGCGCTCGTCGGGGCCGAGCACCAACGCGAACGACCAGGGGCGGCCGCCGTCCCAGGTGAGCGGGATGACCGTGTCGGGGTGGCGGCGGGCGTCGGGCTGGATCACCAGCCGCCCGCTTTCGCACAGTGCGGCGAGGCGTGCCGACGCGGCCCGTGGGTTGACGGCGATCCGGGCGATCGTCCGCCGCTCCAGGGCCTCTCCGCTCCCGTCCCCCACCACCTGGGCGCCGACCAGCCCGGCGAGGATCTCCTGCTCGGCGGCATCGAGGTCGTCGAAGGGGACCTCGGTGCCGGGGCCGGAGCCGATGATCACCGCCCGTGGGCGTCCCGTCGCCTGGCCGGCGACGTCGAGCTGCATCCGGGCGGGGAGGAGGATCGCCGAGCGGCTCTCGGTGGAGGCGCCCAGATCGAGGAGAAACACCAGCCCGCCGCCCTGCCGCCGGGCCTCGGCGAGGGGAAAACCCCGGCCGCGGACCGCCGGCTCCACCAGCCGGCGGCGCTCCTCGAGGTCTGTCAGCCAGGCGGGCTGCCGGCCTCCGCGCCGGTCCGCCGCCACCGGCGGCGCGACGGGCACGGCGGCGGCGGGGGAATCATCGTCATCCTCCGCCGCGGGCGCGAAGGCGTCGTCCTCGATCTCGTCGGCCGCTCCCTCGTCGGGGAGCACTTCCAGGACCAGCGGCGTGTGGTCGCCGATCCGCGACAGCAGGCCGCGGCGATCGACTTCGAGGAGGACGGCGGCGAGGATCGCGCACGGTTCGCCGAGGCGACCGCGATCGGTCGAGCAGCGGACCTCGAGCGTCATTCCACCGCGGCGTCCGGCCGACAACTCGAGGTGCACCTCGTGCACCACTCCCGCTTCCTGGCTGACCACCGCCTGCACGCGCCCGACACGCGGGCAGGAGACGCGGATCTCGTCGACGGCTCGTGCGGCGGCGACGTCGGCCGGGTCGAAGAGGTGGAAGAGGCGTTGCTGGAAGCTCGACATGCAAGCGGTCCCGGCGGGCTTCGGACCGTCCCGGGGGGCCGGCGGCGCGAAGCAGGCTGTTGTACCCCGGCGGGGGGCGGCGTGGCGAACAGTGCCGCGGTCATCAGCCGCCGCGGGCGGTGGCGATCAGCTCGAGGACGTTTTCCACCGGTGTCTCGGGGAGCACCCCGTGGCCGAGGTTGAGCACATGACCCGGCCGGCCGGCGACGGCGTCGAGCAGCTCCCGCGTCCGCCGGCGGACGGTCGCCCGGTCGGCGAGCAGGAGCGTGGGGTCGAGATTCCCCTGGACGGCACGGTCGGCCCCGACAGCCCGCCAGGCGTCGAGCAGGTCGATCCGCCAGTCGATCCCGATCACCGTCCCGCCGGCGGACGCCAGATGGGGCAACAGCGCCGGGTTTCCCGTGGCGAAGTGGATCACGGGCGCCCGCCGCGACGCCGCCTCGAGCGCCACGCGCGAATGGGGGAGCACGTAGCGGACGTAGTCGGCGGGCCCGAGGCACCCGACCCAGCTGTCGAATAGCTGCACCGCCTGCGCCCCGGCATCGAGCTGCGCGCAGAGGAACCGGCTCACTGCCCGTGCCAGCCGTCCCATCAGGTCGTGCCAGGCCGATTCGTGGCGGAGCATGAAGGAGCGCGTCCGCTGCCAGGAGCGGCTGGTTCCCCCTTCGATGCAGTACCCGGCGAGCGTGAACGGCGCGCCGGCGAACCCGATCACCGGGATCGAGTCGTCGAGGCCGGCGCGCGTCGCCGCGACGCAGTCCATCACGTACCCCAGCGCGTCGACGTCGCCGAGCTCGTGGAACCGCCCGAGGTCGGCCGGATCGCGGAGGGGATTGTGGATCACCGGCCCCTCGCCGGCGGCGAACTCCAGGTCCATCCCCATCGGCTCGAGGATCGGCAGCAGGTCGCTGAAGATGATCGCGGCGTCGACCCCGAGGCACTCGACGGTGGCGATCATCACGTCGGCCGCGAGGCGCGGCGTCTTCACCAGCTCCATGAACCCGACACGATCGCGGACCTGCCGGTATTCGGGGAGATAGCGGCCGGCCTGGCGCATCAGCCACACCGGAGTCCGCTCGACCGGCTCACGGCGGCAGGCGCGGAGGAACAGCGCGTGGGAATAGCGGTCGGTGGCGGTGGGCGGGGGCGTGGCCGCGGGGATCATCGGCGCAGTATAGGGTGGATCGAGCGGCGGTTTCGGCCGCGGGATCGGATCCGCGGGCCGACTACAATAGGTCGGTTCAGCATTCCCCCGAGGACCGGGTCGGGATGGGTGAATTCGTGGCGGGCATCTCCGTCGTCTGCTTCGCCGCCAGCTATCTGGTGGCGCTGGCCTGCGAAGGCTCGCGGCTGCTGTTCCGCTCCGGGATCCGCGGGGCGGCGATGGTGGCGTTCGCCGCCGCGGGGCTGGTCGCCCACACCCTGTTCCTCGGGTGGCGGGCCGCCCACGAGCCGGCCGTGCCGCTGTCGAGCCCATTCGATTGGTATCTCCTGGCCGCGTGGCTGTTGGCCGGCGGCTATCTGTGGGCGACGCTCGCCAACCCGCGGACCCCGGTCGGATTGTTCCTCCTGCCGGTCGTCCTCGGGCTCATCGGCGCGGCCGAGATCTCGAGCCGCGAGCCCTTTCCCCAGAGCCCGGCGACTCAGGCCTGGGGGGCGGTCCACGGCGTGTTCAACCTTGCCGCCAGCGTCGCCGTGGCGGTCGGCGGGACTGCCGGCGTGATGTGGCTGTTGCAGGCGGGACGGCTCGCGCAGCACCGCGCCGCGACTCCGGGCCTGCGCCTGCCGAGCCTCGAGAAACTCGCCGGCACGCTGCAGTGGACGTTCCCGGCCGCCGCCTCGACCGCGGCAGCGGGGTTCGTCTCCGGTCTGGTGCTCAACGCCGTCAACCACCGGCGCGGCCTGCTTGACACGATCCCCTGGAGCGATCCGGTGATCATTCGCCTCGGGGCGCTGGTGGCATGGCTCGTGGTCGCGGCCGCCATCGCCCAGGCCGTCCGCCATCGCCCCGGGGCGGCGCGGACCCGTGCATTCTTGGCAGTGGCGAGCCTGATCTGCCTCACGGCGAGCATCCTGTGGGGCGTTCTCGGCCACTCGCGCCACGGCGTGCCCCCCGATGCCCCGCCACCACCGCCGGCCGGGGTGCGGCCATGACGCTCGCCTTCGCCGGGGGAACGCACCGCACCGTGCCGCTCGACCTCCGCGAGCGGCTCGCCTTCTCCGCCGACCAGGCGGCCGAGGCGCTGCGACGCTTCCGCGACCGCTTCCCGGGCCGCGAGGTCGTGCTCCTTTCGACCTGCAACCGCGTCGAGCTGTACGCCGCCGGCGGCGCCGACACGGCGGCCCCGTCGCCAGGCCAGATCGTGTCGTTCCTCGCCGAGTGCCGGGGAATCGACGAACGTGTACTCGCCCCGGTGCTCGACGGGGACCGCGACGAGGCGGTCGTTCGCCACCTGTTCGGCGTCGCCTCGGGGCTCGACAGCATGGTGCTCGGCGAGCCGCAGATCCTCGCCCAGGTCAAGCAGGCCTGGGCCCTGGCGCAGGACAGCCGGACCGCCGGGCCGCTGACCGGCGACCTGTTCCAGGCGGCGCTGCGGACCGCCAAGCGCGTCGCCAGCGAGACGGCGCTGGGCCGCGAGCGGCTCTCGATCCCGAGCGTCGCCGTCAACGACTTCGCCCGCGGTGTCTTCGAACGCTTCGACGACAAGCGCGTGCTCTTGGTGGGCGCCGGGAAGATGGCCCGCGAGACGCTCCGCTACCTCCGCGAGGCGGGGGCCCGCGACATCGTGGTCCTCAACCGCACGGCGGCCCGGAGCGCGGAGCTCGCCGCCGAGATCGGCGGCCGGGCGGGGAGCCTCGCCGACATCGTGGCCGAGCTCGCCGCGGCCGATCTGGTAGTGAGCACGACCGGTGCCAGCCAGCCGGTCGTTTCGCTCGACGCCTTCCGCCAGGCGGAGCCGCGGCGCGGTGGCCGGGCGCTGGTGGTCCTCGACCTCGCCGTGCCGCGCGACTTCGATCCGCGGATCGGCACGCGGCCGGGGGTGTGGCTGACGGCGATCGACGACCTCGCCGCCGCCTGCGACGCCAACCGCAAGAGCCGGCAGCGCGAGGTGCCGGCGGCGCTGGCGATCGTCGACGAGGAGGCGCGGCGGTTCATGGGGGACCTCCACCATCGCTCGACGGCACCGGTGATCGAGCAGCTCCGTGCCGGCTGGAGCGAGCGCGGTGACGCGGAGCTCGAGCGGCTGTTCCGCCGCCTGCCGGACCTCGACGACGCGGCGCGGAGCGAGATCCGTCAGGCATTCGAGCGCTACGCGGCCAAGCTCCTCCACGTCCCGCTCAAGTCGCTGCGCACAGCCAGCCACGCCGGGCCGCCGCACGGCCTCCTCGACGCCCTCAAGCGGCTCTTCGACCTCAAGGACTGAGAGATCTCGCGAGGCTGGCGGAGGCATGACCGAGGGTAGCGGCTGGCGGCGATCAACCCGCCGCAGGGCCGTTCCACGGATCGATCACGACGATCCCGCATCCGCGAAAGTCACCGGTATTTCGCGTGGCGACGGTGGCTCCACGAGCGCGGGCGATGGCGGCGATCTGACAGTCGAACTGGCTGATCGTGCGGCCGGCGGCGCGGCGCTCGGCGGCGATCGTCGCATAGGCCTGGGCCGCCGCGCGGTCGAACGGCAGGATGCGATCGCGGAAATCCTCCTCGAGTATTCCCTCGATCGCCTGCGCGAGTCCGTGCCGGCGCTTCCCGGCGGGCAGGATCGCCAGTCCGTGGAGCAGTTCGGCCTCACCGACCGCCGTGAAGTAGACCTCGGCGCCATCCTGAGCCGCGAGCCACGCCTCGACCGCCGGAGCTGGTGACGGCCGGAGCAACTCGGAGACCACGTTCGTGTCGAGCACGATCATCGGCGTTCCGGCCGGAGGCGCGGTGGCGTTCGCAGCGCCTGTCGCGGCGGAAGCGCCACGTCGGCCCGATCCGCGGGAGAGATCCGGGCCCGGATCGCGGCCGCGAGATCGCGGGGTGGATCGGTCTGGTCAATCACACGGCGGAGGATGTCACGCGCCTCCTCCTCCATCGACCGGCCATGAAGCGCGGCGCGAACGCGGAGCCGCTGCTTGATGCCATCGTCGAGATTCCGGATCGTGATGCTCGCCATGAAGTCACTCCGTAGAGAACGTCCCACGATCGTACTCGATGGTTGCACTGCAATCAATGAAATTATCTGCCCGGTCGTCAGTCGGGCCGGCCGGGGGATGCCGGCCAGACCAGCGCCAGCTGGCGGTCGGCGATGCCGATCCGGGCGCGCATTCCGGCATCGAAGCGGACGAAGTCCTGCTCCATCCCGTCGCTGAAGATCACGCCGCCGCGCGGCATCTGCGAGACGATGTCGAGCGACTCGCCGGCGGCGACGGTGCCGCAGACGATCGTCGCCTGGCTCGACCGGCTGGTAAACGGCTCGCGGACACTGAACCGCAGCTCGCGCGCCTCGGCGTCGAACCGGTAGCGCTCGGCGATCCCGGCGGCCGCGCGCCCCGCGCCGAGCGCCGCGGCCATCCCCGCCGCCGCCGTCACCACCGAGCGGTACCAGCCCGTCGATCCGGCACCGGTGGACACGATCACGCCGCTGCTCGACTGGTCCTCGCGCCGGTTCCGCCACTCCAGCCGGTAGCGCGCCGAGGCATGCGACTGGACGCCGACGAACAGGTCGTTGACCGCGTCGACCACCTGGCCGTCGTCGAGCGTCGCCCGGGCCATCGTCACGCGCCGCACCGGCAAGGCGCCGGCCACCGCCGCCCCGAGCGTGGCTGCCGCGGTCGCCACGGCAAACGGCACCAGGACGCCGTCGATCCGCTCCGGGTCGGGGTTGAAGGCCACCAGCGGCTGGCCGGCGAGGTACTTGGCGACGTTGACCACCAGCCCGTCCTGGCCGAGCGTCACCACCAGGTCGTGCGGCCCGAAGAGGAAGTTCGGGAGGAAGCCGCGCTCGATCCGCTGCGTGCGGATCCCCGCCGGCAAGGCCGCGGTCACGTCGGCCAGCGCCCGCTCGTAAGCGGCGTGGGCGGCTTCGATGCCGGCGAACGACTCGCCGCGGTTCTCGGTGAGGAACCGGGCCTGGCCACGCGTGCCGTGGCGCTCGACGAGCTCCTCGAGCACCGTCTTGCGGGTCACGACGACGATCTTGGCAATCGAGTTCGCCATCGGGAGTGGGTGAAGTGGCGGCGGGGGAGCGGGCGCGGCCGAGCGGCAGCGCGTCAGCGACCCGACCGCTCGGCCCCACGGCCGTCGAGGAGCGAAGCGAGAATGTCGCTGGTGATCGTCAGGTTGCCGATGTTGCCGGCGTTGTCGGCCAGTTCACGCATCGCCAGCGCGAGCAGCGACCGCGGATCGACATCGCGAAACACGTCGAGCCGCTTCCGCTGGAAGTCGGCTTCGGCATCGGCGGCGACGGCGCGGGCGGAGGCGGCGTTTCGCGCCTCCTCCAGGGCGTTGGCCCCTTGCAACGCGATCATTTCCCGGCGCTGTTCCTCGAGCGTCTTCTCGCCGGCGAGCTCCTTCTCGCGGATCGTGCGCTCCTCGTCGACGGTGGCAGCGCGCCGGGCGTAGACGGCGATGTCGGCGCGGCGGAGGAGCGACTCGCGCAGCTCCGCCTCGAGCGCCTTGGCGACCTCGGGGGTGGGCCGTACCGAGAGGAACTCCACCGTCAGCAGCTCGGCCCCCATCTCGGCAAGGCCGGGGCCCCCACGCAGTGCCGCGGTAACCGCGCCGGCGAGCCGCGGCGCCTCGGCGAGGGCCTGTTCGAGGGGGCGAGGGGTGATCTCGTCGCGGGTCGCGACCTGGACGAGGTTGGCGATCCGGCGGCCGACCTTGTCGCGGTCTTCGGAGAGGGGGCGGTAGCTGACCGGGTCGATGCTGAAGTCGAACAGTTCGGCGGCGCGCCGCGGTTCGGCGAGCCGGAACGTCACCTGCCCCTGGAGCGTGATCTCCTGGTGGTCCGCGGACAGCTCGTTGAACACGAAGTTGACGTCCTGGCTCTGCGTCGGCACGGCGACGACCTGGGTGTCGTACTGCCAGTAGAAGAACGCCAGCCCGGGCCCCTCGCCACGACGGCGGCCGCCGGAGTAGCGGATGATGTGGTCGGTGGGCCGACCCTTGAAGTACGGAAACCACATCGGACGGGAGCCGGTCACGGCCATCGGATCACCTGATGGTGGAAGATTCCCATCATGATCCGGCGACGGCGCCAGTCAAAACCAGCGCGGTGTTTCCCGCGCCGCCGTCACCCGCCCGCGCCGGCCGTCGCGCCGGTGCCGCCGGCCGCGGCAGCCCGCGGTGGCCGCACGCGGCCGTTGGCGGGATCGATCTCGAGGCCGAGGGGCGGCTCGTCGGGGACGTAGAAGAAGAACCCGAACATCATCTCGTGGATCGTCTGCGGGCCGTAGGGGACCGCGACGGTGGGATCGGGGTTGAAGGGATTGAACGGCGAGTTGTCGAAGTGCGCCGTGACCTCGACCCGCGTGCCCTTCGGGAATCGCTTGGCGCCGGGCGTGAGGCGGTAGTTCTGCTGCCAGGCGTAGTGGTAGTTGGGGATCACCAGCAGCGTCTCGGGATCGGCGTCGGGCCGCAGCGCCGTGAACGTCATGTCGCGCCCGCGGAGGTGCATGTGGGCGAACATCCCCACGCCGAAGGCATCGCAGGGGAGCGTGCGGACGGCGGTCACCGGATGGAACGGGGCCCCCGGTGGGATCTCGAACTTCGACGTCGTCACCTGGAGGTGCTTGAGCTCGCGGTCGATCCGCGCCCGTGGGTAGCGGAGGCCGACGCTCATCCGGTTGGTCTCCGGCTTGCCCGTGGTGGTGTAGTGGATCTGGAGGACGAGGACCGAGTTGGCCGGGATCCGGAACCCCATCCCTTCGTCGAGGATCATCGCCGTGCCACCGGGGACGCGGCCGGTGATGAAGTTGCTGTCGTCGACCGGATCGCCGACTGCCATGTAGGCGAGGTTGCAGTGGTGGACCGTGCCGGGATTCGACGGCTTGATCTCGATCCCCGAGATCCACGTCTCGGCGAGGAACACGTGCGGAAGGATGACGTAGCGGTAGTCGACAAAGCCGTCGGCCGGGAGCGAGTCGGACCCCAGCGCCGTGACGACGAGGTCCGGCGTGCCGATCTCCCATGCCGGCGCCGGCGACGGGGCGGGGGGAGTCTTGGCGGGGTCCCCGGCCGGGCTGCCCGCGCCCACCCAGGCGGCGACCAGCCGGCGCTCCTCGGCGGACAGGCCGCGCTCGTTGGAGAAGTGCTCGTGGCGGCTGGCGTACCACGGCGGCATGCGCCGCTCGGCGACGGCGTCGGCGACCGCCGCCGCCTGCCCGGCGACGTCGTCGTAGGTCACCAGCGGAAACGGCGCGCCGCCGTTGGCGCGGTGGCACTCCTGGCAGTGGGCGGCCAGGAGCGGGGCGACATGCTCGTGGAACGTGACCGTGCGGTCGGGCTCGGCCGGGGCGGGGCGTGTGATCCGGCAGCCGTCGACGGGGGTCTCGGCGACCGCCACCGGCCGGCCGGCGAGGACGTCTTCGAGCGCCTCGCGGAGATCCTCGCGCGTCGCCGCGGGGCGCTCGCCGCCGAGGCGGAGTTGGTCGTCGATCCGCCCGCGGTAGACGATGCGGCGATCCGCGTCGAGGACCACCGCCTGCGGCGTGAATTCGGCGCCGACCGCGGCGGCGAGGGCGCCCGTCGTGTCTTTCACCAGCGGGAAGGGAACGCCGTGGTCGAGCCCGACGCGGGCCAGCTCGGCGATCTCGTCGCCGGCGGCCGCGTCGACGGCGACGATCCTCACCCCGCGCGGCGCGAACGCCTCGTCGAGCCGGACCAGCTTCGGCCAGCTGCGCCGTACCAACGGGCAGGTGAGATTGACGAACACCAGCACCGTCGCCGGCGGCTTCCCCAGATCGGCCAGCGAGCGCTGCTGGTACCAGATGTCGGTGAAGTGGAGGTCGGCGACGGGTTCGCCCAGCGGCGCGGCCGTGGCCAGCGCCGCCAGGCCCGACACGATCCATCCGGTGACGACCGACCGGCCGAGGCGGCTCATGGACGATTCTCCAGGGAGCGGGCCTGACCCGCGCTGAACGGCGGTCCGGTCAGGGCAGGCAGTAGGACAGGGCGAGGAGTGAATAGGCGGTGACGAGGTTGGCGTCGCCCTCCATCCACCGCGCGTTGGCGTTGGTCCACGAGCCGTCGTCGCGCTGGCGGGCGAGGAGCACCGTGGAGAGTTCGTCGCGCCAGGCGTGATCGGCCCCGGCAGCGTCGCGGAACTCCTTCCCGCCGAACGCGTCGAGCGACTTGGCTGCGGTGTGGAAGTAATAGAACAGTCCGTTGTCGGCCATCCCCGGGTTCTCGGCGAACGTGTAGTGCTTCGCCAGCCAGGCCAGCGCCGCCTTGACGCGCGGGTCGTCGCGATCGACACCGGCGTAGATCATGCTCTTGAGCCCGGCGTAGGTCATCGAGCCGTAGCTGCGCAGGCCGCCGTCGGGCGTCTTCCCCGCCTGGCTCTCGCCGCCGGCGGCCGGGGTGTAGTAGAAGCCGCCGTCGGGGTTCTTGGCCGGATGGGGCTGGTCGTTGTGCGGCCCGGGAAGGTTCTGCGTGCGCGACACGAACGCCAGCGCCCGCTGGATCGCCGGATCGTCCTCGGCGGCGCCGGCGGCGCGGAGGGCGTCGATGAAGAACTGCGTGTTCGACAGGTCGGGGCGCTGCTGGCGGCCGTAGCCGGCACCGCCGTAGGCCGGGTCGTCGGGCCCGCGCCCCTCCCCCTCGTCCCACTGCAGGGCCCGGAGGAACGCGGTGGCCGTGGCGATCTCCCGGTCGTGGCGGCCGTCGGCGTTGCACGCGACCAGCGCCATCACGGCGATCGCCGTCTCGTAATTGGCCACCGGCGCGCCGGGGGTGTGGATGCCGCCGTCGGCCTGGCGGAACGTGAGCAGGTGGGCGACGGCCTTGGCGACCGCGGGATCGTCGGCGGCGACGCCGCTGCGGACCAGTGCGGTCACCGCCAGTGCCGTCACCGCCGGGCCGGCTTTCGGTGAGAAGCTGCCGTCGGCATCCTGGCCGGTCGCCTTGAGGTAGGCGACACCGCGGTCGATCGCGGCACGGATCGCGACCGCGTCGGCCCCGCGCCCCGGAGTGGCGAGGGAGACGACCGTCAGGCAGGCGATGGCAAGCGCGCGGGAGGGCATCGAATCGGCTCCGGGGAGTCACGGGGGCGCTTCTCCGCGCCGCCCCCAAGAATACGCGGCGGGTGGCTCCGGGGCAGCAGCGCTCCCGGTGGCGTCACCCCCGGCGCTTCTCGCGGTCGCCTGAGTGGACTGAATGAGCCGGCCGTCCCGCGGCCGGTCGGGGCCATGGAGGGCTTTGACCGCCGACGGTCAGACGGGGGCGACCGGCAGGGCCCGCGGGTGGGCCGGCACCCGCCGGGGCGGGGGTTCGTGCCCGCTCTCCAGGCTCCACGCCTCGCGCTCCTCGTCGCTGGCGTAGTAGGTCAGCCAGGTGGCCAGATCGCCGTCGTCGCTGGCGCTGCAGTCGAAGTGGACGTAGTTGTCGGGCAGGTCGACGCGCTTGATCGGCGCGGTGAGGATGTCGCGGCGGATCAGCGTGTAGAGCTCGCGGTCGGAGAGGTGGTCGGTGAAGTCGAGCACGATCCGCTTCTCGAACAGCCGCTCGATCGTCTCCCAGAGGCGGTCGTGGAGCTGCTCGGCGTCGAGCGTGCAGGCCGGCTGCATCGCCAGCACCGGCTGGAACCAGCGCGCCACCGTCTCCACCGGGGCCTGCTCCCAGGCGAGCATCGACTCGAGAAACCGGTTCTCGACGGCCGTCGGCAGGCGGTCGAGATCGAGATCGGCAATCGATTCGTCGAGGTAGGGCTCGATCGCGTCGCGCAGTTCGGCGTTGCGGAGCAGGCAGTCGACCTCGTCCGAATCAGGACGCTGGGCGCGCGGCATGCCGGGACCCCGAGAGGTTCGCGTCGCACCCGCCGACACCCGCCGGCACCGCGCCACGCACGATCCGACGATACCAACGGGGTTCGCCGGTTCAACGCTTCGGAAGGCCGTTTTCCCGCGGTTTGTCCCCGCTCGGTCCGCACGATCGGTACGAACCGACGAGTTTCCGCCGCCCCCCGAGGCCCCCCGCTCTTGCCCCGTTTCCGCCCCTTCCGCCACCGCTCAGGCGAGGATCCCGGAGACGACATGGCCGTGGACGTCGGTGAGGCGGAACTGGCGCCCCTGGTAGCGGAAGGTGAGGCGGGTGTGGTCGATTCCCGCCAGGTGGAGCAGCGTCGCCTGCATGTCGTGGACATGGACCGGGTCGGCGGTGATGTTCCAGGCGAAGTCGTCGGTGGCCCCGTGGACGTGCCCCTTCCGCACGCCGCCACCCGCCAGCCACCAGGAGAACGCCCGCCCGAAGTGGTCGCGCCCCTTGGGGTTGGCCGGATCCCCTTGGCCGAACGGCGTCCGCCCGAACTCCCCGGCCCAGACCACCAGCGTGTCGTCGAGCAGGCCGCGCTCGCGGAGGTCTGTGACCAGCGCCGCGGCGGGGCCGTCGGTGTCGAGGCACTGCTCGGCCAGCTGGGTGTGGAGGTTGTTGTGCTGGTCCCAGCCGGCGTGCATCAGCTGCACGAACCGCGTGCCGCGCTCGAGGAGCCGTCGGGCGACGAGGCAATTGAAGGCAAACGACCCCTGGGTGCGGACCAGCGGCCCGTAGCGGTCGAGGACGCGCGGCGACTCGTCGGCGAAGTCGACCAGCCCCGGCACGCTCTCCTGCATCCGGTAGGCCATCTCGTACTGGGCGATCCGCGTGTCGATCTCGGGGTCGCCGTAGTCGGCGAGGTGAGCCGCGTTGAGCGCGGCGAGGTCGTCGAGCAGCGCCCGGCGCGCCTGCCGGCTGACGCCCGGCGGATCGGCGAGGTACGGCACCGGCTCGCCGGTGTTGCGGAAGCGCACCCCCTGGTAGCGGCCGGGGAGAAACCCACTCCCCCAGTAGTAGTCGAAGAACAACTGCCCGCAGGTCTTGCCGCGGTCGCTCGACGTCATCACCACGAACGCCGGCAGGTCGTCGGTGTCGCTTCCCAGCGCGTAGGTCAGCCAGGCGCCGAGGCTCGGCCGCCCGGGAACCTGGGCGCCGGTGAGGAAGAAGGTCACGCCGGGAGCGTGGTTGACCGCCTCGGTGTGCATGCTGCGCACCAGGCACAGCTCGTCGGCGAGGCTGCCGGTGCCCGGCAGCAGTTCCGAGAGCTCGATGCCGGCGGCGCCGTGGCGGCGAAACGGCTTGATCGCCGGGACGGTCGGCCACTTGGCGTAGCCGCTGCTCATCGTCGAGAGGCGCGTCGTGCCGCGGACGCTCGCGGGGATGTCCTCCCCGGCGCGGCGGATCATCTCCGGCTTCGGGTCGTAGAGGTCGACGTGCGACGGCCCCCCCCCCTGCCAGAGCATCACGATCCGCCGGGCCCGCGGCGGATGGTGGGGGAGGCCGGCGAGGGGGCGACCGGCGGCGCTTCCCTGCCGCGCCAGGAGCGAGGCGAGGGCCGCGGTGCCGAGCCCGGCGCCCGACGAGCCGAACAGCCGGCGGCGGGTGACCCGGGCGGCGTTCTCGGCGAGGAGCGGATGCATCGGGGATCTCCTCTCGGGCGTCACTGGCGCGACAGCGCCTCGTCGAGGTTGAGGATCGCCAGGCAGACGGCGGCCAGCGCCGCATGCTCGACGGAGTCGAGCGCCGGATCGCGCGGGCTCGCCCCGACGCTCACCAGCGCCGCCGCTGCCGCCGGGTCGGCGGCATACAGCTCGCGCTGGCGGCGGTGCATCCGCGACAGGACCGCGAGGTCGGTGGCCGTCGCCGGCCGGCCGACGACCAGCGCCACGGCGCGGCCGATCCGCCCTTCGGCGTCGCCCGCCGCACCCCACGCGCGGGCCGCCAGCGCCCGGGCCGCCTCGACCCAGGTGGGATCGTTGAGCGTCGTCAGCGCGTGCAGCGGCGTCGAGGTGACGGCGCCGCGGACCCGGCAGGTCTGGCGGTTGGCGGCGTCGAACATGTTGGCCGGGCTCACCGTCCTCCGCCAAAACGTGTACAGGCTGCGGCGGTAGAGGTCGGCGCCCTGCGACAGCGGGTAGGTGAAGTCGCGTTCCTTGGTGATCGCCAGCGACTCCCAGATGCCGTCGGGCTGGTAGGGATACACCGGCGCACCGCCGACGCGCCGGTCGAGGAGCCCCGCCGCCGCCAGCGCCTGGTCGCGGAGGACCGGCGCCGGCATCCGGAACCGGCCGGCGCGGGCCAGGAGCCGGTTCTCCGGGTCGAGCGCCAGGTGCGCGGGCGTCACCCGGCTGGATTGCCGGTAGGTGGCGCTGGTGACGATCAGCCGGTGGATCCGCTTCTGGCTCCAGCCGCCGTCGCGGAACTCGACGGCGAGCCAATCGAGCAGGTCCCGATGGCGCGGGAACTCCCCCTGGACGCCGAAGTCCTCGGCGGTCTTCACCAGCCCGATCCCGAAGAAGTGCTGCCAGATCCGGTTGACGTGGACCCGGGCGGTGAGCGGCTGCTCGGGCAGGAACAGCCACGTCGCCAACCCGAGGCGATTGGCCGGCACCCCCGCCGGCAGCGGCGGCAGGAACGCCGGTGGCGCGAAGGACAGCGCCTCGCCTTCCGGGGAGAGATAGTCGCCGCGGCCGAGGAGCCGCGTCTGGCGCGGCCGCTCGTCGCTCATCACCATCACGCGCGGGATCCGGTCGGCGCGGTACGCGGCCAGCTCGCCGCGGAGATCGTCGGCCTGCTTGACGGCCGGCTGCGCGCCGACCACGGTGCGCTTCACCGTGTCGTCGAACTGCCGGCGCAGGTCGGACTCGATCGCCTGCTTGTCCTCCGCGGAGCGCTCGCCGTCAGGTTTGGTCAGCTTGGCCACGAGCGCCTCGGGCAGCCCGCGGCCCTCCGCGCCCCCTGCCAGGACCCCGGCCTTCCAGCCGGCGAAGGCCGCCTCGACGATCGGCCGGGCGGCCTCGTCGGCGGCGGCGATCCGCTTCTCGTAGTCGGCGATCGCGGCCGTGTTCTCGGCCGATGGCACCTCGACCACGGGGGGGGCGACGCGGATCCGCGCCGAGAAATACTGCGGCGCGCCAGATTCGGGCACGCGGTTGAAGGCGTCGAGGAGCCGATAGTAGTCGGTCTGTGTGAGCGGGTCGTATTTGTGGTCGTGGCACTGGGCGCAGGCCATCGTCAACCCCAGCCAGGTCGTGGCCGTGGTGTCGACGCGGTCGAAGAGGTTGTTGAAGCGCTGCTCCTCGGCGATCGCGCCCCCCTCGCCGTTGAGGAGATGGTTGCGGTTGAAGCCGCTGGCGATCCGCTGGTCGACCGTCGCCGAGTCGAGGAGGTCGCCGGCGAGCTGCTCGATCGTGAACCGGTCGAAGGGCAGGTCGTCGTTGAGCGCCTTGACGACCCAGTCGCGCCACAGCCATTGCCAGGTGTCGCCGTCCTGCTGGAACCCGTTGCTGTCGGCGTAGCGCGCCGCGTCGAGCCACGGCAGCGCCATCCGCTCACCGTAGTGGGGGCTGGCAAGGAGCCGGTCGACGAGGTGCTCGTAGGCGGACGGATCGGGATCGGCGACGAAGGCGGCGACTTCCTCGGGCGTGGGGGGGAGGCCGATCATGTCGGCGTGGAGCCGGCGGATGAGCGTGGGCCGGTCGGCCGCGGGGGACGGCGCGAGCCCCGTGCCGCCGAGGCCGTCGAGGACGAACGCGTCGATCGGGTTGGCCGGCCAGCCGGCCGGCGGGGCGGAGGGCTGCGGCACCGCCGGGCGCCGCGGCGCCACGAACGCCCAGTGCTCGGCGTAGGGCGCGCCGGCGGCGATCCAGCGGCCGAGGATCTCCTTCTGTTCGGCCGACAGCCGGCGGTTCGAGGCCGGCGTCGGCATCACCACCTCGGGGTCGGTCGAGTGGATCCGCTCGAGGAGGCCGCTCGCCCCCGGCTCCCCGGGGACGATCGCCCGCGCGGCGAAGGCGGCGTCGCGAGCGTCGAGCCGCAGGTCGGCCTGCCGCTTGGCGGCGTCCTGGCCATGGCAGGCGAAGCAGTTCTCGGCCAGGATGGGGCGGATGTCGCGGTTGAAGTCGGGCGCCGCAGGCTCGGCGGCGACGGCGATGGCGCTCGCCGCCAGGGCCGCCGCCAGCGCGGCAGGCCACGGCACCGCGGAGCACCGCGGCGTCCGGTGGTGACCACGCCGAATCGAGCCTGCTCCGGTCGCGCGCATGACACTTTCAGAATACCACCCGCCGGACGGGGGTGGAGCGGCATTGCCCGGGGCCGACGTGATCGTCGTCGGGGCGGGCGCGGCCGGCCTGTTCGCCGCGACCTGGGCGGCGCGGACGCAGCGTGCCCTGGGGAGGGGCGTGTCGGTGGTCGCCCTCGACGGTGCCCGGCGCCTCGGGGCGAAGATCCTCGTCTCCGGCGGCGGGCGCTGCAACGTCACCCACCGGCAGGTCAGCGAACGCGACTTCGCCGGCAGCACGCCGCCGGCGATCCGCAAGGTGCTCGGCCGGTTCGGCGTCGAAGAGACGACCACCTTCTTCCGCGAGCTGGGGGTCGGGTTCGCGCTCGAGGCCGAGACCGGCAAGCTCTTCCCCGCGACCGACTCGGCGCGGACGATCCTCGACGCGCTGCTGTCGGCGGCGCGGATCGCGGGGGTGCGGCTCGTCCACCCGGCGCCGGTCACGGCGCTGTCCCACGGCGACGACGGCTTTCGCGTCGTCTCCGCTGCCGGGGTGTTCGTCGCCCCGCGCGTGATCCTCTGCACCGGTGGAAAGTCGCTCCCCAAGAGCGGCTCCGACGGCTCGGGGTTCGCGCTTGCCGAATCCCTCGGCCACTCACTCGCCCGCCCGCTCGTGCCGGCGCTGGTCCCCTTGGTGCTCCCCGGGGACCACTGGATCCGGACCCTCTCCGGCCTCGCGCTCCCCTGCCGGTTCCGGCTGGTGTCGGAGGCCGGCAAGACGCTCGCCGAGAGCGCCGGCGCCACGCTCTGCACCCACACCGGCCTGTCGGGGCCGGCGACGCTCGACATCAGCCGTCACTGGCTCGTGTCGCGCGTCCACCTGCCCGCCGCGCGCCTCCTCCTCGACTGGCTCCCCGACGTCGACGGCGCGGCGCTCGAGACGCTGCTCGTCGGCGCCGGCGCGCGGGGGGTGCTCGCCGCACTCAAGCCCTGGTTGTCCGAGCGGCTCGTGCGCGGGCTGTGCTCCGAGGCGGCCGCGCCGCCGACGGGCGACCTGCCGCGCGACGCGCGGAAGCGACTCGTCGCCGTGATCAAAGGGACGGTCCTGCCGGTCACGGGAGACCGCGGCTGGAACGTCGCCGAGGCGACGGCCGGCGGCGTGCCGCTGGCGGAGGTGCGCCTCGACTCGATGGAGAGCCGGTGCTGCCCGGGGCTCCATCTCGCCGGCGAGGTCCTCGACGTCGACGGCCGGATCGGCGGCTTCAATTTCCAGTGGGCCTGGGCGAGCGCCTTCGTCGCCGGCTGCGCCGCGGGAGGGGTCGGCGCGTGAGCCCGGCGGAGTGCCGACGGCCGTGTGGACGATCCGCTACCCCGCCGCGCGGAGGCGCGGGCGCTCGGTGGCCGGCGCCGTGAGGAGGCCGAGGGCCGCATCCCACACCGCCGCGACGGGGATCGACTCCATCGTCGCCTCCCCCGGCTCCCAGCGGAGGGCGCTGGTCGCCGGCTTGGGCCGGCGGCGTGGCTGTTGTAGCGCGCCGCGGACGACGACCGCCGGGGCGTCCCACGGGCACCAGTGGTTGGGATCGGTGGGGCCGACGAGGACCACCACCGGCGTGCCGTGGCTGGCGGCGACGTGCACCGGCCCGCTGTCGACGCCGATGCACAGGTCCATCCGCGCAAGCAACGCGCCGAGGTGGGCGAGCGAGACGCGCTGCGACCAGTCGTGGGAATGCCGGGCGGCGAGGGGCCCCGCGCGCTCGACGATCTGCCGGTGGAACGGCATCTGCGCGGGGGACCCGCAGAACACCACGTCGCAGTCGCGCTCGCGCACCAGCCGCGCCACCAGCGCCCCCCAGCGCGCCTCGGGCCACTCGCGCTGCCAAGAGGTCGATTTCGGGCTCAGGAACACGCGCTTCCGGCCGGCGGGAACGAGGCTCTCGAGCGCCGCCACCGTCTCCCGGGCCGCCTCCGACACCCAGTTCTCATTGCGGCCGTCGTCGATCGCGATCCCGTCGGCCCGCAGCAGGTCGAGGAACAACTCCACCTCGTGGCGGTGCGGGGGAATGGCGACGGAGCGCGAGAGGAACGCCGCCCGGCCGCCGCCGGCGAAGCCGACGCGGTGGGGAATCCCCGCCAGCCACACCGGGAGGATGCTCGACAGGGCGCGCTTGAGGACGTAGGCCCGGGTGTAACGGCGCTCGCGGAGGCAGGCGGCGAGGCGGAACTGGTTGGTCAGCAGCACCGGCGCGAGGCGATGCCCGGGCCGGGGCAGATCCCAGGAGACGAGCCCGTCGTGGTACGGGCAGTCGGCGAGCACCGCCCCGGAGACCTTCTCGACGAGGACCTCGATCCGCGCCTCCGGATAGCGCGTCCGCAGGTTGCGCAGGAACGGGATCGCCATCACCGTGTCGCCGACGTAGCGCGTCCGGACCACGAGGATCCGCTCGTCACGACCGCCGGACAGCAAGGGACGGGTCATGGCGACGCGGCACGGAGGCGGTCAGCGGGCGAAGCCGACGAAGAAGCTGAACAGCTGCTGGCTGTCTTCCGGGGCGTAGGCCACCGGGACGGCGAAGTCGAGCGCGATCGGCGCCGGGCCCATCGCCGGCAGCGTGATCCGCAGGCCGAACCCCGGGGCGACGCGGAAGTTGTTGATCGAGACGTTGCTCTCGACGGTACCGAAGTCGGTGAACACCACACCGCGGAGCGTGTCGTCGGCGGTGATCGGGAACATGTACTCGACGGTGTTGAGCCACTGGAACGGACCGCCGACGATGGCCCCGTTTTGCCGCGGGCTCGCGCCGCGGAACACGAAGCCGCGGAGCGTGTTGTAGCCACCGGCAAAGAAGTTGTCGTAGGCCGGTGTGTCGGGGCCCGACATGCCGAGCACCGAGCCCACCGAGAGGACGTGGCGCCCCGAGCCGTCGGGGCGCTCGGCGAGGAGGAAGTACTGCCGCCCCTCGAGGATCCCGCGCGGGTAGACGAACGTCCCGATCACCTGCTCGAACTCGAACGTCACCAGGTGCCCCTGGGTGGGGAGGAACGGGCTGTCGCGCGTGTCGTGGATGATGCCGCCGCTGAAGCCGTACACCGAGTTGGTGCCGACCATGTTGACGATGTCGGGGGCGAGGACGCGCGGGTTGAAGATGTCGACGCTCTCGCCGCGGAAACCGGCGTTGACCGACAGGTCGGGGGCGAAGGCGAACTGGTAGCCGAGGCCGACGCGGCCGCCGACGCGCGCCTCGGCCCAGTCGTAGAAGTAGCGCGTGTAGTAGCTGGCGCTGGTCGACAGGCCGATCCGCGTGTCGAACAGGTATGGCTCCTGGAACGTCGCCGTGTAGCGCTGCAGCTGCGTGCCGGGGGCGGCCTCGAGGCGGAAGCGCTGCCCCGCGCCGCGGAAGGCGACGCCGTTGCGGATGTCGTCCCAGCTGCGCGGCAGCCGGAAGAGGTCGAAGTTCTGCTCGTCGACGACGATGTTGCCGACGAGGCCGGCGTTGGAGTTGACGCCGGCGCCGATCATCAGACGGCCGGTCTGCGTCTCCTCGGCGTCGACGTCGACGATCACGTAGGGCTCGGTGCCGGGAAACACCTGCAGCGGCGGCGGTCCGCCGAAGTCGGGCACGGCCGGCGCGCCCGGGAACGGCGCCATCCCGGGAGCGACCGGGGGGAGCATTCCCGGCTGCACGGCCTGGGCGGGAACGACCGGCGCGAACGGCTGGAACGGCCCGCCGGCCTGCTGCACGCCGGGAGCCTGCTGCGGAGCGACGGTCCGACCGTAGTCGACCGCCTCGGGGCCGGTCGGCGCCAGGGCCGTGCCCCCCCACGGTCCGGCGGGGACGGGAGCGGGGCCCGGCGCGGGCACGACCGGCACGCCGAACGACGACGGGCCGGGAGCCTGGGCATAGCGCGGGGCGGGCTGACCGGCGTAGCTCGCCGGCGGCACCTGCTGGTAGCGCGGGGCGGCGGGCGGAGGGGAGGCGCCGGGGCTCTGGCCACGCCACACCTGCCGCGGCGGCGCCACGGGCGCGGTGGGCGGCGCCGAGCGCTCGGCGGGATTGCCGGGCGCGGCGGCCTGCCCGGCGGTCGCCTCGGGGACGAGGTCCCCTTCGAGCACCAGGTCGATCACCTCGTCGGCCGGCTCGCCGTCGGGGCTCTGGCCGCGGAAGCCGGGGCGGGCAGGATCGCGGGCGATCTGCTCGCGCTCCAGTTCGCCCGGGTCGGGCTTGCTGAAGGCGATCCGCGGCCCCTCCCCCTTGGAGGCATCGGTGAGGAACAGGCTGCTCGACTTGAGGCGGCGCTCGTCCTCGCGGAGCTTGCGGATGTCGAGGATGTCGCCGGGGCGGAGCGACAGCCGGTTGAGGATCGTGGCGTGGCGCGTGTGGGGATGCTCGCCGCGGATCCGGACGTTGATCTTCCCGACGCGGTAGCGCTGCCCCTCGGCGACGCTGTACACCAAGTCGAGCTGACCCGGTTCCTCGAGAAACCGCGGATCGGCGCGGATGTCGGCGAAGACGAAGCCGCGGCCGCCGTAGATGTCGCGGATCAGCCCCAGGTCGGCGTCCATCTTCGCCTGGTTGAACGGCTCGCCGCTCGTGAGCTTGAGGTCGCGGGAGAGGAACTCGCTCTTGAACCGGCTGTTGCCGATGAACGAGACGTTGCGCACCGAGTAGCGCGGCCCTTCGTTGATCACGAAGGTCAGCAGGGTCCAGTCGCGGCCGGCGCCGTGGACGACCTGCAATTCGCGGCCGACGCGCGCCTGGAAGAAACCGAGGCTGCGGTAGTAGGCGGTGAGGACGTCGACGTCTTCGTCGATCTTCTGCCGGTCGACGTCGCCGCCGAGCAGCCAGAACACGCCGGGCTTCGACTTGATCTGCGTGAGCAGACGGGCGTCGCTGACGATCGTGTTGCCGACGAAGTCGGTCCACAGCGTCTTGCGGGAGCGCCCCTCGTCGATGAGGAACACCGCCCCCTTGTCGCCCGGCTTGTTGCCCTCGATCGTCGCGACACGGGCCGCGTCGTAGCCCTTCTCGTGGTAGAAGGCCTCGAGCCGGCGCCGCGCCTCCTCGACGACGTAGGGATCCAGCGAGTCGCCGACGTCGATCTCGGCCTTCTTGCGCAGCGTGCGCGTCATCACCGACTCGTTGCCCACGTAGCGGACGTAGCGGAGCATCGGCCGCTCGACCACCTGGAACACGACGACCGCCCCCTCGGCGCCGCGGATCACCTTCGGGTGGACGTCGACGAACTTCCGCGTGCGGTGGAGCGTGCGGACGTCCTCGGCGATCGCCTGCGGGTCGAAGGTCTGGCCGGCGCGGGTGGAGAGCTTGGGGAGCTTCGAGACCTCGGTGGCGTGGTTCCCCTCGATCCGGACCTCGATGATCCGCTCCCCCGCGGCGGGCTGGGCCGCGGTGTCGCCCGGCGGCGCGACGGCCGGTGCTCCCGGGGCGACCGGCGGCAGGGTTGCCACCGGCGCCGAGGGGGATCCGGGGGCGGCAGGCGCCGGCAGCGGCACGGGTGCCTGGGCGGCCGCGAACTGTCCTCCTGGCGGGAGGCCCAAGGCGGCGACGGTCGCCAGCACGGCCACGGTGATCCGGCCGACCGCGGAGCCGGCGGTCGGGCTGTTCGGCAGGTGGCGGTGGGACGACGGCATGAGCTTGAGCGAGAGGCGGATCGGCCACGGGAGGAAGCGTCGGAGAGATAGCGGGGGCCCCGCGCCGCCACAAGGCGAACTCGCCGTCGATCGCCGTCAGCCCGGGAGCGGGTCGCTTGACGGTCGCCGTCGTCGAGCGGTACCGTTCCGTGCGTGCTCCCCCCGGGGGCCCGGTTCCCCGGTCTTGCCCATGCCGCCAACGGTCATCGACCTGCGCCGTGCGGACGACCCTCGCGATGTCGTGCACCGTGCGGTGCAGATGCTCGCCGAGGGGCGCTGCGTCGGTTTTCCCACCGAGACCGACTACGTCGTCGCCGCAAATGTCCGCGATCCGGCGGCCGTGGGGAGGCTCACGGCACTCGTCGAGCCGCGCCGTGGCGAGCCGGAATTGTCGCTGGCGCTGAAGAGCGCCGACGAGGCGCTCGACTGGGCGCCGCACCTTCCCGCGCCCGTGCGTCGGCTGGCGCGGCGCTGCTGGCCGGGGCCGGTGGTCACGCTCGTCCGCGGTGACGCCCCTTTAGCCCTCGTCCACCGGCTCCCGGAGGCCGTTCGCCCGGCGCTGCTCGCCGATGGTCGGCTGCGCCTGCGCGTGCCGGGCCATCCGATGCTCGCCGAAAGCCTGCGGATGCTCGCCGGCCCGCTGGCACTGGCCGAGCCGCTCGTCGACGGCCGGAGCGCCACCAGCGCCGCCGAGTTGCTGTCGCGCGTCGGCGACGGCGTCGGCCTGGTGATCGACGACGGCGGCGTCCGCTACCCGCAGGAGGCGACGACGATCACCGTCGCCGACGGGACGATGGAGGTCGTGCGGCCGGGGATCGTCGCCGCCGACACCCTCTGGCGCTTGTCGAGCCTGATGGTCCTGTTCGTGTGCACCGGCAACACCTGCCGCAGCCCGATGGCGGAGGCCCAGTTCCGCCAGCTCGTCGCCGAGCGCCTCGGCTGCCGCGCCGACGAAATCGAGCAGCACGGCATCGTCGCCATCAGCGCCGGCCTCGCCGCCTGGGCCGGGGCGCCGGCCAGCGCCGGCGCGCTCGAGGCGATGGCCGAGCTCGGTGCCGACCTGGCCGGCCACGAGAGCCAGCCGATCACCGACGCGCTCGTCCGCCAGGCCGACGTCATCCTGACGATGACCGCGTCGCACCGCACGGCCCTCCTCGCCCAGTTTCCCGAGGCGGGGGGGCGCGTGGAGATGCTGTCCCCCGACCGGCAGGACGTGAGCGACCCGATAGGCGGCCCGCTTCCCACTTACCGCGCCTGTGCGGCGCAGATCCGCGGGCATTTGCTCGCCCGGCTCGCTACACTACTCGACGCTCCATCCGGCCGGGATTCGGGTGGGAAGACACGGGAATGAGCCATGCGGATCGCCGTCGGCAGTGACCACCGGGGGGTTTCCGCCCGGCTGCGCTTGATCGGTCTGCTCGAGCGCCTCGGCAACACGGTCGTCGACTGCGGCTGCCCGACGACCGATCCGGTCGACTATCCCGACATCGCCGCCGACGTGGCCGGCCGGGTGAGCCACGGCACGGTCGACCGCGGCATCCTCCTCTGCTGCACCGGCGTGGGGATGGCGATCGCTGCCAACAAGCTCCCCGGCGTCCGCGCCGTGACCTGCGGCGACGAGGTGACGGCCGAGCTGAGCCGGCGGCACAACGACCTCAACGTCCTCTGCCTGTCGGCGGAGATGGTGGGGCCGGAGCTGCAGGAAAAGATCATCCGCACCTGGCTCGACACGCCGTTCGAGGGGGGCCGCCACGCCCGCCGGGTGGCGAAGATCAAGGCCCTCGAGCCCCACTGCGGTGACGGCGGCTGATAGCTCCGTCCTTCGCGCAGCCGTAAGAGTCGTTCAATCGGCTGTTCGTTTCTCACTCAGAACCTCGTTGAGCACGATGCGGCATCCAGTCTTATCGAGCACAAGCAACAACTCCTTCTCGGTCTGGGCGTAAATCTGAATCGTGGGCTCCACGTGGAGGATGTGTTGCACGTCCGCAGGGCACTGCACCTTTTGTGCTGCCCTTTCCATGTGCCCGCACTCGCCAAGTACGAATCGGTACTCCCTCTGGTAGGCATAACCAGCCGGCTTGCAGAAAACTCCCCACTCGCTCTGCCTCGCCGAGTACTCGACTAGGCCATGATCGAGCGCGTTGGCCGACTCTGAGGGAGCGTTTGCGCGCACGTGACTGGCAAAGACCTCGATATGGTCCCGATGGAGAAACACGTACCGGGAACCAAATGTGGCTCGCATCTGATTGACGTCGTTGACGAGCCTCTCAAGTTCTTCGAAATCAGTCGGTAATCCGATCGCGAACCAGCAATTTAGGCGCCCTGGCTTCCGACCAGGGTTGTGCGCTGTGAGCGCGGTTACCTGGAGTTCCTGGTCGCCAAACTTCATTTGCAGGGGGAATCCGCCATCCTGCATGCGAAATGTAGCCGAGCAGGATTCCTGGGGGTCGCCACGCCCCTCATGCCCATCGATGCGATAGGACTCGGGCGGCGTGAAGTACACGAGTCCACGGGCTAACGAGGCAAGGTACTCGTCCTTCCCGAAAAACTTCAGCAGCCCGACAACCGCCTGGCTTTCCACCTCAAAGCCTCCTTCTCATCGCTAGTTTTGTTTTGGTTCTCGCGCATCCCTCCCGTCTTGGGGGTCGCTACAGGGCACGAGGGCCTGGCCGCCCATGGCGATCAATTCGATCGGACCCCGCTCGAGCGATCGTCGGACAGGAATCCGGCGGCGAACATCGTTCCGTGCCGGTGCGTGCCGATCCGGACAACCCCCTTGACTTCGCGTGTCATATCGCAAACATAGCAGACATGACATCTTCATTCAACGTCCCCGTCGTCCTGCGAGCGATCCGCACGAATCTGTCCCTGACCCAAGAACAGCTCGCCGAGCGGCTCGGCGTCTCGTTCGCCACGGTGAATCGGTGGGAGGGCGGCACCACGAAGCCGCAGAAGGCGGCGTTGGCCGCGATCGAGGCACTCGCCTCCGAGGCGGGCGTCGGTGATGAGCCAGAGGCTGCGGTGCCGACGGCGGCGCGACCACGGCGGAAGCGTGCGTCGGCGGCCGTGCCGACGACGAAGCCGATGGAGCAAATGCTGTGGGATGCCGCCTGCTCGATCCGTGGCGAGAAGGATGCGGCGAAGTTCAAGGACTATCTGCTGCCGCTCCTGTTCCTCAAGCGGCTCTCGGACGTGTTCGACGACGAGGTGGCCCGCCTCGCCGATGAATACGGCGATCGCACCACCGCGCTCGAGATCGCGGAGTCGGACCATTCGCTCCTCCGCTTCTACCTGCCGCCCGAGGCCCGATGGGCGGTGATCAGTGGCCGCGAGCAATATGAATGGCCTGTCGATGAGCGTGGTCGATCGACTGCCCCGCGCGGGTTTGGTGAGCACCTCACGAAGGCAGTGCGGGCCGTCGTCAAGCACAACCCGTCGCTCTCCGGCGTGATCGACATTGTTGATTTCGCGGCTGAACGGAACGGTGAGCCGGACATCAACCCGGCGAAACTGCGAGGAGTCGTCGAGACGTTCTCCGACCCCCGTTATCGTCTCGGCCTCGCGGATGTGCAGCCTGATTTCCTCGGCCGGGCGTACGAGTTCCTGCTCCGCAAGTTCGCCGAAGGAGCAGGGCAGAGCGCCGGCGAGTTTTTCACGCCGACGGAGGTGGGCTTCCTCATGGCCCATATCCTACGGCCGCGGCCGGGCGAGACATGCCACGACTATGCGTGCGGTTCAGCCGGCCTGCTGATCAAGCTCCAGCTCGTCGCCCGGGAGCTGGAACCCAC
>Ga0194133_10000371_pt1 | contig 94482 bp, 86 predicted proteins | sample TA2KigOf40mmetaG_FD_155448 | JGI IMG/M metagenome (GOLD analysis project Ga0194133, IMG submission 155448) | Freshwater microbial communities from Lake Tanganyika, Tanzania - TA2015055 Kigoma Offshore 40m | ecosystem: Environmental > Aquatic > Freshwater > Lake | place: Tanzania: Lake...
TGGGCACCGGCACTCGCCGTGAACTCCTGCCGCAGCGACACGTCTTTCACGCCGAGCGAACGCTCGAACACCACGTTGGCCAGCCCAATCGCCTGGTCGGAAGGCGAATTCGACCGGCGGCTCGCGTTCTGGAACGCCGCATCCACGCCGAGCGTCGACCGCGTGTCCGAATAGCCGAGGATGGTGCGGGACTGGGCCCGCGTCCCGAGCGTCTGGTCGAGCCGCAGCCACGACAGGTCGTTGTCCGTGTCGTCCTGGAACTCGCCCCGCGCATCATCTGAGTCGAGTTCGACGTTGGCGGCCTGCCGGCTGATCATCCCGAAGGCCGACAGCCGCGTCCCGCCGGACGGTGCCCAGGTGACCTTCGACTGCAGGTCCTGGAACTGGGGAAAGTCCTGCCCCGTGATGCGCGAGGCCACGAGGTCGTAGTACGTGCGCCGCCCGGTGACGAGCCACGACCCCTTCTGCCCGCCCGGCAGACCTCCTTCGAACACCGTGTTGGTATCGGTGACACTGAGGCTCGCCGAGCCATTCATGCCGCCCGATCGGCCGTCGCGGTTTTCCACCACGAGCAATGACGACAGGCGGTCGCCGTACTTCACGCTGAAGCCACCGGTCGCCAGTTCGAAGCGCTGAATCGTTTCCGGATTGAACGCACTTGTCAGCCCGAACAGACGGAACGGGTCATGCACCTCCACCCCGTCCATCATCGTCAGGTTCTGGTCGGGGGCACCGCCGCGGACCGAGAGGCGGCTGCCGAACTCGTCGGTCGGGGCCACGCCGGGCAGCGTCTGCAGGGTGCGATAGATGTTATCGAGGGCTCCCGGCGTGCGGAGCACTTGCACCGGCTGCACGGTCTCCGCCGCAGGGGCGGCGGTCGGCGCCGAGGCCACCACCGCCACACTGGTCGAGAACCCGGCATCGCGCGCCAGGGCCAGCTCGAGGCGTTGCACATCACCACGCGAGACATCGACGCTGGTCGTCAGGGGAAAGTAACCCGGAGCCGTCGCGGTCACATCGGCAGTCCCCGCGGGCAGCCGCAGCCGGAACCGGCCCGTCGCATCGGTTGTCTGCGTCGCGCCCCCGACGATGACCTCGGCCCCGGCCAGCGGGGCCTGTGACTCGGCGTCGATGACCATGCCGCTCACGAATCGCTCGGTGGGCATCGCCGCCTGCGCCGGGGGAGGAACCGTCTGGGCGTAGACGGGGACGGCGAGGACCACGAGCGCAAGCACGAAGGCGTCAACGGGGCGGAACAGCGGCGTCATCTGGGGAAACACCGGATAAGACCCTCGGCCCTTCCAGAAAGTTCCCCCGGACACCGGCGGTACCGTCCACGCGGCAAGCCGCAGCGGCGACCATTCCGATGGTCGTCCGTCGACAGCGGCACGGATCCTGACATCGGCGGCAGGGGGACGTCGGGGACAGGGACATCCCCGGGGGCAGTACCCCAGACGCGGGGTCAATGCCCGATGCAGCAGTCGAGGTAGGCAATCTCGGGGCATCGATGAGTATTCGCGACCGTGACTTGATGACCAGTCGACATCGGCCGATGAACAGGCACAGCACGACCCCCACTGGACGATTGCGCTGGAGTCCCCATCGGTGCACACATTCCGGTCATTCATCGCTCTCAGCCAACCGTCTGTCAACAAGTGTCCGGATAACCTACCGCACCGGTTTATCGTGGCCAGTCATGATCCGGGTCGTCGTCGTCGGGGCCTATGACACGGTGCGTCCCCTGCTCGACAGGCTGGCCGGCACCGGGCACGCGTTCTCCCTGGTGCCCGCCCTCGATGCGTTGCCCTCCCAGCCGACACCTGGCCCATCGATGCTGCTGCCGCTGATCCCGTTGATGCCAGGGTTCGCGCAGGGGCACGCGCAGCCGCAGCCCCTGGCCGTCTGGATCGGGTGGAACCGCACCGACGATCCGGCACTCGCACAGCTCGCCTACCGGGAGGGCGCTCTGTCGGTGCTGCCCGCCGACTGCACGGTCGACACGCTCGATGTCGCCATCAGGACCGCCCAGTCACTGCTCCGTGGCCATGCCAGACCGGCGCGGCGGCAGGCACGTGGCGAAGGCCGCTTTTCACGCGGCACCTACGTCCACCTCGATGAAGCCGATGTCCTGGTCGTAGAAACCGGCGTCGTCGCGATGACCGTGATGCAGGAGGACGGCAGCGAAGTCCTGATGGCCCTGCACGGCCCCGGCGCCGTGGTCATCGGGCATCCGGCCGATTCCTGCAGCCTCCACGTGCAGGCAATCACCGACGTCAGGGCCATCATTCAGGACTGGATGCACATCTCCACGACGCCTCACTTCACCGACCGCCTGCGCACCCAGCTCCGCCAGATGGAGGCGCGTGCAGCCGTGCAGGCCCGCCCGCACCTCGATGACCGCCTGTTCGGCATGCTCTCGCTGCTCGCGGACACCTTCGGCGTGGCTCACCCGGACGGCATCTGCCTCGACCTGCGGTTGACACACACACAGCTCGCCTCCGCGATCGGGGCGACGCGCTCGACGGTCACCCGGCTGCTCGGTCGTCTGCGCGACGCCGGCCTGATTACCACTTGTGGCGCGGGCACCGCCGAACGCATCGTCCTCCGCGCGCCGCCGCCGCACCCGCACCGATGACTGGTGCGATCCGACACCACGCGGATGCCCTCGAACACACCACGGGAGGTCGCGCGGGACCGCAAGATGACGGGATGGCACTGACCACGCGACGGCAGACACTCGGCCACCTGCTGGTGTGCGTGGGCTGCTGCTGCGGCCAGGTTGCCAAGGGCAAGCCCGAGGTGCCCGCGGACTGGCTCAAGGCAGAGTGGAAGCGCCGCACCTTGCTCAAGCACATCCAGCTGTCCATCAGCGGGTGCCTGGGGCCATGCGACCTCGTCAACGTAGTGGCCATTGCAGGCCCGGCAGGGACTACATACGTCGGCGGACTCACCACCCGCCGACACTTTGAACTCCTCCTGGACTGGGCCACCCAGTCAACCGCAGGAGGACGCCTGCTGCCGCTGCCTCCCGAGCTCGCCCCCGGTGTCATTGACCGGTTCCGTGCCCCCGTCACTGACGAGCCCGCCGTGGCCGTCTGATCCCTGCCATGCATATCGCCGAAGGTTTTCTCCCCGTGTCCCATGCCGTCGGCTGGACGGTCGCAGCCGTGCCATTCGTCGGCTACGGCCTTCGGCGCATCTCCCGCCTCGTCTCGGCCCAGCCAGGCGCGGCCCTGCGCATCGGGGCAGGCGGTGCCTTCTCGCTGCTGCTGACCTCCCTCAAGCTGCCCTCGGTCGGCGGCAGTTCATCCCACCCGACCGGCTGTGCCCTCGGCGCATATCTCTGCGGCCCGGCCGTCATGGCCGGCCTGGGGCCGATGGTCCTGATGTTTCAGGCGCTGTTTCTGGCACACGGCGGGCTGACCACGCTCGGTGCCAACGCCATGGCCATGAGCGTGGTCGGTCCGTGGTGCAGCTGGGGCACCTGGCAGGGTCTGCGCCGGCTGGGCGTGCCGAGCGCTGCAGCCGCCGGGCTCGGTGCCGTCATCGGCGTGCTGGCCACCTACGCCACAACGGCCGGCCAACTGGCACTGGCGTTTCCCGATCCGCAGGCTGGTATCGGCGGCGCGTTCGTGAAGTTCGGCACGGTGTTCGCCTGGACCCAGCTGCCCCTGAGCCTGGTCGAGGGCGTGACGACGGTCATCGCACTGAAGACCCTGGAGGCGCAGGACGCCCCCGAGGCCGAGGCACATGGCTAGTCGGTGGATGGCCCTGCTGGGCATCATCCTCATCGGCAGCATGGCAGTGAGCCAGCTGTGGATGGACACGGGCGTCGGCTCAGACGATCAGGCGCAGGCCGTCGCGCAGCAGCTTCATCCCGACTACCGGCCGTGGCGGGAGCCGGTGCACAACCTCAGCGCTGGTGACGAGCCGTGGGCGCTCGCCGCGCAGGGCGTCCTCGGCATGCTCGGCCTCGGCGTGATGATCGGGATGCGCGCCAGGAAGGGCCGGTAGCCGCATGCACTTGCCCCACATGATCGACGAGCAGGCCCGCACCAACCGATGGGCCCGGTGCCACCCGGCCGAGAAACTGACGGCCTCCGGGGTGAGCGTGCTGCTGGCGCTCACGGCCGCCAGCCCCTGGCTGCCCCTGGCCGTGGCCGTCGCAGGCCTCGCAGGTCTGTCACGGGCCGGTGTGCCGGGTCGCGTCGTCCGGAAGGCACTGGGCATGCCCGTGGGCTTCCTGCTGGCGGGCGTGGCGCCGCTGGTACTGACCCTCTCCCAGCCTCCGGCGGCACCATGGCTGCCTGTGCACATCGCCCCGGAAGGGCTGAGGCTCGCCGCGGCAACGCTGGCTCGGTCATGTGCGGTCACCATCTGCACAGTCGGCCTCGCCCTGACCACACCGATCGACGACCTGATCTGGATGGCCCAGCGCCTGGGCCTGCCACCCAGCCTCAGCGCCACGGTGATGGCGGTGCACCGGTTCCTGTTCCAGTTCACGCGCACACTGGCGACGCTGCACGCGGCCCAGCGCGCCCGGCTCGGCTTCCGGGGCTGGCGGGGCACCGTTCGGTCGCTCGGCCTGCTCACCGCCAACCTGTTCACCCAGTCGTCGCAGCTGGCCTTGACGCTCGAGCGCGGCCTGGTCGCGCGCGGCGGGATCTCGATCGGTCCACGACCGGTGGAGGCCTGGCGCCCAATACGGGTCGGCACCATGGCCCTCGTGGGTCTGCTGGTCGGGCTCTGGGAGCAGTCGCGATGACGGCCCCGCTGGAGACGCGCAGGCTCACGTTTGCCTACCCGGGCCACACCGGCGGCCTGCGTGATGTCTCGGTCACCGTGCAGGCCGGGCGGCGGACGGCCCTGCTGGGCCCGAATGGGTCAGGCAAAAGCACGCTCCTCCTGCATCTGGCCGGCATCCTCCCTCCGGCGGTCGGCTCGCTCTTGCTGGACGGTACGCCGCTTGGCCGTGATGCGCACAGCCTCTCGCGCTGGCGCGAGGCGGTAGGCCTCGTGTTCCAGAATCCGGATGACCAGCTCTTCGGCCCCACGGTATCCGCGGACGTGGCCATGGGCCCGAGAAACCTCGGCCTGCCGTCCGATCTCGTGCAGCACGCGACGCACGAGGCGCTGGCCTGCCTCCACCTGCTCGCCCTCGCGGAGCGGCCCATCCATGCGCTGAGCACCGGGGAGAAGCGGCGCGTGGCCCTCGCCGGCGTCCTGGCCATGCGCCCGCGCATCCTGCTGCTCGATGAACCCACGGCCGGGCTCGACGCCGCCACTGAGGCCAATCTGCTTGCGGCCCTCGACGCCCGGGTCGGGGTCGGCACGGCCGTCGTGATGGCCACTCACGACGTCGCGCTCGCGCTCGAGTGGGCCGATGAGGTGGTCGTCATGACTGACGGGCAGGTGCTGCTGCAGGGGGCTGCCGCCGCACTGTCCCCGGCCGTCATGGCGCAGGCCCGGCTGCATCGCACTTGGACCCGTCGCGACCCCCGCGTGCTTTCCATGGAGAACGAATCATCATGAGTGTGCCCGAATCAATCGACCGTGTGCCCGTCACCGTCCTGACCGGCTTCCTCGGAGCTGGGAAGACCACCCTGCTCAACCGGATCCTCACCGAGAACCATGGCAAGCGCATCGCCGTCATCGAGAATGAATTCGGCGAGGTGGGCGTCGATCAGGACCTCGTCATCGGCGCCGAAGAGGAAATCTTCGAGATGAACAACGGCTGCATCTGCTGCACCGTCCGGGGCGATCTCATTCGCATCCTCGGCAACCTGATGAAGCGCCGCGATCGCTTCGACCACATCATGATCGAAACGACGGGGATGGCCGACCCCGGCCCGGTCGCCCAGACCTTCTTCGTCGACGACGAGATGAAGCGCATGCTTGCCCTCGACGCCATTGTCACGATGGTCGACGCCAAGCACGTCTGGCAGCACATCGACGACGCCGACGAGGTCAAGGAGCAGATCGCATTCGCCGACGTGATCCTGCTGAACAAGACCGATCTGGTGGCGCCCGAGGTGATCGAGCGCCTCGAGGCACGCATCCGCTCGATGAATGCGGCCGCGCGCATTCACCGCACGCGCGATGCGGCAATTCCCATGGAGGCCATCCTGGACCAGGGCGGATTCAACCTGAGCCGGGCCATGACGGTTGATCCGCAGTTCCTCGAGCCCGAGTATCCGTTCGAATGGGGCGGCCTGGTCACGCTGGAGGCTGGCGAGTACACGCTCACGTTCCAGCAGGGGCCAGACCCCTCGATGGATCTCGCCCTGATTCCCATTGGAGCGGCAGACGGCACCGGCCTGGATGCCGGCATCATGCCGGCGGTGCTGGCGTTCTCCGGCGAGGCCACCACCGTTCCCACCGGAGGGTCGCTCTCGCCAGGGGAGCAGCTGTGGACCCTGGCGCTCGACGCGCCGCCGGCCACGTTCACGATCTTCGTGCCCCGGGCCGGGCGATATGCCCTTTTCACCGAGCACCACCCCGACGAGTTCCAGATGGCGCTGCTGTCGCCGGCCAGCCGGGTGTCGCCGTCTGCCGAGCAGGTCTTCAAGCCCGATCATGAGCACGATGAAGAGGTCACGTCCGTTGGTATCACCACGGCGGGCCAGGTGGACATCAAGAAGTTCAACGCCTGGATGAGCGAACTGCTGCAGACGCAGGGACAGGATCTTTTCCGCATGAAGGGCATCCTCCACCTGAAGAACCGGGATCATCGGTATGTGTTCCAGGGTGTGCACATGCTCTTTGACGGCCGGCTCGATCGACCCTGGGGTACGGACACACCGGGGAACAGCCTCATCTTCATCGGACGCAATCTCGACCGGGCGGCGCTGACCGAGGGCTTTGCCAAGTGCCTGGCCTAGGGCGCGGGGCCCGGGCCCAGCTCATGGCCAGCTGGCAGACGCGGGTCGACGGCCATGTTCTCGAGGCCGCCTGGGCCCCATCGGCCGACAGGGTTGCCGTGATCTCCGTCGAAGGCGAGCTGACCGTCCTCGATCGGCACGGTGGCACGCCTCTGTGGTCCTGCCGGGCACACACACACGGCGGAGCCTCGACCGACTGGCATCCGGCACTCGCCGTGATCGCCACCGGCGGGCACGACGGCGCCGCCCGGCTCTGGAACGCCGCCGACGGCACCCTGCTCCACACCCTCGAGGCCGGATCAACCTGGGTCGAGCGCGTGGCCTTCAGCCCCGACGGGCAACTGGTGGCGACAGCCGCAGGCCGCGCCGTGCGAATCTGGAACCTGCAGGGCACGCTCGTCCGCGAGTACGCGAAGCACCGTGCGACCGTGACTGACCTGCGATGGCAGCCAGGGCGGGCCCGCCTGTGCACCACGAGCTATGGCGGAGTCACGGTCTTCGACCCCGCACAGGAACAGCCCGAGCAGACATTTTCCTGGCAGGGCAGCTCGCTCACGGCGAGGTGGAGCCCGAACGGGAAATACATCGCCACCGGCGACCAGGACAGCACCGTCCACTTCTGGATTACCAAGACCGGGCGCGACCTGATGATGTCCGGATACCCCGGAAAGGTGCGCGAGTTGTCCTGGGACTCGGCCAGCCGCTATCTGGCCACGGGCGGTTCCCGGGAATTGGCCGTCTGGGATTGCTCAGGTGCAGGTCCGAGTGGCACGACGCCGATCATTCTGTCGGCGCATGAGGCGTGGCTGACCGCCGTCGCCTTCCAGCACTCCGGTATGCGATTGATGTCCGGCGATGAGTCGGGGAAGGTCTGCCTCTGGCAGCTGACCGCCCGCGCCCCCCTGGTCGCGGCGGCGGATCTCTCACACGGCGTGTCGCTGCTGCTGTGGACGCCCGACGACCGGGCAGTCCTCGTCGGGGGGGCGACCGGTGAAGTCCGCCTGCTCAGGCTGCCGTAACCACCGGACGTCCCTGTGCGCCCGGCGTGAGGGAGCCTTCATGCCAGATAAGTGCCGGTGCGCTTGGCGCGGATGAGGTAGTTTACTGATGCGCTCTCATCCCTGATTTCCGGCACTGCCCGCGCTGGACGTATTGGCCGGCGCACCACTCGATGATGTGCCCGCGACCGCGGCCGTCGCGGCCGAGCGTGCCTTACTGCCGGAGCATGCCGCCACACTACGCCACGAGCAGTATCTCGCCGACGCCGACCAACGGACGCTCAGCAGTGTAGTTTCGTGCCCAGTTGCCACCGCATCGAGTGGCGCTCGGTGGGGGCTTGGTCCGCACCTCCACCTCTCAGTTCGCGCGGGCGACTTCGGGAGGCGGACCGATACGCGCGGACGCTTCTAGGCCTACGCCGGCGCCGTCTTTCACCGGGTCTGTTTCACGCCGCTGCGCCGCTACTTAGGGCCTCATCGTCTACGGATCGCTCGTCGGCTGCGTGATGGCGCCGAGCGGTCTCGCGGCAGGGCGGTGGCGCTGGTCTCGTGACCCGCGATACCGGCTACGGGGTGCCACTGAGCCGTCGCGCTCGCCGTATGCCGGCATGATGAGGTGGCACCACTGTGGCGGCTTCCACTTCGGCGTCATCACGTTCACGTGGATCCCAAGCCGCATGGTGTCGGTGAACCCTTGGGACTGGAGTCCCGGGAGTTCGCCGATTCACGCACAGCGCGAGGTGCTGGCCGGGGGCCCGCTGAACCTCGGGTTGATCCCCTGGACACACGGCACCATCACACGTGCTACAAGAACATCCCGGGTATGGTGGTTTGATGCGCCTTCATCCCTGGGCACCGGCACTCGCCGTGAACTCCTGCCGCAGCGACACGTCTTTCACGCCGAGCGAACGCTCGAACACCACGTTGGCCAGCCCAATCGCCTGGTCGGAAGGCGAATTCGACCGGCGGCTCGCGTTCTGGAACGCCGCATCCACGCCGAGCGTCGACCGCGTGTCCGAATAGCCGAGGATGGTGCGGGACTGGGCCCGCGTCCCGAGCGTCTGGTCGAGCCGCAGCCACGACAGGTCGTTGTCCGTGTCGTCCTGGAACTCGCCCCGCGCATCATCTGAGTCGAGTTCGACGTTGGCGGCCTGCCGGCTGATCATCCCGAAGGCCGACAGCCGCGTCCCGCCGGACGGTGCCCAGGTGACCTTCGACTGCAGGTCCTGGAACTGGGGAAAGTCCTGCCCCGTGATGCGCGAGGCCACGAGGTCGTAGTACGTGCGCCGCCCGGTGACGAGCCACGACCCCTTCTGCCCGCCCGGCAGACCTCCTTCGAACACCGTGTTGGTATCGGTGACACTGAGGCTCGCCGAGCCATTCATGCCGCCCGATCGGCCGTCGCGGTTTTCCACCACGAGCAATGACGACAGGCGGTCGCCGTACTTCACGCTGAAGCCACCGGTCGCCAGTTCGAAGCGCTGAATCGTTTCCGGATTGAACGCACTTGTCAGCCCGAACAGACGGAACGGGTCATGCACCTCCACCCCGTCCATCATCGTCAGGTTCTGGTCGGGGGCACCGCCGCGGACCGAGAGGCGGCTGCCGAACTCGTCGGTCGGGGCCACGCCGGGCAGCGTCTGCAGGGTGCGATAGATGTTATCGAGGGCTCCCGGCGTGCGGAGCACTTGCACCGGCTGCACGGTCTCCGCCGCAGGGGCGGCGGTCGGCGCCGAGGCCACCACCGCCACACTGGTCGAGAACCCGGCATCGCGCGCTAGGGCCAGCTCGAGGCGTTGCACATCACCACGCGAGACACGGGCGCCCTCATGGGTGAGGGGGCGCAACGGGCACTCCCTCGTTCCTGCGGTCGGGACCGGTCAGCGCGCGACTACTCCCGGAGAGTCGCGCGCCGACGGGACACCCCGCCGACTCAACGGCGGTGCGGGCGCTGGCTACCGAGTGCCGCGCAGCGTCACGCGCTGTACGCGCCAGTTGGTCATCTCGCCGACAAGCAGCTCGGTGTCGCTCCGGCAGTCGAGGGAATTGGCGAGGCCGAACTGCTTCGGCATCTTGCCGGCGCTGCCGAAGCGGCCCACCACCTGGCCATCAAGCGTCACCTTGAAGATGGCGGCATCATCCATCCCGTCGGAGTCGCCCGCCTGCGAAATGAAGAGATGCTGTGTCGCCCCCCTGGTGATGCACATCGCCAGCGGGGTGCCGATGTTGGCGAACTGGTTCTTCACGTTGCCGTCCGCGTCGAACACCTGGATGCGCCGATTGCCGTAGTCGGCGGCGTAGACGTTGCCCCGGGCATCGATGGCCAACGCCTTCACACCACGGAATTCGCCGGGTTGCGAGCCGGCGGCCCCCCACTGGCGTATGAAGCGGCCCTCCTTGTCGAACTTCGCAATGCGGTTGTTCGCACCCATGCCGTCGGCCACGTAGATGTTGCCGGCCGAATCCCACGCCACGTCCGATGGGCGGAAGAAGGTCGACCCTGGCGTACCCTCGCCGGGAAGCCGGTTCGCCGCCGCGCCACCCTGGCCGCCTCCTCCTGGGCCACCCGGTCCACCGCCGCCAGGCCCGCCACCGGCGGGAGGCGTGGCCGGTCGCACCGGCATCGTCTCGGGCTTGCGGCCGAGCACGAGCGCCACCTGACCGTTGGTGTCGAACTTGACGACCTGATTGGCGCCGGCGTCGATGGTCCACACGTTGTCCTGCGGGTCGACGCGCAAGCCGATGGCGGCATTGAAGCCGTAGACGTCCTGGCCCAGCTCGCGGACGAACTTGCCAGTCGGGTCGAACTGGAACAGACGCGAGCCGCCGCGGTAGAAGGTGCGGTTGTCGCCGAGCGTGGCGCAGGGATGCCCGGTGCGCGTGTAGACGAAGATCTGGCCCTTGGAGTTGGCGCCGACGCCTCCCACTTCACCGACGAACGTGTCCGGCGGCGTACGCAGGAAGTCGGCGTTGGTGTCGAAGGCAATCTCGGGGACCGGCGCCTGGGCGACGAGCGCCCCACCCGTGGCCACCACTCCGAACGCCAGTGCCAGGAACAGCCCCTGAGGCGTGCGGGTCATCGCACACCTCCCGCCGGTGCACTGGGCGTCGTCGCACCCATGAGCAGGATCTTCTTCGACCGCCAGTTGTTGATCTCTGCGGTGTAGATCACGTTGGGATCGCGGCAGTCCATCTGGTGAATGGTCGCAAACTCGCCCGCGGCCTTTCCGGCGCGTCCGAACTTGCCCACGATGGTGCCATCGAGCTCCATCTTGTAGACCTCGCCGGTGAACTCGGCGCCAGCGGCCGGCGCGCTGTCCTGCCAGGAATTCGACGAGTAGAGATACTGCTTGCCGAGATTCTTCGGTCCAGGTCCACCCGAGACGCACACCGCCCATGGATTGCCGACATTCGGGTACTTCGCCTTCCAGTTCAGATTGTTGTCGAGGACCTGCACGCGGGCGTTGCCACGGTCGCCGACGTAGACGTTGCCCTGAAAATCCGTGGCAATCGAATGCGGCGTGTTGAACTCGAGGTTCCCGGTGCCGCGCCTGCCCACGGCCTTCAGGAAACGCCCGGTCTTGTCGTACTTCACGACGCGCGCGTCGAAGTAGCCGTCAGACACGAAGATGTTGCCCTGCTGGTCGAAGGCCACGTCAGTCTGACGGCCAAACCGGTAGCGCTCGTTTCGGCCGTGGTAGGAGCCGCTCCCGGGCATGTTCAGAATCGACTGCACCGGATCCTCGCGCCGGCCGATGACCATCATCACCCGACCTTCGGGGATTGAACTTGATGAGCATGTCGGTGCCTTCATCGACCGCCCAGATGTTGTCTTCGGCGTCGACGCGCACCGAGTGGGCGAACGCGAAGCCGTAGTTATTGCGCCCGATCTCCCGGATGAACGTGCCATCGGGTCCGTACTCGAAGAGGCGTGTCTCGTAGGCACGGTGATACATGAAGATGTGCGCCTTCGAGTTGGTGGCGATGCCCATGTTCTCGCCGGTGTAAATCCCGGGCGGATGCTTGAAGAAGTTCGGCACGGCCTCGTGAGGAATCACCGGAACGTCGGTGGCCTTCGCACGCGACTGGGCCTCCAGCGGTGGTACCCCCATCGACACCACGGCGGCGACGGCAACAGCGCCGAGAAAAATCGGCAGCAAGCGTTTCATTCGTACCTCGTGTGAGAAATTCAGCCCGAGAGCGCCGAACTGATGGGCGGACGATACCCGACGCCGGGAACGCCGGCAAGACGCGCGTCGTTCGGCGACACGACGCCGTCGACCGGCGCGATCAGCTCGGCAGGCCGGGCCGCCCGTCGGATGCACCACGGTCACTATCTCGCACGACGCAGACCGGGCCGGACTGATTCGTCACAGGTGGCCGCTGGCACCGAGCCATCCCTCGCGCAGACAGACCACAAGAACATCCGGGTATAGTGAAGCGATGCCCGTCCGCCGCGCCTTCGGCCTTGCCCTGCTGCTCGCCGTCGGGGTCATGCCGACCCTGTCCGCCCAGATGTCGCCGGTCGATGCCTGGCGCGCCACGCGCGAGCGCGCCATCGTTGACGAACTGATGCAGTTCGTGGCCCTGCCGAACATTGCCACGAGCGACGCCGATATGCGCCGCAATGCGATGCATGTCGCCGGGCTGTTCCGCGCCCGGGGATTCACCGTGACCAGCACCGAGGGGGCCGGCGCCCCCGTCGTCCTGGCCACGCTTGATGTGCCCAACCCGCGCGGCGTCATGACGCTCTACATTCACTATGACGGCCAGCCCGTGAACCCGGGGGAATGGAAGACATGCCCGCCCTTCGCCCCCTGCCTCGTTGCGCCGTCAGGGCCCCTCACACTGACACCCGCAGTCACCACGTTCGACCCCGAAACCCGCATGTATGGGCGATCGACGTCTGACGACAAGGGTCCCATCATCGCGGTACTGAACGCGGTCGATGCACTCAAGGCCACCGGCAAGGGTCCGCTCTGGAATCTCAGGGTCGTGCTCGACGGCGAAGAGGAAGCCGGATCGGCCAACTTCCGTCGCTTTGCTACCGAGCGCGCAGCGCTGCTGAAGGCGGATGTGGCCATCACCCTCGACGGTCCGCGTCATCCCAGCGGCCGCGCCACCCTCTACTACGGCGTGCGTGGCAGCACCGGCATCACCGTGCGCATCTTCGGGGCCCGCCAGGAACTTCACTCGGGCAATTACGGCAACTGGGCACCCGATCCCTCCATGCGGCTGGCACGCCTGCTGGCGTCGATGAAGGACGACACAGGGCGCGTCACCGTCAAGGGGTTCTACGACGATGTGGTGCCGCTGACGGCGACCGAGCAGAAGGCCCTCGACGAGATGCCCAACGTCGAGGCGGCACTCAAGCGCGACTTCCTCGTCGCGATGCCTGAACGTGGCGAAGTGCGGCTCGAGCGGAAACTGAGCGAGCCCACCCTCAGCGTGCTCACGATGGAATCGGGCGACGGCCTCGAGTCGCCCTCGCGCACAGCCATCCCGGGCTGGGCAGGTGCGCGCCTCGAAATGCGTCTGGTCAACGGCCTCAACCCTTCGGTGATGAACCGGCGCCTGATCGCGCACATCCGCAGCCAGGGCTACCACATCGTCGTGGGGCGCGATCCCTCGGAGGAAGAGCGGCTGACGCATCCGCTGCTGGCTCGTGTAGACGAGCGCGCAGGATCGTATGCGCCTCGCGTGTCGATGGACGACCCCATGGCCAGCGCCGTGGCAGCCGCCGTGGCCCGCGGTGGACGGCCGATCATCCGCACCCCCACACTCGGCGGCAGCATGCCGTTCGCCAGCTTCAGCGAAGTGATGCCGACCGTCGGCATCTCGCTGGTGAACCACGACAACAACCAGCACGGTCCCGACGAGAACCTCCAGTTGCGCAACCTGTGGGAGGGCATCGACATCATGGCGAGCGTGATGACGATGGAGACGCCATGACCGAGGTGCCGATCCGCTCGGCCGTGCAGATGGTGCTGCGGGACGGCTGGGCCGAATTCGTCTTCGGACAGCCCCATCCCTCGCTGCTGCCGGTCGCCGCGATGCAGCGGGCAGCGCACGACACGTTCGCCGCCGTCGGCAGCGCTCCGCTCGCCTACGGATCGCCCGAGGGCGTGTGGCCGCTGCTCGAGTGGCAGCGCCAGCGTACCGCCGCGCTTGAGCAGATTGACCTGTCGGCGGAAGAAGTCATCGGGACGGCCGGCAACTCGCAGGGCCTCGACGAAGTGTGCACCCTCTTCACCAGGCCGGGTGACCTCTGCTTCGTCGAGTCTCCGACGTATCACCTGGCATTGAAGACGCTGCGTGACCATCAGCTCGACCTGCGTCCCGTTCCCATCGACGCCGAGGGTCTCAGGGTCGACCTGCTTGAGGCGTCACTGCGTGCCCTCGAGGCTGATGGAAGGAAGGCCCGGGCGCTCTACACCATCCCGACGTTCCATAACCCCACCGGCATCTCGCTGTCACTGGAACGACGACACCAGCTCGTGGCCCTCGCCGAGCGCCATGACCTGCTCGTCATCGAAGACGACGTGTATCGCGAACTGTGGTTCGATGCGCCGCCGCCGCCGTCGCTGTTTGCGCTGGCGCCCCGCGGCCGCGTGATTCGCCTGGGCAGCTACTCGAAGACGCTGGCCCCGGGGCTGCGACTGGGCTTCGTCACCTGCAGTGCCGCGCAGGCCCTGAGATTTGCCGACGACGGGGTGCGTGACAGTGGGGGGGCTCCCAGCTTTGCCATGGGAATGATCGCAGCCACGCTGTGCCGCGCGGGAGGCTTTGACGCGCACCTCGGCCTGCTGCGCCAGTCGCTGCGCGTACGTCGCGATGCGCTGCTGCGGGCCCTCGACCGCGATCTGCCACCGGGCTGTCATGTGACGCGACCGGGGGGCGGGTATTTCGTCTGGGTGACGCTGCCTCCACCCGTGACGGTTGACCGGCTCCTGCCAGCCGCTGAACGGCATCGCGTATCGTTTGTGCCCGGCACTGCCGTGTGCATCGACGGGCGCGGACAGCATCAGCTGCGCCTGGCATTCAGCCTCCTGACCCCGGATGAGATGGCCGACGGTGTCAGGCGAATCGCCTCGGCCATCGCTGACGTCTCATAAGCGTGTCTTTTTCAAGGAGCAGAACGCCCATGCGTATCCGGATGACCGTCGCCGCCCTGACCCTGACCCTGGCCGCAACCACTGGACTGATCGCCCAGCAGATGACCCAGCTGAAGGTCGGTGGTGGAGGCAGCCCGCACGTCCGCAGCGAGTTTACGATTGACGGGGCCAACGTCTCGATTGAGTACGGCCGCCCGTCGCTGAAGGGCCGCCCCGAAGCGACGCTGATGCCTCCGGGCGCCGAGTGGCGCACGGGTGCTGACGAAGCCACCACGCTGAAGACCAGCACCGGGATCATGTTCGGCCCCGTGCACGTGAACCCGGGCACCTACACCCTCTACACCGTTCCCGGCGAGCGCAACTGGCAGCTCGTCATCAGCAAGAAGACCGGCCAGTGGGGCATTCCCTATCCGAAGGGCGAGGACCTCGGCCGTGCCCTCATGACCGTCGGCAAGACCGCTGCGCCGGTCGAGACGCTGACGATCTCCATGGAAGACACAAAGGCCGGGGGCCTGCTGGTCATCGAGTGGGGCACCACCCGCGTGACCACGCCGTTCACCGTCATGCCGAAGATGTAACACCGCCAGCGCTCCGGTGTCCGGATACGACCGGACCCCGGAGCACCCGGCCCGTCAGGCCAGGTCGGGTGCCCCCATCCTCAGCGCCCGCGCATAGTCGTCTGGCGTATCAAGATCGAAGAACGCGCCAGCGTCCTCCACCAGCACATTGACAATTTGCGGCTCGTGCGCCCGAAGCACAGGCTTGGCGCCATACTGCGGATCAGCCGCCAGCAGTGCCGGAAGCACGGCCGCATCAAACAGCACCGGGTGTCCGTGGCTGCCTCCACGCATCGGTCGTATGATTGGTGCACCCGTGCGCTGCCAGGCCTCGAGCAGCTGCACCACCGTCTCGGGCCGGACCAGTGGCACATCAACGAGGGTCACCATGGCACCCTCAACCGCGCCGTCCTGCCGCAGCGCGCGAAGGCCGCACTGCAACGAGGAGAGCTGCCCCTCAGCCCAGCCCGGATGAGGCACGATACGCACGCGACGGTCGGCAAGATCCACGGAATCGGCGACCCCTGGATGCGCCCCCACCACCACCACGACGCGCGGTACGCCCGCCTCGAACATCACCCGAACGACGCGCTGGATGACCGTCTCGCCCTGAGGATTGAGCGGGAGGGCCCCCTTCGGCCGGCCCATGCGGGATGACGCACCGGCCGCCAGGATGACCCCACCAACCTGTGACAACTCACGGGCTCGCTGCGGCATTGCATCCCACCTGCTCATGGCATCCCTTCCATCCACCTGTCTCCGATCGTAATCATCTTGACTTGCCCGAGGGGGCACTCCTACACTGCGCGCAGAAGGCACAGCCCACGCCCCCCGGACCTTGGCCGCATCCCGGCCGCAGTGTCTGATACTTCAAGTATCCGTGGATGTGGCCGCAGGTGAGCCCCGCTCGCCTGATTGGAATCGGAGGACACGTGTATGCCGACCGGGACGATTGCACGACTCTTGATTGATAAGGGATTCGGGTTCATTCGCGATGAATCAGGCAGTGAGCACTTCTTCCATCGCAGCTCCGTACGCGGAAGCGTCTTCGAACTGCTCCGCGAGGGACAGCGCGTCGAGTTCACGCCGGAGGAATCCCAGAAAGGCCCCCGCGCCGGAGACATCCGCCTCATCGAATAACTGCGTCGACTGTTCCCGTCCGGCCCCGGGGAGGGCCGGCGGTGCAGCGGCCACCGAGGCGTGGCGGAAGCGCCTGAGAGTCGAACTCAGCCCGCCCTCTCGCGAAGGCAGCGGCCGGTTTTGAAGACCGGGAGGGCCACCGGGCCCCGTTCGCTTCCACCCGCGATCATAACGCGTGCGGACGCCTACCCCCTGCTCAGTGCACGTCTGACGCGGTCAAGAAAGCTGCCTCCCGGCACCAGTTCCCCGGTCTTCGCACTCAGGGTCAGCACCTCGCCGCCAGCATGACCCGCCCAGTCAGGGTCGGCGGTCAGCGTCAGCAGGGCCGCCTGCCTTCGTCGGGCCACCGCAGCCACGTCCCTCGCCAGACCGGCGACGGCCTCACGCGGGACCCCCACCGTTGGATGCTCGGCGACAATCAGCGCGGGTGACTGCGCCAGGGCCCGTGCCAGTCGGACGCGCACGTGCGTCTCGGGGTCGATGCCGCCGAGGGGGCGATCGAGCGCCGTTTCGGCCACGCCCGCCTCGCGGGCCAGCGCATCGACCTGCGCTCGTACCTCTGCAGACATCGGGTCGATCTGCAACGTCAGCGGCATGGCCATGTTCTGCCGCACACTCAGCATGTCGACCAGCACGGCCCGGTGGCTGACTAGGCCGAGGGCATCAAGTGACCGAAGCCACCCGTCGGCATCCGTGATGTCGCGCGTGCTGGTGCCGAACAGCCGTACGTCACCCTCGTCCGGAAGTGCCGCGCCGGTCAGCAGGTGCACAAACATTTCGGCGGCCTCGGCATCAAACCCCGTCAGGTGCAGCACCGCCCCGGGGGCCACCTGCAGTTCTCGGACGCGCAGCGGCCGCAGGCCCTGATAGGCCCGCGTCAGGTTGCGCATCTCCAGCAGGTGCGCCGCGCTCATTCGCGGCGGGTCGCCGGTGCCGGTCGACGGGCCTCCAGCCGGGCAAAGTCTGCCGGCGGCAGCCAGACCCGTCCCAGAAACGCGCGGGTGTCACCCGCGCCGTGGAAATCGGATCCGCCGCTGACGGCCACCCCCAGCCCGTCGGCAAGCGCCCGGTAGCGCGCGCGCACGTCAGGGCCCTGATCCGAGTGATAGACCTCAATCGCGTCGAGTCCCTCGCTGACCAGCGGTTCGATGAGATCGTCGCGCCGGGTCACGGCGGGATGCGCAAACGACACCACTCCCCCGATGCCATGCACCACGGCCAGCACCTCGAATGGGCTCGGCCCCTGCCGGGGGACAAAACCCGGCTGGCCCGTCGAGAGCAGGCGTTCGAAGGCATCGGCCACGCTCGAGGCATGACCGCTGCGCACGAGGGCCCGGGCAATCCACGGACGCCCCACCGACGTGCCGGGCTGCCGTCGGGCGTCGCGCAGCAATGCATCGACATCGAGCGGCACGCCGGCACGGGCCAGTCGCTCGCCGATGGCCTGCACCCGCTCGACGCGGCGCTCGCGCTGCCGCGCGAGAAAGGCTTCGAAGGCCGCGTCATGGTGATTGATGAAATACGCCAGCATATGGACGTCACGCCCTTCGTCCACCGCCGTCAGTTCCACGCCGGGAATCACGCGGATGCCGTGCGCGGCCGCCAGCACCGTGGCCTCGTCGACCGCCCCGACCGTGTCGTGGTCGGTGACGGCAATCATCGTCAGGCCGGCCGCCGCCACGCGGGCCACCAGTTCGGCCGGCGTGAGCCGTCCGTCCGAGGCCGTCGTGTGCATGTGAAGATCGATCATGACGCGCGCCGCCGTTCGCGCAGCGCCCGGTATTCGCGAATCAGCAACGCCAGGTGCTGGCGTTCCTCCTCGGCAAATTCGAGGAAGATCTGCTTGCCTTCCGAATCCTCGAACCGCGCGCCGTAGCGCTTGAAAAAACGGTGCGACCCGCGCTCGCAGCGAATGCCAATCCGCAACGCCTCGAGGTCGTCGACCCCCTCCCGTTGCACTTCCTCAGCACCGGCTGCAAACAGCCCGTTGGCGGCCCCCTTGAAAAACAGGAACGTCGGTTGCGCCTCGAGTGACGGGTCTTCCGCCAGCAGTTCCCGATAGCGCGCCTCGAGCGTGGTCAGGTGCTCCTGCTCCTCGCCCGCGAGCGCCTCGAACATCTGCCGCCCCCGCGGATCCTGAGCGATGCGGGCCGCCCGCGTATAGAAGTCGAGGCCGCTGCGCTCGGTCGCAATCGCCATGCGCAGGGCATCGCGCGCAAACAGGCGCTCCGACGTGGCAGTCACCGACTCGGACGCCGTCCGGCCCGTGCGGCATGCGTCACACTCGCCGTAGACGTGCACCACGCTCTGCACGGCAGTGAACGCCCGTGCCAGCGCCACTTCCTCGATGATCGATTCGATATCGGAGCTCAGAAACTCGAACGAGTGATTACAGGTCTTGCAGATGAGGTGGAAGTGCCGCGGATGCCGGTAGGAATGCTCGAAGCGGAACCGGCCTTCGCCGAAGTCGACCTTGCGGGCCAGCCCGGCGTCGACCATCCAGTGCAGGGTGCGATACACCGTGGCACGGCTGATGCGGTGATCTTCACGGCGGATGAGGTCGACCAGGTCATCAGCGCTCAGGTGTCCCTCCTGGCGGAGGAACACCGAGACGATGAAGTCGCGCTTGCTTGAACGCTTCGTACCGGCGGGACGCAGCCGGTCGAGGTCGGGGAGGCGGGAAATGACGCCCACAGGCTCCTTCGAAACGGCCCGTGGCCGGCCTAGGCGTTGAACGACTGGCCGCACCCGCAGGTCGACGTCGCGTTCGGGTTCTTGATGGTGAACCCGCCGCCCGTGATGGTGTCGACAAAGTCGACTTCGGCACCCTTGAGGTAGCTGACGCTGACCGGGTCGACAAACAGCCGCACGCCGTTCGACTCGAACGCCTGATCGCCGACGCCGGCCCCCGACTCTTCGATCATCAGGCCGTACTGGAATCCGGAGCACCCGCCGCCCTGCACGAACACGCGCAGGCCGCTGTCGCTCTTGTTCTCCTCAGCCAGCAGCTCGCGGATCTTGCTGGCCGCCGCCTCGGTCACCGTGATGAAACTCGCGGCAGGAGGCATCACCGGCATGTCCACCGCGCTGGAGGTCTGCTGTTCTGTGTGCATGAGGGGATTCTATCAAATGCGCCGCGCTCAGGCAGACGGCGAGACCAGACCGGCCAGCGCCGTGCCCGTCTCGGCTTCCACCTCGGCATGCAGGCTGTTGCCATGCGCATCCATCGTCACAATCGCCGGGAACCGGTTGAGCTGCAGGTGCCACATGGCTTCGGGCGTGCCGAACTCAAGGAATGAGACCCCGGTCACCTGGTCGATGCTCCGTGCGTAGTACTGCGCCGCGCCGCCAATCGCATTGAGGTAGACCGCGCCGTGCTGCTTGAGCCCTGCCAGCGTCTTCGCCCCCATACCGCCCTTGCCGATCACCGCCCGGATCCCGAACTTCCCGATGATGTCGGCCTGATAGGGCTCTTCGCGGATGCTGGTCGTCGGCCCTGCGGCGGTCACGCGCCAGCCCCCGTCAGCCGTCTTCGCCACGACCGGACCGCAGTGATACAGCACCGCCCCGCGCAGGTCGACGGGTGCCTCGTGCGACATCAGGTGGTGGTGCACCACGTCACGGCCCGTGTAGGCCGGCCCGGAGACCAGCACAATGTCGCCCACCTTCAGCGGCCGCACGTCATCTTCACTCAGGGGCGACTGCAGCACGATTTCCCGACCGGTCCGCGCAAACCCCGACTGATCGAACATCGGCGTCGTCGGTATCGAGGGGTCGCGGTAGATCCACTGGCGCAGGGCGCCGGTCTGTCCATCGAGCTGCACCCCGAGCCGGCGGAACGCCCAGCAGTTGTAGGCTACCGACACGAAGAAGCTCGCCGGCAGTCGGTTCAGCGCCCCGATCTTGCAGCCGATGAGCGACACCTTCCCGCCGAACCCCATCGTGCCGATGCCGAGCGTGTTGCACTCGCGCAGGACCTCGGCCTCGAGGGCCGCCAGCCGCGGATCGTCGTTCACGTCATCGAGCGTGCGGAAGAGCTGCTGCTTGGCTTCCGAGTAGCCGCTGGTGCGGTCACCCCCGATGGCGACCCCGATGGCTCCGGGCCCGCAGCCCTTGCCCTGCGCCTGCCAGACCGCGTGCAGAATGCACTTGCGCACACCCTCGAGCGTGCGGTCGGCCCGGCCCAGCTTCGGCAACTCGGCCGGCAGCGAATACTGGATGTTCATGTTCTCGCAGCCGCCACCCTTCAGGATGAGGCGGATGTCGATGTCGTCGCGCTCCCACTGCTCGAAGTGGATGACCGGCGTACCCGGCCCGAGGTTGGTACCGCTGTTCTCACCCGTGATGGAATCGACCGAGTTCGGACGCAGCTTGCCGAGGCGCGTCGCCTCGGCCACGGCCGCCTTGATCTGCTGCTTCATCCACACCTGATTGGCACCCACCGGGGCTTTCACCTCGAAGGTCGGCATCCCGGTGTCCTGGCAGATGGCCCCCTCGCCCGTGGACGCCTGGTCGATGTTTTCGGCGATGATGCGCAGGGCCATGCCCGAGCGCGAATCGCCGGACTCGAGAGTTCGGGCCGCTGCGATGGCGGCCCGCACATCGGGGGGCAGGTCCGTCGACGTCTTGATGATCAGATCGAGGACAGAGGCAAAGAAATCAGGCAGCATGCAGGTCGTATTATGAAACATCCCATGCAGCGCGTCAGCCTGCGGCTCGCCGTGCTTTGTGTCCTCGTCGCCCCGGTGGCCGCGCTGGCGGTGCAGTCACCGGCGACGCCCAGGCGCTCGGCTCCGATCGACCTGGGCGTGCTCGAAGCGCCCGACCGCGATCAGTGGCAGATGCCCGACCGCATCATGGACGCGCTGTCGATTGGCGACAATTCCGTGGTGGCCGATGTCGGCGCCGGGGCCGGGTGGTTTACGGTGCGCCTGTCGGCGCGCGTCGGTCCTGGCGGGACGGTCTATGCCCAGGATGTGCAACCTGAAATGCTGGCGGCGATCGAACGGCGTGTGCAGGGGCAGGGGCGGCGGAATGTCCGCACGGTGCTCGGCACACCCACCGACCCCCGGTTACCCGCCGGCACGATTGACGCGATCCTCGTCGTCGATGCCTATCACGAGCTGGTTGATGCGGCCGCGCTGCTGCGTCGGCTGGCCCAGTCACTCACCCCAGAGGGGCGCCTGGCCATCATCGACTTTTATCCGGGGCAGGGAGGTCCCGGGCCTGACGCCCAGGAACGCGTGGCTCCCGAACGGGTCCAGACCGACGCCGCACGCGCCGGTCTGACCCTTGAACGGTCAGAGTCGTTCCTGCCGTTCCAGTATCTGCTGGTCTTCCGTCGCTAGGGTCAGCGACCGGCTCACTCGGCGCGGTGGCCGAGTAGCCGCCAGGCTGCCGGCAGCAGCGTCGACGCGGCCGCGATCTTCAAAACGTCGACCAGCACGAACGGATACAAGCCCAGCGTCAGCGCCGTCGACACTCCCAGATCCTTCGCCAGCCACGCGACACCGCCCGCGAAGATCACCGCCAGGCCGGCCAGCATCGCCAGGACAGCGCCACTGACGCGCCGATCGAGGCCCCGCGATGCCAGGGCGCCCACGAGTGCGGCGGCGAGGGGATAGGCCATCAGGTAGCCGCCGGTCGGCCCGACCAGCCGCAGCAGGCCCATGGACAGGTCGCCCGACAGGGCGAACACCGGGAGTCCGGCGACACCCGCCATAAGATAGAGGCACTGGCTGGCGGCTCCCAGCCGGGCCCCAAGCATCGCGCCCCCGAGCAGCACCACCATCGGCTGCAGGGTCAGCGGCACGGGCGTGAATGGCAGCGGCACCGACACCTGCGAGGCCACGGCCGTGGCCGTCGCCACACCCGCCACCGCGAGCATGTGGGCAACGGGAGACGACACCGTCAGGCGATCAAGCAGTGTCGCAGGCAGGGCTGAAGAGGCAGTAGTCATCGACATGACCATGGATTCTATCGGCAGGCCGAGGGCCCTGACAATCGCCGGCTCGGATTCCGGCGCAGGAGCGGGCATTCAGGCCGACCTCAAGACATTTGCCGCATGGGGCGTCTACGGCACCTCAGCCATCACGGCACTGACCGCCCAGAACACCGTCGCCGTCACCGCGGTGCAACTCGTCCCCCCCGAGATCGTCACGGCCCAGATCGATGCCGTCGTCACCGACATCGGATGCGATGCCGTCAAGACCGGTATGCTCGGCACGGCCGCACTGGTCGACGCGGTAGCTTCCGCCCTGCGCCGCCACCAGCTGCCACACGTCGTCGTCGACCCGGTCATGGTGGCCAAGAGCGGCGATGCGCTGCTCAGTGATGATGCCGTGCAGGCCGTCATTCGTCACCTGCTGCCCCTGGCACGCGTGGTCACTCCGAATATTCCGGAGGCCGAAGTGCTCACCGGCCGCCCCATCCGCACCGTCGCCGACATGCGCGACGCCGCCCGGCAGCTGGTCGATCTCGGGGCGACCGCCGCTCTGGTGAAGGGGGGCCATCTCGACGGAGCGACACTGGTCGACGTAGTCTGCGATGCGGGAGACCTGCACGAGCTGGACGGGCCTCGGCTGCACAGCCGGCACACCCACGGCACCGGCTGCACCATGGCCGCCTCGGTGGCCGCGCAGCTGGCGCGGGGCGTTGCCCTCGTCGAAGCAGTGGCCGGCGCCAAGGTGTACATCGCCGGGGCCATGCGTCACGGCGTCAGCGTCGGTCATGGCCACCAGCCTCTCGACCACTTCTGGCGGGGCGTCGGCACGGCCTGAAGACTCGGTGCATCACGCGTATACTCGTGACACGCATGACTTCCCTGACGGCCATCACGCCGTCCGTGCTCGACCCGGTGGCGCTGGCGCATCTCGTCGAGGCCGCGGGCCACGGCGCCGTGTGCACCTTCGTCGGTGTGGTGCGCGACCACCATGCCGGTCGGCAGGTCACGCACCTCGTCTACGAAGCGTACGAACCGCTGGCCCTGAAGGCCCTTGACCGCATTCTGATCGAATGCGCAGACACCTGGCCGACCGCCCGCGTCGCCATCCATCACCGGACCGGGCCGCTCGCCATTGGCGAGGCCAGCGTGGTCATCGCCGCCGGGTCGCCCCATCGGGCCGAGGCCTTCGCCGCCACCCGCTACAGCATCGAACGCCTCAAGCAGATCGTGCCCATCTGGAAGCACGAGTTCTTCGACGGCGGCACCGAGTGGGTAGAAGGGGCCACCGCCGATCCGGACGACGCCGGGGCCCGTGCCGAGGCCATGAGGCGCGCATGCGCGTAACCGTTCGGCTCTTCGCCCGGCTGCGCGAACTGGCGGGCCGTGGCGACCTCGACTGCGAGTGCCCGGGAGACGCCGCAACCGTGGCCGATGTCTGGCAACAGCTCGTCGCCAGGTACCCGGCCCTCGCGCCCTACGAACGCGCCGTGTCATGCGCGGTCAACGCCGAGTATGCGCGGCGCACATCGCCGGTCGCCGACGGCGACGAGGTCGCCTTCCTGCCACCCGTCTCCGGCGGTTAGTGCAGCCGTCATCGTGTTCATGCGCTCGAGGCGAGCGCTCGTGTTCCGGATTCTTCAGAGGCCCCGATCGTGTTTGACAAGCTTGCCGCCGTGGAAATGCGTTACGAGGAGCTCACCTCCTCACTCGGCACCGCCGAGGTACAGTCTGACCCGACCGAGTACCGCACGCAGGCCAAGATGCTCGCCGACATCGAGGCGCTCGTGCTCAAGTATCGCGAGCACCGCACGGTGACCGAGGAGATCGCACAGGCCGAAGACCTGATGAAGAGCGGCGACCCCGAGATGCGCGATCTCGCCCAGGAGGAGCTGGCCGATCTCACGGCCCGTCAGTCACGCATCGTTGATGAGCTCAAGATTCTGCTGATTCCGAAAGATCCGAATGACGACAAGAACGTGCTGGTCGAAATCAGGGCTGGCACCGGGGGCGAGGAAGCCGCGCTGTTTGCCGGCGAACTGTATCGGATGTACACCCGCTACGCCGAACGACAGGGTTGGAAGCTCGAAGTGCTGGGCATGAGCGAAGCCGGCCAGGGAGGCCTCAAGGAAGTCATCGTCAGCATCACCGGGCAGGGCGCCTACAGCCGCCTCAAGTACGAGAGCGGCGTGCACCGCGTGCAGCGCGTGCCGGCGACCGAAGCGTCGGGCCGTATCCACACGTCGACCGCCACCGTGGCCGTGCTGCCCGAAGCCGACGACATCGACATCCAGATCAACGACAAGGACCTGCGCATCGACACGTTCTGCTCGAGCGGCCCGGGTGGACAGAGTGTCAACACCACGTATTCGGCCGTGCGTGTCACACATCTGCCCACCGGCATCGTCGTGTCGCAGCAGGACGAAAAATCGCAGATCAAGAACCGCGCCAAGGCACTCAAGGTGCTGCGATCGCGCCTCTACGATCTCGAGATGCAGAAGCAGCAGGATGCCATCGCGAAGGAACGCCGCGGCCAGGTCGGCTCGGGGGATCGGTCAGAGAAGATTCGCACCTACAACTTCCCGCAGAGCCGCATCACCGACCATCGCATCAACTTCACGACGCATCAGCTGACGGCCGTCCTCGACGGCAGCCTCGCGGAGCTCATCGACGCCCTGACGACCTACTACACCGCCGAAAAACTCAAGGAAGTGACCGCCGTCGAGACGGGACTCTAGCCACCGGGCATGCAGATTCACGAGGGACTCCGCCAGGCGCGCCAGGCCCTGCACACCGCCGGCCTCTCGGACGAGGCCGCACGCGATGCCGAGTGGCTGGCCTGTCACGCCCTCAGCCTCGACCGCGCGTCACTGCTCGCACGACTGCGCGACGACTGGCCCTCGCCCGAATCACACCACGCGTTCATGACACTGGTCGCCCGTCGCTGTGCACGCGAGCCGATGGCGTACATCGTCGGCGAGCATGACTTCTGCGGTCGAATCTTCGAGGTCGGCCCGGGCGTGCTGATTCCCCGCCCCGAAACCGAACTGCTGATCGACGAAGCCCTGCGGCGACTGCCCCGGCACAAGGACACACGCGTCATCGACATCGGCACCGGCAGCGGCTGCCTCGCCATCACCATCGCCTGCGAGCGCCCGCGCGCGCAGGTCTCTGCCACCGACATTTCCGCAGACGCCCTCCGCATCGCCAGGCGGAATGCGAACCGTCATCACGCGGAGGTGGCATGGCACGACGGTGCGCTGTTCGCCGGAGCCACAGGCCACTGGGATCTCATCGTGTCAAACCCGCCATACATCGCCGAACGCGACCGCGCCACGCTGATGCCCGATGTCGTGCACTATGAACCGCCGCAGGCGCTCTTTGCCGGAGCCGAAGGCCTCGATGTCATCGCCGGGCTCATTGCCGGTGCGCCAACTGCGCTGGCTGTGGGCGGGACGCTGCTGATGGAAATGGGAACCGGCCAGGACCGCGCCGTCGCCGCACTCGTGCACGCGCAGCCCTCGCTGCGCCTCGAGGACGTCCGGCCCGATCAGCAGGGCATCCCGCGCATGGTGATCGCCGTGCGCACCGCCTGACCGCTTGTCGCCAGCCCCCGCCATGGGGCAGCATGACGGGTCATGAGCTGCCTCTTCTGCCGCATCGCCGAGGGAAGCATTCCCGCATCGAAAGTGTACGAAGACGACGAAATGGTCGCCTTCCACGACATTCACCCGCAGGCACCGCTGCACGTGCTGGTCGTGCCTCGGGCGCATGTGGCCACGCTCAACGACCTGTCGCCTGAGCACGATGCCATGGTCGGCCGACTGCAGCGCCGGGCCGCAGCAATCGCGGCGGCTTCCGGCTACGGCGAGTCGGGGTTCCGCACCGTCATGAACTGCAACGCCGACGCCGGGCAGACGGTGTTCCACATCCATCTGCACCTGCTCGCCGGCCGCTCGCTGGCCTGGCCTCCGGGCTAGGGGGTCGGAGTCGTGCCTGCGCGTGACGGATCCGCCAGGAGATAACGACCCACGCCGTCCTCACGTCTGACCGCAAAGTCGACCACCCGATAGCCACGGGAAAAATAGGCCTCGAAGACCTCGCGGGTCTGCAGTCGCCAGGTCATCGCCATCTCGGGGGCATCGCGTTGCAGTTCGGTCCAGCCCACGGGAATCTCAAGCCACAGGCGCGGAGCATCGAGGGCAAGATCGATCGACTCACACGCCCGCCAGGCTCCCGCGTGCACCGTGCGGTTGATGGTCGGGACAGCTGCGACCTCGGCGCTGGCCACACGCATCGCCTCGGGCGTCTGCAGCCGACGCTCGACGTGCGCATCGGTGATGTGCCACTGGGCCACCAGCCGGTCGGTTGGCGTGCCGCGATGCAGGTCGCTGGTCGATTCGCCGTAGACGTTCCGATGATATTCCTCGGCCACGCAGCCCAGCTTCGCCACGTTCAGGTGCGCATTCATCGTCTGCAGGGGATCGAATGTCCATTCAATCAGGTGATAGCCCAGCGCAATGGCGCGCTCACGCTGCGTGAGCTTGAGCCGCAACCCCAGCCCTCCCCGATACTCGGGCAGCACGCCGGTCATGTGTGACCACTGCAGCGGCGTGTGCCCCTTCATGCCCACCAGCGAATACGAGAATCCCACCATGCGGTCGTCCGCATCGAAGGCGCCGAGCAGAATCGCACCGCGCTTGACAGTGATGGTGAACACGACCGGCGGCACCATGTCGAGCGGGTCGGAAAATCCCCACACCGTGCGTTCAAGGTCGTAGACCCGCAGGTAATCGTCGTATGTCGACAGCTGGCGAATAGTGATGGCTGACATGGAATCGGCGAAGAGAATATCAGACGTGCTGCAGCACTTCGTGCAGCGACCGAATCACCGGCACCCCGGGCGGTACCCCCGGGGGATGGTCGCCTGACCGGCGCAACAGCAGCGCCCGCATGCCCACCGCCAATGCGCCGCCCACATCGGCCTTGAGGCTGTCGCCCACCATCAGCGATGCATCGGCCGTAGCACCGGCCCGATCCAGGGCCTCCGTGAAGATGCTGGGATGCGGCTTCAGATACCCGTGCTCGTGTGAGGAAATGGTCGTGCTCACCACATCGGTCAGGGCAAAGTGGTCGAGGAAGGCATCGAGGCTGCGATGACTGTTGGAAATGAGGCCCAGATGGAAGCCTCGCTGCAGCAGGGCCTGCAGCACCTCGACCGAATCGTCATAAAGCTCGAAGTGGTGGATGACCGCCCATTCGAGATAGATGCTGCGTGCCGCGTCGACCACCCTAGCGCCCCGCCCTCCCATGTGCTCGATGATCGAGGCGGTGTAGTGGATGAACAGGTCATCCTGATAGAGCGGCTCCTCAACCTCGTCGAGAATGAATGACGAGGCCTTCACGGCCGCATCAAACCGCAGAGGGTCGACCTCGACGCCAAAGTGCCGGCACGCCTCCGCATAGCCGGGCCCCTGAAAGGTCGGCCCGGGATAGATGAGTGTGAAATCGACATCGAAGAACACCGTGGTGACCGGCCGTGTGTCTGACATGTCTCGCCTGTGGCTCCTCCCTCGCGTCCCGAGCCCCTGACACTACAATAGGGTCTCGCCATGGCTGACTGGAAAGACACCTGCAACCTGCCCCGCACGGCCTTCTCGATGAAGGCCAACCTGCAGACGGCCGAACCCGAGGCCATCGCCCGCTGGGAGGCCATGGACCTCTACGGTCAGATTCGCCAGGCCCGCGCCGGCGCCCCAATGTATCTGCTGCACGACGGGCCGCCGTACGCCAACGGCGAAATCCACATCGGTACGGCCCTCAACAAGATTCTGAAGGATCTGGTCGTCAAGTCGCACAACATGGCCGGCTTCGACGCGCCGTATCTGCCGGGGTGGGACTGCCACGGCCTGCCCATCGAGCTCAAGGTCGACCGTGAACTCGGGCCGAAGAAGAAGACGCTGTCGACGGCCGACTTCCGGCGCGAGTGCCGCGCCTATGCCGAGAAATACCTCGACATCCAGCGCCGTGATTTCAAGCGTCTCGGCATCCTCGGCCTCTGGGACGACCCCTACAAGACGATGGCGTTCCGCTATCAGGCGTCGATTGTCCGGGCCCTCGGGAAGTTTGTGGCGCAGGACATGGTCTACAAGGGCAAGAAGCCCGTGCACTGGTGCACGCACTGCCGCACGGCACTGGCCGAAGCCGAAGTCGAGTACGAGGCGCATGTGTCGCCCTCCATCTACGTCGAGTTTCCGCTGGCCGACTCCGCGCACGCCGACCTCGCCGCACGGGTACCGGCCTTTGCCGGTCGCCAGGTTTCGGTGCTGATCTGGACGACCACGCCGTGGACCATTCCATCGAATCTCGCCGTGGCGTTCCACCCGAACTACGTCTACGGGGCATACGACGTCAACGGGACAGCGGTCATCATCGCCCGCGACCTCGCAGAGGCCGTGGCCTCGCGCACCGGCCACTCCCTGGGCGAACCGGTAGTCACGTTCGAGGGCGCCGTGATGGACCGGCTGACGTTCCGGCATCCGCTCTACGAGCGCGATTCGCTGGCCATCCTGGCCGACTACGTGACGCTCGAGGCCGGCACCGGCATCGTGCACACCGCGCCCGGCCATGGCGCAGACGACTATCAGAGCGGCGTGCGCTATGGCCTCGACATCTACGCACCACTCGATGCCGGTGGCCACTTCAACGACACCGTGGAACTGTTCGCCGGCCTGCAGGTCTGGCAGGCAAACCCGAAGGTCGCCGAGGCGCTCACGGCACGCGGACGCCTCTGGACGCAGGAGGAATATCACCATCAGTATCCCCACTGCTGGCGGTGCCACCATCCCGTGATCTTCCTGGCCACCGCGCAGTGGTTCATCGCCATGGAATCACACCAGCTCCGCGCGCGGGCCCTCGAGGAAATCCGTGGCCGCGTGCGGTGGATTCCGTCCTGGGGTCAGGCCCGCATCGAGGGCATGATTGCCAATCGCCCCGACTGGTGCATCTCACGCCAGCGCGCCTGGGGCGTGCCGATTCCTGCCGTCGACTGCACGGCCTGCGGCCATGCCCTGCTCACCGCAGCGCTGGTGGAACAGGCGGCCACCGTGTTCGACACCTACGGGGCCGATGCCTGGTACGAGCGCCCGGTCGGCGAATTCATTCCCCAGGGACTCGCCTGCCCCTCGTGCGGCGGCACCCACTTCGAGCGCGAGCACAATATTCTCGACGTGTGGTTCGACTCGGGTTCAAGCCACGAGGCCGTGTTGCCCTTCCGCGAGCACCATCACTGGCCCGCCGACATCTATCTCGAGGGCAGTGACCAGCACCGCGGGTGGTTCCACAGCTCACTGCTGGTCGGCATCGGCACGCGCGGGCGTGCGCCATTCAACCAGGTGCTGACGCACGGCTTCGTCGTCGATGAAGACGGCCGCAAGATGTCCAAGTCGGTGGGCAACACCGTGGCGCCTCAGGATGTCATCCGTCAGAGCGGCGCCGAAATTCTACGGCTCTGGGTGTCGATGGTCGATTACCGCGAAGACATCCGACTGGGCAAGGAGATCCTCGCGCGCACGGTCGAGGCCTACCGGAAGTTCCGCAACGTGCTGCGCGTGCTCGTCGCCAACCTGTTCGACTTCAATCCGGCGACCGATCTCGTCCCCGTCGACGACATGCTCGACATCGACCGATGGGCGCTGGCCACCTACGCCGCCGCGGCCGAACGCATCGTGCAGGCCTACGACGATTATGACTATCCGGCGGTGTATCAGGCCGCCAACACCCTCATCACCACCGACATCAGCGCCTTCTATGTCGACGTGACAAAGGACCGGATGTACACGGTGGGTGCCGCCTCGACGGCACGCCGTTCTGGCCAGACTGCGATGTACCTCATCGTCGAAGGGCTGTCGCGCCTGCTCGCCCCGATCCTGTCGGTGACGATGGACGAGCTGTGGCGGGCACTGCCGGGGGGACGCCTGCCGTCCGTGCACCTGGCGCTCTTCCCCATGGGCGACGAACTCGCCCCGTGGCGTGATGCAGACCGTCTGGCGCGCTGGGCACGACTGCGTGCCGTTCGTGATGAGGTCAACCTGGCGCTCGAACAGCGACGCCAGGAGCAGCTCATCAAAGCCAACCTGTCTGCGCAGGTGGTCGTGCGCACCGGCGGCGACGACCTCGCGCTGCTCGACGCGCACCGTGACTTTCTGCCGACCCTGTTCGGGGTCTCGGCCGTGACCCTGCACGCAGTGGCTGACGGGCAGACCCGGGAAATCGACGTGCAGAAGGCCGAGGGCCACAAGTGCGAGCGCTGCTGGCGCTATGTGCCCGAAGTCAGCACCGTCGAGGCCACGGCCGGCCTGTGCCCGCGTTGCGTCGATGCCCTGCCGGTGGCGGGTGCCGCGTGACGGGTCTCACCCGTCCCACCCGATTCGAGACGGGGCTGGTGGTCACGGTGATTGTGGCCGACCAGATCACCAAGTCGCTGGTGCGCGAACGGCTGGCCCTGTACGACAGCGTCACGGTTATTCCCGGGTGGCTCGACCTGACCCGGGTGCACAACACCGGCGTCGCCTTCGGGATGATGAACAGCACCGACTTTCCATTCAAGGCGATCGTCGTGCCCGCCCTCGCCGTGCTGGCGATGCTCGGTGTGCTGTGGTTCGCACTCACCATCCCTGCGACTGACCGCTTCGCCCGGTGGGGCATGGCCGGGGTCGTCGGTGGCGCAATCGGCAACCTCATCGATCGAGCCACCGTTGGCTACGTGCTCGACTTCGTCGACGCCTACTGGGGCGACTGGCATTTCTGGGCGTTCAATGTCGCCGATGCCGCGATCAGCATCGGCGTGGTCTGTCTACTTCTTGATGTGCTGGGGGTCGGGCGCCGTGCATCCCATCCTGTTTGATCTCGGACCGTTCACCATCTACTCGTACGGCGTGCTGCTGGCCGCCGCCTATCTGGTCGGGCTGTGGATGGCCGTCCGCCGCGCCCGGGCCGCCGGCCTCGACGGCGACCGCGTGCTCGACCTCGGCATCTGGGTCATCATCGCCGCGCTCGTCGGCGCCAAAGCCCTGCTGTTCATCGTCGACTTCCGGCATTTCACGAGCAGCTGGGCCGATTTCACGCAACTGCTGCGGTCGGGCGGTGTGTTTTACGGGGGCCTGATTGCCGCGACCGTCACCTGCATCTATCAGCTGCGCAAGCACAAGCTGCCCGTATGGCCGGCCGGCGACCTGTTTGCCCCGGGCATCGCCCTTGGCTACATGGTGGGCCGCCTCGGGTGCCTCATGGCCGGCTGCTGCTACGGCAAGCCCACCCAGGTGGCCTGGGCCATCACGTTCACCGATCCGGCGGCTGCGATCAACGTCGGCACACCACTCAACGTGCCGCTGCATCCCACGCAGGTCTACGAATCACTGGCCGGCCTGATGATCTTCCTCGTGCTCATGGTCACCGAACGGCGCGGCCGTCAGTTTGCCGGCCGATCGTTCTGGCTGTTCGTCCTGCTGTATGCCGTGTCGCGCTTCATCATCGAGTTCTATCGTGGTGACGAACGGGGCTTTGTATTCGACATGGTCTCGACGTCACAGGCCATCTCGCTGGCCCTGGCGCCGCTCAGCCTGGCCATGCTGTGGTACCTGAGCCGGCCAAGACTCGCCGGATCATGGAAACGCTGACCCTCACCATCGCTGCCGAAGCCGAGGGCGAGCGACTCGATCGATATCTGGCTGGAGAAATTCCGCATTATTCGCGTTCGCAGATTCAGCGCCTCATCGACGAGGGCCACGTGGTGGTACCACGGGTTAAGGTCACGAAAGCCAACTGTGCCCTGCGCATTGGCGACACCGTGCACATCACCCTGCCCGACGCACGAGCGGCGCGCCCCGAGCCCCAGGACCTGCCGGTCGATATCCTCTTCAACGATCAGGACGTCGTGGTCGTCAACAAACCGGCGGGCATGGTGGTGCACCCGGCGGCCGGCAATCACGACGGCACGCTGGTCAATGCCCTGCTGCACCACGTGAAGGACCTGAGCGCGATTGGCGGCGAAATCAGGCCCGGCATTGTCCACCGACTCGACAAGGGCACCAGCGGCGTCATGGTGGTTGCCAAGAACGACGCGGCGCACCAGGAACTGTCGCGACAGTTTCATGACCGTGAAGTGGAAAAAGAGTACGTGGCGCTTGTGTGGGGCCTGGTCCAGCAGCGTAAGCGCATCGACGCCTCGATCGGGCGCGATCCGAAGCACCGCCAGAAGATGTCGACCCGCGCGACACGCGCACGGGAAGCTGTCACGCGCATCACATGGGCGCGCGACCTCAAGGGCCTCACGTTACTGCGGGTGAGCATCGCCACGGGACGCACGCACCAGATTCGGGTGCACCTCAGCGGCATCGGCCACCCGATTGTCGGAGACGCCCTCTACGGAGGCGTCCACCGGCGCGTTCCTGGGCAGTTTCGTGCCTTGCAGCGGCTGACCCGACCCTTTCTGCATGCCGAACGCCTGGCCTTCACCCATCCGCGCACCGGCGAGCGTCTAACCTTTACAGCCCCCCTGCCAGACGACCTGCTGGAGGTGCTGATGGCCGTCACCCCGTTCGAACTCCAGCCGACGCTCTTTGCACGGCCCGAGGACGGTGCCGGACTCGGCCACCCCGACGACGAGTAGCGCCGCCGGGGGGTTCACTCAGGGAGACACCATGCTGGGCACGACCGGACTCAAGGCATTGCGCGTCGACTGCATCGTCGGCATCTACCCCCACGAGCGCGAGCGCACCCAAACCGTGTTCCTCGACGTCGCCCTCGACTATGACTTTGGCCCTGCGGCGGCGTCCGATGCCATCAGCGACGCTGTCGACTACGACCGCATCGCCTCCGGCCTCATCCGCCTGCTGGTCGATCGCCAGTTCCAGTTGATCGAAGCGATGGCCGAGGCCTCTGCTGCCTGGGTGTTCGCACACATTCCAGAGGCCCGTCGCGTCGCTATCGAAGTGCGCAAGCCTGCGGCTGTCCCTGCGGCCGAGTGCTCGTTCGTCCGCGTCGAGCGGGTGCGCCCATGAGCCAGACCGCTACCCCTCCTGTCGCCGTGGTCACCGGGGGCGCAAGGCGGCTGGGCCGCCACCTCTGCGACGACCTGGCAGAGGCCGGTTACCAGGTCGTCGTGTGCTATCGCCACTCGCGCGCTGAGGCACAGACCGTGGCTGACGGCATCACGGCACGCGGTGGCCATGCCCGTGCCGTCGACATTGATGTGGCGCAGTCCGCCTCGGTCGCCGACGCGTTCCAGAACATTGCCCGCCACGAAGGCCGCGTCGATCTGCTCATCAATAACGTCGGCAATTACACCCCGCAGCCCCTCGATGCCATCACCGTCGATAGCTGGAATGCCACAATCGCGGCCAACCTGTCAGGTCCGTTCTACTGTGTGCACGCCGCACTGCCACTGATGCCCGAAGGCTCGCTCATCATCAGCATCGGCATGGCGGGGCTCGACAGCATCCGGGCCAATCCCATCGCAGCCGATTACTACGTGAGCAAGACCGGTCTGCTCTCGCTCACCCGATCGCTGGCGGTGTCGCTGGGACCACGACATATCCGGGTCAACATGGTGTCGCCCGGTCAGCTCGACAATTCCATCGACCTTCCGGACGCGACCACGCTACCTCACCTGATTCCGCTCGGTCGCGCCGGCAGGCTGCACGATATCGCCTCGGCCGTTCGTTACCTCATCGGCGCCGACTATGTGACCGGAGCCAACATCGACGTCGCCGGCGGTTATCGCCTCTGATGCCGACCGCCGCCACGTTTGTGCCCCTGTGGGACCGCGCCGACGAGTGGGCCCATCGCCTGCGGCACATCCGTGATGCCCGACGGTTTCTCTACCTGTCGGCGTTCTATCTCGAGTTCGACCGCTACGGTCAGGACATGCTCAACGCCCTTCTCGATGCGCAGCGTCGGGGGGTGGCTGTCCAACTCATCCTCGATGCGTTCGGGCAGACGCTGGGCGGCGTCCTCATGACTGCCGCCCAGCGGCGGGCATTGGCCCTGCACTGCGAACAACTCATCAGGGCGGGCGGCGTCGTGACCCACTATCGACCGGCGTCACTGGTGCAGCGTCTGACCGGTGGTGGTCAGCACGTGAAGATTCAGGTGAGCGACACCGGAGAGGTGCTGTTTGGGAGCAGCAACATCACGGCCTCGTCCTACGAAGGCTGGCATGAATACTCGGTGGCCATGACCGGGCCCGTTGCTCGGACGTTGCTCGACAGCCTGCAGCACATTGGCGGCATCGTCGACCCGACGCATCTTGACGCCCTGCCACCGGACGACAGTCGCGACGATCTGGCGTTCGACTACTGGTTCTGCAATCCCAACCTGACGCAAGCGTGGCGCGGCCCCTTCGGCTGGCGCGGCCACAATGAGGTGACGCAGCAGGTCATCGGCATGGTCAAATCTGCCCGGCACACGCTGCGCATCACCAGCTTCTACTTCAAGCCCACGCCTTCGCTGCTGCGTGCTGTGGCCGCCGCCGCCCGGCGTGGTGTGCGCGTCGAAGTGTTCCATTCACATCGCGATGCACTGCCGACGACCGATCTCGCCTGGATCGCTGCCGCCTCGACCTACACCGATCTGCTTGATGCCGGCGTGCAGATCTACGAACATCCCACGGGTGAACACTCCAAGCTCATCCTGGTCGACGATGAGTGGGTGGCATTCGGCAGCTACAACTGTGAAGACGCGGCACACGATCGGCTGGCTGAGGCGATGCTCGCCTCGCGCGATTCCCGCGTGGTTGCACCAGTCCGCGAGATCTTCCGCCAGCTGACCGATGACCCGGCCCAGGTGCATGTGACTCCGGAACTCTATCGCCAGTGGCCGCGCCGCCTTCACGCACGCGTGCGCATCCTTGGCCGCTTCAAATGGTGGATGTGATGCGTTTCCTCGAGATTGAGCACAAGTTTGTGGTGCCGCCTGATTTTGATCTGGCCGCGTTCACGGCCGCCGTCGAAGCCTTGCAGCCGCGGCGCCGAACGGCGCTCGACGTCCGCGATCGCTACTTCCTCACCAGGCACGGCCGCCAGCAGCGCTACGTCATCCGGCACCGCTTCGATGCCGAACTGCATCAGCTGACGCTGAAGTCGTTCGGTGATGACCCCGAAACACGCACGGAGGTCTCGCTCGACCTCGGGCACCATGCGGGTGACCAGGTGGCGGCCGTCGATGCGTTCTTGCAGCCGCAAGAGCTCGAGTGGCACGGCCGTATCGAGAAGACGATTCGGGTCTGGTACTTCGATGACTGCGAGGTGGTGCACTACACGGCCTCGACCGACGTACGCACCATCGCGTGCATCGAGTTCGAAGCCGTGCATGCGGCATCGGTAGACGAGGCGCTCTCTGTGCTGCACCGGTACGAGCGCGCCACGGGGTTCGAGAACACACCGCGCGCCATGACTTCGCTGGTGGGATTGCTGTTTCCGGGCGTGCTGCCCGACGCCTGATGCCGTCCGGGGGAAGAAGGCAGGCGCCTGTCACCAGCATCTGGTGATGTCAGGCGCCTCTCCGTTCAGCGTCCGCGTGCCGTCGCGCTGCGGCGCGGCGGTACCGGGCGACGCGGGACCGACACGCTGTGGCTGCGGGTCTGCTTCGGCTGATCGTTCTGTCGCACCAGTGCCAGCAGCAGCACTTCGTCGATGGTCGAGGCCAGATGAATGGTCAGGCCCCGGCGCAACTCGTCGGTCAGATCTTCCTGGACGTTCTTCTCGTTGAGCTTGGGAAGAATCACCTCGGTGATGCCGGCACGCTTGGCTGCCAGCACCTTCTCCTTGATGCCGCCGACCGGCAGCACCTTGCCCGAGAGGGTAATCTCGCCGGTCATTGCGACATCACTGCGCACCGCGCGCCGCGTCAGCACCGACACGAGAGCGCTGACCATGGTAACGCCCGCCGACGGCCCGTCTTTCGGAATCGCGCCGGACGGCACGTGCAGGTGAATCTCTGACGCCTTGAAAAACTCGGGGTCGATGCTCCATTCGGCCGCGTGGGTGCGCACCCACGACAACGCCGCACGGGCCGATTCCTTCATCACATCGCCGAGCTGACCGGTCAGCGTGAGCGTGCCGGCTCCGGCCATGCGGGTAGCCTCGACGAAGAGCACCTCACCACCCACCGGGGTCCAGGCCATGCCTGTGGCCACGCCGGGCGCCTTCGTGCGCATCGCCACTTCTTCGTCGACGAATCGCGGGGCCCCCAGCAATTCCATCACCAGCTCGGGTGTCACCTTCACGCGCCGATCGTCGCCCTCGGACAGGCGACGGGCCACTTTGCGGCAAACGGCTCCCACCTCGCGCTCGAGATTGCGCACCCCGGCCTCGCGGGTGTAGCCGCGAATCAGCAGACGTAGCCCCGCATCGGTGAAGCTCAGCCGCTTCGCCGTCAGGCCATGGTTGGTGACCTGACGGGCCACCAGATGATCACGGGCAATCGCCAGCTTCTCGTGCTCGGTGTACCCGGCCAGTTCGAGAATCTCCATGCGATCGCGGAGGGGGCCCGGAATGGTGTCGAGGACGTTGGCGGTGGTGATGAACATCACATCCGACAGATCGAACGGCACATCGAGGTAATGGTCGCGGAACGTCGCGTTCTGCTCGGGATCGAGCACCTCGAGCAGCGCCGACGAAGGGTCGCCCCGGAAGTCGTTGCCGAGCTTGTCGATCTCATCAAGGATGAATACCGGATTCTTCGACTCGACGCGCCTGAGGCCCTGCACGATCTGGCCGGGCAGCGCCCCGACGTAGGTACGGCGATGTCCGCGGATTTCGGCCTCGTCGCGCACGCCTCCGAGAGAAATGCGCACGAACTTGCGGCCGATCGACTGTGCAATGGAGCGCGCCAGTGATGTCTTGCCGACGCCCGGCGGTCCGACGAAGCAGAGGATGGGCCCCTTCAGCGACGGGTTGAGCTTGCGGACGGAGAGGTACTCGAGGATGCGGTCCTTCAGCTTTTCGAGGCCGGAATGATCAGCATCCAGCACCTGCTTGGTGCGGGCGAGGTCGATGACCTCGTCGGTCTTCTTCGACCACGGCAGCGCCACGACCCAGTCGAGATACGTCCGCGCGACGGTGTACTCCGACGCCGAGGGCGACATCTTCGAGAGCCGATCGAGTTCGCGCAGAGCTTCTTTCCGCACCGCCTCCGGCAGCCCGGCGGCCTCGATCTTCTCGCGCAGTTCGTCGACTTCACGCGACTGATCGTCGCCCTCGCCCAGTTCCTTCTGAATGGCCTTGAGCTGTTCGCGCAGGAAGTAATCGCGCTGGTTCTTGCCGACTTCCGACTGCACCTGCGACTGGATCTTCGAACCCAGTTCGAGCACTTCCAGTTCCTTGATGAGCAGGCGGTTGAGCAGGTCGAGGCGTGCACGCACATCGACGGTCGCCAGCACTTCCTGCTTGCCGTCGGTGCTGAGACTGCCAAGGCTGGCCGCGATGAAATCGGCCAGACGACCAGGCTCTTCGATGTTCATGGCCAGGGTCTGCAGGTCGTCGGACATCAGCGGCGACAGGGTGACCACCTGCTGATAGTTGGCGCGTATGTTCCGCTGCAGCGCATCAATCTGGAGGGTATCGGTCGCCCCTGGCACATCGGGCAGTTCCGTCACCCGCGCCTTGAGATAGGGGCTGGTCGCCACCACCTCATCGAGCCGCACGCGGGCCACGCCCTGCACGATGATGCGCAGGCTGCCGTCAGGCAGTTTGAACATCTTGTGGATATGGCTGGCCGTGCCGACCTTTTGGAGGTCCGCCTGCTTCGGGTCGTCTTCGGCGGGGTCGGTCTGGGCGAACACCCCGATCATGCGTCCCGCCGTCACGGCCTCGTCAATGAGCCTGACCGAGTTGTCTCGGGCCACGGCCAGCGGCATGAAGGCCTGCGGAAACAGCACGGTGTCGCGCAGCGGAAGAATCGCCAGTTCCCCGGGAACAGGCGTGAGCGTCCGCTCGGACGCGTCGGACGGAAGAGACTGTGTGTGATCGCTCATGCGACCCTCCTCGAGTGGCAGCCCCGGCGCCCCTCCGGGGGCCTCGTTCGGGTGGGAAGAGGGGCAGGCCCCGCCACTCCGGCGGGGCCTGCGGTCGGAAGGACGCGGAACCTAGCCCTGAAATTCGTAGAACAGATTGCTCGACCCGCGACGCTGCGCCAGACGCTCGCGCTTCTGGGCATTTTCGCGCGCTTCCTCGCAGTCCTTGCAGCGGACGGCAAAGGGCAGGGCGCGGAGGCGTGGTTCGGCAATGTCTTCACCGCACTCGAAGCAGTTGCCGTAGGTGCCTTCTTCAAGGCGCGAGAGCGCCTCATTGATCTTATTGAGCGTCTCTGCCTTCATCTGGATGAGGGCAAATTCGATATCTTCCTGGATGTCGACCTCGCTGGTCTCACCCTGGTCCATGCCCTCGTGCGCCTTCTCGGACCCTTCGGCGCGCACGCCGCGGATGCGACCCTGCACTTCCCGCACGATGTCACGACGACGGTCTTCGAGGATCTGCCGGAGTTCGGCATATCGCGAACGGGGCGAATCGATGATGGTTGCTGCCTGCCGCTTTGCTGTCCTGGCCATGTCAGCCACTCCTTCCTGCGGTGCCGCCGAGTCACTTCGGCGTGCACCTTTAAACGCTTCCTGGCAATTGCGATGCCGTCTTCGGGTCTCACTGCAAAACCCGCTCGCCTCGCGTCAACCCTGCCCTGAACCTCACTCGGTGTCGGCTTCCACAACTGGAAGTCGTCGCTGAACCGGCCTCGGAAGGGGGGCACGAGCCCTCTGAGGCATAATGAAACTGACAAGTCCTTAATTATCAATAGTTTCAGAGATGTTACCCCGACTGCACCCGCCGGATGTTTTGTCCGGTTACAGGCATTAGACGCCGCCGGCCCCCGCAGGGTTCTCGGACATTTGTCCCCTGCTGATGTCCTCCGCGAGAGACACCACAAACCGCCAGACGTTAGCACGGGGCGCGCTCGCGGGGCAAAGCGTCGCGTCGCGGTGCTGCGGAAAAGGGCCCGGGCGGTGCGGAACGTCCCGTCGCAGGAAGGTAAGCTTCACACACCCATGTGCCCCCGCTGTGAACGCCGACCGGCGAAACGAGACTGCCCTGCCCTGGTCACCCGCATCTGCGCGACGTGCTGCGCCTCCGAACGCCAGGTGCGTATCGCGTGTCCGGATGACTGTCGGCATCTCATCGCCGCACAGGCCCATCCCGCAGCCCAGGTCAGGCGCCGGCAAGAGTCGGACGTCACACGGCTGATGACCGCCGTGGGTCGCCGGTTCACCGAGGCGGAACTCCAGGTGTTCTTCCTGCTGGCCAGCCAGGTGGTCCGGTATCGCGCTGACAGCCTGGCACCGCTGCATGACGAAGACGTCGCAGACGCGGCGGCGGCCATGGCCGGTACCCTCGAGGCCGCGTCCCAGGGGCTGGTGGCCCACCTGACGGGCGCAAATACGGTCAGCGAGGGGTTGCGTCGGGCGTTCGACGAGATGGTCGCCGTGCTGGGCCAACAGGGGGGACCCTCGGTCGCCCCGCTGGCCGCCAGCTTGCTCCGCGGGCTGGCGCAGGGCGCGCGGGCGCTGCATGTCGCAACTCCCGGAGACCCCGTCGCCTTTCTGACCCTGCTGCGGCGCATCATGCCGCTGCCTGCGGCGGAAGACCCGCCAGAGGCCCGCTCACCGATCATTCTGCCGTGAGCCCGTGGTATGCTCTGGGTTTGTTTCTGGAGTCCTGACCATGGCTATGCGTTGTGAAATCTGCGGCAAGGGACCGTCCTACGGTCGCCGCGTGTCCCATGCCCACAATGTCCGTCCCCGCCGCTTTGAACCCAACCTGCAGAACGTGCGGGCTGAGGTGAATGGGGCGACCCGTCAGATGCGCGTCTGCACCCGCTGCATCCGCTCCCAGAAGGTGACGAAGGCCGCCTAGTGGCTCACGAGGCCCTCACCCCGTCGGGGGCGGCTCCGGCCATCGGCCCCTACTCGCCGGTGGTGCGTGTCGGCCGTACTCTATACCTGTCGGGGTCTATTCCTCTCGATCCGGCCTCAGGCCAACTGGTCGCCGGAGACATCACGGCACAGACCGAGCGCGTGATGCAGAACATGAGGGCCCTGTTGGCGGCTGGCGGTGTCGGCTTCGGCCACGTCGTCAAGACCACCGTGTTTCTGGCCGACATGAATGAGTTTGCGGCCATGAATGAGGTGTATGCGCGCTACTTCTCGGCGCCATATCCTGCCCGGTCCACGGTGCAGGTCGCCCGGCTGCCGCGCGACTGCCGCGTCGAAATCGAAGCTATCGCGATTCTCGACTGACGTCGAGGACCCCTTCCACGCCCCGCAGCGCCCTGACGACCTTCTCGAGGTGTGTCAGATCCCTGATCTCCACGGTCATCGCAATGGTCGCGTGGACGTCGTCGCCTGTCGTCGCCTCGAGGCTGCTGATGTTCGTGTTGATGTCGGCCACCTTCGCGCTGAGGGTGGCCAACATGCCCCTGCGGTCTTCGACCGTCAGCACCAGCCGTACCGTATAGGGTGCCGGGTCACCGCCCTTGTCCCACTCGACGTCGATGCGCCGTGCCGGATCGAGCTGCAGGTTGACCACGTTGGGGCACTGCAGGGAGTGTACCGAGACCCCCTTGCCTCGGGTGATGTAGCCGACGATCTGTTCGCCGCGAATGGGGTTGCAGCAGCGCGCACGCACCACCATGAGGTCGTCAGCCCCGCTGACCTTGACCCGGTCGACACGATCGCCCGGGGCCAGCACCCGTCGTACGGCCTTCAGCACCGGATGCTCCGGGGCCTTCTCCCGCAGGTCTCCTGCCGGCACCAGCTTCTCGATCACCTGCCGCGCCGAGACCTTGCCGTACCCCATCTGCGCCAGCAGATCGTCCGCACGGGTCGCCCCGAAATCCGGAGCCACCGCCGTCAGGCGGTCGCCGTCCATGAGCTTCGTGGCATTGAGATCGAACCGCCGCGCTTCACGTTCAAAGACCTTCCGTCCGAGCTCGATGGCCCTTGTCACCTCTTCCTGCTGGATCAGGTGCTTGATGCGGTTGCGGGCCCGCGCCGTGACGGCAAACGACAGCCAGTCGCGGCTGGGCGTATGACCCGCCGAGGTCATCACCTCGACGATGTCGCCGTTCTTCAGCCGGGTGCGCAGCGGCACCATGCGCCCGTTCACCCGGGCGCCGACACACTGGTGGCCCACGTCGGTGTGCACCGCATAGGCGAAGTCGATGGGCGTGGCCCCGCGGGGCATCACCTTGACCTGTCCCCGGGGCGTGAAGGTGTACACCTCCTCCGGATAGAGGTCGACTTTGAGGTTTGACAGAAACTCCTGCGGGTCACGTACTTCCTGCTGCCACTCGAGCAGCTGACGCAGCCACTGGAAGTACTGCTCGTCGCGGCCTGAACCGACGCGGCCCTCCTTGTATTTCCAGTGGGCCGCGATGCCTTCCTCGGCCCGGTGGTGCATGTCGGCGGTGCGCACCTGCACCTCGAAGGCGAGTCCGCGCTCGCTGATGACCGTGGTGTGCAGCGACTGGTAGCCGTTGGGCCGCGGCATGGCGATGAAGTCCTTGAACCGCCCCGGCACGGGCGTCCACGTCTGGTGGATGATGCCCAGGGCGGCGTAGCAGTCCTTGACCGAGCCGGTGACCACCCGCAGCGCAATGAGGTCGTACATCTGCTCGAGATCGATCTTCTGCCGCTTGAGCTTGACCCAGATGCTGTAGAGGCGCTTCATGCGTCCATCGACCGACACGACGGGAATCTGGGCCTCGGGCAGCGTGGTGACGATGCGGCGCTTGAGGTCGTCGATGCTGTCCTCGGCTGCCTGCCGGCGTGCCTCGACGCGGGTCTTCAGGCTTTCGTAGCCGACGGGTTCGAGGAAGCGGAACGACAGCTCTTCGAGTTCGTTCTTGATCTTCGACATGCCCAGGCGGTTGGCGATCGGGGCATAGATGTCGAGAGTCTCCTGCGCGATACGCTGCCGCCGGTCCTCGGTCATGTGCTGCAGCGTTCGCATGTTGTGCAGGCGATCCGCCAGCTTGACGAGGATGACGCGAATATCGTCGACCATCGCCAGCAGCATCTTGCGGAAGTTCTCGACCTGCCGTTCTTCGCGCGACGACAGCGGGATGGCCCCGAGCTTGGTCACGCCCTCGACGATGTGGGCCACGTCGCCGCCGAAACGCTCGCGCAGCGTGTCCGGGGTGGTCAGGGTGTCTTCCAGCACGTCGTGCAGCAGCCCGGCGGCCACGCAGACGGCATCGAGCTTCATGCCGGCCAGGATGTCGGCCACCTCGAGCGGGTGCACCAGGTATGGCTCGCCGGAATGGCGCACCTGCCCCTTGTGCTCGAGGGCTGAAAACACGTAAGCCCGGCGCAGCAGTTCAAGGTCGGCGTCGGGATGGTAGGCACGGACCCGATCGAGCAGGTCCTCAAAGCGAATCATGGGGCGGTTGGGTCAATGATAGGGGCGGGGTTGCAGGGGGTCAAGAAACGGGGCTATACTCTGCGTTCCGTTGGCTCTCCGTCCGCAGGTTTCGGCCGGATGGTTGACGAAACGGGAGTTTCACAGCTCGACAGGGGGACATGATGAGGATTCGGTCAGCAGGAGCGTACCTGGCTCTGGTTGTCGGAATGAGTGTGGCGATGGCCGGGTGCGAACGCCTAGGCCAGGTTCAGGCAATGAAGGCGTTCAAGGACGGCAACAAGATGTTCGCCTCGAACGACTTCCGTGGCGCCGCCAAGAGATACGAAGATGCATTGGCTGCCGACCCGAACGGCACGCTCAACTCGTGCGGTGACAGCCCGGGGTGCGTGTACTTCTACCTGGCCAACTCGTACGAGCGCCTCTACCGTCCGGCCCGCGCCGGCACGCCCGAGAACGACGAGTTGCTGACGAAGGCGGTCACCAACTACAAACTGGCGGCTGAGAAGATCACCAACCCGCTGATGAAGTCACGCTCGCTGCAGTACCTCGTGGCTGCCTACGGCCCCGACAAGATCAACGATCCGACGTCGGCCGAGCCGATTATCCAGCAGATGATTCAGCTCGAACCGAAGGAACCGACGAACTACTTCATGCTGTCGCGCCTCTACCAGGACTCGGGTGAGTACGAGCTGGCCGAGCAGGCGCTGACGCAGGCCCAGCAGGCCAGCCCCAACTCGCCCGACGTCTACCTGCAGCTCGCCAGCTTCTACAACACGCAGGGCGACTTCCCGAAGACGATTCAGTTCCTGAACGAGCGCATCAAGGTGGAGCCGAACAACCCCGAAGCTCACTACACCGTGGCCACCTACTACTGGGACAAGGCCAACCGCGACTTCCGGCTGAGCGACGCCGAGAAGATGCAGATGATTCAGGACGGTCTCACCTCGGTCGACAAGGCCATCGAAATCAAGACCGACTACATGGAGGCCATTGCCTATAAGAACCTCCTGCTCCGCCTACAGGCTAACGTCGAGAAGAGCCCGGCCAAGCAGCAGGCGCTGCTCAAGGAAGCCGACCGCCTGCGCGACATGGCCAACGACCTGCGCAAGAAGCAGCAGGAAGGCGCCAAGGCGCCGGCTGGCACCGAGTAACGGCATGCACGCGCCGGGTCGCCTCGCGGTCCGGACGACAGCCGCTCAGCACGGCCCGACGCCGCCCCCTCCCCCGGGGGGCGGCGTTGTGCTGTACGCCCGAAGCCACTTCCCCGTTTACATCGCGGTCACAGTAGAATGGTACGTTTCTGTTTGAGAGAGGACCCCGACGCTTCTATGGATGCACTTGTGAATCGCCTTCGCTTCGTCATGCCCCTTCTGGCCTGCCTGCTGCTCGTCGCCTCAGTGCACGCCCACGCTCAGGGTGTCACCACCGGTTCGATGACCGGGGTGGTCACCGATGCCCAGAACGCGCCCGTCAGCGGGGCCAGCGTCATCGCCATTCACACGCCATCCGGCACCAACTACGAAGCCACGACCCGCACCGACGGCCGTTTCACCATCATCGGCATGCGCGTCGGCGGTCCCTATGTCGTGACTGTCACCTACACCGGCTCGGGCACCGCCTTCGAGCCGCAGACCGTCGAGAACATCACGGTCAACCTGGGCGTCTCCACCGACGTGAAGGTGGCTGTGCGCAACATCGCCGTGCAGGAGACCGTGACGGTCGTCGGCCAGTCAGACACCGTGTTCAGCTCGAACCGCACCGGTGCCGCCACGGCCGTCAGCCGCGACCAGATTCAGACGCTGCCGAACATCACCAACCGCCTCGAGAACTTCACGCGCCTGACCCCGCAGGCCAGCGGCCTGTCAATGGCCGGCCAGGACAGCCGCCTCAACAACATCACGGTTGACGGTTCGTACTTCAACAACTCATTCGGGCTGGGCAGCGCGCCCGGCGACCGCTCGGGTGTCGCGCCGATCTCGCCGCAGGCCATCGAGCAAATCCAGGTGAACATCGCCCCGTATGACGTCCGGCAGGGCAACTTCGTGGGCGCGGGCATCAACACCGTCACCCGCAGCGGCACCAACCAGTTCCGCGGGTCGGTCTACCGCCAGCAGCGTGACCAGAGCCTGGTGGGCACCGAGGCCAAGGACGCCACGGTCAACCCCGGCACCTTCACTTTTGCCAACACCGGTGGCTGGCTGGGTGGCCCCATCGTGAAGAACAGACTGTTCTTCTTCGGCAACTTCGAGGACGAGGCCCTGACCCGTCCCGGCACGATTTTCCGCGCCAACACCGGCCAGGCGTCGGCAGGCACCATTACCCGCGTGATGGCCTCAGACCTCGACGGCGTCAGCAGCTTCCTCAAGAACCGCTTCAACTACGACACCGGTGCGTATGAGGGCTACAACTTCCAGACCCCTGCGCGCCGCTCGCTGGCCAAGGTCGACTACAACCTCAACGCCAGCAACAAGATCACGATGCGCTACACGCAGCTCGACTCGAACACTGACGTGCTGATGTCCAACTCGAGCTCACTCGGGTTCGGTGGCCGCAACAACAGCCTGTTCTCGATGAGCTACGACAACTCGAACTACCGCATCCTCGAAAACATCAAGTCGGGCATCGGCGAGTGGAACTCGGTCATCGGCAACAGCATGTCCAACTCGCTGATTGTCGGCTACACCTATCAGGATGAGAGCCGCGAGGCCCGGGGCACGTTTTTCCCGACCATCGACATCCTGGGCGGTGACAATACGGGCTACATCTCGACCGGCTTCGAGCCGTTCACGCCGAACAACGAGCTGCGCTACAAGACCTTCCAGCTGCAGAACAATTTCACCAAGTTCACCAGCAAGCACACGATGACGTTCGGTGCCACGCTCGAACGCTACGAGTCTGAGAACGTGTTCTTCCCGGGGTCGCAGAGCGTTTACGTGTACAACTCGCTCAGCGACTTCTACACCGACCTCAACGGCTACCTGGCCAACCCGAACCGCACCACGTCGCCCGTGACGCTGCGCCGCTTCCAGGTGCGCTACAACAACATCCCCGGGCAGGAGAAGCCCGTGCAGCCCCTCGAGGTGCTCTACGGCGGCGTGTATGGTCAGGACGAGTGGAGCGTGTCTGACAACCTCAAGGTCACCGCAGGCCTGCGCCTCGATGTGCCGAAGTTCGGCGAAACCGGTTTCCAGAATGCGCTGGCCGACGCCCTCACCTTCCGGGACGAGAACGGCCAGCCGGTCCGGTATCAGACCGCCAAGCTGCCCGACCCGAAGATTCTGTGGTCGCCGCGCCTCGGCTTCAACTGGAACGCCAACGAGGCCCGCACTACCCAGTTCCGCGGCGGCACGGGCATCTTCACCGGCCGCCCGGCGTATGTCTGGATCTCGAACCAGATCGGCAACACCGGCGTGCTGACCGGCTTTGCCCAGGCCGACAATACGACGGCGTTCCCCTTCAATCCTGACCCGGCCCGCTACAAGCCCACGAACGTGACCGGCGCGCCGGCCGCCACCTACGAGCTGGCGCTCACCGATCCCGAGTTCAAGTTCCCGCAGGTGTGGCGCAGTAACTTCGCGGTCGACCAGCGCCTGCCCTGGGGTGTGTCGGTGACAGCCGAGTTCCTGTACAACAAGGACGTGAACGGCGTGTACTACATCAACGCCAATCTGCCGGCTGCGCAGGCGTCCTTTACGGGTGCCGACAACCGTCCGCGCTACACCAGCAACCGCATTTTCTCGAACGTCGCCAACGCGGTGGTGCTCAAGAACCAGAACGTGGGCAGCTCGTGGAATGCGGCCTTCTCGGCAAACAAGACGTTCCGCGGCGGGTTTGTGCGCACCGCTTACAGCTACGGCGAGGCCAAGAACACCGTCGACGCCGGATCGATCGCCTTCGGCTCGTGGAACGGTAACCCGAACCCCGGCGATCCGAACAACCCCGGCGTCGGCTTCTCAGGAGGCTCACTCGGCCACCGCGCCTTCCTGACCGGTTCATACACCCGCGAGTACTTCGGCTTCGGTGCGACGGGCTTCTCGTTCTTCTACGAAGCCCGTACCATCGGCAACACCAGCTACCTCGTCTCGGGCGACATCAACGGTGATGGCGGCACACTGAACGACCTGGTCTACGTGGCCCGCAACACGTCGGAGACGAACTTCGAGACGTTCACGGCCAGTGGCCGTACGTTCACGGCCGCCGAGCAGGCAGCCGCGTGGAATGCCTACATCGACCAGGACAAGTATCTCAGCCGCAACCGCGGGCGCTTCGCGCAGCGCGGTGCCGTGTTCCTTCCGCTGGTCCACCGCATGGACTTCAGCGTGACGCAGGACCTGTTCAAGGCGCTGAAGGGTCGCCGGCACGAGCTCCAGTTCCGCGCCGACGTCCTCAACTTCGGGAACCTGCTGAACAAGAACTGGGGCGTGGCCCAACGCCTCATTTCCAACCAGCCCCTCATCGCCCGCGGAGCGGATGCCGAGGGTAAGGCGCTCTACCGGCTGCGCAACATCGGCACCAACCTGCTGTCGAAGAGCTACCAGCAGACGGCCGATCTCAGCGACGTCTACCGCGTGCAGTTCATGCTGCGCTACTCGTTCAACTAGGCGGCGCCCGCCCGGCGGGTCGCTCGTGTTCACAACGGGCTCCGTGGTCTCCACGGAGCCCGTTCCTTGTACGGCATCCCGCTCAGTGCCGTACGCTAGACTGCGGGCAGAGGGAGGTCGTGCATTGAGGCAGGGACCGGCAGTGGCGATGGTGGTTCTTCTTGCGCTGATGGCGCCGCCCGTCCCGAGGGTCGTGGCACTGCGGGGTGCCACGCAGGACACCACGTCCGAGGCGTGGACGCTCTTCCATCGATTCGATGATGAGGGGGCGCGTGAGGCGTTTGCCCGGGCTTCCTCCCCCGGCGCGGTATCGTTCGCGGCAACCGCCGGGTCGGCCCTGACATGGCTTCCCCACCCTTATCAGCCTGGCTCGTATGTGGCCGGGCGCGAGGCGTTGCTGGCACTGGGTGCCACCCGCGAGGCAAGACTCGCGCGCACCAGCACCAATGCAGACCGGCTGTGGCTGCGTATGCTGGAGGCGGCGTTTGGCAGCGAGCAGCCCTCTCACTCCTGGCCCGAACTGATTCAGGCGGCAGAGGCCCTGGGCGCGACTGGTGCGGTCGACCACCGGTCGTCGGTGCTTCTGGCGGCGAGACTGATCGTGTCGGCGCCTGCCACTGGCGGATCAGCTCCGCAGGACGGAGTGCTTCTGCGTTCGGTGGCGGCCCTGGAAGAATGGCTCGCGGCGTCGGCGGATGATATCGACGTCCGGCATTCTCTGGTGCGGATGTATCTTCGGCGCGGCGAGGCCCCGCAGGCGAGACGGCATGCGCGTGTGCTGCTCGCGCAGCAGCCGCCTCATCCTCTCGCGGAAGCCGCGCTGCGTGCCCTGACCTCGGCTGGTGACTGGGCCGGGGCGACCGACGCCATGAAGGCGATTGGGCCGTCACTCGGCCTGCCTGATTCCACGCGCGACCTCTGGCACGCCTATCTTCTGCTGCAGGAAGGGCGCATGGGTGAGGCCGAGGCGCTGCTTCGCCCGCTCTGGGCCATTCCAGCGGATTCGGCGCTGCCGGCTCGTGTGAGCCAGGCCCGCGCGAGGGCGCTCTGGGTCATCGAGTCGCGGCGATGGGTCGATGCCCGACTGGTTCCCTCTGTGACGGGGATGGAACCCGACGTTGTCGCGGGCGAGCTGCTGGCCGCCGGCGTGGCCGGGGTGCGGGTGGGGAATCAGCAGCAGGCGATGGATGCGCTGGCGCGGATGGCCCTCCTTGTGGGCGACGGCGATCAGGCGCTGCCCGTGGTGACAGCGGCTCGGCCCGCACCGTTACCGGGCAGACCGGGCGTCAACCGTCCAGGCGTCTCCGCCATCCCCACGTCGCGGCCGATGCGTCCCGGTGCCACAGGGACTGCACCGGTCACGGAAGAGCCTGCGGCAGTGCGACTGGGTGTTCAGCGTCGGCGTGCCGCGGTGATGGCCCAGCAGCTTGAGGCCTATTCTATTTTTGCTGAAGGTCGCCGGGACGAGGCCATTGTGCTGGCCCGGCAGGCGGCTGCTGTGGCAGACGAGCTGCCTTCAGAGGCCATGTGGCCCGTTCCTGTGAAGCCGTCGCACGAGCTGGTGGGTGACCTGCTGCTCGAAGCCCGACGGCCACTGGAGGCGATGGCTGCGTATCAGGACTCACTGAACCGCTGGCCGATGCGTCCCCTGTCATTGCTGGGGCTCTATCGTGCCGCCACGCTCGCGCGAGACATCGACCGTGCCGCCGCTGCCAGGGCACAGTTGTCCTCAGTCTGGAAGCGAGGCGACCGGAACTGGTCGGACATTGCGGAAGTCACAGTGACGGCGAAACCCTAGGACGCCGCTCGCACCCGCGAACCCACCACAAACGTCAACGGCCACTCCGCCAGAGCGGAGTGGCCGTTCATATTCCGATAGGGCCCCCCTTGTGGGGATGCCACTGTCGCTAGTTGGCTCCTGCGCTGGCGCCCGCGGCGCGGCGCATGGCCTCGGTGACGATGCCGACCTTTTCCACACCAGCACCTCTGGCGGCGTCGATGCACGCGATGATTTCGCCGTAGGTCAGCGAACCGGCACCGGCAATGAACATCGTCTTGTCCTTACGGGTTTCGAAGATGGTTCTAAGACGGCTTTCCAGTTCCTGAATGGTCACGTCCTGCTTGTTGACCGAGATGCGGCGGTCAGCCGTGTACTCGAGCACGATCTGCGAGACGTCGACCTGCTGCTGCTGCGCCTGCTGCGTTTCGGCGGGCAGGTTGATGTCGAGGCCCTTCTGCGACAGTGGCAGCGCGGCCATGAAGATGACGAGCAGCACGAGCAGCACGTCGATCATGGGGGTGATGTTCATGTCCGAAGAAGCTTCGAGCTTCTTCGCCATCATCACTTTGTCGGCGCCGTGGTGCTTTGATGCGGCCATGGCTTAGTTCCCCCCTGCGTTCGGTTTCGGGTCGGTGATGAGCCCGATGTCTTCGATACCCACGAGCCTGAGCTGATCCATCGCGGCCATGATGGCGCCGTACTGGGCTTCGTCATCGGCCTTGATGAGCACAATGCGCTCGGACTTGTCGGCGAGGATGTCATCGACGCGCTGCCGCATCTCTTCCTCGCGCACGGGCACGCCGTTCACGAAGTAGCGGCCCTGGTTGTCGATGGCAACAACCGTCTGATCCTGGGTCTCAGGCTTTTCCGAACTGAATGCTGCGGTGGGGAGTCGCACGTCGGCGCCCTTCTGCAGCAGTGGTGCCACGATCATCATGATGATCAGCAGCACCAGCATCACGTCGACCAGCGGGGTGACGTTGATGTCTGATTTCGGTCCGCCTTTTGACGCGCCTATATCCATACCCATGGCAGGTCCTCCTTGTCAGGCCTCGGTGGTGGTCGTGTGCAGCCGCGGAATGGCTGCTGCACAGGACCACCATCCCCAGGGCAGGTACTTAGGCCGTCTTCTTGATGAAGTAGTCGACCATCTCCGACGAGGAGTTGTCCATCTCCACGTTGAAGTATTCGAGGCGACCCGAGAGGTAGTTGTAGAACCACACCGCCGGGATGGCAACGACGAGGCCGAGCGCGGTTTCGACGAGCGCTTCCGCGATACCGGCCGACACGGCACCGATACCACCCGAGCCGCTTGACGCGATACCGACGAACGCGTTGATCACGCCGACCACCGTGCCGAGCAGACCCACGAACGGCGCGGTCGCGCCGATCGTCGCCAGGCTCGAGACGCCCTTCTTGAGGTCGTTCGAGGTCAGCGCGGTTGCGCGCAGAATCGAACGGCGGACCGTGTCGAGCACGTCTTCGCGACCGAGCTGGCCACCGCTCTCCTGCTGGAACTGGTATTCCGAGAGACCGGCACCGACCACCTTGGCGAGGTGGCTGTAGCGGTAGTCCTTCGATGAGGACAGCGCAATGGCCTCCTTCAGCTTGCCGTCCTTCAGGTGCTTGGCCACCTGAGGCGCGTAGGCCTTCGACTGCTTGGTGGCCTGGCCGAAGGTGTAGATGCGCTCGATGGCCACGCCCACCGACAGGAACGACATGGCGAACAGCATGAACGCGATGATCTTGGCCACGACGCCCATCTGCTCATACATCTCAATCCAGTCGAGTTCCTGCGCGAACGCAGGCGAGCTGACCAGTGCCATTACGAGAGCGGCGAATGCGATACGCCCCATCTGAACCATCTTCCGACCTTTCATTGCGTTCCTCCCGAAAGAGACCGAGTACCCAGTTGAAACCATTGCCACCATCTCCTGAACTACTGCAGCGTGAACTGCACCGTGACGGTCATGATGACCGGCACCGGCACGCCGTTCAGGAGCGTCGGCGTGAACTGCCACTGGCGCACGGCGTCGAGGGCCGACGCATCCAGCAGCGGAATTGAGCGGAGCACCCGGGCGTCCTTGACGGCGCCGTCAGGGCCAATCGTGGCTTCGATGATGACCACGCCCTGCACACGCGCCGACTGAGCGATCGGGGGGTATGTGGGATTGACGTGTTTCATCTTGGCCGGGGGCTTGATGTTGCCACCCACACGCACCGGCGCGGCCGGCGGAGGCGGCGGAGGAGGCTCGGGGATGCCGCCGCTGATGCTACCGGCCACACCACCCACGATGCCGCCATCAATGCCGACATTGCGTTCGAAGTTTTCCAGACCCGTTTCCGGTTTGATCTCCGACGGAGCCTCGACGGGCGCCGCGTTCGGATTCACATCGACCGGCGGCGGAGGCGGAGCATCTGCCGGTGGGGGCGGAGGCGGAGGCGGGGGGGGCGGAGGCGGAGGGGCCACCGACACCATCATCAGAGAATCTGACATAGCGGGCAGGGCTCCCACGGCCATGAGCGGCACAATCACCAGTGTCGCCAGAATCGATGCCTGAATCAGCATCGTCAGCGGCACTGTATACCACATCTTGTTTCCCATCTTGATCGATGGGTCAACAATGTCGCCAAACATGTCGCGTGGCACGAATCCTCCTCACATTCCCGGCGGCAACCGCAAAGGTCACCGATTATAGCCAGCCCGAAAAAACAGTGTCAACGAATATGCCTTCGTCAGGCCGCTGTCACTGCTCGGATAGTCCCTTAGACCCCAGGGGAACATTTTTGCTCCCGGGGTCGTTGGGGGTTTTTCCAACGCCCGGCGATTCTAGCTGCCCGGCGTCACCGCGTCAACGATTCTTCGTGGTTACTGCTCGATCCGCATGCCGTAGAACGAGCGGTAGACGAACACCATGCTCGCCACGAAAAACACCGCCGCCAGGCCGCCCGTCAGCAGGGGCCCCGACTGCGCCGACAGATAGACCCCCAGCTCGACCGCCAGCAGGCCAAACAGCGTGGTGAACTTGATCACCGGGTTCATCGCCACCGAGGACGTGTCCTTGAACGGGTCGCCCACCGTGTCGCCCACGACCGAGGCGGCGTGCAGGTCGGTGCCCTTCATCTTCAGCTCGGTTTCCACAATCTTCTTCGCGTTGTCCCACGCGCCACCGGCGTTGGCCATGAAAATCGCCTGATAGAGCCCGAAGAGCGCGATGGAGATCAGGTAGCCGATGAAGAAGAACGGCTCGACAAAGGCGAACGCCAGGGTCGAGAAGAACACCCCGAGGAAGATGTTGAACATCCCCTTCTGGGCATACTGGGTGCAGATTTCCACCACCTTGCGGCTGTCTTCCACCGAGGCCTTCGTGGCGCCCTCGAGATCGATGTTCGCCTTGATGAATTCAACGGCCCGGTACGCCCCGGTCGTGACAGCCTGCATCGAGGCACCCGTGAACCAGTAGATCACCGCGCCGCCCGTGATGAGGCCCAGCAGGAAGGGCGGGTGCAGAATCGACAGCTTGCTGATCGCCGACTGGTCCGTCAGCCCGCCGGTCAGCGCCATAATGATCGAGAAGATCATCGTGGTGGCGCCCACCACCGCCGTGCCGATCAGCACCGGTTTGGCCGTGGCCTTGAAGGTATTGCCCGCGCCGTCGTTTTCCTCGAGCAGGTCCTTGGCGACGTGGAAGTTGACCGCGAAGCCAAAGTCCTTCTTGATGTCCTGCTCAATGCCGGGCAGCTGCTCGATGGTCGACAGCTCGTACACCGACTGCGCATTGTCAGTGACCGGGCCGTAGGAGTCGACCGCGATGGTCACCGGGCCCATGCCCAGGAAACCGAAGGCCACCAGGCCGAACGCAAAGATGGCAGGCGCCTGCATCAGGTTGCCAAGGCCCATGCCCGACACCCAGTAGGCAATCGCCATGAGGCCCATAATGGCCAGACCGAGCCAGTAGCTACTGAAGTTGCCCGCCACCAGGCCCGACAGGATGTTGAGCGAAGGCCCGCCTTCACGCGACGAGGTCACCACCTCGCGCACATGCGACGAGTTGGTCGACGTGAACACCTTCACGAATTCCGGGATGATGGCGCCGGCCAGGGTGCCGCACGTAATCACCGTCGACAGCTGCCACCAGAGGTCGGTGTTGCCCCCTAGGGAGGGAATCAGCAGGTAGCTCAGCACATAGGTCAGCACCATCGACACGATGGACGTCAGCCACACCAGCACGGTCAGCGGCGCCTCGAAGTCCATCTTCTGCACGCCGGCGTACTTGCCGGCCGCGATGGCGTTGTTGACGAGGTAGGACCCGGCCGAGGCCAGCACCATCATCACGCGCATCATGAAGATCCACACCAGCAGCTGCACCTGTATCGCCGGGTCGCTGACCGCCAGCATGATGAACGAGATGAGCGCCACACCCGTGACGCCGTAGGTTTCGAAGCCGTCAGCGGTCGGGCCCACCGAGTCGCCGGCGTTGTCGCCCGTGCAGTCGGCAATCACGCCGGGGTTGCGAGCATCGTCTTCCTTGATCTTGAAGACGACCTTCATGAGGTCGGAACCGATGTCGGCAATCTTCGTAAAAATCCCGCCGGCAATGCGCAGGGCCGCCGCACCAAGCGACTCGCCGATGGCGAAGCCGAGGAAGCAGACGCCGGCGTATTCCCCGGGAATGAAGAGCAGGATGGCCAGCATGAACAGCAGCTCGACCGAGATCAGCATCATGCCGACGCTCATGCCGGCCCGCAGCGGAATATCACAGACCGGAAACGCTTCGCCCCGCAGGCTGGCGAACGCCGTGCGCGAGTTGGCCAGGGTGTTGATGCGGATGCCGTACCACGCCACGCCGTAGCTGCCCGCAATGCCCACCAGGCTGAACAGCAGGACAATGCCGATCTTCCAGGCCTCGAGACCAATCAGCGAGAAGTAGGCGACCATCACGACGCCGATGAACAGCTCGAGAATCAGCAGGAACTTGCCCTGCTGCACCATGTAGGCCTTGCACGTCTCGTAGATGAGCTCGGAGATCTCGGCCATCGAGCGGTGCACCGGCAGGGTTTTCACCCCCCGGTAAACCCAGGCACCGAACAGCAGGCCCAGAACCGAGACCACGAGACCCGTCAGGAGAATGTCGTGCCCGGTCATGCCCAGGAAGTTGCCCTGGTTGAGGTCGGGCAGCTGGATGTTGATTTCCCCGCCGGGGGCGTGGCCACCGGCGTGAGCCGCTGTCACGTGTTCCTGCCCGGCGTGTTCCTGAGCCGCCACGACCACCGGAGCGGCCACCCCCGCCAGCGTCAACGCCAGCAGCAGTGCCGCCGCACGGCGTCCCATCATTTGCGCGCGAAGTCTCGTCAGCATGTTCTCCTGTCCTCAGTGAAACCAGACGCCACCATGTTCTGCCTCTACCGCCCCTGCTCCCTCGTCGGCGGAGGCGGCGGCGTCAGCCCCCCCACCCGGCCGGGCAGCGCCATGCCCCCGGTCAGGAAGATCCGTATGCCCTCTTCCACCGTGATGTCCGGCGCCGACACCTGTCCTCTGGGCACCACGACGATGTCGCCCAGATACAGGTGGTTCGTCGGCACATACACGGCCGCGAATGCCTCGGGGCCCTGGCCTCGGTCGAGCGTGAACTCGCGGGTCAAAAAGCCCAGTAGCAATCCGCGTCGCGGCTCGTCCACCAGAACGACCCGCTTGAATCCCTGCTCGTTCTCTGGCGAAAACGCCACAACGAGTTGCTTGACTGGCGCATAGATTGTCCTGAAGACCGGCACCTGAAGCAACCAGTGCTCAGCCTTCGACAACAACCGCCGCCCCAGCACGTTGGTCGCCAGTGTGCCCACCAGCAGCACCACCAGGGCGGTCAGCAGCACCCCGAGTCCGGCCACCGGACGCCCGATCCAGCGTTGCGCCAGGGGAATGGCGACGCCGTCGACCGCGCGGAAAAACCATCCGAGCGTGACGACACTAACCAGTACCGGCACCATCACGACGATGCCCGTCAGGAAACGTCGACGCAACCAGGCCATCGCCATCGTCAGTCCCGTCCCAGCCACAGGAGGGTTGCCACTGACACCACCAGCCGATACACGGCAAACCCGTGAAGTGTATGCCCAACCAGATAGCGGAGGAAATACTTCACCGTGACGTATCCCACCAGCGCCGACACCGCCAACCCCATCAGCAGCAGGGCCACCGGGACGGGTGCGTCGGCCGGGGCCTGGACGACCTCCACCACTTCGTTCGCCGCCGCGGCGGTGACCGCCGGAAGTCCCAGCAGAAACACAAACCGCGCCGCCGATTCACGCGTGAGCCCCAGCAGCATCGCCACCGTCAGCGTCGCCCCCGACCGCGACACGCCAGGCACCAGAGCGGCCACCTGCGCGAGACCAATTAGCAGGGCCTCCCCGTATCCCAGCGTCGCGGCCTCGCGAGTGCGGGCACCCCGCCACTCAGCCAGCGACAGCCCCACCGCCCCAACGGCCATGGTGACGACCACCACCCCGGGCGAACGCAGGGGGCCCGACACGAGGTCGGAAAATCCCAGCCCCACCAGTCCGACGGGCATCGTCCCAACCACGATCAGCCGTCCCAGATGTTCCCAGCGTCCCTGGTGGCCCAGCAGGGCTCGGGGCGCCGCCACCGTCAGGCTGACCACCTCAGCCCGGAAGAACCAGGAGACCGACAGGAGGGTGCCAGCGTGACACGCGACGTCGAACGCCAGGCCAAACCGGCCCGAATCCCAGCCGGTGACGGCCCGCGCCAGAATGAGATGTCCCGAGCTCGAGACCGGCAGAAACTCGGTCAGGCCCTGAATGACGCCGAGCAGGGCTGCGGCAACCAGTTCCAAGCCTTACGCCTTGCGAGCCGGCTGGGGGCGCCCCTCGGCCTGCCGGCCACTGACCACAATCGCGATGGCCGCTGCAATGAACACGGTCGAATAGGTGCCACTAATGATGCCCACCAGCATCGTGAAAGCAAAGCCCTCGAGCACCTCTCCGCCGAACAGATACAGCGACAGCACCGACAGGAACGTGGTGCCTGCCGTGATGACCGTGCGGCTCAGGGTCTCATTGACACTGGCGTTGACCACGGCCTCGAGCGGATCGCGACGGCGTGACTTCAGGTTCTCACGCACGCGGTCGAAGATGACAATGGTGTCATTCACCGAGTAGCCAGTGATGGTGAGAATGGCGGCCACGATGTTCAGCGACAGGTCGTATCCGAAGAACACCAGGAATGCGAGCGTCACGAGCACGTCGTGCAGGGTCGCGGCGATGGCGCCGATGGCAAAGGCGAACCGGAACCGGATGCCGATGTAGATCGTGATGCCGACAATGGAGGCGAGCGTCGCGTAGATGCCTTTCAGCTGCAGGTCACGCCCGATGACCGGACCCACGATGTCGCGGCTGATGACCTCGAAGGTGCCCAGATTGGCGGAGGTCACGGCATCGACCACCTGACGGGCCCCCTGCTCGAGGCTCGTGCCCTGCTCTGCTGCCTCGACGAGCGGCAGGCGCACCAGCCACTCATGGGCCTGCGCCTCACCGTACTGCTGGACGATCTTTTCGCCCGGAATGGTGTCGAGAGCGCGCCGGAGCCCGTCTTCGGCGACCGGCTGCTGGAAGCGCAGGACGAGGCTCGTACCTCCCGAGAAGTCGATACCGAGCGGCAGACCGCGCGTGATGATGAGGGCGATGCCCGCGGCGATCACTAGTGTCGACAGGCCCAGGGCCTGCCACCGCCACTGGATGAAATTGTAATTGGCGTGCTCGAAGATGCGCATGACTAGATGCTCAGGGTCGTGGTCTGGCGGCGGGAGAGCACCAGATCAAACATCGTGCGTGAAACAAAGACGGCCGTGAAGACGTTAGACAGCAGCCCGATAGTCAGCGTGGTGGCAAACCCGCGGATGGGGCCCGTGCCGAACTGGAAGAGGAACGCCGCCGCAATGAGCGAGGCCACATGCGTGTCGAGAATGGTGAGGAAGACGCGATCGAACCCCGATGAGACCGCCTGCTTGACGGCGCGACCGGCACCCAGTTCTTCCTTGATGCGCTCGAAGATGAGCACGTTCGAGTCGACGCCCATGCCGATGGTGAGGATGAAGCCGGCGATGCCGGGCAGCGTCATCACGGCGCCCAGATAGGACATCAGGCCGAGGAGGAGGATGAGGTTGACCACAATGGACGTCAACGCGTTGAAGCCGGCGAGCTTGTAGTACACGAGCATGAACAGCATCACCAGCAGCAGGCCGCCGGCGGCGGCGGTCACGCCGGCACGAATCGACTCGGCACCGAGCGACGGGCCGACAGTGCGCTCTTCCAGATAGGTGAGCGACGCCGGCAGCGCGCCGGATCGCAGCGTCAGCGACAGGTCGGCCGCTTCCTGCGGGGAGAAGGTGCCGGTGATGCGGCCGTCATAGTCGATGCGGCTCTCGATGCGCGGCGCGGTCTGGATGCGTCCGTCGAGCACCACGGCGAGCTGGCGACCGATGTTCGCGGCCGTGAACGCGCCGAACTTGGCCGCACCTTCCGTATTGAAGCTGAATCCCACGGCCGGACGGTTGTATTCGTCCAGTTGCTGCGTAGCCGCACGCAGGTCGCGTCCCGTCACCGCCGGCACGCGCCGCACGGCATAGAAGTAGCCCACCGCAGGCTGGCCGGGCACGACCACATCGGGCCGGGCCGGCAGAATCTGGACGTCGGGCGGAACGCTGCCGCCATACGCCTGCCGCGCTGCCGCTTCGTCAGCGAAGGGCCCCTGCTCCACCAGCTTGAGCTCGAGCAGTGCCGTCGACCGGATGATTTCCTTGGCGCGATTCACGTCGGACACGCCGGGCAGCTGCACCAGAATCTGGTCGGCCTCGCTGTGCCTGGCGACGATGGGTTCGGCCACGCCAAGTTCATTGACGCGACGCTCGATGGTCTGCAGGGCCTGATTGACCGTGCTCTCACGGTTGTCCACGGTGATGTTGGGCTTCATCTGGAAGCTGTAGGCGCCCGGTCCGTTCGACGCGCGGTCGTACGACAGTTCGATCGCCGTCGTGGCGGTGCGGAACGCCGCGTCCTGATCACCCGGCACGCCCGTGACGGTGAAGGCGGTGGCCGAGGTCGGCGTGACGGTCACGCCAGGGACGTTGGCCGAGCGCATGGCCTCGCGCAGTTGGTCGGCCGTGCCCTCCGTCAGCAGCCGCAGGGCATCGTCGGTCTGGACACGAAGGACGAGATGCACGCCGCCCTTGAGGTCGAGGCCGAGCCGCACCTTCTGGTCGGGGGGATAGAACGCAAACACCGCCAGTGCGATGACGCCGACGATGATGAGTACACGGGTCTGGATGTTCTTGGCCATGGTTGCTGGAATGAGGGGGAATCAGGCGGACTGGTCGGCCACGGGCGGCTGTCCCTGATAGCCGACAACGGCGGTCCGCACGATCGTGATGCGGACGCTCGGGGCGATTTGCAGCTGAATGCCATCCTCAGACACGCGGGTCACCTCGCCCATGATGCCGCCAGAGGTGACCACGCGATCGCCGTTCTTGAGCGCCGACAGGAACTCGTCGACCTTCTTCTGGCGCCGCTTCATCGGCAGCATCACCAGAAAATAGAAGATGGCGATGACGAAGACGAAGGGCAGCAGTTGCAGGAGGGGACTCGAGGCCAGCGCCGGGGGCGCAGCCATGGCGAGCAGGCCGGGCAGACTGTGGGCGGTCGGGGTCATGCGTTCAGCGCGCCAGCGGAAAAAGTTTGGCGAAACTCCTGTCTGAAACGGGCAAACGTTCCAAACACAATAGCGTCCCTTACCCTCCGCATCGTGTCAAGGTAAAAGAAGACGTTGTGCACCGTGTTGAGGATGCCGGCCGTCATCTCTCCGGCCACGAAGAGGTGTCGCAGATAGGCCCGTGACACGGTGCGGCACGCATAGCAGCCGCACGCCGGGTCAACGGGCCCATCGTCCTCGGCATGCACGGCATTTTTGATGTTGAGCACGCCGTGACGCGTGAACAGCCGGCCGTTGCGTGCATTGCGTGTGGGCATCACGCAGTCGAACATGTCGATGCCGCTACCCACCGCCTCGATCAGATCGAGCGGCGTGCCCACACCCATCAGATATCTGGGCTGGTCCTCGGGTAGGAGCGGTGCGGTGTGCGCCACCATGTCGTACATCACGGCGCTGGGTTCCCCGACGCTGAGGCCCCCGATGGCGTATCCGTCGAAGCCCACCTCGCGGGTGAGCGCCGCACTCCGGATCCGCTGCGCCGGGTCGGCACCGCCCTGCACGATGCCGAACTGCATCTGCCCGGCGCCATGAGCCGAGCCATCTCGTCGCTGGAGAAAATGTGCGCGGGCTCGCGCCGCCCAGCGCGCGGTCAGCCCGACCGAAGCGGCAATGGCATCCGGCGGCGCGGGCAGGGCCGGACACTCATCAAGCACCATCGCAATGTCAGAGCCCAGATTGAGCTGGATGTCGACCACCGACTCGGGTGTGAGCAGGTGGCGGCTGCCGTCCAGGTGTGACGAAAAGGCCACGCCGTCTTCCGTCAGACGCCGGCGATCGGCGAGGCTGAAGACCTGGAATCCGCCGCTGTCGGTGAGGATGGGTCTCGGCCATCCCGAGAACGCATGCAGGCCACCCCGCCGTGCGATGAGCGCATCCCCGGGCCGTAGATGCAGGTGATAGGTGTTCCCGAGGATGATTTGCGCCCCGGCTTCGAACAGATCCCTCGGGGTCAGGGCCTTGACGACGCCCTGCGTGCCGACAGGCATGAAGACCGGCGTCTCGATGGTGCCGTGCGCCGTGCGCAGACGACCGCGGCGGGCCTGGCCGTCGCGGGCCAGCAGTTGGAAGCCTTCAGACATTGCGTAAACGCTGTGTATTATCGCTGACGTGAACAGACTGCGCGTAGGCGTGCTCTATGGCGGCCGGTCGGGCGAGCATGAAGTGTCATTGGCGTCGGCCGCCTCGGTGCTGGCGCATCTCGACCGCTCACGTTACGACCCTGTGGCGATTCGTATCGGGCGCGATGGCGTGTGGCGCCTCGACGGCGCGGGCCCGACGCGCGTGTCGGCGGCCGAGGTGATCACCGCGGCGCAGCAGGGCGATGCCGGAGGCGCAGCGGGTGCCGTGGTGATGCTGCGGCCATATCGGTCCACCGAGCCGCTGCTGGTACTGGCGGCCGACGGGACGGTTGCAGACCGTCGTCCGATCGACGTGATCTTTCCAGTGCTGCATGGGCCCTTCGGCGAGGACGGTACGCTGCAGGGCCTTCTGGAACTGGCGGACATCGCATACGTCGGCCCAGGGGTGGCCGCGTCAGCTGTCGGCATGGACAAAGTGCTGATGAAGCAGGTCTTCGAGGCCCACGGTATGCCGCAGGTACGCTGGTGCGCCTGCACGGCGTTCGAATGGCAGCAGGCTGCGGCCTCCGTGCGTGCGCGCGCACTGGCCCTCGGCCTTCCGCTGTTCGTGAAGCCGGCCAACCTCGGGTCCAGCGTCGGTATCTCGAAGGTGCTCACCGGCGACGCCCTCGATGCCGCCATCTGCGAGGCACTGCACTACGACCGTCGGATCATCATCGAGGCCGGCGTTGACCAGGCCCGCGAAATCGAGTGTGCCGTGCTCGGTAATGACGAACCGCGCGCGTCTGTGGCCGGCGAGATCATCCCCGGCCGCGACTTCTACGACTACGAGGCCAAGTATCTGGATGACACGTCGGTGTCGGTGATTCCCGCTGAGTTGTCCGGGGCGCAGGTCCGCGAGGTGCAGCGGCTCGCCGTGGCGGCATTCCGCGCCATCGACGCCACGGGATTGTCGCGCGTCGATTTTCTGCTATCCCGGTCGACGGGTGCCCTGCTGCTGAATGAGATCAACACCATGCCGGGCTTTACCACCATCAGTATGTTCGCCAAACTGTGGGCGGCCAGCGGTGTGGCCTTCGGTCCGCTGCTCGACGTATTGATTGCACTGGCGCGCGAGCGACACGCGGCACGGCAGGCGCTACGCACCAACCCGCTGTGAACACGTCTCACTGGACCGGGCGCGCCGCCACCGGCCTCGCGGCGCTGGCCATCACGACTGCGCTCTGGTCGCTCCCGGCCGCACAGGCGCCCGCAGGGGGCGGGCTCACCGCCGGCGACGCTGTGGCACGCGCATACGACGTCGTGCTCGACGCCGACTTCACCCGGATGCCTGCCGTCGTGGCCGAGACGTGCGGCCCGGCGCCTGTCGAGGTGTGCACGGGCCTCATGACCATGAGCCGGTGGTGGGAGCTGATGCTCGACCCGGAACATCCGGGACGCGATGCGCGCTTTGTGACGTCCGTGCAGCGCGCCGTCGCTGAGACCACGGCGTGGACCGTGCGTGAACCCCGGCGCGCCGAGGCCTGGTTCTATCTCGGCGTCGCGCTCGGGGCGCGAGGGCAGTGGCGTGTGCTGCATGAGGAGAAACTCGCGGCGGCACGCGAGGGCAAGCGCGTGAAGGAGGCACTCGACCGCGCCCTCGCCCTCGATCCCTCGCTGCAGGATGCCGAGTTCGGGACCGGGATGTACCGGTATTACGCCGGCATTGTGCCGTCCTACATGCGCTGGCTGCAATGGATGTTTTCGCTGCCTGGCGGCGATCGGGCCGATGGACTCGCGCGCATGGAGCGCGCCAGTCGCGGCGGGCAGCTCGTCACGGCAGAAGCCGACTATCAGCTGCACCTCATCTACCTCTGGTATGAGGGACGCATTCCCGACGCGCTCGCGAAGATTCGTCACCTGCAGCAGCGCTATCCGCGCAATCCGCACTTCCAGGATGCGGAGGCAGCGATTCACCGCCGCTATCGCGGTGACCATCGCGCGGCGCTGCAGGTGGGCGAGCGACTGCTGGCCATGGCCATGCAGGGCCGCGTGCATGAAGCGGCGCTGGCAGCGCCGCGCGCCCGCCTGATCATGTCGCAGGCCTACGATGCCCTCGGGCAGCGCGAAGCGGCGCGTCCGCTCGTTGCCGCCATCATCGCGGATGCGCGCACGGCACCAGTCGATGTAGTGCGTATCGCGCGCCAGATGGACCGCGCATCACGCGTGCGTCCGTGAGGAACTTGACAACCGCATCAGCGGCGTGAGGGCGCGGACACCATGTGCGCGGCTTAGCAAAAACGCTTTCGCAATACAACCAAGAAAAGATTTCTGCTTGACAAGCGCGTTTTTGCACTCATAATCTACATCTGGTATGAGGGCGTGAAACTCAAGCCACGGCTTGTGATTGACAAGTCGGGGCTGCCAAAAGGCAGGGTGCGCCCGTCAGGAGGCATCATGGCGAAGAAGGCTGCGAAGAAGGCCGCAAAGAAGGCCACCAAGAAGGTTGCGAAGAAGGCTGCAAAGAAGGCCAAGAAGAAGGCTGCGAAGAAGTAGCGCAGGCTGTTCGCTGCGAACTCGCCAAAAGAGGGGGCCCTGCGCCCCCTTTTTTGCTGTACGGCGCCGGGAGCCACCACAGGCACACGCCGCACGCCCCCTCGGGTCCGCGCGCGTGGTGCTAGCGATCGGATCCGATCCAGCGCACCCCGTCCCAAATACGGATCTGCAGGATGCTGTCCCACGGCTCAAGCCGATCCACGACATCCATGCCGCCAATAACCTGGCCGAAGGCCGGATACCGCGCGTCGAGGTGCGGCTGTGGCGTGTGGGTGATGAAGAACTGGCTGCCGCCGGTGTCGGCCCAGTCGAGCGCGATGCCCACGGTGCCCCGCAGGAACGGACGCTGATTGAGCTCATCGCGCATCGTGAAGCCGGGGCCCCCCTCGCCATCGCCGCGCGGATCACCCGCCTGCGCCACGAAGTCGGCCACCACCCGGTGCCACGGCACGTTGGTATAGAACCCCTGGCGCACCAGCGCCGTGACGTGCGCCACGGTGCGCGGCGCATCGACCACGGCGAGTTCGATCTGCACGCTGCCCTGTGTGGTGTCGAGATACGCCGTCGGTGTCACGGTCGGACGCAGCAGTGCATTGAGGTCGGTCACTTCGGGCAGGGTAGACGCCGGTGCCGGCGTCACCGGTTGCACAGGCACCTCGGGCTGCATCTGCCGCAGCAGTGCGGCGGCCTTGAGGCGCACGGCCCAGTCGCGGTCCCCGAGTGCGACGGTCAGCACGTCGGTGGCCTGGGCCCCGGCGATCACCTGCAGCGCTTCAAGCATCGCCGCGCGCGCCACATACGTCGTGTCATTCGCGGCGCGCGCCAGCGCCTCACGCAGGGCGGGCACCGCATCAGCCGCCTGCAGCGCCGCGAGTGCCCGCGCCGCAGCCATGCGCACGACCGGGTCATCACTGCCGAGCCGTGTCCGTGCAACCTCTGCGGCCGTGGGAGCCTTGATCGCCACAAGGGCCGCGACCACGGCTGGCACGACGCGCTGATCGCTGTCCCCCAGCATGGCGGTGAGGCGCGGCTCGGCGCGATCGGCCCTCAGCGTGCCGAGGGCGGTCGCGACGGCGGCGCGTACAGACCAGTGCGGGTCGGCATCAAGGCTCGAGAGCACCGTGAAAAACGCCTCGCTATCGATTTGCGATAGTGTCGTCAGGGCCGCAGCACGCATCGCCGGCGCACCGGCCGACACCAGGTCGTAGCACACCTCAACCGCCGCGCGCGCACGCAGTTGTCCGAGGGCCACCACGACCTCGCGCTGAATCACCGGCGGCGTCACTCCCCTCGTCAGCAGTGCCAGCAGTGGTGCGGCGTCGACGCCGTCGCGGATGCGCGCGAGGGCGCGGATCGCTTCCACCCGTACCGGCACGGGCTGTGCGTGCTCTGTGGCCAGCGCGGTGAGGGTCGCACGTGCACCAGCGTGCCTGATGCCACCCAGCCCCTTCGCTGCGAAACTGCGAGTGATCTGCCCTGCCGACGTCAGCAGCGCCTCAAGCACCGGAGCCGAACGCGGATCAGCCATGCGCTGCACCGCGTAGGCCAAGGGCCACCAGTGGCTTCGTGGCTGTCCTTCGGCACTGACGGCCGCCGACGCCAGTGCCTCGTAGGCCGACATCCGCGCGAGCGCATACGCGCCCAGCCGCACCGCTTCCACCGCCGGTGCGCGCGGATAGCCAAGGTCATCTGGCGGAATGCCCTCGAGCACCCCGGCATCGACATGACGACGCACCATGGCGGCCACGGCGGTGCCCGACGCCACGTGCCCGATGAGCCCGAGTGCTTCGGCAGCACGTCCCTGCAGCACCACATCATCGCTGCCCAGCGCGGCTGTCAGTGCGGGCACCGCCCGGTCATCGCCGATGAGCCCCAAGGCGAAGGCCGCCATCTGCCGCACCTCGGCATCGGGCTCGGCCGTCAGCAGGGCGCCCAGTGGGCCGATCGCCTCTGTCGCACGCACCCGCCCGAGCGCCTGCGCGGCGCGACGCCGGATGTGCGCCTGCGGGTCGGCCAGCAGCACCAGCAAGTCCTGTCCCTCGGCTTCGCCGCGCACCCGGCGCTCGTCCTCGAGCGACAGGGTCCACTCGAGTTTCTGCTGGGCGGTGGGCGGCGGCGGCCCGGCGGGCACGACGATGGGGGGCGCCGAGGCACATCCCCACAGGCCCGCGACGAGCCCGCACAGGACGAGGCGGAGGCGCATCAGCGGTGTCCGTCAGCGTCGATGACCAGATGCCGTTCGGTGGCCTTCTCGACGCGGTCGCGCATGACGCGCACACCGATGCCCGGTTCGGTCGGCACGGCGATGGTGCCGTCGGCCGCGATATCGATGGCCGGCTCGATGAGATCGGGGACGTAGTAGCGTTTGCTCGCGGCAATATCCCCGGGCAGGCGGAAGTTCGGCAGGCTGGCCAGGTGAATGTTGTGGGCCCGGCCAATACCGCTTTCGAGCATGCCGCCGTGCCACACGGGAATGTTGTGTGCGGCGCAGAGGTCATGCAGTTCGATCGACTGCTGGTGACCACCGACGCGCCCGGGTTTGATGTTGATGATGCGGCACGCCCCAGCCGCAATTGCATCGCGGCCGATGCGCACGGTGTGAATCGATTCGTCGAGGCAGATCGGCGTGCCGATTGCCCGCTGCAAGGTGACGTGATCCATCACATCGTCGTAGTCGAGCGGCTGCTCGATCATCATGAGGTCGTAGGGATCGAGCTTTGCGAGATGCGCTGCGTCGGACAGCTGATAGGCGGCATTGGCATCGACCATCAGCGGAATGTTGCCGAAGCGGGCGCGCACGCGCTCGACGGCGTCGAGATCCCATCCGGGCTTGATCTTGATCTTGATACGCTGATACCCCGCTGCACGCTCGCGGTCGACCTTCTCGACGAGCTGGTCAAGGGAGTCTTGGATGCCAATGGACACACCCGAGGCAATGCGCGTGCGGGTGCCGCCGAGCACGGCCGACAGCGGCTGCCCCTGCCCTGTCGCATAGAGATCCCACGCGGCCATCTCGAGCACGGCCTTGGCCATGTTGTGTGTGCGCACCCGCTTGAGGGCCGGGAACACGTCGCGGGGATGGGCGAACTCGCGGCCCACTACGAGCGGTGCGAGGAACTGCGTGATGACGTGCCAGACCGTCTCTGTCGTCTCCCCGGAGTAGTAGGGATGCCCTTCGGCGACGGCTTCACCCCAGCCCTCGTGTCCCTCGCCCTCGATGCGGGCGAGGATGAACTCGCGCTCGTAGGATCGGCCAAAACTGGTTTCGAAGAACTGCACGAGCGGCAGGCGACAGAGAAAGAGTTCGAGGCGTTCTATTTTCATCGGGTCTCCGGAAACATACTCCTGCAATATACTCGGGCCGCGTGGTGTTTCGTCATCTGGCGGTCGAAGGACCCATTGGTGCGGGCAAGACGGCCTTGGCGCGCCGCCTGGCCCGCTGCCTCGATGCCACGACCATCCTGGAAGACCCCGAGAATCCCTTTCTCGGCGACTTTTACAGTGAACGTCCCGGGGCTGCCCTGCAGGCGCAACTCTTTTACCTGCTGAACCGCCATCGCCAGCTGACCCACCTGCGCCAGGGCGACCTCTTCCTGCAATCCACCGTCGTCGACTATGTGTTCGACAAGGACAAGATTTTCGCTTACCTGAACCTCGACGACAACGAACTATTCATCTACCAACGCCTGTTCGATTTGCTGGCGCGTGATGTGCCGTCGCCTGATCTGGTCATCTATCTGCAGTCGCGGACCGAGCAGCTGCTCGAACGGCTCTCACGAGCGACACCTGACGGCGATCCTGAGGCACCCCAGCCTGGCGACGAGTACGTGCGTGAACTGAACGAGGCTTACCAGCACTACTTTTTCCACTACTCCGCGACTCCACTCCTCGTGGTCGATACCTCCCAGTTCGATCCCGACACCGACGATGAGGCCCTGGATGAACTGGTGCGGCAGATCAGGGGCATGGGCAAGGGAACGCGGTATTACATCGCGAGGAAGTAGGGTAAGCTGAGGGCTGTTTATGGCCTGGTTCAAGAAGGCGCGCAAGCCGCTGCCCTCCCCCCAGAAAGTCAGCCGGGTGCCCGAAGGCCTCTGGGAGAAGTGCCCGGGCTGCGAAGCCATTCTCTACACCAAGGACCTGGTCGCCAACCATCAGGTCTGCGATAAGTGCGGCCATCACTTCCGGTTGGGTGCTGTCGAACGGCTCTCACTCCTCTTTGACGGCGGCACATGGCACGAGTTGGCCCCCGCCCTCCGTTCGAACGACCCACTGCGGTTCACCGACACCAAACCCTACGCGGAGCGCCTCCGCAAGACGATCGCCTCCACGGGGCGCAATGACGCTGTGATTGTGGGCAGCGGGCGCATCGGTGGACGCGACGCGGTGGTGGCCTCGATGGACTACAGCTTCATCGGCGGTTCGATGGGTGTGGTGGTCGGCGAGAAGATCACGCGCGGCATCGAGCACGCGATCGCCCACCGCGCCGGTGTGGTCATTGTGTCGTGCTCCGGTGGCGCGCGCATGATGGAAGGCGCGCTGTCGCTGATGCAGATGGCGAAGATATCAGCTGCGCTCGCCCGCCTCGACCGCGAGCGCCTGCCCTACATTTCGCTGCTGACCGACCCGACCACCGGAGGCGTCACGGCCAGCTACGCCATGCTGGGCGACCTGAATATCGCCGAGCCTGGGGCCCTCATCGGGTTCGCCGGCCCGCGCGTCATCGAACAGACCATCCGGCAGAAGCTGCCCGAGGGTTTCCAGCGCGCCGAATTTCTGCTGGAACGCGGCATGCTCGATCTGGTGGTCGATCGACGCGAGCAGCAGGCAGTCATCGCTCGGGCCCTGCGCTTCCTGCACACGTGACCCTGCGCGATCGGCTGACGTCGCTCGAGCACTTCGGCATCAAGCTCGGGCTCGACTCGATGCACCTGCTGGTCGAGGCACTGCAGCATCCCGAGCGTGCCTACCAGACCGTGCACGTCGCCGGCACGAACGGCAAGGGCTCTGTCTGCGCCATGGTGTCCGCGGGCCTTCGTGCTGCCGGCTATCGCACGGGCGTCTACACTTCTCCGCACCTCGACCGCATCGAGGAGCGCATCGCCGTGGACGATGCGCCAGTGCCCCCCGAGGCGTTCGATGCCGCGCTGGCCGAGGTGTTCGGAGCCATTGACGCGCTGCAGCGCCGCGGTCAGCTCGCCGTGACGCCGACATTCTTCGAGGTGGTCACTGCGACCGCGTTCGTGGCCTTCCGTGAGGCAGGCGTGTCGATGGCCGTCATCGAAGTGGGGCTGGGCGGACGGATGGACGCGACCAACGTCGTCACTCCCATCGCCACGGCAGTCACCTCCGTCGCATTCGACCACGAACGCCACCTCGGGTTCACGCTGGCATCGATCGCGTTCGAAAAGGCGGGCATCACCAAGCGCGGCGTGCCCATGGTGATGGGTGCGCTCGCGGATGAGGCTGGTGTTGTCGTCGAAGCCCAGGCGCAGGCTGTTCAGGCGCCCCTCATCCATGCCGGTGCTGCCGCGCACGTGGTGAATACTGACGCGGGGAGATGCGTGGTGCGCTGTGCGTCGTGGGGTCCCACGGGCGATCTGCGTCTGTCGCTCGCAGGCCGGCATCAGGGCGCCAACGCGGCCACCGCCGTGGCCCTGCTGCGCATCATCGATGCGACAGGGTTCACGATACCGACCGCCGCCGTGGCGCATGCCCTCACGCAGGCGCACTGGCCCGGGCGACTTGAGTGGCTGAGCGTCGGCGGCGGGCGCCTGCTGGTGGACGCGGCCCACAATCCGTCCGGCGCCGCCGCCCTCGGCCACTACCTGACAGATGCCCGAGTGGCGCCGATGCCGATGGCGCTGGTAGTGATGGAGGATAAGGTGCTCGAAGGTATCGTCGGGCCGCTCGGGCCGCACGTGTCGCACTGGTGGTGCACGCAGGTGCCGATGGCGCGTTCGCGCACCCACGAGGCGCTGGCGCAGTCGGTGCGTGCCCTGTTCCCGGACACGCCTGTGTCATCGACGCCTGATCCGATGGACGCGATTCACCTGGCCATGCGCGAGCAGGGACGCGCGATGGCCGCCGGCTCAATCTATTTCATCGGTCCGGCACGGGCCCGACTGCTCACCTCAGGTGACGCATCGATTTGATATCCTCGACGGCGACCGTGCGACGCTCCATCCTCCCTCTTCCAGCCGTCTGGCTGCTCGTGGTGGCAGGGTGCCTCCTGTGGCCGACGACGGCCCGCGCGCAGACCGTACCCGGCTGGACAACACGTCAGTTCACGCTTGAGCGCCTCGATGCCGACCGCGTGCGCATGACACGGGAAGTCGAAGTGGAAGGCGACCCCTCCTCGCCGAATGCCGGCCAGAAGTTTTTTGCGGACGAGATGGAGTGGAACACCCGGACTGGTGAGCTGACCGCGTCGGGCAACGTGGTGTTCTCGTCAGCCGATTCCCGTATTGCCGCCGACCGCGTGGTCTTCAACACCCGCACGCGCACAGGTACCTTCTACAGTGCGTCAGGCATGGCGTCGCTGGGTGCTGCAGGGCAGCGCAGCCAGGCCATGTTCGGCTCGCTCGATCCGGACGTGTACTTCTACGGTGAAACCATCGAGAAGCTCGATGTCGACAAGTACCGCATTCGCAGGGGCGGCTTCACGACCTGCGTACAGCCCACACCCCGCTGGGAGATGGTCAGCAGTTCGGCCACCATCGACCTCGACGACTACGCCGCGCTGCGGCAAGTGGTACTGCGCGTGAAGGACGTGCCCCTGTTCTATCTGCCAGCGCTGTATGTGCCGCTGCAGAAGGACGGGCGAGCCACGGGCATTCTGATGCCCACCTATGGGCGGTCGACCTATCGCGGCCTGTCGATCAGCAACGGTTTTTTCTGGGCCCTCAACCGCAGCCAGGACCTGACGGTCATGCACGACTGGTTCACCTCGCGCGGACACGGTGTCGGGGCCGAGTATCGCTACATCTCCGGACCGGCGGCACAGGGAAATTTCCGCGCGTACTGGCTGAATGAGCGGACGCGAACGCTGCAGACCATCACCGGACCTGTGGAGGAGCCCGGACGCCGCAGCTACATGTTGATCAGCAATCTAGTGCAGCCGCTGCCCGGTGGGTTGCGGGCCACCGCACGCGTAGACTACTTCTCGGATGTCTCTGCACAGCAGCTCTACAACAACAATCTCTACCAGATGGCCTTCAGCAACCGCAGCATCGGCGGCGGCCTGTCTGGGTCCTGGGGACCGCTCAGCGCCTCGGGGGCGTTCCAGCGCACCGAGTCGTTCTATTCGTCGACCAGCTCATTTGTTAGCGGGCAGGCGCCGAACGTGCAGCTGTCCTACACCGGCCAGCGTCTCGGCCGGCTTCCGCTCTACCTGTCGGCCGTGACTGACGCCGGCCGTGTGCTCTATCAGCAGAAGTCCGGTACCAGCGTCTCCGATCTCAGCATGGGCCGGATTGATATCCGGCCGTCGATCCGGTTTCCGCTCAGCTCGCTGCCTTACCTGTCGGCCAATGCCACCGCGACCTATCGCGTCACCTACTTCAGCCAGAGCCTCGACACGACGACGGGGGTGCAGATTCCCGACCCGGTGACGCGCAAGTACTTCGACTTGCGCACCGACCTGATCGGCCCCATTTTCATGCGCGTGTACAGCCCGCGCAATGCCCTGGCCGATCGCCTGAAGCACGTGGTCGAGCCGAGCGTCTCACTGCAGCGCATTACGTTCATTCCAGAGCAGCGCCGCATTCCGACAGCGGCCTCGTCCGAATTCATCATCGGCGGCGTCACGCGCGTCACCTACGGCCTGGCCAATCGTGTCCTGATCCGGAAAGCCGCGGCCCCGGCCGCAGGCGTCGACCCGGCGGCGGTATCGTCAACCAGTTCGGCCCCGCGTGAACTGCTATCGGTCGGCGTCACCCAGAGCTACTACACCGACAAGGCGGCCAGCGTCTACGACAACGCCTACGGGTTCTCGACGTTCTATCGGAAGGCCAGTCCGTTTTCGACCATCGCCTTTAATGCCCGATCGGCACTGAGCACGACCTCATCGATTACAGCCCGAGCCGAGTATGACCCGAGGGCCGAGTCGGCGAAACTTGTCGGGGTCGGATTGAACGGCACGATTCAGTCATCAATTGCCGACATCACCGCGGGCTGGAGTCGGCAGGTATTCGGGGGCGTCGCCCTGGCCGGCACGCTGACGTCCAGCCACTATCTGCAGCAGGCCACCACCGTGCGTCTGCTTGGTGGACAGCTGCGTGGCACCGCCTCGTTCAACTATGACATCAGCCGCTCGACGCTGCTCAACCAGCGGTATATCGCGAGCTATAGCGCGCAGTGCTGCAGCGTGGGCTTCGAGTATCAGTCCTTCAATTTTCCGGGCATCGATCCGCGCTTCCTGATTCCGCAAGACCGGCGGTTCAACTTCACCTTCACGCTGGCCGGCCTCGGCACGTTCTCGAATTTCTTCGGCACCTTCGGGGGCCAGTCCTTCTAGTCATGGCCGACCGCAGCGACGTGCTGGTCACCGGCGCGGCCGGATTTGTCGGCGCACACCTGGTCGCACGGCTGCAGCGCGAGGGCGTGCGAGTCACCGGCTGGTGCAGGCCGGATGCCCCTCCGCTCGATCGCCTGTCGATCGAGTGGCAGGCCGTCGACCTGCTCGATCCCGCACGCGTCAGGGCCGCACTCGACGATCTCCGGCCCACGGCGATTTATCATCTCGCCGGTTCGGCCCACTTGGCTGACTCGTGGCACCACACACGCGACACATTCGAGGGCAATGTGCTGGCCACGCAGCACCTGCTGACGGCACTGCGCCTGCTGCACCAGTCGCCGCGCGTGCTCGTCAGCGGCTCGGCCACGATCTATGCGCCGTCGGCCACGCCCCTGACCGAGCACTCGCCCCTGGGACCCTCGAGTCCCTACGGCACCAGCAAGCTGGCGCAGGAACGTCTGGCGGCGCAGGCCTTCAGCGAGTGGCACCTGCCGACGCTGCTCGTGCGCGCGTTCAACCATATCGGTCCCGGCCAGTCACCGGCCTATGTCGCATCGAGCATCGCCCGTCAGATCGCCCTCATCGAACGTGGCGCCCTGCCACCGGTGCTGCGTCTCGGCAATCTCGATCCGCTGCGCGATCTGATGGATGTGCGTGACACCGTCGAGGCCTATGTGCAGATGATGCGGGCCGCCACGCCGGGGCGTCCCTACAATGTGTGTCGCGGCGAGGCACTGCGCATCGGGCATCTGGTCGACCTCTTCCTCGCGCAGGCACGGGCGACCGTGACCATCGAGCAGGATCCTGGCAAGATGCGGCCCAGTGACGTGCCCTTCCAATGCGGCAGCCATGCGCGTCTGTCCGAGGACACCGGCTGGCATCCGACGATCCCGCTCGAGCAGACCGTTGACGACGTGCTCAACTGGTGGCGGCAGCAGGACGACCTGCGCTGATCGCCTGCCGCGGGAGGATCACTCGGTCACGAGCCGCTCGATGAGCCCGGCCAGCAGGGCCGCCCTGAACGCCAGCGGTTCGAGCTCGACATGCTCGTGCAGGGCGTGAGCCCCATCGCCGACGGCCCCCAGGCCATCAAGAGTCGGCACCCCGAGAGCGGCCGTGAAGTTGCCGTCCGAACCGCCCCCGGTCGCACCTTCCTCGAGGCGCGCCCCCATGGCTGCGGCCACTTCGCGCGCGAGGGTAAACAGCCGCACCACACCCGGCGAACGTTCCATGGGCGGGCGATTGAAGCCGCCTGTCACCTTGAGCCGTGCTCCGGGCGTCAGCGCCACCAGTGCGTGCATCGTGCGATCAAGCACCGCGGCGTCGGCGAGTGTCTCGGCCCGCACATCGACCTCGGCCGTGGCGAGGTCGGGCACCACATTGGAACGCGTGCCGCCGTGGATGACCCCGACATTGACGGAGATGCCCCGATCCAGATCGCGCACCGCATCGAGGGCCAGCACCTGCTGCGCCATTTCCCTGATGGCATTGACGCCCTTGCGTGGGTCGACGCCGGCGTGGGCCGACACGCCATGCACGGTCAGCTGATACTGTGCGATTCCTTTCCGTGCGGTCTTGAGGGCACCACCGGCCAACGCGGGTTCGAGGACGAGCACCGCGTCACTGCGCCGCGCTTCCTCTTCGATCACAGCCCGCGAGGTATCGCTGCCCGTCTCCTCGTCTGTCGTCCACAGCATCGTGACCCCGACACGGTCGAGCGCGTGTCGGGACATGACCGCGCGCGTCGCCAGCATGCCGAGCGCAATACCCGCCTTCATATCGAGCACACCGGGCCCGTGCAGGCGCCCCTCGCGCTCGACGATTGGCATGCGGGCGAGCTGTCCGATGGGCCACACGGTATCGAAGTGGCCGACGATGAGCACCTGACGGGCGGCGGTGCCGAAGCGCGCGATCAGGTGGTCGCCTGCAGCGGTCTGTGGCACGCGCGTGATGCGTGCTCCGAGCTCGGCCAACCGTGACGCCAGCACCGTGCCGCACCGGTCCACCGCCGCCTTGTCGTCGGTCGGTGACTCGATGGCCACCAGGGCATGAATGAGGTCGAGGAGCCAGGGACGCTCATCGCGGCAGAAGGCGAGGAAGGATGACGACATGAGTCGAGCCTATAATACGGGCATGCGACTGGCTCTGGCGATGGTGCTCGTGACCGGCAGCGTGATGCAGGCGGCTCAGGCTCCGGCCCCGTTTCCCACGCCGCGAACGACGCCGGCTCCCCCGGTCCAGACGCCTCGTGAGTCGTCTCCCGCGACCCCGGCGCCAGGACCGGCCAATCCCCCGCCCGTTTCTGGCGCGGCGCCCTCGGCGCAGGCGCCAGCGGCCCCGACACCACCAGCGGCCTCCGTGCCTTCGGCGGCCGCGTCAGCAACCGGCTCATCTGCCGGTCAGGGAACCTCATCAGGCACAGGCGCTCCTGACCTTGGCGGCGTGCCGCAGTATCCGGGCGCGGTGTACCTGCGCTCGTATGAGGCTGGTCGCGGACAGAAGTTTCACCTCTACGGTGTCACACTCCCCTACGCGGAGATGGTGGCCTACTATCGGGCGGCGCTCAAGAACAAGGGCGACAAGCTGTTCGACTCGCCGCCCACCCATCAGTTTGAGCTGGGACGCTTCCGCGAAAATGACATGGCGTTTCCGCCGAGCGTGACGGTGAAAGACTTCACTTGGGGCGGATCCGCTGGCTACGTCAATCCTCACGCAGGCGGTCAGCCCGCGCGCTTCCCCACCGTCGTGCAGATCGTGCCAGCCCCTGCGGCGGCTACGACTCGGCCCTGACGTAGATCTCGCCGGCCTGCTTGAACTCGGCCGCCTTGTCGGCCATGCCCTTCTGCGCCTCGGCCCGTAGCTGCTGCGTCAGCTCCATGCTGCAGAACTTGGGCCCGCACATCGAACAGAAGTGCGCCACCTTGGCCCCGTCGGCCGGCAGTGTTTCATCGTGATAGGCGCGGGCCGTCACAGGGTCGAGCGCCAGGTTGAACTGATCCTGCCACCGGAACTCGAATCGCGCCTTTGACAGCGCATCGTCCCACGCACGAGCCCGAGGGTGTCCCTTGGCGAGGTCGGCGGCGTGCGCGGCAATCTTGTAGGCAATGACACCTGCCTTCACATCTTCGCGGTTGGGCAGGCCGAGGTGTTCCTTCGGCGTGACATAGCAGAGCATGGCGGTACCATACCAGCCGATCATCGCCGCACCGATCGCCGAGGTGATGTGATCGTATCCGGGAGCCACGTCAGTAGTCAGCGGCCCGAGTGTGTAGAAGGGGGCTTCGTGACACCACTCGAGCTGCTTTTCCATGTTCTCGCGGATGAGGTGCATGGGCACGTGGCCGGGGCCCTCGTTCATGACCTGCACGTCGTACTCCCACGCGATCTTCGTGAGTTCGCCCTGGGTCTGCAGCTCGGCAAACTGCGCCTCGTCATTGGCGTCGGCAATCGATCCGGGCCGCAGCCCGTCACCCAGCGAGAAGCTGACGTCGTAGGCGGCCATGATGTCGCACAGCTCGCGGAAGTGCGTGTAGAGGAAGTTTTCCTGATGGTGCGCCAGGCACCACTTGGCGATGATCGACCCGCCACGCGACACGATGCCTGTCACCCGTCGCGCCGTCATCGGGATGTAGCGGAGGAGCACACCGGCGTGGACCGTGAAGTAGTCGACCCCCTGCTCGCACTGCTCGATGATGGTGTCGCGATAGACCTCCCAGGTGAGGTTCTCGGGACGTCCGCCCACCTTCTCGAGTGCCTGATAGAGCGGCACGGTGCCGATGGGCACCGGGGCATTGCGCAGAATCCACTCGCGCGTCTCGTGAATCTGGCGGCCGGTCGACAGGTCCATGACGGTGTCGGCTCCCCAGAGCGTCGACCAGCGCAGCTTGTCGACTTCCTCGTCGATCGAGGAGGTCACTGCCGAGTTGCCGATGTTCGCGTTGATCTTCACGAGAAAGTTGCGACCGATGATCATCGGCTCGAGCTCGGGGTGGTTGATGTTGGCCGGAATGATCGCGCGGCCGCGCGCCACTTCACTGCGCACAAAGTCAGCCGGCAGCCCCTCGCGGGCAGCGATGAACGCCATTTCCGGAGTGATCTCACCGCGACGTGCATAGTGCAGCTGCGTGACGACCTTCTGCCCCCTCCTGGGGGCGACCCACGCCTCGCGCAGGCGGGGCAGGCCCTCGCGCGGGTCGTGGCCCTGCGGGCCGCTGCTGTCATAGAGGCGAATAGCCGGGTCGCCGTTGGTCAGCGTGACCTCGCGCATCGGTACGCGCAGGGTCACGTCACCCCGCGCGGTGGCGACGACGTGCTCGTCATGCACCTTCACCGAGCCCGGGAAGGCGTCGCTATAGCTGATGGGGGACTGTGACGTGCCGGATGATTTCGATGCTGGCGCCATGCCGCGCTCCCTCCGCCGGTCTGAGCCGGATCAGGTTCCAAGGGTGTGTCTCAACCCGGCGTGCGTTGCCCGCAGTCGTGCGGTGCCGGATACCCCTGTCGGTTTCCTGACATGATACTCGACGTGTCCCGCGTCGCCCTGCCGATCGATCAGTCGCTGCCTGCCGTGCGGGCGGCACTGGCGACGCATCGGGCCGTGGTGGTGCGCGCGGCCCCGGGTGCCGGTAAGACGACGCGGGTGCCTCCGGCCGTTGCCGATCAGGGGCGCGTGATTGTGCTGCAGCCCCGACGCATCGCCGCCCGTTCGGTGGCCCGTCGCATCGCTCACGAGCAGGGCTGGACGCTCGGCCACGAGGTGGGCTGGCACGTGCGCTTCGACCGACAGGCCCGAGCCGACACGCGTGTGCTGCTGGTGACCGAGGGCATGCTCACGGCCTACCTCACCGACGATCCCCTGCTCTCTGAGACCACGACGGTCGTGCTCGATGAGTTCCACGAGCGCAGCCTGCACACCGACGTCGGGCTGTTGCTGGTGCGGCAGGCCTGGCTCGCCCGCGATGATCTACGTCTCGTGGTGATGTCGGCCACGCTCGACGCCGACCCGATCTCGCGCTATCTGCATGGATGCCCAATCATCGACGTGCCGGGCACACTGCATCCTCTGACGATCGAATACGCGCCTGGTGCGTCACTGCCTGCGGTGTTGCAGCAGGCCGTCACGTCGACGGACGGCCAGATTCTCTGTTTCCTGCCCGGGGCTGCCGACATCGAACGCGCGCGGCTCACGCTGACAGCCGACGCGGCGCTACGCCATGTCGACGTCGTGTCCCTGCACGGCGGGCTCAACGCCGAGGCGCAGGACGAGGCCCTGCAGCCATCGCGCACCAGGCGCATCATTCTCGCCACCAACATCGCCGAGACATCACTGACTGTGCCGGATGTCTCGGTCGTCATCGACAGCGGCCTGCAGAAAGTGGCGCGGTACGACGCCGCGCGAGCCATCGATGCCCTGATGCTGGAGCGCATCGCGCAGGACAGTGCCGACCAGCGTGCCGGGCGCGCGGCACGACTCGGCCCCGGTCGGGTGTGGCGGCTCTGGGATGCCCGCGATCGGCTGCGACCATCGCGTGAGCCCGAGATTCACCGTGTCGACCTCGCGCCTGTGCTGCTGCCGCTCGTTGCTGCGGGGAACCGTCCGGACGATCTCGACTGGTTCGATCCGCCGACGACGGACAGGCTCGATGCCGCCCGCCTCCTGCTGACACGCCTGGGTGCGCTTGTGGATGACGCCGTGACGCCGCTCGGGCACCGGTTGCAGCAGCTGCCTCTCCATCCGCGGCTGGCGCGTGTTCTGGCAGCGGCTCAAGGTCATCGGGATGCCGCACGGGTGTGTGCCCTGCTGTCAGAGGGCACGCGCGCCAAGGGAGACGGGGCCGCCACTTCCTGCGACGTGCTGCCCTGGCTCGACCGCTGGCCGCAGGGTGTGCCTCTTCACGTGCAGCGCATAGCCGATCAGCTCGAGCGCGTCGGGCAGGACGTATGTGGCATGACGACGAAGGCCAGTCGATACGCCTCGGCACCCGCTCCCTCGCACCGCATCACCGACGAGGCCCTGCAGCGCGCCCTGCTGGCGGGCTATCCCGACCGCGTGGCCCGACGCCGCGAGGGATCAGCGACGCGCTACCTGCTGGGGTCGGGGCGTGGAGCCCAGATCGGGCGCGACAGCCGCGTGTTTCAACAGTCGTGGCTCGTGGCGCTCGACCTCGCCGCCTCGCAGACGCCAGGGGCTGAATCGGTCATTCATCTGGCGTCAGCCATCGAGCCGGAGTGGCTGACCGGTGCACGTGAGTCCATCCGTCACTGGTATGACGCCGGCAGCGACACGGTGAAAGCCGCGCGTGTCGTCGAGTGGGAGGCACTGGTCATCCGTGAACACCCGTGTTCCTCAGACGCCGCCACGCGGGCGCAGTTGCTTGCGGACGAGTGGATGCGGTGTGCCACGCCCGAGCACGTGACGCAGTGGATGCATCGCGCGGCATTCGCCGGTGTGACGATCGACCTGTCTGCGCTCGTGCGTGATGCCGCACAAGGTGCCACGTCAGTCGCGGCACTCGACCCGATCTCGGTGAGTCCGTGGAACGTGCAGCAACGCCTCGCAACGCACGCCCCAGAGACGCTGCTCCTGCCCAGCGGACGGACGACGCGACTCGACTATCGTGCGGATGGGTCGGTGCACGCGGCGGTCAAATTGCAGGAGCTGTTTGGCCTCGCGGACACCCCCCGGCTGGGGCCTCGGCAGGTGCCCCTGGTCTTTGCCCTCCTGTCGCCAGGCGGACGCCCGATACAGACCACACGCGACCTGAGAAGTTTCTGGACGTCGACCTACGCGGAGGTTCGGAAGGAGTTGCGCGGGCGATACCCGCGCCACCCCTGGCCCGAAGACCCGTGGACGGCGACACCCACGCACCGCACCACCCGCGCGGCCACGAACCGCTGACGCGGTCTGCCCTACTTCCGGGTCATCGTCCAGTCGACGTTCATGCCCATGGCACTGGCGGCACCGGAGATGGTGTCCCCCTTGAGCGTGCCCGACATCCCGTAGGTCATGCCGCCGCCGGACGGCCGGTCGCGGTCAATCTGGAACGTGATGCGGTCGTCGTCGATTACACCATCATCGATCGGCCACACACGCCCGCCCCCGAGGTCGAACTGTCCCGTCAGCGTGGTGCCGTCGGCCTTGAGCGTCACCACCGCCTCGACCGTGCCCATGGGGCTGCTCATGGCGAAATCCCATTGGCCATCGAGTGGCGCGGCTGCGCGAGGGGCCCCGGTCATGCCAAGAGCCAGCGCGAGCGCCAGGAAGAGTCGTGTCATTGGATGTGTCCTCCGATGTCCTGAGACGCCGATTGACGGGTCATCGGTTCGTTCGCTCGTCTCTGGCACACGCATCACGCTTGCGCTACACTTCGGAAACCATGCGCCTTCTGGCTCTCGGAACTCTCGCGCTCGCCTCGGTCCTCGCGTCGGCGTGCAGCAGCTCGCCGATGGCATCGCCCACGTCGCCGTCGACGTCGGCCTCAACCACCAGCTCAGCCATGACCGCCCTCAGCGGCACCTGGGCCTCGTCGCCCTCCGGCACCGGCGCTGCGGCCGTGTCGGGCGTGTGCAGCAATACGCAGTACACCGTGACCCCCGTCGGCACCGACCGCGCGACCGTCACCTACGGCGCCACGTGCATGGGCATCGCCATTCGAGGCACCGGCGACGGTGTGGCTTCGGGGAACACGGTCACCTGGAACACGGCCGGCTCGGCCGGTCCGTGCGGCTTCACCCTGAACGGCACCGCCACTCCGGTGAACAACTCGTCGGCACGCATTACCTACAGCGGCACCGTCTGCGGCATGCCGGTCAGCGGCAGCGAGGTCCTGACGCGCTAAGGCGCGTCAGGTTCCTTCCTCTCGACTTTCTTCCCCCGTCAGAACGGGTTGAGCACATAGCCCTCGCGGTCGAGGGTCATGTGCGCGACCATTGCCGAGTGGGCAATCTCCACGGCCGGTGTGACCACGGCTCGAGGGAGGTTGCGTCCCATGGCGGTCTGCCCGCAGAGGTAGATCCGCACGCCGGCCGCCTTCATCTCGTCGAGCATCTTCAGGTTCGGATTGTCCTTGCCGAACCGCCGACGATATTCGTCGTTGCCGAGCGTGTCCTTGCCGGCGGTCCCGTGAATCACAAGCGCGGCTTTCAGTCGCTCGCGCGGCACGCCGGCCCTCGCATGCTGATTGAGATAGCGGGCGACCGTGTCGAAGTTCAGGTTGAGCTCACCGGGCTCGGGGCCGACATTCACATCGAACCGCAGCTTGAGGTCGACGTTCGTCGGGGGACGCAGTGTGGCGTCGGGCACGTCGAAGACGCCCCCGAAGCTCGGGATGATCGGGCCGAAGTGCCTGACGGCGCCGGGTGCCGTGGCAGGTGCCGGTGCCGCGGTGGGAGCCTGCGCTGCCGTGGGCCCGGCAAGGGACAGCAGCGCGGCCGCGGTGATCAGCGTTCCTGAAAGGACGAACCATGTCATGCGCATGATCGTATTGTAGAAGCAACCCCGAAAGGATGCGCAGCCATGAACCTGACGCCCTTGCTCGACGCCTCGCTTCCCATCCGTCTCCACGTGATCACGGTGGTGCCGGCATTCGTCCTCGGCACCTGGCTGCTGCTGGCGAGCCGCAAGGGTTCCCCGCGGCACCGGCTGGTGGGGCGCATCTACCTCGCGCTGATGACCCTGACGTCCATCGCGGCCATCTTTGTGACCTCGGGAGTAGGCCCCTCCATCACGGTCGGTCCCCTGCGCTTCGGATGGATTCACCTGTTCGTGCCGCTGACGCTGCACGGCGTGTATGGGGCGTTCGCCAGCCTGCGGGCTGGCGACCGACGCGGCCACAGGAACGCCATGATCGGCGTCTACGTGGGTGGCCTGCTCGTGGCCGGCGGGCTCACGTTCATTCCGGGTCGGCTCATGTGGCGAGTGTTTTTCGACTGACACCGCCATCGCCGCCGGAGTTTTCCGACACCGGCGCCGCATCCGGACCGACGCCCGCCCCAGGAACGAACGCCGGCTGGTGCGCCGGGGATTCGATGGCCCCGGCTCGCACCACTACACAGTCACCGCTCAGCGCGACGCCGCGTCGAGCTGTGTGGCCGCCTCGCGCACCTGCTGCGCCAGCGCACTGATGGCCGCAGATACCGTGCGCACCCCGCCCTGCGCCTCCTCGAGCCGTCGCTCTTCGAGTCCCTCGCGAATCTGCGGCATCGTCTTCACGCCGTAGCCGGTGTAGAACCCAGGCGCATAGATCTGGTGCTTGAACCACTCGCGACGCGGCAGACCATCACCCATGCCGAGGCGCTGCTCGGACTGAATCAGCAGTCGGTTGACGCGCCGCAGTTCAGCGCGCGCGGCCAGGGCCTGCGTCGACAGACGCTGACTGCGCCCGTACGCCTGCTCGAATGCCTGACTGGCCTCGCGCAGTTGCGCGATCGCCGCACGGACAGGCGCGAGGTCGAGCCGGGCCTCGGGTCGCGTCTTCGCGAGTTCCTCGAGTTCGTCGGCGTAGCGCAGGAAGGTATCGGCAGAGTCTGTAAACTGGAACGGCAGTATCGGCGCGTCGGCCAGCCGCAACAGCAGCGTGCCGGTGAGCTGCGCCAGGGTGCGGCCGTACTGGAATTCCCCGTCCGAGAACATCGTGTACCACCGCACCGTGTCGTACGCCGAGTGGTAAATGCCGCCGCTGCTCTCGCCGCCAAAGCCCACGTTGAGCGCCGACACGGTCAGGTGCTGCAGGAACGGCGTGAAGTCAGACCCCGAGCCGAGAGGCTCGAGCCACAGATTCTGATCGCGTTCGCGCCCGGCCCGCTGGGCCTCGGGCGTACCCTGCACCTGCCGGCGGCGCGATTCATCGGCCACGGGCCGACCCGTGCGCGGGTCATTCACTTCGCGCGCCACTTCACTCATCATCTGCTGCAGCGCATGCGACCCGCCAACGTTGAGCCAGCCCTTTCCGGTGCTGTCCGAGTTGATGTAGACCGCGGCATTGGCTTTCAGCTCGGCGGCATGTTTTTCGGCCCACTCGGTTGATCCCAGCAAGCCCCATTCCTCGCCGTCCCACAGCGCCAGGATGATCGTGCGGCGCGGACGCCAGCCCGTCTTGAGCAGCTCGCCGAGCGCCCGTCCCGTTTCCATGAGCGAGACCGCACCGCTGATGGGGTCATCCGCACCGTTGACCCATGCATCGTGATGATTGCCGTAGATCACCCATTCATCGGGAAGCTCGCGTCCGGGGATGCGGACAATCACGTTGTGCAGCGGCCGCGTCTGCCAGTCGAAGCGCAGGGCCACACGTGCGGTCGCCGGCCCCGGGCCTGCGTGATAGGTCACCGGCAGGCCACCGCGCCACTCGGGAGGCACCACCGGCCCCTTGAGCTCACGCAGCAGCGGCAGCGCATCGCCATAGGAAATCGGCAGCACCGGAATCTTGAGAATGGTGGCGGCCTGCTCGCGCGGCAGCTTGCGTGCCCCGGGTTCAGAGGCCCAGCCCGGCGAGAGCGGGTCGCCGGGATGCACGGGCATGTCCATCACACTGCCACGCTGCACACCCTGGTCGGGACGGAACGGTCCGTCCGGATACACATCCCCCTGAAAGAACCCATCGTCTCGCGGATCGGAGTAGATGAGGCACGCCACCGCGCCGCGTTCATACGCCACCTTGGGCTTGATGCCGCGCCAGCCGGCACCATACCGGGCCAGCACGACCTTCCCCCTGACGCTGATGCCCATCTGCTCGAGCCGGTCGAAATCAGCCGGCATCCCGTAGTTCACGTAGACCACCTCGCCGGTGACATCACCATCGCCCGAAAAGGCATTGAAGACCGGCGTCATGTCGGCATCGGCCGAGTCAGGATCAGCGGCGAGCACCGGCTCGGCAATCGCCATCGTGTGACGCGAGGGCGACACCATCTCGACCGTGCGGTCAGCGGGCCACGGCATCAGCGCCTCAAAGGTTTCGATCTGCGCATCGAGGCCGAACGACGCGAACGTCTCGCGCGCGAACTCGGCCACCTTGCGCGACCCCGGCCGGCCGGCCACGTGCGGCTCACCGGCCATCACTTCCATGTAGCGGCGGAGGCGGCCGCTGTCGGGCACGGCCCGCAGCTGTGCCTCACGCGCACGCTGGGCCTCGACCTCGGCCTGCGGAAATCCGCGAATGGGCTGTCCTTGCGCGGCCGGGCGCTGCACGCCCAGCGTCAGAAGCCCCACCACCAGCACGAGCATGCGCTTCATCACGAAATCCTCCGTCAGTCGAGGGTGCGCAGAATCACGCACTTGAGATAGTACGTCTCGGGTACACCAAGCAGCACGGGATGATCACGTCCCTGCATCCGCTTTTCCACCACGGTCACCGCGCGGTGACTGTCGACAGAGGCTTCGTACAACGCCTGGCCGAACAGGGCTTCATCGACGTTGTATGAACAGCTGCAGGTCACGAGGAATCCACCGGTATTCAGCAGCCGCAAGGCCCGAAGATTGATTTCCTTGTAACCGGCCATCGCCCGCGTGACCGCCGCCTTGTTTTTCGCAAAGGCTGGCGGATCGAGGACGATGCAGTCGAAGCGATCGCCAAGGCGCTCGAGATGCCGCAGCTCGTCGAAGACATTGGCTTCGCGCGCAGTCACGTGCGGCAGGCTGTTGAGAGCCGCGTTGCGTGCGATGCGCACGACGGCATCGGCCGAGCTGTCGAGGGCGATCACCTCGCGGGCCACCGAGGCGAGACGCAGCGCGAAGCCGCCGTTATAGCTGAAGCAGTCGAGCACACGACCCGAGGCGTAGCGCGCGGCTGCCTCGCGGTTCTCGCGCTGGTCGAGGAAGAGGCCGGTCTTTTGTCCGTGCCACGGGTCGACCTCGTAGTGCACCGGACCTTCCCGTGCCGGCACCAGGGCCGGCACCTCGCCGTGCAGCAGCCGCACCTCCTGCGGAAGACCCTCGAGGGTGCGCACCTTCGGGTCGTTCCTCGCCAGCACACCCGTGGCCCCCGTCAGGGTGACGAGCATCGGCACGAGTGTGGGCAGCAGGCGGTCCATGCCCTGGGAAAGGGCCTGTACGACCAGCACGTCTCCGTAACGATCGACGATGAGTGAGGGAAGCAGGTCGGCTTCGCCGTGCACGAGCCGGCAGGCGGTGGCATCGAGCTGCAGCGAGGCCCGATAGTCGAGGGCCTGCCGCAGGCGGGCCAGCCAGAACCTATCGTCGACCGCGCGCTCGTCGCGCGTCAGCATGCGCAGGGTGATTTGCGACTGGTCACTGAACAGGGCACGGCCCAGGGGCCGCTCCTTGACCCCCAGCACCTGCACGACGTCGCCGGGCGCAGCCTCAACTCCGGAGACGTCGGAACGGTAGATCCATGGGTGACCGGCGCGCACACGCGCCTCCCCCTTCGGTGTGATGCGGACGACAGAAGACACAGGAATCAGTACTATAGCCCCGGTTTTCCGCCTCTCTCCCCACCATGTCTTCTACGCACCCTCCGGACGACACAGGCGCCTTCGCGTGGTGGCACACCGCCGATGCACGCGCGCGGCGGGCGTTCACGGCCGCAGCCCTCGGCTGGATGCTCGATTCGTTTGACGTGATGCTGTACTCGCTGGTGCTGGCGGCGCTCATCCAGGATCCGGTGCTGCAGCTGTCAACGGCCACGGCCGGCACGCTCGGGGCCCTGACGCTGCTGTCGGCAGCGGCGGGCGGCGTGGTGTTCGGCGTCGTGGCTGATCGGGTGGGACGCAAGCAGGCCCTGATGTCGGCCGTACTCTGCTACTCGGTCTTCACCGCCGCGTGCGGCTTTGCCCAGTCGGTGCCGCAGCTGGCCGTGTTCCGCATCCTGCTGGGGTTCGGCATGGGCGGCGAATGGGCCACTGGCGCGACGCTGGTGTCAGAGACCTTTGCGCCGCGGCATCGCGGCAAGGCGCTGGCCTTTGTGCAGAGCGCCTGGGCCATCGGCTATGCGCTGGCCGCCCTCGTGAACCTGCTGGTGATGCCGCTGTGGGGCTGGCGGGGCGTCTTCTTCGTCGGCGTCATTCCGGCCCTGCTCACGCTGTGGATCCGCCAGCGCGTCGACGAACCGGCCGAGTGGCAGCGCACACCGCCCGAGGCGCGCGGACGTCTCTCGCAGCTCTTCGTCGGTGAACGCGGTCGACTGACGGTGCTGCTCACCGTCATGAACGCGTGCACGCTGTTCGGCTGGTGGGGCCTCAACCTGTGGGTGCCTGCGTACCTGAACCTTCCCGAGTCGCGCGGAGGCATCGGCCTGAGTGCATCGGCGATGTCGTGGTTCGTCATGGCCATGCAGGCGGGCATGTGGCTGGGTTACGTGAGCTTCGGCTATCTCGCCGACGCCGCTGGACGCAAGCGCGCGTATGTGCTGTTTGTGCTGATGGCTGCCGTGCTGTTGCCCGTCTATGGACAGGTGCGCACGCCGCTGCTGCTGCTGATGCTGGGGCCGCTCGTGGCCTTCTTCGGCACGGGACATTTCAGCGGATTCGGCGCGGTCATTGCCGAGCTCTTTCCCTCGGAAGTGCGCGCCACGGCCGCAGGTCTCTGCTACAACCTGGGCCGCGTGGCGAGTGCCGCCGCGCCATTTGTCGTGGGCGAACTGGCCGGCACCCGCGGCTTCGGGGCCGCATTTGCCGTCGCCGGGGCTGCCTTCCTGCTGGCCGGCGTGAGCTGGGCCTTCATTCCCGGCCGGCGTCACGCCTAAACCTCCGACGCTCCACACCACGCAGCTCCGCAGGTCCTGAGTAAGTGCGACGGGCAGATAGGACCAACGCCCGGGAACGCAGCCGCCTCTGCCGCGGACCTCGCGAGGCCCGCGGCCAGTGCCGCTCCTAGCCCTTCACTGCCGCCGGCGTGCGCTCGTGCCAGCGCGCCGCATCCTGATAGGCCTTCCCGAGAGCGAGAATCTCACGTTCGCGGAAGGGCTGCGCGTAGATCGTGGCGCCCGTGGGCGTACCGGTCTCAGCGAAACCATTGGGCAGGTTGAGCGCCGGATAGCCCGCAAGGTTCGCCATGTTGAAGTGGCGCTGCGAGGGTGGCTGCGGACGCGCGGGCTGTGGCTGCGGACGCGGAGCCCCTTCGGCTGCCGGACGGGGACCGCCGCCACCCGTGCCGGTGCTGTTGGACCCCATCAGGTAGACGTCGACGTGTGCCGTAGCCTTCGCCAGCGCCTCCATCATCATCATGCGCGCGCGCTGCGACCGCAGGTATTCGACCGCGGGCACCACGCGGCCGTTCGACATGCCGCCCCCGCGGCGCGTCGACGCCAGCCGCCCGGCCCGCACCACATCGTCAAAGAACACCGCCGATTCGACGGTGATGGCGCTGGTGTTGGCATAGATATCGGGGACGTCGACCGGAATGAACTGCTTCACCCCGAGACGCCGGAACGTCTCGAGCATCTGATCGGCATTGGCCTTCGCCGCCGGGGCCGTCAGTTCGTCGAACGACGACTGGATGATGCCGACGCGCAGCTTCGAGATGTCGAGTCCGCCCGTCCAGTTGAACGGCACGTCGATCATGCTCATGTCACGATCGTCGGGCCGGCAGATCGCCTGCAGCACCAGCGCGCAGTCTTCGGCATAGCGGCAGATGGGGCCGAGCCGATCCTGCGTCCACGACAGTGCCATGACACCGTAGCGGCTCGTGCGACCGAAGGTGGGCCTCAGGCCCGGCAGTCCGCATCGCGCCGATGGACTCAGAATCGATCCACTGGTTTCCGACCCAATCGCAAAGGCCACACCGCCGGCCGCCGTGGCCGAGGCCGGTCCCGCCGACGATCCGCTTGATCCCTGCGTGGGATCCCACGGGCTCTTCGTCTGCCCGCCGAACCAGTTGTCGCCGGCGGCCAGTTCCCCGGTGGTCAGCTTGGCAATCAGCACGGCCCCCGCCGCGCGCAGCTGTTCGACGATGGTGGCGTCGTAGTCGAATTGCTGATCCTTGAAGGCGGCAGAACCCCAGGTGGTGGGGTGGCCCTTCACGGAAATGATGTCCTTGGCACCCCACGGAACACCGTGCAGCGGCCCCTTGTACCGACCGGCGGCGATCTCGGCGTCGGCGCGTCGGGCCTCGGCGCGACCCAGATCGTCGAGGAACGTGACGACGTTGTTGAGCGTGGCGTTGTGGCGGTGCAGCCGCGCCATGTACATCTCGGTGAGCTCGAGCGACGTCACCTGCCGCGTGCGAATCAGTTCGGCCAGGTGCCGGACGGGCCAGAACGCGACGTCCTCGAGCGACGCCGGGCGCCTGACGCGAGGCGCGGCGCTCATCGCAAACGGCACGCGGGCGCGATCGACCTTGAGCCCGGGCACCATCGGGCTGAAGTGGAAGGGCGGCGACACATCGTTGGGAATCGTCAGCCCACGCAGCTCGCGGTACTGCGTCAGATTACGGTTGGCCGACTCGACAAGGGCCTGCTGTTCGGCATCGGGAAGGTCGACGCCTGACAGGCGCAGTGCCTCGGCGACCATGGCGGGTGTCAGGGCCTGGGTCGCCGCATCCTGCATGCGGGCCCAGAGGATGCCGGGCACCAGCGTCGTGCCGAGGCCCGCGCCGGCGCAGACCGCCATGAAGCGGCGGCGTGATTCGTGAAGTGTGGACATGAAACCTGTGCCTCCGTGCGCGCCTATAATACCGGCCATGCGCATTGCACTCGGGGCCGATCATGCGGGCGTTGACCTGAAAGACGCGCTCAAGGCGCATCTTGAGGCCCGGGGTGTGGTGGTCATCGACGCGGGCACCCACGGGGCGGCGTCGGTCGACTATCCCGATTTTGCGCAGCAGGTCGCCTATGCCGTGCGCGATCATGCGGCCGATCGGGGCGTGCTGGTTTGCGGCAGCGGCATCGGCATGGCCATCGCGGCCAACAAGGTGGCCGGCATTCGGGCGGCGGCCATCGGCGATGTCACCTCGGCACGCCTGGCCCGTGAGCACAACGACCTCAACGTGCTGGCACTCGGGGCCCGGCTGACCCCGGCCGATGTGGCGCGTGAGATTCTCGACACATTCCTCGACACGCCCTTTGCCGGCGGTCGCCACGAGCAGCGGGTGTCGAAGATTCACGCGGAGGAAGGTCGCTAGGGGCACCGCGCTCGCCTCGCCCCGCGTGCCTCCGGGGCTGCCGATGTGTCACATCGGTGTAACAAAGTGCTATAGTCCGGCGGTCATCGTTCCTTCCCCCAAGTCCGGGGCCCATCGGCCACCGGAGGAGTCAACCGCATGCGACCGTGTTTCCCCCGCGCTTTCCCGGCCACGCTCATGGCCCTGTTTCTCGTGCTGGTCTCCGGCCTGACGCCGGCGGCGGCCCAGACCGACACCGGTGCGATCGTCGGCTCAGTGGTTGACAGTTCCGGCGGCGTGCTGCCGGGCGTCACCGTCACCGCCACACAGGATGCCAGTGGCACGGTGTCGACGACCGTGACGAACGCCAACGGGCAGTTCATCTTCCCGAGCCTGCGCGTCGGTGTGTACACGGTGGCCGCCGAACTGTCGGGGTTCAAGCGCGCGGTGCAGCAGCAGGTGCGGCTCAGCGTGCAGGACCGGCGCGAGGTGAACTTCACACTCGAGGTGGGGGCCCTCAGCGAGCAGGTGGTCGTGACTGGCGCGGTACCGCTGCTGCAGACCCAGTCGGCAGACATCGGCGTGGTCGTCGATGAACGGCAGGTGAATGACCTGCCACTGCTGGGCCGACGCTATTCGGAACTCGCGTTCCTCGTGCCCGGCGTCGTCGCGGCCCCGGCCGGCATTGCGAGCCGCGGCGAAGACACGTTCTTCAACTCGAACGGCAACTATGCGACGTGGAACAACTACATGCTGGACGGGGCCGACAACAACTCGTTCTCGACCAACCTGCAGGAACGCAGCCCGCAGGTCGTGCAGCCTCCCGTCGACGCGCTGCAGGAATTCAAGGTGCAGACACGCACCTACTCGGCAGAGTTCGGCCGGTCGGCCGGTGCGGTCATCAACGCCTCGGTCAAGCAGGGCACCAATGCCATCCGCGGCAATGCCTATGGGTTTTTCCGTGACGAGGCCCTGAACGCCAACACGTGGGACAACAACCGGGCGGGACGCCCCAAGGGTCCGTTCGATCAGCAGATTGCCGGCTTCACGCTGGGCGGCCCCCTGTCGAAGAACCGGCTGTTCCTGTTCGGCGACTATCAGGCCACGCGCACCAACCGGCAGCTGTCGCAGACGGCGACGGTGCCCACGGCGCGCATGCGCACGGGTGACCTGTCGGAGCTGACGGGCACACTGAATGCCACCAACCAGTTCGTACCTGCCGGGTGCGTCGACGCGACGGCCCGCCGCATTCTTCCCGGCTGCATCGACCCGGTGGCCGCGAAGCTGATTAACCTGTATCCCCTGCCGAACGTGCCGGGGACTGGCTTCTTCAACAACAACTTCATTTCGAACGGCATGCTGCAGAGCAACATCGACCAGTTCGACGTGCGCAGCGACTACAACGCCGGCGCCAACGACAAGGTCTTCGTCCGCTACAGCTTCCAGAACACCAACCGTAGCGAGCCGCCCCTGCTGGCCGACCCGGTCGCCTCGGGTGACTTTGCGAGCGACATTCTGATCCGTGGACAGAACGGCGTCGCCGGCTGGTCGCACATCTTCGGCAACTCGGTGTTCAGCGAGTTCCGCGCCGGCTACAACCGTGTGCGGTCCGATTCGGTGCACCCGGCGTTCGGCATCGATTCCAATGCCCAGTACGGCATCAAGGGTGTGCCCAAGGACCCGCGTTTTTTCGGCGGCCTGCCGCACATGCCCATCGCGCGCTTCGCGCGCCTGGGTGGTCCGTTCTTCCGGCCCCAGTTCCAGACCTCGCAGGTGTTCCAGTTCGCCGAGCACCTCACGTGGAACAAGGGCACGCACACCTTCAAGTTCGGCACCGAACTGCGCCGCGACGTGGTGCGCTACATCGACCTGCGCTCGCTCAACGGCGAGCTCAACTTCCCCGATGGCCGCTACACCAACCTGGGCCTGGCCGACTTCCTGCTCGGTCTCTCGAGCGTGCAGCGTCTGACACTGTTCCACGAGCCGAACCTGTATACGAACGGCTACCAGTTCTACGGGCAGGATTCGTGGCAGATCAACGATGTGCTGACGCTGACCTACGGGCTGCGCTACGAGCACTTCACGCCGATGTTCGATCGCAACGCGAAGCTGACCAACATCGACCCGGCCACGGGGGCCATCCTCACCGCCAAGTCGTCAGGCAGCACCTACGACCAGACGCTGATCCGTCCCGATCGGAATGACTTTGCACCGCGCGTGGGTTTTGCGTGGAGCATGACGCCGACGGTTGTGCTGCGCGGCGGCTACGGCATCTTCTACCAGCAGACCGACCGCTACGGGTCGGAAAGCCAGCTGGGCCTCAACCTGCCGCAGCTGGTGGATGCGGCCATCTCGGCCAACTCGGGCACCGAGCGCCCAGCCTTCACCTTCGCCGAAGGCTTCACCTCGCTGGCACCCGAAAACGTCAACAAGGCCATCGTGCAGTGGCGCATCCAGGATCCGAACCAGCGCACACCGATGGTGCAGCAGTTCAGCATTGGCCCCGAGTGGCAGTTCGGGTCGAGCATGGTGGCCGCCGCCGAGTACGTCGGCAACCGCGTGACGCACGGCCGCCGCATCCGCAACCTCAACCAGGGCATCATCGAGCAGGGGCCGACCGGTCCGCGCGTGGTCTATCCCTACGCGCAGTTCGGCTACAACAACGCCTTCCTGCAGCAGATCGTCACCAACGGCAACGCCGACTACAACGCGCTGCAGATGCGCGTGCAGCGCCGCATGTCGGGAGGCCTCGGGTTCACCATGGCCTACACGCTGAGCAGCGCGAACGGCGACTTCCTTGATCACCTCAGCGCAGGTGGTGGCGCCACGGGCAACACGCCGCAGAACGCCTACAACATGGGCGCCGATTACGGCCCGCTGCCCTTCGACGTGACGCATCGGATGGTGACCAGCTTCATCGCTGAGCTGCCGTTCGGCGAAGGCCGCCGGTTCGCCCCGAGGGGACTGGCGGGAGCGCTGCTCAACGACTGGTCGATGAACGGCATTCTCACGCTGAGCTCGGGCCTGCCCTTCACGGTCAGTGCGGCGGACCGCGCCCTCACCGGTCAGGGCCGCAACCAGCGCGCCGACTGCGTCGGCGATCCGGTGCCGCCAGGCTTCAACCAGACACTCGACAAGTGGTTTGACACGTCCGCCTTCGCCGTGCCGGCCCAGTACACCTACGGCAACTGCGGTTACAACATCATGCGCGGCCCGGGCTTCAAGACGATGAACCTGTCGCTGTTCCGTTCGATTCCGCTCCCCGGCGACCGCCGCATCGAACTGCGCGCGGAAACGTTCAACCTGTTCAACTGGGTGAACTACGGCCTCCCGGCTGCCAACGTCTCGAACCTGAACACGTTCGGCACCATCACCAGCAGCCGCGGTGACCAGCGCGAAATGCAGCTGGCCATCAAGCTCTACTTCTAACCGGAGTCGCGTCTCATGCCCCACCGGTCGTTCGCCGCTCGTCTCCGCCGGGCCAGCCTGCTGGCCGTCACGGCCCTCGCACTGACGGGTCTGGTCGCACAGGCACAGGGGCCCACCGGTCCGGCCACCACCGGTGCCGGGACCACGTGGCACTGGCTGCAGAAGCTGGGCACGACCGCCAGCGCGCTGCACACGACCGCGCACCCGGATGACGAGCACGGCGGCATGCTGGCCCTGCTGAGCCGCGGTGCCGGCGCGCGCGTCTCGCTGATGACGCTCAACCGCGGCGAGTCGGGCGACAATGCCCTCGGACCGCAGCTGTTCGACGGACTCGGACTCATCCGCACCGAAGAGCTGATGGTGTCGAACCGCTACTACGGCGTCGACCGCCAGTACTTCACGTCGGTGGTCGACTACGGCTTCTCGAAGCGGCTCGAGGAAGCGTTCGACAAGTGGGGCCGCGACAACGTGCTGCGCGATGTCGTGCGCGTCATCCGCACCGAGCGGCCGCTGGTCATCGTCTCGCGGTTTCAGGGAAACCAGCGCGATGGCCACGGTAACCACCAGACCGCCGGCCTGCTGACGCAGCAGGCCTTCGAGGTCGCCGCCAATCCGCTGATGTTCCCCGAGCAGCTGCGCGAGGGGCTGCGGCCCTGGCAGGCCCGCAAGCTTTTCATCGGCGGCATGCGCGAGGACGAAGACTGGACCGTTCGCGTCGACACGGGCCAGTACGACAGCTGGATGGGCGAGTCGTACGACAACATCGCCCGCACCGGCCTCAGTTTCCAGCGCTCGCAGAACAGCGGTCGCCTGTCGCTCGGCACCGGGCCCAACTACGGCTTCTACAAGCGCATGGGGCCCGGCGTGGCCGCCGGCAGCAAGGAGCCTGACTTTTTCGCAGGCATCGACACGACCCTGCCCGGGTTGTTCCGCATGCTCGGTCGCCCCGAGCCCGCCGGCGCCGCCGCGCAGCTGCAGGCCATCGACGCGGCCATCCAGCAGGCGCGCCGCAGCTTCGACGGTCGCGATCCGGGCGCGATTGTCCCCGTGCTGGCGCGAGGCCTCGCAGCCACACGCACGGCCATCGATGCGCTGTCGGCCGAGCCCGATGCGGTGCTGATTCTCGAGCGGAAGGCCGAACAGTTCCAGCACGCCATCAACGCCGCCCTCGGTCTCGATCTCACCGCGGTGGCGCAGCCCGCAGGCCTGCCCGAACCCACCGGCCCAGGCGCGGGGTTTGCCCAGGCGCCCACGATGCCGGCGGTGGTGCCCGGTCAATCATTCGAGGTGCGCGTGGCGATGAGCAACCGCTCGGGCACCCGCATCACGCCCGAGTCGGTGACCATCGACGGCGACCGCGGCTGGACGTCGACCGCCGTCGAGACGAGCGCGCTGCCTTCGTCGCTCGGACGCGGCGAGGTCATCAGGCGCCGCTTCACCGTGACGCTGGCGGCAGATGTGCCCATCAGCACACGCCCCTATTTTTCGCGACCGTCGATCCAGGAATCGCGGTACGACTTTGCCGATGCCGCACAGTTCAGCAAGCCGGCCACTGACGCGCCGGCCGAAGCCCTCGTGCGCTACCGCGTCGACGGCGTGCCGGTCGAGGTGCGCAGCGTCGTGCGGCGTCGCGAGTCGAAGGCGCCGTACGGCGTCGTGCTGCGCGAGCTGCGGGTCGTGCCCGCCGTCACCCTGACGGCCTCACCCGCCACGGCGGTCGTGCCGCTCAAGGCCGAACGCAAGCAGGTGACGGTCGATGTCGATGTGCAGAACAACCATCCGGCAGGCAGCCAAGGCGATGTCACCGTGCGTGTGCCGTCCGGCTGGACCGTGGCACCCGCACAGGCGCCGTTCCGCTTCCAGCGCGCCGGCGAGCGCGCGTCGTATCGCTTCACCCTGTCGATGCCCGACATCGCCGCGCAGCGCTATGACCTCAAGGTCGTCGCGACCAGTGGCGGCCGCGACTATGCCGAGGGGTTCGAGGATATCGACTTCCGCGACCTCGAGCTGCGGCATCTCTATCGCCCCTCGACGCTGGCCGTGCGGGGCATCGACGTGGCGTTTGTGCCCGGGCTCAAGGTGGGCTATGTCATGGGCCTCGGCGACGCCGTGCCACAGGGCATCGCGCAGCTGGGCTACGCGGTCACACTGCTTGATGAACGCGCACTCGCCAGCGCCGATCTGTCGCAGTTCGACGCCATCATGACCGGCACACGCGCCTATGCCGTGCGTCCCGATCTCCGCACCTACAACCGGCGTCTGCTCGACTATGCGGCCGCGGGCGGGCACCTCATCGTGCTCTACAACACGCAGGAGCTGATTCCGAATCAGTTTGCGCCGTTCCCGGGCGAACTCACCCAGCGCGCCGAAGAAGTGTCAGAGGAAGACTCGCCTGTCGAGATTCTCGCGCCTGACGCCCCGATGCTGCGCTACCCGAACGTGATCACCCAGGCCGATTTCAACGGCTGGGTCGAGCAGCGCGGCTCGAAGTTCTGGGCGACGTGGGACGCCGCCTACACGCCGATCATCGCCACCTACGACAAGGGGCAGGCACCGCAGCGCGGCGGCTGGCTGTGGGCGCGCACGGGCAAGGGGCACTACACCTACTTTGCCTATGCCTTCCACCGGCAGCTGCCCTACGGCGTGCCCGGGGCTTACCGGTTGCTCGCCAACCTGCTGGCGCTGCCGCGCGCGAACACGAAGTAGGCCACCACGCCGGCCGCCAGGAACGCGAACGAAAACACCACGCCCTCGCCCGGGCCCTGGACGAAGAGATACAGCCAGAGGCCCAGCGAGAGCAGCGCCGGTACCGGATACAGCCACATCGTGAACGGCTGCGGAATGTCGGGGCGATAGCGCCGCAGCAGCATCACCGCCGCGCACTGCCACACAAAGCGCAGGAGAATCTGCACCTGCATCAGCCAGCTCACCAGCTGCCCCAGCGAGAAGAAGCAGAAGGGCAGCGAAATGAGCGTGATGACCACCAGCGAGACATGCGGAAAGTGCTTGGTGGGATGCACACGCGCGAACACCTGAAAGAAATCACCGTCACGGGCCGCGGCAAACGGCACACGCGAGTAGCCCAGAATCGTCGCGTAGAGCGACGCCGCCGCCACGCCGAGGATGAGCGCCGTCATGGCAAAGCCGGCGATCCGCCCGGTCGCCGGATCGGCGAAGGTGCGCACGATGAACTCGGACGCGATGGTGCGCAGCGTCGCCGCTTCCTGCCAGGGAATCAGCCCCAGCACGACCACGGTCATCCCCATATAGAGGGCCGCGACAATCGCAATCGACAGCACGATCGAACGCGGCACCGTGCGCCCGGGGTCCACAATTTCCTCGGCAATGTTGCACACCTGGTTGTAGCCGCCGTAGCTGTACATCGCCAGCACCGCCGCCGCGCCGACACTGGTGGCGAGGGCCTCGTTCATCACGAAGGCCTCCGGGGGAAAATCAAACGCCATCGCCGGTGAAAACGTGAAGAGCCCGACGCCAATGACCCAGCCCACGGTCACCAGCACCCCGACGAGCATGACCACGGCCAGCCGCCCGATCGACTCGATGTCGCGCCAGAGCAGCGCGGCCGTGCCCAGACACAGGCCCGCCGCAAGCAC